>Ga0075029_100000006_pt1 | contig 90887 bp, 73 predicted proteins | sample LitLauG_LLR_2013_FD_71391 | JGI IMG/M metagenome (GOLD analysis project Ga0075029, IMG submission 71391) | Freshwater sediment microbial communities from North America - Little Laurel Run_MetaG_LLR_2013 | ecosystem: Environmental > Aquatic > Freshwater > Creek > Sediment | place: USA... | reverse complement strand
GCTGCGGTGCATCCGGTTGAAAGACCCGGCCAGGATTGAGATTTCGTCTTTGCCGCTGGCGGGCAGATCCGGTAAGTCCATGTTGCCCTTGCTGATCTCGTCGGCCCTCACGGAAAATCTGCGTACCGGCCGTATCACAGCGAAATGCAGTGCCACATTCAAAACCAGCAGGGTCACAATGGCAATTACCACCAGGGACGTCATCAGTTGCCGGTAAGCGGCATTGGCCATTCGGATGGGCAAGGCCATGGGAACGGAGACGATTTGCGCGCCAATGATCTCGTTCTCTTTCCAGCCAAAACCGTTGATGTTTCCATACACCTTCACCATGTTGGGCGGAGCTACATCCGGCGTGCTGTGGCACACCAGGCAGGAGGCAACCGCTTTGATCGGCCGCGCCAGGTACAGCGACCGCCCCATGGGAGTGTCGCGTTCTCCGGAAAACTCGCTCTTCCCCGGATCGTTCCGAAACCAGTTTACGATGTCCGCCTCCCAATCCACGGCGCGGTCGCGGGGGTTGGTAGGATTCAGCGTCGCCTCTTTGTAGCTGTATTCCGGGTATGCGTTGCGAAAGTAGTTGAAGTGCTCCGTAGCGGCATACCCAGGAACAATCTGAGGATGAAATGCGCGATCGTTGCGATCGAGCAGGGGTTTGATCTGCTGATCGGTATAGGTGCGCGTTGCCAGACTCGATTCCATCATCAGCCGTGCCTGGCTGATTACCTGATCGCGAGCGCTTCCCTGCAAGAACCCATCGCAGACATAACCCGCAACCCCGAGTTGCACGCCAAAGACGAGCAAGAAAATCAGGCTGAACTTGGCCTGGAGATTCATGAAACCTCACCTACATTGTTTGAGATCGCCGGGCGCGGGCGTGAGCGGCCCCTGACTCGCGCGTACGGCCTTCTAATCAACACCCAGAGGGCATGCCTTCCCGCAGGCTGTGGAGAGAATCCTAGCACTGTTGACATAATACCAGCCAACTCGAAGCCCGATTCTCGAAGCAACATCCTCGCCTGTCTGACCGCGCGGACCAGGGATCAGTGCGCGGGGCCCGGGGGACTATCCGTGACCGTGTAGAGTTGGCCATCGCGCAGATACATGCGCTGCATTTCCTGCAGATTGAACGGACGCGCGCCGCGGCGTCCGAAGACCGCTACTTGATTGCCGCTCTCATCCACGCCGCGATCGCGATCGATGCCTTTGGATATGGCCAACGCCGGCCCACGCGTGTGATGAGTGGCAATCAGTTTGGGAGCGGGGCGTGCGCTGAAGCCGGAGAAGTTGGGATCGTCTGCGGGCGAAAACAACTGCAACACGCGCAGCCCGTTCTTGCCATCAGCCACGTAAGCAAACAACGCCGCCGAGACCATGCCGAGTTTCACATCGTTCACGTCATTCATGACGCCGCCGGCGTTGAAAACCTGGTCCAGTCGGGGCTGCTCGGGGCGCTCAATATCCACCAGCGCCAGACCCTGCTTGCCCTCCGAAACATATGCGTACGTGCGCGCGACATAAACGTTGCGGGCGTCGGGGAGCGTAACCTGCGCTCCCGGAACGGGCACTGGCCGATCGAGGTGCGTGATATCGAGGACCTTGAGTCCAACGCTATCCACCACAAAGGCGTAGCGGAACTGCACGGCGATGCCCTTCGCATCGACTAAAAATGGCGCGCCAATTTGCGCTGTAAGTTCAGGCTTGGCTGGGTTATCGAGATTCACCACCGCCAAGCCGGCGTCGCAAAGAACGTAGGCATAGGTCCCAACTATGGTGATCCTCCGTGCTCCCTTCAGCGCACCGTTGGGATTGAAAGCATAGGCGCGCTTGAGAAAGTTATTGCGGGGATCGCCGTCGAGCAGGGTGCCGACACCGGGACTCTTGTGTTTCAGATTGGGATCGCCAATGACCACCAGGCCTTCTTCCGCGTCGGCGACGTAAAGAAAACCGTAGATCAAATGAATCGGCTGCTCTTCATTCTCGGGACGATGCGTACGCAGCGGGTCTACGCCCAATGTCGTCGGAGTCGCTACCGCCATCGCATTCTTCGTCTTGACATAAAACCGTTGGCCTAGGGGCGAGACTGGCGCAGTGACGGTCCGCTCAGAAAAGTCTTTGTCATCGAGGTTCGCAATGTCGTAGATACGCAGGCCGCCCTTTCCCATAGCGGCGTAGAGATATTCTCCGCGGCCCTGCACATCGAGCACCTCGGATCCGGCGTGCTCGTATGCTTCCTTCAACTCGCGATTGCCTTTTACAAACTTGTTGTAATTATCAGGATAGGCGAGCTTTTGCAGATCGCTCCCGATCACAGCCGGAGGCTCGTCGTGTTCGGTGACCGCGACCGCCTCGTATCCATGGTGGCCGGTAGCCACGTAGATGTAGCGGCCCATGAAGTTCATCAGGTTCGTCCCCAGCAGGAACAACTGGGTCATCCAGGCATTGTTGTCGCCTGCCTTCGAGACATGACAGTCCGTACAACCTTTGGTTTCCGTGGCGCGCACTGTGTGCGGGACGAAGGTGCTAAAGGCCTGGCCGCTGTAGCCTTCCGAGGAGATAGTCTGCTGCTGATAGTAGAGCCAATCGCGGTCGGCGTTCTGGGAACTCACCAGCACGGCGCATGCGGAACGGACCGGGGCGACACGATGTCCAGTGACCGTGCCATCAATCGCCAGACTGTACACGTCGTCACGAAGAACCTGGAAATTGTAGGAGGTCCAATTGCGGGTTGTGAGCCCTTCGTTGTGCAGCATTGGCATTTTCTGATTGGCCACCATCGAAAGATGGCAGCCATAGCAAGTTGGGGCCCACGAACTGTGACAGGCGTAACAAGTCATCTTGCTGTTTTCGTGAGCCAACTTCGAGGAGTCGGCATCCACGCTTCCCCAAGTGCTGCCGTCCTTCTGGATGGTCTTGGCCAAGCGCGATTTCTCGTTGTAGTGCGGGTTCCCGGGAGTGATCGAGTCGAGGACCTGTACCACTTCCCATTGCTGGTCTTTCTCCAGCATCGACCGCTGAAACAGGCGGTCTCCATCCCAGTAGAAACGGCGCATACCCCAAGGCGTCCGGAGACGTTTCAAAAAAGTGCCCCCCTCCGGCGCCGCGATGCCGGACGTTATCAACGTAGCTCGTTGCTGGATGGTGCCATGGCAATCCACGCAGTCGACTTCGACGGCGTTGCGCGTTTCTCCGTACAGTTTGCCGTTGCCGTGACTGTCCTGCTCGAAATGACAGTCGATGCAATGCATTCCCTTTTCCAGATGGATGTCCTTCAGGTGGACGGCCTTTTTGAATTTGTCCGCATCGTCGAAGGAAACCTGGTTGTTGTCTTTATCGAGAAAATTGCCTTTGCGGTCGTGTTTGAAAGCTGCGCGGAAAATCCATCCGTGACTGTGGAAGTCGGCGAACTGCGTGTTCTTGAGGTCTTTGTTGAATTCCGGCGTCCCCGTTTTCTCCAGGAAATTCACGTCCGACCAGTAGCCGCGAATCGTGGTCCGCTCCGGATCTCGCGCCTGGATCGCCTGCTGCTCCTTGGCATTGAGATGGCGCTGCTCTTTCGGATACATCTTGTCGCCATCGATTTCGTTGTCCCACCAGATGTAGCCGAAATAAGGCGACACCATGTTGGTGCCGGGATGGATGTGGCACACAATGCACTGGCTCGACGGAATGGATCGAGTGAACTCGTGCTTGAGGGGATGTCCCGATTCATTCTTGGGAATGGTCGGGTCGGCGGTTGCCGCCTGCCCAAGGTTGCCGCCGTTCGCATAGTGTCCCGAGTGTTCCGGCGAACGATCATTGGCATAGATCACATGGCAACCGCTGCACCCGCTGGCGCGATAGTCTCCAGGTTGATCGTTGGTCCCCGGAAAAGACAGCAGGGGGTCAAGCAAACGCGTTTTCTGCAGACCCAGAACGGTAGGATCGGTGCGCAACTTCGTGCCAAAACCACGCTCGCTGAGCTTGACATCGGGCTTTCCCGGTGCCTCTTCGAGGCTGGGAATCCCGATTTCAGGTTTGTTTTCGCCGCCGCGCTCGAACACCCGCAGCACGTTGCCGGGCTGCGAAATCTCCCATCGCTCAATCGGTTCGAGGTAAGGCAGCACGCCTTTGGTTCGCGTCTCTTCGGGAGTTGGCGGGGGGTAAGTTGTGAGTCTCTGCGGCTTTCCGTCGCGGTCGTAGCTTTCGCCAAAAAAGGGATTCTTGAGCGGAATCGCGCCGTTGTTGTAAAGCGCCGCCTCCCAGAGCATCGCGCCGTGCGTCATCATGCTGGTGCGGACCTTCTGGACTTCGGCAGTATGACATCCAGAGCGGCCGCAGGTCTCCTCCGCCACGCGCAAATCGCCAGGGTTTACAAACTTGACGTAATCCGCGCTTTCTTTCAGCCAATTGGAATAGGCGCGAACCGGGTTGGCGGATGTTCGCTCGTTCTCCGCAAAACGAGCGCGCGGGTGCGCCTGCTTGGTCGCTTCGACGTATTGGGGCGATCCCTGCGCCACGCCGGCCGGCAGCGTGATCTGGGCGTTGCCTCCATGACAATCGGTGCAACCCAGACGCACGGTCCCGGTGGTGTGCATGCTCGGACTGTCCATCGGGTTGTGACAAGTGATGCAACCGGCCGACTTCGCCTGCGCCTCTTCGATGGAGTCGCCGATTCCCGGCGAGACCTCCTGCATCGAAGGCTCCGCGCCTTGTTCCGACGCCGCAGTTTTGCCGGCGGGGCCGAATATCGCTAGTCCCGCGCAAACGCACGCCGCCAAGAACAATACTTGCCCAATGCGTCGTCGCGAAAGCATTTGCCAAAAAGAAAGCCGCATAGCTTGCTCAAAAGACCAGCTTGATACCCGTGAACCCGGAGAGTAAAACGCGCCCGTTTAATATATCCCTAAACCCCGCGCCGGGAACTAAACTCGATACTCCCGCCGTAATCACGATATTCTCCGTCAACGGCGGCCGATACTGCACGCCCACTCCGCTGTCCAGCCCAATGCTGTGATGGATGTTCCGCTGGAACAAGAGGAGTTCCATCGGCTCGGTACGGTCAAACCGGAGGTAGTTGGCGTTGATGAACGCGCGCAGCTTGGGTGTCACATCGAAATCGGCGCCCGCGTTGTAGATAAAAACCCCAGGATTCACGAAATTCGCCTGGCCTTCTTCCTTGTTGCTGCGCAAGCTCACCAGCAGGCTGGCCGGATTGGTCAGCGCAACGCCAGTGCCGGTCAGGCGAATGCCCTGCTGGTCAAAGAAGCTGAACGCCCCACCGGCAAAGTTCGTTTCATCCACAATCGTGTCGAAGCCGTGCGCCGTCGAGTTACGGCCACCCAGCCCGAGTGAATCGGAGCGGATATTCGGGTCGCCGGAAGCGTAAAAAAACGACGTCCGGAAGCGCATCCAGTCCTTGTCCTTGGACAACTCCAGCGCGACCATCCTGCCGTTGATATCAACGCGCCGGCCCGCAATGGGATTGAGCGTGTCATGGCCCAGGGCCTGATAGAACGCGTGGCTCACATTCAGCCAGCCGATGTGGCCGTTACTCGTCCATCCCAAATAGTAGGCGCGAATGCCGTGCGCCAGGATGCCGTGATTCACCACCGTCCCGATGGGCGCGGGACGAACCAGAAATCCATTGTCGTCGAAATGAATGGTGGGGTCGTCGCGGTTGTAATGGAAACTGAATTCCGTGGTGTAGCCTTTGGCGAAGAAGTCCTGAATGTACACGTTCCCGACGTAAACCTGTTGATGGCGCTTATCGAACGTGTTCAGACCGCTGTTGGTGTTCTTCTCCAGAAAATAAAAATAAGCCAGGTTGTAGCTGATCCGGTTGGAACGCAGGTTGCCGAACAGACGCACGCCGGGCTGCTCCTCGGCGAAAATAAACCCGCGAAAATCGCTGACGAACTGCTGGATTCCCGCCCGCACCGAAATGAAATCAAAATTCGGGCTCAGGTCGTGGATCTTGGCCTCGACAAACCCCTCTTGCACGCCAATGTGGTTGTCGAACCGGTCGATGCCCTTGCGAACGTCGATATTGACCAGTCCGCGCTCCCGGGTCTGCAGGAAATTGAGATTGAATTCCGGCGTAAAGCGAATCCGGAAATCAATGGGCCGAAAACTGGTGTCGCCTTCGAACAGATCGAAAGACAGGCGGAAGCTTTGCGAGGCGAAACCCTGTTCACCTTTGCCGAAGAACTGGGAACTCCCCCCCTGCTCAGCCGACACACCGCTCGGTATGGGCACGCGGCGCGCATCGAGGCTGGTAATGCTCGTCCCGGTAAAATTAAAGAACCATTTCTGCCCAAAGATGGGCTGGTCTCCCTTGATGCGGTTGCGATTGAACGGGTCGTACCAGTGCGACCTGACATAAGGAACTTCACCACCCTTGCCGTAACGGTCCCAGGGCGGCATCGGAACCTCCCACCGGTCGGGCTCCTTGGCGAAATTTGCGGTGTCCGGCGGCACCTGCTCAGGAGCAATGGCCAGCGGTCCTGGTGGCCCCTGGTCTGTTCGTAATCCCGCATAGGGTCCGGTCGGCAAAGGTGGCGGCGCCGGCGGCGAGGGCACAGCACCGGGAACTCCGGATGGGCCCTTCTCCACCATCATCTCGCTGGCGAGCGGCTCTAGGGCCAGGTCCCTGGCTTCTGGACCCTTGATCTGGAGGCCCGAAAGTTCCAGTGCCTGGAATCCCTTCTTCTCGGCCTTCAGGTCATAGCTTCCCGGCGGGAGATCAATCAAGCGGAAGATGCCTTCGCCGTCAGTCCAATTCTCGCGCACGACGACGCCCGCCCGAAGCAGGCTGATCTTGACGGCGGGAATACCCAGCTTGGACTGCGTGTCTTTCACGGTGCCCTGCAGCGAGGCGGCGTTGGCTGGCATGTGGCCGGGAATCCTCTGCACCTGCCCCAGCCCAGCGCTCGTCAGCGCCAATAGGCACAAAAGCGTGGCCTCAGAGGTCCACGCCTTCACAGAATGTGGTGCTCGCGTCCAATCCATCTTCTTCGCCCGACCTGAAATCGCTTCTCAAAAACCGGAACGGTGTGGGGCATAACTCCTATCACAACTTTTGTCCGGCAGCAAGCATTGCTTGACTTTGTCCCCAGCGTAGGCATAATGGACGGCACCAAATAATCGGAAACCGGGGCGTTTTCTAGCCAAGTTTGAACTATGAAGACCAGCACGAGGAAGCATTATTTTTTGGGCCTTTCCGGACTCGCTCTTGGGGTCTGTGGAGCGCTTCTGCTGTGTCTATCTTGCGGTGGCAGTGGGTCTTCCTCTTCCATCTCGAATGACCCACCCCCGCCCGTGGTTCCGCTGAGCATGGCCGATGTGGACACCGTTGTGCACAATGCCGTCATGGCGGTAAACGCGCCCATGGTGGTCGCCGTGGCCGACCGCGGCGGAAATATCCTCGCCGTGTTCGAAACACCCCAAGCTCCAACCACCGCCACGAACCTGGGCCAGACGGTATCGGCGGACGAACTGGCCGTGGGCTTGGCCCGCACTGCGGCATTCTTCAGCAATGACCAGGCGCCGCTCTCTTCCCGCACGGTGCGCTACATCAGCGGCATCCATTTTCCACCCGGAGTCACGGGCACGGCAAATGCCGATCTTTACGGAATCGAAAATACCAATCGGGGATGCACTCTGAGCACCAACTTTCTGCCCGGACAGGCGTTAAATCCGGCGCGGTCGATCGACGGCAGCAAGCCGGGCGTGGGCATCGTTACCGGCAAAGCCGATACCAACGACAGCGACCCGCTGGCGGTGAATCCCGGCGGAGTTCCTCTGTTCAAAGGCGGACCCATCTCGACGCCGGGCGTTGGAGTGGTGGGCGGCGTGGGGGTGGTGAGCACGTCCACCGAGATCGCCGAATTCGCGGCGTTTACTGCCGCCGTCAAGTCGAGCCTGCTGGATCCCAGCCAGCTTCCGCCGCCAGGAGTCGTGATCGTCGGCGGAGTCGCATTGCCCTTCGTGACCCAGACCACGCAACCGCCGGGGACCACTTCCGGAACCTTCGCCGGCAACTACATTAAGGGACCAATCGCGGGTGTTCTGCCACCCGAGGGATACCTGGTCGGCCCCAATGCCGGCAGCGCGCTGTCAGCGAGCGATGTCGATGAAATCATCCAGAACGCCATAAAAACGGCCAACATTACGCGCGCGGTCATCCGCCTGCCACTCGATTCCTCGGCGAAAATGACCATCGCGGTCTCGGACCTCGATGGCACTCTGCTCGGATTCTATCGTATGCACGATGGGACTATATTCAGCTCCGACGTTGCCGCCTCCAAGGCCCGCAACGTAGTCTGGTTCAGCACAACCGGCGTGAAGGACTTGCCCGGCGTGCCAGCGGGGACCGCGATCACCAATCGCACCGTCAGTTTCGGTGCGCAGCCGCTCTATCCGCCAGGCATCGACGGGTCAGGCGATGGGCCATTTTTTCAGTTGTTTCTGAACGACACAATGAACCCGTGCACGCAGGGATCGGAACCGGGAATGCCCAACACCAACAACATGAGCGGAATCGTCTTTTTCCCTGGAAGCCTGCCGCTCTACCGGAATGGTGTGCTCGTCGGCGGTCTTGGAGTCAGCGGAGACGGCGTTGACCAGGACGATTTTGTCACCGGAGGAGCCGTGAATGCCGCCTGTGGCGCGGGCGGTCCGTGCGGCGTACCCGATTTTCAGGCGTCTCCCAACATCCGGGCTGATCAAGTCGTAATCCGCAACGTCCGCTTGCCCTATCTCAAGTTTCCGCGGAATCCTACCAAGTAAGAAACAGAACCGTAACTTAGACAAACTTCTGCCCACACTCAGGAGGAGTTACTAATTCGCACAAATCAATACTATCAGCGAATTTCTGACTTGGGACACTGAACATCGCATCCCTAAAACTCGATCCGGAGTGAGAACTGGAGCAACCTTTGGATGGCGAAGTCGCCGAGTCCGTTAATAGACGCGCTGCCGGTCATACAATCCACGCAAGGGTTGGGCATTCCCAAATTAACTCTGTTGAACGCGTTAAAAGCATCCACCCGGAAACGCAAAGCAGTATGCTCCGTGACATGGACCACCTTAGCCAGGCCAATGTCGCTTTGAAAAAAACCGGGCCCCGTGAACGAATTACGCCCCACATTGCCGATTTGTCCGGCGCCCGGGCGCTCCCAGGGCCCCATCGGCGATCCCGGAGCCGGCTGGCCGTTGGCGTCAACCCCACAGTACGTGTTGCCGCCTCCGACGCAATGCGCCCCCAGAAGAGCTGTACCACCAGTAGTGGTGAAATACTGCTGTCGATTGCCAGAGATGTGGACGGTCCCCACTCGATTCGGGCGGCAGGGATCGCCGGGGTCGGTGTCGGCGGCACAACTGCTGTACGACGGGGTAAACGGACGCCCGCTCTGCCACACTGTAACTGCACTGACGATCCATCCGCCTAAAAAGCGGTCGGCAGCCGGTCCGATTCCGCTCAACCACGCCTTTCCCCGCCCAATCGGCAACTCCCAGATATTGGTCATGACAAACCGGTGCCTGATGTCGAAACTGTCGGGACCGTATCCTACTCGTGGGTCCACCGCAAAGTAGTTCGCGTCGTAGTCGAGGGCTTTCGACCAGGTGTAATGGGCCAGGAACGAGTATCCCCGGTCGAAGCTCTTTTGCACCTTCGCCTGGAGGGAGTTGTAGTTATCATTGGCATTGTTGCCGAAGTAGCGCACCTCGTAAAACGTGGGATCAAAGCCCGTCTCCGGATTATAAAAAGTTCTTCCTTCGGGCACGGAGAGACAGAATTGTTGGCCACCGTTGCCCGTAAAAACACCACTCTTGCCCCCTTTGCAATTGGTGTATCCGGGTCCCTGTGCTGCCGCGATCAGATTGTTGAGAGACGGTTGGCTCAAGTCATAGTAGGTCCCGTTCTGGCTGTCGGTGAACACATGCGTGCCTTTGTTGCCGACGTACGCCAGCTCAAAGTAGAGATGAGAAGTGAGTTCATGCTGAAAGGTTAGATTCCAGGAATCAACCGTGGGAACACGGACGCGGTCGGGCACAGCGTAAACCGGAAATTTGCTCACGGGACTGGCATTGTCCTGCGCGAGTGCCAGCAGAGAGAACGGGGCACTGGGGAACACAAAATTGGGCGGACCAACCGACAAATTAAACGCTTTGTCGACGATCTGGTCGACCGTCACCGGCGGGTTCTGCGTGGCAGCAATGCCGAAAATGTCGCCCGCATACCCGGCATCGAAGCTCCGCCCATAACCGGCCCTGATAACAGATTTGGGATCGATCTGGTAGGCAATCCCCAGCCGGGGCGCGAAGTTTGTCAGTTTTCCCATAACGCCGCCAGCCCTGTTGGTTGTCGATGGGGTGTTGAAAACGGCATCTTCCGGTTTGTGATCGCTGAGGTTTGGCAGCAGGAACCCACCCGCACCAGTTACCGTCTGCGGGAAGTAGATGTCCCAGCGCAAACCGTAGTTCAGGGTAAGGTGCGGTTTGATTCGCCATGTGTCTTGTCCATAAAAACTAAATCTCTTCTGGTGCTCACCCGCGTCCACTACCGACGCCTTGGCGGCAGTTCTTTCGAACGCGGTCGCGTCTCCGATGAGAAACGTCGCCAGGCCCAAGCCGGTTGTGTCGAAGGCGAAAACGTAGCGTCCGGTCCTGGGCTGGTTGCTGGGCTGATCGCTGCCCAGGCGGTAGTTTTGCACCAAGCGGAGGTCCACGCCCCACTGGACAATGTGCAGGCCCGAGGTGCGGGTCCAGTTGTTGACAAACTGAAACTGCTGTTCCCGCTCGCGCAAGGGACAGTGGCAATCGTTGGCGGAATATCCAATGCGAAGATAGTTGGCCATGGGGAAAAAGTTTGGCTGGCCGGGAATCACGAAGTCGGGCATTCCTGTGGCGAAGGGATCGTGTGTGGCGGGGGCAAAGATTTCCGGCATGTCGATCGGAGGAATTTGCCCATAATCCGGAGCATTGATATTCAGCCGGTAGCGGAAATAGCCGAATCGGAAGTCGGTCGACAACTTCTGGCTCAGAGAGTAAGTGAAACCGGTGGAGAGACCCTGGTTGCGGGTTCTGGTTATGCCGTCGAATCCAGATGGGTTGGCGCCAACCCCACCTGCTTCCGCACCAAATGCAGGAGTTCCATTGTCGTAATACTCGCCGAAGCTATAGCGGCCGAAGATGCGAAGGGCCGAACTCCTGACATAGTCGGTTCGAACGTCGAACTGGTCGGCGTTATACACCTCTTGGCCAGACGCCAGATAGTTGTTACAGACCGCGTCAATCAGACTACTGGCGCAGGTTGCGTCCGTCGGGGTGTGGTTGGGCTTGGGTAAAAGCGCGAGGATCGCAACGGCCTGATCCGAGATCATGCTGTTCAAGATCTTGCCGTTAACAATTGGGCTCTTCTTCTCAGGCACAATGAAATTGCTGTAGTCGGACAAATCGCAGGGCGGTGAAGTGGACAGCGCCTTGCTGCCAAGACAGGTTTGTAGCACTTTAGCCGACGGCACGCTGAGCAACACATTCGCCCCCATGGAAGACCGGGTTCCCTGGTAGTCGCCGAAAAGAAAAAGCTTGTTCTTGACGATCGGCCCCCCGAGCGAGCCTCCAAAGATTTCGTATTTCATGGGAGGAACGCCCGGAACGTCCGCGGGAGCAAACGGGTTGTCCGCCTGTCCAAAGCCGGTTCGGCGATATCCAAACGCATCTCCGTGCCACAAATTGCTTCCGGTTTTTGTCTGTACGGTTGTCACGCCCGCCGTCGCCTGTCCGAATTCAGCGTTGTAGCCCTGGGTTGTGACGTTCATCTCCTGCACGGAATCAAGGAGCGGATTGATCACAATGATGCCCTCGAGCGGGTCGCGATTTTCGGCGCCATCCAATTGAAACGCGCTGCCGCTAAAATGTTGCCCGTTAACATCGACCGGCCGCCCCCTCTGGGGGTTCTGATTGGGTGGGATGAAGAGCGTACCGAACACCGCGTCAGGCACAAGGGGCAACAGTTGAGTGAGGTTGCGATTCACGAGCGGAAGCTCGTTCACGTCCCGGGTGTCAAACAGAGTGGAAACATCAGTTCGGCTTAGCTTCAGCACGCTGGCACTGGTTACGGTCGTTTCCGCCGTCTTGTTCGGATCGCCCGCTTTGAGAGTCGCATTGACCGTGCTTAACGAATCCGCGCTGACCGCGATGGTGTCATGTACACGTGTGAAACCATCCGCCTGCACGTCGACATAGTAGGAATCGGGCGCCAGATTGCTGATGGTGAAATACCCCTCGGCATCGGTCTTGGCCCGGGCGCGAGCTTCGGTCTCCGCCGCGGTCAAAGTCACGGACACACCGGAAACGGGCTTGTCATCGACCGTCGTCAAACGCCCCCAAACCTGCCCGTACACGGACTGGGCCGGGAGCGGCCGCGTCACCAATAGAACTGCGAAGAGCAACGAAAGTGTCAGGATGAGACGAGTGGCGCTCATGCTTCCTCCACACACTTTTTGTCTTGCCTGGTCCCGTTTACAACAACGGAGAAATCGCGCCTGGGGAAGGGAGATTGTCACCGGCGAAACGGCCAATCCGCGCGAGGCCACAGTTTTAGACCAAGGATGACGCGGTTGTCAAACAAATCTTTCAACGTTCGAGCATTCGAAGTTCGGGCCGCGCGCAGGGCCTCAGGCACGAGCCGCCTTCCAGACCGTCGTCATGGAGTACCACGACTGAAGTTTGTTGACTTCACTGCCCTTTCTGGGACAATCCATTTAGGGTTCCCTGAAGAACGCATTGTCTGGAGGTGAGCGTGCTCAAGTCACTGCTGTCGGTTTTGCTGTCTCTGCTTTTGTCTGTAACGCCCCTGTGGGCCGCTCCCACCGATAACCAAAGCGCGGGAGAAGTGAAGGCGCTCATTCCTGCCGCTTCGCGAAACGCCCAGCCGGTAAAGGTCAATGATGGTCTCGCCTGGAACGATCTGCTGAATACCGGCGCCCAGGGCCGTTTGCGGGCCCGCCTTACCGATGGCTCCATTCTTAGTCTGGGATCGAGCAGCGAACTCAAGGTGCTGCAGCACGATGCCGCATCGCAGCAGACGTCGATTGAGATGAACTATGGGAAGCTGCGCAACCAGGTCGTCAAGATCGTCAAGCAGGATGGCAAGTACGAAGTCAAGACACCAAACGCGGTGATCGGCGTCATTGGAACCGATTTCTATGTCGGCTACGCGAACAATCAAACCACAGTGATCTGCTATGTGGGCAAAGTTGCGGTCACGCCTGCCCCGGGAGCGAAAGTGCTCAAGAACGATCAGGCCGCGGCTGGTTCAACCGGCACCGTGATCCTGGCAGCAGGGCAGATGGTCGTCATCGGACTGGATATCCCGCCCGGCGGGTACCAGCCAGTTTCGACGCTGGCTCCGGTGGCAGAGGCAAGCATGCAGGACACCAATGTCCCCGATCAACCGGTGAGGGCGGGCAAAGGGCATCCGCACACGCTGCGCTATGTGTTGATCGGTGTGGGCGCGGCCGTCGGATTGGGAGTGGGATTGGGGATCGCCGAGACCCGAGGCGGTAGCAGTAGCACGGCAAAGTGCCCGCCCACCAATCCGAACTGCGGCTGATCGTGCGCGGGGATATGAGCGCGTTAGCGGCAGCCGCAGAGGGGCACTGCAAGAACCTGGGCCGTGTAACCCAGCATCCGACACGCAATCAAACCATACCATTACGCAAATTTGTTTCACGTTGACGCATACAGGGAGCGGGGGGCTATAATGGGCAGCCGTCTTGGGAGAAGAGAAAAGACGTGCCCTTTGTCATGCCTAAGTCCCTTCTGTCGATTACGCTTCTTCTACCACTTCTGGCCGCCCCGCCGCTGTATGCGGCTCCAGGAGATAGCCAAACCGCGGGCGAAGTAAAGGCCCTGATTCCTGGCGCTTTGCGAAATGCGCAGCCGGTGAAAGCCAAAGACAGCCTAGTGTGGAACGATCTGCTGAAAACTGACGCACAGGGACGTTTACGGGCCGGCCTCACCGCGGGTTCCATTCTCAGTCTGGGCTCCAACAGCGAACTCCAAGTGGTGCAGCACGACGCCGTCTCCCAGCAAACTTTGATTGCCATGAACTATGGCAAGCTGCGCAACCAGGTAGTGAAGATCACCAAGCCCGATGGCAAATACGAAGTCAAAACGCCGAACGCGGTGATCGGCGTCACGGGAACGGATTTCTATGTCAGCTATGAAAACAATCTGACCACGGTGATCGTATACTCAGGCACGGTTGAAGTCACTCCCGAGGCCGGGGCGAAAGTGGTGAAAAAAGACGAACGATCGAGGCGCGGGGCTGGCTTCATCCTTCTTGGCGCCGGCCAGATGGTCGTCATAGGAGGGGAAACTCCGCCGCCCGGAGGATACCTGCCCATAGCGACTCCGCCGCTTCTGGCGCAGACGGGAATAGTGGACACCAGCGTTCCCGAAGATTGGAGAACCTTGGGTGGCGTGCCGCATATTCACACGTTGCGCAATGTTCTGATCGGCATCGGAACCGGAGTCGGAGTGGGGGTGCCCATACTGATTACACAGATCCAGACCCCCAAGGCCCCGCAAATCATCACCCCACCTCCTCCACAAACGAAGACGATTGATTTCGGCAATCTGTACGGCACCGTCGATGTTACTAACTCCGGGATCGCGTCCAAAGGGTCGGAGTTGCAAGCTTACAACGGGATTACAGCGCCCGCCAAACGATCGCTCGGAGCGGTGAACTTTTCGGCGGGCGCGTTCACCGGCGCCAACATCTTGACTGGTGGGACCTTTTCCGGCACAGGATCCAGCTTTGCCTTGATCAGTGGCCCGGCGAATTACGGCCAACCACCCAAGGGACCCATCTTCACCGGCTCGTTCACCGGGCCGGTGACCTGGACGCTGGTCAGCCAATCGGGTAAGTACACCGAAAACTTTACGCTGTCGGGAGCGATCTCTGGCACGTTCTACGCGAGCGCCGCCGCAGCCCGGAGCAGGACCGGAAGCTTGGCCGCGAGCGCAATACAAAACATCACCGGGACCGCAACCGAAAACATCACTCTGTACAAGAACCAATGGGCCAACGATCATGAGGCCCTGATTCGTGTCGGCAAGGGCCAGTTGATTGTTCCGGTCCCCGGCGCGGCGGGAGTGGCCCCGCGATTGGGATCGGCCGACGCGCGATTGAACTCCTTGGCCAGAAAAAGCATGCGCCACCAGAGCTTTGGCTGGACATTCCGGTTTTAAGTTGACGCCGATCGATCTCGCCGGCTAAACCCAAACCTTAACCCTCTGGGGCGCGAAGTCACACCCAGTACCGATCGATCAAGACTAAAAGCTTCATGATACTTTTGTAGCCTTGGTGGTTGGTTGGTATTCTGTGCTCAAAAATCTCAAACACCACCGGGTTCTTAACGCTGCTGTCGTCTGGCTTTCGCACCAGAGCCACGCCGCCATAGCGCTGGCGGTAACGGCCATTGGTCTGATCCTGTTCGCCTATTCCGGAATTGGCGGCAGCCAGCGCGCCGGCTTTCTGTTTCTCCAGGACATCGAGCAGCGTACGCTCGATACTCGCTTTGTTCTGCGTGGCAAGCGCGATGCGGATCCCCGCATCGTCATCGTTGGAATGGATGAGAAGACGCTGCAGCGGGTCGGCTCCTTCCCACTGCCGCGAAACAACTACGTTCTTCTGGTGCAGCAGTTGAAAAAGAGCGGCGCCCGCGTTATTGCCTTCGACGAAACCTTTCCCACCCCGGCCAGCAGCGAGGCGCTTGATGTCCTGGCACGCTTGCGCAGCGAAATCGGAAGCTCTGCTCCCGCGAAGCTGAAACACGCGGTTATGCAACTGGAACAGCAATCCGATCTCGATGCCCAGTTTGCGGCCGCGCTCAAAGACGCGGGGAACGTCGTTCTCGGGCACCTTTTTGGCGATGAAGGATCCGATCCCAAGCTGGCAGAGGCCTATTACAACATCGCGTGGGCGAAGTCCTTCCCTCAGGTCGTCCCCGTCAAATCCGGCAACCAGGATTTCGATCTCGGCCGGGCATGGATTCAGGCTGGAGGAGCTGTGTACTCTGGCGTGGTGGCAAACCTTCCAAAAATCGCCGAGGCTGCCGCCTCTTATGGTTTTTTCAACATCGTTCCCGATGCCGACGGCACGATTCGGCGCGCCCTCCTGGTAATTCGTTACCAGGACCTGGACTTCTTTCCTTCCCTCGACTTACAGGTCCTGCGGCAATATGCGAACATTCCGGACCAGCAGATCGCCGCTTACATAGCCGCTGATGGCCTCGAGCGCATTCAATTTGGCGATCATGATCTGCATCCCTGGCAAGACGGCAGTGCTCTGATCAACTACGTTGGCCCCTATCACTCGTATCCCCACTACTCCATGGTGGACGTCATCCAGGGAAATGTGCCCGCGGATGCTTTTCGCGACAAGATCGTTCTTTTTGGCGCTACCGCACTGGCCATCGGCGACTTGCGCAACACGCCCTTTAAGCAAGGCAGCGGTTACATGGGAGTCGAGATCCATGCCAACGTCCTCGACAACCTGCTGCACAGCGGCGAGCCAGGCCGCACCTTTCTGATTCGCGGTTTCAGCGAAGAGATCGTCGACATCGCACTGATTGTCTTTTTCGGGATTGGGCTGGGACTCTGGTGTGGCCGCACGCGGCCGCTGACGGCGACGCTCACCACCCTGGCAGCACTGGCCGTGTTCTGCTTCTTCGTCTACTACGGCTTTGTGCACTGGGGGCGCTGGTACAGCTTTGTGGTCCCGTCGGCGACGCTGGTGGCTTCGTACGCTTCCATCACCAGTTTCCGGGTGATTACCGAGGAGCGGGAAAAGCGGAAAATCCGTAAGACATTTTCTCAATATCTCTCCCCCGGGGTCATCGCGCTGATTGAGAAGGATCCGGAGCAGTACATTCGTCCCGGAGGCCAAGTCAAGGACCTGACCGTGATGTTCAGCGACATTCGCGATTTCACTTCGCTCTCCGAGGGCCTGACTCCGGACGAACTGGTGAATTTGCTGAATCAATACCTGTCCGCGATGACCGACATCCTGTTCCGCAATCTGGGCACACTCGACAAATACATCGGCGACGCCATTATGGGGTTCTGGGGATCGCCCTTCCCGCAGAAGGACCATGCCGTTTGCGCCTGCCGCTGCGCTCTGGAGATGATCGCAGAGTTGGAACATCTGAACCACAAGTGGGTGGAGCAGGGAGGCCGCCCGATCGCCATTGGGGTTGGGCTGAACACCGGTCCGGTCAACGTCGGCAACATGGGATCGGACAAGCGCCTGGCCTGGACCGTGATGGGAGACAACGTCAATCTGGCGTCTCGCCTGGAGGGCATGACCAAACAATATCGCGCCCGCGTGATCATCAGCGAAAGCACTTATGACCAAGTTTCGGACCAGTTTGTGGCGCGCGAGGTCGACCGCATCCGGGTGAAGGGGAAAAAACAGCCGGTCGTGATTTACGAGCTGCTGGCTCCGATTTCACAACGGGACGCCTACGCCGCGCTGCTGACCCAGTACAACGCGGCGCTCGACGTATACCGCACCCACAAATGGATCGAGGCCACGGAAAAGTTCGGCGAACTGCTGGCCGTCTACCCGGATGACGGCCCCACCCAGGTGTTGCTGCAACGTTGTATTGAATTCCTGGAGGATGCGCCCGAACCTGAGTGGGACGGAGTCTACGTGATGAAATCGAAATAGTTTGAGCGTCGTAATAGCACAAAGAGAATCATCCACCACCAAGGAAACGAAGGGCCACGAAGGATTTTCGGTTTCAACAGCTTCCTTCGTGTGCCTTCGCGCCCTTGGTGGTGAGGGTTCGCGACCGGATTCATCACGCCGTCTACTTGGACTTCCGGTAGTAGCGAATTAAGTTGTTGGTGGAACCGTCGTGCGCAAGCTTCGGTTCCGATTTGCTTTCAAGTTCGGGAATGATGCGCTGCGCCAAGACCTTCCCCAGTTCGACGCCCCACTGATCGAACGAATCGATGTTCCAGGCCGCGCCCTGGGTGAACACGGAGTGTTCGTAGAGGGCGATCAGCTTGCCCAGAGTTTCCGGCGTGAGTCGTTCGGCTATGATCGTATTCGACGGACGATTGCCTTCGAACACACGGTGAGGAACAAGCCATTCCGGCGTGCCCTCGGCCTCGACCTCTTTCGCCGTCTTGCCAAACGCCAGCGCCTCGGTCTGCGCGCACACGTTCGCGATCAGCATGTCGTGGTGCCGGCCCAGCGGATTGAGCGCCTTCGAAAACGCAATGAAATCGCAGGGGATGAGCTTCGTCCCCTGGTGAATCAATTGGTAGAACGAATGTTGGCCGTTAGTTCCCGGTTCACCCCAGTAAATCGGGCCGGTCTGGTGGGCCACCGTTTTTCCGTCCAGCGTGACATGCTTGCCATTACTCTCCATCGTCAGTTGCTGCAGGTAGGCTGGGAACCGTTTCAGGTACTGCTCATAGGGCAGGACCGCCACGGTCTGCGCCCCAAAGAAATCGCCGTACCACACACTTAGTAGCCCCATGAGCACCGGCAGATTGCGCTCGAAGGGAGCGGTGCGGAAATGTTCGTCCATCTGGTGAAGGCCGTTCAGCATCGCCCGAAAGTTATCGGGCCCGATGGCGACCATCGTCGAAAGGCCGATGGCGGAGCACATCGAGTAGCGTCCGCCAACCCAGTCCCAGAACTGGAACATGTTGGCGGTATCGATCCCGAACTTCGAGACCTCCGCAGCGTTCGTCGACACGGCCACAAAATGTTTGGCGATTGACTTCTCGTCGTGGCCTAATCCGGCCAGGGACCAGGCGCGCGCCGTTTGCGCATTCGTCATCGTCTCCAGGGTGGTGAAAGTTTTCGAAGAAACGATGAACAGCGTCTCCGATGGATCGAGATCGACCACCGCCTCTGCGAAATCGGTGCCGTCGATGTTCGATACAAAGCGGAACGTCATGGTTCGATCGCTGTAGAACTTCAGAGCCTCATAGGCCATGACCGGTCCCAGATCGGAGCCACCGATGCCGATGTTGACCACGTTGCGAATGCGCTTGCCCGTGTGCCCCTTCCACTCGCCGCTCCGCACCCGGTCGGCAAAACCCGCCATCTGATCGAGCACGGCGTGTACCTTGGGCACCACGTTCTCGCCATCCACCACGATCGAGGCGCCGCGCGGCGCGCGCAGAGCTACGTGCAAAACCGCGCGCTTCTCTGTCAGGTTGATTTTGTCGCCCTTAAACATGGCCTCGATTCGATCGCGAAGGTGGCATTCCTCAGCCAATCGGAGCAGCAGCTTGAGAGTTTCGGCCGTGATCCGATTCTTCGAGTAGTCAAAGTAAAGTCCCAGCGCCTCAGCCGTGAACCGCGCGCCGCGCTTGGGATCCTGTGCAAACAATTGCCGCAGATGTTTTTCCCGGACCTTCTTGAAGTGAGTTCCGAGTTCTTTCCATGCCTGGCGTTTTGCCGCTGGGCGCGTGGTCTTTGCTTTCACTCGTTTTGCCATTTCCGTCGTCCTTTCGTGTCTCTTGGTTTGGAATCAATCCTGCCCTGGCTGCTGACTGATCTCGGAATCTCACCTGGATCTCCACGCCGCAGGCAACCGCTCCCGCTAATCCCCCGTGAGGGATGCGCGGATTTCCTGGGCTCGCTGGTCCGCCCTTCCCCAACTGCGTCTGTTTTCGCTGACTTGGCGAGAAGTGTTCTCCTTGTAGACGTACTGGTACTTGATGTATCGACATCGCCTCCAATACGGCTCGCCGTGTTTCGGGCGGGACTCTATGTGGTGTGCAGAGGGTACGGCTCGGATGGATATGCTAGATCGGCAGATTGCTGTCCGGTTCGCTTCTCTGGCGATCTGATGGGACTCCATCAACGAAACTCCCCCAGACTGAGTTTGAAGAGCAGACCCTTGTAACTCAAAAAGCTGAAACTGGCAAATCGGTGCGCGTCTCAGCGGCTCTCCTTGGCCGAGAGTCTAGCAGAAAGATACTGAAAGGCGGCAGCAATCTGGATCGCCGTCGGCGGAATGTTATCCACGTCGTAGATCAGGCTGGCGGATTTCTTGTTCCGGGGGAGCGCAGTCGGGCCGCTCCAATCAGGCCAAGCGGCGCTATGGGTCGATGGTTACCGGAAGATTAGGATTTCGGGGAGGCCAAGGCCGCTACAAACTGCGCCGTGAAACGCGCCATCGGGGTCGAACCGCACACCGGGGGGCCCGGTGTAGCTCGGGAATGGCCAAGCTGGAAAGAAGAAATCTCGCCCTGGAGCGACCCTCTAAAGGCGCACGAATACACCTCTGAAGCACATCGATTTTCGCCCAGGCCGATCCACCCGATTTGTTTCGCAGTCGCGTTTGCCGCAAAACTTTCAGTTAGTGAAATCTCATTGCGGCAGTTACCAGAACAGAAATCGAGTTCGTATTATCGTTTTGGCAGTAAGAGTAAACTACATGTTTTGTTTGACATACGAATCGTTACTAAATGTTTTACATTACTCCAATTGCCGTGCTAGAATTCGCGCACTCTCCCCCTGAGGGACAAAACCCTTCAAATCGCCAGCTCACTTCTTAGCCGGAGAAGAAAATCATGTCACTCGCGAAGTTTACGCGAGTAGTTCTCGACTTCTCAGCCGGGTTAGCGGGAGTTGCATCCGGCTGGACACAGACCTACTCCGTGCTTTCCTCGTTCACAGGCGGAGCAGACACCGCATTCCCCTTCCGATATCCCGCCTTTCTGGTTTCCGTACGTTTTCGCGACAGTAGCGATGAAGCACATCTCAACTCTAGACTCGCCGATCGTTGCAAGAGCCTTGTAGGAGGCCGCACATTGAGAGTTGGTGCATCTTGAGGGCATATCGCGCAACCAGGTCACCTGTAGATGGAGCCCGTCAGGTGGGGCTGGGTATCCATCTTCACCGAGCGATCGGTATCGCGCTGGGCCTCAATATCATCCCTTACACCTGCGATTGGATCGGGTCTGTCCGGCAGTTCAACGACCGCCTGGTTGCAGGCGGGTTGGATAGAGAACTCCGGTTCCCGGAGGAACCGAGGCAGCAGTTTTCCCTCAAACCCGACGGCATTCTTCATCAGGAACATCATCTGGTTGTCGAAGGGGCGACCGTGCGCGGCGCGTATCTTTTGACGCACGAGCGATGGATTGTGGGCGGACAAATGCGCCACGTTTGTCATTTCCGCCTTCCCGTTTCCGAGGGCTTAATCAATCGCAAGTACAAGGGAGTGGGCAGCTCGATGCTCCATCACGCACTACAGAAGAATACCCTGTTGTACTCCCTCGGCATGGGCGGTCTCGATCGCCCGCTCCCTCGCATGCTGAGCTCGCGAAATTGGTCACTGGTGACGACCTCGTTTTATTTCCGTTGCCTGCGACCCGGACGCGTCTTGCGCGAACTCGTTTGCTTGCGGACGCACCCGGGTTGGAATTTCGCTTTGGGTACCGGCGGGGGAAGTAGCGTCGGATCCCTATTAATCTCAGGCTCTCAGCAGCTTCGGATGCGGCGCCTGGCAAAGAGGTTCAACGTGTCCGTTGTCCGTGACTTCGGAAACGAGGTTGACGAAATCGTTGACGGAATCCAAGAGCGGGCCTGCGGTGCCTACGCCCTGCTGCCCTCTCGAGACAGCGAGATCTTGCGCCTCCGCTATCCCGCAAGCGATCCTCGTTTTTTCCGGCTGCTAGTCGATTCCGGTTCCGGACCCTGTGGTTGGGCCGTCGTGATTGCGACTTCCATGCACGGGCACAAGCAATTCGGCGACCTGCGCGTAGGGACCATCGTGGATTGTTTGGCCGTACCGGGAGACGAGGATTACGTCATTCATGCGGCAAGTCGGTTTCTTGAGGAGCAGAAAGTAGACTTGATCGTCAGCAACCAATCTCATCGGAACTGGCGCCGAGCTTTCGAACACGCCGGCTTTTTTTCCGGCACTTCGAACTACATCTTTGCCGCGTCACCGCAGCTGAGCCGCTTGATCGAGCCGTTTGCCGGCAACTTCCCGGCGAGTCACCTGACTCGTGGAAACGGGGCTGGGCCAATTCACCTCTAAGTCATGCGTGCGCGATTATTGTCAACGCATTTCTCCAGTATCTCTTCGAAGCGCGCCGCTGCTATTTCCCAGGAAAACTTTTCGCTCACCAGACGCGCGGCTGCGATCGCCTGGTTGTCATGCATTTGCCGATCCTCCAGCAATTCCAGGCACGCGCCGGCGAAGTCGCCGGGTGCGTCCGCGAGGCGAATGTTCTCCGGCGGAGACACATTCAGGCCCTCCGCGCCGATGGTTGTCGACACGACCGGAATTCCGGCGGCCATCGATTCGAAGATCTTCAGCCGGGTGCCGCTTCCCACGCGAAGTGGAACGATCGAGACTCGACCGGCCCACAAATAGGGTCGAACATCCTCGACTGTCCCGGTGACTCGAATCAGCGGATCGATGGATGCCAGCTTACGGATGGCCGCAGGTGGCCGGCGGCCGGCGATTGTGAAAGAACAGCGCGGGCACCTTTGCCGGATAGAGGGCAGCACGTCTTTCACGAACCAAAGCGCGCCGTCGATGTTCGGCATCCAGTCCATGGAGCCCGTAAATAGCAGATCGCAGGCGGGTTTGGCTTCCGGTATCGAGGGCGGGGAAAAATACGCGGCATCGACTCCGGTTGGAACCGATGAAACATGGGAAACTCCACACATCTCACGCAGCAATTCCGTGTCGGCATCGGAGACCGTGATGACGTGTGTTGCCCGCAGGCAAACGGAAGTTTCGTAGGCCTGAAGCCGGTGCGACTGACTGCGAAAAAACGACCGCCGGATGGGATCACGCGCCTGCTCGGCATACCTTCGCCATATCACCGTCTCCACGTTGTGCTCGAAGAGGACGTAGGGCTGGCCGGGCGGGAGATTCACAGTCGGCGTGAGAAAATCGCAAACCACCACGTCGAAGCGTTCTCTTTGCAGTAGCTCAATCGCGGCGAGCCGTACCGCTGTGGAGCGCTTGCGCGCAACCGTGATCGGCAGCTTCGAAAACATGGCGCCGATGCTCTGCAACCAAAACCTTGGCGAGCTTCGGGGCGCGAGGTTATATCGCACCGGCCAGGCTTTTGAGCAAAATTCGGAACTGCGCTCGAGCGCTTCTGGTGCCAGGTCATGGGCGGCCAGGTAGTGGATTTCGTGACGCTGCCGAAGACGCCTCAGCATTTCCAGTGTGCGGATCTGGCCGCCTCGATTCGTAGGATGCAGGAACGCGGGGCCTAGCCACAGGATCTTCACTTGGAGAGTGTAATGGATGCTGGCGGAGAGCGACTGCCGACCGATCCATGAACGACGAGCCTCAGCGACGAGCCGACTCGGCCATCGGGGCCGGTCCGTCTTCGAGTTCGAGAAATGAGAGATCGGTAAACCGGCCGGCCGGCGTATGCAACTTCAGCCACAGTTTGCCGTCCAGAAACACCGGATACATTGCACGCATCCACGAATGGCGCAAACTGCGGCGGCGCTCGGCGGCGGGCAGCGAGAGGTCATAACCATTCTCCCGCAAACACGCTGCTACGGTCGACTCGATGGCAGCGACGTCGGCGGGCGCCAAACACGCTTTCCAACGAGCCAACGGGCTTATTTGTTGTTCCAGTGCTTCTCCGCGGAATGAAGAGTTTGGTGCGGACAAGCGGCCCAAGGCAACGCGCTGAATCCGGTCGTAGTCGAGATCGTGATCGATAAAGCCGCCGACTTTGCTGAGCGTCTCCCGCGGGTCGGTGATCAGGTCCTCGTAGTGGATCTCCATGTAGTCGGCCGGGAACTTCCCGCCGTGAGTGCGGCCCTTGCGAACCATCCATTCCCAATAGAGCGCGGTCGCGACCAGGCTGTCGGTCTGGCTGCGGTCCCAGGGCAGCGGAGCGAAGCCGCCCATTTTCTTGAGCGAGAGCGCAATGTCGCGTCCGTCGCGGATGATGTGCAAGAACAGCGCGTTGGGTATGTCGCGCTTGATGGGCTCGACGTGTAGCACATTTCCAGGACCATATAGCGCCCAGCGTTCCATTCGCTGGCTCTTGGCGACTGAATCCATTACGGCGCAGATGAAATCTCCTCCGGTTCTGCAATCGTGTCGAAGGCGCTCCAAGAGTTGCTCGGAAGCGACGCCGGCGCGGCGAAAACCCTTGCTCCGAAACCAGGTCGCAACGATTCTCTCGCGACTTGAACGGTTCTCGAAGGAACCGAAACGGGGAATCAGCATGTTGTAAATCGGAATCAGCCCGCGGTAGACTGCAAACCCGCCGGAGGACAACAACATGTCGTAAAGCAAGTTCGTCCCCGAGCGGTGACAACCCATGACGAAGACAGGAGAACGCTTGCGGTCGCTCGGAATGGGCATTGGCATCATTATCATTGATTGGAAAAAAACAAACCAGAACCTGGACCAAGCCGATATTCTGAAGGAGTCGAAAACGGCGATTGGGATCTGGGTGCCGCAGTATGTTTCACGACGCAACAACCACAAGCGACTACGCGAACTTAGATCTCTCCCGGATAGGCGCCCTCGAAACCCGCGCGGCCGATTGCTGCCGCGCTCTGTTCCTGAAATACATTCTTGATTCCGTTACGACCAATGCGACCCTGCCCGGAGGAACCGCATGAAAGCTAATTCCTCCTCACCGATCGTCTGCCCGTTCCGTGGCGACTTTGGCGCGCTAGCGGCCATGATGCAACGGTCTTGGGCGGACAATCCCAATCAGTCTCTGCTCTACAGCGAAGCATTTCTCCGCTCCGCGTTCGACTACCCCGGCAGCAGCTTTAGTCTGGCCCGTGCAGTTTATGGAGATGCGGGCCTGCTTGGCTTCCTGGCTGGCTTTCCTCGCTCCGTTCGCTGGGATGCTCAGCTGGCCCGACTCGTTCTGAATAGTTTTCTGACTGCCGACGCCGCCGTGAAGGGTCCGGGGCTTGGCATTAAGCTGTGGGGAGACCTAGTGGAGCGCGGTCGCGACGGAGGTTACAACGGAACCATCGCCTTCTGCGTCGAAGGCGATGGCATGAGTCGTGTGATGCCGCTGCTTTCCCGCCTCTTGAAACTCAATACCCAGCGCATCTTCTCTGTGGAATTCCTGGTACGACTATTGCACCCCACGCCATCCGACGCGCCCGCTCAGTTCGCCGATCCGGACTCCGATCTGAACTCCGATCCGGACATCGACCTCTTCATGGAACTCGCTTCCGCCCTGCCCAGCAACTTGCCGCTCGTGCGCCAGTGGACAAGAGCGGAAGCCGAATGGCAGTGTCGCAATCGGGCCGGCGCTCTCACGGTCAGTTCTGTCGTGGGCAGGCGGCGCGGCATCCTCACCGGTTATCTAATGCAGGTGGCTTCCGCTCCGCCCACCACCGTCGTGCTATTGGGAGACCTGTTATGGGGCGATCTGGAACCTGCGGAGCGCAGAGCACTCCTCGAAAGGTTCCTGCGCGGCGCCGCAGGCCAAGGGGCCCGTTTTGCCTCGTGCCCGGTGCTCGGCTACGCGTCTCTCGACCCTCTTAGGGCCGCCGGATTCCGCCGCTCCAAAAGGGTGATCCATACCTATCTGACATTCTGGAACGGCCTTCAACCACGGCCCGTCCCGGCGCTTTACATCGATGTGCTCTAAAATCGATGCCCTTTAATCGAGTGTGGCGGTGATGTCCTCATCACAGCGGCTTCTCAGTCGCGTCGATTGCCGTCGCCGGGCCGGTGAGCTTCCGAAATTGACGCGCTGGATTACCCGCCACCATGGTATTCGGTGGCACGTCTGTCATGACCACAGATCCCGCTACGACGATGCTGCCCTGTCCGATGGTCACGCCTTTCATGATGATGGCCCCCCTGCCGATCCAAACATTGTCTTCGATTACGACGGGTATGACCTCGTCATCGGCCGGAGGGGAACCAGCCACGCGTCCGATGGGATCCACAGTGTGCCCTGGAGAATCAAAAATCCACACATTGTTGGCAATTCTGCAGTGCCGTCCAATGACAATCTTTTTCCCAATCGTAAAGTGACATCCGTGGCTTATTCCAGTGTTATCTCCGATGATTAGCGTTGGCTCGTTGGAGAAGCGAGCCGCAAAAGAAAGAGTGCACTTTCCGTCTATCCGAACATTGTCTCCGACGATCAATTGACCGCGGCCCATTATCCAATGAAGGGAAGCACCGGTATGCACGCCACGGCCGTAGCTGGTGCAGTACGCCTTGAAGAATGGTTCGCAGAAGAAGACTCTGACAATAAACTTGTAAGTCGAGCGTAGGGCCAAGAACACAGCGAGCAGCGGAGTTGTTACGACACGGGGGATGGGTGGTAGTCCGAAATTCAGAACCTTGCGCCTGCAGGAGCGAACCAATCGAGGCAACCAATGATCCGACAAAGCAAGAGTTCGACGAATCATATCGCGGCACACCGGTCGCCGTTCTCCAACCGTGTCTTGAGGGCGGCCCTGTCTATCTTTCCGTTGACGTTCAGTGGCATGTCGCCCAATAGAATGATCTTGCTCGGGACCATGTAGTCCGCAAGCGAAGATTTACAGGCGTTCTGAAGTTCTGTCACGTCCATGCCAGCGCCACTCACAAAGGCAACAATTCCTTTTGCCGTGCCTTCACTCACCGGCCAACCCAACGCCACGGCCTGCACCACGTTCGGGCATGTTCGCAGCACTCCCTCGATTTCACCCAGCTCCACGCGAAAACCAAGCACTTTGATCTGGTGATCGGTCCTTCCAAGGCAGACATATTCGCCATTGGGCAGCTGCCGAGCCTGGTCGCCGGTTCGATAGAAGATTTCATTCCGCGGTCCGACTGCAGGGATCTTCACAAAGCGCTCCGCACTTCTGAGCGGGTCCTTCCAATAACCGGGAGAAGTTTGGGCGCCGCAAATGCACAGCTCGCCAGGCTTGCCATCAGAAACTGGGCGCAAAACTTCATCCACCAGAACGGCTGTCAAACCCGGATACGGCGCCCCGATGGGCACGATATCATTTACACACAGCGATGGAGAGGTCCTCGGATCCCAACGATGCACGGTGCAGGCTATCGTTAACTCGGTCGGTCCGTACAGATTTTCGACCAAGGAATTGGGCGCCGCCGCCTGCCACGCTTCGGCGGTCGCTCGCGGCAAGGGCTCGCCACAGAACAGACTCCAGCGCAGTGTTGGCAGGGTGCCCGGCCCCAGCAGATTACGCTTGCGCATTTGTGCCGGAATAGACGGCACCGAGAACCAGACGGTCAGCTCATTTTTGTCGATGAATCTGCTCGGTGCCAGAAGATCGATCGGTGACATGGCATAGACACATGCGCCCGCCTCCCACGCCACGAACAGGTCGAATATGGAAAGATCAAATGTCTGGTCGAAGGTCTGCGAGAAGCGGTCTTCGGTGCGGAACTGATAGCGGCCCATCGCCCAATTGATGAAGGCGCGAACATTTGAGTGCAAGATCGGCACGCCCTTGGGAATGCCAGAGGTACCGGAAGTGAACAATAAATAAGCCAGTTGATCCGACGGGAGCGGAGGCAGTGCCCCGTCCAGCGACCGAGCGGAGGCTAATTCCGCAGCGCTCTCCGCCTCCGGTACCCACACGGGCGGACTCTTCTCCAGCCCATCCAGAACAGCCGCGAGTTGCGTGGAAGCGAGTTTGTCCACGAAGATGGCGTCCAAATCCGCTTGGCGAATCATCGCCCGGGTGCGGTCCGGCGGGAAACGCTGGTTCAGCGAAACGAAGGCCGCCCCACTATAGAGCGCGGCCAGCGTCGCGGTATAGGAAACCTCACTGCGCGACCCGAAGACGCCCACGCGCGCGGCCGGACCTCCCAGGCGACCAACAATCGCGCCGGCCCAGCGCCTGGCCGTATGGTCCAGCTCCCCGTAACTGAAAGCGCGGTCCTTCACCACCAGCGCCGGCGCATCGGGCCGCAAGGCAACCTGCTTCAGAAATCCTGTGCGGAGCGAGTCATCCGGGATCGCCATGGAATTCATTCTTCAATTCTTTAATTCTTCAGCTCTTTAATCCGTGCATCATCCCGGCCAGACGTTCCAGCGAAGTGGCCTCAATGAACTCTTCATCCGGCACCCTCACTCCGTAGCGCTCTTCGAGTGCCATAAGACACTCCATGGCCTTCATGGAAGTCATGCCGAGATCACTGTAAAAATCCGCCTTCTCGTCAAAGCCCTCCGGGAGCCCAGCCAACTCGGTCAGTAGTTGACGCAGTTCACCCTTCAATGTCTCCAAAGTCCTTCTCCTGATCTAGCACCGGTCTTGTTGCCCGTTGCGAGAGAAGTTTGAATGCGTTCGAGGGAATAATCACCCAGTTTGGCCGTTTGCTAGTCGTCGTCGGGATCGGTCGCCGGTGTGGTATCGAGGAGGAAATGACTCGCGGCAAGCGGGGCCCGAATCTGGTTAAACGTTCGCGGGTGCTGACCGAGGTTATAGAACTCGCTCAGGTTCGAAGCAGCCCGTGCGTCCGCAAATCCCAACGCGCCCTGCCCAACCCCGAAGTTGCCCTCGACGAACCGAAGGATCGAACCAAAATCTGAGCGCACGTTGCTCACGGTCCCAGCGGGCGTGTATGCGGAGATGAACAGCAAAGGCACACGAAAGCCAGCTTCGTAGCCGTTGCTGTTCAGGACCGGAGGTTCGTGATCATACCACCCGCCCCAATCGTCCCACGTAACAAGGATGGCAGTGTTCTGCCAATAGGGGCTGTTCCCGATGGCGTTCACGATGCTGGCGACCCACGAAGGACCACCCCCCGTATTCGTTCGGGAATGATCCGAATCCTGGCCCCGCGGGATAACCCACGAAATCTGGGCTAATTTACCATTGGCAATGTCTTTGAGCACAGTCGCAGGCGGCGTAATCAAATTCTTCCACTCCGCACCGGTGCAGACTCCTCCACTCGGCTGGCAAATGTGTTGAATATTCACCGGAGCCGTCCATAGATTCTTGAAGCTTGGAGCGTAGTAGCGCCAACTCAGTCCGAGATCGCCCATGGTATTGCGCTCGAAGCAAGGGTAGATACGGTTTGCCGGCGATTCGACACCCCCGACGATGAGTCGAGCTAAAGTCCCTGGCGCAGACAGGCATCCCGTGCTCATACCGTCGTCCTCCGCGACGAAGATGCCAGCCGCATCGTCGGCTGCCGAGGGTGCGCTAGTGCCTCCAAACAGGTATTGATGCGCGGGCGCGCTCGAACCCTGATTGGTCTGGAACATGTAGTTCGCCCAGCCATACTGTCCTACCAAGTCGAGATAGGGCTGTACATCGGAGGGCTTCACATAGGCGAAGTGAGCCAGTGGGGGACACGCTCCTTCACACCCTGCAAGATCGGCCCCGTCCATCTTGCCATTGTCATACTGGCGGGTAAAATCCTTATGAGCATGTCCTAAGTCGGATGTATCCACCAAATCTATTTCATGTGGTGTGGTGGTGCCGCCTGGGGCGTTAATGTTTTTCCAGTTCGTCTGCTGGATGTTGTAGGGTCCGCAGGAAGATGGCGAACACAGTCCTTGGAACAGGTTGTCGGGAGACCGGTTTTCCTGTACCACAATCACCACATGCCGAAAGCTCTGGGCACCCGCGGCGGCGGCCATAAAGACGATGCATGTGATCAAGGTTCCATTTATCAGCTCGAGACTCGTTTGCCCTGAGAGTTTCAACCTGCGCACCCAGTACCCCATAGAAAGCGAAGGCCTGGCCTTAACTATTTTCGTTTTCATAGGCCGCCTTCCAGATCTCCCAATCGTGCTAAGAAATATGCTTGCTCAGACACACAAAGTCAATGTGTAAGAGTTTGCAGTTTTGTTTGGCACCTTCTTCCTATTGCACGTTCCTTGCGATTCGGGCGGGAGTTACTAATCCACTGATTCTCGTAATGTTGGCCGAAACGAGGCGAGTGGGGTGATCTACGGTCGATGTGTTCCCATCGGCTGAGCAAATGGAAACCGTTGCGATCACAGTGTCATTGCACTCAGAAGCGGAAGCAAATGTTTTCGGACTCCACTGGCGACCCTTGTGCGAGGTCAAGCTGGCGGCGATGCAGGGCCTTGAGGGCTTGGCTGATCACGCCACGGCGATGTTTTCGTTTGTCTTCTATCTCCCGGCGATTCTGTTGTGGCTGGCGACGATCCTCGCCGGAGCCTCGTTGGCTTGGAAACTCTTGCGCCTCGCGGCGCGATGCTATTGGCGAAGAATTGGATGCGTACCCGCCTAAGAGGGTGGCCGTATTTCGATTGAATGTTGGGACTAGGTTGCAACTGTTGGAAAATCCCGTTTACAAGGGGAACGGGAGCTTTGTACCCAAAACACGGCGACAAACCCGGCTCAGTACCTTAGGAGTGCCGAAACCCTACCTTTTCGTGACACGCCCGGATAGCAGAAGATGTGCATCAGCAGAGCGTCGGAACTTGTACAGGAATCAAGCTCATCCAGCGCCCCCGATCAGTATTGGGCAAGGATCCTCGGCCTTGGGTGTGGACCTTCGCCAAGCGCCTAATCCACACCGGATTTGCTCGTATCGCCGTGTAACTTCTCTGCAGGAAGTTCCCATGGCGTGAGCCGTGTTGGTAGTGCCTCAGTTTAACAGAGGCACTACCCGAAAACTGATCTCCCTTGTCGAATTTTCGCCCTTTTCCAGTGAATGAGTTCACTAAAAGGTACTGCTACAATCCGGGTCGAAGGGCAACGGGTCAACGGGCCGAGAGAGGTATCAATGGCCCGAAGACGCTACCAGAAGGGGAGCCTCGTTCCCAATCGAGGTATCCCCGCAAATGGGCTCTGGGTTGGCAGGTGGCGGGAAGACGTGATTCAGCCGGATGGCACGATCACACGTCCGTACAAATGGGAGTTCTTGGGCACGATCCACGACTACCCAACGCGGAAACTCGCGCTGCGCGCCTTGGAAGCTCGTTTGTCTACGTCTCTACTTGCGGACTTGGCGACCAAATGCGCTGGGTCTGCTGTTTGTAACGAAAATGGGCACGCCATGGGATCACAGCTTGGTAAGGAAACGAAAGTTCCATCCGTTGCCGACCAGGCTTGGCATCCCGAAGTGCGGCGTCCATGCGTTTCGGCATGGCAACGCCACATTGTTGGACCAGATCGGCGCTCCGATGGCAGTCAGGCAAGATCGCCTAGGGCACGCCGAAGCACAGACAACGATGGGGTACACGCACGCTGTCACGGCAGATGAACGCACAACTGCAGATGACCTTGGGAGAATTCTGCACGTTACTGCACGGAATGAACAAAAAAAGGAGCCAGCACCAAGAGTGCTGACCCTTTTAATTCAATAGTATGAGTTTGGTTGCGGGGGGTGGATTTGAACCACCGACCTTTGGGTTATGAGCCCAACGAGCTACCAGACTGCTCCACCCCGCATGAAAAGGATAACACAGCGGAGTGAAGCGGACGGGGGCTCTGGCGCTCTGGCTTCAGCGGCTCAGTTTTTTGCGCTCGCAAGCGTCGACGATCTTTTTGGGATCGATGGCTTCCCGGTCAATCTGCTCTTCCAGAATTCTCCCGTCTTTGCCGATCAGAAAGTTGACGCGGCGCGGGGCTTTGTATTTGTCGACGTAAATGCCGTATTGGCGAGTCACGTCTCCACCCCAATCACTCAGCAGCGGGAAGGTCACGCCGATCTGGTCGGCGAAGGCTTTATTGGCGAAGGGGCTGTCCATGCTTACACCCAGAACCTGGGTGTCGGCGGCTTCCAGTTGTTTGAGATTCTGCTGGAAGGCCTTCATCTGCGCGGTTCAACCCCCGGTGAAGGCGAAGATGTAGAAGGCCAGCACGACGTTGCTCTTGCCGCGATACTGGCTTAGGGTAACGTCTTTCTCGTCGCTGCCATCGAAGTATTGGAGCTTGAAGTCGGGAGCAACGTCGCCGACCTTGAGTTTCATGGGCGCCGGCGCAGTTTGTCCCTGCACCTGGATCTGCGGACAAACTATCGCAGCCGCGACCAACCACGCTCCCAGCATTGTCAAAGCTCTGCTTCGTTGCATGGAGACCCCTCCGGAAAACTTCTCCAGCGTACCTTGCGAACGGGTGCGGGGTCAAAGCGTCACATACCCGTGTGATGACATGGTCAAAGCGCTTCTGCGGACTCTGCTGGCTGCGTACAATGAATTCGTACCATGAGTTGTTACTACAATGAGTTCGTAACAATGATTGTGGCCGTGATCGAATCGGATGAGCCTTCAGACTCTAAACGACATTTTGTTGGCGGTCTGTAAGAACCGTCGCGACCGCGTCATGCTGCAAAAAGGAGCCCTGGGCTGGCTGCCGATCTCTTCCGCGGAGATTTACCGCAGCGTCGTAGGGGTGGCTCGGGCGTTGGAATCCTGGGGTGTCCGGAAAGGCGACCGCGTCGCCATCCTCAGTGAAAATCGGCCGGAGTGGACGATCACCGATTTCGCGGCACTTTCCCTCGGCGCGGTCACGGTCCCGGTTTATTCCACCCAGACAGCGGAGCAGACTGCTTTTCTGCTTAACGATTCCGGAGCACGCGTCATCGCGGTTTCCACCAAGCACCAGTTGGAAAAGGTGTTGACCATCCAGCCCCACACGCCGGTAGAGCGCATCATGGTGATGGACGCAGTGGAAACTGCGCACGCGGCCCCGATGCAGGCCCTGATGCTCAGCGGGCCGGCCGACTCCGATCCCGAATTCGACGCCCGCTCACAATCTATTCGACCCGACGACCTGGCGACCATCATTTACACCTCCGGCACGACTGGAACGCCAAAGGGAGCGATGCTGACCCACGGGAACATGGCCTCGAACATCGCGTCTTCCATGGATGGATTCGGCTTCGGCACCAAGGAGGAAGTGAGCGTATCATTTCTGCCGCTCTCGCATGTGACCGCGCGGCACGTGGACTTTGCCCTGCTCTACCGTGGTGTGGTGCTGGCGTATTGTCCTGACATTGCACAACTGGCGCAGGCCTTAACCGAAGTGCAACCCAACATCTTTGTGGCGGTGCCGCGGGTTTACGAGAAGATTCGTCATCAGGTAATCCTGAAGACTGCGGGCTTCCCGAAAAACGCGATTTATCGCTGGGCGCTTTCGGTGGGGCGGTCTCATCGCGCTGAGACTCTGGCCGGAACGGAGCCCTCGACACTATCCTGGAAAATTGCAAACCACCTAGTCTTCTGCAAAGTGCGCCTCGGGATGGGTGGAAAGGCGGAGGAGTTTATCTCTGGCGGCGCGCCCCTCGGCCGGGAATTGGCGGAGTGGTATGCCGATATCGGCATTTCCATCCACGAGGGTTATGGGTTGACCGAGACTTCGCCAGTGATCGCGGTGAACACGCCCGCGGCCCACAAACTGGGAACCGTCGGCAAACCCTTGGCCAACGTCGAGGTCATGCTTGCCGACGATGGCGAGGTACTGGTGCGCGGTCCTTCGATATTCAAGGGCTATTGGAATCGTCCCGAGGAAACGCGCAACGCGTTTGTGGATGGTTGGTTCAAGACGGGCGACATCGGGCAACTCGACACCGAGGGCTACCTATCGATCACCGATCGCAAGAAGGACCTGATCAAGACTTCGGGCGGGAAGTTTATCGCACCGCAACCCATCGAGAATACACTGAAGCTCAACCCGCTCATTGGGACGGCGGTGGTGATTGGGGACAGACGGAAGTTTCCTGCGGTCCTGATCGCGCCGCACTTCCCCGCTCTGGAAGACTGGGCGCGGGCAAACCAGCTTGACTTCGCTTCACGGCAAACGCTAGTCGCCCACGTCAGAGTGCAGGCTTTGTACGACGGCATCATCGAAGACCTGAACCAAAGCCTCGCCCGCTTTGAAAGACTGAAACGTGTGCTGTTGGTGTCCGAAGAATTCTCAGCGGCGGATGGAACGCTGACACATACCTTTAAAGTACGCCGACGCGGCATTGAGGAACGCTACCGGGTATTGATTGATGAGATGTATGCGAAGGCAGAGACGTCCGGGGGCTAGGGTCGGGTTTGCTCGCAGCCCGCAGCCTGAAGATCGCCCGAGACGCTACCGGCAACCAAAATGATTGACCACTGATTGGAGTCGTACAATAAAACCATGACGGACTCATTGACTATCGACTCATTGACTATCGCTGGCAAGCAATTCCGTTCCCGCTTGATCGTGGGAACGGGCAAATACAAATCCTTTCCGGAAACTGCCCGCGCGCTCGAAGCCAGCGGCGCCGACATGGTGACGGTCGCCGTGCGCCGCGTGAATCTCGACCGCAGCAAGGAATCCCTGCTCGATTACATCGACCCAAACAAATACTTTCTTCTGCCGAACACTGCCGGCTGCTATACCGCCGACGACACCATCCGCACCGCCCGGCTGGCGCGCGAGGTCGGGCTCTCGGACTGGATCAAGCTGGAAGTGATTGGCGACCAGGCAACGCTGTATCCAGATGTTCAAGCGACCCTCGAAGCCACGCGCGTTCTGGCGAAAGAGGGATTCACGGTGCTGGCCTATACCTCGGACGACATCGTGTTCGCCAAACGCCTGGTGGATGCGGGCGCCGCGGCGGTAATGCCGCTCGGAGCGCCGATCGGCAGCGGGCTGGGCATTCAGAACACCGCCAACCTGCAAATCCTGCGCGAGATGATTACGGGAGTTCCGCTGATCGTGGACGCAGGCGTGGGCACGGCCTCGGACGCCGCCATTGCCATGGAACTAGGCTACGATGCGGTGCTGATGAATACCGGTATCGCCGGAGCCCAGGAACCGGTGCTGATGGCGGAGGCGATGAAGCACGCAGTGCTTGCTGGACGACAGGCGTACATGGCGGGACGAATGCCGCGCAAGCTCTATGCGACTGCCAGTTCGCCGCTGGAAGGCGTCGTGCGCTAAAGTGCGACGAGACGCCCGGCTCCACCAAAAAAGACTGGGCGGCCCGACAAGGCCGCCCTTCCTGTGGCAGACACGTTTGTCCCTAAAGCATCTTCACGCTTTCAATGTGGATCTTGTCGCCGTCGATGTGCCCGGTCACGGCAACGTGATGTCCGTAGTGGTCTTTCAGGGCATCGGGATTCTCGACCGTCAGCACCTTCTGGTCCTTGTCGGTAACGACGACCGGCTTGGCGCCGGCTTCGATGCACTTCTTTGTGCATGCTTCCCCGCCCGCATTGGCTCCTTTAACGCCACACTTGGAGTCAGCAACCCAGCCATTCACGGTCTGAGCGTCCGCAGCAAATGACACCGAGGCCATCAGCAAAATCAGCGCCCCGGCAAGAAACAACAAAAGAAGTTTCCGCATGTCACCCTCCTTAGATTCCCACACGTAATGCGAACCCCTGAACTTTATCACAGGAGGACGCTGTGCGAACAATCGGAGAACGTGCGTTCGTCCCAGCCTCTACTTGTCGTTTCTGGCGCGGCCGGTGGGAGACTTCTGCGGGGGATTTGGCGCTACATACACAACTTCCCCGCGTCGCGCGTAGTGCAACTGCTCGCGCGCTTCCTTCTCGATGGCGGCCGGATCGGATTTTAGCGATTTGATCTCCTCGACGTACTGACTGTTCTCCTTCCGCAGGCGCTCGACTTCACTCTGCAGGGCTTTCATCTCGGCGCGCTTCTGCCGATAAACAACCATGCCGTTCTCCCCGAACATGGCGTGCAGCAGCAACCCAGCGATCACCAGGACCGCGCTCGTGGTTCCCAGACGACGCCATTCCAAAACCAGCCACGACCACACCGGGCGCGTGCGTTCGACCCACCGCGCCGCCGCAGCCTCGGCCCGTGGAGCCTGGTCCCTGGCGTGAGAAATGACCGCGCGCACGCCTTCCTCCCCACGTGGAAGGATACTCAATCTCGACGGCGGTCCTAGTCGAAGATCCATGCTTTCGCTGCCGCGCTCAATTTTGCGAGGTCTTCCCTGCTGCGCGCTTCGCTGTAGACGCGCACCACCGGTTCCGTGCCGGAGAGCCGGTAGCATACCCACGATCCGTCGGCCAGGACAAGTTTGAGCCCGTCCGTCCTCACTACCTGGGCAACTTTGATGCCATGAAACTCGCTCGGATCGCTACGTAACTTCTCAGTAAACTTCTGTTTTACTTCCGCCGTCAAGCGGAAGTTCTCACGCAGCGGGTAGAAGGAACCAACTTTGGCAAATAGGCCGCCCAGTTGTTTGCCGAGCGATACTCCCCGGCGTGCGACCATCTCGCAGCACAACAGGCCTGCGAGCACGCCGTCTTTCTCCGGCACGTGTTTGCGGATGGAGAGGCCGGCGCTTTCTTCTCCTCCGATCAGGATTTTGTCCTGCTTGATCAGCTCGCCAATGTACTTGAACCCAACCGGAGTCTCGTGCAACTCGATCTTGTGCTTCTCGGCAAGCGCGTTGATGAGATTGGTGGTGGCCACGGACTTGCCGACTCCGTTTCTCCAACCGCGGGTTTCAACCAGGTAATCAAAGAGCAGAGCGATGATGTAGTTGGGCTGGAGGAAGGTGCCATCTTCGTCGACAATCCCGAAGCGATCGGCGTCGCCATCGGTCGCAATGCCAATCGCAGCGCCGATTTCGCGCATCTTGTGGCGCAGGTCCTCAAGCAGATGGTCGTCGGGTTCGGGAGCATGGCCTCCAAAAAGCACGTCGCGGGTGTCATGGACGGTGGCAACGGTCACGCCCGCCTCGCGCAGGAACGCGTCCGAATAGCCGCGAGCAGCGCCCCACATGGGATCGAAGGCAATCTTGCTTCCGGCCTTTTTGATGACGTCGAGATCGACGATTTCGCGCAGGCGCGACAAATACATGCGGCGAGGGTCGATCGCTTGGGATTGCGCCTTCCTTGTCTCCGCCGTTTGCGGATTCGCATCATTGACGAGGGCGGCGATCTCCGACTCAATGGCTTTGGTGACTTCGGGGAGCGCCGGCGCGCCATCGGGCGTCGAGAACTTGATCCCATTGTATTGGGGCGGATTGTGCGAAGCGGTGAAATTGATGGCGCCGTCGGCTTTCGACTGGATCACTGCGAAGGAAATGGTGGGCGTAGGCGTGGGTTCGGCGATGACCAGCGGCGTGATGCCATAGCTGGACAAGATATCGGCAGCCGTGGCGCAGAAGGACTCACCCAAAAAGCGCGGGTCACGCCCGACGATAACTTTGGCCCCGTTCGGTTTCTGCGAAGATACGTAGCGCGCGATGCCGTGCACTGCCCGGTGAACGTTGGCAAACGTGAACTCCTCGGCCATCACGGCCCGCCAGCCAGATGTGCCAAACTTGATTTGCGTTGCCATCGCCCGCCTCGTATGCTTCCAATGAAATTCCAGTTTCCGATTTTCGACTCCGAGTTTACCTAACATGACCGACAAAAGGCTCGTCCTCACAACTTGCGCCTCGCATGAAGAAGCCCTGACCATCGCCCATGCCCTGGTGGAGCGCCAACTTGCCGCCTGCGTCAACATCGCTCCCCAGATTGAATCGGTCTATCGCTGGCAAGGCGAAGTCGAAACGTCCACGGAGTGGCTCCTCGTGATCAAGACGACCATTGAAGTTTTCGATCGCGTGCGCGAGGTTTTGACCGAACTGAATTCCTACGAACTTCCGGAGTGCATCGAGATTGGCATCGAAGACGGCAGCGCCGCCTACCTGGAGTGGATCGGAGAGTCGGTGCGGTGAGATAGCCGTCAGTCATCAGCCGTCAGTTTTCAGCTAGATCAGTTTTTTACTGATGGCTGAGGGCTGAAGGCTACCTAGATCGCCGCCAGCGCCTGCTCGAGATCAGCCAGAATATCGTCCACATCCTCGATGCCGACCGAGATGCGGACCATACCGTCGGTAATGCCGATTTTGCGCCGTCCTTCTTCGCCGACGCCAGCATGAGTCATGGTTGCGGGATGCGAGATCAGGGTCTCGACGCCACCCAAGGATTCCGCCAGTGAACACACCCGTACTTTACGCAGCATCTTGTTAGCGTTGTCGAGCGAGCCCGTTTCAAACGCGATCATCGATCCGAAGCCGGACATCTGCCGCTTGGCCAATTCGTGTTGTGGATGGTCGGGCAGTCCTGGATAAAAGACCTTTTGCACTTTGTTGTGTTTCGAAAGATAGTCGGCTACTTTGCGGCCGTTGCAATCGTGCTGCAACATGCGCACCGCCAGCGTTTTCACGCCGCGCAAGATCAGCCAGCACTCGAAAGGCGACAGGATCGCTCCGGCGGCTTTCTGGAGAAAGGCAAGTTTTTCAGCCTGCTCGGGTTTGGTGCAGACGACCACTCCTCCCAGGCCGTCGCTGTGCCCATTAAGAAATTTCGTGGTGGAGTGAACGACCATGTCGGCGCCAAGTTCGATCGGGCGCTGGAAATACGGCGACATGAAAGTGTTGTCGACCACCACCTCGACGTTGTGCCGGTGGCTAAGTTCGCAAATCGCGCGGAGGTCGCAAAGCTCCATCAGCGGATTGGTCGGCGTCTCCAGGAACAACAGCCGGGTGTTCTTCTGCAAAGCGCGCTCGACGTTGCTGAGTTCGGATGTATCGACGTAGGTAAATGTCAGGCCAAAATTAACCAGCACCTGATTGAACAGGCGCGGCGTCCCGCCATAGAGGTTGTGTCCGGCGACAACGTGGTCGCCCGCTTTGAGCATCGAAGCGATGGCGTTGATCGCGGCCATGCCGCTGGCGAACACGCGCGATGACGTTCCGCCTTCAAGCGCTGCGAGGTTCGTCTCCAAGCGATCGCGCGTTGGATTCGATACGCGCGCGTACTCGTAACCTTTATTCTTGCCGATCTCTTCCTGAACGTAAGTGGAAGTTGGATAGATGGGAACGCTCACGGCGCCGGTGAGCGGATCGGGTTCTTGCCCGGTGTGAATGGCGCGAGTGGCGAAACCTTGTTTTGCGGAAGCTGGTTGTTTGATGGTCAAGGAATGAGTCCTCGGAGAGTTTGACGAAGAGAAATTTTTCCCAAAAAGGGAAAGTGATATTACTATTTAGTCGACCCACCCCCCGCTCCCCCGGTCTAATGAACTCAAAGACTTAGAGGCCGTCGGGCGCGGGGTCTTTGAGGAATAAGGACTTACCGGTAAAGTATTCCGGAATCAAAGACTTAGAGCGTTTCTATCCCAACTTGGCACTTTCGGTTCAGCCAGTGGAGTACGGGTACGACAAAGCAATTCTTGATTGAGTCGAACATCTATTTTAGCAGGTGATGTCAAGAAAGCGGTTCGGGTTTCCGGACCATCGGAAGGGGGCTGCAGTCAGAAGATCTTCGTTTCACCCCTTTTCGAGGTTTTTGAGGGTTAACGCCTGTTAACAAGATCTGGCGCGATGGGAGACCCCATACAACTTCATGCGCCAAAGACGTGAACGGGCTACTCGTCTGCACCGCGTTCAGGTTGCCATTCACTTCACCACCAGCGTAAGGGTTGTCGAGTGTGACAGGCCTGACGCTGTGGCCGTCGTCGTTACCGTGTACGTGCCCCCGGGTGTGCCGCCTCCGCCGCCACTGGAACTCCCCGATCCACAGGCGTTCAGGCCGATCATCGACAATCCGAATAGCAACACCATCAACATGCCCCCGGCCCCTCTCGCGGACCAACGCTTCCCTCGTCTCGTCGGTCCCAGCATGAGCAGTCCTGGTACGATCAGCGCAAAAAACAAACTCTGTTTTTGCCCGAGCGGCCAGTGCGGTATCGCCGAAGAAGCCCGCGTAGTCGCCATGGTCATCGTGGTGTTGACGGCGCCGCCGTCCGGCGTCACACTCGCCGGACTGAACGAGCAACTGGCGCCCGCCGGTAGTCCGCTGCAACTGGCCCCGCTGAACGTGATGGTTTGGTTGAATCCACCACTCGGTGTGATCGTGACCACGGTCGTCCCTTGTTGACCCGGCGAGCTAATTGTCACCGTCGTCGGACTGGCGCCAATCGTGAAATCAGGAGCAGGGTTCACCGTGAGTGTCTGTGTCGAAGAGGTTGAACCGACAAACGCGCTGTCACCGCCATAGCTAGCGAGGACTGAGTATGTCTCGGCCGCCAGGCTACTGGGGTTGTAACTGTAAGTGGCAACGCCGCTGTTCAAGGTACCGGTTCCGATTTGTGTTGTGCCGTTGAAGAAAGTGACGGTTCCGGTGGGCGTGCCACTGCCGGAAGAAGGAGAAACGGTCGCCGTCATGACCACCGGCCCGTTCGATCCTGCTGTCACGCTCGAGGGAGACAAGCTCAGGTTTGTGGAGGTAGCGGACTCGACGGCCAGCAACTGTGCCGGGGAGGTTGAGCCGGCAAAGGTGTTATCGCCGCCGTAGCCGGCCGTGATTGAGTATGTGCCCAGTGCAAGGCTCTCGGGATTGTAGTTGAAAGTGGCTAAGCCATTGCTCAACGTGCCCGTACCGACTTGAGTCGAACCATTGAAGAAAGTAACGGTCCCCGTGGGCATGCTGCCGGACTCGGGAGAAACCGCAGCCGTCATGACTACCGGCCCGGTAAAACCTGCCGCGACGGTCGAGGGCGATAAAGCGAGGGTCGTGGTCGTACCGATTGATGTATGCAGCTTGAAGATCACTCCATCGACGCCTTCTCCGACGCTGGAACCGCCGGAACCGCCGAAGTATGTTGTCCCATAAAGATTGCCCGAAGCATCCTGGATCAGGCTCGCGTAGGGTTGGAATCCGTCCGTACATTTTGTTTGAGCACAAAAGGTATACAGGTTCGTGTAGTTGCCCGCGCTATCCACTTTGAAAATTGTGCCTCCACTGGCGCCTGGAGGTCCGCCGATGGTGGTCGTCCCATAGAGGTTCCCGGAGCTATCTCGGATCACGCCCGCTTCTGAATTGCCACCGTCGGTGCAGTTGAGCTGGGTGCAGAATGTGTGCAGCACGGTGTAGTTGCCGGTCCTGTCGAGCTTGAACACCGTCCCACCGCCGACCCCAACGCCCCCGTTGGTATTGCCGCCACTGTATGTGGTCCCGTAGAAGTTGCCAGAAGCATCCTGGATCAAGCCTGCGTACGGATAAAAGCCATCCGCGCAGTTGACCTGCGAACAGAAGTTGTAAACCACGGTGTAGTTGCCCGCGCTATCCAGCTTGAACACCGCACCACCATTGTCAGCGCCGCCGTTAACGGCAGTCCCGTAGAGATCGCCCGAATCATCTTCGATTAGGCCCGCTTCAGGGAAAGACCCGTCGGCGCAGTTCGGTTGGGAGCAAAAACTGTAGAGCACCGTTTCGTTGCCCGCGCGATCGAGCTTGAATACTGTCCCGCAGCCGGAGGCGGGATAAGGACAATTGGGATTCGTCGCGCCGCCCCGATTGGTGGTCCCATAGAGGTTGCCTGAAGCGTCCTCGATCAGGCCCGCGAAAGGCTGGTTCCCATCCGCGCAGTTGGTCTGGGAGCAAAAGTTATACAGGACCGTGTAGTGGCCGGCGGGATCGAGCTTGAAGACAGTGCCGCCGAGGTGAGCGCCGCCGTACTGCGTAGTCCCATAGAGGTTGCCGGAAGAGTCTTCGAAGAGGCCGGCGTAAGGCAATTCGCCGTCGGCGCAGTTGGCTTCGGCGCAGAAGCTATACAGCACGCTGTAGTTGCCGCTGCTATCCAGCTTGAACACGGTCCCACAACGGTAGGGGCTGCACCCCGTGTTCGCACCGCCCATATTGGTAGTTCCATAGAAGTTGCCGGAAGCATCCTCGATCAGGTTTGCGAAGGGTTCGTCGCCGTCCGCACAGTCGGTTTGGGAGCAAAAGTTATAGAGAACGCTGTAGGTGTAGGAATCCTGCGCTTGCTTCTGGTTCTTTGCGAGGTGCGATTGAGGAGAGTGTCTTCGCCTGGGATCATGGCTCAGAGGGTTAGCGCCCGGAACCAGCCATTGATGACGGGACGATGCTACGACAGGGTTCGACTTCTCATCGAATTCCGACTTGCCAAGCACGGACACCGTCGAGGAAGCCGCGCCAACTGCTCCCGTTCCAGCCGTCGCCCGGAGCTCAGGCATGGCATACCACGCGCCAACGGCACCCCCAACTCTCAGGTGTGCCAACGCAGCTACCGCTAAGACGCAAACCGCAAACGCCACACAGGCGATTCTCAACAAAGCAAGATTCTTCATTGTTCTTTTTTCGCGTACTCAGCCCGACGCCGGAAACCCAACTCCCTGTTCTCCCCCGAACGAAAAGTGAACGGCAGCAAAATTATCATACGCGCATGTGACGTGACTCAGTAATCGGGCCCGTCGGAGCACCCGTTTCTCGCCAGTTAAGGCGTGGGTGGCAATCAAGACCTGTGGATTGGCGTGCTACGATGAGCGATAAGACCAGTTACAGGGAGGGAGCGAAGATGTTGGAGCGATCGGGAACCCTCGCTAATGATAATGGCCCGTTCAGTGGCCGGCACCCGACCAGTCACGAACGGATATCGGGACGGCCTTGGGATGCGTCCTACCACGACGGGCCTGCGCCTTGGGATATTGGCCAGCCGCAGCCAGCGGTTGTGCGTCTGGCATCCGAAGGCGGATTCACCGGAGCGGTGCTCGATGCGGGCTGCGGGACGGGCGAGAACGCGCTTCATGTCGCGTCGTTGAGAGCGCCGGCGGGATTGCCGGTGCTGGGCGTTGACGTGGCTGAGACGGCGCTGGCGATTGCCCGACAGAAAGCCGCCGACCGTGGGATCGCGGTGGAGTTCGCTGCGGCTGACGCCTTCCACTTGGAGCGTTTGGGGCGCAGGTTCGAGACGGTGCTGGACTGCGGACTGTTCCACAGCTTCGACAGCGACGAGCGAACACAATACGTGGCGAGTCTAGCGTCGGTGACCGAGCACGATGGAACTCTGTATCTGTTGTGCTTCAGTGACGATGGTCCCGGTACTGGCCCGCACCCCGTAAGTCAGGAAGAGCTGAGAGCGGCGTTCACCCCCCGCAATGGATGGGATGTCGCCGCCATCGAAGCGGACCGGATTCAGACGAGATTTCACGATGACCACGGCGCACCAGCCTGGTTCGCGACCATCAAACGGCTGTAGTTCTGCGAGATTGATCGGGGACCCCACAAAGCGAGGCGGTCCCTCGAAGCTGGCAGGCCTCTGGCGTAGGATCCGGATTACACGCATTGACCCTGAGTGTTGTCTGCTCGGTTGGACAGGCGAGGCGCCCTTCCCGAGATGGATGAGCTAGTGTCCTGTCCCGGGAATACGCGGCATAAGTGTGCAGACATATTTTATGCAGCGCGTAAGCGTTGGACGCTGCAGACAAAATGCATAAGTCCTTCCTCTTCGGCCAGCTCAGGGTCAGGATGACAAGCATTATGGCGGAGATTTGTGGGACGCGAAGCTAGATTCCGCCTTCAAAAATTTTCTTCGACAGATAGCGTTCGGCCGAGTCGGGAATTAACGTCACGACGCGCTTCCCTGCCCCAAGCCGTTTTGCAATCTGCACCGCCGCGTAAACATTCGCGCCAGAGCTTGAGCCTCCGAGTACGCCTTCGCGCGCGGCCAGTTCTTTGACCATGCCGAAAGCCTGATCATCGGTCACCATCATCACTTCGTCGCAAACTGAACGGTCAAAATTGCCCGGGATAAAGCTGTTACCGATGCCTTCCACCTTGTGCGGACCGGGCTTTCCTCCACCCAGGATCGAGCCTTGGGTCTCGACCGCTACGGCGTGCACTCTCGACAGCCGTTCTTTCAGAAAACGCGCAACTCCGGTAAACGTTCCGGCGGTGCCGCAGCCCACGGTGATGGCGTCGATACGCCCATCCATCTGCTCAAAAATCTCGCGAGCGGTAGTTTCGTAGTGGTAGTCGGTGTTGGCGGGGTTGTCGAACTGCGCGGCCAGGAATGCCGAAGGGTCGGTTGCCTGGAGATCTTTGGCGCGCTGGATGGCACCCTGCATGCCCTCGGCCTCCGGGGTGCGAGTCACCTCGGCGCCGAGGGCCCGCATGATGATGACCTTTTCCTCCGAAAACCTCTCTGGGACGAACAGCTTTACTCTGTAGCCGCGACTCACGCCGATCAAGGCGAGGCCGATGCCGGTGTTTCCGGCGGTGGCTTCGATGACAGTACCACCGCGCTTCAGTTTGCCTTCGCTCTCGGCGCGCTCGATCAAACCAATCGCGGCCCGGTCTTTCACGCTGCCGCCGGGGTTCAGGTATTCCAGTTTGGCGAAAATGTCGGCTGATCCGGAAGGGGCCAGCTTCTTCATTTGCAGCATGGGAGTTTCGCCGACGAGCTTGGAGATTTCGTCGCTAACGCGCAGGCGGGAACTTGATGTCAAGGTGTCCACTCTGACAGAGTAAGGAACGCAAGCCGCCAGCGTCAATTACCAGTGGTAATGCCCGAGCGCCCCGCAGCCTCTACTGTCGTAGTCGGATCGGCGCCTTGCCAACTCATATCGGCCGTCGGCCCGTAGGTTGCGGGCACCGGCTTTCCCAGCAAGCGCAAATAGACCGTCAACTGCGTCCGATGATGAGCGGTATGCAAAACGCGCCGCCAGAAAATCCACATTCGTTCCCGGCGCGTATCGAAGAAAGGGACAACCGTAAGCCACCACGCCTCATCGCGCTCCACCATGAATCCTAGTCGCGGAAGAGCAAGCTCCAGCAAGCGCTGGCTGAAGTCCGCAACCGCCAGCCGCCGCGGCAAAACCTGATCCGCCGCCACCTCCGGCAAACCGAGGAATTCGGCGAAAAATCGCCGCTCCGACAGCAATTGGTGCTTCATAATGTCGGCGACCGAACTGGAACTCGGGTGCGGGCGGTAGCCAAGATCGGAATCGACAAATGCTGCCCAGACGGAAATCACTTTGTTCGTCTCGCTGGCATAGGTGTCGAGGACGTGCTGAAGCAGCGCAACCCGGGAGCGCGGTATTTGCTCGTCGCGAATCGGCGAGAACGGATATTTCATAATGTCACGCGCCCGATTTCTTACTGCGCCCCAGACGCAGGCTCGGTTCCAGCGTAATAGCCACTTTTTGTGCGGACCGTCATCTTGCCGTGATCGCGCGAACGGGCGTCCACTTTCACTTGCCGATAGCCGCCCTGGGTCTTCGGCGTCGTCGGTTTGTACCCAATCGTGTATTGGGTGCGAATATCGTGGGCCACGGTGCGGCTGATGGCGTCGACCTCGTCCAGCGTTTTGGGAAAGAACGCGATGCCGCCGGTTCTTTCAGAGATAATTTGCAGAGCGCGTTTGGCGTGCTTGGGGTGCTCTTCGCCTTCCAGAATGCCAATGGAGTACACCGTCGGCCCGCCGTCGCCCTGCAGACGCCGTACCGCCTGCTCAAGGGTTTCGGCGCTTTCGTTGTCCTCTCCGTCGGTGACCACAAAGATGACTTTCTTTTCGAGTTTCGCATCTCTTTTCAAATGGTCGGCAGTGGCTACCACCGCATCGTAGAGCGCGGTGCCGCCGCGGGCCTCGATTTTTTCGAGTCCTTCTTTCAGCTTATTAATGTTGGAAGTGAAATCCTGGTCAAGGTAGTACTCGTCGTTGAAGTTGACGATGCACACCTCATCGTTGGCATTCGAAGCCCGCACCAGATTCAGGGCCGCCGCGTTGACCTTTTGCCGCTTCTCGCGCATCGAACCGGAGTTGTCCACCACAATGCCCATGGCCACGGGAATATCTTCGTGCCGGAAGGAGGTGATGACCTGGGGGCTGCCATTCTCGTAGACATTGAAATTGTCCTTGTCGAGCGTGGTGACTATGCGTTGCTTGTCGTCGATGACCGTCGCGTGCAGCACCACCTCTTCAACCTGCTTGCGGAAAACAAAGACGCCGCTGTCGGCGGCATCCGGATTCTGAGCAGAGTTCGAAGAAACTTTCGAAGAGACGTTCGAAGAAACACTCGAAGGGCCGCTGGAGCCTGCAGCGGCAGGTGGGGGCGACGGGCTCGAGGCCCCACTTTGGGCATGAGAGTTCGACAGGAGCAGCAGGGTCAGGAAGAAAAAGACCAGTGGCGGAACCTTATTCCGTCGGCGCATAGTAACCGGTCTTGGCATACACCTTGAGCGGGGGCAATCCTTTGGGCGGTAGGAGCTTGACTTTTATTTTACGCCATTTGCCATCGTGCATCGGATTCTTAGGGCGGTATCCGATGACATATTGGTTGCGCAGCTCGATGCCGATTTTTGTGGAAACGTCCGCCAGGTCGTTCGGGTTATCGATGGTAAAAGCCCGGCCGCCCGTCAGTTCGGTAACGTCGCTGAGCAGCGCCGGTCCGAGCCGCTCTTCTTCGGTTGGGAAGTAATGGTCGTAAATGCCGATGGCGTAGATGAGAATGTCGGCCTCTTTGACCATGGACCGGATCTCGCCTTCGGTGTAGCGGCTGTGGTTGTCACCACCGTCGGAGATGATGAGCAACGCTTTCTTCGGATACTTTGCCTGCCGCATCTTGGTGACGCCAAGATAGATGGCGTCCAGCAGCGCGGTGCGGCCTCGGGGGACGGTGTAGAGAAGGCGGCCCTGGATGTCATCCACCGAACTGGTGAAATCGGCAATCTCCTCCGGCTTGTCGGAGAAGGCGATCATGAAGAACTCGTCCTGCGGGTTGGCGGTCTTGAAGAACTCGATGACGGCCTCGCGGGCGCGCTCGATCTTGCTGCTCATGCTGCCGCTCATGTCAAAGATCACGCCGATTGAAACGGGAGCGTCTTCGCTGGAGAAAGTCTTGATCTCCTGCTGGTCTTTGCCTTCATAAAGGTTGAAGTTCTCGCGGTCAAGGCCGGTGACGAGCCGGTTCAGAGGATCGGTGATGGTGACCGGCACCAGCACCATATCGACCTGAACCTTCATGGGCTTGGTGTGGGTCTTGAACGCCGGATCGATGGTGGGCTCTTTGGGAGCCGGTGCCTGAATGCGAGGCTGGATGTGGACGTCCTCGGTTGAACTTTGCGCGAGGAGCGGCATCGTGCCGCACACAGCCACTACCAGGGATACCGCCAGGGAGACGCGAGCCGAGAACTGTTTACCGTACAACATAGGCCCCACCCAAATCCGCGCCGTGGAGGGAGGCGACCCGCACCCAAAAAGCGGGCCACAGCAAGCTCTACTGACCCGGATGGTAGCACAATCTCGAAAAAGTGTTGTCACCTTTCGAACGCGTCCCTTTTGGATTCGGGCGCCCGTCCGCGGGTAGCCTGAGACAATGCGCATCTTTTTTCCCTTTTCCTGCTATGCATCGGTCTTTAGGCCGGAACCGCGCTGCCCCTGCTACAATTTTGCGTTCACCGTATGGCGATTATTTCCCCATTTCGCGCCTGGCGCTACGATCCTAAGCGTGTCTCAATCCAGCACGTTGTGACCCAGCCCTACGACAAAATCACCCCGGCGATGCAGGAAAGCTACTACCAGGCCAGTCCTTATAACCTGGTGCGGATTATCCTCGGGAAACGCCTGCCGGGCGACGGGGACTCCGAAAACGTCTATACACGGGCGGCGGCGTCCTTCCAGAGCTGGCGCCAGGCCGGCATTTTGCGCCGGGACTCCGAACCTTCAATCTATAGCTATTCCCAGACGTTCAGCGTTCCGGGGTTTCCTCCGGGAAGCCTGGCGCGGGCCGAACGGCGGGGCTTCATCGCCCTCGGCCGGATCGAGCCTTATCACGCCGGCGTCGTTTACCGGCATGAACAAACGCTGGCCAAGCCCAAGGCCGACCGGCTCGACTTGCTGCGCGCCACGCGCGCCCACTTCGGTCAGATTTTCATGCTCTACAGCGGCGCCGGCAAGGTGGATGCGCTGCTGGATTCGGCATCGGCCCCGCCGGAGTTCGAAGTCGCCGACGAGTATGGCGTCCAGCACCGGGTCTGGAAGGTCAGCGACCCTCTGGTCATTGCGTCCGTGCACGAACACATGCGCGACCAGAAGCTGATCATCGCCGACGGCCATCATCGCTACGAGACTGCCCTGTCTTATCTCTACGAACGGCGCGCTACGGCCGAGACAGGGTCGGGCCTTCCCGCGACGTACGACAAGGTAATGATGACCTTGGTTGACATGGATCGGCCCGGTCTGGCGATTCTGCCGACGCACCGGCTCGTGTTCGGTCTGCCATCTTTTTCGCCGGCCCATTTTCAGGCGGAGGCGAGGAGATTCTTCAACGTGGAAGATGTCGATCCCGGAATCGACGCGGCCCGTGCCACCGCCATTCTGCGGCAAGCCGGGCATGCTGGACCGGCGCTGCTGGCGGTCACAGCTGAGCGTGCATTCCTCCTGCATACACCCAAAGCCATCGGCACCCACGTGTTCGGAAAACTCTCACTGCGTCAGCAGTCGCTCGACGTCGTGCAGTTGCACAAGTGCCTGCTCGAAGGTGTTTTGAATATCTCGGAGGAAGCCATTCGTAATGGGGAAGGCGTTTCCTATTGCCGCGAAGCCGCCGATGCGCTGTCCGACGTGAAGACGGGAAAAGCGCAAGCGGCCTTCCTCATGAACCCGGTTCGCATCAAACAGGTTCGCGATATCGCGCTCGCCGGAGAAGTGCTGCCCCAGAAGTCCACCGATTTCTACCCCAAGCTGCTCAGCGGGCTGACGATTTATGCGCTGGAGTAGCGAACTGCAGTTCTCAGTTCCCAGTTCTCAGTTCTCCGTGCGAGCTGATTTTGCTGAGAACCGAGAACTGGGAACTGAGAACTAGCGGAAGTGCCCTCCACCACCAACCAGATCCTGGCCATCCTGCTGGCCATCGTGACGCTACTGTCCGCGGCCCCCTCTGCCGGTCCCTCTCCGGAGGAGGAGCACATCTCTATCTATTCTTCGGCCGCAACCTACACGCTTCCGGTTCTGGAGCGTGGAGGCCACGAATACGTCGGCCTGCTCGAACTTCTGGAACCGCTGGGTACCGTTAGCACCCGAACCGATGGGCGACGCTTGAGCCTTCGCTATAACAAGGTGGACGCCGAGTTTGCCGCGGGGAAGACGCGGGCCAAAATTCATGGCCACGATTTCGATTTCACCGCTCCCTTCCTGATCGAAAACTCGCGTGGATTGGTCCCGCTCAACTCGCTAAACACTTTGCTGCCGCGCTTTCTGGGAACGCCCGTCAACTTTCGCGAAAGCGCGCGCCGATTGTTTGTCGGCGACGTCGGCATCCAAACCAGTTTCCGGCTGGACGCGGGCAACCCGCCGCGGCTGCTGCTGAATTTCAGCGCTGCCGTAAACCCGACAATTTCCACCGAACCCGGCAAGCTGCGCATGGTTTTCAAACGCGATCCCGTCGTCTCCCCGGGAAGTCAGTCGATTTCTTTTGATAACAAGATCATCACCCACGCCGCCTACTCCGAGAGCAACGGCGACGCCGTATTGGAGGTGACGGCAAACCAGCCGCTGATGGCCAGCTTCAGCAACGACAGAAAGACGATCACCGTCTCCGCGGGCCCGCAAATTTCTGCCACACCGGGCGCCGCCGTAACCCGGTCGCAGAATCCGGCGCAGGCTCTAACCGCCAGCAGCGTCGCGACCACTCATCGCGTTCTGGCCGTGGTCGATCCCGCCCACGGCGGCCAGGAGCGCGGTGCGGCCTTGACCGACACGCTCGCCGAGAAAGACGTGACACTGGGATTTGCGCGGCTGTTGCGCCACGAACTCGAGACTCGCGGTTTTGCGGTCACTCTGCTGCGCGACGCCGATACCAGTTCCACTCTCGATCAGCGCGCCGCCGCCGCCAACGTCGCCCGCGCCGGGATCTACATCAGCCTGCACGCGGTTTCCCAAGGCAGCGGCGCAAAAGTGTACACCGCGCTGCTCCCCGTGGAAGGACCCAGCAACGGATTATTTCATCCGTGGAATGCAGCCCAGGCTCCAGCTTTGCCCCTGAGCCGGATTGTCTCGGCGGCCATCGTCACCGAGATGCAGAAAAAAGCATTTCCGGTTCGAGCGTCCTCCGCTTCGCTGCGCCCGTTGAACAATGTGCTCATGCCCGCAGTAGCGGTAGAGCTTGCGCCGGGAGCGGACGGCATCGCCGACTTGACCTCCGCCAACTATCAGCAAAGGGCGGCGTCAGCGATTGCCGACGCGGTTGTTTCGGTGCGCGACCGGTTGGGAGTACACCCATGATCCCCCGCCATCTTCTGATCGGCGTAGGGGCGCTGCTGCTGCTGGTGGTGGCGATGGGAATCTACGTCCGCCACATGCGGCGTCGCGCGGGAGAAATGGAGTCCCTGGCCGCTAACGCGCTCCCCGTCGCTCCTCCGGCCTCCGGTCCGACCGAGACGGTGACTCTGTATGTCGCCGACGACGATGCCGGAACTCTGCGCGCGCGCTCGGCGCAGATCCCTCTTCCCGGAGGACGGCAGCAGCGTGCCGAAGAATTGTTGCGCGCCCTGCTCCGCATCTACCAGCAGCCGAGCGCGGCCCATCCTCTATCTCCCGCGTCGGACATCCGCAGCATCTACCTGGTCGATCCGGGAGCGGCCGTCATCGATCTGAATGCCGCCTTCGCCGATCAGCACCGCTCCGGCATTCTTAGCGAGCAACTCACCGTGAATTCTCTGGTGGAGACACTTGCCGCTAACGTTCCGGGAGTCCAGCGGGTGAACATCCTGGTCGAAGGCAAGACCCGGGACACGCTCGCAGGACATGCGGACTTGAGCGAGACGTTCGACGTGACAGCGATTGAGCAGGCGGGCAATCAGTAACGCCGTCCCCGCGCCAGGGAAGTGCCCGGTTCTGCATCGGTTTTGTACACTCCCTCCCCGGCCTTGCTTTGCCAGAAGGGCACGAGTCTTATGGCATATCGTCTAGATTGGTCCAATCGCTAGCGGGTGAGGAAGCGGTGCATCCGCCACTGGCCTTGCAAACATAAAACTGCGTGATCGGATGAATTTCCCACACGGTGGAGCGCCAGCAACTGTCCTGGGCTGGGGAAAAGTGACAGTCGTCATTTTTGTTGAAATGAATGTTATCGACCATCAATTGACCTACAACTTTGACTTGCTGTCCTTGAAGGGCATTGACCCGGTCGAAGGTCCACTTTGGGTGACGGGTGTAAGGTGTCATCTCGGCGACGACACTGTCTTTTTCTAATGCGGTGAACGCAGCATCACCGGACTTGGGATGAGACCGGGCGCTCTTGGCCAGGGCAGGATCGAAGCCGAGGCCGAGGTGATAGTCAAAGGTGTTGGCAGCCTCGAGCCTGCAGTTGCAGGTTTCGCTGTTGGCTGGCATAGTCGCCGTGCCCTGGCTCGTGTCCTCCGCGAAGTAGAGGTAGGCGATGACGGTGTGGATGTTGCCCTCACCGAGATTGGCGAAGCGGTTGGCTAACGTGGCGTGATTCGTGGTTTTGAGTGTCTTCGGGAGTTGGGATTCCAGCCCCGGGAAGTCGGTGGCCGTTAGATCTTTGGTGGAGGCCGTAGTTGGGCCGGGATTCTGGTCTTTCAGGAAGTCCAGATACGCATCGTAGCTGGGGCGTGCAGAGTTGGAACAACCATCGGGGAATTGGTCATGGCACTTTTGCAGAGTCATGCCGCTTGTCGGACATCTTGCGGGACGCTGGCTGGCGGCCTTGCTTGCCAGGTCATGGGCGCGGTCTTGAGCCGGCAGAGCAGTTGCAACGCTGAGCACGAAACTGGTGAGACAAATGAGCCCGGTAAGCCTGAGCATGGTTCCTCCTGAGTTAGTGGAACTGGCACCGGAAACTGGACGGCAGCTTCCACTTGAGATGGTGAGAAAGTACGGAACGCCGTGGCCCGAAGTTACATGGTTCGCTAAACGGCGGCTATTATACGCGCGTTTTGCTGAACTCGGCGATGACACTGGACCGGGATGGATGGGTACCCCGGCTTCGCGCAGACTGTTAGAATTCCCCTCTCATGATCTTTCGCAGCGATAATCGCACTCCTGACCAGATTCGTCCGGTCAACATCCTTCCCGATTTCATCTCGACGGCCGAGGGGTCGGCGCTGATTGAGATGGGGAACACTCGCGTCATCTGCACGGCGTCGGTCGAGGAGACGGTGCCTCCGTTCTTGCGCAACTCGGGCAAGGGATGGATTTCCGGGGAGTACGGAATGCTGCCGCGCTCGACCCTGACTCGCACCGCGCGGGAATCGGCCAAGGGAAAACAAAGCGGACGGACGCAGGAGATTCAGCGCCTCATCGGACGCTCGCTGCGCGCGGTGGCCGACTTGAAGCAACTCGGGGAGCGGACGATCTGGATCGATTGCGACGTGATCCAGGCGGACGGAGGTACGCGAACGGCGTCGATCACCGGCGCATTTGTCGCGCTTGGACTGGCCCTGCAGCGGCTGGTCGATGCGGGGACGTTGACTACGGCGCCGATCAAGGATTTTGTGGCGGCGATCAGCGTCGGCATCGTGGACGGCGAAATTCTTCTCGACCTTAACTACGAAGAAGATTCGCGCGCCGATGTGGACATGAACTTCGTCATGACCGCGGGCAACAAGATTGTCGAACTACAGGCCACTGCCGAACACCAGGTGTTCGACGACGCGCAACTCGCAAAGATGATGTCGCTGGCGCGGCAGGGCGTCCAGTCGTTGATCGCAAAGCAGCAGTCCTTGCTGGGAACCCTCGCTCTGCGGCAGTGACTTCAGTCACAACGACAGCGGCACTTTGCTTGTTACTCTCGAAGTGTGAGGCGGACATTCTTGGCCGGAGCTTGTCTTCTGCTCGCCGCGTTGCCGGCCCATGGGCAGACTACACCGGCTTCGGTAACAGGCGTGGTTGAAGACCCTTCCGGAGCAGTCATCGTCGGCGCTCGCGTGGAGTTCAGCATTGGTAGTGACCGTGTTGCGGCTGATACCAATTCGACTGGACGGTTCCAACTTGAGGTCGCCGCCGCTTCGGGCACAATTTCCGTCACAGCCGCGGGATTCCATCCCCTCGAGTTTCCCTGGAATCATGAACGGCAGCTCAAATTCGTTCTGCATCCGCAATCGGAATCGGACTACGCCAGCCACCACGTACTGGTCACGGCCACACGAATCAACACTGCGCTCGAGGATTCTCCCGCCGACAGCGTGACCATCTCGCACGACGATCTGGCCTCGACGCCAGCGCTGGCGCTCGACGATGTGTTGCGCGCAGTTCCGGGTTTTACGCTGTTTCGACGCTCCAGCAGCCGCACCGCGAATCCCGGCACTCAGGGGGTCTCCATGCGTGGAGTCGGCGCCAGCGGCGCCAGCCGCGCACTGGTGCTGGTGGACGACATTCCGCTCAACGATCCCTTCGGCGGATGGGTTTATTGGGACCGCGTCGTCCGCGAATCGATCAGCGACGTCGAGGTGGTTCGCGGAGGCGCCGATGCCAGTCTTTACGGCTCGACTGCGATGGGAGGTGTGATTCAGTTCCGCACGCGCGAGCCGGAACAGACGGTGATGTCCGCCGAAGGGTCGTGGGGAAGTGAAAATACCCCCGAGTTATCGCTCTGGGCTGGAACCAGAGTAGGACCGTGGTACGGGTCGGCTTCCACCGATCTATTTCGCACGAATGGCTATATCCCCGTGCCTGAGCCGCAGCGTGGAACAGTCGATTCTCCGGCCAACTCCCGCCACGAACTGACGACGGTCGAACTCGGCCGACGTTTTGGCGACTTCAGCCGGATCTTCGCTCGCGGGTCGTACTTCAATGAAGACCGGCACAACGGCACCGTGATCCAGCTGAACACGACGCAGTTGGCCGACTTCGCAACTGGCTTCAGCTACGAAAGGAAGAATGTAGGGGCGATTTCAGCGCGCTTGTTCGGACTCTTCGAATCCTACTACCAGACTTTTTCCACCGTGCCATACGGCCGTAATTCCGAGACGCTGACCGACGACCAGAGTGTCCCGTCGCAGGCGCTCGGTGGCAGCGTCCAGTGGTCACACCCCATCGGCCGCATGCAGACGCTGGTCGCGGGCTTTGAGGGCCGGGAGGTACATGGCGAGAGCAACGACGTTCTTCCCGGCGTCAGCGCGATTGTGGCCGGCGGAAGAGAGCGCACCACGCGCCTTTTCGGGGAAGACCTTCTTCAGCTTGGCCCCAGGCTGATTGCGAATCTGTCGCTCGGTTACGATCACTGGAGCGATTTCAACGCGCGATCGATCACCATCAATTCTGGCGGCACGACAGTTACGCCCTACGCCGACCGCACCTCTGACGCGCTCAACCCGCGCGCCTCCCTGCTCTATCGCGTTGGGCACGGCACTTCGCTCACTACTTCCGGTTATCGTGCCTTTCGCGCGCCGACTCTGAACGAACTCTATCGGAGTTTCTTCCAAGGCAACATTAAGACCAACGGCAACCCTGCTCTGGTTGCCGAACGATTGACGGGAGTGGAAGCGGGAATCCGGCAAAGTTTGCTCTCCGACCGGCTCAGCTTGCGAATGACCTTCTTCTGGAACGACATCACCAACGCTGTGGTGAACGTCACCATCGCACAAACGCCCAAGCCCCTGCGCGAGAAGGAGAACGTGGACCGCACGCTATCCACCGGCGTCAATCTGGACGGCGAATTCCGTGTCAGCAACGCGCTTCAGTTCTCTGGCGGCTACCAGTTCGCCCACGCTGTGGTGTCGGGCTTCACGCCGAATTCGCTCAATCCATCACTAGTGGGAAATTGGATACCCGAGGTGCCACACCAGCAATTTACGCTGCAGGCGCGCTACCTCAATCCCAGGATCTTCACTGCCACCGTGCAAGGTACCTTTGTCGGCCAGCAATTCGATGACGACCTCAACAGTTTATTGCTGAAGAAATTCTTCACGGTCGACCTGTACCTCGGCCGCTCTCTTGGTCATGGGGTGGAAATTTTCGCCGCCGCTGAAAACACATTCAACCAGCGCTACTACACGGCGCTAACCGTAGTGCCAAATCATCCCACGGTCCCGAGCCTGGGCCCGCCCATCCTCGCCCGCATCGGGCTGCGCTATCAGTTCCCGAGCCGCTAATCGAGTCACCGGCGGCTCTGTTTCGACTCAAAGGAATAGTTCTCGGATAGTTCTCGGAAACCTCTGACTCTTGGAGTCCAGAAACTGGTGGTGTTCACGGCGAGGCCTTTGGTTTAGAATGGCTTCTCGCATTGCATTGATTGGAGGATTCATGAAGCTCACCCCCGGAAAACTCGCAGGAATGAAGGCTGTCTCAACTGAGCGTGGCGTAATTGCCGCTGCCGCCATCGACCAGCGCGGCTCACTACAAAAATCTCTCGCCAAGGAAAAAGGTTCGGCCGTCTCCGACGCCATGATGGAGGAATTCAAGGTACTGGTGAGCGAAGTTCTGACTCCTCATGCCAGCGCCATCCTGCTCGATCCCGAGTGGGGGCTGCCCGCTTCAAAACGGCGCGCAAAAAACGCCGGCCTGCTGCTGGCCTATGAAAAGACCGGATACGACAAGACCGGCACGGGACGCCTCGGCGATCTGCTCGATCACTGGTCGGTGCGCCGCCTGAAGGAAGCGGGCGCCGATTGCCTCAAAATTCTGCTCTACTACTCTCCCTCCGATCCCAAGGACGTAAACGACAAAAAGCACGCCTGGGTGGAGCGCATCGGCGACGAGTGCCGCGCCAACGACATCCCCTTCTTCCTTGAATTTGTCAGCTACGAGGAGGGCGCCGACGAAAAAGGACTCGAGTACGCCAAGAAGAAACCGCATTTCGTCACCGAGGCCATGCGCGAGTTCACCAAACCGCGCTATGGAGTAGATGTTCTCAAAGTCGAAGTGCCCGTGAACATGAAATACGTGGAGGGCACAAAATCGTTCGGTGGCCAAAAGGCGTACACAAAAAAGGAAGCCATCGACCTGTTCCACCAGGCTGCGAGTGTCGTGAACAAGCCCTTCATTTATCTTTCGGCTGGGGTGAGCAACGCGGAATTCAGCGAGACGCTCGAGCTGGCCGGAGAATCGGGCGTGAAGTTCAACGGCGTCCTCTGCGGGCGCGCCACCTGGGCGGATGGCGTCCCCATCTACGCCAAGCAGGGCGCGGCTGCGTTCCGTAAGTGGCTTGAAACCGAAGGCGTGAAGAATATCAGTAACGTGAATGACAAGCTGAAGGCCGCGACCTCGTGGCATTCGATCTACGAAGCGGAACCGGCAATGGCCCACGCGTAGATGAAACCGTTCCCAAACAGCAGAGGCGGGTCTAAGGACCCGCCTTTACTTTTGCTAAACATTAAATGCTAATTGCTGAATGCTGACTGCTGAATGCCACCTCCCGACCGCAAAACCGCTCTCCTCACCGGCGCTTCGTTTGGCATCGGATTGGAATTCGCCCGCATTTTTGCGCGCGAAGGCTACAACCTGGTTCTGGTCGCCCGCAGCGCCGACAGACTTCGTCAACTCGCCTCCGAACTGGAGAAGGCGCACGGAACTCGTTCGCTGATTCTGGCCACCGACCTGACCGAGCCTGGAGCTCCCGCGTATGTACTGGATCAGACGATGCGCGCGGACATTCAGGTGGATGTGCTGGTCAACAACGCGGGATTTGGACAGTATGGAATGTTTGCAGAAAACGATCTCGAAGAATGCCTGCGCCAGATCCAGCTCAATGTGACGACTCTCACCCACCTGACGCGCCTGTATCTCCCGGCGATGATTGAGCGGGAACACGGTGGCATTCTGAATGTGGCGTCCACCGCGGCGTTTCAGCCGGGACCGCTGATGGCTGTATATTTCGCGACCAAGGCTTATGTGCTGCTCTTTTCGGAGGCGATCGCGAACGAACTCAACGGAACGGGCGTCACGGTTACTTGCCTGTGCCCGGGCGCGACGGCCACCGAGTTTCACAAGCGCGCCAATGCAACCGGGATGAAGCTGCTGAAGATCGGCGCGATGGACGCGCGCATTGTCGCCGAGGACGGCTACCGCGCCTTGAGGGCGGGGAAGCCCGTGGTGATTTCGGGAGTTAAGAACTGGCTGCTGGCGCAATCGATCAGGTTCTCTCCGCGACGGCTGGTGACCGCGATTGCGCGGAAGATTCAGGAGAGCTAGGTGACGCTAAGCGCAGGAAACGAGCGATCTGTTCTGCCGCTGCCAGCGATTGCATAGATCCTTCCCCTTCGGCTACGCTCAGGGTCAGGATGGCAATCTAAATTTAGTTCACCGACAGAGCGTCTCTGTCTCTACCGCAAGACTGGCTCAGATGTCTTGCGGCCTTCCAGGGCGGCTTGCACGCGGCTGTGTTTCCGGCTGTAGGTGAAATACACCACCATTCCGATCACCAGCCAGATAATCAGTCGAGCCCAGTTGATCCAGCCGAGTTTGTACATCATGTAGCCGTTGAACAAGATGCCCATCACCGGCACAAACGGCACCCACGGGGTCCGGAAGGGTCGAGGTTGGCCGGGGTTGGTGTAGCGCAGAGCCATAACCGAGATGCAAACAATCACAAAGGCCAGCAGCGTCCCGATGTTGACCATTTTTCCTATGTCGTCGATCGGCGTCAGACTTCCAACAATCGCCGCCAGCATTCCGACCAGCATGGTGTTCTTCCAGGGCGTGCGGAACCGCGGGTGAACGTCGGCGAAGAATTTTTTGGGCAGAAGGCCGTCGTTGGCCATGGAATACAAAACTCGTGTCTGTCCGAGAAGCATGACCAGCATGACGCTGGTGAGGCCGGCCAGCGCTCCTAAGGTAATGATGTGGGATGCGCTGGCGAGGTCGCGATCTAAGAAGGCGCGGGCTACGGGCGCCTCGATATTGATGTCGCGCCATGGCACCATTCCGGTCAGGACTGCTGACACCGCGATATACAGCACGGTGCAGATCAGAAGCGAGGCAATGATTCCGATGGGCAGGTCGCGCTGCGGATTCTTCGCTTCCTGCGCGGTGGTCGAAACGGCGTCGAATCCTATATAGGCGAAGAAAATGTAGGCTGCTCCGGCCCCGATTCCGGAGAATCCGAAGGGCGCGAAAGACGCCCAGTCCGTTCCCCAGTTGGCGGCGTTGATGTAGCGGATGCCGAGGGCGATCACAAAAAGGACAACAGCGACTTTGATGGTGACGATGGTGGCGTTGAAGCGAGCGCTCTCTTTGATGCCTACGACGAGGACCGCGGTTATTACTAGAGCGATCACGAAGGCCGGTACATTGATCCCGATTTCGTATCCGAAGAGATGGGGAGCGTTCAAGAGATCGTGAGCTTTCTGCAACAACTCTGGCGATTGAGCGGCCATGACCGCGCTCTTCGCTTGCAGAAAAGCCTGGGTGCCGGGGACCAGCGCGGGATTGGAGGCCAATGCCATCTGGCGAGCGACAACGTCTTCCGCGGTGTGAAGTCCGGTCCAGTGGTCGTACGCCAGCCAGAGCGGCATTTTGACATGAAAAATATTAAGCAGTTCGATAAAGTGATTCGACCAGCCAGAGGACACGGTGCTCGCGCCCATGGCGTATTCGAGCGTCAGGTCCCAGCCGATGATCCAGGCAATGATTTCGCCGAGCGTCGCGTAGGCATAGGTATAGGCGCTGCCCGCCAACGGGATCATCGCCGCAAACTCCGCGTAGCACAGCGCCGCAAAGGTACAACCCAAGCCCGAGAGCACAAAAGAAAGCATCAGGCCCGGTCCGGCGTAGTGGGCGCCCAATCCAGACATCACGAAGATTCCGGCCCCAATCACAGCGCCGACACCCAGAGCCGTTAATTGGAATACACCGAGCGTGCGCTTCAAACTATGCGTGCCGGTTTCTTGCGCTTCCTCGAATAAAAGCGGGAGCGGCTTTTTCGCAAAGAGGTCAGTCATGCGGGGCGTCTCTCCTATTAATGAAACCAGCGCCTGAAGGCGCGTTCTTCATGCTGCTTCTTGCGGTATGCCTGAAGGCATACCCTGATACGAAACCTCATCCACCCGACACGAAACTCCATCCACGGGGCCGCTACGTTGCCTTGGCTCGCGGCCGCCAGATGTAGTACACCGGGATGCCCAGCAGCACGATACACAATCCCGGCCACGTGTATTGCGGCTTGTAGCGTAACAGCACCACGTCAATAAACAAAGCCATTACGATATAGATTGCGGGCAAAACGGGGTATCCGACGGCTTTGTACGGGCGCTCGGCCTCGGGATGGGTACGGCGCAACACGAAGAGTCCGACAATGGTTAGGACGTAGAACACCAGCACGGCAAAAATAATGTAGTCCAGAAGTTGGCCGTAACTGCCGGAGATGCAGAGGACGCAAGTCCAAACCATCTGTACCATCAGCGAAATCGCGGGCGTCTTGTAGCCGGGATGCAGGCGGGCAACGCTGCGGAAGAACAGGCCGTCCTTCGCCATGGCGTAGTAAACGCGGGCACCGGAGAGGATCAAGCCATTGCAGCAGCCGAAGCCAGAAATCATGATGGCGACGGCCATCAGTGCTCCGCCGGCGGAGCCGAACATCTGGGTCATGACCGCGGTGGCTACGCGGTCCTCACGGGCGTACTGGATGCCGCGCGCTAGCAGCGTCGTGCCGTCTGGATTGCCCACAAGGGGCAGGGCGCCAAGATAAATAAAGTTGCAGGCGATATAGAGCGCGATGACCACGCCGGTACCGAGCGCCAGCGATATGGGGAGATTGCGGCTGGGATTTTTGACCTCGCCGGCGGTGAATGTAACGTTGTTCCAGGCGTCTGCCGAGAAGAGCGAACCTACCTGCGCAATCGCCAGCACGGTGAGGGTTGAAACCAGGACGCCGCCGCCGAGATCGTGCAAAGTACCAAGGCCGGAGTTGGTCCAGAAATTCGCGCCGAAATTTGCAGCCAAAGCCTGAGCGTTTTTGCCAAGGAAAATTCCGAAAAGAACCAGGCCGAGCAGCGCGGACACCTTCGCGGTGGTGAAGATATTCTGGATGAAAGCGCCGGTCTTGACGCCGAAAATATTGACGACCGAGAGCACAATCACTACCAGGATAGCGACGAGGTTCTGTGTGTTCAGTCCGACATCCATGCCGCCGAGGATCATTGGGCCGACGGCGAACTTCGGCACTTTCCAGAGGTGGACAATCCAATTTGTGGAGGAGACTGCCGGCCAGAAGATCCCGAGAAACTTGCCGAAAGCGACGCCCACGGCGGCGATGGTGCCGGTTTGAATCACGAGAAAGAGAGTCCATCCGTAGAGAAAGCCCCAGAGCGGGCCGAGCGACTCACGCAAGTAGACGTACTGCCCGCCCGCCCGAGGCATCATGGCCGCCAGTTCACCGTAGGTGAGCGCGCCGACAATGGTGAGGAAGCCGGTGATGAGCCAGGCACCGATGAGCAGCGCTGGCGAGGCGACCTCGCGGGAAATTTCGGCGGACACGATGAAGATGCCCGAGCCAATCATCGAACCCATCACCAGCATGGTCGCGCTGGTCAGGCCTAGGCCTTTGACTAGCTCTTGATCCTGATGGGTGTGGCGCTCCCAATCGCTGGTGTTCGCAGCGACTTTCGAAGCGGGTACTGGCGATTGGGCCTTGTTGCTCACGAACCTCCCAGGTGCTTTGCTTAAACAGTCTTTCTTGCCACAGGTCGACCTCAGCGGCTAAAGCCTCGCTGCAAATGAGCCAGCTACCGCAGCGCTGAAGCGCTGCGCCACCCAAAAACCCAAATGCCACTGAAAGCTTTCCAACTTTACCCCAGAACTCTTAAAAATTCCTCTGCTGATTTGCGTGGGTCCAGTAACAAGTCGGATATCACCGCCACGGTATCGGCTCCGGCATCGATGACGGAACGGGCATTGGCGCGGGTGATGCCGCCAATGGCAACCAGCGGCTTGCTCGTCAGCTCCCTTGCCCGGCGCACGCCTTCCAGCCCCACGACGGGATCGGGATTAGGTTTACTGTTGGTTGCAAAGACGGGACCGATGGCTAGGTAATCGGCGGAGGTTTTATCGGCTTCGGCAAGCTGTTCGGGGTTGTGCGTTGAGACTCCCAGGCAAAGAGTGGGCCCAATTATTCGCCGCGCGGATTCGGGCGATAGATCATCCTGCCCGACGTGCAGTCCCTCGAAGCCAGCGGCCAGGCACAAATCGGCGCGGTCGTTCATGACGAGCTTCACGTTCTCTCCCAGCCGCGCCCTGAGTTCGCGGGCGTCGCTGAGCATTTGCCGGGCGTTACCGGCCTTGTTGCGGTACTGCAGCAGGGTGCAGCCCGCAGCGGCGAGGTCTTCGGCAGCAGTGAGCATGGAATCGGATTCAGGGAAACACACGGCGTCGAGAATGGGGTATAGGCGAGGAAGGAGCATCGTCCAATTCGCAGTCTATGCACGTCCGAGCCATTTCGTCAGCACCGGCGACTATATTAGGCGGGAGCGAGGTAATTGACGTAGTCGGTTGCTTGCATCAGTTGATGGATCACTCAGCGTCAATCGGGGATAGGAAACACGAAAAAACCTCGATCCGCAAATCCATTTAGCCAACGGTCCTCCCCCTTCAGCGTATTGGGATCAAAGAAAATTGCACAGAACGGTTCGAGGTCCCGGTCTTCGATGAAGTGACCCTTGAATGGCCAAGACCCGAAAAATCCCCTGCGGGGGACAGTACGCCCGTAGATCAACACACCACCCTGCCACGGGAAGGCGAGGTACAAGCCGAAAACATCGACTTTCCCCAAGTCTACCTTCTTGCCGTCCCAGTAGAGGTCGTGGTGCTTCATAGAGAGCTTCGGCAGAAGGGAATGAGCACGGATCCATTCGGCAGAAGCCTTCTCGTCGGAGGCAGTAATGGTGGCCACCTGTCCGTCCCAAGCCACCTCCGCATGGAAAGGGGGCTTTGGGTTGCCGCTCCCCCTAATGCAGACCTCCTCGACGACAATGTGCCCGTTTCGAACCATCACCGCATCACAATGTGAGGTGTCACCCATCAACACGCGGGGCTGCATCTCATGCGGATCGCCTAGCACCAAAGCAATACTGACAACAGCTGCAAACATCGGGTTCATAGCGACCTGCCTCTGCCACGGAGTATCGCACAGGTAACTGTCGTAAAATCTTCGATTTCACAAACAACCTACTTCCCCTTCGCCAGAAATCTCTCAATGAACCCCGTATCGAAATTCCCTGCTTGAAAATCTGGGTCGGCAAGAATGCGGCGGTGCAGCGGGATTGTGGTGTGGATTCCTTCCACGATGAACATTCCCAGGGCACGTCTCATGCGCGCGATCGCTTCGCTGCGGTCTTTTCCTCGCACCACGAGCTTGGCGATCAGTGAATCGTAATAAGGAGGAATCGTGCCTTCCGCATACGCGGCGGTGTCGATGCGCACGCCTGTTCCTCCCGGCGGATTGAAGGTGGTGATCTTCCCCGCCGAGGGAGTGAACTTCTCGGGATGCTCGGCATTGATGCGGCACTCGATGGCGTGTCCGCGATGCACGATGGGGCCGTGCAGCACGTCGGCCAGCTTTTCGCCCGCGGCAATCATGATCTGGCTCTTCACCAGGTCCACATCCGTGACCATTTCGGTGACCGGATGCTCGACCTGAATGCGCGTGTTCATCTCGATGAAGTACAGCCGCCGGTCTTTGTCCATAAGAAACTCTATGGTGCCGGCATTGTGATAACCGATCTGGCTCAGGCTTTTGCCGATGACGTCTCCGGTTTCCTTGCGGAGCTCGGGCGTCATCATGACCGAGGGCGACTCTTCGAGCAATTTCTGATGGCGCCTCTGAATCGAGCACTCGCGCTCGCCCAGACTGATCACGTTTCCGTGCTCGTCGCCCAGCACCTGAAATTCGATGTGGCGCGGGTTCTCGACGAATTTCTCCAGGTAGAGATCGCCGTTGCCAAAGGCTCCCGCGGCTTCCGACTGCGCCTGCCGGTAGAGGCCCGGCAATTCCTCCTGGTTGCGCACGATGCGCATGCCGCGCCCGCCGCCGCCGGCAGTGGCCTTTACAATGACAGGAAAGCCAATCTGCCGCGCCCATTCGCTGGCTTCCTCAGCGGAAGCGACCACGCCGTCCGAGCCCGGAACGATAGGCACGCCGTGCTGTTTCATGGTGGCGCGGGCTTTTTCTTTTTCGCCCATGAGCCTGATGACATCCGGCGTGGGGCCGATGAACTTGATGTGGCACGCCTCGCAAACTTCCGCGAAGCTGGCGTTTTCCGAAAGCAGGCCGTACCCGGGATGGATAGCGTCCACGTTCGCGATTTCGGCCGCGCTGATCACCGCCGGAACGTTGAGATAACTCTGCGCCAGTTGCGGCGGCCCGATGCAAATCGCCTCATCGGCAAAGCGCACGTGGAGAGAATTCCGGTCGGCCTCGCTGTAGATGGCCACGGAACGAATGCCGAGTTCCTTGCATGCGCAGATGACGCGCAACGCAATCTCGCCGCGATTCGCTACCAGAATTTTTTTAAACATTAGGATTTTCTTTGAATGTCGGAGAATCGGGTCATCGGATCATCGGGTCATCTGATAGCGCTGCTCCCTATTCGATCACCCGATGCCCCGATCCACTTATTTCGTTGGCCGGACGGCGAACAGTTCCTGACCGTACTCGATGGGCTGGCCGTTGGCGACGAGCTTCTTGACCAACTCTCCCGCCACGTCGCATTCGATTTCGTTCATCAGTTTCATGGCTTCGACAATGCACAGCACCTGTCCCACTTCCAAGGCATCGCCGACTTTTACGAAAGGTGGCGACCCGGGCGAGGGCGATTCGTAGAAGGTGCCCACGATCGGCGACTTTACAATGTGCAGGCCGGTCTCCGGTTCAGGAGTAGCAGCGCTCGCCGCCAAGTCAATCCGGCCGGGCGCCGGAGAAGAACCCGGAACCGGCGCGGGCGGGGGTTGGACCGCAATATAGCGCGAATCCACCAGCGGCGCGGACGCCGGTGCGGCGGCCCGCCTGATCTTTACCTTGACATCGCCGCGCTCCAACTCAAACTCGGCTATGTCTTTTTCGATTAGGAACTCGATGAGTTCTTTCAGCTCTTTTTGATTCATGAAGAATGGCGGGTTTCGCGTTGGTCCTTATGTTCTCCCCGTCTGTAGAGACGGGCTGGCTTGCCCCCGTCTCCTTTTGCTGCGGCAGACGCGGCTAGCCACGTCTCTACGAAAAATCATCCACTAAATAATCACCAGGTCTTTGTCCGTTGGCGTCAGCACTTCACAGCCCGAAGACGTCACCACCACCACGTCTTCGATCCGCACACCCCACTTCCCGGGAACGTATACCCCAGGCTCAATCGTAATCACCATTCCCGCCTCCAGTTGCTGGGGCTGCCCCACTGCCAGCCTGGGTGCCTCGTGTATCTCCAATCCTAAACCATGCCCGGTGGAATGAGTGAAGTACCGGGCCAGTTTCCGCTGGCGCAGCACACGGCGAGCGGCGCCATCGACTTCGGCCGCAGTCACACCCGGACGGACGGCAGAAATCGCAGCCTGCTGCGCTTCCAGCACGGCCTGATACAACTGTCGAGCCTCTGGCGAAGGCCGTCCGACATGCACAGTTCGCGTGCGGTCCGAACAATAACCGGCGAGTATAACACCAAAATCACAGACCACGAACCCACGCCGGGGAATGCGCGCGCCCGACGCCCGTCCATGCACAATCGCCGAGCGCGCGCCGGAGGCAAGGATGGTCGGAAACGACATGCCTTCGGCCCCCGCGCAACGCGCCTCAAATTCCATGGCCGCGGCGACCTCGACCTCACGCGCTCCCGGCCGAATTTTCTGGCGAGCAATCCGAAACAGACTGGCGCCGAGTTGCACCGCCCGCCGTATGTACAGGATTTCGGCAGCGTCCTTGACCATGCGGGCACGCTCGACCAGCGGCGGCCCGGAACGCAGGCGCGCTTTGCCTCTCAGCACCGCCGCCAGCCGGTCGCGCATGGCCGCGGTAATCGACTCGGATTCGATGCCCAGCGCCGCTGGCACGGATCGTCTTGGCCGCTCCGCGAGCCACTCCGCTGCCGCTACTGCTGGAGACTTGCGAGCGATGGCAATAGTCACGCCGCGGGCTTGAGCGGCGTTGAGTTCCTCTTTTGCCTGAGTGCGGTAGCGGCCGTCGGTAAAGAGGATGCATCCACGCTCGCCGACCATCAAAACCGCCGCGCTGCCGGTAAAGCCGCAGAGATAGTTAACGTTAGGAAGGTGAGAAATCAGCAGGGAGTCAAGCTTGTGGTCCGAGAGCGAGGCTTGGAGGCGGCGCAGTCGGCCAGCGTGATCCATGGGGGAAGTGTAGCAAGAAGCAGTTCTCGGCTCTCAGTTATAGGTTCTCAGGAAAAGCTTGTGCTGAGACCTGGGAACTGAGAACTCAAAGCAAAGCCGCCGGACTCTCGGCTGGTTTTCCGAGAATGCTGGCGGCTTGGGCTGTTCTAACTTCGCGCTTGTGTCTGAACTTTACGTCTGGACAATGCGCGGAGTGATGAAGAAAATCAGCTCCTGGTTTGAGGTCTTGACCGTACGATGCTTGAACAGGTTGCCGAGGTACGGGATGTCACCGAGCAACGGCACCTGCGACACGCTCAGTGAGTTCTGGGTTTGGATGACGCCGCCAATCACCACGGTGCCGCCGTCGGTGACCAGCACTTGCGTGGTCGCTTGTTGCGTAATCAGCGTCGGGTTGCCACCCACTTCGTTGCCAAAGTCGGGCAGCGTGTTTTCCACATCCACATTCAGAAAGATCGTTCCTTCCGAGGTAATTTGTGGAGTCACGGTGAGCCGCAGGAAAGCGTCCACGTAGGTAACCGTGGGCGGACCACCCAACTGGGCCGCGGTCACGACGGGGACTTTCACGCCCTGTTTCACCACCGCCTGAATGTTGTTTTGGGTGACCACGCGCGGACGAGACAGAATTTTCAGCAAGCCGCGCGACTCGGCAGCCGAGAGGATAACGTCGACCCGCATGTTGCCGGTCGCGTTGATGAACTGCAGGCCGCTGGTGGGGCCGGTTGCGCCCAGGTTTGAAAACAGCGGAATGATGCCGGAGCCGCTGGTGTAGTAAAAGGGATTGGTCACGTTGCTAACGGCCGAAGAGTTCCCCACTGCGGGCGCGCCACCAAAGGAACTGGTGCCATTGCCCCAGGCAGCCCCCAGCTGTACGCCGATGTCGCGGGCAAAGTTCCGCGTTGCCGCGACCACGCGCGCTTCAATCTCAACTTCCTGGGTCTTGCGGTCCATCTGCTGAATGATGCGGTCAATCTGTGGCAGGACCGCGGGAATGTCAGAGACGATCAGCGAGTTGGTGCGTTCGTCGGCAACCACGTCGCCGCGTTGACTGAGGAATTTCTTGACTGGCAGGATTACGTCCTTGGCATGCGCGTAACTGAGGAAACGGGTGATGCTGACTTTATCGACGGCCAGCGCCTCGGCATCGATTTGGGCGCGGCGATTCTCCGCTTCTTTCCGCAAGGTATCGATGGTGGCGATGCGCAACACATTGCCGTCAAGTTGGCGCGACAGGTCGTTGTTCTTGAGCACGATGTCCAGCGCCTGGTCCCAGGGCACATCGTCCAGCACAATTGTCAGGTTGCCGTGGACTTGAGGATCGAGCACGACGTTCAAGCCGCTGATCTCGTGAATCAGGCGGAAGAAGTCTTTCAGGTCCACATCCTTGAGATTTACCGAGATCGGCTCGCCGGTGTATTTGGATCCGGTGGCCATGGGCCTCTGTTCCAACTGCGCTTTTTGCTCGGCGGCCAGATTGACAGCCGGCTGGATCGTCTGCCCGGTGCCGGAACCTTGTCCGAGGGCGGCATTGGCATTGGTGGCGACCAGTTCCGACGCCGTCTTGTCGGCAAAGCGGTTGGCCGCTTCCTGGGCCTTGACGGCCGGAGGAGCGGTCTTGTCGTCCTTGACTGAATACTTGGGTTCGACGATGGCAAAGTCGGCCGGTTTGGCCAGGTTTTCCGCCGAAGCCGGAGCGGGCGCCACCAGGTTGGCCGTAGCGGCCGACGCCGGAGTGGCGGTTGCAGGGATGGAAACCGCTGCCGAAGTTACGACATTCGAAGCGGGCACCAGTTTCGGTGCCGGGCTCGCCACCTCCGATTTCGCGTCTAACGGCTTCGCGGCTGGCCCAGTTTGGCGATGCGCCAATGCAGCGTCGTGGATCTCGAGAATGAAGCTGCCGTCCGGGCCCGCGACCATCTCGTGCGCTCGGCTGGCGGCCAGATCGACCACCACGCGTGTAGTGGGCGGAACTTGCCCGTCCATCCCGATGCGGACGTCTTCCACGCCGTCTCTTCCCACGCTGATATGATTCTGCGCCGTGGCCATCACGGTGTTGGGAAAGTCGACGACGATCCGCGCGGGAGAATCGAGCGTCGAGACTTTGGGCGCCAGCGTGCCCGTCGTCGCCTTGAACTCGACCCGCAGTCCGTCTTGGCTGTGCGTCACCTCAAGCCTTTGCAATGCAGCGCTTGCGGCCACGCCCTTGCCCGTCATGTCAGCCGCGGCTGCGACTAGAACCAACGTCAGCAGCGGAACCAAGAGACCCAGCAGTTGCTTTCGCATTTCCCTATCTCCCCATGAGAGGCGCTTTCGCCTCCACGTGTTTCGTCGAAATCTATGTCTCCAGGCCTAAACCGCTGGAGCTGTAATCTTCTTCACCACTTCGCGCGTAATGGTCTTGCCCAACCGGTCCTGCAATGTTTCCTGGAAAACGATAGAGTCGCCTGTAATTTTCACTACGTAGCCGTTAAACACGGGATCGTTCTCGCGCAAAAAATAAGCCTTGTTCAAACCGTTACTGACGACGGCGATGAACCCACTGTCCGCATGCACCACACCGCGCAAGCTGATGGTCCCGATTTCCAGACACTTCTTGCCGGTGCTGCAGCCCGAACCGCCGGCGTGACTGACCACCGGACTGAGGAACGGATCGCGGCGTCCGTTGGCAGCGTATTTGCCTTCCGGAACGACCGGTTGCTCGGTCTGGTTCGCGCCGTCACCGGTGGCCGCCGCGCCGTTGCTCGCTAAACTGGCGGCCGCTGGCGGATGGCTTGAGGGGGCCGCGACGGGCTTCGGCTGCACAGAGTGCCGGCCCGTAACCGGCGAGACCCGTTTCACCCCAACATTGGTTTTCGCTGCCGTCGGAGATGCAGCAGAGGGGGACGACTTCGCCGGGGCCACCCCTGCTGTTCCGCTCGTTTTGGCCGGATCGTGCGTGGCGCTCGCCGCCGCCGGAGGTGTCTGGCGAACGCCCGGCTGTTTGATCCCCACCATCTCTTTCGAGGCGGCCGGGGCTTTGTCGCTCACCGCGTTCATGGTATTGCGCGTGTTCTGGATGGCGCTGGGACTCTGGGCCGAGGCCAAGCCCGCGGCCAGAACGCTAACGAAAATTGCCGTGGTAATCGTGCTCGCTGGCTTCGTCTTCATCCTGTCCCTCCTACTTCTTCACCGGTGGTCCGGGCTTGCTGGCGGCCGGCGACCCCGGATCCAGGTCATGACTGAAATAGGTGGTCGTCAAGCAGGTCGCCACCACACTTTCGCTGGGCGCATACTGGTAGGTATGCCTGGTTTTCGCGGCGCCGGGAGAACGCGTCGAAGCCACCATCAGGTTCGACACATTGACGATGCGCTCCACTTTTCCCAACCGGTCGAAGAACCCCAGCATGGAGTAGTAGGGGCCGTCAAACTCCACTTCGAACGGCACTTCGGTGTAAAAGTCCTTGGTGTTGTAAGGACGGGCCGTGTAGCGGCGGATTTCCACTCCCGCTTTGCGCGCTTCCCCGCTCACCAGGCGCATGAAATTGTCGACCTCTTTTTCATCGGGCACGATGCGGCGCTCGATTTCAAGCTGCTGCTTCAAGCTGGCCAGCTGGCGCTCCATGTCGGCCAGTTTCGGCCGGTAAGCTTCGAGTTCCGCGTTCTCACGCAGTTTGGCCTGCAGCTTGAGTTGCGCCGCCTCATTCTGGTCGCGCTGGGTCTTGAACACGGTGTAGTAGAGCGCGCCCGTGCCCACGACCGCCACCAGCAGCAGCACTCCCAGCAGCTTTACGCCTGATAATTCGCCAAGATTCATAGTCGGTTCCGCCTTTACGACTTCGCCTTTTCGCAGGTCAGGGTGAATTGGAACGCCTGCATGTCCTTCATCTGATCGTCCTGCACGCTTTCCTTGATTTCGATGTTGCGGAAGTAGCCCGTCTTCTGCAGGTTGGAAATGAGGTTGGCCACGGCATCGCTGCTCAACGCCATACCGTCAATGGCCACGCTCGCCCCCTGGTCCTGCATGCTGTTCAACCACACTGCCTCGGTGTTATTGACGGTGTCGCCGATCATGGACAAGAGGCTGACCGGCCCGGTTTGGTTGTTGCGCAACTGGTCGATGACATCCACCCGGCGCTTGTAGGATTCGGCTTGCCGCTGCCGCTCCAGGTAGCGCACTTTGATGTCGGCCAGTTCGCGGTTTTTCTGCTCCGCCACCCGGGCTTGTACTTCGATCGCTTTCCTTTCCCGGTCGAGCTTGTACCAGTACCCGGCATTGAGCGCGCCGGCAATCAGCAACACGGCGGCCACCTGCAGCAGAGGCGGCGCAAAGCTGCCCAGTTCCACGCCCGGCGTGCTGACGGGAGCGTTTTTCTTGCCTTTCGGTTTCGGAGCGCCCAGCAGATTGATTCGGATCATAGTTTTTCAAAGCTCCTCAGGGCCAAACCCACGGCCACCGCCAACTGGCCGGAGTTCTGTTCCACCAGCGCCGCCCCGGCGCCTTCGACCGGAGCCAGCACTCTCTGGAATGGGTTGAACAACTCGACCGGCATTGAGAACTCCTGGCGCAGCGCTTCCACCAGGCCCGGAACCTTGGCCGAACCGCCGGCCAGATAAATCTTCTCGATGTGTTCGCCGGCGGCGCTGGCGCGGAAGAAGTCGAACGTCTTCTGAATTTCCAGCACGATAATTTCCGTCACCTGCTGCAGGATGGGCGTCTTCGCGTCCTCTTGCACCGTGCCCACCTTGCGCCCCAGCTTGAGCGATTCCGCGTCATCGAAGCTGAGATCCAGCTCCTTCTGCAGCGAATCGGTGTACTGATGGCCACCCACCGAAACGTCGCGCGGAAACAAGGGCGTCGTCCCTTTGACGATGTTGATGTTCATCACGCTCGCGCCCAGGTTGAGCAGCGCCACCACCTGGTTCGCGGGCGGCTCGTAGTTGTACTCGTAGCAGTTCTGCAGGGCCAGGGCATCGATATCCACAATAGCCGGAGTCTTGCCCGCCATCGAGAGTACGTTGGTGTAGTTCAGAATCTTGTCTTTTTTCACTGCGACCAGCAGCACGTCCATCTGCGGGCTGCCCGCTTCCTCGGACAGGATCTGGTAATCGAGGTTCACATCCGCCAGGTCGAACGGAATGTGCTGCGCCGCCTCTTTTTGGATGGTGTCGGCCAGTTCCTGATCGCTCATCGAGGGCAGCGAGATTTTCTTCACGATCACCGAGTGTCCGCTGACCGCTGTGGCCACCGCTTTCGACTTGATCTGCGTGTCGGTGAACAGCTTGGCGATGGCGCTCGAAACCGTGCCCGAATCCACGATCATGGAATCGACCACAATGTCGGGCGCGATCGGCTCCAGGCCAAGATGCGCCACTTCGATTCCGGTGCGTGTCTTCCTGAGCTCGACCGCCTTGATGCTCGAAGAGCCCACATCCAGACCCACTATCGTCTTCGATCCCATTCCAAACATGTGCCCGCCCTCTTCTTACAAAGTTCGTTTACGCAGTTCCGGCAGCTTTCCCCGCCGCCTTGATTTTCTTTTTGTCCCGCGGCTCCGCTTCCATCGACTTCTCGTCCATCCACTGATCGAGCTTCGATTTCTTGAAGCGCCAGCGATTGCCCAACTTGAACGCCGGAATCTTCTGCTCGTTCACGTACTTGTACAGCGTGTCCGGACTCACTCCCAGATATTGCGAAGCCTGGCGAATGTTCATTACTTCCCGCGAGTCGGCCATAACCTTTCCTCTCTCCCACGAAATCGCGCTCTCAGACCCGCCACTGCATCCCGGCTCGCTGAGCAAATTGGGAGACCCAAATCCTCGATCCAACCGCGTTCGAGTGTATTTTGGTGTCCCGAGCATATCTCAACCGGAAGCGAGGGCCTCTCCACGTGAATCTCCTGGTTTTGTTGGGTTTTATGGGGTTTTTCTGGAATTAAAGAAAAGCGGACTTGCAGCCGACATCTACCTATTGTATCTAGACACAAACTAGCTACCACGGGTAGGGGCCTGACACCCTGTCAAGCGCTGGTCACCGCAGTTCGAGTAACTAAGGTACTAGAGACGGTACGGAAGTGCTTGCACGGGCGCGCAACCCGCTGAAAATACGAGAGGTCAAATTTTTCCGATCAGCGCGATACGCCGGGATACACCCCTCCCGAGAAGTCGGACCTGCACCGGTTCCATGCAAGGGAAATTCACTCACCCTAGTGAGGTGAGATGACGCACTGTTCCACGAGCACGAAAGTCTCTCGATTCTCTGTGGGCGGACACGGCCAGCGGTTCTAAGCCCCTGTGTTCTCTGACAGAAGCCAATCAGGCAGAAACCACTAATCTACCTCTGCGGCGGACATTCCAACTCTCGTAAACACCTCCCCTTGGGGCGGCTGCACTTTGGCAGCCCACTTGCTCATTCGAAGAGCAGAACACCGCAGCCTAAGGAGAGGAGAGGAAGCCATGTGGATGAGATCATGCGCGGTATGTAAAGCACTGATGGTAAAGATGGGCCTACGCGATTCTGTCCGCTGTCACTGTGGGTGGGAATGGAAGTGGTAGCTCCGGCAGCCCGCACTCGCGGGCAAGACGCGGCGGCTTCACACGATGATGCAAGAGGAGTTGTTAATGGCCCGGGTAATCAAGTTCTACATCCCGAAGAATTTCCGGAAAAAACCGAGACCGGCGCCCCAGTCAAGACCCGGAAAAGTGATCAGGTTTTGCCTCTCGAAGAAATCAGCGTAGCGCAAGCTTTTTCTCCGCCCGCTCCAAACACTCCGCCCGGAACAACCGCCCATCCACCCGATGCAGCCGCTTCGCCTGCGCTTGCGTGATCAGCCGGTAGTGAAAAATGGTAAGCAGATACTCCGCCACAAACCACACCGGTTTTTCCGAAGTCATCCAGTGCAGAGGATCGAAGCGCTTCATCTGGACAGGCCGGGAGAAGGTCCGTAGCGTCCGCTCGCCGCGCAGGTTGAAATAAATATTGAAGTAACTCAAAGCCAGCTCGCGCAGCGAGCGGTACACCGGCTCGCGAAACCGGCATCCGGTGAAATTCGACTTGGCTATCGCTCCCCAGCACCCCTCCACCTGATAAATAGCAATGACGTGGTCGGTATCGTGCTCGGCTTCGAAATCAAGAATGAGCGGAGGATATCCAATGACCCGCAGCGCCGCCGCGGCAAACAGCGCTCCCTCATAGCAATGCGCGGTATTCTCCCGCAGCACCCGCCGCGGGGACCAGGCGCTGTCCTCCAGGTGGTAAGGCATGTCGTCGAGCGTCCGTTGAATGCCATACGGAGTCTTCAATCCGCGCAGCTTGCGAAGTTCAGCCGGGGTCAGGCCCCAGGAGTTATTCTGAGTCATCCTAACTTTGTCGGTCATCCCACTTCCCGTAGAGACGCGGCTCGCCGCGGGTCCAGCCGACGGCCGAGTCACTTGAAGGTAGCAGGATCGGGCAGTGGTTGGGAATAAAGCAAGAGGTGCCCTAGCGTCACCGGGGATTCCCGAACATCCGCCGATATTTCTCAAATCATCCCTCTCGCATTACCATCCAGGCGATGACTTCTCGCCTCCAACGCTGGCTGCGCGATCCGCTTTTTCTCGTATGTCTGACCGCCGGCCTGCTGGCTTTTACCGTGCAATCGGGCGAGTTGGGGACGTCCGATACCGCGCACCGCCTGCAAGCCACGCATTGGCTCTGGACCCCGGAGCCGCAGGTCTTCCCCAATGAATATCCCGAGTTTGGCCTGCACGGCCGGGGTGGGCATCTTTATAGCTGGTACGGGATCGGCCAGTCGCTGCTCATGTTGCCCGCCGATCTTCTGGGGACGTGGATTGCGCACTGGCCGATCTTTGCGGATTACGGCGACGACCCGTCCGTGCGCAGCATTGTGGTCAGCTACCTTACCAGCATCCTGGTGAACGTGCTCACCGCGCTGCTTGCATTCCGCTTCCTGCGCCAGTTGCGGTTTGGCATGAAAGAGTCGGTCGCGGGTGTGCTGGCGTTGCTGTTCGCGACCACCCACCTTCACTACACGCAGAACATGATGGAGAACAACTACATCATGTTGCTGACCCTGACTGGATTTTCGTTTCAATACGAATGGCTGCGCACGGACAGCCGGCGCGCGCTTTTCATCGGTTCCAGCGCACTGGGGCTGAACCTGCTTACGCGCCTCACCACCGGTTTGGATCTCGTCGCGGCAGGCGTCTTTGTCTTACTCCTGCTTTGGTTCGAGAGACCGGATTTGGCGGGAACGCGATTCGAAGGTATGTGGCCGCGTCTCCTCGCCTACAGCAAAACCGCTGCGCCCGTTTACGCATTCTTTCTCCTGCTCGATCGCGCCTACCAGTTCTACCGCTTCGGATCCTTTACCAATACCTACGTAGCCGTATTCGCCCAGGAGCAGCGCCAGATCAATCCCGCGCTCCCCGCGAACTTCCCCTGGAGCACGCCTTTCCAAACCGGCGTCCTCGGCGCGCTATTCCAGCCGGAGAAGTCTATCTTTCTCTTCGATCCTTTGCTCCCGCTGGCAATCTTGCTCCTGGCATGGCTATGGAAGCGACTGCCTCCGGAGGTGCGCGCGTATGGGACAGCATCTCTTCTATTGTTACTGGCCTATATCGCCTTTTACGCGAGATACACGTACTGGGCCGGCGATTTCGCCTGGGGCGACCGCTACGTTTCAACCACGGTCGAACTGGTCACACTCGTAGCCGTGCCGCTGCTCGTGCGCTATCGAGAGATTCTGGGAGGAACGATCTGGCGAGCCGGATGTGTGGTGATTGCGGTCAGCGTGATCATCCAGATAGCATCGCTTGCCTTCTGGCTGCCGCTGGAGATCTACCAGATGGAGACGCTCGGCCACCCGACGTTTGTGATCGCTCTGCGCTTGAAGAACATCATCGCCTTCGCCTTCGGCAAAATGGAGGCCTGGGGCTTGAACACCGAAGCCATGGCCCAGGACCCATGGGATTATGTGCACATCACGACGTGGAATTTTTTGCCTTTTCTGCTGCGCCGCGTCGGAGTAGCGCCACCCTGGGTGGTGAATTCGGCGTTTACCCTGTGGTTGGCCGGGATGGCAGCGCTAGGGTCGGCGTTGCTCCGGTTACGTAGCTGCCTGCGAACGGCCGGCTGAGAGCAAAGGTCGGCGACTGACATTCACGGCCTTAAGGACAATCGGCGGTGGGCTCCGCCTGAAACCCGCATCGCCCACCACCGGCGTCCCGCTACCTTAATGGCCCATTACCGTGGCCGTCTCCACTGGAGGCGTGGCCTTCCTTGCCAGTTCCGTTTCCAGTTTTCCCTGAAGTATCTCCCATCCCACTTCCAGTCCCGGCGTCCAGATCGTCGCCAGGAAGTATTCGCTGCCGTAGTGGTTAAAAATAAAGTGGGCTTTGTCGGGCGTTGCCTTCCCTTCTTTTGGAAAAGCCACAACGGTCGCCACGGCGCGCCCATCGCTGCTCTGGATGCGCAGCCGGCCATTCGACGCCCGCTGAATCGTGTAGTCCCCCGGTTGCATGCGATCGTTTTCGACCACAAAGTTAAAAGGAACCGTGACCTTCATGGGCCCGGAATACTGTGCCCAAGCCGGAACTACCGCACCCAGCACCAACATCATCGCTACTGCCACACCTGCCAGATTCTTCGTCATAACTCCTCCTTAGATTTTTGTTTCTGTGGAACTTTTTTCGCGACGCCGCCTCGGCTTTTGTCGCGCTCACACTTGCATTGAACGAGAGGTCAGAGAGATTGGAAATACTCCAGGGGTGAAACGTGGCCGATCTGCGGGTGACCGTGCAATCTACTGAAAGAACAGGGGTTGAAATGTCAGGTGACTTCTGTTGGAACTCGCTCTCAGCTATCGGGCGCGAGGCTTCGCCGTCTGGTCAGATGGGTGAACCAGTGGGAACTTCGCTAACCAACAGTTCGTAGCATCTTGTAACAAACGGGATGGTAAACTTTGCCTCAAGAAGGCTCAAAATCTCAATTGGACTCCCGCGTGCCCCTGGACGACCCTAGATCGAGCGCTCATCCGTTGCGCTTTTCCAACTTCGAAGTCGATCTGCGCGCCCGCGAGCTTCGGAAGCACGGCGTCAGGATCAAGCTGCAGGACCAACCCTTTCAGATTCTGGCTCTCCTCCTCGAAAGGCCCGGCGAAATCGTGACCCGCGAGGAATTGCGCGACCACCTTTGGCCGGCCGACACTTTTGTCGACTTCGATCACAGCCTTAACAGCGCCGTAAAGAAATTGCGCCAGGCTCTGAACGACGATCCGGATGTTCCGCGCTTCATCGAAACCCTGCCGCGCCGCGGCTATCGTTTCATAGCGCCGGTTGGCAATGGCGCCAGTGTTACCCCGCCCGCGCAGACCGGGGAATCTCCAGTCCAGGCCGCCGAGCCCTTGCCGACCGTAGCACCCCGGACCCAAGTGGCCGCCCTCCCTGCCGGCCGTCTGCGGCATTGGAAACTTTGGGCAGCGGGCGGTTTCGGCTTTCTTCTGGCGCTGGGAATTGTTGCCTGGTTTGGGTTTTCTCGCCCCACAAACTCACTCAGCTTTGCGCCCATCCGGCTGGTGCCCCTGACCTCCTTTTCGAATGATTTTTCGAAAGGATCGTTTTCGCCCGATGGCAGCCAGGTGGCCTTCGAATGGGATGGCGACCAGCCTAAAGATGGCACTCCTTACGGCACCAATATCTATGTCAAACAAATCGGCATGGAAAAGCCTCTTCAGGTCACCAGCGATGAGGGCTACAACTTCTTCCCCGCCTGGTCAGCCGACGGACGTTACATAGCCTTCTTGCACGCCGGCCGCGGCGAACATCCTGGAATCTTTCTTGCCCCCGCTCTCGGCGGGACGTCTCGCAAACTTCACGACTTCGCTCCCGGCTCAGGGCTGAAGCCCGGGCTCAGTTGGTCTCGCGACGGCGAATTCCTGCTTTTTTCCGAACAATCTGGAAATCAGCCTTTCCACATTGAGCAGCTCAACCTCGAAGACTTAAGCGAACACCAACTTTCCATTCCTCCCATCCCTTCTGTCGGCGATATGGGCGCTCAGTTTTCTCCCGACGGAAAGAGCATCGCCTTTATTCGCGATACGAAAGATGTCCAGGATATCTACCTGATGCCCGCATCCGGCGGCACGCCCCGTCGTCTCACTTTCGACAACCGGCAGATGATAGGACTGGCCTGGACTCCTGACAGCAAGGAACTCATTTTCTCGTCCAACCGCGGCGCCAGTTGGGGGCTGTGGCGCATATCCATCGCCGGCGGCACGCCTCAGCGGCTTTCGGTGGGATCGGAGGGCGCTTACTTGCCCGAGGTCAGCCTGAAAGGCAACCGTCTCCTTTACTCCAGCGGCTTCTGGAATGAGAACATTTGGCGTATCCCCATCGGGCCCGGCCGTCATCTGGGCAAGCCGGAGCGGTTTATTTTTTCCACCACCCAGGAAGAAGGTCCGCAATATTCGCCGGATGGCAAGCGGATCGCCTTCCAGTCCGCCCGCTCCGGCACCTTTGAAATCTGGCGCGCCGAGGCGGACGGGGCCAACCTCATGCAATTGACGTCATTCGGTGGCCCCCTCACGGGCACGGCGCGCTGGTCACCGGACGGTCGCCAGATTTGCTTCGACAGCCGTCCCGGCCCGCACCCTAACATTCACATCATCAGCGCCGACGGAGGGCCCGCGCGGCGCCTGCCCAACGACACCTCGGACGACGCAGTGGCTAGCTGGTCGCACGACGGCCGCTTCATCTATTTCGCCTCCAACCGCAGCGGAGCCTGGCAGGTCTGGAAAAGGACGGTGGAGGGCGGGCACCCGGTGCAGGTTACAAGCAATGGAGGATTTGCCGCGCTCGAATCGCCCGACGGCAAATCCATTTATTACACCAAGTTCAATGAGAAGGGAATTTGGCAGGCACCAGTCAACGGCGGACAGGAGACCGAAGTGGTCGACGAACCACCGGCCGACTACTGGGGATACTTCGCGGTCGGTCGCGACGGTTTGTATTTCATCGGAGACACCGGGACACCCCCGAAATCCCGTCCGGGCTTCAAGTTCTTCGACTTTGCCACCCGCAAAATCACGGCCATGGGGAACATGGACAAAATGCCCTTCAACGGCGCTCCCGGCTTGTCGGTCTCACCCGACGGAAGGTATCTCCTGTACGTGCAACTCGACGAGTCGCGCAACAGCCTGATGTTGGCCGAGAACTTCCGCTGAGGCGTCGGCGCCATGCACCGAGACCATCATCATGGGTCCCTCAGTTTTTCGGCATGATTCCAACATTCATAAGCCTGTTTAGCCGCCGCGGTCAGACTACGACACACGAAATGACGATTTCAACTTATACGCACCTCGGCTGAGACATAGGCACCTCCGTCTGCCTAAACAACGCCTTTTCTATGTTTATTTTAACCCTTTACGGACAGCGCATATCCGAAAACCACAGCCCGCAATGCGTTTTTTCGATTGTTCCAAATCAAGGGAGACCAGGAGTGGAGGGGAGACTCTGTCTGATCGCTCACGACATGAGCCATTCTGCACAGTATTGTTCGAGCCTGTAAGCGAATCTATCGGTGTCCCAAAAGGGCAGTTTGCCCGCCAAAACAGACGGCCTGACCTACCCTCGCGAAACACGGCGGACCCAGACACAGTTTGGCCGGCACTCCGGTCGTCTTCCTTAGGCTGACATCGGCAACCGGTTGCGTTCGCATAGGCGGCACATCGTCAGGGCGACCCCAAGGAGAAGTTATGTTGGTCACGAGCAAGATCGGGTGGGCTGGAATAGCCCTCATACTTCTGACGACTGGGATGTACGGGCAAGGCTTCCCGCGAAGCCCCGCAGGATCCGACTCCAACAAGGAAGGAACTGCAGTCTTCGTCATCAAGAACGAGATCAAGAAAATGCAGGAAACTCTGCGCGGCAAAGGATACTACGGAGGCAAAGTCGATGGTGTCTTTGGTCTGCGGACCCGAGCCAGTATTCGCGCATATCAGAAAGATGAGAGCTTGCCAATCACCGGACAGGTAGATATCCGCACTGCAGCCGGACTCGGGGTCAGACCTGAATCGAAATGGACCAATTCCCAGAGTGCCGGGCCGGAGGTTGGGCGCAGTAGCGACATCGTTGCCGGCGAGATTAAGAGGGAGAAGCCTTCAGCAGGCATTCGGCGCGCTGAGAGTAGACCAAGCAGGAATACGCGCAAGGAAATCTCAAGGGCTGCTGCGATGGAAGAGAACCGCGGAGGCGGCGCTAACAAACAACAAGCTGAGAACGAAGAACACGACCAGTAGCTAGTATTCTCAATTTCATTTCAAGGATCTGCTGAAGATCGGCCACCAGCCAAAACTTGGGGTTTGATAGCGCTGCGGTGTTTATACCTCTCCGTTTTTTTCAACTTTGCTGATTTATTCCTGAATGGCTTATCCAGTTTTTTTCAAGTCTGACAGCTGTTCTTTCAGGTTTGCGACGGCTTCTTTGGCATGGCCGATCCGTTGTTGAACTTTGCCCACCTTTTTCTCGGATTTTCCTTCGGCTTTCAAGTCGGGGTCACTCGTAATGTTTCCGATCTCCTCCTTGATTGTGCCCTTCAGTTCGTGGAAGCTGCCCTTGACCTGGTCTTTCGTGCTGGTTTTCATATTTATCCTTTCTGTTTCGCCCTCGTAAGACGCCGATTGCGTGATCCGCTGAGCCAATTTGAGGGCTGCCATTTTTTTAATCTCCTGGCTTTCTGAGGTCTGTGCAGAATTGACCACCTCTGGGAGGGGCCTCGGCTCATTGCGAAACGGGCAAAGGTTGTACTGAACAGAATAGATACCTTCACTCCAATTTGACGGAAGTACGTGTGGGCAGGTGAGCATTATTGCTCAGACCTCCTAAATCCTGATTTGCTAACGTCGAATCGACCAGTTGACGTCGACCTGTCTCCCCGGATTTGTGAGCGAGTTCACAAGGGACCAAGCCACAGCGGCGGCGCAGCGGTAACAGAAACGAGGTTATCCATGAAAAAAATAATGCTTGTACTTGCGATGTTGAGTCTGGGTACGTTGTGCTGGGCAGGGTCGGCGCGCGAAGATGCCACCGAACGCCTGGACAACGCCACCACCGTATTGCACGAAATTATGGGGATGCCTGACAAAGGAATCCCGGAAGAAGTACTGGAGCACGCAAAGTGCGTAGCTGTCGTACCGCACATGGTCAAAGGCGGCTTTATCTTTGGAGGTAAAGGAGGCAAAGGCGTAGCCACGTGCCGCACCTCGGATGGCTGGAGTGCGCCGGCCTTCATAACAATTTCGGGCGGAAGCTGGGGCTTGCAGATTGGTGTAGAGGCTGTCGACGTTGTACTGATCATTCAGAATGAAAAAGGGATGCAAAAGCTGCTCGAGAGTAATTTCCAAATTGGAGGGGACGCTTCCGCCGCCGCGGGTCCAGTTGGACGGCATGCCGAGGCCGGTACGGACTGGAAGATGGACACTGAGATCCTGACCTACTCCCGTGCCAAGGGTGCGTTCGCCGGACTCACGTTGGAAGGTGCATCGCTCCGCCAAGACGATGATTCCCGGCACGCGATTTACGGTCGCAGAGTCACAACTCGGGCTTTGCTGCTGGGCAAAGTGCCGCCTCCAGCCACAGCCCGGCCATTCCTTGCGGAAATCCGCGGGGCAAAAGGCCAAGCCGTAGCCGCAGGCAAAGCTGAAGCCAGAGAGAAAGAGAAAGATCAGAAGTAGAACTGGCAGAATTGGGCTGCCGCCGTTTGTCATTCAGCCGGCTCTGTATGTCTAAATGGCGGCACAGTCCCATCATTTAGGTGATGACGAATTCGGTTATGACGAAATCGTCTCGCAATGACGACCCTGGCTAATCCTCCACCATACCTACCGTAACAACTCCCCTAGTTCCCACGGGCTCTCAATCAGCACGTCCGGAGGCACCTCGCCGAGCGTATGCGGAGCGAATCCATACGTCACGCCGCACGTCCACAACCCGGCGTTGCGCCCCGTTAAAACGTCAACCGACGAGTCTCCAATCATCAGCGCGTCCTCCGGCGCCACACCAGTTTCCTCCAGGATAGTCCGCGCCCCCAACGGATCGGGCTTCTTGGTTGTAAAACTGTTGCCGCCATAGACACGCACGAAGAAGTCTCCCAGCCCCAGCGCCTGCAAAATATCGCGCGAAGCACGGACGGGCTTGTTCGTAAGCACCGCCATCTGCCGCTGCCCGCCGTTTTTCTCGACCCCGTTCGACGGCTCAGCCAGGCCCGCCAGTGTCTCCGGAATCCCCTCATAAACCGTGGTGTGGTCGAGCTTGTGCACGCGGTAGTAGCCCAGGAAATACTCCAGAGCGGCCCGGTGCAGGGCCTCGTCGTCGGTATCGTCGATCGCTCGCCGCACCAGTGCGGGAGCGCCATCGCCCACGTAGCTTGCAATGATGTCGCCGTCCAGCTCGGGACGTCCGATATGCCGCAACATTGCGTTCACCGAGTGGATCAAATCCAGCCGAGAGTCGATCAGGGTGCCATCAAGGTCGAACACCAGCAAACGGACGCGACGCGGATCGAACGGGCGCAGGTAACGAATCATGATTCTTGAGAAATGGACAGTTCAGAATATAGCAATCTGCGAGCCAGGAGCTTCGCGCTACAAGCAACCCAAGTCTGCTTTGGCCTGCTCGAAGCCCGCAGCTCGAAGCTCGCGAGCCAACTCTATTCGCAAATGCCTCAGCCCATATACAATAATGCGGGCTAGGAGCCCCCTGGGGTACACGGCACACAATGGCCACGACCAAAGTCGATCCCAAACTGAACGAAACGAACGTCGGGAAAAAGGCTAAAACGTATCAGGGCCTGACCGGTCAGCAGTTGACGGATGCCTACCGCATCATGTTCGCCTCGCGGCGCGTGGACGACCGCGAGATTCTGCTCAAGCGGCAGCAGAAGGTCTTTTTCCAGATCTCGGGAGCGGGCCACGAAGCCCTGGGAGTCGGCGCGGCTTTTGCCTTGAAACCCGCCTACGACTGGTTCTATCCCTACTATCGCGACCGCGCGCTTTGTCTCGCCCTGGGCGCAACCCCGCTGGAAATGCTACTCGGCGCCGTGGGCGCGGCCGGCGATCCCAGTTCCGGCGGCCGTCAGATGCCTTCACACTGGGCCTTCAAGCGGCTCAACGTCGTGACCCAATCGTCCGCCACCGGCACTCAGATTCTGCAAGCTGTGGGATGCGCCGAAGCCGGACGCTATTTCTCCCGGCATCCCAGGGCCGCGCAAAAGGCCGAGGGCGATTACCGGCAGTTTAAGGATGTCCAATTTCAGGGCGATGAAGTCACCTACGTCTCGCTCGGCGACGGCACCACCAGTCAAGGCGAATTCTGGGAGGCGCTGAACACCGCCTCCAATCGCCGCCTGCCTGTGATCTTTTGCATACAGGACAACGGCTACGCGATTTCCGTACCCGTCGAAGTGCAGACCTCCGGCGGCAACATTTCGCGCCTGGTTTCGGGCTTCCCCAATTTTCATTTCGAAGAGATTGACGGCACCGACCCGATCGTCGCTTACGCCGCCTTCAAGCGCGCAGCCGACTATTGCCGCGCCGGGCATGGGCCGGCGTTTGTCCATGCCCAGGTGATCCGTCCCTATTCCCACTCGCTTTCGGACGACGAGCGCCTTTACCGCCCTGACTCCGAGCGCCAGGCCGATGCGGCGCGCGATCCCGTCCCCCGGCTGCAGATGTTTTTGCTCCGCGAGGGGATCCTCGACGAAAAAGGGATCAACAAGATCGAGAAAGAAGTCGAAGAACAGATTCAGGCCGATGCCGACCGCGCCCTCGCCGCCCCGGTGCCGCAGCCGGACACGATCTACAACTTCGTGTACTCGCCCGATCTGGATCCCACCTCGTCTTCGTTTGCGACCCAGCCCGCAGCTGCGGCGCCGGAAACCGCAGCCGACGGCATGGGCTCCGCCGCTCCGAACAAGCCGCCGAACAAGGTGTCGCTGAATAAGACCATGGCGGACCTCATCAACGTCACGCTCCGCGACGAGATGCGCCGCGACGAGCGCGTCCTCATCTTTGGGGAGGATGTGGCTGACGCCAGCCGCGAAGAGTATCTCAAGCGGAAGCTGATCAAAGGCAAGGGCGGCGTCTTTAAACTGACCGCCGGATTGCAAATGGAATTCGGCTCCGACCGCGTCTTCAATTCCCCGCTGGCCGAGGCCAACATCGTGGGCCGCGCCATCGGCATGGCCACGCGCGGATTGAAACCCGTGGTCGAGATCCAGTTCTTCGATTACATCTGGCCGGCGATGATGCAGTTGCGCGACGAACTCCCCATCATGCGCTGGCGCTCGAACAACGCTTTCTCCGCGCCGGTGGTGGTCCGGGTAGCGATTGGCGGCTATCTTACGGGCGGCGCCATTTACCACTCGCAATGCGGGGAGAGCATTTTCACCCATACTCCCGGATTGCGCGTCGTCTTCCCCTCGAACGCGCTCGATGCGGCGGGGCTGCTGCGCACGGCCATCCGCTGCGACGACCCGGTATTATTTCTCGAGCACAAGCGCCTGTACCGCGAGACCTACGGGCGCGCGCCCTATCCCGGGCCCGATTACATGGTTCCGTTCGGAAAAGCGAAGGTCGTGCAGCCGGGAACCGGCCTCACCGTGATCACCTACGGCGCAGTAGTACCGCGCGCGCTGCAGGCCGCGCAAAAACTGGAACGCGAACATAACGTCAGCGTCGAACTGATCGACCTGCGCTGCCTGAATCCGTTTGACTGGGATGCAATCGCCGCGTCGGTAAAGAAGACCAATCGCGCGCTGATTGCCTACGAAGACTCGCTAAGCTGGGGATACGGCGCCGAAATTGCCGCCCGCATTGCCGACCAACTCTTCCATCACCTTGATGCCCCGGTGAAGCGCGTGGCGGCCACCGATACGTTCGTCGCCTATCAGCCGATTCTGGAGGATGCGATTCTGCCGCAGGCTAGCGACCTGTTCCGGGCGATGAAGGAGTTGGCGGAGTTTTAGAATGAATGGCGCGGCAGCGTAAGGTGCATGTCCGGTCTCACTTGGCTTTCCGCGCACCGCTCGACCTCCCGCCAAACGTCAATGCCCAAGGCCCGCCGTCAAAACAAAGCAGCGCCAACGCGAGGGTAGCCACCGCCAGCGGAAACTCGTATCCGTTAGCGCCCATCAGTCCGCTCTTAAAGTGCACCTTCCAGATGGCCACGCCCATCTCGATCACGATCGCCAACGAGAAGAAGCGGGTGAACAACCCCAGCACAATGGCAATGCCGCCGAAAAATTCCGTTCCCGCGGAAAGGTATGCCAGCCAGCGCGGAAGGCCGAGCGAGCCCACCATGTCCATGTGATGATGGAACCCGCCAAACACTTTGTGATAGCCATGCGCGATCATGATGGCCCCCAGAACTAGCCGCATCACCAGCAGCGCCAGGGGTTGCAGCCGGTTGAGAGAATCCATAGTGGCAGGTCTCAGGGGTCAGGTATTCGGTCTCAGGACAATCTCGTCGCTTGGAATCGTAGCACCTGGCAAGCCGTTGACTGGTTGATTCGGTTGATTCCAGCCTTGACTGAGCTGAGAGCTGGGACTGCCCTACCAGGTCGAGTACGCCTTGCCGTTGCTGCCGATCTTGTCGGAACCACTGTGCACGCCGACGATGCCGTCGGTATCTTTCTGTTCCGGGGACATGATCGAACCATCGCCCGGCTCGGTCACCCAAGTATCCTCGCGGCCGGTAATGTCCTCGGGAATTCTCTCCAGGTATTTCGCCGATTTCAGATCGTCCAGCGACTGCGGCGGTTTTTGCTTGTCCAGGGTGTATTGAAAGATCATCTGATTCAGCGTTTCCAGGTTGCGGCGCAAATTGTCCTCCCGCTTCCGGGTGAGCGCGTGGCTGTAGATGGGCAGGGCGACGCCCAACAGGATCAGAATGACGCTGATCACCACCATCATCTCGATCAAGGTGAATCCGCGGTGGCGCCTTGTAGAGGTATTGCTCATCTCCGGGCCCGTGCTTTCCTGGCGTGGTTCCCGACTCGCTTCCCGCCCTAGTGCGTCCAGCTCGAGTAGGGTTCGCCGCCGCTCGAGATCTCGTCGGAACCGCTGTGCACGCTCTTGATGCCAATCTGGGTCGGATCCCACGCATCTTCGGAGTCTTCCGCGTCCGTCTTCCAGGTATCGGTCTTGCCGGTGATATCTTCCGGGATGAACTTGACGTATCCGGGCACTAGGTCCGTAAGCGACTGCGGCGCCACCTTCCTGTCGAGCGAATACTCCTGGATGGCCTTGTTGAGGGTGGTCAGATTCTGATGAAGTTTCGCTTCCTTGGCCAGCAACACGCTATGGGTGTAATTCGGCACCGCGATGGCTAGCAGCACCATGATTACGAACATCACCACCAGCATCTCGATCAGGGTGAAGCCCCGGCTTCGAACCCCGGGATTGCACGTTTTGGACCTGAATCTCATCTACCAGTCCTTATACTTCGTGCCATCCAAAGCCGTCTGGTCGGACTTGCTGTAAACATCGAAAACGTTTTGCCCACCCCAGGAATCCGAGTCCTTTTCATCCTGCATGGAACGCATTCCCCATTCCTGCTTGGTCATGGGATCGACAGGAATCTTGCGCAAGAACTTCAGTTTCTTGCCGGCGATATCCACCCCGGCCACCAGCGTATCGAGATCGGGAGGATAGCCTTCGCTGCCCAGCTTGATCTGGAAGCCGCCCCGATCGGCCGCGTCTTTGTAGCGGTCGATGGCGTCGCGGATCATCCAGAGGTCGTAACGCAATTCGTGCTCGTTATAGCGTTTAATGGCGTTCCTTTCGAGCGGAACCGCCATTCCCACCAGGATGCACAGGATCATGGTGGCCACGATCAACTCGATCAGCGTGAAGCCGCGCTGCCGGCGCGTAGCCGCCTCGACCTTTCGCAGATTTAACGCCTGGCTCATAGATAAGTTCTCAGTTGCTGGTTCTCAGTTCTCAGTTGGAACCCCGTGTTCTCTGCCAAGAACTGAGAACCGGGAACTGAGAATTCCCTACTGAATGTTAATGGCCGCCTGCGCTCCACTCATCGCAATCGGCTGCATCGCGGGATCCCGCGCTCCGCCGCGGGTGATGGTCAGGGCAGATTGGCCCGACCCTTTGGCCATGAAGGTCAGCGTCACCACCACGCCCTGTCCCGAGACGCCGCCAGCGCCCGGGGGCCGTGTGGCCGTGACTTGCAGCTTCCCGGTGATAGGATCGTCGCGGTGCACCAAGGCCACCGCTTGCCCGTCCTGCGACAGGAACCCGCCGTTTGAAACATTGACGACCTGCACCTGATTCGGATCGTAGTTAAGTTCCACGGGCACGGAATACACATTCTGCCCGCCCGAGAGCATGACATTGACCGTAAAGGTTGAACCCTTGGTTTGGGACAGAGTGGGCGGGTCAAACAGGAATGTCCCCGTGCCTGCCGGCGTTGGACGATTCTGCGGAGGTTGATTTTGCGGGACCTGGGCTGGCGAACTCGACGACATCGCCCCCTGTGCTTGCGGCGCGCCCGTGGACGTCCCCTGCGAAACCGGTACGGGGGGCGCAACCGTCACCGGCGCGGACGGCTTGAGTCGCAGCGAGATCCCGTTCGCCGTACCCACATCGAGCATGTCCACACCGCCGTGAGCATTATCGGGCCCGCGGATAATGTGGGGAATCAGCACAAATACGATCTCGTTCTCCGAATGGTCGGTGTTGGTCTGCGAAAACAGATACTTCAGGATGGGGATCGAGGACAAGCCCGGGATTCCGGTCAAAGCTTTCGTTTGCTGGTCTTCCATGATGCCGCCCAACAGGTTGACTTCGCCATCCTTCAGGCGGATCTCGTGCTCGATCTTGCGTTGTCCGATGACCGGCTGGCTGATGCCGCCAATGCTGACGTAAGAGGTCACGGCTGAGACGTCCAGCGACAGCTTCAAGGAAACTTCCCCACCCGCATGCACCCGCGGGGTGATGTCGATATTCACGCCCACATCGAGATACTGAAACTGGGTGTTGACCAGAGGGTTGATGCCGACGCCGCCAATACCCGGCTGGAACGATCCGGTGGCCACGGGCACGCGATCGCCGATCTTCAATGTGGCCTTCTGCCCGTCGAGCGCGCGAATCTGCGGATTCTGCACGATCTTGGTATTGGTGTCGCTCAACAACGCCGTCGCCGTCGCCTGCGGAATCGTTACCTGGAAGTCTGTGGCATTCAGGTTGGCGAGCGTATTCAGATTGATGCCGTTCGACGATGAGCTGGTTGTAGTGGTGGTACCGGTGCCGGTCCCGGTCGTGCCCGTAGTGCTGACATTGGGCTGCAGTTGCACCGTGACGCTGGTGGGAGGGTTGATGCCGATGGTGTGCATTTTGTCCTTGCTCACCTGCATCACGGCAACTTCGATCAGCACTTCCGGCTTGGCCTTGTCGAGATCGTCGACCAGTTTTTGCGCCAGCGCCACCTGGTCCGGGGTGCCCCGCACCACGATCGCTCCCTGCGACGGCAACTGCTGAATGCGGCTCACTTCCAGGATGGTGCGCATGGCGTTGACCACGTCCTGCAATTCGGTGGGCTGGGAAAGGTTCGATAGATAAAAAGTTTTGATGACGTTCTGTTCCAGCTCTTTTCGCTTCGCGGGAGTGTCTTGCGCGACAAAGATCGTATTCGGCGTCACCGGACGCCAAAAGGTTTTGGTCTCAAAGGAAATGATTCCGAGCGCGTCTTCGAGGGTCACGCCGTTGAGTTCGATGCGCACTTGGCGGGGGGTGTAGTCGGGGTCGAAGAGCACGTTGATGCCCGCCAGTTTGCCCACCGTCTCATAGATCACATTCGACTTCTCAGTGACCTTGAGCGTGATCGGCACGTTCGAAATGGGTGTCAGCTCGACCGGACCCTGGGCCGCCTCCAGGCGGCGGCGCAGCGGGGTCGTGCCCGCCGCCGCAGCCTGCGGCTGCGGATTCTGCGCCTCCTTGATCATGTGCTCGGTGCGCTGCAATTCCTGCCGCGCAATGAACGAAGAAGGATCGATCTCCAGTCCCTTTTGGAATTCCACCAGCGCGTCGTCGAGCTTGCCCGCATCCCGCAGAATCTGCCCGCGATGCACATGCGCCGCCGCCGCATAAAAGCGCGTCCGCTCGAAAGCGGTGCGGTAACGCAAATCTTTCGGCTTCAGATTGTAGGCCTGCTTAAAATAGTCGAAGGCATGCTCGTAGTCCTGCCGCGCCTCGGCGTCGGCGCCCTTGGCATAGAGCGTTTTGGCGGAATCCGTACCCCCGACAGCGGGAAGCCTAAGGCAAAGCAGAAGAAGAACAAACAGACCTGGAAAGATCAGGCGTCTCATCAAGCCATCCTCATAAAAATCTTTCTTGCCGCCGGCAGCGGGCCAGCGTTGCTGTGGCCAATCATCCCGCCAAAGCTCATCCAACCACCCGAAAAAACCAGACGGTCGGACATTGCCGGGGCCAGCCCACACAAAAAGTACCGGAAAATCGGATTATAGCATCGCATCACCGGGCGCCCGAAGTGATTGGTAGGTCAGTGGTTACACTCGTTGGTACCTGTCCCTAAGGGCAGTTCCCAGTTTCCGGTTCTCAGTGGCGGAGAAGCTTTCTGAGACCTGAGAACCGGGAACTGAGAACTACCCGTCATTCGTGTTACTTTCTTTTCAGTACCATTCTTTTCAGTACCATGGCCAAGCAGACCAGCCACCAGACCCAGTCCAATCGGGAGAAGAATCCGCGCCGCCAGCCTACCGCCTCGGGGGAGAAGGATGCTGCCGTAAATAGGAACGCCAGCCATAACTACTTCTTGCTCGAAAAATTCGAGGCGGGAGTCGTGCTCGCTGGCACCGAGGTAAAGTCGGTCCGTGCCGGCTCCACCAATCTCAAGGACGCATACGGGCTGATCAAGGACGGCGAACTCTGGCTGCTGAACTGCCACATCGGCCCGTACGACCACGGCAACTCCGCCAATCATGCCGCCCTCCGCACCCGCAAACTTCTGGTTCACAAAGAAGAAATTCGCAAGCTGATCGGCAAGACCCAGCAAAAGGGACTAACCCTGATTCCCACCCGCATGTATTTCAAGAATGGAAAGATCAAAGTCGAACTGGCCCTGGCCAAGGGCAAGCAACTCTGGGACAAGCGCGAAACCGAGCGCCGTAAAACAGCCGACAAAGAATCCCGCGAGGCGATCAGGGCAAGAAAAACTTAGGGACGGCCGCCGTCGGCGCTAACTTACGGTGTCACGTGTGCCGCGTCCAGCGCATTCTTCACTGCCTGCAACTCCTTCAGCACGCCGCGCAAATTGCGCGAATCCAGCGCGTTCGCGCCATCGCTTTTGGCTTCTTTCGGGTTGTCGTGGACTTCCATGAACACGCCGTCCACTCCCGCCGCCACAGCCGCCCGCGACAGCACCGGGATAAACTCCGGCTGGCCACCGCTCACTGCGGGCTGATCTTCATCGCCGTGCGAAGCCGACGGCAGTTGCACCGAGTGCGTCGCGTCAAACACCACGGGCGCAAACTTGCGCATGATGGCCAGCGAACGCATGTCCACGACCAGATTGTTGTAGCCGAAACTCGAGCCGCGCTCGGTCACAAAAACCTGGCTGTTACCGGCCTCACGGCACTTTTCGATGGCGTGCTTCATGTCCCAGGGCGAAACGAACTGCCCTTTCTTGATGTTCACCGGCCGTCCGCTCAGCGCCGCCGCCACCACCAGATCGGTCTGCCGGCAAAGAAACGCGGGGATCTGCAGCACGTCCACGACTTCGGCGACAGCAGCAACGTCCACCGCCTGGTGCACGTCCGTGAGCACTGGGACGTGCACTTCGTCTTTCACTTTCCGCAGAATGCGCAGGCCTTCTCTCATTCCCGGCCCACGATAGCTGCGAATCGAAGTGCGGTTGGCTTTGTCGTAAGACGCTTTGAAAATGAATGGGAAATTGAGCGAACGCGCCACGCCCTTGATGATCTCGGCCATGCGCAGCGCGTGCTCTTCACTCTCGATCACACAGGGCCCGGCAATCAGAAACAGATCGCCGGTGCCGACGCGAACGTTGTCGATTTGGAAAGAGAGGGTCACAATCGCTCAATCCACCACGGAGACACGGAGACACGGAGAAAGGCACCTTATTGTCTTTTCTCCGTGTCTCCGTGTTGGATTCTTTATCTTCTCCCCATTTTTTCCGGCCGCAGGAACATCTCCACTTCCGCCGCGCCCTTCTGGACTTTCTTTTTCTGTCCATGTTCGTACGAAGCTCCGATGAACGCCTTGAATAGCGGATGCGGCTCCAGCGGCTTCGATTTGAATTCGGGATGGAACTGGCACCCAATAAAAAATGGATGCCCCGGAATCTCGACGATCTCCACGTAAGTGCCATCCGGAGTAGAACCCGACAAACGCAGCCCGGAAGCCACCATCTGCTCCTCGTACTCGCGGTTGAACTCGTAACGATGCCGGTGGCGCTCGCTGATTTCGGTCTGGCCATAAACCTGGTAAGCCAGCGTTCCCGTCTCGATCTTGCACGGCCAAGCTCCCAGTCGCATGGTGCCGCCGAGTTCTTCCACGCCGCGCAACTCGCGCAGCTTATAGATCACGCGATGCGGGGTCGCCGGATCGAACTCGCTGGAATTGGCGTCCGCCAATCCGCAGACATTGCGAGCATATTCAATGCATGCTGTTTGCATCCCCAGGCAAATTCCGAAGTAAGGCACATGCTTCTCGCGCGCGTACTGGATCGCCCGCAACATGCCTTCGATGCCGCGCTTGCCAAATCCGCCCGGCACGAGCAACCCGTCGTACTCTTCCAGTTGGGCCTCGTAGCTTTTGTCGGAAGTCTTTTCGGCTTTGTCGGAACTTTCCAGGCCTTCGGCCTCGATCCAATTCAGCTCCAGTTTCAGGTTGTGCGCCAACGCGCCATGCACCAGCGCCTCTTTCAGCGACTTGTAGGAATCCTCGTACTCCACATATTTTCCGACGATGCCGATCCGGACCACATCCTTAGGGTTGTAAACGCGATGCACCAGATCGTTCCATTTCGAAAGATCGCGGTCTTTCGCCTCCAGCTTCAGACGCCGCAAAACCAGCGTGTCCACTTCTTCATGCGCGAACACCACCGGCACTTCGTAAATGGACGCAACGTCTTTGGCCGTGATCACCGCTTCTTCTTCCACATTGCAGAACAAAGCAATCTTCGACTTGATCTCTTTCGACAGGAAGCGGTCGGTTCGGCAGAGCAGGATATCCGGCTGAATTCCGACGCTGAGCAATTCCTTGACCGAGTGTTGCGTGGGCTTGGTCTTCAATTCCTGGGCCGCGGCAATAAACGGGACCAAAGTCACATGCACGAATAAAGTGTTGTCGCGCCCCAACTCCTGCCGCATCTGGCGGATCGCTTCGATGAACGGCAGCGACTCGATGTCACCCACGGTGCCGCCGATTTCGACGAGCGCCACGTCCACATCCTGCGCAACTTTTTTCGCCGCCGCCTTGATTTCGTTAGTGACGTGCGGAATCACCTGCACCGTCTTGCCCAGGTAATCGCCCCGCCGCTCTTTGGCGATGATCTGCTCGTAGAGGCGCCCGGTAGTCCAGTTGTTATCGCGAGACAGTTTGGCGTGGGTGAAGCGTTCGTAGTGGCCGAGATCAAGGTCGGTTTCGGCGCCGTCGTCGGTCACGAAAACTTCGCCATGCTGAAACGGCGACATCGTCCCCGGATCCACATTCAGGTAGGGATCGAACTTCATCAGGTTGACTTTGAGGCCGCGGCTTTCGAGCAGGCAGCCGATGGAGGCCGCAGCTAATCCCTTGCCCAATGAAGACACCACACCGCCGGTTACAAAGATGTACTTGGCCGACATCGCTTCCTCGCTTTAATTTTGTTGGGAAAATTGTGCGGGTTGGGG
>Ga0075029_100000005_pt1 | contig 92059 bp, 92 predicted proteins | sample LitLauG_LLR_2013_FD_71391 | JGI IMG/M metagenome (GOLD analysis project Ga0075029, IMG submission 71391) | Freshwater sediment microbial communities from North America - Little Laurel Run_MetaG_LLR_2013 | ecosystem: Environmental > Aquatic > Freshwater > Creek > Sediment | place: USA... | reverse complement strand
AACCAGCAGTTTCCCGACGAGGGCACGCAATATCGCGGCGAAATCTGGACGCTGGACGCTGCGCAGAAGGCTGTCGCGGAGCGCTATGTCGCTCAGCTCAGCGCCGCGCGAGTGTTCCGCCAGCGGATCGTCACGCGTATCGACCCCTACGTGGGATTCTATCCTGCGGAAGGTTATCATCAGGATTACCTGCTGCGGCACCCCGATCAGCCCTATATCGCCACCTATGATATTCCCAAGGTGGCCGCGCTCCGCGCACTGTTCCCCGAGGCGTATCGCGCCTCCCCGGTCCGATCGATGTAAATGTCCGTTTGCCGCTAGGCCGCCAGCGTTCGCTGGAAGAACGCGACGGCGGCGCGCCTTGACTGGTTCGCCGCCTCCGGGTGGAACGCCATTGTAACCTCCCCGCCCCTGCCTTGGTGCGAGAACGGGTCTGTGATGACCTGCGCGGGCAGATCGCGGTCAAACCCGTGCGTGGCGCCCAAATAGGTGTTCACCGCAATTTCGCCGGGCTCGCCGTGGGAGACGAGAAGGCGCGCCAATCGATCGCCCGCGCCAGGAGAGTCATAAGCGTCCGCGTCACCCGTTTGGATGAGGATCGGCGCCCCGGTTCGCCGTTCTAGATTGAGCGCCGGCACGCGCTCATAGGCCCAGCACACAGGATAATGCGCGACGTGACCGGCGAAGCCCGGACCCTCGCCGGCATGGGCTTCGACCATGCGCCGGGTTGAGGCCAGCAGCGTCACGACGCCGCCCCAGGAGAAGCCCATGATCCCGATCCGCGCCGGGTCGATCTCCGGCTGGTCGCCCAGGAACCTCAGCGCAGCAAAGGCGTCGGGGACGGTCTCGACTGGCGAACCGGGTCTAGCGCCCGCCCCGCGGGTCACCCCCCGAGCGGCCCACATATCGATCTCTAGCGTCGCGATACCCGCGGCGTTAAGCCCGTCGGCATGAAACTGGCCGCGCCCGTCGACGCCATCCGATCCATGACACAACACGACGGCGGGGCCAGGGTTTACCCGTTCGGGAAGGCGGAGCTGGCCAGCCACTCTGGGTGTCCCCGCCGCCTGGGACTCGAAACTCACGTAGGCCAGGCGGACGCGCTGAGCTGGATCGGCCATCGGATGGCTCCCTGTGAATCCCGGCGGCTAGCCCGACCGCGACGACTGTGCTCATCTATCGCCGACATGCTTCCGGAGGCAAAGTGGACCAATTGACAGGCGCGGCCGCGGAACCAGCCCAGCGTGCGGTATCGCGCTTCACCCCGTTCGTACCCACGACCGCACTTATGCGGGAACTCTCGATCGCGCCGCTCCTGGTGGGGGTCCTTCTGGGCGTGATCTTTGGCGCCTCGTCCCTCTACCTAGTGCTCAAGGTGGGCCTGACCGTCAGCGCATCGATTCCCGTAGCTGTGATTTCGCTCACACTGTTCCGCCTGTTGGGACGCCTGGGCCTGCGCGATGCGACGATTCTCGAGCACAACATCGTGCAGACCGCCGGCTCGGCCGGTGAATCCATAGCGTTCGGGATCGGCGTGACCATGCCGGCGATCATGATCCTGGGCTTCGACCTGGAGATCACGCGGGTGATGCTCGTGGCGATCCTGGGGGGGCTCCTGGGGATACTGATGATGATACCCTTGAGGCGGGCTCTGATCGTCCAGCAGCACGGTGTGTTGAAATATCCTGAAGGCACGGCTTGCGCGGAAGTCCTGAAAGCGGGCGCGACCTCGGAAGAGCGCGCGCTGTCGCGCGCGCCGGACGCCCCGACGGAAACCCTAACCGCCTCGTCTGGGGCGGGAGCGATCTTCGCCGGATTCGGGGCTGGAATGCTCTACAAGCTGGCGATGGAGGCGTTCAAACTGTGGAAGGACACGCCACAAGTCATCTTTGGCGCGCCGCTGGCGGCGGGATCCCTTTCCGCCGAGATCTCTCCCGAGCTGCTTGGCGTGGGCTATGTCATCGGGCCCCGGATCGCCTCGACGATGGCCGCAGGCGGGGTCCTGGCCTATCTCGTCCTCATACCAGCAATCCACTTCTTTGGGGCCGGCAACACCGGCGTGCTCGCACCCGGCACGGGGCCGATTTCAGGCATGGGACCGGATGAAATTCGTGGCGCCTATGTGCTCTACATCGGCGCCGGCGCCGTCGCCGTGGGCGGAATCATCAGCGTGTTCCGCGCGTTGCCGATGATCTGGCGCGGCGTGGCCGGCGGCCTTAGGGATTGGCGCTCGGCCGACGGCGCCGGGTCGCCGGCGGACACGTCCCGCACTGACCGCGATCTTTCGCCGCGCGTCGTCGGGATCGGACTGATCGTGCTGATGGCGGGAATCCTGCTCTCGCCAAGCCTTCATATGAATCTCCTCGGGGCGGCGCTCATCGTCATATTCGGCTTTCTGTTCGTGACGGTGTCGTCCCGGCTGACCGGCGAGATCGGCTCATCCTCGAACCCGATTTCCGGGATGACCGTAGCCACCTTGCTCCTCACCTGCCTTGCTTTTCTGGCGATCGGCTGGACGGGTCCCAGCTACTACGTGACGGCCCTGTCGGTTGGCGGCATCGTTTGCGTGGCGGCTTCCAACGGCGGCACGACATCACAGGACCTTAAGACCGGATTTCTGCTTGGCTCCACGCCCCGGTCGCAGCAGATCGCGATTCTGGCCGGCGCGCTGGCCTCGGCTTTGGCGCTCGGGCCGATCCTGCTGGCGCTTAATCAAGCCGCGACGGTTTATGTACCAGCGGACAAAGTGGCCGCCTCCGCGCCGACCTGGACTGCCCCGACACCGCTAAGCGTGGCGGTTGAAAGAATATCAGGACCGCAGGCCAAGGGGGATCCGCGCGCCTACCACATCTGGCAAAAGACCGACGACGCCGGCGGCCCCGCGGGCCGCTACCTGGTCGATGACGCCGGCAGGCCGGTCTATCTGGTCGATCCCGGCATCAACGGATCGCACAAGATGCGGCCTGACGGCACCAGCGTAAACAAGTTCGCCGCGCCAAAGGCGACTCTGATGAGCTACATCATCAAGGGCATCCTCAACCGGCATCTGCCATGGACACTAGTAGTCCTTGGCGGCGCCATCGCTGTGGTTTTGGAAATGTGCGGTATCGCGTCGTTGGCCTTCGCGGTGGGCGTTTACCTGCCCATTTCATCCTCGACCCCGATCTTCATCGGCGGCGTCGTGCGCTGGTTGGCCGACCACACTCTTAAACGGCGATTGCGGGACCAGGTCCTGAGCGAGGCCGAATTCATCGCCGAAACCGACAAGAGCCCAGGCGTACTGGTCGCTTCCGGTTATATCGCCGGCGGCGCCATCGCGGGCATTGGCATCGCCTTTCTGGCCGGGGCGATGACCGATTTCAACCAGCGGCTGACCGAGTACATGACGGCGAACAACCCTTTTTTCGACGGCGCCCGATCGGACGCCCTCGCGCTGCTGCCCTTCGCCGCCATGACCGCCGGATTGTTCTTCGCCGGCCGCAGTGGGCGGATAGGACCGGGATGAGCGGCATCGCGCAGCTAGCGCGCCTCATCAGGGAATCTGAGCGTCTGATTGTATTCACCGGCGCGGGGATGTCGACGGATTCTGGCATTCCGGATTTTCGCAGCCCCGGCGGCGTGTGGAGCAAGATGTCGCCGATCTATTTCCAGGATTTCGTCGCCAGCGAGGAAAAACGACGCGAGGCTTGGACGCGCACCTTTTCCGGCGCGGCCGGATGGGTCGGCGCCAAACCCAATGCCGGTCACCACGCGGTGGCGCGGCTGATCGCTCGCGACCCTTCGAACCTCGTGATCACCCAGAATGTCGACAATCTGCACCAGGCTTCCGGCATCCCCGACAGTCAGATCATCGAGCTTCACGGCAACGCGGGCTATGCGAAGTGCCTGCAGTGCGGGCTGCGGCATGAGCTCGCCGACCTGAAGGGCCCGTTTCTCGATCGCGGTGTCATTCCCGCGTGTCGCGACTGCGGCGGCATCGTGAAATCGGCGACGATCTCCTTCGGCCAAGCGATGCCGGCCGAAGCCATGGCGCGCGCCGAGGCCGCGGCGAGGCGTTGCGATCTGTTTCTTGTTCTGGGGTCGTCACTTGTGGTGTTCCCGGCGGCCGGTCTGCCGATTGCGGCCAAGCGCGCGGGCGCGGCGCTGGCGATCATCAACCGCGAACCTACGGACCTCGACCCCTACGCCGACGTGGTTAGCCATGATGGCATAACGCAGGTTCTGGCCGCGCTCGATGGGACCGTATAAGGCTTGATAGTCAGCCTGAGTCACTAAGCGGTGATCTCCGGAGCGACAAAAGAATGCCGCGTCGTCGGCGCGTTTTGGAGGAACGCTATGACCCGTGTTCTGTTGGTCGCCTTGGCGGCTACTCTCTTCGCGAGCGCCGCCAGCGCACACGGCTGGCGTCACCATCATCATGGTTGGCATCACCACCACCATCACCACCATCACTAGAGCCAATCCGGGTCGCGCTGAGCGCGGCCCGGCGCCTTGGAATGCCCGAGCGGGTACGCCGACAGGACGCGGCTACATCCGCTTGATTGACGCAGAGGCGCCCCAATCAATGGTGATCGATAAGATCGAGCGATCGTCGGGAGCGGCTATGGAATTACCACCGATCCGAAAATTCGTAACGCCCAAGACGCAGGAGACTCTCGAGTCCCTCGCCGCACGCGCGCTGCCGCGGACGCCGTTGTCCGAGGCGATGGAAAACATCAAACGCTGGAATCTCCACATCTTCGCCATGCGGCGACCGCCCGGGCTCATGCTCGGCAGCGATGTGCTCTTCATCGAACCCCCCCGCGAATGACCGAGGCCGTCGTCGTGGGCGCGGAGGTAGTCGCCGGTCATGACGGCGCGGCTGAGTTGCTGGTCACGGTACGACACGAGAACGGCGTAACTGGTCATACGATTCTGCCGGCGGACGTTGGATTCGCCGTGATGCGCGCCGCGGGCGCGGATAATCTGAACGATCTGGCGGGCCTGGCGTGGGGCCCAATCATCAGAAGGGTCACCGATGTTTGACATTCTCATCAAAGGCGGGAGCGTCGTGGATGGCGAGGGCGGGACGCCCTACAGGGCCGACGTGGCGCTGAAGGACGGTCGAATCGCTCAGATCGCCCCTTCAATAACGGGCGAGGCTCGCCGGGTCGTAGATGCAAACGGCGCGGTGGTGGCCCCAGGCTTCATAGACCCACACACCCATTTCGATGTCCAACTGCTTTGGGATGGGGCAGCCCGCCCCGCATTGGAACATGGAATTACGACTGTGGTTCCGGGCAATTGCTCGCTCTCGCTGGCCCCCCTGAAAGCCGCCGACCGGCCGGCGGTGGTGGGTATGTTTCAGCAGATCGAGGAAATGCCGCCTGAAGCTTTCACCCAGGCCTTTGAATGGACATGGGAGGATTTCGCCGGCTACCGGGACGCTCTGACGCCGAAGCTCTCGGTGAATGTGGCTCCGCTGGTAGGCCACAGCGTCATCCGGCTCTGGGTGATGGGCGCAGCCTCACAGGAGCGCGCGGCCACGGTCGATGAAATTCGAGCCATGCAAGACCTACTGCGGGAATGTCTGGCCGATGGCGCCATTGGTCTGTCGACGAGCTATGTCGATGTTGACGCCAAGGGACGCCCTGTGCCGAGCCGGTTCGCGGAGTTCGACGAACTCGACGCCCTGTGCGCGGTGCTGGGCGAAGGCGGACGCATGCTCCAGGTCGTGCCGGAGTTCTACGACACCGACATCACCATCGCCCGTGTGGATCAGCTGGCGGGACTGTCGGTCGCGCACGGCATTCCCACCACATTCTCACCGCTGTTCGACAGCCGTCTGACACCGCACAACGTCGATCGTGTGATGGCGCGCGTCGAAGCCCAATTTGCGCGTGGCGCGCGGGTCTGGCCGCAGATGCAAACACGGCCGATCGATATCAGCTTCTCGCTTCGGCGCCCGAGCCTGTTCTTCGCGCGCCTGCCGACCTGGGTGAGGACCCTGCGGCTTCCCATGGCGGAACGTCTCGCGGCCTTGCAGGATCCCGCGACGGTCGAAAAGCTGGTCGCCGCCGCCTCGGCAGACGGTGGCGCGACGCTTAGGATGATGGCGGACCTGCGTGTGCGAGGCGGCGGCGAGGCGCCTGCGCATTTGGTGGGGCTCACACTTGGCGAAATAGCCGCCGAACGCGGTCAGGATACGGCCACCGCGCTCATATCCGTATCGGTGGAACACGACCTGGACGTCGCCTTTGTCGCCGCCAGCCGTGGTCACGACGATACCGATCGCATCGGCCCGATGCTGGCCCACCCATTGATGCACATCGGGGCCAGCGATGGCGGCGCGCACCTCAACTCCTTCGCCACCTATGGCGACACCGGCTATCTGTTCAGCGAATTCGTCCGCAATTCGGGCGCCATGACGCTGCAGTCGGCGGTGAAGAAGATCACGGCTGACACCGCCGATATCTGGGGGCTGAAGGATCGCGGGCGGCTGAAGCCCGGGATGGCGGGCGATGTCGTGGTGTTCGATCCAATGACCATTGCGCGAGGCGACGAAAGGCCTGCGTTCGACATGCCGGGAGATGGAATGCGCTATGTGCGCGACGCCATCGGCATAAGAGCTGTGATGGTGAACGGTGAAATGGCCTGGACAAGCGCAGGCTACACCGACGCGCACGCCGGCAGAATCTGCGAAGCCGCCTGACCCTTCATCGGGCGGCCGGGCTAGCCGATCGGATTTATGTATACACGTGGCCGCTCAGGGCGGCCCTAGGGGAGAGCACGCCATGAGCAGCGGTAACGGAAGAGTCGCCGGGAAGACGGCTTTGGTCACAGGGGCGGCGTCGGGCCTTGGGGCAGAATCGGCAAGGCGACTCGCCCGAGAGGGCGCATCGGTCCTGCTTACCGACCGCGCTGTCGATGCCGGTCGCAAGGTGCTCGACGGGATTTTGGCGGAAGGCGGCAAGGCCGAGTTTCTCGCCCATGACGTGACCGTGGAATCCGATTGGGGGCGGGCCGTCGAGACGGCCGTGAAGACCTTCGGCGGGTTACATGTTCTGGTGAACAACGCCGGCATCGCCATGTCCGGTATGGAACTGATGACGCACACCCTCGCGGATTGGCGCACGATGATGTCGGTCAATCTCGACGGCGTGTTTCTCGGCATGCGGCATAGCGGCCCCATCATGGCGGAAGGAGGCGGCGGATCCATCATCAATCTCTCGTCGATCCTGGGCAAGGTCGGCTTCGGCGGCGCCGCAGCCTATTGCGCCTCGAAAGGCGGGGTCGCGCTTTTGACAAAGGCCGCCGCCCTGGAGTGGGCGCCGCTGCAGATTCGGGTGAACTCGATCCACCCAGGTTTCATCGACACGCCGATGGTGTCCAACGCTATCCGCGAGATGGAAAACAGCAACGAGATGCGCGAGCTGATCATCAGTCGTCATGCTCTGGGTCGGCTTGGCGCGCCGCGAGAAATCGCCGATGCGGTGGTGTTTCTCGCGTCCGATGAGTCAAGCTTCATGACCGGTTCGGAACTTGTGGTCGATGGCGGCTATACCGCTCAATAGTCCTCTTCCCTAGAGGTAACTTCCTAGTTGAGCAGTGTGTCGACGAAGTCCGTCAATCCGATGCTTCGGGCTCGCCGCAGGGTTTCGGCTCGGTAGATCGCCGCGAGGTCGGCGTAGGCCCGCTCGAAATCGGCGTTGACAATGACATAGTCATATTCAACCCAGTGACTGATCTCGCCCTTTGCCCTGCCCAGACGCCTGGCGATCACGTCCTCCGCATCCTGCGCGCGGCTATGAAGGCGCTCTGACAAATCCGCCATCGTCGGCGGCAGAATGAAGACGCGCACGGTGTCGGCGGGAGCCGCCGCGGCGATCGCCTGGGCGCCCTGCCAATCTATATCAAACAGGACGTCCCGGCCGGCTTCCAGATGCGCCGTCACCGGCGCCCGCGGCGTGCCATAGGCATGCTCGTGCACCTCAAACCATTCGAGGAAAGCGCCTTCCGCCACCATCGTTGCAAAATCGGCCGGAGACTTGAACCAATATTCCCGACCATCTCGTTCTCCCGGTCTAGGCGCGCGCGTTGTCGCCGAGACCGAAAGCTCAAGTTGGCCCGCGTTGTTCTCGATCAGCCGCCGGGACAACGACGTCTTCCCGGCGCCCGATGGACTGGAGACCACCAGCAACAGTCCTCGCCGCATGGCGCTATTCGACATTCTGCACCTGCTCGCGGAATTGATCGACCACAGCCTTGATTGCCAGTCCCACGCGGGTCAGGCCTTGGGAAGCCGATTTTGAGCAGAGCGTATTGGCTTCTCGCATGAACTCTTGTGTGAGGAAATCCAATCGGCGGCCGCTGGCCTCGGACAACTCCATGAGCGCTCTCGCCGCAACCACGTGCCCTGCCAGGCGGTCGAGTTCTTCTCTCACATCGGCCCTGACCGCCATCGCGGCGGCCTCCTGAGCGATTCTATCGGCGTCGAGCGCTGGGCCCGCCAACTCGGCCATGCGAAGCTCAAAGCGCGCCTTGATCCGATTGGGCTGGCCGCTCGCCTCTATCTCGGCTTCGCCGATTAGCGCGTCGAGTTTATCCAGAAATCCATTCAGCGTCGCCGAAAGACTGGCGCCTTCCGCGGCCCTGGAAACCGCCAGCGCATCCAACGCCGCGAGGATCGCCTCTCTCATCCCGTATTCAGCGGCGGCTCGCTGATCCTCGTTCTCGTCGGGTTCAACCTCGATTACGCCCGGCAACGCCAACAATCCGTCGACCGACGGCGGCGTTGCCTGTCCCGACGCCACCAGCGGTGCGGCGAATTGCAGATATCGCTCGAGCATCTCGGTGTTCACGCGCGTGCGCACGCCGCGCGCGACGCGGGCCGCCTGAACCGTGATGCCGATCTGTCCCCGCTTGAAGCGGGTATTGGCGGCCTCTCGGCAAACGCGCTCGAGCCCGTCGAAGCCGCCGGGGCCACGAAAACGCAAGTCGAGATTGCGGCCATTGACCGAGCGCGCCTCGACCGCCCAGCCCCACTCGCCGGCCTGCCCTTCCGCCCGGGAAAAGCCGGTCATGCTGATCAGACTCATGCCGATCCTCCAGGCGCACGGGAACGCTCCAGCGCCCGCCAGCGGGCGACGTTTTTCTGGTGTGCCGCCAAAGTCGCCGCGAAAGCATGCCCCCCCGTGCCATCGGCGACGAAATAGAGATCATCGGTCTGCTGCGGTTTGAACACCGCCTCAAGGGCCGCCCGTCCTGGATTGGCGATCGGCGTCGGCGGCAAGCCCGCTATCTGATAGGTGTTGTACGGCGTTCGCCGCGCCAACTCGGATGCGCGCAGGCCATGCCCGAGAGGGACCCCGCCGGAGACCCCGTAGATGACTGTCGGATCGCTCTCAAGGCGCATTCCCAACCGCAACCGGTTGAGAAACAGCCCGGCGATGTGCGGTCGCTCCTCAGGCTTGGAGGTCTCTTTTTCAACGACCGACGCGAGGACCATGGCCTCGTCGGCGGATTGGTAAGGCAATCCGGGCGAGCGGTCCCGCCAGAGCCTATCCAGCAGGGAGACGCGAGCGGCGTGCATTCTGGCGACGACCGCCGCGCGTGCTTCTCCATGGGTGACATCATAGGTGTCTGGAAGAATCGCTCCCTCGACAGGGATAGCGACGTCTCCGGTCAGGTCTTCGTCGCGTCGCAAAATGTCGATTGCGGCGGCGGATGTCAGTCCCTCCGGGATTGTTACGGCGTGGCGGACCACCTGACCACGACGCAATATCCACAAGATGCGCAGCAGGGAGGCGTGATCCGGAAACGCGTATTCTCCCGCCTTCAAATGTTGCGCCGCGCCGGTAACAACCGCGCTGAGGATGAAGGGGACCCGCATCGAGATGACCCCGGCGCTGGCAAGCTCGCTCGCCACGCCTCTCACCCCCACGCCCGGCTGGACCATCACAGTGGTGGAAGGGCCACTCCTCGAAGCGGGTCCAGGCCCGACGATCATCCAGGTGATGACGGCCAAAGGCAACAGCAGAGCAGACGCCAGCCACCGCAGGCGCACCGACCGCCGGGGTCGGCGGGTCACGGCGCGGTCTTGAACACGACCGAGGCGTTGGTGCCGCCAAACCCGAAGCTGTTGGACATCGCGAAATCGATCTTCATCGGCTTGGCGACATGAGGCGCCAGATCGATCGCCGTCGTTACCGACGGATTATCCAGATTGATCGTTGGCGGCGCGACCTGATCGCGCAAGGCGAGTACGCTGAAGGCGGCTTCCACCGCCCCGGCGGCGCCCAGCAGGTGACCGATTGCCGATTTCGTCGACGACATGGTCAGACGGGCCGCGGCTGGTCCGAACAGGCGCTCGACCGCCCCCAGCTCAATCTCGTCACCGAGTGGCGTCGATGTGCCATGGGCATTCACGTAATTAATGTCGCCTGGTTCCAACCCGGCGTTGCGCAAGGCCGCGCGCATGGCCCGGAATCCACCATCACCGTCTTCGGCCGGAGCCGTGATATGATGAGCGTCGCCGGCCAAGCCGTAACCAACAACCTCGGCGTAGATCTTCGCGCCCCGCGAGCGCGCGTGTTCAAGTTCCTCCAGAACGAGGACCCCCGCGCCTTCGCCCATCACAAAACCATCCCGGTCACGGTCGTAGGGACGGGAAGCCTTGTGCGGCGCGTCGTTGAAAGCGGTGGACAGAGCGCGACAGGCGAGAAAGCCGGCGATGCCAATCGGACACACCGCCGCCTCGGCCCCACCGGCCACCATGACATCCGCGTCACCGTGCTGAATAAAGCGCATGGCGTCCCCGACGGCGTGGGCCCCGCTGGCGCACGCGGTGACGACCGAGTGATTCGGCCCCTTGAAGCCGTGACGGATGGAAACTTGCCCGCTGGCCAGGTTAATCAACGAGGCGGTAATGAAGAATGGGCTGACCCGGCGTGGCCCCTTCTCGTGCATCTCGATCGCCGTATCGGCGATCGTCGAGAGGCCGCCGACGCCAGACCCGATATTGACACCAGTCCGTTCGCGACCTTCCTCGTCCTGAGGCGCCCATCCACTGTCGCGGACGGCCTCGTCGGCCGCGCCGACGGCGTAGAGGATGAAGTCGTTGACCCGCCGGGCGTCCTTAGGGCTCATCACCTTATCGGGGTCGAAAGCATGGGGATGGCCTTCGCCTCCCCCGCGACCGCCGATGCGCGGAACCTCACACGCGACCTGGCATCCGTAGCCTTCGGGATCAAACGCGGTGATTCGCCCAGCGCCCGATTGGCCAGCCAGCAGCGCCTTCCAGGTTGGCTCCACTCCCCAACCCAGGGGCGTTACAAGCCCTAGTCCCGTGACGACGACTCGACGCACGCTCGTCGCCTTAGGCGCCTAAGCGCTCCCCGATAAACTTGACCGCGTCGCCCACAGTCTGGATGTGCTCGGCCGCGTCGTCCGGGATTTCGATGTCGAATTCTTCTTCGAACGCCATCACCAGCTCGACATTGTCGAGGCTGTCGGCGCCGAGATCGTCAATAAAGCTCGCCTTTTCAGTCACCTTGGCCGGATCGGCGTCCAGATGCTCAATGACGATTTTACGAACGCGTTCAAGTATGTCGGACATATAGGGTCAAGTCCCTCTCGTTAGATGATCACATTTGGCATCGGGCACCCCCGATCCTTCGGTGCTTTTTTCAGACACCCGGCGCGCCAGGCGCGCTCGGTGCGTCGGACTCTCCAAACTCGACGCTCGCCTAGCATGTTCCTTTCGGTCCGCCTAGCGGGCGTTCATTTCGGTCAGATCATCGCCATTCCGCCATTCACGTGCAGAGTTTGGCCGGTGATGTAGCCCGCTTCGTCGCTCGCCAGAAAGACACAGGCGGCTCCGATATCTGTCCCAACGCCAAGCCGACCTTGCGGGATGGTCGAAAGTATCTGGGTCTTCTGCATGTCGGTAAGCCCATCGGTCATAGGACTTTCGATGAAGCCGGGCGCGACGCAGTTGACGGTGATGCCCCGGCTGGCGACCTCCTGAGCCAGGGCCTTGGAGAAACCGATCATGCCCGCCTTGGACGCCGCATAGTTTGTCTGACCAGGGTTGCCCATAACACCGACAACCGAGGTAATGCCGATAATCCTCCCGCTTCGCCGCTTCATCATCCCGCGCAGCACCGACCTTGAGAGCCGGAAATAGCTCTCGAGATTGACCTGGATAACGGCGGCCCAGTCTTCGTCCTTCATGCGCAACAACAGGCCGTCCCGAGTGATGCCGGCGTTGGCCACCATGATATCCAGCGGCGCACCCGCGGCGGTTTCAGATTCGGCGACCAAGCCGTCGACGGCGGCGGGATCGCCGAGGTCGCATACGATGGGCGTGGCGCGTTCTCCCAATGAATTGGCGAGGTCTGAGAGAGCCTCGATCCGAGTTCCCGAAAGTACAACGAACGCGCCCTGTGCGTGCAGGCTTCGGGCGATCGCGCCGCCCAGCCCGCCACTTGCGCCGGTGACCAAAGCCGTCTTGCCATTCAGGTCAAACATCAGAAACCTTCATCCATGTCGCCGAGCCGAGGCCGCAGCCGGGTGTTGTTAGGAGAGAGATTTGGCGAAGGCCTCAAGATCAGCCGGCGCGCCGAGGGCGCTGGCGTCCGCGTCCGGCGCGATGCGCTTGGCGATGCCCGTCAACACTTTTCCCGCGCCGATCTCGGCAAACACCGTGACACCGCCCTCCTCCGAGAGCCATTCGACGGTTTCACGCCAGCGTACCCGTCCCGTGACCTGCTCCACCAGCAGAGCGCGGATCAGGTCTGGGTCCAGCGTGGGGCGGGCGGTCACATTTGTGACCAAAGGCGCTTTTGGCGCGACAATGGCCACGTCCGCCAGCGCTATCGCCATTTCCTCGGCGGCCGGCCGCATCAACGGGCAATGGAATGGCGCCGACACATTCAGCGGAATTGCGCGCGCACCCAATTCCTTGGCCTTCGTGATCGCGAGATCGACCGCAGCCTTGTCTCCCGAAATCACCACATTGCCTGCGTTGTTGTCATTGGCGACCACGCAGACGCCAGCTGCGGAACCGGCTTGCGCCGCGGTCTCGGCGAGCGCAACGTCCGCCTTCGGCCCAATAAGGGAAGCCATGGCGCCTTGGCCTACGGGCACGGCGCGCTGCATCGCTTGGCCGCGCAAGCGCAGCAGGCGAGCGGTGTCGGGCACGCTGATCGATTCGGCCGCCGCCAAAGCCGCGTATTCGCCCAGGGAGTGACCTGCGACGAAGGCCGCCCGCTCTACCCCCACGCTAAACTCGACTCTCAAGGCCGCCATCACCGCCATGCTGACCGCCATCAGAGCCGGCTGAGCGTTCTCGGTAAGGGTCAGGGTCTCAATCGGTCCTTCGCTCATCAGCTTGAACAGATGCTGTCCAAGCGCGTCGTCCACCTCCTGGAAGATTTCGCGCGACGCGGCGAACGTTTCGGCGAGTTCCTTGCCCATCCCCACGGCCTGGCTGCCCTGACCGGGAAACAGAAATGCAATCGACATGGGAGTGGAACGCTCGTGAATATGGGTTTGGTGGTCTGATCGTTATGTCAACACGGCGATGTCGACAAGCACGACCAATTCGGCAAGCCGCTTGAGTCACGGCCCACGCCGGGTCTAGGGTCAGAGGGCGCAAAGCTGCGATTTAACCCCGGGGATGACATGATCATGAAACGCCTTTTCGTCTCAGCGGCGGCGATCGCGTGCCTGGGCGCGGGGTCAGCATCCGCGGCATTGAAGGTCGGCTCGCAAGCGCCGGATTTCAGCGCCCAGGCCTCTCAGGCCGGGAAACAGTTCCCGTTCCACCTAGCCGCGGCGCTTAAGCATGGACCGGTGGTGGTCTATTTCTTCCCCGCCGCGTTCACTAAAGGCTGCACCATAGAGGCGCACGAGTTCGCCGCCGCATCCGAAGACTACCGCCGCCTGGGCGCGACGCTCATCGGCGTGACGGCCGGGAATATCAACCGACTCACGGAATTCTCCGTCAGCGAGTGTCGCTCGAAGTTCGCCGTCGCCGCCGATCCTAGCGCGATGATCGCCCGTTCCTACGATTCCACCTTGGCCGTATTTCGGGGGGTGTCCGACCGCGTCAGTTATGTGATCGCACCAGATGGCAAGGTGATATCCGCCTATTCCGACCTTGGTCCGGACCACCATGTGGAGAAGACGTTGGCGGCTCTACGCGCCTGGCGGGCGACTCATCCGCTCTAGCACCGGACCGCCCAAGTCGATTCCGACACGAAAAATCACACCCACGCTGCGCAAGCCTATGCTATGGAGCCAAGCTTGGGTCGTTGTTTCGCCCCTGAATATTACACAACTTCGGCGGCGGCTCGGTGGGTCGCCGCGCAACTAAACCGGACCCACCCTGATTCATCATGGACGACTCTCGACTCTACCGTGCACAGGCGCGCAGCTATGAGCGTCAGGCGACGGAAGCTCGCCGCGTTGACGCCCGCAAGGAACTGCTTGAGCTGGCGAAGCTCTGGGATCGCGTCGCCGATGAGGCCCAACGTAGCGAGCGGGTGGACTCCTCGGCGCCTGGCTCTCGCGCGTAACATCTAATCACCGCCATAGAGGGCGATCCGGACGAAAAGCGGCCGGATGTGACGACTGAGTTTCGGATTAGCTTGCCGTGACATGGAATTTAGATTAGCGTTTAATTGTCGAATATCGATTGGTTCGGTAGCTCTCCATCGTTCACTCCTAGGATTGAGCACCGGATCCGCCCCTGATCTCCTCGAAATTCTGATGGCGCAGGCTTTTCGCCTACGACAACCTACACTCAAGAAAGATCTATCTATGTCTACCGGAACGGTTAAATGGTTTAATGGCCAGAAGGGCTTCGGCTTCATCCAGCCTGACGAGGGCGGCAATGACGTCTTCGTGCACATCTCAGCGGTCGAGCGGGCTGGCCTGAACGGCCTGCAAGAAGGCCAAAAGGTTTCGTTCGAAGTTGAGCGCGATCGCAAGACCGGCAAGAATTCGGCCGGCCAACTCCAAGCCATCTAAGCTTCGATATCGGCGTGAGCGGCCAATGGCCGCTCACGCCGATATACCCCGCGCATAAGCTCTCGCCTGGCGCGCGGTTTAAAAATGCGCGGCAGATGCGGGGACCGCAATTCCGGAATGCTCCGTCGGATTCGCCGCTCGGCAATCCGGCTCTTGCGCCGACTGGCCTTTGCGCGTATCAGCCCGCCCTTATCGCGGGAGAGCGGTCTCGTCTTGGAATGTTAAAGGGCATGGGAACCTCCCAGCCGCCGGGACGCTGAACCATCGTCGAGCGTGGCTTTATCCGAGCCTGCTCGTGCGCCGCCTCCCCCATCGGATGTAAGGAATACATGCCCGCATACGAGCACGTGCTGATCGCGCGCCAGGACATATCGCCCGCGCAAGCCGAAACCATGAATGAGCAATTCAAGGCCTTGATCGAATCTCTCGGCGGTCACGTCGCAAAGATCGAATACTGGGGCCTGCGCAACCTGACCTATCGCATTAAGAAAAACCGCAAGGGGCACTACAGCCTCATGGCCATCGATGCGCCTGCGACGGCGATGAAGGAATTTGAGCGCCAGCTGGCGATCAATGAGGATGTTCTGCGCTTCATGACCATTCGGGTCGAGGCGCTCGATCTTGAACTATCGCCAATTCTGGCTCGCCGCGACCGCGAACGCGATCGTGAGCGCCGCTTTGACGACGTTCCGGCTTAGACCGCGGCGTAGGGAGAATTCAGAATGACTGACGAACACACCGCGTCCGACTCCGCTGGCGGCGGCGCCCGCCGCGCCTTCATGCGGCGGCGCAAAGTCTGCCCGTTCTCGGGCGAAGGCGCGCCGAAAATCGATTATAAGGACGTCAAGCTGTTGCAGCGCTACGTATCGGAACGCGGCAAGATCGTGCCGTCGCGCATCACGGCCGTCTCGGCCAAGAAACAGCGCGAATTGGCTCAGGCCATTAAGCGCGCGCGCTTTCTCGCCCTTCTGCCCCACGTCGTGAAGTAGGAGCGCCGATCATGAAAGTCATCCTGCTTGAGCGCGTCGAACGCCTTGGCGCCCTTGGTGAAATCGTCACCGTAAAGGACGGGTTTGCTCGTAATTTCCTTCTGCCGCGGTCGAAGGCGCTTCGCGCAAATGCCGCGAACCTCAAGGTGTTCGAGGCGCAGCGCGTCGAAATCGAAAAGCGGAACGCCGCAGCCCGCGAAACCGCCGCCAAGAGCGGTGAACGTCTGGACGGCAAGTCCTTCATCATGATCCGTCAGGCTGGCGACTCTGGTCAGCTGTACGGATCCGTCTCGGGTCGCGATATCGCCGACGCGGTCAACGCCGAAGGCGGCCGGATCGACCGGGCCATGGTGGTGCTGGATAAGCCGATCAAGACATTAGGCTTGCATCCCGTGAAAGTGCGCCTCCACGCTGAAGTGAACGCGATGATCACGATCAACATTGCACGCAGTTCGGATGAAGCCGACCGCCAGGCCCGTGGCGAGAACGTGATCGCATCGCAGTTCGAGGAAGATCGCGCTTCCGACGCGGCGTCGGTGGCCGACATGATCCAGGGCGGGGCTGGCAGCCACGAATCTTTCGGCGACAGCTAACGGCGCCGGCGCTGCGCCTAGGCGCGGCGCCGCCCCGACACCCATGTCCTGGCGAATTGATCCCGAACGAACCGTCCGGCACGGATCGAGCGTTTTCTGGGCATAGAGTTGCGCGTCACCCGGTGTCGCGGGCCCCTCAGCGAACTCATCCACACCTCAAACGAATCCTGTGGGCGTCGCCGACATTGCGGCCACCCGGCCCGACGCGCTTGCTATAGTTGGTCCATGACCATCGTCCCTCTGCTCGATCTGCGCCCCATGAGCGGCGCCCAGGATATCGCCCAGACCCCCTCAAATATCGAGGCGGAACAGGCGCTGCTGGGGGCCCTGCTCTATGACAATGGCGCCTTCGAGCGTCTGAGTGACGCATTGCAACCCGCGCACTTTTACGAACCGTTTCATGGCCGACTGTTCGCCGCCATTCAAAGCCATGTGCGGCGCGGCCACCTCGCCGAACCGATCCTTATAGCCGAGCAATTTCAGCGCGATCCGGCATTTAATGAGCTGGGTGGCGTTCGGTATCTGGCCGACATGGTCGATCGGGCGCCACCGGCCGCCAACGTCAACGACTATGGCCGGGTCATACGCGACCTTGCGTTACGCCGGGACCTGATCCGCATCGGTGGCGACATCGCGGTCGCGGCGCAGGCGGGCGATCCAGAGCTTTCAGCTCGAGATCAGATCGAGGTTGCGGAACAGCAGCTCTATGCGCTGGCAGAGACGGGCTCGTCATCCACGGGATTTAGGTCCTTCTCGGACTCTCTCGCCGGCGCTGTGGAGATGGCCGCCGAGGCCTTCAGCCGCGACGGAGGGCTGTCGGGTCTGTCGACCGGTTTGAAGGATCTGGATCAAAAGCTCGGGGGACTGCACCCCTCCGACCTGATCATTCTGGCGGCCAGACCCTCGATGGGAAAGTCCTCTCTCGCCGCCAACATCGCTTTCAACGTCGCCAAGACCTATGCCTGGGAGCCGACGCCTGACGGCGAACGCAAAACCGTTTCCGGTGGCGTCGTCGCCTTCTTCTCTCTGGAAATGTCCGCCGAACAGCTGGCGATGCGCTTGCTGGCGGAGGTTACCCTGATCCCATCCGACAAGATCCGGAAGGGCGAGATCAATGCCGCCGAATTTGGTGAAATGCGCGACGCAGCCAATCAGATATCCGACGCGCCCCTTTATTTCGACGACACCGGCGGCATCTCAATCGGCAAGCTGGCCGCGCGCGCGCGGCGGTTGAAACGGACCGTTGGCCTCGATCTCCTCGTCATCGATTACCTCCAACTTCTTACGACCGGCGACAGCCGTGTCGAAAACCGAGTGCAGGAAGTCAGTCAAATAACACAGGCGCTCAAAGCCTTAGCAAAGGAACTTAAGATCCCGATCCTGGCGCTGGCGCAGCTCTCGCGCCAGGTCGAAAATCGTGACGACAAACGTCCCCAACTTGCCGACTTGCGAGAGTCCGGCTCGATCGAGCAGGACGCCGACGTCGTGATGTTCATCTTCCGCGAGTCCTATTATATTTCCCGCACGGAGCCCAAAGAAGGCACCCAGGAACACCTCGATTGGCAGTTAAAGGTCGACGAGGTGCGCAACATCGCCGAGGTGATCATCGGCAAACAGCGACACGGCCCGATCGGCACCGTGAAGCTGCACTACGATGAAAATATTACGAAATTCAGCGATTTGGCGCGGGAAGGCCGATACGATCACCATTGAGGCGGGTTAGCGTCGCTGGACTGTCGCAACCGGTCTCCTCGCGATAGACTGCCGCCTTCGCTGCGAATCGAAAGTCGACATGGCCCGAGACGGCGCGATCTATGCCTGCCAGACCTGCGGCGCGACGCAGCCCAAATGGTCCGGACAATGCCCGGCCTGCGGCACATGGAACAGCCTGGTCGAGGAAAGTTCCATCCGTCCGCCAGGCGCGTTGTCGCCTACAAGACGTACGAAGGCCCGGGGCGTCTCGTTCGAGGACCTTAGCACCCAGACAGTGAGTCCCCCTCGGCTGTCGACGGGCGTGGGGGAGTTCGACCGAGTGTGCGGTGGCGGGATCGTTCCCGGCTCAGCCATTCTGCTTGCGGGAGACCCAGGGGTCGGGAAATCCACGCTTCTGCTGCAGGTCTGCGCCCAGGCGTCGCGCGGCGGGGCCAGGTGCGCTTATATCTCCGGGGAAGAGGCTGTTGAACAGATACGCGGCCGCGCCCAGAGGTTGGGCCTCGCCGATGCGCCAGTGCGCCTGGCGGCTGAGACCGCTCTTAGGGACATCGTTGACGCCCTCAAGCGCGAGCCTTTCGACCTGGTCGTGATCGACTCGATCCAGACCTTGTGGAGCGACGCGCACGAAGCAGGACCCGGATCGGTCACCCAGGTACGCGCCTGCGCGGGCGAATTGGTTCGGCTGGCGAAGCGCCAAGGGGTCGCGGTCGTCCTTGTCGGCCACGTGACCAAGGACGGACAAATCGCCGGCCCCCGCGTCGTCGAGCATATGGTCGACGCGGTTCTCGCCTTCGAAGGCGAGCGCGGCTACCCGTTTCGGGTCCTGCGCGGAACCAAAAATCGTTTCGGCGCCACTGATGAAATCGGCGTATTCGAGATGGCCGACTCCGGTCTGGCCGAGGTGGTGAACCCGTCGGCTTTGTTCCTTGATTCCGGCGGCGCCCGAGCCGCTGGCGCCGCGGTGTTTGCGGGCATCGAAGGATCTCGCCCGGTGCTTGTGGAGTTTCAGGCGCTCGTCGCGCCCTCGGTATATGGCACGCCCCGCCGGGCGGTCGTCGGCTGGGACACTGGCCGTCTGGCCATGGTCATGGCGGTGCTGGAGGCCCGCTGCGGCCTCGCCTTCTCCAACCGTGATGTCTATCTGAATGTCGCTGGGGGTTTGAGGATAAGTGAGCCTGCGGCTGACCTCGCCGCGGCGGCCGCGCTTGCCTCGGCGGCCCTCGATTGCGCGCTGCCGCAGGACTGTGTCGTTTTCGGCGAAATCAGCCTGTCGGGGGACATCCGTCCAGTAAGCCGGGCGGAATCGCGCCTAAAAGAGTCCGCGAAACTGGGTTTTGGTCAGGCGCTAGCGCCCGCGGTGGCGGAGAGCAACACCGACGTCAGAGTCCTTGGAGTAAGTCGTCTGGCGGACGCTGTCGCTCGAATTGGCGAGCAATCGTGGGGCTAGAGCTGGACAAGCGCCAGCAGGCCAACTCCGGCGCGCCGATCAAAGCCACATGACGGGCTTCGACTACCTCTTCGCCATGGTCATGCTGACGTCCGGCGGGTTCGGCCTGTTGCGCGGCGCGACCCGCGAGGTGACGACCGCGGGCGCCTTCACCCTGGCCGTCCTGATCGCCTCGATATCGATTCGCTTTTCCGCCCCCGTCGCCCATCACTTCGTGCAGGCCACCTGGCTGGCAAATGGATTGGGCGCTTTTTGCGTCTTTCTTGCCGCCTATGTCGTATTGCGACTTCTTGGCGCCTTGGCGACAAGGACGGTTCGAAACACCGTGCTTTCCGGTCCAGACCGAATTTTAGGTCTGGCGCTTGGCTTGACCCGGGGGCTCGTTGTTCTGGGCATCGCCGCCATCCTGATCGAGGCGATAACGCCAAAGTCGCGGATGCCTCACTGGATCGGCGGCGCGGCGACCTGGCCAGTGGCGCATGGCGCGGGCGGCCTGCTAAAGGTGTTCGCGCCCAAGGGGGCGGCCATGGCCAAGGGCATCGTGCCAAGTTTCGGCAATGCTGTATCCAGCGGTCAGGCGTCCCCTCCCACCGACCCCACGGGGGAGACCGATCGTTGACAACCGACGCCGCCATCCGCGACCCAGACGACGACAGCCCTCGCCTGGAGTGTGGCGTATTCGGCGTGTTTGGAACCGCGGAAGCCTCGCGACTGGTAGCCCTTGGCCTGCACGCCCTGCAGCATCGTGGCCAGGAAGCGTGTGGCATCGCCGCATTCGACGGCCAGGGATTTCACACTGAACGGCGGATGGGGCACGTCGCCCGCGCTTTTTCGGGAGAGGATCTCGTCGAGCGACTGCCAGGCCACTCCGCGATCGGTCACACGCGCTACTCGACAACCGGGGGCAGCTTCATGCGCAACATCCAACCGATGTTCGCCGACCTCTCGGCCGGTGGCGTCGCGGTGGCGCACAACGGCAACCTGACCAATTTCGTGCACTTGCGCGACGACCTGGTCTCCCAGGGCGCGATCTTCCAATCGACCTCGGATTCAGAAGTGATCCTGCATCTGATCGCGCGGTCCCGTAAATCGCGCGTTGTGGACCGCTTCATCGACGCCCTTTCCCAGGTGGAAGGCGGCTACGCTCTTGTGGCGATCACCAACAAGAAGCTTATCGGCGTGCGCGATCCCTTGGGCATTCGTCCGCTGGTCCTTGGAGACCTGGACGGCAAAGCCGTGTTCGCGTCCGAAACGCGAGCCCTGGACATGATCGGCGCGCAGTTCGTCCGCGATGTCGAACATGGCGAGATGATCGTGGTGTCTGATGACGGAATCGAGTCGCTTCGTCCCTTCCCTGCCCGTCAGGCGCGACCCTGCGTGTTCGAATACGTCTACTTCGCTATGCCCGACAGCGTGGTCAACGGCCGCTCGGTCTACACCGTGCGCAAGCGTCTCGGTCGTCGGCTCGCGCAGGAGAGCCACGTCCCGATCGATGTCGTTGTCCCGGTCCCCGACAGTGGCGTGCCCGCCGCACTCGGTTACGCCCAAGAATGCGGCGTCCCCTTTGAGATGGGAATCATCCGCAACCACTTCGTCGGGCGCACTTTCATCCAACCCACACAGGACGCGCGCGAAATGGGCGTGCGCATGAAGCTCAGCCCCAACAAGGCGGTCCTGGCCGGCAAGCGAGTGATGCTGATCGACGATTCCATCGTACGGGGGACCAATTCCGTGCGCGTGGTTCGGATGGTGCGCGAAGCCGGCGCGGCTGAAGTGCATCTCAGGTCGGCTTCGCCCCAGATCAAATGGCCCGACTTCTATGGCATCGATATGCCTGAACGCGAGGACCTGCTCGCGGCGACGCGGACTCTTGAGGAGATGCGCGCGCTCCTGGAGGTCGATTCGCTGGGATTCTTGTCCGTTGATGGCCTCTATTGGGCCATGGATGCCGGCCCTCGCGACCCGTCCTGCCCCCAGTTCACCGATCACTACTTCACCGGCGACTATCCGACGCGCCTGCTTGATCGCGAAATCGCGCGCGAACGCCGCGAATTCGCCGAGCGGCAGTTATCATTCCTGGTCGACGCGTGACTCTGGCCGCCTGGGCGCGCCGCTTGGCGCCCGACCGCTATGTCCTCGCCATTCTGGGCATGGTCCTGCTGGCTACCCTCGCGCCGGCGCGCGGGGATGCGGCTCATATAGTGAACCTGTCGACCAAACTCGCCATCGCCCTTTTGTTTTTCATGCACGGCGCGCGACTTTCCCGCGAGGCGGTCATCGCCGGCATGACGCATTGGCGTCTGCATCTGTTGATCCTGGGGGCGACGTTCGGCGCTTTTCCGGTGATGGGTGTTGTGCTGCGAGGGCTGACGGCGACCTTTTTGAATCCAGCTCTGGGCGCGGGCGTTGTCTTCCTGTGCTGTCTGCCATCGACCGTGCAATCCTCCATCGCCTTCACGTCCATGGCCAAAGGCAATGTCGCCGCAGCCGTATGCGCCGCTTCGGCATCCAATCTTCTGGGCATTATCATGTCTCCGATACTGGCGACCGCACTCCTCGGCGTCCGCGGCGGCGCCGGTGGTGGAGACGTACTTGGAGCGGTGGGCGCGGTGGCGGTGCAACTCCTCCTGCCATTCGTGGCCGGCCAGCTCGCGCGCCCGCTGCTGCTTGCCTGGATCACACGCCACGCCCGTCTGATCGGCTATACGGATCGCGGATCCATCCTGCTCGTCGTGTACGGAGCCTTCAGTGCCGCAGTCGTCGAAGGTCTTTGGAATACGGTGTCGGCGCTTGAGCTTGTCTATCTTTTCCTTGTCTGCGCCGTGCTGCTCGCCATCATGTTGGCCGTGACGGTCGGGCTTGCCCGCATCGGCCGACTATCTCGGTCCGACGAGATTGCTGTGGTGTTCTGTGGGTCCAAGAAGAGCCTGGCCTCCGGCGTGCCAATGGCAGGGGTGATGTTCCCACCCGCCGCGGTAGGCATGATGGTCCTACCGCTGATGATATTTCATCAGTTGCAGTTGATGGCCTGTGCGATCATCGCTCAGGAATGGAGCCGCGATCCGGATCTGCCGTGATCCCAAACCCTCGGTTCCCCCTCGCATGGGGGCAACCGCGCCACCCGAACTCATCGCTGAGACGACCACGCCAATGAACCATGACCAATCCCTCGCCGGCCGCATCGCCTTGGTCACCGGCGCGACGCGCGGAATCGGACGGGCAAGCGCCCTGGCGCTCGCCCAGGCGGGAGCGCATGTCATCGCCGTGGGCCGCACGCAGGGCGCGCTGGAAGATCTCGATGACGAGATTCGCTCGGTGGCCTCTCCACCGCCAACGCTCGTACCCATGGACCTGACCGACGGCGGCGCCATCGACCAGCTGGGTCTGGCCATCTTCGAGCGTCACAAGCGACTCGACATTCTGGTGCACGGCGCCGGCGCATTGGGCGGCCTGCGTCCAGTGGCCCATGTGCCGCCGACGGTGTGGGACATGATTCTGGCCACCAATCTCACCTCGGCCTATCGTCTTATCCGCTCCCTGGAGCCGCTCCTGCGAGCCTCCGATCGCGGGCGCGCAATCTTTCTGACAGACGCGGCGGCGCGAAACGAGGAACCGTTTTGGGGCGCATACGCCGCCAGCAAGGCGGCTTTGGAAGCCCTGGTCAGGGCCTGGGCGAGCGAGGTTTCGCTATCGCCGCTGCGGGCGATTCTGGCTGACCCGGGCCCGACACGCACGAAACTGCGCGCTCAAGCCTTTCCGGGAGAGGATCCGAAGGACCTGGCGAGCCCGAGCGAAATTGGGCGCCTGATCGCGAATCTGGCCGGTTCGGTCGATCCCGGACCGCCGACAACTGTCATTGAATTGAGATCTTGAGACCAGTGCCACTGGACGGACATCGCAACCGACCAAGACTACTTTTCCGCCAACCTCGCCTGCCTGCGCCGGTTCTGAAACGCCTTGACCGGATCGCCGCCGTCGTCGCTGCCATAGGGGTTCTTTCCCGACTTCATGGTGATGCGGATCGGGGTGCCGGGTAGATCGAAGCTCTGCCTGAGCGAATTGATCAGGTAGCGGCGATAGCTTTCTGGCAGCTTATCGGCGCGATTGGCGAACAGGACGAAGGTTGGCGGGCGGGCCTTGGTCTGGGCCATATACTTGGGCTTTATCCGCCGCCCGCCGATCGCGGGGGGCGGGTGTCGTTCGACCGCCATCTTCAACCAGTCGTTGAGATCGCGGGTTTTGAGCTTGGTGCACCAATCTGCGTGGGCTTTGATTACCGCAGGCATGAGTCGGTCGAGGCCCCTGCCCGTCTCAGCCGACAGAGCCACCACGGGTGCGCCTCGTAGCTGCGGCAGCATTTCCTCGGCGCGGTCAACGAAGGCCTTCAGTCGCGCGCCCGGATCGGGCACGAGGTCCCATTTTGCGAGAACGAATACCAGCGCGCGTCCCTCTCGCTCGATGAGATCGGCGATGGTGAGATCCTGCGTCTCGAACGGGTGAGTGGCGTCCATCACCAACAGCACGACCTCCGCGAAGGTGATCGCCCGCAAAGTGTCCTGGATCGAGAGCTTCTCGAGATGTTCCTCAATTCGCGCCTTGCGCCGCAGCCCGGCGGTGTCCACCAGCCGGATCGCACGGTCGCCCCAGACCCAGTCCACAGAAACCGCGTCGCGGGTGATGCCGGCTTCCGGGCCGGTAAGCAGGCGGTCCTCGCCGACCAGACTGTTTACGAGGGTTGATTTGCCCGCGTTCGGCCGTCCGACGATGGCAATCAGAACCGGCTTTTCCGCGCTGGCGTCGTCATCGCTCTCGGCGTCGGTCAGCGCCGCGTCGGTCGCAACCAGGGTGGCATAGAGATCGCCCATGCCCTCACCGTGCGTTGCGGATATGGAGATCGGCTCGCCGAGCCCAAGATTGTAGGCCTCAAGCGCGCCGGCGTCCCCTGATCTGCCCTCGGCCTTGTTGGCCAGAACGATGACAGGCCTATGCGAGCGACGCAGATAATCCGCGAAAATCTCGTCGAGCGGGGTGACGCCTTCAAGCGCATCAATGACAAACAGGATGATCTGCGCCTCGGCCACCGCCTGTTCGGTCTGGGCCCGCATTCGCGCCTCGAGACTCTCGTCATGCGCATCCTCGAATCCGGCAGTGTCGATCAAGGTCAGGTCAAGATCGCCAAGCTTGCCGCTGGCGAACCGGCGATCACGGGTGACGCCTGGACGGTCATCGACGATCGCCAGCCGCTTTCCGGCCAGGCGGTTAAACAACGTCGACTTGCCGACATTGGGCCGACCGACGATGGCCAGCGTGATCATATGCTGGGTTCCCCGATCACCGGATGGCGATCAATTCGCCGCTATCCGACACAGCATAGATCATTGATCCGACAGCGATGGGTCCCATGATAACCGGCGCGCCCAACTTAAGGCTGCTCAAAGTCGCGCCGGTTTTGGGGTTGAGCGCCACTGCGACGCCCTTGTTGGACACAGTGATCAGTCGGTCGCGCGCAAGGATCGGGCTGGACCAAATTGCGCGATTCTTCTTTTTCAACCCCTCGTTCAAATCGCGGATCCAGTACACGCCGCCGCTGTCGCGCGAGGCGCATACCACTTGACCGGTCTGGCCCACCACAAAGACGACGTCACCCGATGGCCAGGGGGTCGTCGTCGCCGAAATTGGCAGGGTCCACCGCGCTGTCCCCGTCCGCAGGTCGACCGCCGCGAAATAATCGGCATGGCTGACCGCATAGACGTCCGTTTTGTAGATTACCGGCCGCCCCGCGATATCACGAATTTCGGAGAGCGCGTTGGTGCGGCTGACGTGAGAGAGCGAGGTGTCCCACAGTTCGGCGCCGTTTGTCGCCCTCAGAGCGATCAACTCGCCGGATGCAAAAGCGGCGACCACGGTGTCGTTTTGGACGGCCGGGCTGGACGCGGCCAGAATTCGCGCCGGTTCGGTCAGCGCCTGATAGGTCCACAGTTGCACACCCTGGGCGGCGTCGAAGGCATACATTTCATCATTGACGTCGGAGACGAAGACCCTTCCGTCCGCCACTGTTGGGGCCGCATGAATCGGCGTCTCGGTCCGGGTGCGCCAGCCTATGGCGCCGCTGGCGGCGTCCAGTTGGACAACCTCACGAAAACCGGAAGAGGCATAGATCTTGCCGTCCGCGAACGCGAGGCCGCCGCCCCAGGCTTCGCGATCGCGCTTTGATTTCGGGGCCAAATTGGCCCGCCAAAGGCGTTGCCCTGAGCGGGCGTCGAAAGCGGATACGTCGGCGCCGCCATCCATGACGAATATCTTGCCGCCCGCGGCGATCGGCGGTGCGGTTACGTGGTGTGTGCGCGTCGACCCCGAGCCAATCGATCGCCGCCAGGCCACCTGAAACGCGGGCGCGGCGTCGACATTTTCCACGGACTGCTCAAGCGTACCCCCGGGCGCCGGCCAATCGCTTTGCAGCGTCGCGGGGGCAATGAGGAAATCCTGACCTTTCAGCGCATCGGAAACCTTCAGCTCCTCGCCGGCGGCAAGTAGCGGCACGCGGTTGGATTTGGACCGCGCCTTGGCTGCGGCTTTCTCGTCATGCTCGGCGTGTTCCTTGCCATGAAAGGGATTCACACGGTTGACGGTCGAACAGGCGCCCAGGGACAGGCCCGCCAGAATCACGGCGGTGACAATCGAGAATCTTGAATTCATTGCGGGTTTCCGGCGTCATTCGTTTGCGGCGCAGCGGCCTCGGTCGGCTCTGGAGACCCCGCTCCCAGCAGACTTTGCAAGGTGGCCGGCGCGGAGGGCGGAAGCGTAGCGGCGGCCTTCACAACCTGTCCCACCAGCGCGCACTGGCCGCTGTCAATCAACGACATCGCGCCTTGCGCGCGTCCGCGCGTCGCCTGGGAGACGCCCAGGGTAAGGACCAGAGCGCCAAAGTCGCCACGCGCTTGCTGGCACATCCCAGCCTGCAGCTTCGCCATTGCCAGAGTTTCACGAGCTTCAATGGTGTAGGGCTTCTTGTCGCCGATCAGTGGCTTCAACCGGGTCTCAATCTGCGCGTAAGGCGCCGTGTCCATTACCGCGTGCGCCGCTCGCAATCGCGCCAGATCTCCGAGAATGGCGTTTGGCGCGATCTGCGCAGCGTGGTCAAACAGCGCCCCCGCCTGATCCGCGGCGCCGCTGGCCAGGCGAAGATTACCCTGTTCCATGAGCGCCAGGTATCTGTATCCGGAAGGGCCGTCACTGGCGAGCCCGGTCAGTTCGCCATTGGCGGTGACTTGATCTCCTGCCACTAATGCATTGATCGCTTTGTCGTATTTTAGGGACGCGGCGTCGATGTTGCGATGGGTCCAGCTGTCGTAGCCCCAAACGCCGAGCCAGCCGACGACGGTGGCGCCCAGCAACGCGCCAAACCATGGCAGATAGGTGCGGGCGAATTTCGCCAGGCGCTCGGCCCGGAGTTCGTCCTCAACCTCTTCAACGAAATCAACCAAGGTCTAACTCCAACGTCCTCTGTCCCCGGCGCGCGGGCCGGCGAACCTATCCTTTGGCGCACCTACCCGCAACGCGCCGGGACCATCGCCTAGTGAATCAGGTGAAAGAAACGGTTCCAGCGCAGGTCTAGCCAGGTCCATGGCAAGAATATCGAAGCGCCTCGGTTCCAGGACAACAGGACGATCTCGGCCCGGCCCACCAGGTTTTCCTCCGGAACGAAGCCAACGCCAGGTTCCTGAGGCAGGTAGGCGTCCAGGCGGCTGTCCCAGGCGCAGCCGTGCAGTTTGGGATCGTCGGGCGCCAAGCCTGAATCGAAACGACTGTCGAGCGAGTTCTCACGATTGTCGCCCATCATGAAATAGCAATGCGGCGGCACGACATAGACTCCCGTCGCGTCGCCAGGCTCCGTCCCCACACCATGAATCTGTGTGAGGTAGGTCCTCCCTTCCGGGTTGGTTTCGCGAACCCAGTTCGCCTGCTCCGCGAACAGCCGATCTTCGACGTTCACGGTCTTTTCCACCTGGGTGGGCAGGGCCTTGTCGTTGATGAACAAATGCCCGTTGCGAACCTGGATTTTATCCCCTGGCAGCCCGACTAGACGCTTTACATAGTCAATCTTGCCGTCGGCGCTAGGGAGCTTGAAAACGATGACGTCCCCCCGCCGGGGCGGACTGAACAGGATGCGGCCACTGAAAATCGGCGGGCTGAACAGGATCGAATGGTGGCTGTATCCATAGGGCCACTTCGAGACGACGATATAGTCGCCTTCATACAGATTGGGTTCCTCGGACGCCGAAGGGATCGTGAACGGCTGCAAGAACACCGTCTTGATCGCCAGGGCGATGAGCAGCGCGACGGAAATGGTCTTGATGGTTTCCCAAATCTCGTTGACGGGCTTTGCCGCCTCGGCGGCCGAGGCGGCCGTGTCAGTCGTGGTCATTCAGACATCCCAAGGTTCCCCGCGCTGCGCGCGGCGCATCCGCCGTAGCGAACGCGATATCCGTGCGCCACATACCTGTAAGTCAGTGATTTGGGAAACGCCCGTTAAAGCGGCGTAAGGGTTCGCCGGGAACGGACCGTAGGAAACCACTAATTGTTGCGTCTCTGAACGCGCCTTAGGGTTCCGCGCGATGAATTCGTGCAACACAAGGCATCCGACAGGCGGCGCGCCTTTCGCCGCCGGGCCGGGCGAGCATCGCGCACTCGCCACGCGATCACGGCTTATCGCCGCGTCCGGCATGACGATGATGGCCAAGGCGGTAATCGTCACCGTGGTCGCCGCGACACTGAACCAAGGTTGGGGCGGAAGTCTGGCTGGCGGTCTGGGACTGAGCTGGGCATTTTGGGTCGCGGGCGGCCTCTTTGCGAGGCAGGCCTGGCTCGCTGACCCGACGCCGGCGCCGCATCGCGAGGTCGTGGCGTTGGCGACATCCTGCTTTGCGGCGATCCTCCTTCCGGCCCTGACCGGGGTCTGTCTTGCTACCATCCTTGGGGTGTCGGCCTGGCTGACATCAGACGAGCAGACCGGCGTACGAGGCGCTGGCATGACCCTGCTAGCGATGACAGGTTACCTCTTCTGGGGGCCACTTTTGACATGGATCGTTGGGCCCAACGTCGCGGCGATAGACGCGACGGTGGTTGGCGCTGTCGTACACAGCTCTGTTCATGACAATGTCGTCCGATTTCCAACTGAGCGGCACTGGTTGATTATCGATATCGCCTGCACATCGATCCAGAACCTGTCGACTGCCTTAATGCTGTTTGTCGCTATCGTGCGGTCATTTAGGGCGACGCCAAAGGTATCGGAGCTAGCCTATCTTGCCGCCGTTTTTGCCATCGTGGTGTTTGTGAACGATACCCGCCTTGTTCTCATGGTGCGTAGTCTTGCGGACTATCATTGGGTGCACGGCGAGAACGGCCGAACGATCGTCAACCTGGCGATCACCTTTTGCGGCCTTCTTGCGGCGGCGATTTGCGTCCGTCGCGAGGCGTTTGGATAAGTTAAGCCGCGCGGGCGCCGACTCTTCGGACGATCTCCACCCCCAGATCTCGCCAGCCTTGGGTCGCGATAGCCAAAGGATTGCACCGGTTTGCATCGAACCCAGGAAGGCCGAATTCCCGGACTTGGCGAGATCCCTCCAAAGCGAGGGTGCCAAACAGGCGGTCCCAAACAATCAGGACCCCGCCGAAATTGTGATCGAAATGAGCGGCCTCCAAAGAGTGATGCACACGATGATGTGACGGTGTTACGAAGACCCATTCGATCGGGCCCCACTTCGACGCCCACTCGTTGTGGGCGAGCGCCTGGACCGCGAGCAGCACGGCGAAATAGGCGCCAATCTGTTCCGGCGAAAAACCCAGTAGCGCCAGAGGCAGCCAGAACAGCCAGGTCCCCGACAGTGCGTCCGTCCACCCCTGCCGCAGGGAGGCGAGCACATTCATTCGTTGAGCTGTGTGATGGGGAAAGTGGCTGGCCCAGAGCCATGGCCAGACATGGCTAAGTCGATGCCAAAGGTAATAGATCAGATCGGAGAGTAAGAACGCCAACGGGAGGCCTAGCGGCGCGGCGCCCCAATGGGCGATCCTATGATTGTACCCGGAGCTCATCACCCAAATTTCCAGGCTGGTGGCGATCGCCCCGCCGACAAGCCAACCGAAGGCCAGGCCGAGGGTGAGTTCGGTGTCACGCCACTCGTACCAGCCGCGCGCGTGCGCCCAACTGAAAATGGCCTCAACGCCGGCGCCTACGCAGACAAAGGCCAGAAGGATCATCGCCCGACTATCGGCTTATTTGCGTGACCGCCGCCGCCACCTCAGGACGGCGTAGCCGCCCCCCGCGGCGGACAGCAATCCCAATCCCGGCAGCCCAGCGCCCATCAGCGGCGCGGGGGCGCGTACGCCTCCCGCCAAGGCCGCAGCAGTTCCGGTCGCCCAAATCGCAGCCACCAGTAAGGTTCCCAAGCTAATGGTTTTCATGAATTCGCGCCCCATTACGTTTCCCGTCAACTTGAACACGAGTCTCACGACGTCGCTATCCGGGGAAAACCCGTGGCGATTTCGGTCAAAGCGCGGCGCGGGGGTCGCAACATCACCCGCGCCAACACGCACGGCTGGCTCGCGGAGGCGTTTAATGGCAGGTTCGTCAGGTCCGCGAGGAAGCGGCCATAGCCTGGAGGAAGCGCGCATGACCGAACTAGTTCAGACGGCCAACGTCGGCCACGTCCGAACGATCACGCTTAACCGCGCCGACAAGAAAAACGCGCTGAGCGACGAGCTCGCGTGGGGCGTAATCGAGGCCGTTGAAGCCGCTGCGAGAGACGACAACGTCTGGGTCATCGCTATTACAGGCAGCGGCGACTCATTTTGCGCGGGCTTGGATCTTTCAGGCGCGCCGAGGTACTCGCCCTACTCCGCTCAGACCGCTCAGTTGGACGACATTCACTGGGTGGGTCATTTCCTGCTTGCGATCCGCAAGAGGTGCGACAAGCCTGTGGTGGGCGGCATCAATGGCGTCGCCGTTGGCGCGGGCCTGGGCCTGGCCATGGCCACCGATGTCCGCCTTGTCGCCCGTGGCGCCCGGCTTATGGCCGGCTACACGCGCATCGGCGGCTCGCCCGACGGTGGTCTTACGATCACCCTGCCCCAGGCCATGGGCTATGAGAAAGCCCTGCGCTTCATGATGGAGAACCGGACGGTGCTGGGAGACGAGGCCGTGTCCCTCGGCATGGCCGGAGAAGTTGTCGATGATGACAAGTTTCATGCGCGCCTGGCTGCCTACTGCCAGCAACTTTGCGAATGGTCGCCGATCACCCTGCGACTGCTGAAGCGCGGAATGGTGAAGTCCCTTGAAACCAGCGATCTGGAAACACAGCTGCGCTACGAATTGGGCAACATCAGGATCGCTTTCTCCAGCGACGACGCCAAGGAAGCGCGCAAGGCCTTCTTCGAGAAACGCAAGCCGGTGTTTCAGGGGCGATAGGCGAAGTCGTCATCGGGAAGACCTCGGAGTTCAGCGAGCCTTGGCCCCACGTGGAGCTTGGAGCGTCAAGATAATTCGTCTCCCGCAACCTGCCCTGTCGACCTGAGAAGCCTTTCAATCCGCGCGCTCAAGTTCGACGAGGGGCTCGGCGACCTCGCGGACGACAGTGTCCCAATCGTCTGCGGAGGGCTGGCGGAAAAGTCTGAGAGTCGGGTACCAAGGGCTGTCGGGGCGATCCATCATCCACCGCCAGTCGGGAATGTAATTGATCATTCCCCAAACCGGCCGCCCCATCGCGCCTGCGAGATGCAACACGCTGGTGTCCACCGTGATGAGCAGATCGATCAGCGACAGAATTGCGGCGGTGTCTTCGAAATCGGCGATTTCGCGATCGGCGCGAACCAGCGGGGATGCGTCAGCCTGATCGGCGGCCGGTCCCTTCTGCAGGCTGATCCACTCAATGCCCGCAAGGGCCAGCCTTGGTTGGAGCAATTGCTGGAGCCTGAGTGAGCGTTCGGCGTCCCGGGCATGGGTCGGGTTGCCAGCCCACACCAGACCGACCCTGCGCCGGCCAGTCGCCGGAAGTCGCCGAGACCACGCCGCGACACGCTCCGGATCCGCGCAAAGATACGGCCTTTGGGCCGCGGCCAGCGACCGCTCGACGCCCAACACTGCCGGCAACTCGGCGAGAGGATGCCACAAGTCGGCTCGCGCCGGCTCGCTGCGTCTTAGGTAGACGTCGGCGAAATCATGCCTGGACAACAATCCATGCAGCTCGGGCTGCGTCCGCAATATGATCTGGCCCCCGGCCTCACGCGCAAGGGGCGCCAGTCGGGCAAACATGATCGTGTCGCCTAGCCCTTGCTCGCATTCAAAAATCAACCTGCGTCCCGCCAGCGGCTCACCGGCCCACCTCGGCAGGTGACGCGGAACATCGACGGAGCGCATGGAGGATTCATGGGCGAAACCTGCGAACGCCGCATCAAGGTCGCCCCTCAGGCCATCGATAGAGGCGACATTCCAGCGAGCCAGGGCGTCGTTGGGATGGCCGTCAACCAGGATCTGATAGTGCAAACGGGCTTCTTCCAGGCGCCCTCTGTGGAAAAGGCGCATCCCGAGGTTCAGGCGCGCCTGATAGGACGACGGGTCCAATGCGAGAGCGTCCGAATAGGCGGCGGTCGCGCCGTCATCGTCGCCCAGGCGCAGAAGCGCCGAGGCGAGATTGATCAAGGAAGTCGGCTCCGCGGGCGCGACGAGACTGGCCCGACGAAACAAGGGCGCCGCCTTGGCGAATTGTTCGCGCTTGCACAACAGTAGGCCAAGACGCATGAGCGCGACCTTGTCGCGCGGCGCGATCTCCAGCGCGGCGCGATCTCCAGCGCGGCGCGATATTCCCGCTCGGCCCGTTGGGCGAGACCCTGGGCCTCAAGCCGGGCCGCGTTTTCCACACGCTCCCGCGCCCGTCCGGGTTTCATTGTTCGCCCCTCGTCAATGGTGAATGACCACCTTCTGCCAGGACGAACCGGCGCTGGCCAGGGGCCCGGGAGGCCAGAGAATCGCTTTCGAAGGCGCCCGAGTCTCCACCATTGGCACGACCGCCCACCTGCGCGGTCCGACCCATTTTAGTCGCGCCTATTTGCTCGAAGACTGTGGCGAGGTGGATCGCGACTCGTGAGGTTGAAAGACCGGGCCGCCGACATAGGACGCGTAAACCTTCTTCTGCCCAAGGGCGATGTACACGCGATGGGCCCGGAGGAAATCGTCCCCCAGGATCATCCGCGGCTGATCGATCGCCTGCATTGGGATGTGTGAGTTCAGAGGCATCACCTTGTCGGCGCCGAACAGGTCAGCGATCTCCAGGCGCGGATTCTTGATGACCTCATCACCAAAAGCAAAACTGTTGAACTGACCGACGTAATTCTGGACCGCTTGTGGGCCGAAACCAGTGCTCTCGCCGTTGGTCGGCAAGCGCGACGCGTCACCTGAGACGCCCAGGCGCCGCGCGGTTTCAAAAGTCAGCGCTGAACGTCCCGCGCCGCTGTCAAGTAGAGCGACGAGTTCCTCGCCGTTTATGGTGACTGCAAGCTTAACTTCGGTTGCAGTGGTCGGACGCATTGGCGCCACGGCATAGGCCGCCCCCCAATACACGACCTGGTCGCCCTTACAGTTTTGCGGTTTGAAGAACCGCAGTTTGCCGCCTGGGACGTCGAACTCAAGATCCGATTGCAGAAGAAAGAGCGCGCCCAAAACCCCCTTGGCCTCACCGGAAAGCCGTGATCCCGCGACTGTAATGTCCACATTTCGCGCGGTAAGGTTCGCCACCTTGAGCGTGTTCACCCGCGCGCTGGCGACCTGGTCAGCGCCGCCAACACCAAAAAGCTCGGCGCCGGGATACTTGCGGAGCGCCAAGCCCAACTCTTGAGCGGCGGGCCTGAAGAGAATCGTGCCCTCGGATCCGGTATCCAGCACCATGCGCACCGGGCGCCCGTTAATCTCCACCTCGACGGTTGGTTGGCCCGCGACCAGCGTCAGCGGCAACTCGCCAAGTTCCCGCATCTGGCAAGGCGATTGGGCCCAGGTCACGCCGTCAAACAGAAACACCAAGGTCGAGGCCAACCTCGCCCACATGGTTACTCCCACGAGACCCTCCCCCAACTCATCTTATCGCGTTGACCCCGGCCAACTCGGGATGCCGTCTGTCTGGCGCAAGATACGCGCCTCCGACGATCTCAATCCACGGGAATGAAGATTGAGTGACGGATCTTGCCGGACACCGCTTTGGACAAATGGCCCTTGCCCGTCGTGTCTTCCACCAGGATGACCTCGCCGGCGCCGATGACCCGTTTCTCGCCATCGCTGGCGGTGATCTCCACGGCCGCGTCGAGATTGATGATGTATTGGCGGCGCGGCGCAGGATGCCAGTCGAGATCATAGTCTCCCGCCGTTTCCCTGAAGATCACACCTGTCGCCGCCATACGCTCGGATAGCTTGCCGCCCGGAGAATCATGGACCCAATCGATTTCAATGTCGCGGAAGTGGGTCTCGCCGATCTCGTCGACATAAAGATTGTGGATTCTCACGGTCTAGGTCTCCTTCTGTCCGCGCGGCTGCCTATAGATCGTTTCCCACGCCACCGGACTCTTCACTGGCGGTCGGACGCCGAAAACAGTCTACCCCGACCAACAACGCTGAGCCGCCCTTGAGACCGTTGCAGTCTCCCCCATCCCCAGCGGCGATGTTTCGCATAATTGGGGAGGACCGGTCATGCTTTGATTAGGGGAGCGCCCGTCACTTCGTGGCCGCTGGCGCCAGTAAGGCGATGAGCTCGCGGTGAGCGAGGGCATAGCCGGCCTTGGCGTCAGCCGTCGGGCCCCCATCAGCGCCATCCACCGCCGACTGCAACTTGGCCAGTCTCTCGACAAGATCGCCACCGGTCTTCGCCAGCGTCGGCTTAGCGGCGATGGCGGCGGCGAGCGCGGCTCGGTCGGCCTCGATCAATCGTGCAACCGCAAACTCCGCCGCGAAGCGCGCAGGTGGCGCAGTGACACGTGGATCGGGCGCGACATGGAGCGTTCCCGTCGAAGTGTGGCCATCGACCGTCAACACTACCTGATAGTCACCCGGCGGCGCCCAGACGCCCCCTGGACCGAATGGATTGCGCAGCGACTTGGGTTCATCGTAGCGAAGATCCCATACGGCGCGATGTGCCCCTGCTTTGGTCGAGAGCGGTGTGGGCGCGGGCGCCCATTCCGGTGCGATGTCAAGCGTAGCCAGGTCGAGCACAGGGCTCGAGTCATCGCTGGAAAACCGTCGGACGAGCGCGCCGTTGGCGTCGCGTATCTCCAGAGACACGGTCCCTCTGGCGTCCGCCGCCAGGAAGTAATCCAGCGGGGCGCCGGGTGGGGGGTTCGCCGCCATGGGCTCGTCCTTGGGTTTCGGCGTGCCAGTGAAGGTAGCCGGCCGGAACCGCGCCGCCATGGCGGGGGCGAACAGTCGTGTCCGCATCTGAGGATCGGCGGCCCAGTCGCGCAGGGCCGCGACGTCATCCAGGATCCAGAACCCCCGACCATGGGTGGCGATCGCCAGATCGTCGCCATGGATCGTTATGTCACGCACCGAGGTTATCGGCAGGCCGTTTTGCAGCGGCGACCATTGTTCGCCATCATTGAACGAAACGAACACTCCTCTCTCGGTTCCAGCATAGAGAAGACCCGCTCGCTTGGGGTCTTCGCGAACAACGTTGACGGTATTGAGCTCGCCGCCGTCGGCCAGCCCCGCCACGATCGTCGCCCACGACGCGCCACCATCACGCGTGCGCAGGATGTAAGGCGCGAAATCGTCCAGCCGATGCCGGTCAATCGCCACGTAGGCGACGTCGGCTCTGAAGTGCGATGGCTCGATTGACGCGACCTTGGACCAAGGCTGCAGGCTGGATGGGGTAAGATCGCGCCAGTGCGGACCGCCGTCATGAGTGCGCCAGATCCGCCCGTCATCCGTGCCCGCCCAAACATCGTCATCGTTCAGCGGCGAGGGCCCGATCGCGTAGATCACACCCCGACGAGGCCCCACCTCGTTGACGTCGGCGACCGCGGGTGCGTCCAAGTTTACAGGCGTCCCCGGATCGGGTCGCGTGAGGTCGGGGCTGATCGTCAACCAGTGGTCTCCGCCGTCGCGGGTCCGAAATAGTCGGTGGTTTGAAAAATAAAGGCTTTTACCGCCGGGTCCAAAGGTAAGCGGCAACGTCCAGGTGACCCGATAATGGTCAGGGAACGCCAGTGTCGGATCAATGTTGCGAACCTGATCAGTGCGACGGTCTAGTTTGTTTACGCGTCCGCCGTAGATGGTGTCCGGATCGGCGGGATCCGGTGCGATATTGTCGCTCTCGCCGCCGGGCGTGAGCTCATGGAACTCCGTCATGTCGATCCCGTCCCAGCTACCAGTCCGGCTGGGCACGTCGGCGGCTCCGGAATCCTGCTGGGCGCCATAGACACGGTAAGGAAATCGATTGTCGGTGGCGACGTGATAGAATTGGCCGGTCGGCTGGTTGAACCACGTGCTCCAGGTGGCTCCGCCGTTAAGGGTGACGAGAGCGCCTTGGTCGACCCCCAAAATGCGCCGCGTGGGCTCGGTGGGGTCGATCCAAAGCTGGTGAAAGTCATCGCCGGTCGGGTCGCCCTTTTCGGGCAGAAATGTCCGCCCGCCGTCATCGGATCGCAGCATGATGGTGTTGGCGACCCAGATCTGGTCGGCGTTCTTTGGGTTGACCGTGATCTCGCCGAAGTACCAGCCCCGTTGCCAGATGCGCTTGTCGTCGGTGACCTTGACCCAATCCCCTCCGGCGTTGTCGGAGCGATAGAGTCCCCCGCCCGTCTTGGCGTCGATCAAGGCGTAGACGCGACCGGGCGAGGTGGGCGCCACAGCGATACCGATTCTTCCCGGCGCGTCGGGCAAACCGTGACCCGACAATGGCGACCAGCTGACGCCGCCGTCCGTCGACTTATACATCCCGCTGCCTGGACCGCTGGACGGGGAATAAACGTTCCACGGTGGCCGACGCGTCTGCCAGAGCGCGGCGTAGAGGATCTTCGGGTTCGAGGGGTCGGCCACGAGATCAATCGCCCCCGTGTCACGGTCCTTGAAAAGGGTGCGAGTCCAGGTTTTGCCGCCGTCGGTCGAGCGGAACACCCCACGTTCGTCGCTGGGACCATAGGCATGGCCGAGCGCCGCAACGAGGACTGTGTTGGCGTCTGAAGGGTCTACGAGCACCTTGGCGATCTGGCGGGAATCGCCCAGGCCCGCGGACGTCCAGGTACGGCCGTCATCGGTTGTTTTGAACATGCCCAGGCCCTGGGCGATGTCCGAGCGCATGTCGGCCTCGCCGGTGCCGACATAGAGCGTACCCGGCGCGGAGGGCGCGAGCGCGATCGCCCCGATAGAGCCGACGGGCAATGCATCCGATATTGGCGCCCAGGTCCGACCGGCGTCTCGTGTTTCCCAAACCCCGCCGTTGACGGCGCCGAAGTAAAAATGCTGCGGATTGTCGGCTGCGCCCGTCACCGCCAGCACACGGCCGCCGCGAAACGGGCCAATCGACCGCCACTTCAGTTGCCCGTAGGGCGAGATCTGCGCGACGCCGCGTTCGGTCCCACACAAACATAGCGCGGCAATGATCAACAGGGAGAGACCCGGACGCCGAGACTCGCGTGAACTATCGGGTCTCCTGTGGCCAGCCATGAATCTTCTCCAAGTCCAGCCGCCGCTGCGAAAGCGCGTCGCTGAGTGTTGCACGCCACAGTGGGCGCACCGGATGTCAGATGTCGCGAATCGCCCGGGTCATCAGCAGTATGGTTGCGACTACAGCCATAGCAGCGGACATCCATAAGACCTGTGTATCGAGACCCGCCCCAGCCGTCACCGCTTCCGCGAGATGGCTGGCGATACGCGCCTCGCTAAATCCGGCCCGGATCGCTGAGTTCGACCCCGTCAAAATCCCGCCAACATGGGACAAGAGCCCGGCGCTCACGAGCTGAGCCGAACCGATGACGCCGCCAAGGGCCCCCATTCCACCGATCAACAGCCTGCGAAAGCGCCAGCCGCGCTCCAGCCTTTCGGCTACGATCGCGGCGAACCGATCAGCATCCGGCAGGACCACGGCTTCGCCAAAAAGGCGGTCAATCTCGATCTCAAATTGCCGATCAGCCATGAGCGGGAAACTCTCTTGTGTCCGAATCGACCTTGCCCGCCAACCGCGCGCGAAGTTTATCCAAACCACGTTTGACATGGGATTTGACCGTTCCAAGTGGCGTATTCAAGGCTGCGGCCGCCTCGGCGTGTGACCAGCCGGCGCCGTAACAGAGTGAAACACAGAGCCTTTCCACAGGCGACAAGGTCAGGAGCGCGGCGTCAAGGTCGATCTTGTCCGCGGCGGCGTTCGGCGAGGTGTCGCCCATGTCGGGTTCCGGCGTTTCGGCCATGATGTCGGTGCGCTGATCTCGTCGCCAGCGCTTCACATATAGACGCGCTGCGATGCGCTTGACCCAGGCGGCAAAGGTCCCCTCCCCTCTGAAGTCGCCGATCTGTTCGAAGGCGGCCAGAAAAGCGTCCTGCGCGATATCATCGGAAAGCGTGGCGTCGGCGCCCATGCGGCGCAGCAAGCCGCGGACCGCGGATCCTTGGCGACGGACCAGCTCGCCAAACGCCCGCCGGTCCCCGGCCGTCGCCAGCGCGACGAGTTCGAGATCATGGGCGCCAATCAGCGTTTTGAGCGCCACCACCATGGTTGAGCTCTTGTTCCCGTTCGCCGCCTACTTCGCCGCCGACTTACGGCCCATGGCCCACAGGGCCAAAAAACCCAACCCGATCAGGCCGGGCACAGCTCCGGCAGCCGCAAGACTGCCGCCGGTGATATAGGCGCCGGTCTCGCTCTCATTGTAGATTCCGTACCAAAGCGCATACCCCAGGACCCAAAAGCCCACCCCGATCGAGGTGAGAATGATACCCCAACGCAGATCGCTGTCGGGGGAGGACGGCCGTCGTGGGGTGAGGTTCGATTGCAGAGCGGCAATCACCTCGGGCGGAATCGGTTGGCCCTTCTCTATGGCGAGGCGGAGCGTGTCCTGCATCCGTTGCCGATCCTTGTGACGAAAATAGGCTGGCACAAGGATGACCGCCGCGAGGAACACCCAAAACACGGCCATCCCCAGAAATTCTCCGAAGGTGTGGTCCATCAGTCCAGTCTCCTAATTTCGAGCAGGCCTTCCGCAGCGCAGCGCCACGGCGTTCATACAGACCTAGAGGCCCGGGCCTGGCGGATTGGATGCAATCGCCGGAATGAAATCTTTGTAATGCGACCTGAACCGCGACGCCCAACGAAGGTCGCCTGGCCCCAAGCCGCGTTCCGACCGGTAAAGATCGGCGAGATCGGCGTTTGATCGGCGTTTGATCGGTTCGACGTCCTGTCGGTTCGTCCGGAAAAGGCGCTTCTTCCCTCTCGTCCGGCGCACTTCCGCGCCAACCGAATAACGAGAGGAACTTCAAAATGTTGAACAAGACCATGCTGAGCGTCGTCGCCATCGCCGCCGCTCTGTCCGCCGCTCCGGTCACCTGGGCCGCGACCTCCGCCGACGACAGCCTGACCGTTAAGGTCCGCGTCGCCGATATCGACTTGAACACAGCGTCCGGCGCCAAGGCGGCTTTGTCGCGCATCCGTCACGCAGCCACGAGTATCTGCGGCGACGCGCCCGGTGCATGGAACTCGACCGCGACCCGCCAGTACAAGAGCTGCGTGGATGGCGTGGTGACCCGCACGGTCGCCACCCTGAACAGCCCGACGGTCACCGCTGAACTCACCGGCGGCACCCGTCAGGCCTCGGTCGACGGCATGGGCCGATAGGCTGCCCCGGTCGATTGAGACGCTCGGCGCGCCCCTGCCAGCAAAGGGCGCGCCGGGCTTCAGCGTCGCCCAGGCGCGCGTGGCCAGGAGCCAATACCCATGACTTTCGTTCATTCATTCACGGCGAACGACAACCCCTTGCGCCTTTCCGACGCACTATGGGCAGCCATCGAGCCCCTGATGCCGGCGCCTCAAGGACGCGGCAGGCCGCCCACCACCAGTCCACGCGCCGCGGTTGAAGCGATCCTGTTCCTGACGACAACGGGGACACCCTGGCGACTGTTGCCCCCTTGCGTCTACCCGCCGCGATCCACGGTGTATGACATCTATCGCCACCTCCGGGATCGAGGAGCTTGGCCGCGCATCCAGGAAACCTACCTTGCGGAAACCGCGCGTTCACTGGAAGCTCGGGGCGCGGCCAAAATCATCGCCCTGGCGGACGACCGCCGCTTCTCGCCTTCCGTCTCTCGGGCGTAAAATCTCAACTTTAGGATTCGACGCGATGCTGTCGCCCGCCGAGGCCGGTTCTGGCATAAGCCCCGACACAGCGATGGGGCGAGCCGATGGCCGCGAAGCCGATAACGATGGGCCAGAGGGCAAGCGGTCCGCAAGTGCGCGGACCGATCGCCATAACCATGGGCGATCCCTGTGGAATCGGTCCTGAGATCATCGTCAAACTCGCGCTCGATCCCGGTCGCCCTCCTGATAACCTGTTGGTGATTGGAGACGCCGGCGCGCTCACGCGCGCGGCGCTTCTGCTGGACGGCGCACTCGAGATTCAGCCGGTCGCGAGCGCAGCCGAGGCGATGGCTATCGGGTCCAAACGCCTGGCGGTGCTGCAGACAGGCGACCCGTTGCCTGCGGAACTGCCAATGGGCGAGGTCAGCGCGGTCGCGGGCGCGGCGGCCTATGCCTACGTACAGAAGGCGATCGACCTGACCTTGGCCAAAGAGGTCCGCGCGATCGTCACCGCGCCGCTGAACAAGGCGGCCATGGCAGCGGCGGGCGTCGCCTATCCCGGACATACCGAAATTCTCGCTGATCGTTGCGGCGTCGCCGATTTCGCGATGATGCTGGCCAATGACGAGCTGAGAGTGCTGCTGGTTTCGATCCACCTGTCACTTGCCAATGCTATCGCCGCCGTAACACCGGTTTCGGAATTGACCGCGATACGCTTGGCGCACCGCGCCGGGCAATCGTTTGGACTGGCCTGTCCGCGAGTGGCCGTGGCCGGACTGAACCCTCATGCCGGAGAAGGTGGCCTTTTCGGCAGAGAGGACCTCGATATCATCGCGCCGGCGGTCGCCCTCGCGCGGGCGGAGGGGATCGACGCCACCGGCCCCTGGCCGGGCGACACGATCTTCATGCGGGCCCGACAAGGTGAATTCGACATCGTGGTGGCGCAATTCCACGACCAAGGTCTGATCCCCGTGAAATACCTCGGCGTGGACGAAGGCGTGAACATCACGGTTGGATTGCCGTTCGTGCGCACCAGCGTTGACCACGGCACGGCCTTCGACATTGCCGGGAAAGGCGTCGCCAACCCGGCCAGCCTGTTGCAGGCGCTTCGCCAAGCCATCGCCATGACCAGCGGCTAGATCGCAAGGCCCAACACGATCGGCGCGCCGCACGAGGAGCACGCGAATGGATAGGCTACAGACGCTGTTTCGTCTGGCGACCACAAACGGCGTGCCACGTCGCGCCGCGATCGTTGCGCTCATTGTTGGCGCGACCCTCAATCTGATCAACCAGGGCGACGCCATCCTTTATGGCGGCCACGTCAATCTGTTGAAAGTCGGCCTTACCTTCGTCGTACCCTATCTGGTGAGCACGCACGGGGCGGTCATGGCCAGACTATGACGTCGCGGCGACCGCCCGCCAGTCGATGGGCGCGACCCGCTGAACCACGAGACCCCAGAAGGCCATTCCTCCCAACCCCATGGCGGCGGCGACGGCGAATGCGAGACTAAACTGACCCGTGACGTCGACCACGAAGCCGGTCACCAGCGGCGCGACAATGCCGGCCAGATTGCCCACTCCATTCTGTATTCCCATCCATTTTCCACCCGCCTCGCGCCCGGCCATTGTTTGGGAGGCGGAATACATCGTCGATCCGTAAACGCCGAAGGCGACGGCGGCGATGAACAGGCACGCGATCGAAAGGCGGGCGTCGGCGAAGGCGCAGATGGCCATAGTCGCGCTCATGACGGCGAAGGTCGCCACCATCGCGCCGCGCCGGACAAGGTCGGTGCTGGCGCCCGACGCGATCCAGCGATCCAGCACTACGCTAAGGCCGATGCCGCTCGCGGCGTAGGTCAAGTAGATCAGCCCGCCGAGATTGGCCATTTGCCCCATGGTGAACCCGCGGGACTTGACCAGGTACAGCGGCAACCAGCTGATCACGAAATAGACGATGTAGTTTCCGCAAAAATGCCCCAAGCTGGCGCCCCAGAGCTCGCGGCGGCCAGTCACTTCTCGAAAACTGAGATACTCACCCCGAGCCGACGCCGCCTCAAGCGCGGAGGAACCGCGGGTAAAAAGCCACCACGGAACCAGCCAGAGGAGCGAGGTCAGGCCGAACACGATAAAGACCGGCCGCCAACTCCAGAGGCCCATCAAGTGCCCCCCCGCCCAAGTGCCGAAGGCCGGCCCTAACGACAGTCCAAGAGTGATGACGCCGTTGGCCAAACCGAGCTGGCGAACCGGCATGCTGCGGGCGAACATCATCGAGCTGCACGGAAAGGCGACGCTTTCGCCAACTCCCAGGGCGATCCTCAACATCAACAGCATGACGAAACTATTGGCCAGCCCCGTCGCGGCCGTCGCCAGGGCCCAGATCGTGACGCCGACGGCGAGAACGCGATAGGGGTTGAAGCGCTCGGCGAGCCAACCCGCGATGAAATTCGCCGGGGCGTAGGTCCAGAAGAAAGCGGAGACCAACAGCCCGAATTGTGAGCCCGAGAGCTTTAGTTCGTCCTTGATGAGTGGCGCCGCGGTCGCCAGATTGCCGCGATCAACATAGTTAATGAAGACCACCAGCCCGAGAAGCCCAACCACCGTCCACGTCAGGCGCTTGTTGCGCGGGTCCTCGGCGATGGTCACGAAATTCCCCCTTGATCGCGTTATGCGCGTTTGGCTCATCTGGACCAATGCGCCCGCCATGCGCAAGTCGGCGCGCAACGCGAATCCGGCTAGGCGGGCGGCGCGCGAAACCAGGAGTCACGGCAATGACACTGCGGATCCATGGAGATCGGATTTCCGGCAACTGCCTGAAAGTGAAGTGGGTCGCCGAGCGGCTCGGCCTTCCCTTCGAATGGATAAACGTCGACGTGCTTTCGGGCGTTACGCGATCGGTCGAGTTTCTGAGGCTCAACACAGCCGGACAGGTTCCGGTCGTAGAACTGGGCGGAGGGAGAACCCTAGCGCAGTCCAACGCGATCCTGATCCATTTGGCCGAAGGCTCTGCCTTGATCCCGGCGGATTCCTACGATCGCGCCAAGATGCTCGAGTGGCTGTTTTGGGAACAATACAGCCACGAACCCTACGTCGCCGTCGCTCGCTTTCAGATGCGTTACCTGGGTAAGGCCAAGACCGATCTCGATCCCCAGCTGTTTGAGCGCGGCGGCGCGGCTCTGTCGCGGATGAACGATGCGCTCGCCGCGTCATCTTATCTCGTCGGCGAAACCTTGACCCTCGCCGACATCAGCCTGGTCGCCTACACCCGAATGGCCCACGACGGCGGTTTCGACCTTGCCGAATACCCGGCGGTGAAAGCCTGGGTCGAGCGTTTGGAAAAGACGCTGCCCATTACCGACCCACGCTAGGCCGTTAGGTCAGGTCTGGCGAGAAGCGGATGTTGCCCGCCTTCAGGCCGTCGAGCACGATCTGAACGCCGCCTGATTTCATCATCCACTCCAGACGATGATCGCGGAACTCGCGTTTGAAGAGGCCCCTGGCGAGCATGTCGGGGAGGTCGGACCCGTCTCGATCGAACCCTCGCGCTTCAGCGACCGTATCGGCGACCGAAGAGCGCGCCAGGCCTCGCTCCAGCCAAGCCAGCAATCTGGAACCGGCGGCGGGCATGTTGCCCATGGCCGCCGATGCGGCGACATACGGGACCACGCAGAGATCGCCCCAGCCGAAGTCTTCCCCGTTGAACCACGTTCGGTCCCCCAGTTCGCGCTCCAGCCACGAGAAGTAGCCGGCGGTCTGCCGCGCGGCGGTCGCCTTCAAGGTCTCGGCTTGCGAACCGACCGCGCGTTTGAACCATTCGATTTCGCCGATCGCCCAATTGATGGCCTCGTAGTGGGTGTCCATGACATCCTCAATCATGCGCACCCGGGCGCGATCGGCTGGACTGGCCGGCAGCAGCGCGGGCGATGGCCATTTGTCTTCGATGTATTCGAGGATGATCGTGGAATCGAAGATACCCACCTCGCCGTCGATCAGCGCGGGAACCTCCGCGCGCGGGTTGGCCTTAGCGAACTCACCCGCCGCGCCGCCCGCGCCCAGACCGTCCGGCAGGGCCGCGACGAATGGCACTCCCTTCTCCCGCAAGGCGATGCGGACCTTCTGCGCATAGGGTGAGAGTGGGTGGTCATACAGCTTGAGCATTTGGGGTTTCCATGAGGACGATGCCTTGAACGGCAACTGGCCAGGGGCGCACGAGCTCGTCAAGTCGGCGCGCGGCCGCGCATTGGGTTTGCGATCGCTAGCGTTTCAACTCGCAGGACCTCTTGAATAGCCCCTATCGCCAGTGTCGACAGCGCATGATACCGAAACGGACTTCAATCAGGTTCGGGGAGCGGGGCTAACGCGTGACGAAAACATATGAAGCCCAAAAACTGCCTATACGTCAAAAACTTAACTATGGCATAGGCAACCTCGTCTACGGCGTGGCCGCCAACGCCATGGGCTATTTTCTATTTTTCTACTTCACCGCAGTCATGGGCCTCTCGGGCACGCTTGTCGGCATCGCCGCGGCCGTATCGCTGACCACAGACGCTCTTTTTGACCCGCTGCTCGGATCATGGTCGGACGGCATAAGGTCCACGTGGGGACGGCGCTTGCCCTTCATGCTCGTCGGCGCCCCGGCGACGGCCCTGGGTCTGGGATTGCTATTTTCGCCGCCGCACGGCCATGGCGAAATGATCACATTCGCTTGGCTGCTCGCGACCACGCTCGCCCTGCGCTTTTCCATCTCCATATTTCACGTCCCCTTCACCGCCATGGGCGCGGAGATCACCCACGACTACGCCGAGCGCGCCACGGTGGTCGCCTACCGCTGGATATTCGAGAATATCGGCGGGCTGGCGGTCGTGCTGCTGGGCTATTCGGTGTTTCTCGCCGGCCCCAAAGGCATGATGACCACCACCGGTTACAGCGGCCTGGGTTGGTCGGGGGCCGTCATCGTGCTGGCTGGCGGTCTGGGCTGCGCCCTGGGTCTGCGCCGGTTCGTTGTTCAGACGCCCGCCGCGGCGCCACATGCCCTGAGCTTTGGACCGCGGCTGCTGGCGGAAATGAAGGAGGTCTTTTCCAGCCAGTCTTTCCGGATCATCTTCATCGCCATGGTGCTGCTGTTCGCCGGCCAGGGCGTGACCCAGGCGTTGGGTCAGCACATGAATAACTTCGTCTGGAAGATGACACCCCAACAGATCCGCAGCACCGCGCTGGGTCTCTTCGGCGGCCTCCTGGTCGGCGCCCCCTTGGCCCCTTGGGTCATCAGTCGGCTGGAGAAGCGGACAATCTTCATCGCCGGTCTGACCTTCCTGGTTCTGGCGCAAACTCTGCTGGCCACCCTGCGCGCGTTTGGGATTCTCACCTGGACCGGCCAAGCCATGGTGGCGCCGCTTGTCGTCAACGCGATCATCGCCGGCGTCGGCGTTTCCTTCGCGGCCGTGACGGGTGGGGCCATGATGGCCGACGCCGCCGACGAGCACGACCTGCTGTTCGGCGCCCGACGCGAAGGCCTCTATTTCGCCGGCGTGTCATTCGCGGCCAAGGCTGCCTATGGGGTCGGCACCCTCGTCGGCGGTGTCGCCCTGGATGCGATCGGGTTCCCCAAACACGTAACGCCGGGCGCAGCGCTCGACCCGAACGTCCTGGCGCGTCTGGCGACCGTCTACGGTCCGCTTGCCGGCGTTTTCAGCATCATCGGCGTCTGGCTCGTGCTGTTCTATCGCATCGACCGCGCCCGGCACCACGAGGTGACAACCGAACTGCAAGCCCGACGTCAGGCGCCCGCCAACGCGGGCGCCTGACCCACCCCGCGAACGCATCCAAGGAGGACCACATGCCCAACCCCGAAATCGCCGCCATTCGCGCCATGCTGGCTCAACGCCCTGTGCTGGGCGGCACACTTGAAGAGACCCGAGCCGGAATCGATGGCATGGGCGCGGCCATGCCGACGCCGGACGACGTGAAATTGACGCCCGAGAACGGCGCGGGAGCGCCGGCGGAGTGGAGCCAGGCGCCGGGCGCGGCTGACGATCGCGCCATCCTCTATGTGCATGGCGGCGGCTATGTGATCGGCTCCATCAAGAGCCATCGTCACGTGGGCGCCCTGCTCGGACGTGAGGCGGGTTCCAAGACCCTGATGCTCGACTACCGGTTGGCGCCGGAGCATCCCTTTCCGGCCGCCGTCGACGATTCCCTCGCGGCCTATCGGTTCCTGCTCGCCAAAGGCTACGCACCCGGCAAGATCGCCGTGGCGGGCGACAGCGCCGGCGGGGGCCTGACGGTCGCAACGCTGCTCGCAATCCGCGACGCCGGTTTGCCGCAACCAGCGGGCGGCTACTGCATATCGCCCTGGGTCGACCTTGAAGGGCTCGGCGGGTCGATGACCAGCAAGGCCGAAGAGGATCCGATGGTGCAGAAGCCCGGCCTGCTGGACATGGCCGCGCACTACCTCGGCGGCAAGCCGGCCAAGACGCCCTTGGCCGCGCCTTTGCACGCCGATCTCAAGGGCATTGCGCCACTGCTGATCCAGGTGGGGTCAGCCGAGACCCTGCTCGACGATTCCATCCGCCTGGCCGGAAAGGCTGGCGCCGCGGGCGTCGAGGTCCGCCTGGAGGTCTGGCCCGAGATGATCCACGTCTGGCAGATGTTCCATCCCATGCTGGCCGACGGCCGGCGGTCCCTGGCCGTGGCAGGCGCGTGGCTGAAGGACAGGATGGGCGGCTGACGCGGACGTCGCCAGATCAGCGAGGGGAATCACAAATGGCCCTGAAGGTTATCGGCGCGGGCTTTGGCCGCACCGGCACGCTTTCATTAAAGCTGGCCCTGGAGCAACTCGGCTTCGGGCCCTGCTACCACATGATGGAGGTCTTCAAGAACCCGGAGGCGCCCAGCTGGTGGATCGACGCCGCCGACGGCCACCCAAATTGGCCGAAGATATTCGACGGCTATAGCGCCACCGTAGACTGGCCGAACGCGACTTTCTACCGCGAGCTCGCCAGCTACTACCCCGACGCCAAGGTAATCCTGACCGAACGCGACGCCGAAGCGTGGTTCAATTCGACCCAGGCCACGATCTTCGAACGCGACTTCACCGCGGGGGATACCGTCTTCGATACGATGGCGACCAAGGTGATTGGCCGGCTGTTCGACAATCGCATGCACGATCGCGATCACGTCACCTCGGTGTTCAAAGCCCACAACGCTCGGGTGCGCGAAGTGATCGCGCCTGAGCGGTTGCTGGTTTACGAGGTCGCCCAGGGGTGGGAGCCCTTGTGCGCATTTTTAGGCGTGTCGGTTCCGGATACCCCAATGCCCAAGGTCAATTCCACCGAGGATTTCCGCGCCATGGTCGCCGCCCGTTCAGCGGATCCGGCGTAAACGTCGGAGGGAATGGTCGATGGAAAAAATCAACCTCGCTGAAGCCTTCGGCCGCATCCCCGACGCCTGGAACCCGCGCGTCGCGGGTGACATCAATAACTTCCAGGTCAAGCTTGTGAAGCTCGCTGGCGCCTTTGACTGGCACCATCACGAGGTCGAGGACGAACTCTTCCTGGTCATATCCGGGCGGATGCGTATGGGATTTCGCGATCGCGACATCGACCTGGATCCAGGCGAGATGATCATCGTCCCCCATGGGGCCGAGCATCGACCTGAAGCCTTGAGCGATGAGTGTTGTGTGCTGCTGCTCGAGCCGACCACCACACTGAACACGGGCAATTTGGAGAACGCGCGAACGCGACGAGATCTCAATCGGGTTTCATAGGCCTAGCTTTTTTTCCGCCCAAACCCCGCGATCCGCTCTTCCATGTCCGGACCACGCCCCTCGCCATAGTAGACCTCGTGCGAAAGACCGGCGCCGATCGGCAGGCCGTCGGTATGCGTCAACAGGCGTTTATTGGCGGCGTGGCTGAACGAGGAATTGGCCGTGATCTCGGCGGTGAGGTCTCTCAGCGCGGTTTCGAGTTCGGCGTCGGCGACGCAGGCGTTGGCCAGGCCCATGGCCTCGGCCTGACGTCCGGAATAGGTGCGGCAGGTGAACATCATTTCCCGGGCCTTGTAGGTTCCTACCCGCCGCGGCAGGCGCTGGCTAAGGCCCCAGACCGGGGTCAGCGCCCACTTGGCATGGGTGTCGCCGAACTTGGCGGACTCGGCGGCCAGGATGATGTCGCCGACCAGCGCCAGTTCCAAGGCGCCAGTGTAGCAATGGCCGTGCACGACACTGATGACGGGCGCGGGCAGGTTCGCCAGACGCTCGATGATATGGGACTGATAGTTCGGCCTGGGAAGCTTCTCGCCGGCGGCGATGTCGCCCAGGTCGTGACCAGCTGAAAAGCAGCGGCCGGCGCCCCGCAGCACCACGACGGCCGGCGTCGAGACCTCCAGCTCCGTCAGATGCGCGTCGAGACGCTGAAACAACGCAACGTTGAGCGCGTTCAGCTTGTCCGGTCGGTTCAAGGTCAGCTGAACCACGCCGCCGCGATCCTCGCGTAGCACCAGATCCGTCATCGGTTTCCTCCAGGTTTTGTTGAATCTGCTTACCCTGCGGTCCTTCACGGCGCCAGTCGGCGAGGCCCCAGCTCGCCTATTGCCAGGCGGTCCGTTTCGACCCGCCGGCGATCGCCCGCGCGTTTCGAACAGGTTTCAACTTTGGACTGGACTCGGCGCGCCTGTTGATCCTCAATTCAACAAAGAAAAGATGCAGAGGAATCCAGGAGAATGACCAAGCTAGAAGTGTCTTCACGACAGGAGTTGCGTGGGGCGAATGATGCGACCATCGACGACGCCATCGCCTACGCCGACCCCATGGTGCTGCGCGGTCTGCTCTATCAACTTACCGGTGACCCTGAGTTGAAGGGGGTCGCTGTAAGATCGGTGCAGGCTGGATTCGCCCAGGGTTTCGTACCGGCGACGGAGACGGATGTCGCCATGCTGCGGCGGAAGGGAGCCGATTTCCTGAAATCTTATCGGGACGCCGGCGCCGGCCCGATCGGGATTGGCCCTCGCGAGCGACTCCCCGAGAGCCTCGGCCTGATGCTTGGCCAACCGCTGCCAGAGGACCTCATCGACCTGCATCTGGAGGAGATGGCTCTGGACCCGGCGGCGCGTTCGCTGAGCTGGCGCGAGCCTGCGGATCCGGCAAAGCTGAAGGATTTCACGGTCACGGTGATCGGCGCCGGCATGGGTGGACTGAACGCGGCCTTGCAACTGCGCAAGGCGGGCTTCCCGTTCACGGTCATCGAGAAGAACTCCGGCGTCGGCGGCACGTGGTGGGAGAATCGCTATCCTGGAGCGCGCGTGGACACGGCCAGCCGCTCCTACACCCACATTTTTGGGGTCGACTTCCCCTACCCCAACCCGTTCTGCGAATGGCGGGAGAACGTGAAGTATTTCAACTGGGTGGCCGACGAATTTGACCTGCGCAAGCACATTCAGTTCGAGACCGAGGTGCGATCGCTGACGTGGGATGAGGACGCTGGGGAGTGGGAGATCGCCGTTGACGGTCCTGGCGGCGCGCGCACGATCCGTTCGCGCGCCGTGATCACTGCTGTTGGCTTTCTCAACCGACCGAACGTTCCCGAAATCCCTGGCAAGGACGCCTTTACAGGCGAGTCATGGCACACGGCGCGTTGGCCCGATGGCGTCGATCTCAAAGGCAAGCGGGTCGCGGTGATCGGTACGGGATGCACGGGCTATCAAATGATCCCCGAGATCGCCTTGGAAGCCGCGCGCGTCACCGTCTTTCAACGCACGCCACAGTGGCTGTTTCCCGTTCCCGGCTATCGCTCGCCCTTCCCGCCGCAGGTTAACTGGCTTGACCGCAACCTTCCATTCCACACCAATTTCATGCGGGCCCGCGCCTGCAATCTCGACGCCCTGGCCAATGTCGCCGAGATCGACCCGGCGTTCAAACATCCGCACGCCTGCAGCGAGATGAACCTGAAGGCGCGTGATTTCAGTCTCGATTTCCTGAAACGCAAGCTTGGCGACCCGGCGCTTGTGGGGGCCATGACCCCCGCTCACCCTGTCTGGTCCGCTCGCGCGGTGGTGGTCGATCCCGAATATTCGGTCCTCGACGCCCTCCTGCGCGAAAACGTCAGCCTGGTTACGTCGGGGATCGACCACATTGAAAGCGGCGGGGTCGTGGACCGTGACGGCGCGCTGCACGAGGCGGATGTCATCGTCTACGCCACGGGCTTCCATGCCACCGAATACCTGTTTCCGATGTCGATCACGGGCCGTGGCGGTCAGACGATCGAGGACCTTTGGGCAAAGGATGGCGCACGCGCCTATCTTGGCTGCATGATGCCTGGATTTCCCAACCTCTGGTCAATCTATGGACCGAATACCAATGGCGCCCTGAACGTTGCGTCATTTCATGAGCAGGTCGGGCTGTACGCGCTGAAGTGCATGGAAACGCTTGTCCTCAGCGGCGCGCGTACGGCGGAGGTGCGACCGGAGGCCTATTGGCGCTACAACCACCTCGTCGACGAGCGCAACATGCGCAAGGCCTGGAGCGACCCCCGCGCCCACAACTACTATTGGACGCAGTATGGCCGCTCGGCGGTGATGAACCCGTTCGATAGCGCCGAGATGCACCGCTTTTTAAGCAAACCCGACCTGGCCGATATTCAGGTCGCCTGATCCGATACCGTCACGGGCCGACGGCCAAGCCCGCGGGCGTGCGGGCGTCGTTGGCGCCAAGGAACACCCCGGTGCGGGGAAATCCGAGCGCTCTGGCCGCGGCGGTGTCTTGCGGGGCAATCCCGATGACTTCGGCCGCGTTGCCCGCGCCCCAGGGCTCCAAAGGCACGATCTTGTGGCCCTTGGCCTCAAGCGCGGCGACAACGTCCGGCGTCAGGGCTCCAGGTTCAACCTGCAAAGAGTCGGGTAGCCACTGGTGGTGATAGCGCGGGGCGTCGACCGCTTGTTGCAGGGGAACCTGATGATCGATAACCGCGATCAGGATCTCAAGGACGGTCGTGATGATGCGCGCTCCGCCCGGCGTGCCGACCACCAGCACGGGTTTGCCATCCTTGAGCACGATCGTCGGCGCCATGGAGCTCAAGGGTCGCTTGCCCGGCGCGATGGCGTTGGCCTTACCCTGGACGAGGCCGAAACCGTTCGGCGCGCCCGGCTTGGCGGTAAAGTCGTCCATTTCGTCGTTGAGGATATAACCCGTGCGGCCTGCGATCACCTTGGCGCCGAAATCATCGTTGAGGGTGTAGGTGACAGCGACGGCGTTGCCGGCTTTGTCGACCACTGAATAATGGGTGGTATTGGCGTTTTCACCCGGCCCCACCGCCGAGCCGAGCGCGCTCGAAGGTGTCGCATGAGCGGGATCGATGCCGCCGCGCAACTTCGCGGCATAGGCCGGCGACGTCAGCCGGTCGACAGGGTTTTTCACGAATGCGGGATCGCCCAGCGACTTGTTGCGATCGAAATAGGCGCGGCGCATCGCCTCGGTGATCACATGCACCTCGGCGGCGGAACGATAGCCGTATTTCGCTAGCGGAAAGGCCTCAAGGATATTGAGCATCTCGCAGATCGTCACCCCGCCGGAGCTGGGTGGCGGGGCGGAGACGACGGTATAGCCGCGATAGCGGCAGGTGATCGGCGTATCCTGGGTTATGTAGTAAGCGGCGAAGTCGGCCCGAGTCAGTATGCCGCCATTGGCCTTGGCCGCGTCGGCAACCTCGGCGGCGTTGACGCCATGGTAGAAGGCATGCTCCCCGCCAACACTGATCCGGCGCAGGCTGCGCGCCAGATCGGTCTGCACGATGCGGTCTCCCGCCGAGACCGGCGCGCCGCCATGCGTGAAAATCGCCTTTACCGTCGCGTCGGCAGCCGGGCCGTCCGCCCCGGTATGAATGACCGCCAGGTCGCCTTCCTGTAGCACAAACCCCTGTTCAGCGAGGCGGATCGCCGGCGCGATCAGGGCCGCCCGTGACATCGTGCCGTAGCGCTTGCGAGCAGCCTCTAGCCCCATGACAGTTCCCGGAGTGCCGATGGAAAGCCAGCCGTCGAGACTCTTCGCGGCGATAGGTTCGCCCTTGGCGTCGAGATACATGTCCGCCGTCGCCGCCAGGGGCGCGCGTTCGCGGAAATTTATGAAGACGTTCTTGCCGCTCGCCAGGTGGGCCAGGAGGAAGCCTCCCCCGCCGAGATTGCCCGCCGCCGGATGCGTCACGGCCAGAGCGTAGCCAACGGCTACGGCCGCATCGATGGCGTTGCCGCCTTTGCGCAGAATCTGCGCGCCAACTTCGGAGGCGTAGTGTTGCGACGTGGCGACCATGCCGGCGCGGGATTCGACGGCCGGTGATGGCGCCGCCAACGACAGGCTGGCGACGGCGGTCGCGGCGGCGAAATGGGATGCAAAGAGGATGAGCTTTCGTTTCATGGAGTGCAGATAACAGGGAAAACCGGCCCGAGCGCAACCAGCGGCGCCGGATGACGGGCGGGGCAGGTGCGGATAAGGTGAGGCCCCACGCGGCTGGAGGCGGAATGTCGAGCGAACTCGAGGCGGCGGCCGGCGCGGCGGCCAGCGGTTTTGTCGGGCGCCTCGCGAGCCGGCACGCGTCACCGCATGGCACGCCGTGCGCCAACTGCGCCACGCCTTTGCAAGGGCCGTGGTGTCATGCCTGTGGGCAGGCCGGCGAGGATTTCCACCGCTCGACCGTTCGGCTGATCGCGGAGGTATTCGAGGGCTTGCTGCACGTCGATGGCCGCCTGTGGCGAACCTTGCCTGATCTCATGTGGCGGCCTGGACGGCTGACCCGCAGCTATCTCGATGGGCATCGCGCGCCGCAGATTCCGCCACTGCGACTGTTCCTTGTGGTGCTGCTTGGCATTTTTGTGGTCGGCGGGCTCACGAACAGGACCGATCCCATCCAGGCGCGCACGACAACGGGTGACGGCGTCAAGGTGAACGTCGGCGCGACCCCAGCGTCGCAAAGCAGTGTCATCGACTTCAATCACATTACTCCCGAGCAGCGTGCGAAAATGAGTCAGCGCATTGCGAGTTCGGATATCCGCGTTCACTTACCAGGGGTGTCCGAGGCGACCGCCAGTGTCTGGCTCAAAGACCGACTTCAACAGGTGCTGACTGACCCCAAACGGTTCGAGCTCATCCTGGAGCAATGGTCCGAGCGCTTCGCCTTCATGATGCTGCCCGTGGCCGCTCTGTTGATGAGCGTACTCTATGTTTTTCAGCGCCGGTTCTACCTGTTCGACCACACGATATTCTCGTTGCACTCCCTTTCGGCTTTGGGCGTGGTGCTGACGGCGACAATGGGGCTGAGCACCCTCGTGGGGGATTCGGCCTCAGTTCTGCTCTTGCCGATGCCCGTCCATCTGTTTGCTCATATGCGAGGCGTCTATCGGAGCAGTGTCCTTGGAACGCTGGTGCGCATGGCGCTGCTGTTCGTCGGCTCGGCCATCGCGGCGGCCCTGCTCGTGGCCGGCCTGGTCGCCGTCGGCCTCAATAGCATGGATACATAAGGGCTTACGCCGAGCGGCTGGCGACGCGGTCGGCGGGTCGATGGCGCCGTTCAGCCTGTCGGCGAGCAAATCGGCGGCGCCGGCGGGGCTAGGAACCGGCGAGACCGGCGTCGACGACGGCAATCGGCGCGGCGGAGTGACGAAGCAAAATCAATGTCGTCGCGGCCGCTACAACCGCGACCGGCAGCAGGGCCAGGAGCACACTCGCCGGGCCGGCTCCCGTGCCGATGAGCAGGCCGGCGACGAATGGCCCGGCGATCGCGCCCAGGCGCCCCACCGCGACCGACGCGCCCACGCCTGTTCCCCGCATGGCGACGGGATAGATGCGCGGCGCCAAGCCGTAGAGACACACCGGGGCGCTACTGATGAAGAGGCCCATGAGCAGTCCCGCCGGTCCGGCCGCCGCGAGGGTGGGCGCCGCGACGGCGAGGATCAGGAGCGAGGCTGCCATGCCCAGATACCAGACGACGATGACCCAGGATCGCCAGCGTTGTTCAAGCAGAAAGGCCAGAGCGATCAGGCCACAACCTCCGCCGAGGTTGAACAGCACCGACACCAGGCTCGCGTCGGACTTCGACACGCCCTTGGCGACCATGAGAGACGGCAGCCACCCGAGGAGGAGATAGAGAGCCGACAGCGCCGTGAACGAAGCTGCCCAAAGCGACAGGGTCCCCGCGGCGCGTCCGCCTCGGAACAGAACGGCGCTGTAGGCCTCGGCCTTGAGGGTCGACAATGAGCGGCCCTTGCACTCGTTGCGAAAGGCCTCCGATTCCGGCAGCGCCAGGACCATCGCGCCCGCCAGCGCGAGCGGCGCCAGACCGCCGAACAGAAAAATGGCTTGCCATGAGCCGACCGCGGCGACCAGCGCGCCCACCATGCCGCCGAACGGCAGACCCGCGCTGATCAACATCACAGCGCGGCCTCGCCGCTGTTCGCCCACCGCCTCGGCCGCAAGGGCGACAAAGTTCGGCATTCCTCCCCCCAGGCCCAGGCCAGCGAGCAGTCGGATCACCAAAAGGCTCGTGAAACCCGACGCTTCGACCGTCGCCAGAGAGAACAGGCTGAACACCACCAACGAGCCGATCAACGTCCAGCGACGCCCTATGCGATCGGCAAGCCGCCCCAACGTGATGGCGCCGACGAACAGCCCGAGCGTGCTGGCCGTGATCACCAGGGTCATCTGATCGTGCGCAAGATGCATGGCCGGCGCCAGGCGCGGCGCGGCCAGGCCCATGGACTGAATGTCCCAGCCTTCGGTCATCGCCGCGACAAAGCACAGCGGGAGCGTTGCGCCAGCGCCTCGCCCCGTCCTGCCTACGATGTTTGCCTTCATTCGACCCCCGGCCCGGCGGTTCGGGATCGATGCTATCGTCAGACCCAAGCGCGTCGGCTATCAACCAGGAAGCTTCCATAGGGAGGAAGACCACCATGAACAACCAGAACGACGTCGCGGATCTCGTTGCGACTGACGATGGACGCGACCTCGCGTTCGCCGAACGCGGCTTCATCGCCACCCGGTCCGACCCCGTGATCAAGGGACCGGGGGGCCGCATCGCCTTCGACCTGTCGGCCTATGATTTCCTCACCAGTCCGGCTCCGGCGAGCGCCAACCCCAGCCTGTGGCGACAGGCGCGCATCCTGACCCGGCACGGCCTCTTCAAGGTGACCGAAGGCGTTTATCAGGTGCGTGGCTTCGATGTGTCCACCGTGTCATTCATCGACGCAGGCTCGGGCTGGATCGTGGTCGACCCATTGACCACCGTCGAGGTGGCGCGGGCGGCCCTGGATCTTGCGTGCGAGCACGCGGGACGAAAGCCGGTCATCGCGGTGATCTATTCCCACAGCCACGTCGACCACTACGGCGGGGTCGGCGGGGTAACGACCACCGAGGAGGTCGCCAGCGGCAAGGTCATGGTGATCGCGCCAGAGGGCTTCCTTGAACATGCGGTCTCGGAAAACATCATCGCCGGGCCCGCAATGCTGCGACGCGCGCGTTTCCAGTTCGGCAGCACCTTGGCGAAAGGCGCGGAAGGCGAGATGACCTCGGGCCTTGGCCCCTGCCCGTCCATGGGCGCCATGTCGCTGATCGCGCCGAGCCATCTGGTCACCCACACTGGCCAGGAGATGCGCATCGGTGACCTGACGCTCGTGTTCCAGCTTACGCCGGGGACCGAGGCGCCGGCGGAAATGAATTTCCACCTGCCGGCCAGGCGCGCGGTGTTCATGGCCGAAAACGCCAACCTGACCATGCACAATCTCTTGCCCGCGCGTGGCGCATTGGTGCGCGATTCCAAGGCCTGGGCCGACTACCTGACCCAGTCCATTCGCCTATTCGGCGACAAGAGCGATGTGATGTTCGCCGCGCACGGTATCCCACGGTTCGGCCAGGCCGAGATCGTGGATTTTCTCACCCGTCACCGGGACGCCTACAAATTCCTGCACGATCAATCCGTGCGGCTCATGAACAATGGCCTGACCGCGAGCGAGATCGCCGAAGGGCTGGAATTGCCGCCAGTCCTGGCCAGGCAATGGTACAATCGCGGCTACTACGGCACGATGAGTCACAACTCCAAGGCGGTCTATCAGCGCTACCTTGGCTGGTACGACGCCAACCCCGCCAACCTGAATCCGCTACCGCCCGAACCGGCCGCCAAGAAATATGTCGCGGCCATGGGCGGCGGCCAGGCGGTCGTGGAGCTTGCGCGCCAGGCGCTTTCGGACGGGGACCCCCGCTGGGCGGCGACGCTGTTGAACCATGTGGTGTTCGCCGATGACAGGGACCAGGTCGCCCGCGATCTTCTGGCAGAGGTCTACACGGCGATGGCCTTCGCCAGCGAGGCCGGCACATGGCGCAATATCTATCTCACGGGCGCGGATGAACTTCGGCATGGCCCCAAACAGCTACCCCCGGGCGGGTTTAATCCGGATGTACTGGCCGCGACCACGACGGCGATGTTGCTCGATTTCGCCGCCGTCCGCGTCAACCCAGACAAGGCGGCCGCTCGGCAATTCAAGTTGAACCTTGAGCTGACGGATCGCGACGAGCGGGTGCTGATCACTGTCGGATCAGGCGTGTTGATTCACGAGGCGGGTGTTCGAGATGACTCCCCCGACGCGACCGTACGTCTGCGCCGGCCCTTTTTGTTGATGACCCTGTTCGCCGGCGCCCCCATCGCACCCCTGATCGAAAGCGGCGAGATCTCGATTGATGGCGATCCCTCGGTCTACACGGCGCTCGTCGATCTGATCGAACCTCTCAATCCGAATTTTCCGGTCGTGACTCCCTAGGCCGCCGAGACCAGCCCGCTGACCGGAACCATCGCGGATGTGACGCCGTTTCGAAGAACCGCAGCATTCTGTTCAGATTTTCGCTTTATTGTTCTGGCCTCCCATTCAAGACACATCAAACAAGGGACCTGGGACGCATGATGCATCGCGCAGTCGCCAAATACGCCACGATCGCCGGATTGATCATCAGCCCTAGCCTTGCGGCGGCGCAGCCAACAGTCGCGACGCAGCCGGCCGAGCATCAGGCGGCGCAGCAACTGCGCCAGGCGGGTGTGAAGGCGTGCCTGGGCATGTCCGAACGGCTAACTCGGTCGGTGCTGCTGCCGAACGCCACCTACGCGGCGATGTCGACCTGGAAGCCGGACGCCCCAGACGCCCACATGGCGTCTGCGATCATCGGTGAGAAATCAAATCAACGCTCGGTGGCGACCATCTCCGGCGTGTTCGTGTCGCCCTCTCCAGGGGGGTGTGACGGCGCGGCGATGGAGGTGAGCCCGACGACCAAGGCATGCGCACCGGTGCAGACCGATATGCAAAGTCATGGCTGGAAGCTGCTGGCGAATCTCGCCTCCGCCGCGCCCACACTGGTGGATGCCTCCGGGACCGTCAGAATGATCCTCCTGTCGGCGCCTTCATCAGGCTGTGTCGTGATATCGTTGGTGACCGGCTACGGGAAATAGCAAAGGGGACTTGATCGCCGGCGCCGCGACCGGACTACATCGCCGTAACAACCCGGTCCACGCAGGTCTGAGACTGCCAGACGATCTGCGTCACTTTCGAGGTGTAACCCCGCGGCGCCTCTGGTGCGAAGATCACCAGCAGGCGACAGGATAGGGGCTCGCCGCTCGCGCCAGAACGCAGTCGCACCTTGTAGCGCCAGTGACTGGCGTAGGTGCCGTCGAGGTTCGGCGCGCCGATCAGCTGGTAGACTTCCTTTTTTCGCAACCCGACAGCCACCTTGCCGACGACGACGGGATCAAGGATCGGGCCGTGAATATTCCCGGCGATGTCCTTGTTTTGAAAGGACCGCGGATCGACGACGCCATCGTAGGCCATTACGGCCGACGCCTGTGCGCAGACGATCGCGCCAAGCGCAGCCGCGGCCTTTGTCAGAGCTTGCATTGTAGACCCCACGTTCCGTCGATATCGGTTGCCACGCTCAGCTTTAGCCGCCTCACGCGCCCTGGCAAGGCTCAGGGCGGCCCCAAAAGCCTCAGCCGACGCTCGCGCCGACGATCCATACCGCCGCCGGCGCCAGCACACCGATGGAAGTCTCGTACGGCGCCAGCGCCGCGCGCACCGCGGCGCTCGCAGCGGCGGCTACCGAAGGAGTGTCCTGGATCGCCCGCCCCAGCGGCCCAACGCGAAAAGCCAGCTCCACCGATTCATCAAGCGATCCGCCGCCAATCCTGACGTCGAATGGCGAGATCTCCACCTCGCTGAACCCAGCGGCCTTCAGGATTTGGCGAATCCGGTCCGGGTCGGCGAAGGCGAAGGGGCCTGGCGCGCTTGGATCCGGTGGCGGCATCGGCGGCAACAGCGGCGCGGCGGCCTCTATCGGCGCCCGCATCCAGACGTTTTCCGCCAAGGCTCGCCAACAGACGAACGCCAGACGGCCACCGGGCCTGAGGGCCCGGCCGATATTGGCGAATGCGGCCACCGGATCGGCGAAGAACATCACGCCAAACCGACTGAAGACCGCATCAAACGGTTCCGCGTCGAATTCGGCGATCTGAGCGTCGGCCTCGACAAAGGTGACGTTTGCGAAGCCCGCCTGTCGCGCACGCTCGCGCGCCACCGCCAGCATGGGTTGCGAAATGTCGGCGGCCACGACGCTGCCGCCGGGGGCCAGCCGCGCCGCGAGAGCCAAGCTTGTCTCGCCGCAGCCGCACCCCACATCGAGTACGCGTTCGCCCGGCGCCGGCGCGAGCACTCGCATGGCTTCGTCGCCCAAGGGCCGCAATTGCCGATCCAGGCGCGCCTGAAATTGCACCCAGGTCTGCCCCGCGACTGCGTTCCAATAATCGATCATCACGGTGTTGTCGGCTTCGGCCATCGTGATCTCCCTCGTTCCGGCTCTTGACTAGGCCTAAACCGTCCGTGGCGAAATGGGTCGGCGAGGGATCAAACCCCGCGCGGACCCCCCGATCCTTGGCCGCGGCTGCGCGCAAAGGAGGCGCGAGCGGTCTATTGCGGGGCTTAGCGACAAAACAACGACCTTTGGACTTGCAACAGCGTCCGATGCAGACGAAATCTCCCCGCGCTCAGGACTGCAAGCGCGAACGCGCCGATGAATTGGAGGAAGGACTATATGGAAATGAAGCCAGGTTCCCGCTGGGCGAGCGCCGTATGCGACGCGGAAGTTGTCGTCGTCCGCCCGCCAAAGTCGGGGGGCGACCTCGCCTGTGGGGGCCATGCTGTGGTGGCTCATGGCGGCGCTAAGCCCGATGTCGCGCGGCTTGATACGGCGCAAGACCCGGCCCCACTGGTGGGCAAACGCTATGTCGACGCCGACAGCGGTCTAGAGGTGCTTTGTGTAAAGGCGGGCAAGGGCGCCCTCTCGCTCGACGGTCGACCGCTCGCTCTGAAGGAAGCCAAGGCGCTTCCCGCTTCGGACTGAAGCCCCGGTATGCACACCTCACTCCTGCTGGAGATGGCCGCCGAGACGTTTCCCGATCGTTTGGCCGTCGGACATCTATCCGAGGGCGTGAGCTATGCCGAACTCGCCGCTCGCGCCCGGGCCGGAGGCGTTTGGCTTGGAGGCCTGGGCGAAGGAACGATCGTTTTCGTCGGCCAGAACAGTGTCGCCGCGCCAACGGCGATCTTCGCCAGCGCCGAGGTTGGCCGTCCGTTCGCCCCGCTGAACTATCGGCTCGCCGACGCGGACCTGCGGCGCCTGCTTGGCAGGACCGCGCCTTCGGTCGCGATCGTCGACGACGACATGGTTCATCGTGTCAGCGGCGTCGATGGCGTCGTGATCGTAACCCGTTCCGCGTTCGAGGCCGCGTGCGTCGATCCTGTTAACCGCGCGGCCGAAAAGCCGGTGGTGGATGTGGACATCGCCGTGCTGCTGTTCACCAGCGGCACCACGGGTGAGCCCAAAGCCGCCGTGCTGCGGCACCGCCACCTGGCCTCCTACGTCATCTCGACCGTCGAATTCATGCATGCCGACGAGGAAGAGGCCGCTCTGGTCAGCGTACCGCCTTACCACATCGCTGGCATCGCCGCGACACTGACCGCGGTGTACGCCGGGCGGCGAAATGTGTTCCTGCCCGCCTTTTCTCCCGAGGCCTGGGTCGATACCGCCGCCGCCGAGAAGGTCACTCACGCCATGCTGGTGCCGACCATGCTGGGACGGGTGCTGCCTATCCTTCAAGCCCGCGGCGAGAAACTGCCGCACCTGCGAGCCCTGTCCTATGGCGGCGGGCGGATGCCGGCTTCAGTTATCGAACACGCGATGCGGTTGCTGCCGAACGTCGATTTCGCCAACGGCTATGGCTTGACCGAGACCAGCTCGACGATCGCGGTGCTGGGGCCAGAGGATCACCGCGCCGCGATTCAGTCGTCGGATCCTCACGTGCGGCGGCGGTTGGGGTCCGTGGGCAAGCCTCTCCCCTCCCTTGAACTCGAAATCCGCATGCCCGACGGCGCACTCGCCCCGATCGGCACGAGCGGCGAGGTCTATGTGCGCGGCGAACAGATCGCCGGCGAATACCTTGGAAAATCGGTGATCGACGGCGATGGCTGGTTCGCCACGAACGACGCCGGCTGGATGGATGACGAAGGCTATCTCTTTGTCGAAGGCCGCCTCGACGACGTGATCGTGCGCGGCGGCGAGAACATATCTCCGGGCGAGGTCGAGGACGTCCTGCGCACCCATCCCCATGTGGCCGACGTTGCCGTTTTCGGCCTGCCCGACGACCAGTGGGGCGAAAAGGTCGCCGCGGTGGTCGTCGCCAAGGACGGCGCGCCGACAACGGCGGACCTGGCCGAGTGGGTCAAGGCGAAGCTGCGATCGACCAAGACACCTGAGACCTGGGAGTTTCGCGGCGAACTCCCCTACAACGACACCGGCAAGCTGCTACGCCGGGTGCTGAAGCAGGAGCTGTCGGCAAATAAGGCATAGCGTCCCCAAAAGCACGGAATGCGGGCGACCGCGCCCGCACACCCCGCAAATGCGCCTGCCGCGGCGAAGATGAGCACCTATCGATCCTTTCCATGGACCTGACCGACGACCTTCTTGAGTTGGGCGGGTTGGGCCTACATGTCGTTGATCTGGCCGCCCCCCGGGGCGCCGCCCCGACAGCCGATGGGGTCGTACGTCTGGGAGTCTCCGCGCAGCCCTCCAGACTGGCGGTTCGGCCCGAGGACTACGACATCCTGCTCTGCGGCGATCCCACCGCGCCTGATCCGTGGGTCGGCGTCGAGGATGACCAGCTGTCGGGGGCTGTGAGCACGATCGTCACCGCCGTAGAACGGCAGCCGCTGGCCTCCGCGGTAGCCGCCCAAGTGCTACGAATGACGCTTTCCCTCAGCCTGGCCGACGCGCTTGCGCTTGAGTCCCTCGCCTACTCGATGATGCTGGCCTCATCGCCGTTCAAAGCCTGGAGGGCGACGACGCCTGTCCGCCGGCGCGACGGCGACGAAGGACCAAGGGTGCTGACGACCCGCGATCGCGACGCCATCACGATCACCCTCAACCGGCCCGCCGCGCGGAACGCCTTCGACGCCCGCATGCGCGACGCGCTTTGCGAGGCCCTGGAATTCGCGGCGATGGATCCCGACCTAGCGTCCGTCATTTTATGCGGTTCAGGCCCCGCCTTTAGCGCCGGCGGCGATCTCAACGAGTTCGGCGCGGCCGGCGACCCGGGCTTCGCCCACGCTGTACGGGTGCTGCGATCGGCGGCGCGCGGCGTCGCCGAACTGGGTGATCGCGTCACCGCCCGGCTGCATGGGGCCTGCGTCGGCGCGGGCATCGAGGTTCCAGCCGCCGCCGGGCGGGTCACAGCCGTCGCGGACACCTTCTTTCAGTTGCCGGAAGTCTCCATGGGGTTGATCCCCGGCGCAGGAGGCACAGCGACGATCGCCCGTCGCGTCGGCCGCCACAGAGCCTGTTACATGGCGATCAGCGGCGCCCGCATCGACGCCGCCACCGCGCTCTCCTGGGGCCTGGTCGACGCCCTGGATCCCGCCCCGTGACCTTGGTGGCTACCGCCATAGACGCCATGACGGCCGAAATTTACCAAGCCGCCCGCGCGCTCGGATCGGCGACGGAACTTAACCTCTCGCGCGCGACATCCCGGGCCTGGGCGGCGCCGCTGCAGTCGCCCGGCATCTGGTCGTCGAACCGAGTCGCGCGCCTGGTCCGCGCCGCCGACGGTTGGCTGGCGGTCAATCCGCCCCGTCAGAGCGATCTCGAAATGGTCCCCGCGTGGTTGGAATGCACGCCGGTCACCGATCCCTGGCGGTCGATCACACGCATCGCCCGGAGGTCGCCGAGCGCCGACATGGTGGCGCGCGCCAGACTCCTTGGCATGCCGGTTTCGCGCGTGGGCGAGATCCGGGCCGCCGACTGGCGCCCGCTTACGCGCCCGTTCGGTCGGGCCTCCCGACGGCCTGGGCCGCCTCGTCCCCGCGTCGTCGACCTGACAAGCCTTTGGGCGGGTCCTCTGTGCGGGCGCATCCTGGCGGACAATGGCGGCGTGGTCACGAAGATCGAGAGCTCGTCCCGACCGGACGTGATGCGAGATGGCGCGCCCGCCTTTTTTGACGAACTCAATGGCGACAAGACACTGCTGACCTTGGATTTTCAGCGCGCCGCCGACCACGAAAGGCTTCGCGAAGCCCTGGACTCCGCCGACGTCGTGATCACGAGCGCCCGCCCTCGCGCCTTCGATCAGCTGGGTCTGTCGCCTGAACGGGTATTTCACACGAACCCGACCCTGGTTTGGGTGGCGATCACCGGGCACGGCTGGACTGGCGAGGCCGCCAATTGGGTCGGCTTCGGCGACGACACCGCCGCCGCCGGCGATCTGGTGAGAAGGACACGAAGCGGCGCCCCTCGCTTCGCCGGCGACGCCCTTTCCGACCCCTTGACCGGCCTCGCCGCCGCCTATGGCGCGATGCGAGCTCTGGCTGAAGGGGGCGGCGTCCTCATCGATGCGGCGATGTCGCGAACGAGCGCCGGCGCCGTAAGCGTGTTCGCGCGTGGTCGCGCCGCACCGTGACCGACCAAACCCTGACCCTGCGAAACGTCGAGATCGACGGTCTCGGAGGGCTTGATGTACGGATCAACGGCGCACGCATCGTCGAGATCGCGGTGGGTCTACGTGGCGGGAGCGGCGAGATCGACGGCCGCGGCGGCGCGCTCATCCCTGGCTTGATCGACCATCACGTCCACCTGTTGGCGACCGCGGCCCGTGCGGACTCCGTGTCGCTGGACGGCGTCTCGAACCGCGACCAGATCGGCGAGCGACTGCGCGCCCACGCCGTGACTCGCGCCGCCGGCGCCTGGATTCGCGCGCTCGACTGCCCGCCCCATATCGCCGCGAGTTTGGACCGGCTGGCGCTGGACGCCATTTTCGACGACCGGCCGTTAAGAATGCAGGACCAGAGCGGGGCCCTGTGGATCCTCAACAGCCGCGCCCTCGACAAGATACAGGCGCCTTTCGGGCCACCGGGCCTGGAGCGGGACTATCGTGGCGCGCCGGTCGGTCGTCTCTGGCGAGGCGACGCCTGGCTGCGCGGTGAGATCGGCGAGACGGCGCCGCCCATGCGGCCGATCGGCGAACGTCTCGCCGCCATGGGTGTGACCGGCGTCATGGACGCCAGTGTCTCAAACAATGCGGGGAGCGCCGAGGCTCTGGCGACGGCGATTCGCGCCGGCGACCTGCCGCAACGATTGCGTCTGATGAGCGCCGGGCCCCTCGCCCCTCCGGCCGACCAGACCTGGCGGATTGGTCCCGTGAAGGTGATGCTGGACGATCGGGATCTGCCGCCCCTGGACGCATTCATTGACCAAATCGTCTCGGCCCACGCTGAGCGGCGGCCGGTGGCGGTCCATTGCGTCACCGCGACCCAATTGGCGCTCACCTTGGCGGCCTTCGACGTCGCCGGATCTTCGTCAGACGATCGCATCGAACATGGAGGCGTCATTCCCCTTGAGGCCATCGGCGACCTCAAACGTTTTGGCCTGACCGTCATCACCCAGCCCAGCTTCGTCCACGACCGGGGCGGCCGATATCTCGCCGAGGTCGACCCGCACGAGCAGGGAGACATCTATCGCTGCGCCAGTCTGCTGCGGTCGGGGGTCCGGGTGGCGGCAAGCTCCGACGCCCCTTACGGCGACCTGGATCCCTGGGCCGGCATGCGCGCCGCCGTCCTACGCCAGAGCCGCCGGGGTCTGGTGGTGGCTTCGGATGAACGCGTTCCGGCGAGGCGGGCGCTGAGCCTCTATCTCGGCGGGTTCTCCGACCCAGGCGGACCGCCCCGAAGAGTCGCCGTCGGCGAGCCCGCGGACCTATGCCTTCTCAAGACCCCGCTGGCGGAGGCTCTCGACACCCTCAGCGCCGACATCGTCGCGGCGACGATTGTGGGCGGGCGGCTGGCTTATCAGGCGCCTTGATCGCTTCACACCATATCCACGGTCAGCCGATGCGGGCCCCAGGCGGTTTTCCCCAGCGCCTCCCGGTGGGTGAACCCAACCTTCACCAGAAACCCTGTGACCGAGAGACCAAAGCTCCCTGGCGCACCTCGCGAGGCGCATGTTTATCGCCCTGACACGGCGCTTCCGAAAAAACGTCGACCTGCCAGGCTTCTGCCGATAGACCGAACTAGGTGACCCGCTCAGCCGGGTTGCCGGCCGCGACGCGGACCGGACGGATCGCCAGCCGTGATCCGTCCCTAGGTCCAAGGGGGAAGTGCAAGATTTATGGAATATAAGATTCTCGACATGGGCCTGCCCAATCCGGCCGGTCATTCGCCACTGCGTCGGCCCGGGTCGGTGCGCCGCACCACGACCCTCGACGTGAGCTGGCCGGACGGCCGGGCGGGCGCCATGTGGTTTGTCGGGCGTGGACGCGACATCCTCACACCCAGGGACGGTGGCGACCCGGTCGTGCTCCGCGAAGAGACCATGGAGGCGCGTCTCGGTTGGGATCGAACGATACAGTCCATTTCCACGCCCAAGGCCGTCAATCTGGCCCCATTGGTGGGTGAGCGTGGTGGCGGTCGCCTGCGTCAGGTGCTGCTCGACCATCTGCCTGAGGAGCGCCGAAACGGCACGCCGCTCTATCTGCTGCTCGACGACATCTCTGGCGTCAGCCTGATTTCTGGCTGGTCGTGGTCGCGTTGGCCCGAACTGATGGCCGACTCCCTGGAGGGGCACCCCATGGCCAACATGAGCCGAGAGGAGCGGTTTCAGTCCATGGCCAGCGTTTGCATCGGCTTTCGCCCTGGCTCCAGCGCCCTGTCGGCGGACCGCATGGGCCCGCCGGATCAGAACAACGCCGAGGTGGTTCCCCTGCCCCACCCTGACGATCCGAAGGGGTGGCATCAGTTTTCCGAATTCCCAAGCGTTCATATGCGACGGGCCCGCCGCATCGATGTCTGGCTGGATGACGGGATCGCCATCGACGCGGCGTTTCAAGATAGCGGCAGCTCGCCCAGCGGCCGGCGGGTCGCGATCCACGAGTACAAACTTTCCGCCCATTCCGACGCGGCGGGCGACACCCTCGCGCAACTCAAGGCCGAGCCCCGCGTTTTGCCGTTCGCCGAATGCCCGAACGCCATCGAGAACATCGGCGCTGTGATCGGCTCGCCTTTGCGTGAGTTGCGGGACCGCGTGTTACAGAATCTCGGAAAGACCATGGGCTGCACGCACCTCAACGACGCCATGCGCGCTCTGGCCGAAACTCCAATCCTCGCCGGCGAGCTGCGGGAGCGCATGGCGGCGTAGCGCCGAGGTGCGCTGACCCAAGTTCATTCACCCAGAGCGACCCACCAAAACGCTCCTTCCGGCGAAAGCCGGGCCCCAGACTCCCGGGTATTGGGCAAACGAAGCCCCCGTGCCACGAACTCATTCCGCACCCCGGTGGTCGTCAGGGTGAACCGGTATCTTGGAATGGGCTTCGCGCCCGTCGCCCGCCCGCGGGGACTTGCCGGATCAACGCCCTCGCCCCATCATCGGGGACAACACATCAGGGAGACGACCAACCATGGCACGGCAGACGCGCGTCCTCGCGGGCGATATCTATTTTGGCGAAGGTCCCCGCTGGCATGACGGCCGGCTGTGGTTCAGCGACTTCTATGCCGGCGCGGTGAAATCGATCTCCCTGGCCGGCGACATGCGTGTCGAGTTCACCCACGACGACCGGCCGTCGGGTCTGGGGTGGATGCCCGACGGCTCGCTTCTCTTCGTCTCCATGACCAGGCGCCAGGTGATGCGCCGCACCGCCGACGGCAAGATCAATCTACACGCCGACCTGAGCGGCCTGGCCACGTTTCACTGCAACGACATGGTCGTCGACGCCGCCGGCGGCGCCTACGTGGGCAATTTCGGCTTCGATCTGGACGCCGAGATCGTGGCGCGGGGGATCGAGAACGTCATCGCCAAACACACCACCGCCAAGCTGGCCTATGTGGCTCCGAACGGCGCGATCAGCGTCGCGGCGGAAGGCATGCATTTCCCCAATGGCCCGGTGATCACGCCGGACGGCAAGACGCTGATCGTGGGCGAGTCCCTCGGCGCCTGCCTGACCGCGTTCGACATCGGCCCGGGCGGCACGCTGTCCAACCGCCGGACCTGGGCCGACATGAGCCCCCGTGTGCCGGACGGCATCTGTCTGGACGCCGATGGAGCCATCTGGGTCGCTAACCCGATCGCCCCGGAGTGCGTTCGCTACGCCGAGGGCGGCAAGGTGCTGGAGGTGATCGATACCGGCATGCCCTGCTACGCCTGTATGCTCGGCGGTGACGACGGGCGCACGCTCTTTATGCTCACCGCTCCCTCGTCCCTGGCCCACGAAGCCGCCGCGGTGCCGAAGGGTCAACTCGTCATCGCCGAGGTCGATAGTGGTCGAGCCGGCTGGCCGTGAAGCGTTACGGGAGCGTCTGACCCAGGGTCAGTAGTGACGGGGCGCCCCCCGAGCCTGTAGGCTGCGCCAAACCGAACCCAACACCGCTCTCACGGGAAACGCGCCATGCCTGCCTTCAAAGCCATCCGCCTCTTTAAGACCGACGCCGGCCAGGAGACCCGTTTTGTCGATCTTTCCGACGACGACCTGATGGCCGGCGACGTCACCGTACGCGTCGATTATTCGACCGTGAACTACAAGGATGGCCTGGCGCTCAGCGGCGCGACGCCCATCGCTCGCACCTTGCCGCTCACCCCCGGCATTGATTTCTCCGGCGTCGTCGAGAGCTCAAGCCACCCCGACTTCAAGCCCGGCGACCGCGTGGTGCAGAACGGCTTTGGCCTCAGCGAGACCTGGCACGGGGGCTATGCGCAACGCGCCCGGGTTAAGGGCGAGTGGCTGGTCAAGCTCGACGACAGGATCTCCAACAGCCGCGCCATGGCCATCGGCACCGCCGGCTATACCGCCATGCTGGCGGTGATGGCCCTTGAACATGGCGGCGTCACCCCCGCTTCAGGCGATGTCATCGTCACCGGCGCCGCCGGCGGCGTCGGCAGCGTGGCCATCGCCCTGCTCTCCAAGCTCGGGTACCGCGTCGTCGCCTCCACCGGCCGGCGCGAGAGCGAAGGCGCCTATCTCACCAGCCTAGGCGCGGCGGAAATCATCGACCGCGCCGAACTCTCCGCCCCCGGCCGCCCGGTCGGCAAGGAGCGCTGGGCCGGCGCCGTCGACAGCGTCGGCAGCCACACCCTGGCCAACGTTCTGGCCCAGACGAGCTACGCCGGTGTCGTCACCGCCTGCGGCCTCGCCCAAGGCATCGACCTGCCCGCCAGCGTCGCCCCCTTCATCCTGCGCGGCGTGACGCTGGCGGGAATCGAGTCGGTGCAGGCCCCCCTGGTCAAGCGCAAGATTGCCTGGGCGCGTCTGGCCACCGACCTTGATCTCGACAAGCTGGATGCGATGACGACGAACGCGGTTTTGGCCGACGTGCCCGGCCTCTGCGCCGCGATCCTGAAGGGTGAGGTGCGGGGGCGGGTCGTGGTGGATGTGAACAGGTAGGAGGCAAGCGTCATTTGGCTCGGAACAAGAAGGGCCGAACCATTTGGTTCACTCGCGTACTTTGGAGCTACATGCCCTGCACTGCAGACGGATTCGCAGTGATGTTTGTCTCTATCATGGCCGCTAACGCGGGCGTTTGGTCCGCGCTTTGGGTCGTCCATGCTCTTGGTCATCCAGAGTGGGAGTTCTACGCCTTTATGACCATGATATTACCAATCGCCGCGTTACTTTACGTCGCCGAAACACATTCGAACGACAGAAAGTAGAGCCAACACCGGCTTGGTGGCATTGGCTCTGTCCCCCTACCGCCCGTTCGGCAAAGTCGCCGCGATGGCCTCGGCCTGACGGAACAGCTCCGGATCGATGACCAGCCCCGACGCCGCCGCGTTCTCTTCCAGCTGGCTCGGCCGGCTCGCGCCAACGATGGCGGAGGCGACGTTGGGTTCGCGCAGGACCCAGGCCAGGGAGAACTGCGACATCGTGCAGCCCGCCTGGGCGGCCAGGGGTTTCAGCTCTTCGACGGCCTGGAGCACCTCGGGCCGCAGCCAGTTCTGCATCATCTGGCCCATGGACTGGCTGGTGGCGCGCGAGTCCGCCGGCGGCTTTGCGCCTGGCGCGTATTTGCCGCTGAGCACGCCCTGAGCCAACGGCGACCAGACAACCTGAGAAGCCCCCGTCGCCACGCACGCCGGAAACACCTTCTCTTCCGGGCGCCGCCAGAGCAGGGAATACTGCGGCTGGCTTGAGACGAACCGCTCCATGCCCGGTATCGCCGCGGCGGCCTCGATCTGCGGCGCCGACCATTCACTGAAACCGATGTACCGCGCCTTGCCCTGCCGGACGACGTCGCTCAACGCCGCCATCGTCTCTTCCAGGGGAGTGTCGGTATCGTACCGGTGGCACTGGTAGAGGTCGACATAGTCAGTTTTCAGGCGTGCCAGGGAGGCGTCGATCTGTTTGGCGATCTGAGCCCGCGAAAGGCCGCGATCGGTGGCGCTCATCGGGAAATAGACCTTCGTCGCCAGCACGTAGGAGTCGCGCGGCCGGCCCGCGAGGGTGTCGCCCAGAAAGGTTTCGGCGGCGCCGCGGCCATAGACGTTGGCCGTGTCGATGAAGTTGATTCCGAGGTCGAAGGCCTTGTCGACGCAGGCCCGCGCCGCGTCGGTCTCCACCCCCACGCCATAGGTGAGCCACGAGCCCAGCGAGATCTCCGACACGATCAGGTCGCTGGCGCCCAGTTTGCGGTATTTCATCGTGAGGTGGTTCCTTGGAGAGGGGATTGGGCGAACGCTAGCTCGACGCGCCGCCGCTGCATTCCAGAATCTGGCCGGTGACGTAGTCGGATTCCGGAATGCAGAAGAGGAACACCGAGCCGGCGGCGTCTTCGGGCGAGCCTGGACGGCCGAGCGCGGTGGTCGCCTTGATCCGCGCAAGGGCCCGGGGATCGAGGCCGACCTTGTAGTCCCGGCCGGCCACGGAGATCGTCTTGGGCCCGTCGTCGAGCGGCTGGGTGAGGCGCGTCTCGATATGACCGAAACAAACGCAGTTGACCGTCACGTTGTAGCGGCCCCACTCCTTGGACAGGGTCTTTGTGAGGCCGAAGAGCGCGGCCTTGCCTGCCGCGTAGGCGATCATGGTGGCGGCGCCGTGCAGGCCCGCGACGGAGGAAATGTTCACAACCTTGCGCGCGCGCGGCCGGCCGTGGGCCTCGGTCTCGCGGGCGGCGGCCTCGCGAATATAGGGGGTGACAGCGCGCAACAGACGGAACGGCGCGGCGGCATGCACCTCCATCATCGCCGCCCACTGCTCGTCGCTGGTGTTCTGGATGGTGGTGTTCCAGATGTAGCCGGCGTTGTTGACGATGATGTCGACGCCGCCAAAAGCGCTCAACGCTTCATTGATCATCAGGTCGGGAAAGGCCAGGTCGGCTACGTCGCCGATCACCGCGTGGGCCCGGCCACCGAGCCCCTCGATCAGGGCCAGCGTCTCCGCCGCCGGCCCCTCATCAAGATCGTTGATCACCACGTCGGCGCCCTCGGCCGCCAGCTTCAAGGCGATCGCACGACCGATGCCACGTCCCGATCCGGTGACGAGGGCGGTTTTGCCGCGGAGTTTGGTCATGGGTTATCCTCCTTCGAACATTCCTGGAGCCGGCGTTGCGCTACCTCCACCACTTTGTGGTCCGCATCCCTACCTAACCTTCGCCGTATAGACCTCCGGCTTGAACCCCACGACCAGTTCTCCACCCAGGTCGAGCACCGGCCGCTTGATCATCGAGGGCTGGGCCAGCATCAGATCGATCGCCTTGGCGGCGTCCAGGCCCTCTTTGTCGGCGTCGGGCAGTTTGCGGAAGGTCGTGCCGGAGCGGTTGAGGAGGACTTCCCAGCCGACGGCGTGGACCCAGCGCTCCAGCGTGGCGCGGTCGATCCCCTCGACCTTGTAGTCATGAAAACGCGGCGCGTGGCCGTGAGCGCCCAGCCAGTCGCGCGCCTTCTTCATCGTATCGCAGGCCTTGATGCCGTAGATCGTCATGCTCATGCCCGTTACCTGAACCGGTTCTTCACCGCCGCGCAATGGCGAAACCGGCCACCTGCTTGTAACGCGCGGCGATCTCCTCGAGTTCGGCGCGGCTCACGACCTCGGCGATGTCGTTGAAGCCGTTCGGCGCGCGCGCCTCGGCGATATCCATGCACTGCTCCGGTCCGTCGGCGCGATTGGCGCGCACGATGGCCGCCGTGGCCGGCAGGCGGACGTCCTGGTATCGGGCCAAGGCGTCCGCCGGGTCGGCGGCGTTCGCCAATGCGTCCGCCAGGGCGCGGGCGTCCAGGATCGCCTGGCTCGCGCCATTGGAGCCGATCGGATACATCGGGTGAGCGGAGTCGCCGAGCAAAGTCACGCGCCCCCGGCTCCAGAACGGCAGTGGGTCGCGATCGACCATCGGAAACTGGTAGATTGAGGAGGCTCCCCGTATCAGCGCAGGTACGTCGAGCCAGTCGAAGCGCCAGTCCTCGAACGCGGGCAGAAAATCGGCGACATCGCCCAGGCGGTTCCAGTTCTCCCGGGTGAGGAACGCCTCCCGCGGCAACTCGGCGATCCAGTTTATCGTCGCGAGGCCCCGACTATCGGGCGGCGTGAGCGGATAGGCCACGAACTTCTGGCGGCGATGGCCTGCCATGATCATCGTCGCGCCTGAAAGGAAAGGCGGCGCCTGGGTGGTCGCCCGCCAGAGCACACGGCCCGAATAGGCGGGCGGACCCTCCTCCGGAAAGAACGCGGCGCGCAACGTTGAGTGGATGCCGTCGGCGCCGATCAAGACATCGCCGCTCTCGCCATGCGTCGCGCCGGACGCGTCCACAAATGTCGCCCGCACGCCGGCGGCATCCTGTTGAAACGCGACCAGCTCACGATCCATGTGGATCGCGCCATCGGCCAATCGCTCACTGGCGGCCTCAAGCAGGGCCATCTGCAGCCGCCCACGATGCACCGAAAGCTGAGGCTGATCGTAGCCAGCGAAGCGACCGCGCGGCTCACTCCAGATCGCCTGGCCGAACTTGTTGAAATAGGCGAGCTCCCGGGTCGCCACCCCCAGAGGCAGGATGCGCTCGACCAGACCGAGCTCGGCCAGCACGCCCATGGCGTGCGGCAGCAGATTGATCCCCACGCCCAGAGGCTTCAACTCCGGGACGGACTCGTACACCTGGACGTCCGCGCCTACCTGTCGCAGGGCCATCGCCGCGGCGAGCCCGCCGATGCCGCCGCCGGCGATAATCGCTCTCATCAAAGTGCCCCATTTCAGCGACTTTCGTCGCCTTTCAGTACGGCCGCCTACGTCGCCAAGGCAACGCCCCCCGGACCCACAGGCCATTGGCGCGATCCATCCAGGCGCGCGCTGATTTGGCCCTTGTCGTCAGAGCGCTATCCCAAGCGGGCATGATCTGGCTCCAAGTTGCGATTGGGTCTTCGCCAGCTTAGGCGATCCGACAACAAAAACCCCCATTCGCAATCTGGCGATGCGGAGACAGCTGTCCGTAAGGGAAAGCGGATCACCCACCGGGTTCTATTCCCAGAAGGGCCGCGCGCGCCGCAGATCATGAATCGCCGCCTCGACCCCGCGAAGGGCTTTGCGTTCCCGCGCTTCGCACCAGGATTCGAGGGCCTCGGCGGCTTGCGACACCTCAGCGGGATGGGCCGCCTCAAGCCTGCGCGCCAACTGGCGGGCGACAACCGCGTCATTCGCTGGGCCGAGCATTTCCTCGACGGCCTTGCTACGCCGCCGGTAACGCCTGACCTCGTCCTTCGGATAGAAGCAGCCGAGGTATCCGACGTCATACCTCAGTTTTTTCAGCGACTTTCGCAGATCGTGGCGAGCTTCCTGCGAGAGGCGCCCGACGTCGCGGCCCTTCCGCCGCACCCTGGCCGCGGGGCGCTCCAACAGAAATGGCGCCAGGTCGGCGAGACGGCGGCGGCGCAGGTTGGCGCGGCAAGACGGCTTGATGGCTCCGTCCTCGGCCCAGGTCATGAGACCCAACACCAACTGTGTGACCTCGGAACCCCGGGCCGCCAACGTGACAGCCTCGTGGGCTTGTCCACGCTCGAACTCCGCCGCGGCCCGGAGACGATTCCAACTCTCGGCCGGTCGATCCGCGATCGCCGCCGGGATCGTCTCAAGACAGAACACATCCCAATCGCGCGCCTCGCCTAGGATGACGCCGTAGTCCCGCAGCCGGCTGGCGAACCGTTTGGCGCTGGCGCCGTCAAGGTACGGGGCAAACAGCTGCAACACCGCCCGCGCCTCACGGATGGCGACGCGGGACTGGTGAAGTCCCTCCACATTGCCCCGAAGCATGGGCCCAATGTTCGCGCGAAGATGCCCCAGGGCCTGGGAGAGAAGTTGGCGAAAAGCCTCGTCGGCCCTGATCTTGCGATTCAACTTTACGGGCTGCGCCGGCGCAGCCCCTTCGCCTTGGCCGCTGCGCAAGCGCCATCCCCTCGCCGCCTTGGTCTCCGACGATAAACACAAAGGCGCGGCTGCTTGCAGCGTCGCGGCAAGCCGATAGAGAGCTCCGACGCGGCCGCTCTTGAGTTCAAGCTCAATCTCGCTGACCGCCTCGGTTCGCGGACCGGCCGCGATGGTTCCCTCATCAAAGGCCACCTCGACAACCGTGGCCTCGTCCAGACGGATCCTGAGCGTGTGACGCTGAATATCCGCGACGAACATAGGTTGAAGGCCGCCATCGAGCGCCGATCCGAGGGCCTTGATCGGTTTAATTGTCGCCAGCTTGGCGGTATCGGGGGTGTCCTGGTCGATCGGCCACTCCCACTCCACCCTGTCGACCGCGAGGCTCTCGCCATTCGGCTCGGATTTCACGGTCTGGATTCGACCCTCGTCGCATCGCCGAACGCGCAATGTGAGACCGGCCCGCTTCAGCCTCCCATCGGGCGTATCGAAATAGGTCGTCACAAGGCGACTTTGCACCGCGGCTGCGGCCGCAAGGACCGGATGCGCTTCCAGACCCGTCCGGCTGCCCGGCGGCAGAAGGAACTTGAGTTCTATCTCTCGGGGTCCGGCCAAGCTTCCTGAGTGCGGGCTCATTTCACGAGGTGCTTGCGAATCTCGAGCAGTTCGTTGGCGCGGTCATCGGTTAGTTTTGGGAAGCTCATGTTCAGGGACTCGAGCGTATCGACCAGGATCTGAGATACGATCAGGCGTGCATTCTGCTTGTCATCCGCGGGGACGGCGTACCACGGCGCGTGTTTGGTGCTTGTCTCATTGAGGCACGCTTCATAGGCCTGCATGTAGCGATCCCAGAATGCCCGCTCCTTGACGTCATCCAGGCTGAACTTCCAATTCTTCTGCGGCTCGTCGATACGCTGCAGAAAACGCCGGCGCTGTTCGTCCTTGGATAGATGCAGGAATATCTTGATGACATGCGTTCCGTTGGCGTGAAGGTGCCGCTCAAGGTCGGTGATCGACCGAAAACGGTCGCGCCAGATGGAATGGTCGCCCGGCCCCTCATGAGGCAGCCCTTCGCCTCGCAGCAGTTCCGGATGCACCCGGACGATCAGGACTTCCTCGTAGTAGGATCGGTTGAAGATCCCGATCCGCCCACGCTCGGGTAAATCCCGCGTCGTGCGCCAGAGAAAGTCGTGCTGCAATTCGGTGGCGCTGGGGTGCTTGTAGCTGAAGACCTGGCAGCCCTGCGGATTCACGCCCGACATTACATGCTTAATGGCGCCGTCCTTTCCGGCGGCGTCCATAGCCTGAAAGATCAGCAGGACCGAGTAGCGATTGGAGGCGTAGAGGAGTTGCTGCAACGCGTTCAGGCGGCCGACGTGCTGTCCCAGAAGATCGTGATAATCCTGAGTTGAGGCATAGAATGGCTCCACGCGCGTCGGCAGGTCGGCGAGGTTGACCTTGTCGCTCTCGCGCACGCGGAAATGATCTGCCTTGAGTTTCATATTGGGCCGGTCCTCGGGCGACGCGCGCCGACGCGAGAAAGACCGCCGTCTTTCCGCGTCGGACAGGATCGGAATCTACGCAGCGGCGCGGCGCGTGACGAGCGGAAAATTCCCGGGCCGCCAAAACCTCTTCGCGGATCGGCCCCCAATGCCCGTGACTGCGACTAGCTGGATCAGTCGCTTGGCGCAGAACTCTTGTCGTTAAAGAGGAGTGAGCCGATGAGTTTGGTGATCGCTCGCGGACCGACCGCTCGGTCATTGCCGCTGACCAACCGGATCTCCGGCGCGAGGCTGAACGTCGTCCCGGCGATCGCGATCATGGAATAGTAGAGCAACGTCGGATCGCCAGGCTTGACGATGCCGGCCTCTTGCCCGCGTCGAATAAGATCGCAAGCTTGCACATATCCTTCCCGCAGATGCCGGTCGACGAGCCAGGTTAACCTTTCAGACGGGCGCCTTCCCTCAAGGGTCATAATGCGGTGAATGTCCGCGTCGGCCGCGCATAGGTCGACGAAAGCTTCCACCATGGCGACCAGGCGCGCTTGGATCGAGTGGTCCTTCACCCGGTTCTGGGCCGCGACCATGTGCGCGGTAAGGCTCGCGAACAGGTCGTCCATCACCGCGCGCCAAAGCGCGTCCTTGGACCCGAAATGGTAGAGGAGCAGGCTTTGCGCCACACCCGCCTCGGCGGCGATCTGGCGGGTTGAAGCGCCCTCGAACCCCACAGAGGCGAAGCTGTGACGGGCCGCGACGATGATCCGCGCGCGACTGTCGTCGTCGGGTTTCGCGACGGCAGAGGTTCGGCCGGCCGGCGGCATGTGGGGCTCCGTGTCCGTTGATCGAGAAAGCATCTTGATCGATCGATCAACGCGTGTATAGTCCTGATCAATCGATCAGGAGAATCTCCGCGCGCCCCATGGACGCGATGCGATCGGCCGCGAGGGACACAAACCCGGACGACCGCCGCGCGGCATCCAGCTACGCGCCGCACAGGCTCCCCGACCACATGAAGACCCCGGGCGTTGACATCCGCCCCAGAAGGAGACCGACATGCTTCGCGAGGAACACGTCGTCAGCGAGCTGCACGCTTGGCGCTATCGCGGCGACGATCCAAAATACGCCCTGGTGATCTCCCACGGCATAGCCAGCCATGGCGGAATCTATGACGTCTTCTGTACGCACCACGCGGCGCGCGGGGCGGACATCTGGTCCTACTCCGCGCCCGGACACGGCCAGTCCACCACAAACCGCCCGCGCGGATCTTGGACGCTCGACGAATGGACGCAGGCCTCCGTCACCTACGCCGAACACGTGAAGGCGCGGACCGGCCTGCCAGTCTTCACCCTGGGATCCAGTCTGGGCGTCGCCGCCGCGTTCTCGGCCCTCCACTCGGACGCCATCACCGGGGCGGTGCTGATGGGATCGCCCGTCATTCCCTCGGCCGCCGTGCTCGAATTCCGCGCCGCCCCGTGGCGATCGGAGGCCTTCCGACAGGTGGTGGGCCAGCTCGGCCGCGCCGCGCGCGTCGACGTCGGCATCCTGTTCAATTTCGATGAAGACTACGGTTACGCCGGCGCGGGCGAACAGAAGCGTCTCGATCCCTGGAACACCTGGTCCTACGACCTGGCGTCCTGGGCGACGATCTTCACCCATCAGCCCAAGGTCCCCGCGTCCATGAACGCCAAGCCGATTCTCGTCGCCGCCGGCGAGAAGGATCCGACCTTCCCGCCGGCGATCATGAAGATGGCGGCCGACAGCATAGCCGGACCGGTCGAACTCAAGGTCTTCGAGGGCGCCAGCCACCAGCTGATGCTGTTCCACACCGCCGAATTTTCCGACGCGGTCCACGATTTCGTACTCGCCAATATATGAGCGGAGACCTCAACCATGACCAAGCCCAACGCCTTGCACCATCTGGCCCTGTCTACCGGCGACATCAAAACCCAGATCGCCTTCTTTTCCGATGTTCTCGGCATGGAGCTCATGGCGCTCTACTGGATGCACGGCGCTGAGAAGACCGTGCACGGTTTTCTCAAGCTGAATGACAAGTGCGCCGTCGCCTTTGTGCAGACCCCCGACAACAAAACCATCGAGCGCGTCATCGGCGTCACCCATCCGGGCACGGCCCTGGCCTCCTCGGCGCCCGGCACCCTGCAGCATCTGGCCCTGAACGTGGACACCGAGCTGGACCTGCTGAACATGCGCGACCGCATCCGCTCGCGCGGGATCAACGTCGTAGGCCCCATGGATCACGGGTTTTGCAAGTCGATCTATTTCGCCGGGCCGGAAGACCTCTCGCTTGAAATCTCGACCTACACCGGCGCGCTCGACCCGGCCGCCTGGGTGGACCCGGAAGTCATTTCATTCACCGGCGTCACGGCCGCCGAGCTCAAGGCCTTCACCTCTCCGGCGCCGTTCGAGGGCCAGGGCGGCGCCATCGCGCAGCCTCCCTATGATCCCGACAAGCCGCATCCGCACTTCCCCGACGCAATGTATCAGAACCTGCTCGCGATGCCGGACGCCGTCTTTACCGAGATGACCCGCGAGGCCGAACCGCCCGTGAAGCTCGCGTCCTGATCCATGAGAGGAAACCACAAATGACCACGACCACCGGACGCATCGACGTGCATCACCACGTCATTCCCCCCGCCTTTATCCGGACCATGGACGCCCACGGCCTGACCGAGGTCGCCAGCACGCCGCTGCCCAAGTGGACGGTGGACCAGTCCATCGCGGTGATGGACGCCAACGGCATCCAGACCGCGATCACCTCGCTCTCCGCGCCGGGCGTCTATTTCGGCGATGAGCGGGAGGCGCGCGATCTCGCCAGGGCCTGCAACGAATTCTCGGCCGAGATCGCCGCCGCCCACCCCGGGCGCTTCGGGTCCTTTGCCGTTCTGCCTATGCCGTTCACCGAGCACGCCTGCGCCGAAGCCATCCACGCGCTGGACGTGTTGAAGGCGGATGGGGTGGTGCTGCTGGGCAGCACTGAGGGCAAGTTCCTGGGCGACCCCGGCTTCGACGAGTTGATGGACGAATTGAACCGCCGCAAGGCCATCGTCTTCGTCCACCCGAACCTGCACCCGACGACGGATCAGATCGGCCTGAACATCCCCTTCTTCATGGTCGAGTTCCTCTGCGACACCACCCGCGCGGCGACCAACCTGATCCTCTCCGGAACCCTCGCCCGGTACCCGGACATTCGTTGGATTCTCTCCCACGCCGGCGGATTTCTGCCCTTCATCGCCTGGCGCGTGGCCCTGGCCGACAACTTTCCGCACTTCCAGGCCAATGCCCCCGAGGGCGTGCTGACCTATGTGCGGCGGTTCTACTACGACACCGCCCTCTCCCCTTCGCCCTTCGCCATGGCGGCGCTCAAGGCGCTCGTCGATCCCAGCCACATCCTGTTCGGCAGCGATTTTCCGTTCGCACCCGCGCCGCTGATCGGCCTCGAGGTCGCCGCCATGGGAGACCTGCAGACCTTCGACGCGGCCACCAAGGCCGGAATCGACCGCGGCCACGCCCTCAGCCTGTTTCCGCGCTTCGGCGCCTGAGTCCCAAGGCCCCGATCATGACCACCCATGCCTCTCCCGCCTCCGGCGCCAACCGATGGTCCGCCATCGGCCTTTGGATCCTCAAGGGGCTCCTCGCCCTCGCCTTCCTCGCCGCCGCGGCGATGAAGCTCACCGGCCAGCCCAAGATGGTCGCCGAATTCGGCGAACTGGGTCTCGGCCAGGGCTTTCGCTATCTGACCGGCGTCATCGAGGTCAGCGGCGCGGCCCTGCTGCTTTGGCCCCGCACTGCGTTCTACGGCGCCGTGATCCTGCTCGGCATCTGCGCCGGCGCCTTCGTGGCCCAGGTCGGCCCGCTGCACGGCGACCTTATCCATGTCTTCGTGCTGGGCGGGTTTCTGGCGCTGGCCGCGTGGGTCAGCCGTCCCAAGCGCTAGGACGCGCCGGGTCGCTCCGACCGTAGGCGCCTCGACCGCGTGTGGCGCGGCGCGATCGCCCCTGGACGGACGAGTCAGGACGACGCATTCAAGCCTTGGCTCACCCAACGCGAGCCGCCGGAGGATGGCCCGTGACCGAGACTTCGCCCGCCGCTCCCGTCGCCCGCGCCGAACGGCATGACGGCTGGGGGGAACTCATCCTGGCCCGGCCCCATCGGCGCAACGCCCTCGTCGGTCCAATGGTCGACGAGCTGAGGGCCGGTCTCGCCGACCTGCTGGCCGGCGGCGCGCGCGTGGTGTTGATCCGGGGGGACGGCGGCGCCTTCTGCTCGGGTCTGGACCTTGACGCCTTCGGCCAGCAGCCCGCGCCACCCTGGCGAGCCGGCTTCACCGACGATTGGGCGGCTTTCCACCGCGAGCTCTATCGCTGCCCCGCGGTCGTGGTCGGCGCGATGGAACGGTTCGCCATCAACGGCGGCGCCGCCCTGGCCCTGGCTTGCGATCTGCTGGTCGCTGGCGAAGGCGCCTACCTCGTCGTGGGCGAGGCGGCCCTGGGCATGCACGCGCCGATGAACGTCGCCTGGCTGCGCCTGCGGGCGAGCGAGGCGGTCGCCGCGCAGCTCTGTCTGGGCGCCCAGCGCGCGTCGGCGGCCGAGCTCCATCGTCTGGGCCTCGCCTATCGCGTGGTCGCGGACGCCGAGGTCGCGGACGAGGCGCGCGCGCTGGCAGCGCGGCTCGCCGGCTATCCGCCAGGCGGACTGGCCAGCCTGAAAGCGGCGATGCGGCGCGGCGCCGTCCTGGGCGAAGAGGTGTTCGATACCGTGCGGTAGCTGTGCGCGTGCTCGCCGCGGCCGTGCGCCGCTCACACCGCCCGGGCCAGCGAGACGCAGTCGTCGCGGCTTTCCAGCGCCCATTGCCCCAGACGCCGCGACCACCACGCCTCGCCGCCATGGGCGAGGCGCAATCGGTGCAGCCGCGCCACGAAGCCGCCCAGGGCGTGCTCGCGGCTGACGCCGATGGCCCCGTGGACGGCGTGGGCGCTGGCCGCGCAGACCTGCGCGGCCTCCCCGGCCCGGATCTTGGCCACGCCGGCGCGCCGGGGCGAGACCTCCAGGGGCACGCCCTGGAACGCCATCTGCGCCGCCATCCGCGCCGCCTGGGTTTCCTCGGCCATCACCGCGATCTGGTGCTGAATGGCCTGGAACTTGCCGATCTCACGGCCGAACTGCTTGCGGGTGTTGGCGTAGTCCAGCGTCATCGCCTCGATCGCCTCCAGCGCCCCGGCCATCTGGGCCCCCGCGAGCGCCGCGCACACGGCCCGCGCGGCGTCCGACCCGACGCCCCCGGCGATCAGCGCCGCGTTCAGGTCTCTCACCGCGGACGCGTCGGGCCGAACCAGCCGGGCGATCATGGTCTCGATGACCGGCGGACAGTCGGCCCGGCGGCCGCTCTCCAGGGCCAGAGGAAACAACCCGTCCAGCGCCAGATCGGCGCCGCCGTCCGCCTCCGGCCGCAGCAGATCGAGAAAACCGGACTCTTCGAGCCCGGGCCATGGATTCCGCGCGTCGAGCCCGTCCAGCAGGCGGGAAAACTGGTCAAGGATCAGATCGCTCATCGCCGTCTCACCTCAGGCCCAGGCCGCGGGCGATGATGCCGCGCAGGATTTCGCGCGTGCCGCCGCGCAGGGAGAAGGACGGGCTCATGCCGGCCACATAGTCCAGGCAGGCCAGCAGATCGCCGGGAATCTCCCCGTCCTCGATCGAAGCCAGGTGATCCAGGATCAGGCCCGGGATGGACTGTTCGAAGGTGGTCCCCAGGTCCTTGACCACGGTCGCCTCCGCCGCCGGGCTGCCGCCCGCGGCGAGCAAGGCGGTGACCGCCAGCGACATGCTCCGCAGGGTCGCCAGACGCGCGATTAGGCGCCCGGCAAGCTCCTGCTCCGACACCGTCTGTGCGCCGCGCCTGCGCACGAAGTCGAGCCATGTGTCGATCAACACCATCGACGAATAGATGCGCTCGGGACCGCTGCGCTCGAACGCCAGCTCGGCGTTGACCTGATTCCAGCCCTGCCCTTCCTCGCCCACGAGCGCGTCGGCAGGCAGATCGACGTCCTCGAAGAACACCTCGGAGAAGTGCGCGTCGCCGGCCAGGTCCTGAATCGGCCGGGCGGTGACGCCAGGCGTCTTCAGGTCGATGATCAGCTGGGAGAGCCCCTTGTTGCGATCGTCAGGGCCGCCGCTCGTGCGCACCAGAGCGATCATGTAGTGGGCCGTATGGCCATAGGTGGTCCAAAGCTTCTGGCCATTCAAACGCCACCCGCCGGCCGTGCGCTCGGCGCGCGTACGCACGCTCGCAAGGTCTGATCCCGATCCCGGCTCGCTCATCCCGATGCAGAAAAACGCTTCGCCGGCGCAGATGCGCGGCACGTAGGCCGCGCGTTGTTCATCGGTGCCGAACCGCAGAATCAGCGGCGCGCTCTGTCGCTCGGCGATCCAGTGCGCGGCCACAGGCGCTCCTGCGGCCAGCAACTCCTCATTCAGGACAAACCGTGCAAAATGGCTGCGCCCGGCCCCACCGTAAGCCTTTGGCAGGGTAAGCCCGAGCCAACCCTGCCGAGCGAGATCGCGACTGAAAGCGGCGTCGTGCCCCATCCATGAACGCGCCCGGATCGCGGGCGCTATGCCGGCAAGGCGTTTCCCCAGGAAGGCGCGTACTGGCCCGCGAAGGGCCTCGTCCTCATCCGGGATGCCGGTCAGGGTGAGTTGTTGCAGCAAGCCTGAACTCCCTACGCGGCCATTGGTCTAGCGGCCAACGGCGACAAGGCTATAGGAGGCGTCGCGTCGATTGACCATTCGCCGCGCGGCTCAAGACCGAGCGATTAAGATCAGGCCCTGCCCCGAGACGCCGCCAGATCGGCCAAAACGACTTTATCAGGCGCCCTGGTCGGCGTTGGCCGCCTCACGGCTCTCGTAGATATGATCGACAATACCCCAGGCCTTGGCTTCTTCGGCGGTCATGAAATGGTCGCGGTCGAGGGTCGTCTCAACTTCCTCATAGGTGCGGCCGCAGTGCTTGGCGTAGATTTCGTTCAGGCGCCGCTTGGTCTTGATGATATCCGCCGCGTGCCGCTCTATGTCCGACGCCTTGCCCGAGAACCCACCAGAGGGCTGGTGAACCATGACCTGGGCGTTGGGAAGCGCGACGCGCAGGCCGGGCGCGCCGGCCATCAGCAGAAACGATCCCATCGAGGCCGCCATGCCCATGCAGGTCGTCGCGACTGGGCAGCGGATGTATTGCATCGTGTCATAGATGGCCAGGCCCGCCGACACCGACCCGCCGGGCGAGTTGATGTACATGTCGATCTGCTTCTTGGGGAATTCCGATTCCAGATAAAGCAGCTGGGCGCAGATCAGCGCCGACATGCCGTCTTCCACGACACCGTTGAGAAAGATGACGCGCTCGCGGAGAAGCCGCGAGAAAATATCAAATGCACGCTCGCCGCGGCTGGATTGCTCCACCACCATCGGAACCAGGTTGAGAGCGGTGCTGGACATGTCGGTGCGCATAATGAATCGCCTTTCGTTGCCCCCAAGATATCGGCCCGCCAAGGCGGGCGCGCAAGGCGGGCGGTCTATTCTGACTTGGCTTTGGCGGCTTTTGGCCTAGAGGCCTTGGTCTTCGCAGCCGCCACCGGGGCGTCCGCGACTTCAGTCGGCGCTTCGCTCGCCAGATCCGCCGCGGCGGCGGTTTCAGGTTCGGCGGCAACGTCGGGCTCGGCGCTCGCCTTGGCCTTGGCCTTGGCTTTCTTGGGCTTGGCCTTGGCCGAGGACTCGGTCGATTCGCCGTATCCTTCGGGCAGGTCGTCCTCGCGCAAGAGGTCTTCCTTGGACACCTCGCGGTCGGTGACATTGGCGCGCGAGACGATCAAATCGACGACTTTTTCCTCGTAGAGAGGCGCGCGCATCTGGGCCTGGATGTTGGGATCGTTCCGCAGAATATCGAAAATCTGTTGCGCCTGTTGGCCATAGCGCATGGCTTCGGCGCGCATCGCCTCCCCCATTTCGCCGTCAGTCACGGTTACGTTCTCGCGACGGCCGATTTCGGCCAGGACCAGCCCAAGGCGCACGCGCCGCTCGGCGATCTTGCGATATTCGGCCGTCAACTCTTCGTCCGTCTTGCCCGCGTCTTCCGGCGCCATCTGGCCATCGGCGCGGTCCTTTTCGATCTGCGCCCAGATGCCATCGAACTCGGCCTTGACCATTTTGGGGGGCAGCGGGATGTCATGGCGAGTGTCGAGGGCGTCGAGCAACGCCCTTTTGAGCTTGAAACGCGAGGCGGCGACGAATTCGCGGTCAAGATTATCGCGCAGAGCGGTTTTCAGAGCCTCCAGATCCGCCATACCCAGGCGAACCGCCAGGGCGTCGTCGATACCGCTTTCCTTGGGCTCGCGCACCTCTTTCACCGTGACGGCGAAGACGGCGGCTTTGCCCTTCAGTTCGTTGACTTGATAGTCCTCGGGGAACGTCACATTGACGTCGAGCGCGTCCCCGGCCTTGGCGCCGATCAACTGCTCCTCGAACCCAGGAATGAACTGGCCCGATCCGATGACCAGCTCCGCATCCTCCGCCGAGCCGCCGTCGAACGCGACGCCGTCGATGCTGCCAGCGAAATCAATCAGAACCTGATCGCCATCCTTGGCCTTGGCGGCCTTGCCCTTGCGGGGCTCATACACGCGGTTGCCGGCGGCGATCTCGTCCAACGCGGCTGCGACTTCCTCCTCCGACGAGCGGTATACGGGGCGCACCAGGGACAGGGTCGAAACGTCGCAAGGTTCAAAGTCGGGCATGACTTCCAGGTCGATATTGAATGCGAGGTCGGCGTGCCCGGCCAATACCTGCTCCATATCGCCCACGGGGGCCAGTTCGGGTTGAGAAGCCACCCGCAACTGATTGTCAGCGATGACCTTCTGGGTGCCGTCATTGAGCGCCTTCTCGGCGATTTCGCTCATCAACCCCTTGCCGTACAGGCGGCGGACATGGGCCGGCGGCACCTTGCCAGGGCGGAATCCCTTGAGTTTCAAAGTTGGCAGAATCTCGGCGATCTTGGTCTCGAGCGCCGCGGTCAGTTCCCCGACGGGAACGGTCACGACGTAGCTGCGGCTCAATCCTTCGCCGGGCTTTTCAACAACTTGCATAAACCTGTCCCGAAATGAGAGCGCGGGCTCAGTCCTGCGCCCAATAAAAAACGGCCGCCAAGACCCGACCTGGCCGGCGGCGCGAAACGAACGCCCTATATGTCACGCCGCCGTTGGCGTCTCAAGAGGTGGTGCGGATGAGAGGACTCGAACCTCCACGCCTTACGGCGCTGGAACCTAAATCCAGTGCGTCTACCAGTTCCGCCACATCCGCGCGGCTGGAGCGATAGGCGAGATCGGGCGGAGGTGACAACCCACAACTTATACCCGATACCCTCGCGATCGATCTCCGTGGCCCGGAGGACGCAACGGCAACGCACCGACCGTCGCGATATCTCCCGTCCCATCCGCCTCAGGTGCCGCCGACCGCCGCCAAGGCGTGGCCTGCCGGAAAAACAAAAGGCCGCCAGTCGGCGGCCTTAAGTCCTTAATTCGAAGGCGCCCGCTTAGACGACAGCGGCGACTTTCGCGCGCCGACGGATCATGGCGCCAATCCCGAAGACGCCCCCAATCAGCATCGACCACGTGGCGGGCTCAGGCACGTCGGTGAAGCCGGTGGCGGCGCCGAGGTAAACGTTGGGGCCCCAGAAACCGTCCTGTTCGATCTGAGCGGTGTTGGTATAGTTGAGGAAGTCGGGAGTTCCGAGAGATTGCCACCTTGTTGTTCCTCCACTGATCGAAGTCAGAGTGACAGCGGCGTTGGTTGCGAACCCTGTATCGTTCCAGGTGTAGTTGTCACCATTGCTTACGCCAGCGACTTCGTAGCCCACGCCGGGGTTCAAAGTGATCGGATCGATCGTCACAAAACGGAAGTGGCCGTTCAAAGGATAGATGTTGGTGACCGTGGCTGACGCGATCAACGTGGCCGTGCTGTCGCAGTTGACGTCAGCACATTGATAGAGCGCCACGGGATTTGAGGCGACTTGTCCATTTGTCGGGCTGGCATAGTAGCCAAGTCCGCTGGCGGTCACGGTGGTGTTGACCGTAAAGGCCGACGCAAAATCCCAAGTGCCGTTGCTGAAGTCATTGCCCGGGGCGCTGAATTCCCACGCCGCAGTCGCGTTTGCCGCGCCGGCCGCCGCCATCAAGATCGCGGCCGCAACTGGCGCCAAGTGAAACCGATTTTTTGACATGACAATCAAGCCCTAACTTGCCCGACCGCCCGCTCGCGGTCATTAACGTTGCTTAAAGCATTTGGTCGGGAATAAGGCAACCCTTTGCCGCCCGCTGCCACCAAGTTTTTTTTTGGCCTGCCGCGACCTCAAACTGGGCGACTAAGACCAAAACGCGACACCGCGGGCTTGCCGGATGCCACATATGTAAGGCTCAAACTTGGGGAGTTTTCTGAGACCGATGGATTGCCAGCAGACTTTCGGAACCACTTGAGCGTCTCAATCCCGACCCGGCACGATCGCGGCCGGCGCCAGCCTAACAAGATGCGACGCCACCCTCGACCTGCGCAATCAAGCGGTTTCGACCGAAATCAGGCGCGGCCGAGCGACTTGGATCCCAGGGAGCTTCACCACGGTTTTGCCGCACGCGAGGTTTCATTGCGGCGCGTGGCGAGGGCGATGGCCGGATCGCCGAGCCTTCAGGGCCGACGCGCCGACCCGTGACTGCGGGACCTAGGAGACGCCGTGGTAGGCTTTGTGCCAGGCGCAGTAGGCCTCTACGCCAGCTTCGATCGCGGTCGCGGGCCGAAAGCCGGTGATTGCATTGAGCAAGTCCGCGCTGGCGAACGTCACCCGCGAGTCACCCGCCTGCATCGGCGCCATTTCGAGCTTGGCCTTTCGGCCCAGACACACCTCGATGACCGAAATGAAATCCAACAAGTCGACCGGGTGGCCGCCGCCGATGTTGACGATCCGCCAGGGCGCCACAGGACTCAGTGAGTCCAGGTCCCCTCCCAGCCTTTCGCCGAGCCTGGGCGGCGCGGTCAGCAAACGCAGCAGACCCTCCACGAGATCGTCGATATAGGTGAAGTCGCGCTCCATCTGGCCGTCATTAAAAACCTTGAGCGGACGGTCATTGAGGATGTTGTCCACAAAGATCGCGAGAGCCATGTCGGGGCGGCCCCATGGGCCATATACCGTGAAAAACCGCGCAACGGTGGTGGGCACACCCCAGAGGTGGGCGTAGGCGTGCAGCATGGCTTCGCTGGCCTTCTTGGTGGCCGCATAAAGCGAAACGGGGTGGTCGGCGCCGTCGTTTTCCTGAAACGGCACGGTAAGATTTCCGCCATAGACCGAGCTGGTGGACGCGAAGACGAAGTGGCTTACCTTCAGCCGTCGGGCGACTTCCGACAGGTTGAAGGTCCCTGTGACATTGGCTTCGACAAAGGCGCGCGGCGCTTCAAGTGCATAGCGCACGCCCGCCTGGCCGGCCAAATGGATAATCGCCTCCGGCCCCGCGTGGTCCGCCACCGCGTCGAGACGCGCCATGTCCTCGATGCGGAATTCATGGTGAGTATATTGCCGATCGGCCGTCAGGATCGCCAGGCGCGCGCGTTTGAGCTTGACGTCGTAGTAGTCGGTCATGGCGTCGACGCCGGTGACGACATGCCCGTCGGCCAGAAGTCGCCGCGTCACATGAAAGCCGATGAATCCGGCCGCGCCGGTGACCAGCACGCGCATGAGTAAGCCTTTGGCGTCACCGACCGGGACCCGTCGGTGACGCCTGACTACATTGGCGGCGTTAGCGAGGCGTAAAGCCTCGCACGATGGACCGCTCGTCGTCGGTCATCGACACCGTCACCGTCGCGCCCAGCGGCTCCTGATCGATCATGGCTTGTGCGATTGTGGAGTCTTCTGGATCGGTCATCGCGATGAATCGCGCATTGTCCGTTCTCAGGCGACCAATGATAACGCCCAAGGGCGCCTTGCCACTGTAGTCGATCGTGTAGGTTTCCACTTCGCCGACGCCCTCGCCCGGCGCCACGCGCGGCGCGGCCCAGCCGTCGATTTCGGCCTGGAGGCTCTTGCTCTCAAATCCGCGCCACGCGGCGGGCTTGGCGCTGTAAACGCCCACCGAATATTTTGTGAGGAACCCACCGTTGGCGGCCACGAGGCCAAGGTCGGCAGGGCGTTGGCGCAGGCGGCGCACCATCGCGGCGATCGCGTGCATCGAATAGTTGTTCCCGGCGCCGCCGAAGTACGGCAGGCCGCCGGTCAAGGTGAGGGGCCGCGGATCGTCGGCCGCGATGCCGAGCCCGTCTCGGACGTTGAACACGGCGATCGGAAAGCAACTGTAGAAGTCGAACAGGGCGATGTCGGACACCGCGCACCCCGCCGCTTCCAGCGCGCGACGCGCGGCAAGAACCGACGCTGGGCCCTGCGAGAGATCCGCCCGCTCCAATGGCATGCGCTCGCGCACATCGGCCCCGCCATGAAGGTAAATGAGCTTGCTCTCTGGCACGCCCCATTCGAGGGCCTTGCCCCGCGCCGCGATCAGCACGGCGGCGCCCTGATTGGCCTGGTCACGCGCGACGAGGCGGCGCGGAAACGGATCTGAGGTCAAGCGATTGGAGGCTGTAACCGTCGCCAGAGATTCCGGTGTTTGGATGTCGCGCGACATGGCGTGAGGGTTACGCGACGCCTCGACCGTGAACGGAGCGAACAATCTACCCATTTCCAGGGCGTAGGATTGACGATCGAGCCCCAATCGACCCCGACGAGCATTCTCGAAGAAGGCGTAGACGCTGATCGCCGTACGAGCCCCATGGCGCGCGATGTCCGGTGTCATCAACGGGTCGCCGAAGCCACGATCCTCGAGTTGTCCGCCGATTGATTCCGACCAGTCGCGGGTCTCGCCCCTGGAGGTGAGGTGACGCACCGTGGAGATGGCCTCGGAGCCGCAGATCAAAGCGGCGTCGGTGTCCCCGGCGAAGATCGTGTGCGCCAGCTCATTGACCAGGTGTTGCGGCCCCTGCCCGCCCACGGGCTCAAGAATCGCATGGGCTGGATTGGCGCCGATCCTCTTGGCGACCGCTCGCGGAAAGTTGTCCGCCTTACCGAACGGAGCCACGACGCGGGGGCCCGACACCTCGAACTGGCGGATGGCCGCGATAAGATCGATCCTGGCCGCCAGTCCCGGCGCCGCGCCGGCATCCTCGACCGCGGCCGCGGCGGCAAGACCGGCAAGGTCGGCAGGCGACAACGCGGCATAGTCGGGCGCGTCGATCCGCTCGGAGGCTTCGCCGACGCCAATGATCACCGGTGTTCTGTCGTCCACGCCGTTCATCTCCCGAAATCGTTGATTGCCCCCACACTCGCAAACTCCGCCGCGCCGAGTCGAGACCCGATATGCGCGATCGGTGACTTGGCGAGAGGGCGGCGCGCGCTGTAGGGTTCGCGCGATCAGAGGACGGGAGCGACTGCGTTGGCTTCGAATATGGACAGAGTTCGGGATTTCATCGCCGCGTGGGAAGCCCGTGATATCGACGGCATTCTGTCTCGGATGACTGCCGACGCCGTATATCTCAACGTGGGCCTCGCGGAATCCAAGGGGCACGAGGCCATTCGCGCGACCATCGCGCCATTCCTGAGCACCGCCAGCACCGTAAGCTGGAAAATCGTCCATATCGCCGAAACCGCCGAGGGCGTGGTGCTGACCGAGCGGGTGGACGATTTCGTATTTGGGGCCAAGACCCTCTCCGCTCCGGTGATGGGGGTGTTTGAATTCAGCGGCGACAAGATCTCGGGCTGGCGAGACTATTTCGACCTCCCGGGATTTCAGGCCCAACTGGCCTAGGTCCGTTAACTCACCGCCGCGCTGCCAGCCATTTGCGGGCCGCCCACCCTATGGCAAACCACACGGCCACAGCGACGAGGGCGAATTCCGTCATCGTGACCCGCTCGCCGCCGCTCCCCCCCAGGACCGCGCCGCCAGCGGCGCCGGTGAGCCAGATTTTCGGGATAATCCCGAGACCCGTACCCGCGAAAAATGTCCAAGGCGACATGCCGCTGAGGCCGGCCCCGATATTGACGACCAGGAACGGCGCGAAAGGAACCAGGCGGACGACGAAGCTGGCCATGAAGCCGTTGCGGGCGATGAGATCAACGACGCCCCGAGTCACGCCAGTGGCCTCACCGCCGAGGAGGCGCGCCCCCCCCAACCGGCCGAGCCAGAACCCGACGCCGGCAGAGACCATGGAGCCGATCCAGCTGTAAACCATGCCCTTGATCGGGCCGAACACAGCGACCGCCGCGCCGATCAGAACAAATTGCGGGGCGCCGACAAAAGCGAGTGCGGCGAAGGCCAGAATCGCGGCCGGGAGCGCCCACGGCCCCCGCGCCGCCGCCAGCCACGCCTGGGCCGCGCGCGGAAATCCAACTCCAAGTGCGATGCCGCCAACGGAGAGCGCCAGCCCGACGCCGCCAAGCAGCACGAAAGCCACCCCGAACCGCCGCCACCGGAGGACACCCGTCATTGGCGAGGAGGCCTCATCGCCATCAAGTGGCCGGAAGATTCAACTCTGGAGCCTCCCGCGCCGGCAACACCGCCAGCGCGGGGCTGGCCGCCGATTTGTCGAAAGCCTCAAGGATTCGTTTGAACCGTGCTTCCACAGCCGCGCGCATCTCCGGGTGGGTGAAGATATAGAGGTCGTTGTCTCGGATCGCCTCGACAACCCGTTCCGCCACCGGTTCCACCGGGATCCCCGAGAGAACAGGGGATGTCGCATCCGCGTCGGGATTCGCCGGACGGTCGTCCACTCCGTAGTCCGTCGGCCGATTCCGCCGACTTTGATGAATGCGGGTTTTCACGAAGCCCGGGCACAGGATCGAAACCCCGATGTCATGAGCCGCCAATTGCAAGGCCCAGCCCTCGCTCATGGCCACGACGGCGAATTTGGTCGCGCAATAGGGCTCCATGCCCGCTGGACTGATCATGCCGGCCATGGAGGCGGTGTTGACGAAGTGTCCGCCTTCGCCGTGGCTCATGATCAGCGGCGCGAAAATCTCCATCCCATGGACGACGCCCAGTTGATTGACGTCGGTGACCCAACGCCAGTCGCCCTCGGGGACCGTGCCAAACTGTCCCCCGGCCCCAACGCCAGCATTGTTGCAGACTACGTGCACCTTGCCGAATTTGGCGATCGTTTCCAGCGCGGCTGCCCGCAGGGCGTCACGACGGGTTACGTCGGCGATCACCCCCTCGGTCCGCACCTGCAACCCACGCAATTCATCGACGGCCTTCGCCAGGGCCGCAGCCTCGATATCTGCGATCATAACCTGCATGCCCGCCCGGCCGAAGGCCTTGGCCATCGCCAAACCAATTCCGCTGGCGCCGCCTGTGATGAAGGCGACCTTACCGCTCAGATCCCTCATACCCGTTCCCTCGCTGTTCGGGTCAGGCCTATCGAGGCGCGACCGCCCAGGTCAAGCGCGGGGGGGGCGAAACGTCCCATGTTGCGTTGCGTCAATCGACTGTCGGCCTTAAACAGCTTCGCCCCTTTCGCCCCACGAGCCGTACTGATGTTCACCGAATCCGAGACCCTGCGCCGCGTGAAGCCATCGGCCACCACGGCCGCAGCCGCCAAGGCCCGCGCCCTGCGCGCGGCCGGGCGCGACATCATTTCCCTTGACGCCGGCGAGCCTGATTTCGACACGCCAGACAACATCAAGGACGCGGCGATCAAGGCCATCCGCGACGGCAAGACGAAATACACCGATTTGGACGGCATCCCCGAGCTCAAGGCCGCAATCTGCGCCAAGTTTCAGCGCGAGAACGGGCTGGCTTACAAGCCCTCCCAGGTGAACGTCTCCCCCGGCGGAAAGCCGGTGATCTTCAATGCGATGATGGCGACATTGAATCCCGGCGACGAAGTGATCATCCCGACGCCCTATTGGGTCAGCTATCCCGATATGGTGCTGTTGGCGGGTGGCGCGCCGGTGTTTGTCCCGACCACGGCAGAGCATGGTTTCAAGGTCGAGCCGAAATCCCTTGAAGCCGCGATTACGCCAAAGACCCGGTGGCTGATCCTGAACTCGCCATCGAATCCGTCGGGTGGCGCCTATACGCGGTCGGAACTTGCCGGTCTGGCGGCAGTGCTCATGCGGCACCCCCACGTGTGGGTGCTTACGGACGACATGTACGAACACCTGGTGTTCGGCGATTTCGAGTTCTCCACGATCGCCCAGGTCGAACCCGGCCTTTACGATCGCACCCTGACAATGAACGGTGTCTCGAAGGCCTACGCCATGACCGGCTGGCGGATAGGCTATGCAGCTGGGCCTGAGCCACTCATCACGGCGATGAGAAAGGTGATCAGCCAGAGCACGTCCAATCCCTGTTCCATATCCCAATGGGCCGCCGTCGAAGCCCTGAATGGGCCTCAGACCTTCATCAAGCCCAACGCCAAGCTGTTCGAAACGAGACGCGACCTCGTTGTGTCGATGCTCAATCAGGCTGCGGGTCTGCGGTGCCCGACGCCGGAAGGCGCTTTCTATGTGTACCCTTCGTGCGAGGGGCTCCTCGGCAAGACCGCCCCAAGCGGCAAGGTCATCGCCAGCGACGCTGATTTCGCCGTGGAGCTTCTGGAGACCGAAGGTGTGTCGGTGGTGTTTGGCGCCGCCTTCGGGCTCTCGCCGTTCTTTCGCATCAGCTACGCGACGTCGACGGAACTACTCGAGGACGCCTGCACCCGCATTCAACGCTTCTGTGGTTCGGTGACCTGACCTGCCGTGGGCGAGATCGTCAATCTCAACCGGGCGCGTAAGGCGAAGACTCGCACGCAGGCCGATCAGGCCGCGAGCCGCAATCGAGTCGCGTTTGGACGGACGAAAATGGAAAAAGCCGCCGATCGCGCGCTCCGCACCAAAGCGAACCAAGCCGTCGAGGCTCACAAGCGCGAGCCGTGACGACTCTTCATAAACGTTCCGTTCTGCTGGCTGGCCATGCCACCTCGATCGCCCTCGAACCCGAGTTCTGGGATGCCCTGATCGCCCTCTCGCGCCGGCGCGGACTGAGCCTTGCGGCCATTCTGGCGGAGATCGACTCTCAGCGCGGCGAACGGCCGCTGGCCTCGGCGTGCCGCGTGACAGCTTTGAAAGGCCAGGTTTCGGGGGATACCTAGGGCGCACAGGGTCGCGCATGGTCTGGCTTCAAGGCGTGCCGTGCTCCATATGTTCCCGATGCCGCGATTCCTCGGAACGAGCCTGACGTGACCGACCTCCCCGCTCCTCGGATTTCCGATCTGGCGCGGCCGCAGGGTCCAAACGCCTTGGCTGGACTGAATCCGGAACAACGCGCAGCCGTGGAAACGACGGAAGGCCCAGTCCTTGTCCTGGCCGGCGCAGGCACGGGAAAGACGCGCGTTCTGACCACGCGGCTGGCGCACATCCTGACGACTGGTAGGGCGCGGCCATGGGAATTGTTGGCGGTCACCTTCACCAACAAGGCCGCTCGCG
>Ga0075029_100000004_pt1 | contig 97541 bp, 82 predicted proteins | sample LitLauG_LLR_2013_FD_71391 | JGI IMG/M metagenome (GOLD analysis project Ga0075029, IMG submission 71391) | Freshwater sediment microbial communities from North America - Little Laurel Run_MetaG_LLR_2013 | ecosystem: Environmental > Aquatic > Freshwater > Creek > Sediment | place: USA... | reverse complement strand
CGCGGCCGGCCGCGCCAGGTGGACAGGGCATCAGCAACAGCACCGAGGTGTCGACCAACCTCGACCTGCGCAACACCCCGCCGACGGTGCTTTTCAACATGGGGACCCCGACGATCTGCGCCTTGAACGGATCGGCCGCCGGCTATGGCCTGGACACCGCGCTCGGCTGCGACATCCGCATTATGGCGGAAGGCGCCAAGATGGCCGCGGCCTTCACCAAGCGGGGCATCGTGCCGGAGTCCGGTGGAACCTGGTTCCTGCCGCGGCTGGTGGGCTGGTCAAAGGCCGCCGAACTGATCTTCACGGGCCGAACCCTGAGCGCCGAGGAATGCGTGGAATGGGGACTGGCCTCGCGCGTCGTCCCGGCCGCCGATCTCGCCGCCACGGCGCGTGCGCTGGCCGATGAAATCGCCGCCAATGCGCCGCTCGCCGTGCAGGCGTCCAAGCGCATGATGCGGATGGGTCTCTCGGAAACGTTCAACGATCACGTCCACCACGTCTTCCTGCAGCTGCTGCCGCTGATGCGGTCTCAGGATGCCCGCGAGGGAATGCTGTCGTTCATGGAAAAGCGCGCGCCGGAATTCCAGGGGCGGTAGCCAAGCCCTTTGGCTCGGACGCTCTACGGGGCGGACTCTGCGCAAACCCAATGGTCGCTGTGGCAAAGTTCGCCGCCGCGCACACGGTGGGCGCGACGGCGTTGCAGGTCCGTGCGGTGACCTCAGGCGGCGTCGGCTCGGGCCAAAGTGTCCTTGAGCTGACGTCGCAGGAACTTGCCGCTGGCGTTGCGGGGCAGCGGTTCCTTTACGATCCAGATGTAGGCCGGGATCTTATGCTTCGCCATAAGCGCGGCGCAGTGGGCGCGCAGCCCCGCGGCGTCGACGCTTTGACCCGGAAGCAGATAGACCGCCGCGGCGACCTCCTCGCCTAGCCGTTCCTCGGGCACGCCAAAGACGCTGCATTCGGCGACCGCGGGATGGCGATAAAGGCAAGCTTCCACCTCCGCGCAGTAGATGTTCTCCCCGCCGCGCAGCACCATGTCCTTCTTGCGATCGACGATGAAAATGAAGCCATCCTCGTCGACCCGGGCGATATCGCCGGTATGCAGCCAGCCGTCGGTGATGTTCTCGGCGGTGGCTTCGGGACGGTTGATATAGCCCTTGATGACCTGCGCGCCGCGCACCCACAGCTCGCCAACCTGACCGGGCGGAACGGTATTGCCCTCATCGTCGACACATTTGGCTTCGTAACAGGGCATGGCCGGGCCGGCGCTGTCCGGCTTGTCGACGAAGAAGTCAGCCGAGATGGCGGTGATGATCCCGCAGGTTTCGGTCATACCGTACCCGGTGGACGGCCGGGCGGTTTGGACGGCGGTGTCGATCTTGGCCACCAGATCCGGAGGCAACTGCGCGCCGCCGCCGCCAAGGCTGAGCAGGCTCGATAGATCATGCTTCTCGAAATCGGGGTGGGTGATCAGTTCGCGCGACATCACGGGCACCCCACTCATCGAGGAGACCTTCTCCTGCTCAATCAGCGTCAGCGCCAGTTTGGCTTCCCACTTGTACATCAACACCATCTTGCCGCCGCCGGCGGTGACCGCGTAGGCCCCGCAGTTGTTGGCGGTGACGTGGAACAACGGCGTAGTCAGCAGGGCGACGGGGATTGGGGGCGGCGCGTTGGGGTCGGGCGCGACACCCGTAGCGCGCATTGTCGCGAGCGCCTGGGCCTGGCCAGAAAACATCAGACTGAACAGGTTGGCGATGCAGCCGCGGTGCGTCAGCTGAGCTCCCTTCGGAAACCCGGTCGTGCCCGAGGTATAGAATATGCTGGCGTCGTCGTCCGGGTCGACGACGGCGTCGGGCATCGCCGCCGGCTTGGCGATGGTCTCCGCCCAATGAATGGCGCCCGAGGGGAGACTGTCGGCCCGAGTCACAATCAGGGGCACGCCGCGGAGGGCCTCCGGCCGCTCCAACAACCGGGTGAGCCGCTCGCCGTCGCAGAAGATCAACTTCGGCGCGGCGTCCTTGAGCACGTAGTCCAACTCTTCGGCGACCCACCAGGCGTTCATGCCTACCGCCGCCACGCCCAGGCACAAACAGGCCCAGTAGACGAGCAGCCATTCGGGATAGTTGCGCATGGCGATGGCCACCCGGTCACCGCGCTTGACGCCTTGCGTGGCCATCCATGCCGCCAGCGCGTTCACCTGGGCGTGCGCCTGGGCATAGGTCATGCGCTCGTCCTGATAGACCAGATATTCGCGGTCGGCGAAGGCGGCCGAGGCAAGCCACAGCTCGCGCACCGTTTTAGGCGCATGCTTGTAGTTACGAATCGGCGCCCCCCGCACGGAGATGGTTTCGATTTCGAACGGCGCGCCGGGAGCGGTCAGCTCAGCCCAGGCGGCTTTAAGTTCCTTGTAGTGCATTCAGGTCTCCGGACAGGGAAGGCTGGTTTCAGATATCGAGGCGGTAGACGCGGCGAGCGGTGTCGCTGAAAAGCGCGGTCTTTTCGTCGGCGGAATAGTCTTTGGCGAGCACCTTGAAGGCGTTCCAGAGCACGTCATAGGTGCAGCTCCCCAGGTCGACCGGGAAGTTGCTCTCGAACATGCAGCGCGTCGGTCCAAAGGCCTGGATGCAGGCGTCAACATAGGGCCGCCACTCGTCGGCAAGCTGGGAGGACGGCGCCGGCGGATCTGACAGGAACGAGTCGAAGTGCGGAAACACCATGGCCAGGCCGCCGACCTTGACCGTCACATTGGGCAGTTCCGCCAGGGCCTTGATGTTTTTCAGCCACTCGCCGAACCGTTCCTCCCGCTTCCCGGCATAGACCCCCAGGCCCAGCGGCGTGCCGACGTGGTCGAGAATGATCGAGGTTCCGGGAAATGCGCGGGCGAGGTCCAGGACGTCGCCAAGCTGTGGCTCCAGCAACCAGGCGTCGAACGAAAGACCCAGCTGCGCCAGCTGCGAAAAACCGCGCCGGAAGGCCGAGGTGCGATAGAGGCCGGCGGGCCGGGCTCCCAGGGGGCCCAGAACCGCCGGGTCCGGATCGGACGCCGCGATATGGCGAATGCCGCGAAAGCGGCCGCCGCCGGCGGCGATATGCGCTTCGAGCACATCGCGAATCTTCTCTCCCACGGTCAGGTCCGCGTGGCCGACGATGCCGGCGCAGGCGCGGATGTCGCCGTAGAGGCCGCTCGCACACATGGCCGCGATGCCGTTGACGAACTCGGTCTCGCCCACGGGGCGCATCGCCGCCTCGCCGCCGAGCCGGTACATGGCGCCGCACTCCATGAACACGGTGCCGATAACCTTGTGACCGCTCTGCATGTCGGCGCGCAACTCTTCGAAGAGATAGCGCGGGACCTTGCGGATCACCGCTTCGAAGCCGTGTTTCGGCGGTGCGCCGGCGTCGCCCGCCAGAGCCATGCGGTCCCACAGATGGTGATGGGGATCGATGATCGGCAGGTCGGGTTCAAGAATGGTTTCGGTCATCGGCGCGCCTCCATGGATTGATCCATCGACGCTCTTGGCGGCGCCTCAGCCCGCGGTCTCAAGCATGGCGCGGCCCAAATGCGCAAGTGCGCCGGGCCTTAAAGACGGACGAACCCTGCTTCATACCCCCGGACGAAACGCTCTGGCTCCGGAGTCGGCGCTGACGGTCCCGGCCTATGTGCGCGCCGGCCCACCAGTGTTACGCTCTTAGCGGCGCTCACCCCAACGCGTCCTGGGAGGCAGAAATGTCCCGAATGACCCGCCCCTTGGCGCGCCTTGCCGCGCTCGCCGGAGCTCTGACGCTATCGGCTTGCTTCGGCGGCGACGAGCCGCTGGTGAAGGCGGGAGACGCGGTGACGCCCCTCGCGGAGGGCGCCCGGTTCACCGGCAGCATCGACTGTGACGGGCCGATGGGCAAGATGTTCTGCTCGGATGGCAAGTCGTCCAAGGCGATGACGGTCCACCTGAAGAACGGATCCTATTCGTTCCAGGACGACACCCCCGACACGAGCGCCTCCGGACCCATGGGGGATCAACCTTTCATCCTCGGAAAGGTCGGCGAAGACCTTTACGTGATGCAGACAACGCCGTCCGCCAAGTCCGGAAACATGATGCCATTCAAGTACATATACATGTTCATGCGGATCCGCGGGGGCGCTCTGGAGATGTACAACTTCTCCTGCGAGCGGTTCGGCGATTCGCGGTATGTTAAGACCGGTGACCTCGCCAAGGTCAGCGATATGTCGGGAATGGGGGTGATGGCGATTTGTCAGCCTTCAACGCTTGTGGGCTTGGGCAGGGTGTTTTCCGACAGGCTTTCGCTCGGCGCGACCCCGCTTATGACGTTCAAGCCGCGGGCCCCGGCGCGCTGAGTGCGGCCGTCTTGCTTCCGTCGCGCCGATAGGCCAAACGCGCCGCGCACATGCCTACAGTCCTTACCCTCGTGGCGCGCGACTTCAACGCCCTGCACGACGCGCTTTCCGATGCGCTCGAGGCGGTCGCCGGTCTTGGCAATCCGATCGCTGACACGCAATCCCTGAGCGATGTCGCCATCGACATTATCGTCCAGGGTGACGATCACGCCAGGCTACGTGAAAGGGCTGGCGCCGCGCTCGCGGGTCAGGCCGTTGACTTCTGTGTTCAGCCGGCGGAAGGCCGCCGCAAACAGGTGTTGGTGGCTGATATGGATTCCACCATCATCTCCTGCGAATGCCTGGATGAGCTTGCCGATTTCGCCGGTCTCAAGGCCGAGATCGCCGAAATCACAGAGCGGGCGATGGCCGGCGAGCTGGCGTTCGAACCCGCCCTGATCGAACGGGTTGGTCGTCTCAAGGGACTCGCCCTCGAGGCCCTGCAACAAACCTACGACCAGCGCGTCACACTGAACCCGGGCGCGGCCCGCCTGGCTCGCACCATGTCTGCTCACGGCGCAAGGTGCGTTCTGGTGTCGGGCGGGTTCGAGTTCTTCACGTCGCGAGTGGCGCAGGTCGCGGGTTTCGCGAGCCATCGCGCCAACCGCTTGATCGACGACGGCGCTTGTCTGACCGGCGAGGTCGGTCGGCCGATCCTGGGTCGCGAAGCCAAACTGGCGGCCCTGCGCGAAGAGGCGGCGAGCCTGGCCGCGCCGCTGTCGGCGACCCTGGCGGTCGGTGACGGCGCCAATGATCTGGCGATGATCGAAGCGGCCGGCCTGGGTGTGGCGTACCGCGCCAAGCCCATCGTCGCCGCGCGCGCCGACGCCAGGGTCGACTTCACCGACCTGACGGCGCTGCTCTATTTCCAAGGCTATGGCGCGGACGAGTTTGTATGAGCTTGCCGCGGAGTGTTCACGCCGTTGTCTGCGACATGGATGGCTTGCTTGTCGACAGCGAGGCGATGTTCCGAGACGTGATGTTCGAAGCCGCGGCGGTGCGCGGGCTCGCGCTACCTGAGCCGGTGTTCCTGCGCATGGTCGGTCTGCCCGCGGCGGCCAGCCGTGCGGTCACACTCGACCACTTCGGCGCCGATTTCGACTACGAGGCCTGGGACGAGGAGGTAGCGCGGTTGGCGCGCGTGCGCATCGCCGCCGGCATCCCGCTGAAGCCGGGCGCGGTGGAGTTGCTTGACTATCTTGAGGCTGTCGGCCTCCCACGTGCGGTGGCCACGTCGTCAGGCCACGCCACGGTGGAGCGCCAGCTCGGCCCCAGCGGCCTGGCGGTCCGGTTCCAATCCGTCGTCGCGGGTGGCGATTACGCGCGCGGCAAGCCTCATCCCGACCCCTTTCTTCTGGCTGCAGAACGGCTTGGCGTCGCGCCTGAAAATTGCGTGGCCCTGGAGGATTCGCACAATGGCGTGCGTGCGGCTCACGCCGCGGGGATGATGACGGTCATGGTCCCCGATCTGCTGTCGGCCACCGAAGAGATGCGAAAGCTTTGCGTGGCGATTGTCGCGGACCTTCATGACGCGCGGGCCATGATCGCGCGACGGCGCGCGATATAAACCGCTCATGTCCGAGCGAATTCACCGGCGCGGGTGTGATGGCCTCCCCCCGCGAAAATCATTGCTGATCCAACCAGACGGAACGGCGTATAATGTTCGGGTGTTCCGCGCCCGCAGAAGGATGCTGAGATGTCGTTTCGACGTTCAATCGCCGCCACCGCCCTTACTTTCGCCCTCGCCCTAGGCGGCGCCGCGGCTGCCCAGGTGGTCGTGCTTTCGTCGCGCGGGCCCTCGGCCCACCAATACCCACAAGGCGCGGTTCTAGGCGCGAACAAGGTGCTGCGATTGGCGGCGGGCGATCAGATCGAGCTGCTCGATGGAACCGGATCGCACATCATCACAGGACCGGCGGTGGTGACGGCCGGACACGTCGACCCGCATGTTCGCGACCAGGTGATCCAGACGTTCATCCGGGCGCAGCAGAACCGCCCGGGCGTCGCCGCCACCCGCGGCTTTCAACTGCAACCGCTCGCGGCGCCGGACCTTTGGCAGTTGGACATCAATCAGGCCGGGCCGCTCTGCGTCGCCGGCGACATCCCGCCAAGCCTCTGGCGGTCGGATTCCAATTCCTCGCACACGGTTCGATTGACGAGGCTGGCGACAGGCGAAACCCAGACGGTGGCCTGGGAGCCCGGGGCCTCCACCGCCGTATGGCCCTCCGGTCTGCCGACCGTGGACGGTGAGCGCTATACGCTCACCCAGGACGACGGCTCGGCGGTCACCTTTCCGGTGCGCATGGTCGGCACGCCGACCGGCGGGTTTCAGGGATTGGCCGACACCCTTTCCGATCGCAAATGCTACAGCCAGTTGGAACGCCTGCGCGAGGCGCTGCTAGGAGACTGACCGGACGGCGCCGTCGGGGAGGACCGCCTTTTCTAGCCCCCGACGCGCTTCCAGCTTTGCGTCTTGCAGAGCAGCGGGGCGAGACAGCCGGTGAGCTTTATCGTGTCGGACCCCTCCAGATTCAGGCTCGCGTGATAGGTGCCGCCATCCCTGGGGTTGTAGATCCAGCCATCGCCCCAGGCGTTGCCGCCTTTCGCCCGCAGCTTCATGATCAGCAGATCCTTCAGCCGGCGGTTCCGCAGCGCGGGGTCGTGATTCTGCAGGTCCAGGGCGTCCGGATGGGTTTTCAGGCCGTTGGAGGTCAACGACCGTCCGCACAGCGACTCGCCACAGCGCTCGATCCGAATTACGCCGTTGTCGACAGGGGTCCGCCAGTCGCCGTACACCTCCGCCGCGCCGGCCGCACCGACTGACGACAGGAGCAGGACAGTGACGGACGCGGCGATGGAACGGGTCGCGCGGCGAATAGACGGGGACGGGCGATTGGCGAAGGCGGACGGAGCGGGCGCTAGCATTAAGGTGTCTCTCATGTCTGTGCGGGCAAGGCGGCGGATTGAGCGCCGCGGTTCGAAATCGAGGATGATGTTCGCGCGAAAATCGGCTGTTTTTGGGGCGCGCGCGTGGGGCTGAGCATCGAAAACCTCACCAAGCGGTTTGGGCGAACCCTGGCCCTCGACCGCGTGTCTCTGAGCATGGCCGACGGCGAACTGCTGGCGCTCGTGGGGCCATCGGGATCGGGCAAGACCACCCTGCTTCGCCTGCTGGCCGGGCTGGAGAGCCCCGACAGCGGCAGCCTCGCTCGGAACGGCGGCGATCTCTTGCGGGTTGCGGCAGGCCGACGCGGCGTCGGCCTGGTGTTTCAGGATTATGCGCTGTTTCCGCATATGACCGCGGCACGCAACATCGCGTTCGGATTGCGCGCCGCGCCGCGAACGCGGCGCCTTGCGGCCGGCGAAATCGCGGAACGCGTACGCGCCTTGCTTGACCTGATGGGCATCGAAGCCCTGGGCGGTCGATATCCCGCCGAACTTTCCGGCGGTGAGCAACAGCGGGTGGCGCTGGCGCGGGCCCTCGCCGTGGATCCGGCGATGCTGCTGCTCGACGAACCTTTCGGCGCCCTCGACAGCACGGTGCGCCGCCAGATGGGCAGGGAGCTTCGCCGCGTCCATGCCGACAGTGGCGTCATGACGGTCCTGGTCACCCACGACTGCGACGAGGCGATGGCGCTGGCCGACCGGGTCGCCGTGCTCAACCAGGGTCGACTCGAACAGGTCGGCGCGCCGAGCGAGCTGGCCGGAGCGCCGGCCTCGCCGTTCGTGTTCGCGTTTCTGAGTGAAACCAGCCGGCTCCCCTGCGATGTGGTCGGAGGGCGCGCCCGATTCGATGGCGTGGACGCACCGATCCTGACGCCAGACGCGCCAGCGGACGGCCCCGCCATAGCTCTGCTCCGGCCGCATGACGCGATGCTGAACCCGCTTGGGACCGGACCCGGTATTTCGGTGGTCGTCGAGGGCGTACGCCAAAACGGCGCGGCGCGCCGGGTCGAATGCGTTACGCGCCAGGGCGACCGGATTGTCGCGGACGTACCGGAAGACGGTGCGAGCCCGGCCGTAGGCGGCGCGATGGCGCTCCTTCCCCGTCTGGTCGCTCTGGCCGCGCCGGCCTATGGTGAGCCCTCCAGGCGCTAACGCAAGGAGGTCGGCGTGACCGGGGAAACGGGCGGCTGCCAGTGTGGCGCGGTGAGATTTCGCGTCACCGGCGAGTTGGGCGATGCTTCAATCTGCCACTGTCGGATGTGTCAGAAGGCCATGGGCGGTCTGTTTGGGCCATTCGTCAATGTAGCGGCGCAAGACCTCATCTGGACGCGCGGAACCCGGACGCGATTCCGGAGCTCCAATCGGGTCCACCGCGGTTTTTGCAGCCGTTGCGGCACGCCGCTCACCTACGAGTACGGAAAGAACCACCTGGGCCTCGCGCTGGGCGCCCTGGACCGGCCGGCCGACATCAGACCCACCGAGCAGTTGGCGCCGGAGTCGGCGGCGCCCTATTTCGCCACCCTGGCGGCCTTGCCAGTCCACCCGTCCGACGAGCCCCGCGCCGCCGCGCATCTGGCCAGCATCGAGTCCTTTCAACACCCCGATCATGACACCGCCGAGTGGCCGCTTGACCGGTAATGAAGGGACCGCCGCACGATCGACGATCGCACCGGATGGCGTGCCTATCGACGAGACTGAAGAACTGATCAGACTGTCTTGCCGCGCGCTCGTCGCCCAGATGTGCGCCGCGCCGGGCTTTGAAATGCACATGACCCGTAGCTGCGTTCTCGGTCTGACCGACGAGCCCTTGGCGGATTTCAACATGCTCATACTGGGGGCTGATCCCGACGCCGAGGCCTTCCTGAACCGATCGGTCGGACGCGCGAGAGCGCGAGCCTTGCCGCTCACGGCCATGATGAGTCCGCATGCAACGAAGGCCCTGGCGCCGGCGGCGAGGCGGCTAGGTCTCGCCGCGGCCGGCGTATCGCCGCTCATGGTGTTGCGCGCCGGGGCTGTCGTTCGTCCCAGCCGCCCGATCGAAGTTGTTCGCGCGCTGGGCCCGGAACGGGTCGCCATCGCCGGCGATCTCGTCGCCGCGGCCTTCGATACGCCTCGCGCGGCGGTCGCCAGATGCATCGACGCTGGGCTCACCGAAACGGCGGGGGTCGAGACCTATCTTGCCTGGGTCGATGGCGCGGCGACGTGCACGGTCACCGTGACGCCCACGGGACACTCCGCGGGCATATCGCTCATGGCAACGGCGCCGGACCACCAACACAAGGGCATCGGCCGCGCTCTGCTTACCCATGTGATCGATCACTATCGGCGCCGGGGCGTCGAACGTTTCCTCCTGGGCGCCACGGAGGCGGGTCGTCCTCTCTATGACAGCCTCGGCTTTAAGAAAGTCGCCGACCTTTCGGCCTGGGTGTTGAGCCCACCGGTTGAGACCGGGGTCTAGACGTCGGGCCTGTCAGAGGCCGCCGGGGCATGACTGGCGCCCATCACTCCCGCCAGTGTCAGCGCCGCGCCGCAGGCGACGATCACCCACGCGATCGGCCAAAGCCGGAACGCCACGGGGCCGCACAGAGCGCCGAGCATCGTCGAGCCGGCCAGGATCGCGTAGCGCAGGCGGAAGACGGCCGTGGCGTCGACAATGTCCATGCGTGTCTGAAAAAACGGCATCATCTGCAGGAACGCGATGGAGCCGCCGGCGCCCAGCACGAACCCACTGGCGGCCATGGCCATCGGCGCCAATCCTGGCGGCGCGAACAACGCCGCCGCGCCGATGCCCGCCAGACCCAGACCTCTGAGCACATAGCCGACGAACAGGAAGCGCCAAGGATCGCGCACGCGTAAGGTCACGGTCAGGACGTTCGTCAGGCCGTCGCCAACGGCCTGGGTCGCCATAACGAGCGCCAGCGTCGGAAGGCCGCCGGCCACTTCGCCCCGCGACAGCAGCAGTGGCAGGCCGAGTGCGAAACCGAGCGAGCGGGTGGCGTAGGATACGGCCGCGGTGGCCAATATCGCGCGGGCGCCTGGGGTCGCGCGGGCCGCGCGCCAGCCTCGGGCCAGGCGTTGGCGGACGGGGTCGCGCGGGGCGATGACGGCGCTGTCGCCCTCAAACCGATGGCCCGCCGCCGCGATGGAGCCGGCCGAGGCCAGGAAACTGGCCGAATTGGCGCTGAGCAAGTGGATCGCCGGGGCCACCGAAGCGATGGCCGCGCCCAGGGTGGAGCCGGCGACCACGGCCAGGCGACCGGTGACATCGAAGAGACCATTCAACGCCCGCAGCCGGTGCGGCTCAGGGGCCAGACGTGGGACCACCGCCTGCAGCGCCGGATCGAACACGGCCTGGAGTCCCGCCAGCAGCACGCCGGCCGCGATCAGGAGGGGCAGCGACAGACCGATCGTGAAGGCCGCGACGACCACCGCCCCAGATACCGCCGCGCGGGTGAGATCGGCCCAGATCATCACCTTGCGCGCGCTCAAGCCGTCAACCACCGCCCCGGCCCCCAGGGCGAAGGCGAGCATGGCCGCCGACTGGGCGATGGGCAGCCAGGCGGCGTCCGCCCCGGCCATGCCCACGGCCAGCCAGATCGCGCCCAGGCGGTAGAGTTCACTGCCGGCGTCCGATAGCGCCTGACCGGCCCACAGGGTGCGCACGCCGGGATCGGCGAAGAGGCCTATGTAGGGGTGGGCTTCGCGGGGCTGCTCAGGTGCTCGCGACATGATTCTCTAACCCCCTGCGCCAGCCAACAGGGACGCGGACGCCCGGTCAACCCACGCGTTGGCGCGTTGTGGTTAGTCCCACATCGGGCGGATACGCCCCGCTCGACCTGCCCACACGGCCCCGCCAATGCGGTCCGGTCGCGCGGGCGCGAGGGTAGGCTTCAGGTGTCTGGGTTCACGGCGTCGCCTGAAATCCGCGTCCGGGGGCCGCGGCGATCGGGCGACAAGTGGATGGTGAGAGACGTTCCTTCGCGGATGTTCAGGCGTGGCGATTTCCGATCGCCGATTTTACCGCTTCATCGTCTCAATGGTCAGGTGGGACAGTGACGCAATGTGGGCAAGCCTCTTGCGATAGAAGTCCGTCCCGCGGGAAGACGCCGTCGCCACGGACACGATCGCCCCGAGATGGCCCGGTCCAAGCCGCCAAAGATGCAGGTCGGTCACCGCATCACCGCACGCTTCGACCGAAAGTCGTATCTGGTCGGCAAGCCGTTCGTCCGGATTCATGTCGAGCAGAATCGCCCCTGTGTCCCGGATCAGTCCGAAAGACCAACTCGCGATCACCACCGCGCCGACGATGCCGGCTATCGGGTCCATCCACAGCCAACCGAACAGGCGGGCCAGCACCAGGCCAACGATGACCAGGACCGAGACCGCGGCGTCGGCCATCACGTGGACGAGGGCGGCGCGCATGTTGTTGTCACGGTGATGGTGGGCGTGCCCGTGTTCATGTTCCTCGAACACGAGCGCATGTTCCGGCTCTTCACCGACCCGAAGACGCGCGGTGAAGGCGTGCGGCTCCGGTATCTCATCCACCGACTCGATGTAAGTCCCGCGATCCACGAAGCCGAAGGTTTGCCTGACGCCATCGGCGCGTTCGGTTTCCACGCTCACCGAGGCTGCGCTTTCCGCGCCATCGGCCTCCCATTGGAGCCGGAAGCGAGGTGGAACGCCATCCTCGAACACGCTCAGAACGGCCGGTCCCAAAGCGGTGTGGACGCGAAGCCCTTCATCCTGACCGTCGGCATGGTCATGACCGTGACCATGGCCGTGGTGATGATGTCCGCTTCCGCTGAGCAGCCAGGCGCTGGCGACGTTCACGGCAAGGCCCACCGCCGCAATCGGGATAGCCTGCCCGAACTGGATCGCGACCGGGTGCAAGAACCGGTTGATGGCCTCGTAGGCGATCAATAGCGCAATCATTGCCAGCACAATCGCGCTCGTGAACCCGGCGAGATCGCCCAGCTTGCCGGTCCCGAACGTGAAGCGTCGATCCTCGGCGTGCCTGCGGGAAAAGGTGTAAGCGAGCGCGGCGAGGAGCATCGCGCCGGCGTGTGTGGACATGTGAAGTCCATCGGCGACCAGTGCGATCGACCCGAACGCCAGGCCCCCGACGATCTCGGCGACCATCATGGCGCCACATAGCCAGATCACGGCCCAGGTGCGTCGCTCGCTCGAGTCATGGGCCTCCCCCAGGAAGACATGGCTGTGCCGCCACGTCGCGTGTTGATCGGCGGTGTCGGACATGCGCTCGGGTTTCACTTCAGGTACGCACGGATGACCGCCATCAGCTCTTCGGCGGCAGCGGAGTTCAGGGCCCCTGGGTGCTTCTCAATGTCGACAAGGTGGGAGTGAACGTGGTCGTCGATCACCTCCGCCATCAGCCCGGCGATCGCGCCGCGCACCCCCGCGATCTGGTGCATGACCGTTTCGCAACCCGCCTCCGTCTCAAGCGCGCGCTCAATCGCCTCAACCTGGCCACGGATGCGGCGAACCCGGTCCAGTAGGCGTTGCTTCTCTCGGATCGTATGCATATCGCAATTGGGATAGGGGGCTATCCTATGTCAAGCTCGGGTTCGAACGGTGAATGCCTTGAGCCCGACCGAGACCGAAACGCCACTGAATAGCGAGCCGGCGCCCGCCTCCACTCCCATCCCAGCCGGCGCGATCGCTTTAGCCGGCCGCCGCACCCATCGCGGCCAGCCTCGCGTGCAGATTGCGATGCATGTGTGTGATGGCCCCTTCGAAAAGGCCGTAGGTGAAGGCCGTGTTCGCCCCGCTGGCCAGTCCCCGCTGAATGGACTCGTTGACGGCCCGGTCCTCGCGCACGCCGGCGTCGACAAAGCTCAGGCCCTTGCTGACCGGCGCGCGCTCGTCTTTCAGCGCGGCGGGGTCGGCGAAGGTCCAGGTGATCTGGCGGGTGCGGCCAGCACCGTTGGGTTCATTGACCACGAGGCTCGACCGTCCGGGGAAGGTCGGCACGACCACGTTGGGAAAGAGGTGGTACAAGAAGGTCAAGGCGCCGCCCGCTCTTCGCTGCATCGGCGGGGTGTCGCGCTGGCGTTCGATCGCCTTGTATGGGAACGTCACCCGGCTGTTGGCGCCCCAATATTCGACCACATTGAGGTTGTCGTATTGCCGGGGATAGAAGGTCTCCTTGTGAGTGGCCTTGATGTGATAGCCCTCTAGAAACCCTTCCATCACGATCTTCCAGTTGGCCTCGATGATCTGGTCGCTCGTCCCGATCAGCACAAATCTAGGGTCGATGCCGGTCGGTCCCGCCGGGGGAACGGCCTCGACGCCGGGTGAGGGGTCCTGTGTGACATACAGAACGCCGCCAGCCTCGACGCAGGCCACCGGGACCAGACCGTGCGCGCCCTTGTCCAGGCCCGGAAAGCCATTCTCGTGCGGCACGCCGCGCAGCGCGCCGGTCAGGTCGTAGGTCCAGGCGTGATAAGGGCAGGCGAACGTCGCCGCCTTGCCTGCGCCGCACGCCACCTCCGCGCCCCGGTGTCGACAGGCGTTGCGAAACGCTCGCGCCACGCCGTCCGCCCCGCGAACGGCCAGGATCGGCGTCCCCGCGGCGGCGCGGGCGAGGTAGGAACCGGGGTCGGGAATCGCCAGGCTGGGACAGAACGGCGTCGGCGTAGCGCGCATGATGGCCAGTTCGGCCGCCAATCGGTCCGGAGCTGTATAATTTTGCACCGGTTCGCGCCAGACGGTGTCGCTAAGGTCGGTCGTGCCGTGATCAATGTGATCCAGAACGCGGCTTGCGACCCGCCAGTCCTCCATAAGCTCCGTCATGCGCGCTCCCATCGGGTGTCATCCACTGGCTCCAGCATGGTCCTGCGAATGCGCTCTCGCAAGCACCACGGCGTCATCGCGAATATAATCTCTATACGGATGAAAAATTTCGCCCGTCGCGCTCTTGCGAGACGTTGCGAGTGGGCGTCATTAACGGTTTCAAGGAGACTCGGAGATGGCGATAGCCGCGGATATTGGCCGATCTGGGCGCCGATCCTGGCCCGTGCTGCGATCGTTCTCCGGGTATCAGTCGAGCTGGCTTGGCGCCGATCTCATCGCGGGGGTGACGCTCGCGGCGATCGCGATTCCCGAACAGATGGCGACGGCCAGGCTGGGCGGTATGGCGCCCCAGGTCGGCTTCTTCGCTTTCATCGCCGCCACCGTTGGGTTCTTGGTATTCGGCTCTGGCCGCCAGACGTCTATCGGCGCCGACTCTACGATCACCCCGATCTTTGCCGGCGCCCTGGCCGCGATGGTCGCGATTGGCTCGCCAAACTACCTGATGCTGGCGGCGGGCCTGGCGATCATGGTCGGCGGTTTTATCGTCATCGCCGGGCTGTTGAAAATGGGCTGGATCGGCAATTTGCTGTCGACGCCCGTCACCGTGGGATTCCTCGCGGGCATCGCGTTCCACATCCTCGTCTCCCAGCTGCCGGCCGCCCTCGGACTCGGAGTCCTCACCGGCGACACCTTGGCGAAGGCCGGGGGAATCCTGCGTGGTCTGCCGGCGACCAATCCCTATGACCTGGCGATCGCCGCCGCCGTGTTCGCCTTGATCGCGATTTCACATCGGCTCAGTGGCAAGATCCCGGGGGCGCTGATCGCCGTGGGGCTGGCGATCGTCGCCACGGTTTCGTTCGATCTTGAGGCCAAGGGCGTCGCCGTGCTCGGTCACGTCCCGAGCGACCTGCCGGGCCTCTGGTTGCCGCCAGCCGATCCCACCGCCTTTTTTGGCGTGCTGCCCCTGGCGCTGCTGATCGCTTTGATCTGTATGGTCCAGACCGCGGCCGTGGCGCGGTCCTTTCCCGAGCCGGGCAAACCCCCCGACGTGGATGCGGATCTGATCGGCCTGGGCGCGGCGAACCTCTTCGCCGGGCTACTGGGCGCCTTTCCGGTCAACGCCAGTCCGCCGCGGACGGCGATCGTGGCGGAAAGCGGGGCCCGCTCGCAGATGGCCGGCCTGACGGCGGTCGCGGCCACCCTGCTGCTCATCCTGTTTGGCACGGGGTTGCTGGTTCACGTTCCCCAAGCCGCGCTGGCCGGCGTGCTGGTGTTCGTCGCGACGCGCATCGTCCGCCTCGCCGACATGGTCGCCATCGTTCGCGCCAGCCGTCTGGAGGCGGTGTTCGTCGTCATTACCGCTGTGGCTCTGGTGGTCCTGCCGATCGCCGTGGGCGTCGCGCTCGGTGTGGGCCTGTCGCTGTTGCAAGGCGCGTGGACCAGCGCGCGAACCCATCTCCGCCCGATGTATCGCGAGCCTGGAACGACGGTGTGGTGGCCAAGGAAGGACGACGATATCGACGCGAGCGACGATTCTTCGCTCACTGTTGTCGCATTCCAGGCCCCGCTGAACTTCCTCAACGCCGACTCCTTTCGCGCGCAGATGAACGCGGTGATCGACCGCGGGGCCGGTCTCGGCAGAGCCGTGATTCTGGAGGCGGCAGGCGTCATCGACATCGATTTCACCGCCGCTCAGGTATTGAAGTCGCTGATCGCCCGATGCCGCGAGCTTGGCGTAAACTTCGCCATTGCGAGGCTCGAATCGGTGGCCGCGCAGCAGGCGTTCGAGGCGCTCGGGGTGACAAAAGCCCTGGGATCGGACCGGATATTCGAAAGCGTCGCCGCCGCCGCCGAGGCGTTCGGCGGAAAACCAAGTTTGCACTGATGACGACAAGGACGTAAAGGCGCCGCCCATGCGTATGTTCGCTTCCGCCCGCCGCTTCCGCCGACCCTCCGGGGCCGTGGGATCGCGCGCGCGCTAAGCGCAACGCATAACTCCCCAGACCCCGCCTTTTAGGACGGGGTCGGCTTGAGGGCTCCGTCCGGCGTTTTCCGCAACGGAGCCTATTATGAACGACCCCGACACATCCTTCGCTATCGACCAGGTCTTTGGCGCTCAGCGTCTGTCCGTGCGCCCGGTGCGCGACAGCGACCTGGATCTGATCGTACGTCATCGCCGCCAGATGTTCGCCGACAATGGCCACGGAACAGACGTGCTGATCGAGATGACCTCGGCGTTTCAGACCTGGCTGGGGCCGCGCCTGGCGTCGGGCGCTTACTTCGGCTGGATCGTCGAAACCGAAGATGGCGAGCCGGTCGCCGGGCTTGGCATGATGGTGATCGACTGGCCGCCACATCCGCGTCACCCGCGGCAGGATTGCCGCGGTTTTATCACCAATGTCTTTGTAGAGCCGCAGCGACGTGGCGCGGGCCTGGCGCGCGCCCTTATGACGATCGCGGTCGGCGAGGGGCGCCGGCGAGGCGTCGATCTGATGGTCCTGCACGCCTCGCCGATGGGGCGTCCGCTATACGAGCGGATGGGTTGGGTGGACAGTAGCGAAATGATGCTGGCGCTCAGGTGAGGTTGACTTTGACACCCCATGCAAGTGCCGCCAGAGTAGGCGCCATGCTTCGCCCGTCCACCGTTCAGATTCAGCGAGATAGCCGATCCATGGCGGCGGTTGGGCGTCAGACCGGGACGAGCAGACAGGCCTAAAGCGGCGCAACTGTCAGTCCTAAACTGCAAACCCCGCCCCTTCGGCGGGGTTTTTTGTGGGCCCCGCCGGCTTCAGCCTAAGGTGACCCTATGACGACCCTAACTTTCAGCTCCGAGTCCGAGATTCACAGGATTGGCCTTGGCGTCATTGATCTGACGCTGCCCAAGGCGGAGTGGACCCATGCGGCGCATTTCGCGGCGGCGCTATGGCTGATGCGATACCGGCCGGACATCGATGCTGCAGCCCGCATGCCCGGCATGATCCGCGCCTATAACGAGGCGACAGGCGTGGCCAACACCGACACGGAGGGCTACCATGAGACGATCACCCAGGCCTCGCTGCGCGCCGCCCGCGACTGGCTGGACGGAAATGACCCGCAAACACCAGTGTTCGTGCTGGTCAACGCGCTGATGACGTCCCCGTTGGGCAGATCGGACTGGCTGCTAGCCCACTGGTCCAGACCCCGGCTGTTCAGCGTCACGGCCCGTCGGCAGTGGGTTGATCCGGACCTGGATCCGCTCCCCTATCCGCGCGGCCGGATTGGCTAAGGCCTTGGTCCGAAGCCTTCCGGGCCGGTGCTCAGGGCCAGCACGCGGCTGAGCGAAGTCAGGTCGCGGCCTGTTTCCTTGGACCAGGTGTTGAAGGCCCCCTGAACCGCGGCCAGATCGCGCTTGCCCGTGGGCGGTTTGTCGACCACCCCGGCGTCGATCAGGGCGGCGGTGACGTCGCGCGAGGTTATGAATGATGGCTTGCCCATCCAGCGAAAGAACCGCATCGCTGTCTCGCCCGAAAGCCGCGACGCGCGCTGTTTCATCACCTCCAGCAAGCCGACGAAGTCGGAGTCGGGCCAGGCGGCGAAGAAGGCGGCGGCCGACCCGTGCTCGGCGGCGAGATCGACCAGGAACTGGGCGTTGGCGCGCACGCTGAGGATCTTCTGAGCGTTTCGCACGATCGCGGCGTTCTTAAGGTGCCCATCGAACTCCTCGTCGGACATGGCCGCGTTGATTGGCGGCGAAAAGCCGTGAAACGCGGTCTCGAAACCGGTCCATTTGGCCTCGATCACCTTCCAGGCGAAACCGGCCTGGAAAACGCATCGGGTCATCTGCGCCAGCCACCGGTCGTCAGCTGTCGCCGCCAGCTCGGCCGCGGATTTGGGCGCATGTTCGGCGATCAGCGCCTCCAGCGCCGCCTCGCCGCCTTTGCGGGCCGCGGCGCGCTCATAGATCGTCTGGAAGGATGTCATGGTCTTGGTCCATCACGCTTTGTCGTCCCGGCGAGTTTCGACCGGCAAGCGAGACTTGTCGAGCGCCACACGCCCGTGCGATGGCGCGCGGGACGGGTGCGCGAACGACACCCGCGCGGAGGTGAAGGAAACGGCATGTATCCAGGACGCTACGCAGCCCAACATCCCGATCGTGCGGCGGTCATCATGGCCGCTTCGGGAGAGGTCATCACATATCGCGACTACGAGGCGCGCGCCAATCGTCTGGCGCGCCATCTGCGCGCGCTCGGGCTGGGGCCTCTCGATCACTACTCGATCTTCATGGAGAACAACGCGCGCTATCTGGATGGCTGCGCGGCCGGTGAGCGCGCCGGCCTCTACTACACCTGCGTCAATTCTTATCTCACGGTCGAGGAACTGGCTTATATTCTCGACAACAGCCGTTCGCGGGTTCTCATTACGTCGCAGGCCAAGCGGGAGGTGGCGCTGGCCGCTGTGGCCATGACGCCGCGCATTGTCCAGACGATCATCGTTGACGGTCCAGGAGGCGCGCCGAACGTCGTCAATCTCGACGAGGCCGTCGGCAGTCTCTCACCGGAGCCCCTTCCCGACGAACGGCTCGGCACGTCGATGCTCTATTCCTCGGGCACGACAGGGCGACCCAAGGGCATCATCCGACCCCTGCCGGAAAACCGCCCCGACGAGGCCCTGCCGCTTTATGACTTCCTGCACGGCGTTTGGCGCTACCGCGAGGACATGGTCTATCTGTCGCCGGCTCCGCTCTACCACTCGGCGCCGCAGGCCGCCGTCGGCCTGACGATCCGCAAGGGCGGAACGGCGGTTATCATGGAGAGGTTCGACCCCGAGGCCTATCTTGCCCTGGTCGAGCGCTATCGCGTCACCCACAGCCAGCTCGTTCCGACCATGTTCTCGCGCATGCTGAAGCTGCCGGACGAGACCCGCGCGAAATACGACCTCTCGTCTCTTGAGACGGCCGTCCATGCCGCCGCGCCGTGCCCGCCGCAGGTCAAGCACGCCATGATCGACTGGTGGGGCCCCAAGATCCTCGAATACTATGGCGCCACCGAGGGGCTGGGCTTCACCGCCTGCGATTCCCACGAATGGCTGGCTCATCCGGGCACCGTGGGACGCACGATCCTCGGCGAACTGCACGTTCTGGACGAGGAGATGAATGAGGTTCCGCTCGGAACCTCCGGTGCACTCTGGTTCAAGACCGCGACGCCTTTCGAATATTTCAACGACCCCGCCAAGACCGCCGAGGCCCGGTCGGCCGACGGCTCCATGAGCACCGTCGGCGATGTCGGTTATCTGGACGCGGACGGCTATCTCTACCTGACCGATCGCGCGACCTTCATGATCATCTCCGGCGGGGTGAACATCTATCCGCAGGAGTGCGAGAATCTGCTGATCACCCACCCCAAGGTGGCCGACGCGGCGGTCTTTGGCGTGCCGAACGAGGACCTGGGCGAGGAGGTCAAGGCTGTCGTCCAGCCGATGCCCGACATCGCCGCCGGGCCTGAGCTGGCCCAGGAGCTTCTGGCCTTCTGCCGCGACCACCTGGCGCACCTGAAATGCCCGCGCACGGTGGATTTCGATGCCGAGCTTCCGCGTCTTCCGACTGGCAAGCTCTACAAGCGCCTGCTGCGCGACCGCTATTGGGGCGACAAGACCAGCCGGATCGTCTGAACAACCGCTGGCTTCGATCGCCGCGGGCGCTATGCTTCCCCGCGGAGGCTATTGGGTGCACCAGCGGGCGTGGATCGTCATCATCGTGTTTGGACTGCTCGCCCTGGGGGCGACGGCGTGGCGCCTGCTCTCGCCCGCAGCAAAGGACTCTGACCGGTTGTCGGGCTACATCGAGGCCCAGGTCATGTATCTGGCCGCGCCGCTGTCGGGGAATGTCACCGACGTGGGCCCCGACGAGGGGGCGCGAGTGCAGGCCGGCGCTCGGCTGTTCACCGTGGATCCGCGCGTTCCCGCGGCCCAACTCGCTCAGGCTCGCGCGCAGCTGGCCGCTGCACGGGCGTCTGAAGCCACAGCTGTCGCGACCGTACGGCAAGAAGAAGCAAACCTGGCGGCCGCCGAGGCCGCCTTGGGCCTCGCCGAACGGGAGGACACGCGGTACTCGGGCGCCGCGGCGGGTGAGCGAGGGGCCGTTTCGGTCCAGGAGACCGACAGGTCGGCGTCGGCCGCGCGCCAAGCCCGGGCCGCGCGCAACGCGGCGGCGGCTCAGGTTCAGGCGGGTGGATCGCAGGCGAGTGAAGCGCGTGCGCAGACTGTTCGCGCCCTGGCGACGGTGGACGAGGCCGCGGCGCGCCTGGATCAGATGTCGGTTCGCGCGCCGGCGACGGGTCGGATAGAACGCGTCTATTTTCAGCGGGGTGAATGGGTTTCGGCCAATCAGCCGATCGTCGGTATTATTCCCGATGCGAAGGTCAAGGTGCGGTTCTTCGCACCAGAGTCTTCGGTGTCGCTTTATCGACCGGGAGGCAGAGTTCAGTTCGACTGTGATTCCTGCGGCTCTCGTCGCACGGCCCAGATTACCTATGTGAGTCCGTCACCGGAATACACCCCGCCGGTGATCTTCAGCCGCTCGGCCCGCGACCGCCTCATGTTTCTGATCGAAGCCCTGCCGGACCACCCCGATGCGCTCAATCCCGGACAACCGGTGGAGGTCATTCCTATCGGCGCGGCCGGCGCCCGTCCGTGACCGCGGCGATCGACGTTCGCGACCTGGTCAAGCGCTACGGCGACAAGACAGTCGTGGACAAGGTTTCCCTGCGTCTGGAGACCGGCAGGGTGTGCGGATTTCTGGGACCCAACGGTTCGGGGAAGACCACCACGCTGCGCATGATCTGCGGCCTGCTGAAGCCCGATGGCGGCTCTGGCCAATGCCTCGGTCTCGATTTTCTGACGCACTCCGCCGAGATCAAACGGCACACCGGCTACATGACCCAGAGGTTCTCGCTGTACGAGGACCTATCGATCGAGGAAAACCTGCAGTTCATCGCCGGGATCTATGGTCTCGACCGGCCCCGACAGAGAATCGCCGCCGCGCTGGAGCGTCTGGGCCTGGCGGATCGGCGCGCGCAACTGGCCGGCGCGCTGTCGGGTGGATGGAAGCAGCGTCTGGCGCTTGCAGCGGCGACCTTGCATGAGCCGCGCCTGCTGCTCCTGGACGAGCCCACGGCCGGCGTTGATCCGAAGGCGCGTCGCGATTTCTGGGACGAAATCCACGATCTCGCCGCCGGCGGCGTGACTGTGCTGGTTTCAACTCATTACATGGACGAGGCCGAGCGGTGTCATGAGATCGCCTACATCGCCTATGGACACCTGCTGGCGCGCGGTACGGTCGAGGATGTGATCGGCGGGTCGGGGCTCATCACGTTCGTGGGGACCGGCGCAGGGGTGGATCATCTGGCGCGCGATTTGGCGCGCGCGCCGGGCGTGTTGTCGGCGGCCGCGTTCGGTCAGGAACTTCATGTCAGTGGTCTTGATCGTGAAGCGCTGGAGACGGCGCTGCGACTCTATCGCCGGGCCCCCTATGTGTGGACAGAGGTTTCACCGACGCTTGAGGACGTCTTCATCAAGTTGATGGCTGGCTTCGAGGATCAGGCCAGGTGAACGGCTTCGCCTCACGCGTCCAGGCGATGATGATCAAGGAGTTTCTGCAACTCACTCGGGACCGCCTGACCTACGCCATGATCCTCGTGTTGCCGATCGTTCAGTTGTTGTTGTTCGGCTACGCGATCAACAATGATCCCCGTCACCTGCCCACGGCCGTGCTTATCCAGGATGACGGCGTTTTCGCGCGATCGATCGTTTCCGGCCTGAAGGCGACCTCCTATTTCGATCTCAAGGCCGTGGTGAGGACCGATCGCGAGCTGGATCGGTTGATCGAGTCCGGCCGGGTCCAGTTCGCCATCTCCATCCCCCCCGACTTCAGCCGCAGGGTGGTGCGCCACGACAATGCGAGGATTCTGGTTGAAGCCGACGCCACCGATCCGGCGGCGACGGGAACCGCTCTAGCCGCGTTGGCAGAACTTCCGGCTCAGGCGCTGAGTCACGATTTGATTGGGCCCTTGTCGCCTGTGGCATCGTCTCCACCGCCGTTCCAGGTCATCGTACATCGTCGCTACAACCCGGAAAACATCACCGCTTTCAACATCGTTCCAGGCCTCCTGGGGGTCATTCTCTCCATGACCTTGGTGCTGATGACCTCTCTTTCGGTGACCCGGGAACGGGAGCGCGGCACGCTGGAGGGCCTGCTGGCGACCCCTGTGCGTCCGTTTGAGGTCATGGCCGGGAAGCTGGCGCCCTATGTTCTTGTCGGGCTGATCCAGGCCGTGTTCATCCTGGTGCTGGCGCGTATCCTGTTCCAGGTGCCCATGGCCGGGGGCTGGGCGGCCTTCACCCTTGGCCTGCTGCTGTTCATCATCGGAAGTCTTGCGCTGGGCTTTCTGATTTCGACTGTCGCGAAGTCGCAACTGCAGGCGATGCAGATGTCGTTCTTCTACATCATGCCCTCGATCCTGATATCGGGTTTCATGTTTCCGTTCGCCGGCATGCCGAAATGGGCACAGGCTCTGGGTTCGGCGATTCCGGTCACGCATTTCCTACGGATCGTCAGAGGATCATTGCTCAAGGGCCAGGGTCTGGCGAGCGCCACGCCGAGTCTGGCGGCCCTCGCTCTCATCGTCCTGGTCGTGTGCGGCGTGGCGATCGGCCGATATAACACCCGTCTGGACTAGGTGGGCTCGCGCGTTATCTCTGGGACGCCTTGAAGAATTTCACCAATACGCGCTGTCCGATCAGAAACGGGACGTTGTCCGCGCTGACCACGACTTCGACGACCTTCTCGTCGGTGCGCTCGGATGGATCGTCGGACTGGAGCTTGCGGGCGCCGAAGACCGCTGCGCGACGCAGGACCTTGCCGGGATAGGCCTTGCCCTGATCGGACTCCGGCGTCAGGGCGACGGCTTGGCCGATCGTGACCGCTGACAACGCCGATTCGGCAACCTCGGCGCGGACGATCCGCGCGCCCGCGGGCTCGAGATCGAACATGGGCGTAACGTTCAAGGTCGAGGCTCCGGCGCCTGGGTTCGCATAGCGACGGACGATGACGCCATCGCTGGGCGCGCGGATGATGGTTTGTTCCAGGCGATAGCGGGCCTCGTTCAGCTGGGTCTGCGCGACGCCGATCGCGGCGCGTTCGCTGACCAGGTTCGCTTCGGCGGTGGCGATGGCGTCTCCGGCCTGGTCGACCTGCTGTCCCGACACGAAGCCGGCGAGCTTTACCAAGCGGCCCTTCTCCCGTTGGGCGGTGGCCAATTGCACCTGGGTCGCGCCGAGTTGGGCCCTGGTCTGGTTGAGGTTGGCTTCGGATGTCTGCACGGCAAGCCGTTGGGCGTCGTCCTCCTGCCGCGCCAGAACCTGGCCCTTTCGCACGTGGTCGCCTTCGATCACGTCAACCTCGCGCACGACGCCGGCGGTGCGGGACGCGACTTGAATGATCCCGCCTTCGACGTCGGCCTTGCCTTCGGCGACCGCGCTGAAGGGCGATGTGGTTTCGACCTTGGCGGCCGGCTTGGTCTTGGAGCAACTGGCCAGTCCGAACGCGAGCGCGCCAACCGTCGCGACGGCCAACACTGTGCGTGGGAGAGGAAAGGACATCCCTTCTAACCTTCCTTTGAGCGAGAGGCGGCCGCGCGCGTGATCCGTCCGTCTTCGATGTGCACGATGCGATCGGCGAAGGCTTCCAGACGCGGGTCATGGGTGACGCAGATCACCGCGGCGTTGTGGTCGACCGCGGCGCGGCGCAGCAGGCGAATAACGACCTGGCCGTTTTCCCCGTCCAGGGCAGAGGTGGGTTCGTCCGCGAAGAGCAGGGAAGGGCGTTTGGATATCGCTCGGGCGATGGCGATGCGCTGCTTTTCGCCGCCGGATAGCTCGCTCGGGCGTTGGTGCATGCGCGGCTTCAGACCCACCTCGTCCAGGGCGTCTATCGCCACGCGGCGCGCCTCGGACCGGCTCAGCCCTTTGTGCCGCAGCACCGTTGTCACCTGCTGCAGCGCGGTCAGCGCCGGAAACAGGTTGAAGCCCTGAAAAATGAAACCACAGTGATCGAGGCGAAACCGATCGATGCGCCGGGCGCCTTTACTCCAGAGATCCTCGCCCAGGGCGTTGACCTTGCCGTCATCAGGCTTGAGCAGGCCCGACAGCGCGGCGATCAGCGTCGACTTGCCCGATCCAGATGGACCCATGACCATGGTGACTTGGCCGTGCGGCGCCTCGAAATCGACCTCGCGCAACACCTCGACAAAGGTGCGGCCGGTCTTGAAGCGCTTGACCAGTCCGGTCGCCGAAAGTGCGGTGGCGGCTTGCGCAGTCATCGCAGAAGGTCCGCGGGCTGGCTGTGTTTCAGTATCCCCATGGACATGGCGCCGGAGACCACGGCGATGACCATCAGCATCGAGCCGATGACCATCGCCGCGCCGGGGCGAATGACAATCGGAAGTCCAGACGAACTGGCCGCGAACGCCACGCAGGCGGTAATCAGCCCGGCCGCCAAGACGCCGGCGACACCCGCCCATACGGAGAGTTCCATCACGATCAGCCGCAGCGAAAACATCGAGATCCCAAGCGCGCGGAGGCTGGCGAATTCGCGAATGTTGGAAAGAATCGCGCCACGCAGGGTCTGGGACGTAATTCCCACACCGATAAGGACCGAGACGAACGTGAGGAACACCAGCAGAACGCCAATGATCTGCTCGGACATCAGGGCGTCTTCATTGGCCTGATTGAATTCCGCCCGCGTCGAAGCCTTGTACACGCCGTGCGCGACCGCGTTGAGCTGATCGCGAACGCGATCGATGTTGGCCGGATTGTCCACCCGCACCATCAGCGGACCGGTTTGGCCGGTGGTCGAGCTATCGGCGCGACCCAGCAACCGCACGGTCTCGCGCGAACCGACCAGCGAGGGTTGCTCCAGCGTCTGATAGCCATGCAAGATCGCGCGGACGTGGACGGCGTGCCCGTTGATCGAGGCCATGTCGCCAAGTTTCACCCCCAACCTTTGAACGCTCGAAGCGTCTACCGCGATCGAGAACGGTTCCATCAGCGCGGTTCGGGTGGCCTCGTCGAAATCCACCGGCAGGGTGACGGCGTCCGGGATCGGATCCACCGCCCACACCGAGACATAGGTCTGCACCTGCTTGACGCCAGGCGCGGGGTGGTTCGCCCAGGCTCCGAAGGACTCCTCCAGGCTGCGGACCTCGACCACGTGAGGGTTCTGAAAGATCTGCGGCCGGATCCGGTTGGGCAAGGTCGGATCGCCGTTGACCAGACTGGGCGTCTTGATCGGCATGATGAAGATATCGGCGCGGGACCGTTCGGTAATGGCCAGGTCGGAGTGGATGATCCCCAACATCAGCCCTTGGACGACCAGCACCAGCATCCCCGAAGCCGCCAGAGCGATTACGGCCGCGAGATATCGGCGCCACTCGTAGATCAGGGTCGAGAGCGCCAGCGACATCGGTCTAACGCCCCGCCGTCGCGGCGGAAGCCCAGCCGCCGCCCAGGGCCTTATAGGTCTGCACCGAACGGCGCAGGGTCTGTACCCGCTCGGTCGTCAGGGCCGAGCGGACCGTCCGCCAGGCCTGTTCAGCGCTGAGCACAGAGGTCAGGTCGTCGAGCCCTTCGGCGTAACGGGCCTTCGCCCCCTCATAGGCGCGGGCGGCGCGCGTTTCGCCCAGTGCGAGCTCGTCGGTCGCCCGTTCGCCCGCGCCGAGATTGGTCATCGCGTTCTGCGCCTCGGCGAAGGCCGTCTGCACGGTCTTCTCATAGGCGATGGCCGTCTCGCGCGCCCGGGCGTCCTCGGCCTTGGCCTGATAGAGCAGCTTGGGAATATCCAGGGTCGGGATATTCACGCCAGCGGCGAGGTTCCAGAACCCCTGATTGAACGTCTGGGTGGTGTTCACCAGGGTCGTCGGCGGAATGTAGGATACCCCGGGCTCCGAGGTCCGGGACAGGCCCAGAGCCGGCAGCAGCGTGATGGTCGGAAAGATCGCCAGATGACGCAGCTTGGCTGTCCCCAATTCGGAACGCAGCCGGGCCTCGGCTTCGCGTATGTCCGGTCGCCGCGCCAGCAGGTCGGCGGGCAGTGCGGCCGGCGTCGGTGGGATCTGGGGAACCTCGCCGGCAAGAGGCAAATCAGCCGACGGCGCGAGACCGCGGCCGATCAGGACCATCAGCTGGCGCCGCGCGATCTGGAACTGCGCCTCCAGATCGTCGGCCTGAGCCTTGGCCTGCGCGAGGTCGCCCGCCACGCGGTCGACCTGGTCCGAGGAGCCCGCGCCGGCTTCGGCCTTGGCTCGCGCGATCGTCAGCAGTTCGGTCTGTATACGGATTGTTTCGCGTGCGTCAGCCAATTGGATGGCATAGCCCTTGGCCTGAAAATAGGTGTCCGCCACGGCGGCGGCCAGCGCGGCGCGCGTGCCCTCGATGTTGAACCGCGCCTGCGCCGCGTCAGCGGTGGCGACGCGGCGCGCCACCGCCAGCCGACCAAACAGATCCAGTTCCCATGACACATTGAATGTCCCCGAGAGCGTGTCGGTGACGCCGCTGGTGGGATTGAGATCATTGGGCGGCGGGGCGATGTCGTAGGTCTTCTGGCGGCTCGCATTGCCGGCGATAGAGCCCGACGGGAAGGTGGCGGCGGTCTGGGCTTGACGCGTGGCGCGCGCTTCGAGCAGACGCGCGCCGGCGGTTCTGGCGTCCGGGCCGCTCGCGAACGCCTCATCCTCCAGGCCGTTGAGCACCGGGTCATTGAACAGCAGCCACCAGCGATCCAGGCTGGCGGCGGCAGGTTGGGCCGTCGCCGCCGCGCCTTCGTAGGCTGCGGGCATCGCGATCTGCGGCACGGCGGTCTTGCCCGCCGCCATGGCGGGCAGGCCACAAGCCAGGACCATGACCAAATGTTTCACCGTCACCGCCAACCCCCGAAACGGTCCGCTCGCGGCGCCCGTCGACCACCAGACTGTCCCAATTGAGGCGGTCAAGGGCAAGTTAATAGGCTGTAATCGAGCCCGCTCGTTTATGAACCCGTCTGCTGTCATGGGACTTCGCGCAAAATGAACGTATTGTCATGTTTGACGGCGAAAACCAGATCGCAAAAACCAGAAGACTAGTCTCCGACAATCGAAGTTACAGGGGCGCTCAATGCGCGCCGACGGGCCGTTGTCGCGGGATTTCGGAGGAGGGCGGAAGGGTTATAACCCTAAAGGCGCGAATGGTGCGGACAGCTCATTGGTTCGCCGCATTGGGTTCCGGATGGCTCCGGAAGGCGGTTCGATCAGACTATGGTTCGCGCCGTCGTGACGTTTCGATCGACGCCATCGTGACAGACAGACGCCACCCGGCTTCGTGGCCTGCTCGGCACGGACGAAAATCCTCTGGCGACGCAGAGGCGTGCGCCGCGTTCTGGCCGCAAAAAGCAGTGTAAGGAGCCGGGCGGCTTCGACTCGCCGCGATCGCCTGGAGTGACAATGGCGCGCCTTCTTCTTACCCCTCTGGTCCTGGGTGTCAGCCTCGCCCTGTCCGCGCCGACATCGAGCGATGCGGCCGCGGTCACCGCGCCCCGCGCCACATGGGCCCAGGCGCGCAGCGACCTTCCCGCCGATCCCTTGGTGCGTTTCGGCGTGCTGCCCAATGGCATGCGCTACGCGATCATGCACAATGACACGCCCAAGGGGGCGTCGGCGTTGCGCTTGCGGGTGGGGTCGGGCTCGTTGGAGGAATCCGACGCCGAACAGGGCCTGGCCCATGTGCTTGAGCACATGGCCTTCCGTGGCTCGACCCATGTGCCCGCTGACGAGATGATCAAGATTCTTGAGCGCAAGGGCCTGGCGTTCGGGCCCGACACCAACGCCCAAACGGGCTGGTCACAGACGGTCTATATGCTCGATCTGCCCCGGAGTGACGCCGACACCCTGGCGACTGGCCTGATGTTGATGCGTGAAACCGCCGGCGAGCTGACCATCGATCCCAGGGCGCTGGAGACCGAGCGCGGGGTCGTCTTGTCCGAGGAGCGCCTGCGCGACACGCCCGACTATCGGGCCGAAAAGGCGCAGATCGATCTCTTCCTGCGCGGACAGCTGGCGCCGCGCCGTTTTCCGATCGGCTTGGTCGATATCGTCAAGACCGCCTCGGCGGACACGGTCCGAGCTTTCTACCAGGCCAACTATCGGCCCGAACGCACGACCCTGATCGCGGTTGGGGATTTCAATCCCGCGGATATGGAAGCGCGCATCAAGACGATGTTCGGTGACTGGCGGGCGAAAGGGCCCGCGCGCGGCGAGCCCGTCCTCGGCGCGGTCGCCGGCGGCGGCGAGCAAGTCAGGGCGGTCATCCAGCCGGGCGGCTCCACGCGCGCCATTATCGCCTGGACGCGACCGTACGACGGCGAGGCGGACACATTTGACAAGGAACGTCGCGAGACGATCGAAAATGTCGGTCTGGCCGTGCTCAATCGTCGCCTCAGTGAGCTGGCTCACGGCGCCAACCCGCCCTTCCTGGGCGCCGGAGCGGGTTTCGAGAATCTGTTCCTGTCGGCCAAGATCGCGGTGATCGAGGCGGAGTCGCCGCCCGACAACTGGCGCGACGCGCTGGCCGCCTCGGAGCGTGAGACGCGCCGCTTGGTCGCCGACGGAGTCACCCAGGCCGAGGTCGATCGCGAGATCGCCGAAATGCGCGCTGGACTAAAGACCGCGGTCGCCGGCGCATCCACGCGCGTAACGGCCAACCTTGCCTCGGGGCTCGTCGACGCCGTCGATCAGGACGGCGTGTTCACCGACCCCGCCGAGGACCTCAAGGTCTTCGAGACCTCGACCCAGGGGTTAACCGCCGTGACAGTGAACGCGGCGATGCGTCGGGTGTTCGCCGGGACCGGTCCGCTTGTGGAGGTGGCTTCGCCCAAGCCCATTGACGGTGGCGAGTCGACGATCAGGATGGCCTTCGACGCCGCGGCGAATGCACCGCTCACTGTTCGGACGGCCGACGCGGCCGTCGTCTGGCCCTATACCGACTTTGGAAAACCCTCCCCGATCCTGGAGCGCTCTGAGGTGGCTGATCTGGGCGTCACGACCGCGCGGTTCGGCAACGGCGTACGGGTGCTCGTCAAGCCGACACCGTACCGCAAGGACCAGGTCTTGGTGTCTGTTGAAGTCGGAGGCGGCCGCCTGTCGTTACCCAGGGATCGGCCAGCCGCGGAATGGACCCCTGGCGCGTTTCTCGATGGCGGCTACGGAAAACTCGACCGCGAGGCGGCGAGCCGGGCGTTGGCCGGCAAGGTGGTCAGCGCGAGTTTTGCGCTTGGCAATACAGCCTTCGATCTCGGCGGCGCGACCCGGCCTCAGGATCTGGACACGGAGCTACAGGTCCTGGCCGCATATGTCGCCGATCCCGGCTTCCGACCCGAGGCGTTGGAACGGTCCCGGGCCGGCAGTCTCGCCGGCCTGGCGCAAATGGACGCGACGCCCAGCGGCGTCTTCGCCCGACGTGGCGCAGCTTTGCTTACGCGTTCCGACCCCAGGTTGTCCTATCCCGAAGAGTCATCCCTGCGATCGGATACACTGGCCGACATGAAGGCGATCCTGGCGCCGGCCTTGGCGCGCGGCCGCATCGATGTGACGATCGTCGGCGACGTAACGGTCGAAGACGCGCTCAAGAGTGTGGGGGAAACCTTCGGCGCGCTGCCGCCGCGCGATCCGGCGGCCAAGCCAGATCCCGCCGCGCTGAAGGTCGTCTTTCCGGACCCGACGACTGAGCCGGTGACACTCACCCACACAGGCCGGCCGGATCAGGCCGTGGCGGTCCTCGGCTGGCCAGCGCCCGGCTTCTTCACCGACATGAGGCGCTCACGCGCGTTGATGATCGCCACGGACGTACTCGGCAATCGTCTCATCGATACCGTGCGCGTGGCCCAGGGCTCCACCTACAGTCCGGAATCGCGAGCTGAACTTTCTCAGGCGTTCCCCGACTACGGATCGGTCCTGAATATCGTCGAGATGCCACCGGAGAAGATTCCCGGCTTCTTCGCCACGGTCTCCGCGGCCGCTCGCGACATGCGTGATCACCAGGTCACCGCCGACGAACTGGAGCGCGCCCGCAATCCGCACGTCTCGACCCTTCGGCGCGCGCAGCTCACTAATGACTACTGGCTGGGCAATCTCACGGGCGCGCTGTCTGACCCGCGGCGGTACGATCTCATCCGCACCACCCTGCCGGACTACAGCGCGCTGACCCTCGCCGATATCCAGGAGGCCGCGCGCACGTGGTTCCGCGATGAAACGGCCTGGCGCCTGATCATCAAGGCCCGCGCCGGAGCGAGCGCGGCGAGATAGGTTCCCTGGTTGAGACGCTGGTGTGCGCGGCCAGCGGAAAAAGCGTATCAACCCTGTAAACTCCAATCCGGTCACGCCATGACAATGCCTGCCATCCAACCTTCCCGCACCGCCGTTCTGGCCGCCCTCGATCGGGTGATCGATCCTGCCTCGGGCAAGGGCATCGCCGCCGCCGGATTGGTTCAGGGTCTTTCGATTGGCGAAGGAAAGGTCGGCTTCATGCTTGAGGTCGACGCCGCCCAGGCCGCCGTCTACGCCCCGGTGCGCGACGCCGCCGAAAAAGCGCTGCTGTCGATCGGGGGCGTGCACAAGGCGCAGGTCGTTCTGACCACAACCGCGTCGCCGGCGGCGAAAGTCGCGCCGTCGGCCCAGCCGCGCCAGGCCCGCGTGTCGATCGACCCCAAGGCCGACACCCAGACAATGCCCCCGGCCGAGCGTCTGGCCCACGTCCACCATGTCATCGCCGTCGCCAGCGGCAAGGGAGGCGTCGGCAAGTCGACGGTGTCGGTGAACCTCGCCTGCGCCTTCGCGCGCCTTGGGCTGAAGGCCGGCCTGCTCGACGCCGACATCTATGGCCCCTCGGCGCCCCGCATGATGGGCGCCAGCGGCAAGCCGATCTTCTCGGACGGCAAGCTCAATCCATTGAGCGGCTGGGGCGTGCGCGTGATGTCCATCGGCTTTATCATCGAGGAAGGCTCGCCGATGATCTGGCGGGGCCCAATGGCGTCGTCGGCCATGCGCCAGATGATTGAGGACGTGCGCTGGGGGACCGAGATCTCACCGCTGGACGTCCTGGTGGTCGATCTTCCCCCCGGCACCGGCGACATCCACCTGACCATGGTGCAAAAACTGGCGGTCGACGGCGTGGTGATCGTCTCAACGCCCCAGGAAATCGCCCTGATCGACGCCCGCCGGGCCAGCGCCATGTTCCAGAAGATGAACCCGCCAGTCCCGATCCTGGGGGTGATCGAGAACATGGCCTACTTCCCCGATCCGGCCACTGGAGAGCGGATCGCGATCTTCGGCACGGGCGGCGCGCGCGTGGAGGCCGATCGGCTCAAGGCGCCGTTCCTCGGTGAGGTGCCGATCGACATCGCCCTGCGCGAGGCTGGCGACGAGGGCCGGCCATTGGTGGCGACCGCGCCTGACAGCCCCTCGGCGAAAGTATTCCTGGAGATGGCGCGGCGCCTCTACGATCGCGTTCAGCAAGCTGACGCCCGTTAAGTCAGCGGGCGGCGTCCAGTTTCGCCCGGATATCCGCATGGCGGTCGGCGTCCAGGCGATAGCCCAGGAACATCGCCCCGCCGCCAAACACCAGGACGATCGGCGCGAACAGATAGCACATCTCCAACCCGAAGATGGCGTGCGGCGTGTTCACCGCGCCTTCCTTACCGTTGTATCCCACCAGGGCCAGGATCGGGAAGACGACGGCCACGGTGATGGCGACGCCGATCTTGGTCGTGGTCGTCACCATGGAAAACAACAGACTGGTCAGGTCTCGCCCGGTCTCAAGGCGCACCTCGTCGATGACGTCGGCCATCAGGGCGCGGATCATGGCGACGAAAGCGCTGGCGCAGAACCCGACGCCGATCATCCCGAGGATTGTCGGGATCGCGTCGATCGCTGTGTGTCCGGGCCACACGCGCGGCAGGGCCATCAGGATGGTTTGGGTTACGGCATAGGCGACACAGGCGATTTGAATCGTCCGGTGCTTGCCGATCCGCTTGGCGATCCGCGCCCAAGTCGGCGCGCCGACGATGCCCGCGCCGATATAGAAGATCAGCAACAGACTGACCTCGGCGATGCCGAACCCCTTGGCGTCATGAAAGAAATACACGTAGAGCGGCCCGGTCGTGCCTGGGCCGAGGGTCAGCAGCAGGTCGGCCGCCACGATCCGCCACATCGCCGTCTTGGTCAGTCCGAACCAGAGGTCGGCGAAGCGAAACCCGGCGCTGGGTCCTGTCTCTGCAGCCGGCTCCGGCGATAGCGCCGCGCAGCCTATGGCGCACAGAGGAAGGGCGATCAGGATGATCCAACCCACCGTGGGCATGCTCGCGGCCCTGCCCAGCACCACGGCGCCGTGGGTCAGGACCGGTAGCAGCAGCAAGCCGGTCGAGCCGATCACCGCCATGCCTTGGGTGACGCCATAGACACGCGAGCGGTCGTTGTAGCCGGTCGCCAGGATCGAGGCCCAGGCGGTCATTGCGAGATTCAGGATCGACCAGCCGGCATAGCCGACCAATAGCCATAGGATCAGATAACCGGCGTCCGCCCGACCGCCGCTCACGATCAGCATGAAAGTCCCCAGCATCGCCACCGGCGCGCCTGCCAGCAGCCAGGGCCGGTAGCGGCCGATGGGGGTGCTTGTCCGGTCGATGGCCATCCCCAGGATCGGGTCGACCCCGATATCGATGATGCGCACAACGGCGATCGCCAGGCCCACCGCGGCCAGGCCCATCCCCAGGCCGGCATAGAACCTCGGCAGATAGACCGCGTAGACCAACTGGATCGCCGCTATCGGCAGGCCGGGCAGGCCGAAAGGGAGGAGAGTGGCGAGGCGCGCTCCGGCACGCTGCGCCGGCGCGATGGCGGGATTGGACACGGACGCCTCCCTCGGCGAACAGCCTTGGCGACACTTCCGGTCGCCTCGCCCCATCAAAGGCCTAGCGACATCGCCGCGCAAGACCCTTCATCTGGACCCGGCAGTTCATCAGCGTCTTGTCAGGCTGCCGACGCCTCCAGCGCATCGCGGGTTTCGAGGTCGGCCAGGATCCTCGCGTGCCGCGTCGAATCCAGGCGCCAGCCGATGAAGCAGGCGCCGCCGAGCATGACGAATACGATTGGGCCGGTCAGATAGACCCATTGCAGACCGGCGATGGCCGCGGGAGTATTCACCACGTCATGTCTGGCTTGGTAGCCGACCCACCCCAAGGCCGCGTATGAGAGGGTGATGCTGAAGGCCGTGCCGAATTTCTGCGCGGTGGTAATCATCGCGAAAAGCAGACCCACCCGTCGTTTGCCCTGTTCGAGGCGGATCGCGTCGCCGACATCTCCCATCATCGCCCGATCCAGCATCGCAAAGCTTGCGGCGAGAAAGCCCTGGAACACCATGCTGAGCGCCGCGAGGGGGTAGGCGCCGCGCGGGATCAGCGGCAGGAGCAACAATCCCAGCGAATAGGCGGTCGAGGCGACCATCAGGGCGCGGTGCTTGCCAATGCGTATGGCCAGCCAGCTGAAGGCTGGCGCCCCGAACAGCCCCGCGGCGATGTAGAGACCAAGGAGGCTGCTCGCGCTCGCCAGGCTGAAGCCGCGGAGGTCGTGGAAATAGAAAAGATAAAGCGCGGACATCCAGCCGGGCCCGAGGGTCAGGCAAAAATCGGCGACCGCGATACGCAGGACGTCGGCCCGCGAGAGAATGGCCACATAGTCCCGCCAGCTCAGGCGATCCTCATGGGTGCTTGCCGCGATGGGCTCCCGGGCGCTCAGAATGGCCAGCAGCGCGCCCACCGGCACCGCAAGGACAATGCCCCAGCCCATCGGCGGCACGGCCGCCCGGGCCCCGCCGGCCTTGGCCAGCAGGATTGGCGGCAGCAGGATCAGGGTGGCGCCGACCACGGCGATGAACTGGATCGCCCCGAACAGGCGCGATCGCTCATTGTATTGGCCGGCGATTCCCGACGCCCATGACACATGCGAGAGCACGGACAGGGACAGACCCAGGTAGTAGAGCGCAAGCCAACCGAACAGATAGAGCTTGGTCGCCCCCGCGGGCGGGTCGAAAAGCATGAACACCGCGACCATCAGCACCGGCGCGCCAGCCATCAGCCAGGGCCGATAGCGGCCAAGGCGGGTGCGGCTCTGATCCATCAGCGCCCCCAGGACCGGATCCAGCACGCTGTCGAACAGACGAACCATCCCGAACGCAGCGCCAACCACGGCCAGGGGCAATCCCAGCTGTGCGGCATAATAGTTGGGCAGGTAGACCCCGATCGCAACCGATAAGGCGCCGATGGCGAAGCCGGGCGTCGCAAAGCCGATCAAGGCGGGAAACGAGAGGCGCGCGGGCCGCGCGGTATCCATTGACGCCATGTGTGCCGAAAACGCCTCCCAGCGATGAACGTCCGCGCACGTGTGGCGCGGCTTGACCGCGAGAAGACCTTGGACGGCCCTCCGGCGCAAGAGATTTTCTCAAGCCGGGGACTGCGGCGTCAGATCCGAGAGGTTTCGACCACCGCGCCCGCCGTCCGCTCCCTAGGCGCCCGTCATCATGCGAAACACCTTCTGAGTCTGCTCGCCGCCGCTGATATAGGCTTTCTGCGTCTTCGCGTCGGTGATTTCGGCCCAGCGGTCGCGCACCGCTTCCACCGTCGGGTGTTCGCCCAGGAAGGCGCCGTCGGTCTCATAGATTCGCGCCAGGGAAAACACGCCCGCGCCGGCGGTCAGGATCGCGCCGTTGGGCGCCTCGTCCGAACACAGAAACACCACGCCTGGCGTCACGGATTCCGGCGACAGCTTGGCGAATATATCCGGCGGCATGAGCCCCTCGGTCATACGCGTGCCGGCCACCGGCGAGATAGCGTTGAAATAGACGTTGTTCTTCTGCCCCTCGATCTTCATCGTGTTCATGAAGCCGATCAGCGCCAGCTTGGCGGCGCCATAGTTGGCCTGGCCGAAGTTGCCGTAGAGACCCGTCGACGAGGTCGTCACGACCACGCGGCCATAATTCTGGGCCTTCATGATTTCCCATACGGCCTTGACCGGCTTGACCGTCCCCATCAGGTGGACGTTCATCACGAATTCGAAGTCGGCGATCTCCATCTTCGAGAACGATTTGTCGCGCAGCACGCCAGCGTTGGCGATCAGGATGTCGATACGGCCCCAGGCGTCCATGGCGTCCTTGACCATCCGCGCCACACCGGCGTCGTCGGTCACCGAAGATCCGTTGGCGATCGCCTCCCCGCCCGCGGCCTTGATCTCGGCCACCACGGCCTCGGCCGCCGTCGACGACCCGCCGGCGCCGTCGACTGTGCCGCCCAGATCATTGACCACAACCTTGGCGCCGCGCCGCGCCAACTCGAGCGCGTGCTGGCGGCCCAATCCGCCGCCGGCGCCCGTGACGATCGCGACCTTGCCCTCGAATCCGATGTGAGCCATGCGTGGTGTTCTCCTGGTTTGATGCGGGCCGCTAATGGCCGGGCGCATCGCCGGGCGTCAAGGGTTCGCGTGACGCACCCGTCAACATATGGCGATGGGGCGCGAGGGAGTGGTCATGTTCGGACTGGAGAACCTGCAAAGTCTTCTGGGCGTCGGTCTGATCGTCGGTCTCTGCTGGGCCCTGTCGGAGCGCCGCGCGGACTTTCCATGGAAACTGGCGATCGGCGCGGTGATCGCCCAGGCCGCCCTCGTGTCGCTGCTCTTCGGCGTGCCGGCGTCGCGCGGGGTTTTGCAGGGGGCGGGCGCGGCGGTCGATGGCCTCGCCAACAGCACTCAGGCCGGCGTGACCTTCGTGTTTGGCTTCCTGGCCGGCGGCGATGGTCAGCCGTATGACGTGAAGAATCCAGGCGCCCTCTTTCTTTTCGCCTTCAGGGTGCTGCCGGTGATCCTGGTCATCTGCGCGCTCTCGGCGCTCCTCTGGCACTGGAAGATCCTGAAGTGGCTGACCGAGGCGTTCGGGATGGTGTTCCAGAAGACCATGGGCCTGAGGGGGCCCCCGGCCCTGGCCACCGCGGCCACCATCTTCATGGGCCAGGTGGAAGGACCGATCTTCATTCGCGGTTATCTGGCCACGCTCACGCGCTCGGAACTCTTCCTGCTCCTGACCGTGGGCATGACCTGCGTGTCCGGATCGACGGTCGTGGCCTATGCGACCATCCTCAAAGGCGTTCTGCCCAACATCGCCGCCCATGTGTTGGCCGCTTCATTCATTTCCGCGCCGGCCGGCGTGCTCCTGGCCCGCGTCCTCGTCCCGCGCGAGGATACGGCCGAGCAGCCCCAAGGCCTCGACGCATCAAGCCTGAAATCCTACGAAAGCTCGATTGACGCGGTGATGCGCGGCACATCCGATGGCCTGCAGATCGCGCTGAGCGTCGGCGCCACCCTGATCGTCTTTGTGGCCATCATCGCGATGCTTAATGGCCTGCTTGGGATGGCGCCCGACGTCAACGGCGCGCCGCTAAAGGTTGAGCGGATCCTGGGCGTGCTGTTTTCTCCCTTGGCCTGGGCCATCGGCGTACCGTGGCGCGAGGCCCCGGCGGCTGGGGCCATGCTCGGACTGAAGCTGGTGCTCACCGAATTCGCCGCCTTCGCCAATCTCAGTCACGCGGCCCCCGGCTTGATTTCCGACCGTACGCGGCTCCTGATGACGTACGCGCTGTGCGGCTTCGGCAACATCGCCTCCGTCGGAATCAATGTCGCCGGTTACACCGTCCTTGTGCCGGAGCGCCGAGGCGAGGTCATCGGCATGGTGTGGAAGGCGATGATGGGCGGATTTCTCGCCACCTGCATGACCGCCGCGGTGGTGGGCGTACTGCCCGCCGCGCTCTACGCCCACTGAACCTCACGGAGACCGAACATGAAACTCTATACCAGCCAAAGAGCCCCCAACCCTCGCCGCGTGCGATGGTTCATGGCTGAAAAGGGCATCGACGATCTTGAGGTAGTCGAGGTCGACCTCCTGGCCGGCGCCCATAAGACACCTGAGTATCTGGCCGAGGTCGGCGTCGCCAACTCGCCGGCCCTGATTCTCGATGACGGCACGGCCCTGACCGAATCCATCGCCATCTGCCGATATCTGGAGTCCCTGCATCCCGAGCCGAACATGTTCGGTCGCGACGCGCGCGAAGCCGCCGTGATCGAAATGTGGACCCGCAGGGCTGAGCTGAACGCCGCCATGCCCCTGATGCAGGCCGTGCGTCATGGTCACCCGGCTCTGGCCGTTCTGGAAAGCCAGGTTCCAGAAATCGCCGCCACCAGCCGTGCGAGCGCCGAGCGCGCGCTCGCCGCCTTCGACAAGCGGCTCGGCCAAAGCGAATGGCTGGCCGCCGATCGCGTCACAATGGCGGACGGAGTCCTCTACACCGGCATCGAATTCTCCCGCATGGTCCGCTTCGCCGTGCCCCAGGAGCTTGCGAACGTTTCGCGTTGGCTGGCGGCGATGCGAGGTCGTCCGTCGGCGGGAGCTGGCGGCTAGTCCGGGGATCGTCGATGGCGATCTTGCTTACTTTAGATGGAAACGATCGAACTCAAGGGCAACGTTCGTCCAAACATCACCCGGCACGCCGGAGTTGGCCCAGGCATGGCCGGCGCCGTCGAGGGTGATGTTCATGGTTGTGAACGACTTCACCTTGGCCACGGATTGCGGAAGGATGCCGCCGACGACAATAGGCGACACCGCGTTGTTTCGGAAGCCGATCGCGCGCACAAAGCCCGTCCCGGTTTGCACGGCGCCGGCGTCGACACCCTCTAACTGACCGTCTGTCGAGATTACGGATGGAGCGATTTGTCCGCCGGTCTCGGCGTAGGCGTCGAACATGATATCGTAGTAGTGCGGCGAATTCCGTGCTGTCGTCGGGAAGTTTATTTTTGCGTTGTTCCAGGTGATCGGCACAATTCCGTTAACAGGCGTCAGAGTTTCGGCCGGTTTTTCGTAGTTGTTGACGCCGATCGACGCCCCCAACGCGAGGACGGGATTGGCGACGTAGTACGTATCATCGGCGGCGCCATTGAAATAGACGCCCACCTGGAAGAACGGGGCCTGTAGCGATACGTTACAGGGTAGTTCCAGCCAGACATAACCTTCCTGAGTCGGAGCGGATGCCGAGGTGATCACGCCCTCCGCTGAATTGCAAAACAGCCGCCAGGTTCCCGATCCGCCCCGCACCTTTTGGTAGACGTAGGCGCCGAACGTCGCCGTTCGGCCTCTGAATCTCGTGACATCGAGATTCGTTGTACCCAAGTACTCTTGGCTCCCGATGTCCTTTTTGACGCCCAGCGCATAGGTTGAACCCGGAGCGAGGTTGATCGCGTTGTCTTCCCGCCAGACCTCAAGCGTTGTCGTCTTGCTCCAACCGTCCGCCGCATCGCCGGTTCTCATGGAGCCTGCTCTCATGCCGATATTGACGGGGAGGGCGATGGCGGGGCGAGAGATTCGTGGAATGCCGTTGAGGGGCGCGCTGACCGTGATCGAGGTGTTCGCAACAATGGCCGTGACCCGCATGGGCGCGGCTGTCAGGGCGGGATCGACATCCCGTCCGCTCACCTTGACCAGGTCGCCGACCTTGAGATCGTTGGGTGTCGCGGCCACCGACAGCACAATGGAATTCGATCCCGTTGTATTGCCCGAAACGGCCATCGCGCCGATCACGCCGGCGCCGGCAACATTTTCCCTGGCGTCGTATCCCTCGCCGCTGAAGATTTCCCATTGCGAGTTCGGTGCGTAGTTGACCGGCCCCGCCAGCGCGAATGAGGTGAACGGCGCCAATGCGGCAAGCGCCGAAAGTAGAATAACGAGGCGGGTACTCAAGACACGCCCGACCTCGTCCCAAGGTGGTGATTGGCCGACATGGTTGTCCAGCCTCAGCTCCCCGCCGCATCCTTTCGCTTCGTCTTTTTCACAATGCCGGTGAATGTCAGAACCGCTCGCTCTCCGCATGTGATCATGCCGCGAATGAACACCAACGAGCGGCCGGCCTTGGTCACCTCGCCACGGGCCTCGATCAGATCGCCGACATAGGCGGTGTCCAGGAACTCGCCGCTCAGCGACGCCGTCACTGACCCCGAGCCCTGCAGCGCTTCGTCGCCGATGGAAAAGAGCGCGTAGTCTGCGAATGTCAGCAGGCAGCCCCCGTGCATGAAGCCGCCACCGTTCATGTGTTTCGGTTCAGCCCGGAACGCGCAGACCATCTGTCCCGTGTCGTCGCGACGGCTGTAGAACGGCCCGGACATGAGTTCATAGGGATCGCTGCCCCAGATCTTCCAGCCGGCCCATTCGCCTTCGCTGATCAGTTGGGGATAGTAGGGTGGCTGGTTGTCGCCGCCGTCCATGGTCTCGTCTCGCGTCGTCGGAAGGGTTGAAATCGCGCGGCTTTGCGACGCGCGTTCCTTGGCCTAATGGGACGGACCCGCCGATCATGCAAGCGCCCGCGCGGCGCCTCAACCGCGAGATACGTTCATGGCACTGGATGTCGAGACCCGCGATCAACTGCTCGAAATGGTGCGCCGCTTCGTCACCGAACGGCTCCGCCCGATCGAGGGCCAGGTGGCGGAAAACGACGCCGTGCCCGACGAAATCCTGGCCGAAATGCGCGAGCTGGGTCTCTTCGGCCTGACGATCCCAGAGGAATTCGGCGGCCTCGATCTCTCGATGGAAGACGAATGTCGCCTCGGCTTTGAGTTGGGCCGCGCCAGTCCGGCGTTCCGCTCGGCGTTTGGGACCAACGTCGGCATCGGCAGTCAGGGTCTGGTGATGTTCGGCACGCGCGAGCAGAAAGCCAAGTGGTTGCCCGGCATTGCCTCCGGCGAGATTGTCACCTCATTCGCCTTGACCGAGCCCGAAGCCGGCTCCGATAGCGCCTCGGTCCAGACCCGCGCCACCCTCGACGGCGACGCCTATGTCCTCAATGGCGCAAAGCGCTACATCACCAACGCCAATCGCGCGGGTCTTTTCACGGTGATGGCTCGCACCAACCCGGCTGTGAAGGGCGGCGGCGGCGTTTCCGCCTTCCTTGTCCCGCGCGATCTGCCCGGCCTGTCTATCGGCAAGCCGGAAAAGAAAATGGGCCAGCAGGGCGCGCACATCTGCGACGTCACCTTCGACAATGTCCGCGTCCCGGCCGAAAACCGGTTGGGGGGCGAGGGCGAGGGGTTCAAGGTGGCAATGCAGGTGCTGGATCGCGGCCGCCTGCACATCTCCTCGATCTGCATCGGCGTCGCCGAACGGCTGCTGAGCGACTGTGTCGCCTATGCGTCGGAGCGCAAACAGTTCGGCCAACCCATCGCTTCGTTCCAGCTGATCCAGGGCATGATCGCCGATTCCAAGACCGAGGCCATGGCCGCCCGCGCCCTGGTGCTCGAAAGCGCCCGCAAGCGCGACGAGGGCCTGAATGTCACCCTCGAGGCGGCGGCGGCGAAGTACTACGCATCCGAGATGGTCGGCCGCGTCGCCGACCGCGCCGTGCAGATCTTCGGCGGCGCCGGCTATGTCGCCGACTACGGCATCGAGAGGCTCTACCGTGATGTCCGCATCTTCCGTATCTATGAGGGCACCAGCCAGATTCAGCAGATCGTCATCGCGCGCGAGACCATGAAGCGCGGCGGATAGCGGGCCTTGATCAGGTTTTCGGGGCTGTAACGATCTTGTGAATCTCAATGGTCAGCTGGTTGTTGACCTCGACCAATCGGTGAATCTGGTCTGTCAGCTCCAGGACCGCCTCGGCGTCGCGATAGGTCTGCAGCGCCTGCTTGTCGGACGCCTTGGCCAGAACCTGCTGACCGACCATGATCACCGAGAGCAGCACCAACTGCAGGAAGGTCTGCGAGATCCAGGTCACCAGCGCAAAGGTCCCTTGGTGGATGGCGTCCGGCAGACTGATGAACGCCAGGCCGGCGAAGGCGTAGGCGCACCACATTGACCCCACGGTCTTGGTAATCTGCACCGCGAGCCAGCCGTTGAAGCCGACGTGTTCGTCGGCGACCAGGGCCGCGCCCTCGGTCTTTCTTTGGGCGATCTGCGGGTGTGAGGTGGCAACATCACTCATTGGCGGGTCTTCCTTGGGATCATCGCTAGGGACACGGAATAGCTGAGCTCGCGCATTTTCGCCCGGGCTATCGCGTTTAGCCGTCACAGCCTTGGGTGGCGGCGTTACGGCGTCCCTCCGGCCCGCGCCGACATCAAGCCAGGCAAGCTTCGGCCGCCGCCTCCGTGCGCGCGGCGCGCAGGCAGGCGTTGTGGCGGATGAGCCGCGCCCTGACGCTTCCGGCGCGTTCCATCACATCATGAACCCGCCAGCCGTGGCGGCCGCGGCGTAGGGCGATATCAAACATCGTGCAGCCATTTGGCCCGCCACAGGCGACCTTCATCGATACGATTGCGGCCGCCGCGCCGCGCCGGGCGGCTGACACAACATGCAGGTCCTCTGGGGCGTCCTGGCATTGGCACAGCGGATCGTAGTCCAGGTCCGGCCCGCCGCCGCGCGCGCCGGCCAAGGCGCCGTTGTCATCCATCAGCTTGACGAAACCCGGTTCGAGGAAGGCCGTCTGGACCTGGCGACGATAGGCTTCGTCCCGCGCTGGAGAGGCCGTGCGCCACCATTTGCTGCTTGGCGCATAAAGCCCCGCCAGACGGCCGGCGAACGCCAGAGGCGATTCGTGAACCCGATCGGCCACGCTCAAAATCTGTGTTCGCGTCGGCGTCGTGATCCCAAGTCCGATCGCGACGATCGACGCCGCCAAGCCCACATGCATTCGCATTGCCGGAGCCCAAACACTGTGTTCATCTCGGAGCGTCCCGGCGCCCCTCAACGCGACTCGGTCAGCTTGTGGTGAAGCCTGCTCATGCCGCGCAGCCAGCGGTCGTAATCGGACGTCTTGCGCTGCATATATTGCAGCACCTCAGGGTGCGGCAGAATCAGGAACCGCTCCTCGGCCAGGCCCTCGACCACGATGTCGGCCACCGTCTCGGATGTCAGCACGCCGTCGGCGACCGAAGGACCGTGCATCGACTTTCGCAGCATAGGCGTGTCCACGCCCTGAGGGCAAAGGATTGAAACGCCCACGCCGCGCTCGCGGTAGGCGATGGCGAGGCTCTCGGCGAAGCCCACCGCGGCGTGCTTGGTGGCGCTATAGGTCCCGTTGCCGACCGCGGTGAGGACGCCAGCCGCCGAGATGGTGTTGAGGAAATAGCCGCCGCCCCGCGCCGCCATCTTGGGGCCCAGGTCGCGGGCGGCGTAGACATGGCTCATCACATGAACCCGCCAGTTTAGATCCCAGACCGCGTCGGGCGCGGCGGCGGGGTCGAACACATTGGGGTCGGCGATCGCGACGCCGGCGTTGGAACAGAAGAGGTCGATCGGACCCAATCGCCGCTCGACTTCGGCGATCATGCCCTTGACCTCGGCTTCGACGGTTACGTCGCAGGCCAGGCCCAGTCCGCCGATCGTGGCGGCGACCGCCTTGGCGTTCGCCTCGTTCTTGTCCGCGACGGCGACCCCTTTGGCGCCCTCCCGCGTGAATCGCGCCGCGAGCGCCGCGCCGATGCCGGAGCCGCCGCCGGTGACGACCACGACCTTGTCCTTGATATGCATCGCTCTCTCCCGTCGGAACCCGGCGTTGTGCCCCTAGGCCGCGAACAACCGCGCATAGTTGCCTGCGTAGAAGGCGTCCTTGGCGGTGTCGCTGGCGCCGACAAGACCGGCCTCGAACCTGGCGATCGGCGCGCGGCCGCCTTCGATATGCGGATAGTCGCTGGAAAACATGTAGAGCCGTTCGTCCGACTGGGCGATCAAGGCCGCCACGTTCTCATAGGGAAACGGGGTGAAGGCGAGCTGTTCTATGATCTGCTCCGAAGGCCGGCGCCTCAGCGCGGCAAGGTCCGGCTCGGATCGCTTCCAGATATCGGCGATCCAGTCGAGCCGGCTGAGCATGGAGGGAACCCAGCCAGCGCCCAACTCGATGGCGCCGCCGCGCAATTTGGGGTGACGTTCCAGCACGCCGTCGAGAATGAGCGCTCCTAGGAAGGTTTCGGCGCCGTGGTGCAGGCTGGTCATGTCCTTGCCGCGCACGCTCTCGCCGGCGCCCATGAAATCCTTGGGCTCGGGCCGGCCGGTGTTGAACCAGCCCCGGGGGACCTGGATCGGCGCGCCGGCGACGTGCAGCAGGAAGGGCAACCCCGCCTCCGCCATGCGCGCCCAGATTGGGTCGAATGCGTTGTGGCCGGGCGAGCGATCGCCGGCCAGCCGGTGCGGGACCCAGACGGCTTTCAGGCCAAGGGTCAGAATGTGCTCGAGTTCGCCCAACGCGAGGCCCGGTTCGTCCAGCGGCAGCAGCGCCACGCCTTCGAGCCGGCCGTCGCGCGAGCAGAACTCAGCCATTCCAAGATTGTGCGCGCGGGCGACGGCATAGCGGTCCTCGACCGGACGCTTGAGGTCGAAGGCGGCGCCCGCGGAGTAGCTCGCGAAGACCAGTTGGCGTCTGAAGCCCAGGAGGTCGAGGGCTTGCGTGCGCTCCTCGGCGTTGAAGGCGCCCAGCGCCGCATGCCCTTTCGGTCCCGTCAGCAGGGCGTCGCCAAGGGCCAGAAGCTCGGCCACTTTCGCCGGTGAATGCCGGCCAGCGGCGGCCGATTCAGGGTCGAGCACCGCCAGCGCTCCGACCGTCGGCATCGGGATCGTCGGTACGCGATCGCGCGTTGCGGGATCGGCGTAGGTCTTCAGGAAATCCGGCAACTCCATGATGTGGCTGTCGGCGTCGTTCAAAATGCGAGCGTGGGCGTAGGTCATCGGGTTTCCTCCTCGGCCTTATTTCGCGAATGGCGACGTCACGTCCCGAAATGAGACGTCGAGCGAAGTCACCACGTCGATCACTGTCGGCGTCTCGGACTTCACCGCCGCCTGGATGGCGCCGGCGATGTCGGCGGGGTCGGTCACGCGCACGCCGTTGCAGCCCATCGCGCGGGCGATGGCGGCATGGTCGAAGTCGTTGAACTCCGCCGCGAACGGCCCGCCGCCATGCAGCACCCAGCCCAGCGCGTGATTGTTGAACACCACGACGATGATCGGAATTTTGTGCTCCAGCGCCGACATCAGTCCGTTCATGGTCATGGCGAAACCGCCGTCGCCACAAATGGCCGCCACGGTGCGCTGGGGATGGACCAGCTTGGCCGCCAACGCGGCGGGGATGGCGAAACCCATTGGCCCCGCGCCGGCCGCCTGCAGGAATCCACCCGCCTGTCGCGTCTGGTAAAAGTGGGTCATCAGGATGCGGTTCTCGCCCGCGTCGCAGGTGACGATCGCATCGTCCGGCAGATTGCGCCGCAGCTCGCCGATCACCCGTTGCGGCAGGATCGGCGCGGCGTCGGAGGCGTAGGCCGGCGTGTCGAAATAGCCATTGGCCTTGCGGGTCGCCGCCACGCGGCCGGCGGCCCTTTCGCCGCGGGAAGTGTCGGCCCCGAGGGCCGTTCCAAGCTGACCGAGCGCGACGCCAGCGTCGGCGATCAGCACGTAATCGGCCGGGAAAGTCCAGGAGGCGTTGCGGGGCTCGACGTCGATCTGGATGAAGCTCTGGCGCGACGGGTCGAGCAGGTCGGGATTCTCGCGGGCGGTGTCGGAGGCGCCAAGCTTGGAGCCCACGACGATGACCAGGTCCGCGGCGGCGACACAGGCGTTGGCCGCGGCGATGCCAAAGGTGCCAAAGACCCCCAGTGCAAGGGGATGAGTTTCCGGGAAGGTTCCCTTGCCCGAGGCGGTGGTGACCACCGGAACGCCCGACGTCTCGGCGAAACGGGCGAGCGCCGTATAGGCGTTGGCGATGCGCACGCCGTTGCCGGCGATGATCACCGGCGCCTTCGCCGCGGCAATGGCCTTGGCGGCGGCGGCCACCCGGTCCGTGTCCGCCGGCGGCGGGGCGGACGGCAGGTAAGGCTTGGTTGAATAGAGGCGAGGGCGGCTGCCCGGCTCGATCGAGCCGGACATCCCCTTGGCGCCGTAGAGCACAGCCACCGGACCTGGCTGGCCGCTCATCGCGTGTTTGACGGCGAACTGAGTGGCCTGGACCGCGGTTATCGGGTCGCGGGCTTCGAACACCTGCTTGGTCACCCCGCCGAAGGCCTGGCGGGCGTTCCAGACGCCGTAGTCGCCTGTGCCGGCCTGGTAGGGGCCATGCAGGTCGTAACCGGGGTTGTCACTGAAATCGGTCAGCAGCAGCATCGGCGAGGAGGATAGCAACGCCTCCATGGTGCCGATCAGCCCATTGCCCAACACCCAGGGGCCCTGGCCGATGATCACGCCGGGCTTGCGGGTCAGGCGGCCATAGACCTCGGCCATTACCCCGGCGAGGGATTCCTCACGCACGGTGAAGGTGCGGATCGTGTTCTGCCGCTGCGCCAGGGCCACGAACAGATTGCCGGTGTGGCCGCCGGCCATGCCGAACACCATGTCGATGCCGGCCTCCTCCAGCACCTGCAGGACCGCGTCGGCGGTGCGGGTTTTCTCGGTGATCAGCGGGGTGGTCGTCATGGGCCCGCGGTCCTCAGCCGGCCTTGTTCCAGCCGCCGTCGATCGGGATCAGGGCCCCGGTGACGTAGTCGGAAAGGTCGGTCGTCAGAAACTCGATCACCTTGGCGCAATCCTCCGGCTGGCCGTTACGGCGCAGGGCGATTTCGCGATTGCCTTCATTGTCGCCGCTGCGGCGGGGCCCGACCAACTGGACGATGCGCGCCGTCTCGATCACCCCCGGGGCGATGCAGTTGCAGTTGATGTTGTAGGGGCCCAGTTCCTGAGCGAGATAGCGGGTGTAGTGGGCGATCGCGGCCTTGTTGGCGCCGTAGTGGGCATAGCCGCCGCCGATCCCAGCCACGGAGCCGGCATAGGACGCGACCGTGACGATCTTGCCGCTCTTCTGATCCTTCATCACCGGCGCGACGGCGCTGCAGCTGTGCACGGTGCCGTAGAAGTTCATGCGCGTGACAAGTTCCAGCAGGTCCTGCGGCACAAGCGTGGCGGTGGTCTCCATGGGTTTGCCGCGGCCGCCGCCAGCATTGGCCACCAGGATGTCCACCGTGCCCCAGGCTTTCATCACGTCTTCGACCATGGCGAACACTGCGTCGCGATCGCCAATGTCGAATTCAAAGCCCAGAGACTCGCCGCCGCCAGCCTTGATCTCATCGACCGTCGTTTCGGCGGTCATGGCCTTCGCCTCGCCCTCGAACTCGGCGTAGGACCTCAGGTTCAGATCCGAAACAGCCACCTTCGCGCCCAGCCCGGCCAGCCGGCGCGCATAGGCCCGACCCAATCCGCGGGCTCCGCCGGTCACGATCGCGACCTTGCCGTCGAGCTTACCCATCGTGCGTCCTCCAGATCTGTTTTCAGCTACCTTAGGATCAAGTTTCTCACTGGGACAGAGGTTTCGCGGCGCCCTAGGCCGATCAAAGGGTGGTAGTTTGGGCCTATCGGCCCATCAAACCCATGTGGCGTCGAACCTGACAGATGGCATCTTGAACGACGCGACGTCCGACCCGCCTATCCCGCCAAATTTCCGGCCTGGCGCTTTCGCGGGCGTGGCCGACGACTACGTGCGCTATCGGCTGCCCTATCCTCCCGCGATGATCGCGGAGATGTTGACCCACGTGGCCGTTCCGCGAGAGGGCGCGAAGGCTATCGACCTCGCCTGCGGCACGGGACGGGTGGCGTTGGCGATCGTCCATCGGTTCGAGGCCATTTGGGCCGTCGATCCCGAGCCGGAGATGTTGGCCGCCGGTCGACACGAAGCGCTGTGCCAGGGAGCCGGCGCGATCGATTGGCGTCTGGACCGCGCCGAAAGCCTCGAAGCGCCGGACTGCGGGTTTGATCTGGTCACCGTCGGCGACGCCTTTCATCGCCTGGACCGGCCGCGGGTCGCGGCCCTGGCCTTCGGCTGGCTCGCCCCGGGCGGCGCGATGGTCACCTTGGGAACAGAGGGTTTTCTCGATGGGTCCGCGGCTTGGCGGCAGAGTCTGAAAGATGTTGTGCGCACGCACGTCGGCGAGCCCGCCCGGCGACTGGGCGCGCCGACCGCCGGCCTGGCTCAGGAGATCGCCGATCAGGAAGAGGTGCTGCGCGCGGCCGGGTTCGACCCCGTATTCACACGCAACTTCGGGCTTGATCACACGTGGCGGCTCGATGACCTGCTTGGCAATTTACGGTCAACATCGGTGCTTTCTCCAACAGCGCTGGGCGACAGGCACGCTGGGTTCGAGGCGGAGGTTCGGGCCGCTCTGCTCAAATTCGATCCGTCTGGCCGCTACGCCGAAACGGTGCGGTTCGGATACACCGTCGCCCGCAAGGCCACCGGTCCGTTCCAGCCCGTACGGCGATAGGCAAACTCGGCGACAGCCACGCAAGATGGTCACTGTCACCAAACCATCACGCAATCAGCCTAAGGGCGTTGCGCGCACCACAAAGGCAGGGGCGTGATGACCGATGACGAGCTGACAACCGGCTACAGATCGGTATTTTTGTCCGACATCCACCTGGGTACGCCCGGATGTCAGGCGGAGCTTCTGCTCGATTTCCTTCGCCATCTGAGCTGTGAGAACCTCTATCTGATCGGCGATATCGTCGATGGCTGGCGACTGAAGAACAATTGGTACTGGCCGCAGACGCACAATGATGTCGTGCAAAAGATCCTGCGTCTGGCGCGCAAGGGCGCCCACGTCACCTATGTGCCGGGCAATCATGACGATCCCGCGCGCGATTTCTGCGGGCTGCATTTTGGCGGCGTGCTGGTGGCGCGCGACGCGGTGCATGCGACCGCGGACGGCCGACGGTTTCTGGTGGTCCATGGCGATGAGTTCGACGCGGTGGTTCGCCACGCCACCTGGCTCGCCCACGTTGGCGATCACGCCTACCGGGTCGCGTTGTGGCTGAACACGATCGTCAACCGCGCCCGTCGTCGCTTGGGTTTCGACTATTGGAGCCTGTCCGCGTTTTTGAAGTCCAAGGTCAAGAACGCAGTGAAATTTATCGACGGCTTCGAGGTCGCCTTGGCCAGTGAGGCGCGCCGGCGGGGTTTCGACGGCGTCATATGCGGTCACATTCACAAGGCCGAGATGCGTATGATCGATGGCATCGAATACTGCAACGACGGCGACTGGGTGGAGAGTTGCACCGCGCTGGTGGAGTTCCATGACGGACGCCTGGAGATCATTCGCTGGGCGGAACGACGTTCATGGTCGATGCTGGATCGTCGCCGCGAAGAGGTGATCGCCACCCTCTCGCCGCTGGAGCTGGTCGCGTAAGTCGCCGCACGGCGAACACCGACGCGAACCATCGAAGTTTAGGTTAAGAGCGGACTGGGTGACCTACGACGCGCGACCAATCGGTATGGCGCTGGTCAAACCTGGCCGACCACCACCAATTTGGCCTTTGGCGCCGTTCGGGTCCGGCGCCAGAAATAGACCGCGGCGACCGCGGTGGCCAATACCCCGACCACGCTGGTCGCGTAGGCGCTGAGAATGAAGAACTGCACCCAATCGAGCGTGACCGCGCCGAAGTTTCGCCATAGCAGTAGCGCGACGCTGCCCATGTAGCCCGAAGCGTCGGCCACGTAGATGAGGAACCCTGCGGTGGCCACGCGGCCACTTGAAGCGACCAGTCGGTCGAAGAGAACCGCATTGAAGGGTGTATAGGCCGTATAAAGCCCTGCGCCGGCGAGGATCATCCACACTACGGGCGAGATCAGGTGGGCCTGATAGGCCAGGGTTACCGCGCCCAGCAGCAGAAATCCGGCTCCGACCAGGCCGTGAATGACCATCAGCGCGCGCAGATTGTCCTTAACAACGATCACCGCGGCCATGGCCCCCAGCGCGATGATCGCGACAGGCAACTCGCTGGCGCTGAAGATCCCCGCCTCGCCGCCATAGCCCAGCCCCGTCCAGATCTCGGCCGCGAAATTGTCGCGGAAGTCGCGGAACGCCGTGAGGAGCACATAGGAGAGGACAAGCAGAGCGAGCCCCGGCGCGTAGGCGGCCAGGAAAGCCGCCCGCTCCGCAGCCGTCATCGGCGCGCGCCGGACCCTTTCGGCTTCATCACGTGCGTTGGGCGGCGGCAACAGACCCAGCACCCACACCGAAACCAGCAACAGCGGCGCGAACACGGCGCCCGCAGCGGCAGGCATCCAGTGTTGATCGACGTGCGCGGCGGTCATCAGCCAGGCTCCGACCGATTTGACCACCCCCGAGGAGAGGATGAAGCTGGCGCAGAGCATCGCGCCCAACACCTCCGAAACTCGGCGCCCCTCCATATAGCCGAACACCAGGCCCCAAATCATGCCCAGCGGCAGGCCGTTGACGAACAGGCAAGCGACATTCCACGGCGCGGGGATCACGGCGAACGCCACCAGGGCCAACCACGATACTCCGATCAGGCCGAGGATTGCCGCGCCCCGGCGGGCGGGCGCGATTTCCGAGATCACCTTCACGCCGATCAGCTTTGAAAGCGCATATCCCGCAACCTGCGCCAGGACGAGGGCGATCTTGTAGTCCAGGGCGAAGTGCCAGCCCGGTATTGCGTCATAGGTCGCCGCCGAGAAGGGTTTGCGAAAGGCGTACATCGAGAAGTAAGCGCAGAACCCCGCCAGACCGGCGATGGCGGTGAAAAGAGCGGGATCGGCGCGCGCCAGGGCCTGGCGCAGGCGATCGTTCATAATCGGCTCCATTTGGTGGGGTCGGCCGCGGCGCCCCCGGCGCGATGCGCGAGGGGCCAAGCCCAGACCGTGAGTTCAACCAACGAGGCGGACCTTTTCGGGGGGCGTTTCCATGCGCGCGCGCGTCGTTCGAAGGCTAGGCGGTTCCGCTTCGGTCCGGACCTCGCCCAACGGCAGCGGGCTGAGCAGGGCCAGATCGTCGGCGATCTCCAGAATCGAGCGCATCAACCGCGACCGTCGGCGTTCGGACAGGCAGACAACGTATCCCGCCAGGCCGTGGTGAGGCCCGACGTCGCCGCACTCAAGGCGCGCGTAGCGGATTCGCGAATCCGGCGGACATTCGGAGGAGAGAAACAGGCTGACGCCAAGGCCTAGCGCGACGCCTTCGCGGATGGTTTCGCGCGTGTGAAGCTCGATCACGTCAAGAGGCACAACCTGAGCTGTCGCCAGCAACTGCTCGGTCGCCGCGCGCGTTCGGGAGGTCGTTTCGCGGACCAGGAGGCGTTCGCTGGCCAAGGCGGCGATTGGAAAGTCGTTGGCGGTCGCGCAAGGATGGTCCGCGCGCATGGCGACCATGAACCAATCCGAGAACAGCGGCCTATAGGCATACTGGTTGTCCCCGGGCGGATCGGAGACGATGGCCACATCGGTCTTTGCGTCGTCCAGCCACTTGATCGTCTCGCGAGCGTTGCCGATGCGGACGTGGATGCGCATGTCAGGGAACTGCTCGCGCAAACGCGCGGCCATGCGGGCGCCATAGATCGGCGAGTCGGACCCCAGGCGAACGGTCGACAGTTTTTGGCTTGGATCGTCGCCCAGAAGGTCGTCGATTGCGCCGGAGGCGTCGAACAGCCGTTGCGTCAGGGCGAAAAGCTCGCGGCCGAGCGTCGTCAGTTTAAGGGGGGGCGTGCGCCCGTCGAACAAGGTCGCCTGGTGGCGTTCTTCCAGCGCTTTCAGCTGCTGTGACAGCGTGGGTTGGGCGACATTCAGCCGTCTGGCGGCGCGGGTGATGCTGCCCTCACTGGCGATGGCGTGAAACGCGCGTAGATGCTGGTGGTTGACGGTCATGGCCGACCCCGTCGGAAACGGCTTCTTCGAGGAAGTCGGCCAGAACTAGGGCCGAATGAATACAGTTTGATGACGTCCCTCTCCATAGGCGGAAACTATGCGGTTCATTTTTCAAAAGTATTGGCAATCGGCGTCGAGACGTCCCATCCAGCGCCCCCTGTTCGCGGCGTTTTCTGTGGGAGCCTAAGGATCGTGCCAACCACTGGAGCCGCCGGGTATGACCTCGCCGTTGTTGGCGGAGGCATCGTTGGCCTCGCCCATGCCTTGGCCGCGACCAAGGCCGGCAAGCGAGTCGTGGTCATTGAGCGCGATCCGCGCGCTAACGGCGCGTCCATCCGTAACTTTGGCTTCATCACGGTCACCGGTCAGGCGCGAGGTGAGAGTTGGACCCAGGCGCGGCGCACGCGCGATGTCTGGGCCGAGGTCGCCCCACAGGCCGGCATCAACGTCGAGCAGACCGGCCTCATCGTCGCCCTGAGGTACGCCGAGGCCGTCTGGGTCGCCGAGGCCTTTCTCGAGACCGAGATGGGCGCCGGTTGCGAGTGGCTCGGCGCTGATGCGTTCCGCCGGCGGCACGGCGAAATCGCGGCCGGCGATTGCCTGGGCGCCTTGGTCAGCCCGCACGAGGTCCGGGTGGAGTCTCGGACTGCTCTGCCCAAGCTGGCCGCGTGGCTTGGCGCGGCGCGTGATGTCGATTTCCTATACGAAACCGCGGTCCACTCGGTCGCCCCGCCCCGGATCGAAACCTCTCGTGGGCCAGTGTTCGCCGAGGCGGCGATAGTCTGCCCAGGCGATGACTTCGTAACGCTTTTCCCCGAGCGGATCGCCGCCTACCGGCCGCGTCGGTGTCGGCTGTCGATGCTGCGCCTCGCTTCGCCGGGGTTCCGCCTGCCGGCTTCGATCATGTCCGATCTCGGTCTGGTGCGTTACGCCGGCTACGCCGCGTTGCCGCCAGCCGAGGCCCTGCGTCGGCGCCTGGCGGTTGACCAGCCCACCCATCTCGCCAACGGCGTACACCTTATTGTCGTGCAAAGCGCCGACGGATCGTTGGTCGTTGGCGACAGCCATCACTACGATGATTTGCCCGCGCCGTTCGCGCCGGCCGAGGCCGAGGCCTGTATCCTCGACGAATTTCAGCGCGCCACCGGTCTCACCCCGCCGTCGGTGGTCGAGCGCTGGGTAGGCACCTACGCCGTTTCCGATGGGCGTACAGCCTTCACGGCGACGCCTAGCGATAGTGTCCGTCTGGTGATGGTCACCAGCGGGACCGGCGCCTCCACCGGATTTGCGATCGCCGAGCAGACCATCGGCGACCTCTACGGCTTGGACAAAGGTGTATTTCAATGAGCTATCCCATCAAGGCCGTGATCTTCGATTGGGCCGGAACCATGGTCGATTTCGGGTGCATGGCGCCGGTCCAGGCCTTGATCGACGCCTTCGCCGCCCACGGCGTCGCCGTCACGGCCGCGCAGGCGCGGCGCGATATGGGGCGGGCCAAGCGTGATCATGTCGCCGCCATCCTTGAGGATCCCGCCGTCGCCGCCGCATGGGCCGAAGCCAGAGGCGCCCCGCCGACAACCGCCGACGCCGACCGCATCTATTGGGCGCTTGAGCCCCTGATCGAGGCGGCGGCGACGCGCTGCGCCGACCTCATTCCCGGTGCGGCGACCGTGGCTGCCCACCTGGAAGGGCTCGGGGTCAAGGTGGGGTCGGGCACCGGCTACACGCGCCAGATGATGTCGGGCATCCTGCCGCGTGCGGCCGCTCAGGGCTACACGCCGAAGGTCGTGGTCTGCGCCGGCGAAACGCCATCGGGTCGCCCCGCGCCTCTGATGACCTGGCAGGCGTTGATCGCTTTGGACGCGTGGCCTGCGTCGGCCTGCGTCAAGGTTGACGACGCCATGGTGGGCATCGAGGAGGGCCGATCGGCGGGGTGTTGGACGGTGGGTCTGGCCGCGTCGGGCAACGGCGTGGGTCTAACCCTTCAGGAGTATGAGGGCTTGGCGGAGCCGGAGCGGCGCGCGCGTGTCGCCGCTTCAGGCGAACAGCTGACGGCGTCAGGCGCCGACTATGTGATCGACACCGTCGCCGCTCTGCCCCCAATCTTGGAGATGATCGCCAAGCGGATCGCGTCTGGAGAACGGCCCAGCCCGGTCTGAAGGAAGCGCTGCGCCGGCCCCTCGGGCCGGCCAGGGGCGGGGTTTATCGTGTGAAGTAAATGTGACGCAATCGATAATAGACGACGCCTATAGGCGGCATACGCCGAAAGTATTGGCCGAACCGCTCCGCGAGGGGCAATGAGCCCGCGTTGGTGGTCTGGGCGGTATCGGGTTCCCGGACGAGGTCAGGCCTCCGATCCGCCTGTTTCATCTGGTGGTATTCGAGACTAATCAGCTGAAAAATAGGCGATTATATCGGTGTCTTCCGCGCGCCGCGGCGCTGTCAGGGACAGCGTATGCCCAGGGCTTAGATGGCGTGACGGTGCGCGACGGCGACATGCAAGGGCTCGGGCCAAGCCGGAACGGCGGCTTCCTCGGGGTCGGCGGGCTGGTTGAAAAGCGAGGCGACATCAATATTGTCATAAATATAATACACAAAGGAAATACAACGTTAGTTAGATTCGGCTATCGGTTCGCAACTTTATAACAAAAAAGATGGTTGTGTGACAAGCTGAGGGGACGTCCCCATCTGTTAATACTGTCGGGCGACTCGCCCGCAACCTGAGGATCGAGAACGATGAGACGCTCTTCCATCAAGGCCAGGTACAAGGTTTCCTGCGCCGTCGCCGCTATTCTCACCGGGTGCGCCGGCGCCTCATTGGCCGCCGATGCGTCGCCCTCCGACGCCGTGACCACCGCCACCGCGGGCACGGCCGTTGAGGAGATCGTCGTGACGGCCCAGCGCCGCGATGAGAGCGTGCAAAAGGTGCCGTTGACGGTCCAGGCCTTTACCGGCGTGACGCTTCAGAAGCTCAATGTGAACGCCCTCGAGGATCTCCTGCGATATACGCCCAACGTCAGCTACGCGAACAACGGCCCCGGGCAGGGTAATATCTTCATGCGCGGCCTCAGCGCCGGCTTCGCAGGCAACCAGTCAAGCGCCACGATTGGCAATTTCCCGAACGTCGCCATCTATCTCGACGATCAATCGATGCAGTTCCCGGCGCGCAACGTCGACATCTATGTCGCCGACATGGAGCGGGTCGAGGTGCTCGAAGGTCCGCAAGGGACGCTGTTCGGCGGCGGCGCCGAAGCCGGCGCGGTGCGCTACATCACCAACAAGCCAAAGCTTGACGCCTTCTCGGCGCATGCCGAGGGCAGCTACGGTTTCACGGTCCACGGCGACGACAACCAGAGCGGCAACATCATGTTGAACGTTCCGGTGATCAAGGACAAACTGGCGGTGCGGGTTGTCGTGTATGACGATCACCACGGGGGCTATATCGATAACGTGCCCAGCACCCTGACCCGGTCGAATCAGGATCTGGGCAACTATTACCTCAACATCAAGCAGACCGCCGCCGGCTGTCCCAACGGCCAGCCGGTGAATGCGCTGGGCACCGGCTATTGCACACAGCCGAACGCGCCTCAGGCGAACAACGCGGGCATCGCACACAGGGCGCAAAACCCGATCACCTACACCGGCGTTCGGGCCTCTGCGCTCTGGCAGGTCAACGACGATTGGGACGTTCTGGTATCGCAAAGCTTCGCCAATCTCGACGCCGAGGGCATCTCGTCGGAGTATCCGGTCGGGTCGGATTTCCAACCGCTCGCGCCGCTCCAGATCACCTCGTTCGCGCCGTCCTATGACAAGGACAAGTACGAAAACACGTCCTGGACGGTGAACGGAAAGATCGACAACTTCAAGGTGATCTACACCGGAAGCTATATGATCCGGAACATCTCCCAACAGATGGACTACACCAACTACGCCCGGTCCTATTTCGGGCCCTACTACCAGTGCACCGGCGGCAACACCGGTTTCGGCAAGGGCGCGGCCCAGTGCTACTCGCCGGTCGGCTACTGGCAGGACACAGTGCGAAACACGCACATGAGCCACGAAGTGCGCGTCAGTTCGCCCGACACCTGGAGGGCGAGGTTCATTGTCGGCGGCTTCTACGAGCAGTTCAAAATCTACGACAACATGAACTTCAACTATAAGACCTTCCCGGCCTGCTCGACCGCCAATCTGAACGCGGCTCTGGCCGGCGGCGCGCCTTGCGTGGGCGATATCGAGCCCGCCGTCGGAACAACGGCGAACGACCCGAGCGTGCGGAGCGATCAGACCGCGTTTGGCGAAGACACCCAGCGCGGGTACGACCAGACCGCCTTCTTCGGTTCTGTCGATTTCGACGTCATTCCCAACGTCCTGACAATATCGGGCGGAACGCGCTACTTCCGCTACTCGGAATACGAACTGGGGTCGGTCTACTCCACCGTCGATGGCTGTCTGAATGTGGCGGTCTGCACCGCCGGTCAGACCAACATCGACTCGCACAACGACCATGTCTCCTATTCGGGGTTCAAGAGCCGGGCCAACGTCACCTGGCACGTCAACCCGGATACGATCGCCTATTTCACGTTCTCACAGGGCTTCCGTCCTGGCGGTTTCAACCGCCTGCAGAAGAAGGTGATTGCCGACGCCAGCGGCGCCAAACAGTACCTTGAGCCCAACAGCTACGCGCCAGACTCGCTCACCAACTACGAAATCGGCGTGAAGACTCAGCTCTTCGATCGCCGCCTGCAGTTGAACGTGTCGGCCTACTACATGGATTGGGACAACGTTCAGTTCCTGATCTACAACCCGACCGAAGGCATCAACACGACCTTCGGACTCAATGGCCCGAGCTACAATGTCGAGGGCGTCGAAGGCCAGTTCGTCGGCCGGGTCACCCACGGTCTGACGATCCAAGGGTCTGCCTCCTACAACCACGACACCCAATCCAGCTCACCGTGCCTTGTCGACAATATCTCGGGCACCGCGGCGTTCGGTCAGTGCATCAGCGTGGTCAAGCCAAGCGGCGGCGTGGCTCAGTCCTTCTCCAATCCCTTCGGCACCCTGGGATCGGTCCCGGCCTTCTCGCCGGATTTCCAGGGCAATATTCGCGCACGCTACGAATGGGAGATGGGCGAGTACAAGTTCAACGCCATGATCGGGGCCAACTATGTCGGCGGCATGTACAACGAGCCCGGCACCTACCCCTCCGGCACGGGCGTGTTGATCCCCAACACGACCTATCTGCGCTTCTATCAGCCGGGCTACGCCACGGTCGATCTTTCGGTCGGCGTCTCCAAGGACAAATGGTCGGCCGAGATCGTTGCGAACAATGTCGGCAATTCCCACGCCAGCATGTTCACCTCCTCGGCGCAGTTCATCAAATCCGAAGTGCCTCTGCGCCCGACCGTGGTCAGCCTGAAGATCAGCGCGGACTTCTGATCGCGGTTTCGTGCTAGACGACGAGCCAGCGGCGGGCGGAAACGCCCGCCTCCCTCGTCATTCAGGTTGCATGGACACGCTCGCGCCGCCCTCCCAAACCTCGTTCGTGGAACGCGAAGTCGGTAGGCTGCGCGTGTTGCAGGCCGATGGCCGACACGAGGAGGCCTGGGTCGCGGTAGCCGCCCTGCTTGCCGAAAGGCCGGAGAATCGCGACCTGCTTCTAATCGCGGCGACCAGCCTGCGCCACCTGCGCCGGATCGACGAGGCGTTGGCGATGCTTGAACGCCTAGAGGCGGTGCGGCCAGGGTTCAGCCGCCTGCATCAGGAGCGGGGTTTATGTCACGTCGCGAGGCGGGACGCCCCGCCCGCGATCGAGGCGTTTCTGCGGGCCGTGAATATCAATCCGGCCTTGCCGCAGAGCTGGAATATGCTGGAGGGCCTCTACCGCCTGATCGGCGAGCCCCAGAACGCCGCCACCGCGGCCGCCCATGTCGCCACCCTTAAGGCGCTGCCGCCGGAGGTCATCAGCGCAACCTCCCTGTTTTCGGACGGCGAGCTCGGCCCGGCCGAGGAAATCATCCGCGGATTTCTGATCAGGAACGGCGATCATCCCGAGGGGATGCGCCTGTTGGCCAAAATCGGCATGGCGCGCGACGTTCTGGACGACGCTGAAATGCTCCTCGAAGGCGCTCTTGCGCTGGCGCCGGACCATCGGGCGGCGCGTCTCGATTACGCCCAGGCTCTGGTTCAGCGCCACAAGTACCCCCAAGCCCAGGAACAAATCGATATCCTGCTGAACCTGGATCCCGGGAACCTGGATTATCGGTCCCTGGCCGCGACCATAGCGGTCGGCCTTGGCGAGAACGAGCGGGCGATCGGCCTCTACCAGGAGGTTCTGGACCTCGCTCCGGCGTCGCCAGATGTCAATCTCTGGATCGCCCATGCGCTGAAAACGGTCGGCCGGGTTCCCGAGGCGATCGAAGCCTACCACGCGGCGGCGGCGGCGAGGCCCGATTTCGGCGACGCCTATTGGAGCCTCGCGAACCTGAAGCGGTACCGCTTCGGCGAGGATGAAATGAACCGCATGCGGTTGGCGGAGGAGGCGCCTTCGACCGCTTTGGCGGATCGCTATCACCTCTGTTTCGCGTTGGGCAAGGCGCTGGAGGATCGCGGCGAAATCGCTCAATCCTGGACCTATTATGAGCGGGGCAATGCGCTGAAGCGCGAGGAGAGCCGGTACCGACCGGAAATCATTGAGACTAACACGGCCCAACAGATCGCGGTGTGCACGCCTGAATTCTTCTCGCGGCGTGCGGGCTGGGGCGCCCCGCAAGCCGATCCGATCTTCATCGTCGGTCTGCCGAGGTCAGGCTCGACCCTTTTGGAGCAGATTCTGGCGTCCCATTCCCAGGTGGAGGGGACCCATGAGCTGTCCGACATCCAACGGATCGTGCTGGAGCTGCAGGGCCGTGACCCGGACCTGGACCATCCGCTGTATCCCAGCGTCCTGGCCAAGCTGACACGCGACGATTTTCTGAACCTCGGCCAGCGCTATCTGGCCGACACGCGGGCCTATCGAACGGATAAGCCGTTCTTCATCGACAAAATGCCCAACAACTTCCGCCATATCGGCCTTGTCCACCTGATGCTGCCGAACGCGACGATTATCGACGCCCGACGCGAGCCAATGGCGTGTTGCTTCAGCAACCTTAAGCAGCTTTTCGCCCACGGCCAGGAATTCACCTACAGCGCGCGAGACATCGCCCGTTACTACCGCACCTATCTTGACCTCATGCGCCATTGGGACCGGGTCCTTCCCGGGCGGGTGCTACGCGTACAGCACGAGGACGTCGTTGATGATCTCGACGGCAATGTACGCCGCATCCTGGGCTTTTGCGGCTTGCCGTTCGAGCCGGCCTGCGTCGAATTTCACAAGACCCAGCGCGCGGTGCGTACGCCAAGCTCGGAACAGGTGCGCCAGCCGATCTTCCGCGACGGCCTGGACCAGTGGAAGAAGTACAAGCCTTGGCTGGATCCCCTTGTCGAGGCTCTGGGGGACGCGCTCGATGACTATCGCAACTGAAGCGGACAGGCCCCGGCCGGGGCTGGCGCGATGACGGCGGATCGCCGGCGCGAGTTCCTGAAACAGGCCGCCGGAACCGCCGCGGCCGCGGCGGCTTGGCCAGAGCTCGCCCGTGCCCTGGCGATCCCGGCTCATCGCGCCTCCCGCACCATTCAGGACGTGAAGCACGTGGTCATCCTGATGCAGGAAAACCGCGCCTTCGATCACTATTTTGGGACCATGAGGGGGGTGCGCGGCTTTGGCGATCCGCGGCCGATTGCTTTGCCGTCGGGCCTGCCGGTCTGGTATCAGCCCGATCCCAGCGCCACTGCCGGACATGTTCTGCCTTTCCACCTCGACGGTCAGGCGACCCGGGCCCAGGTCATGGACAGTCTCGACCACAACTGGAAGGGCTCGCACGAACGCTGGAAACGGCATGACGCCTGGGTCCCCGCGAAGTCGCGCCTGACCATGGGCTATTTCACCCGGGCGGAGCTGCCTTTCTACTACGCCCTGGCCGACGCCTTCACGGTTTGCGACGCCTATCATTGTTCGATTTTCGGCCCGACCAACCCGAACCGTATGTTCCTGTTCACCGGCACCAACGGACTCACGGCCGGCGAGACCGGCCCGCTGGCCGTGATGAATCCGCCCACCGAGCCCAACGAATCCGCCGATATGGCCAAGGACAATCCGGCTTTCGCCGGTTTTGGCTGGATGACCTACGCCGAGCGCCTCCAGGCGGCCGGGGTGAGCTGGAAGGTCTACCAGGAGTACGACAACTATGGCGACAACGCCTTGGCGTACTGCCGCGCCTTCCGCGGCATCGATCGGAACTCTCCACTGCACCGTCGCGGCCGCGATTGGGCGCCCGGATCGACGCCGCAGAATGCGAAGACCTCGCGCGGAGAGCACCTCGTCGGCGCCTTCGCCAAAGACATCGCCGCGGGGACCTTGCCCGAAGTCTCCTGGATCGTCGCGCCCTACATCATGTGCGAACACCCCAAAGCGAGCCCCGGTTATGGCCAGTCACTGACCGCGGCTCTCCTCGGCGCGCTCGCCGCCGATCCTGACACCTGGGCGCGGACCGTTTTTCTGCTGACCTATGACGAAAACGACGGCTTCTTCGACCATGTTCCGCCACCTCTACCGGCGGTGAATGCGGCCATGGGCGCCTCCAATGTCGATGTCTCCGGCGAATCCTATCGCGGCGAGCCCGTCGGCTTGGGGCCCCGGGTTCCGATGCTGGCCGTTTCGCCCTGGAGCCGGGGCGGCTGGGTCAACTCGCAGGTGTTCGACCATACCTCGATCATCCGATTCCTCGAGGCACGCTTTGGCGTCGGTGAATCGAACATCAGTCCCTGGCGCCGCTCGGTGTGCGGCGACCTCACCTCGGTGTTCGACTTCGAGGGGCCCGCGGCGCACGCGCGCCGCATCAGCCTGTCCCCCGCCGGGCCGCTCATGGCCAAGGTCGACGCCACTGCGTCGCTTCCCGCGCCAACCCCGCCCGACCGTCAAGTCATGCCGCGCCAGGAGCCAGGGCGTCGACCCGCGCGGGCATTGCCCTATCGACTTCAGGTCGACGCCACGGTTACCTCGGCATCGGTCCGACTGACATTCGTCAACGACGGCGCCGCGGGCGCGGTCTTCAGTGTCTGGCCGTCCGGACACGGCGCCGGACCGTGGTTCCACACCGTGGCGGCGGGCAAGCAGCTCATGGCGGATCATCCCATCGGCGCGGAGGGTTATGACCTTACGGTGCATGGGCCTAACGGATTTGTGCGTCGCTTTGCCGGATCCGGGGCGGATGGACCGGAGGTGCGGGTCGAACACGATAGTCGCGCCGATAGGCTGGCCTTGACCCTGATGAGCCCATCCGAAAACCGGCGAATGACCGTGGCGCCGGGTGTCTATCCCCATGGACGCGCGCGATCCTATGAGTTGAAGGGCGCCGGATCGGTTATCGATGTCTGGGGCATCGACGCGTCCGACCATTGGTACGACTTGATCGTGACCTGCGACACCGACCCACGTTGGCTACGACGGATATCAGGACATCTGGAAACGGGCCGGCCGAGTCTGAGCGACCCCGCGATCGGGCGGCAGGTCTAGCATCCGCAGCCGGGCGCCAGCGCCTCGCCCTCTGGCGGAGGGCGAGGCAGGATCGCCATGGAATCCCGTTTGTGTTAAGTCTGCAATCAGAGGCGGTCACAGTTCGGCCCCCGGGATATGGGATCAAGCGCGCGAGGCGGGCCCATCGCATATAGGCGTCGGCCAACGCGCGGCCCGGTCGGTCCTCCTCCAGCGCGCTTAAGATAGGTCAAGTTGCAATTGTCGGTTTCCAGGCGCGTGCGTCTACCAGAACTTTGCTTATCCCTGATCGCGATCCTGGACGGCGCGGCTAGCAACGCGCCCGCGGCCGACGTCGCATCCCCTCCGGCAACCACCGTTCAGGAAGTCATCGTCACCGCCCAGCGACTCGATGCGGCGCGCGCGTCGATCCAACCTCAACTGGGCGCCTCGGTTTATTCGATCACCAACGAGGCCATCAAGGCGATGCCAGGCGGCGACGCCGCGCCGCTTGACCAGGTGATCCTTCAGGCGCCGGGGGTGGCCGAGGATTCCTATGGCCAAATCCACGTTCGCGGCGAGCACAACGGCCTGCAGTTTCGCCTCAACGGCGTCATCCTGCCGGAGGGCCTGAGCGTTTTCTCCCAGGCGCTCAGCCCCAAGCTGGCCGACAAGGTCGACCTGATCACGGGCGCCTTGCCCGCCCAGTACGGCCTGCGCACGGCGGGTATCGTCGATATCACCACCAAGACCGGCCTCAAGGACGGCGGATCGGTGTCGATCTACGGCGGCGCACACAACGAATTCAACCCCAGCGCGGACATCCACGGCGGCGCGGGGCCGCTCACCTACTTCGTCTCCGCCAGCTACATGCAGAATGGCTTGGGCATTGAATCTCCGGACGCCAGCACTACGCCCAGACACGATCTGACGCGCCAATGGCAGGGTTTCGCCTATCTTGAGGATATTCTCGATCCTCAAGATCGCCTGAGCCTGATTGTCGGTACGTCGGACGAGACATTCCAGATTCCGGATCTGGTCGGCGGTCTGCCAAACTTGGGGCTGTCGCTGAACGACCCCACCGGCGCGCCGACGTCCTATCTCAGTCAAGACCTGCATGAGCGGCAAAGCGAGAACACCCAATTCGCCGCGCTCAGCCTGCAGCACTCCACCGACTATCTGACGACGCAGGTCTCCCTTTTCGGGCGCTATTCGACCCTGGATTTCACTCCTGACCCGGTGGGCAGCCTCCTCTTCGACGGGATCGCCCAGACCGCCTCGAAAGAGGACGTCGCGACGGGCGTGCAGGCAGAGGCCGTCTACAAACTCAGCGCCACGCACACCTTACGCGGCGGCGCCATCATCGAGATCGACCGGGCCGTCAGCCGCACCAACTCGACGGTGTTCGCCGTGGACGCTCAGGGCCAGCAGGCCGGCGGCCCGCCGTTCGCGCCTGAGACCATCGCCGATAACGGGGCGAAGACCGCGAAGACGTTCAGCGTCTATGCCCAGGACGAATGGAAGTTGCTCGACGATCTGATCTTGAACTACGGCGCGCGGTTCGATCAGTTCGATGGCTACCGCAATGAGAACCAGGTCAGCCCGCGGGTCAATCTGGTCTGGACTCCCCTGCGAGGGACCACGGTCCACGGCGGCTATTCGCGGTATTTTTCGCCGCCGCCTTTCGAACTTGTCGGCGCCAAGACCGTCGGCAAGTTCGCCGGCACTACCGCTGCGTCGAGCGTCACCACCGATGTCACACCGTACGCCGAGCGCGCTGATTACTTCGACGTGGGCGTCTCGCAGGTGATCGCACGCCACCTCACCCTCGGCGTCGACGCCTACGACAAGACCGATAAGAACCTCGTCGACGAAGGCCAGTTCGGCGCGCCGATCATCCTGACGCCGTTCAACTACGCGGTCGGCCATCAATATGGTGTCGAGTTCAGCGCCAACTACGCTCATGGCCCCCTGTCAATCTATGCCAACTTCGCGGCCCAGAAGGCGCAGGGCAAGCACATCATCTCCAGTCAGTTCAACTTCGACGCATCAAGACTCGCCTATATCGCCGACCATTACATCACGCTGGACCACAGCGCCTCGTTCACAGCCTCGGGCGGGATCTCGTACCTTTGGCGGGGCACCCGCGTCGGCGGCGATCTGCTCTACGGTAGCGGTCTGCGGGCCGATCTCACCCTGCCGGGCGGTGAGGTGATCCCTAACGGCCAGCAGCTTCCCGGCTACGTGCAGATCAACCTGTCCCTTTCGCATCGCTTCGAGGCCGCGCCGGCCGGCCCACTGCTCGTGAGACTGGATGTAATCAATGCTTTCGACAGCACGATCGAGCTTCGCAACGGCAGTGGCGTCGGGGTCTTCGCCCCGCAGTATGGACCTCGGCGCGGCGTCTTCGCCGGAGTGACGAAGGAATTCTAGCGGTCGCCTCCGCGGCGGCCGCAAGGCGACGCCGCTAGGGTCTGGCGGCGTCCTCGACTACAACGCCCAGGGCATGGCGGAATTGAATGGATACAGTGCGGCCGCGATCATGGCCCTGGCGGCCGGCGCGGTCACCTGGGTCGGCGGCGCCGTGGGGCTTCGCCTGGAACGGGCTCGCCGACTGCTCATCGCCTTCAGCCTTGGCGCGATTCTGGCGCTGTCTTTTTTCGATCTGGCGCCGGACGCCGCTGGCCTGACGCCGGGTGCGCATCCCTGGGCGCGTGTCGCGGTTCTCGCCACAATTGGCTTTTCCGCCTATGGCGCGATCCGCTGGGCGCTCCAGCGCCTGGGTTCGCGCGCGGGGGACCATATTGGCCTGGCGAGTCTAAGCCTGCACAGCGTGTTTGACGGCCTTGGCATTGGGCTGGGCTTTCAGGTCTCCGCGCCCTTGGGCCTGGTTCTCGCCGCCGCGATCCTGGCCCACGATTTCGCCGACGGCGTCAACACGGTCTCTCTTGGTGTTGCGCGAACCGGCCAGGTTCGTCTGGCTCGTCGCTGGCTGGTCGTCAACGCCCTCGCGCCGGTCTTTGGCGTGATGCTGAGCGGCCTCGCCGCCGTGTCGCATACGCAGCTCGGTTGGATGCTGGCGTGGCTCGTCGGAGCCTTCGCTTATGTCGCCATTGTAGATCTCTCGCCGCAAGCCCTGCGGGCGCCGCGCACGGCGTCAGTATTCGCCTCGACGGCCGCGGGCGTCGCGTGGATTTGGGCCGTAAGCCTCCTTTCGGCGGGCCGCTGAGGTAGCGGCGAAAGCCCATGCGGTGTAGGCGGCGGCAGCCAGCGATCGAAGCTGGCGATCGGGAGTTTGCGGATGGTTCTGTTCGGCTCGACGATTTCGCCATTCGTTCGCAGGACCGCGGCGGTCGCCGCCGAGAAAGGCATGGCGCTGGAGCTCAGGCAGATTGGCCTGGGGTCCAAGGATCCAGACTTTCTCAAGGCCAGCCCTTTCGTAAACCTTGGCCCTATCGACATGACCGCCGACGCCGCCAAGCCTCCCAGAACCGCGGCCCATGTCGCCGCGATCCTCGCGAGGCCCTCTTTCGCGACTATGGTCGCGCAAGAGCGAGCCATGCTCGGACTCTAGCGGAGCATGGCTGACAGCGCGGATCTGGACGCACTGCTCGGGCGAATCCGCGCCTGTCGCGCCTGCGCCGAGCAGTTCACCCACGAGCCGCGTCCGGTCGCCTGGGTCAAGGCGACCACGCGCATCCTCATCTGCGGCCAGGCGCCGGGTCGCCGTGTTCACGAGAGCGGGGTCCCCTTTGACGACCCCTCCGGCGATCGGTTGCGCGAATGGCTGGGCGTCGATCGAGATACGTTCTATGGCCACCCCGCCTTCGGCGTCGCGCCCATGGCGTTCTGCTATCCAGGCACGGCGGCGGGCGGCGGCGACTATCCGCCGCCCCCGCGTTGCGCGGCGCTTTGGCGCGAAGACCTGCTCGCCGCGTTGCCGGACGTCCGGTTGACGCTGCTTGTCGGCGGGTACGCCCAGAAATGGGCGCTTGGCGACCAGGTCGGATCCGTCGCGCAGGCGGTGGCGGATTGGCGCGCGTTCTTGCCTGACACGATCTGTTTGCCTCACCCTTCATGGCGCAACACCGGCTGGCTGCGCCGCAACCCCTGGTTCGAAGCCGAGGTGACGCCCTATCTGCGCCGGCGGGTGGCCCAACTCATGGCCGCATGAGGCGCGGATGGATCCATATCTGGCTCGCCTTGGCGCTGCTCGGGGCGGGTTGCGCGCCGCTAAGGCAAACCATGGGTCACCCCGAAACAGGCTTCATCGGTCCGCATCTGGAGACGGATAGGTTCGTGACCTTCGACGGCGCGCGCCTGGGCCTCAGCCGCTGGAACGCGCGCGACCCCGCCGGCGTGGCGACCGAACCCTGGGCCGTGGTGATCGGGGTGCACGGCATGAATGACTACGCCAACGCCTTTCACCTCGCCGCCCCTTGGTGGGCTAGCCAGGGCGTGACGACGCTGGCCTATGATCAACGCGGCTTTGGCCGCTCGCCAGGCCGCGGCATTTGGGCGCCCGACGCCCTCACGACCGAGGACCTGCGCACCATGGTCGCCATTGCTCGCCACGCCTGGCCTCGGGCGACGATCGCGGTTGTTGGCGAAAGCCTGGGCGGCGCTGTCGCCATCGAAGCCTTCGCTTCCGAAAGACCGCCCGACGCCGATCGGCTGGTTCTCCTGGCCCCCGCGGTCTGGGGCTGGTCGCACCAGCCCTTGCCCTATCGGCTCGCCCTCTGGCTCGCCACCCGCGTCACTCCAGGTCATGTCTATACGCCGCCAGGCTGGCTGCTCAGCCGCGTCCGTCCGACGGACAACATAGCCGAGCTACGCGCCATGGGCCGCGACCCGCTGATGGAATGGGGCGCGCGCTCCGATGCGCTCTATGGCCTGGTTTCGACCATGCAGCACGCCCATGACCGGGTCTCACATCTGAAGTCGCCTACGCTCTACCTTTACGGCGCGCACGACCCGATCATACCTAGGGGCGCGGCGTTCAGCGCGGTGCGCGCGCTGCGGCCCGATATCCGCACGGCCTACTATCGCGACGGCTACCACCTGCTCACCCGCGACGAGGAGGGGCCAATGGTCTGGCGCGATGTGCTCGCCTTTCTGCGTGATCCCTCCGGGCCGTTGCCGTCGGGGGTTCCGGCGATACCCGCAAGCCTTCACTAAAGCGGCGGACCTACGCTTGAAATCCCGCCTCGGCGAAATCGACCATGCGCTCGAGCAGTTGTTCCACATCCGCCTCGCGAGTCAGACCTTCGGAGAGGGCGTGCAAGCGATCGAACTCGGCGAAGCGGTTGTTGTGGATCATGCCCAGCACGAAGTGCAGGCGCCAATAGATGTCCTCGGGCGCGAGGTCGGGCCTCGCCGCGATCAGGGCGTCGGCGAATCGGCGCAGGTGCGTGACGTCGGTGCGCAGCACCTCGCGGATCGCCTCGGTGCCCTCGCTCCGCGCACGGATGATGAACTGCATGGCGATGCGCCTGCTGTCGCGCGGCGCGGACCAGCGTAACGGCGGCGCTATAAGGGCGGTCAGGATGTCCCGCACGGGAGCTGGTCCGTCACGCCGCGACGCCGCCTCATGCAGCATGCGCGCGCGTTCGCGGTTCAGTTCCGCCGTGCGTCGGCGAAAAATCTCGAAGATCAGGCCGTCCTTCGAGCCGAAGTGATAGTTCACGCTGGCGAGGTTCACCCCCGCCTCGGTGGTGATGTCGCGCACCGACACGCCGCGAAAGCCGCTCAGCGCGAAGAGGCGTTCGGCCGTGGCCAGGATGGTCGCCTTGGTGGCGGCTTCCAGATCTTCGCCCGATTCCGCGAGAGGTGGGGCGGAACGATCGGCGATGGGATCCGATGCGGCGTCTGTCACGCCAACCCTACCGGGTCAGCTCCCGCATGGCGGCTTCCAGGCCCTGCAGGGTCAGGGGGAACATGCGATCGCCCACCAGTTGGCGCATGACGCCGATCGAGGGTGTGTGATCCCAGTGCCGCGCCGGCGTTGGATTCAGCCAGGCGACGCTGTCCCAAGTGCTGGCGACGCGATCGACCCACACAGCGCCTGGCTCTTCGTTCCAATGTTCCACCGAGCCGCCAGGATAGGTGATTTCATAGGGACTCATCGTCGCGTCGCCGACGAAGATGACTTTGTAGTCACGGCCGTATTTGTTGAGGATGTCCCACGTCTCCAGCTTCTCGGCGTGCCGGCGGCGGTTGTCCTTCCATACCGACTCATAGAGGCAGTTGTGGAAGTAGTAGAACTCCATGTTCTTGAATTCCGTGCGCGCGGCGCTGAACAGCTCCTCGCAAACCTTGATATGGCTGTCCATCGAACCGCCGATATCGAAGAACAGCAACACCTTGATGGTGTTGCGCCGCTCGGGCTGCATGATCAGGTCGAGATAGCCCTTGTTGGCCGTCTCCTTGATCGTGCCCTTCATGTCGAGTTCGTCGGGCTGGCCCTGACGGGCGAACTTGCGCAAGCGGCGCAGGGCGACCTTGATGTTGCGTGTGCCAAGTTCGACCTGGTCGTCCAGGTTCTTATATTCCCGCTTGTCCCAGACCTTGATCGCCTTGCCGTGGCGGCCTTTGTCCTGGCCGATGCGGATGCCTTCAGGGTGATAGCCGTTGGCGCCGATCGGGAAGTTGCGGCCATTGCCCCGGCTGTTTTCATCGCCGTCCTCGCCGTCGCCTTCGCCTTCCTGCGCTTCCTTCATGCGCTCCTGGAGCATTTCCATAAGCTTCTCGAAGCCGCCCATGGCCTCGATCTGCTTCTTCTCCTCTTCCGTGAGGAAGCTCTCGGTCAGGCGCTTGAGCCATTCCGTGGGGATGTCGCTGGCCTTTTCCAGCGACACCAGTTCCAGGCCCTTGAACACATGGCCGAACACCACGTCGAATCGGTCGAGGAACTTCTCGTCCTTCACCAATGTGGCGCGCGACAGATAATAGAAATCCTCGACGCGGCGATTGATCACACCCTTATCCATGCCCTCCATGAGCATCAGATATTCCTTGAGGGTGACCGGCACCTTGGCGGCTTTCAGCTCGCTGAAGAACTGCAGGAACATGGGCGGGGCCTTGAGACACAAAACGGTTGTTTGAACGAAGATGGCGGTCGAGGGGCCATCTGTCCAGAGCGAACCGTATTCGCGAGGGCCTAACCTCGGCGCATGATGAACTCGCGATCGAGCGTTTCTCCGACCCTGAACTGGTATTCGCCGACCTTCTCGAAGCCCAAGCGGGCATAGAGCCTTTGCGCGCCGAAGTTTTCCGACCAGACTCCCAGCCATTGAGTCCCGAAGCCGTTTTCGCTCAACCAGCCAAGCGCCAGGTTCAGCAATCGGCCGCCGCGGCCTCCGCCCTGGAAGTTCCGCAGCAGGTAGATCCGCTTGAGCTCGCCGCACCTGGCGGTCACGTCCGGGTGTGGCAGGCCGCAGGGGCCCGCCATGGCGTAGCCGATCGCTTTTCCGTCCGTCTCCATCATCCAGAAAGCCGTGCGCGGCGCGCTGAGTTCGGCCCGCGTGACGGCGGGATCATAGGCGGCGCCTACATAGGCCGCGAGGTCCGCGGGGGGATAGAGGTGGGCGAAAGTGTCGGAAAAGGTGTGGGCGGCGAGGGCCGACAGAGTGTCTGCGTCCGACCCGTCCGCGCGTCGAATTATCACCTCGGCCATGGTCTCCCCCGTCGTCCAGTTCTAATGTGTGGTTGATGCCGCTCGCCGTCTACACCCATCCCGCCATGCTCGACCATCGTCCGAGCGAAGGCCATGTTGAGCGTCCGGCCCGTCTCACGGCGGTCCTTGAGGCTTTTGGATCCGGGTTCGATCGGCCGTTGGAAACCCTCGACGCGCCGTCGGTCGATGGCGACGACTTGCGCAGGGTGCATGACGACGCATTCCTCGACGATCTCGCGCGCCGGTCGCCGTTGAAGGGCGTCGTTCGCATTGACGCCGACACCCAGATGTCACCTGGAAGTCTGGACGCCGCGCGTCGCGCCGCCGGCGCAGTGACGGCCGCGGTGCGCGCGGTGATGGCGGGCGAGATCTCCAGAGCGTTCTGCGCGGTCCGGCCGCCCGGTCACCATGCGGGGCCCGATTTCGCCATGGGCTTTTGTCTCTATTCGAACGTCGCGATCGGCGCGAAGCTCGCCCTGACGCTCGGTGCGAGACGCGTGGCGATCGTCGATTTCGACGTGCACCACGGCAATGGCACACAGTCGGTGGTTGAACGCGATGCCGGTCTCTTCTTTGCTTCGGTCCATGAGAGTCCAAATTATCCGGGCACGGGCGGCGCCGACGAAACGGGGATTGGCAATGTTATCAATACCCCAGTGCCGCCGGGTGCGACCCGTAAGGTCTGGCGCGCCGCGTTCGAACGCCTTGTCGAAGGCGTCGATGCGTTCGCGCCGGACCTGGTGATGATTTCGGCGGGGTTCGATGCTCACATCCGCGACCCACTCTCCAACCAGGCCCTTGAGGCCGAAGACTACGCCTGGGCGACCCGGGCGGTGGCCGAGGCGGCGAGACTTCATTGCGGCGGCCGCATTGTCTCCAGCCTGGAAGGTGGTTACGACCTGACGGGATTGGCGGAATCGGCGCTGAGCCACGTCGGCGCGTTGCGGGGAGAATGAGGGCATGTCCGGAGCCGTGATCCTGGCTCGGCATGGCGAACCCGCCCTTTCCCGCGATATCCGGCTGACAGCCAATGGCTATCGCGAATGGTGGGCGCGCTACGAGCAAGGCGGCCTCAAGCCCGATCAAACGCCCCCTCAGGGCCTGGTGGAGATGGCGCGATCGGCGGGAATTCTGCTCGCTTCGACTCGTGAACGGGCCCGGCAAAGCGCGATCGCGGTGGCCGATGGTCGCGTGTTCGACTGCGACCCTCTTTTTGTTGAGGCGCCGTTGCCGCCACCGGCCCTGCCGACCTGGATGCGCTTTTCGCCGAAGGTCTGGGGCGGGGTGTCGCGGTTTTGGTGGCAGGTGTTCGACCATCACCAGGGCGAGGAGAGCCACGCGCAAGCCCGGCAGCGCGCCGCCGCCGCCGCGACCGCTCTGATCGCACGCGCCGAGAACGGCGAGGATGTCCTGCTGATCGCGCACGGCTATTTCAACTATATGATCGGCCGCGCCTTGAGCGCCCGCGGCTGGCGGCGAACCTTGAATGAAGGGTTTCGCTACTGGTCAGCCAGGCGGTTCGAAAAGGGCGAATCCCCTTGACGATGGTGGCCCGGGCCGCGTGACTCGCCGTTGCGGCGCGCCGGGCGCGCCGATAAGGCTTGCCATCAGCCCCGTCGACTGTGAGAGCCAGCGCCATGTCCGATGACGCCGAAATCGCCGCCCTGTCCTTCGAGCAGGCCTTGGCGGAACTTGAAAAGATCGTGGCCGAACTTGAGTCCGGCAAGGCCGAGTTGGAGCGGTCGGTTGATGTCTACAAACGTGGCGCCTTGTTGAAGGCGCACTGCGAGGCCAAACTCCGCGCCGCGCAGTTGCAGGTAGAGAAAATCATCATCGGACCCGACGGCGCCAGTGGTGTTGAACCGGCGGAGTTTTCCTGACGTGTCCGTGAATCTCGGTAAGCGAATCGGGCAGGTTGCCGACCTCGTCACGGTGGCGCTGGACGAACTGCTGCCGCGTTCGGACGGGCCGGAGTCACGTCTCATGGAGGCGATGCGCTACGCCGCTTTGGGGCCTGGGAAGCGCCTGCGACCATTTTTCGCGCTTGAGGTCGGCAGGGTCTTTAATTTGCCGGAACGCTCGGTCCTTCGCGCGGCCTGCGCGCTGGAGTGTGTCCACGCCTATAGTCTCGTCCATGATGACCTGCCGTGCATGGACGACGACGATCTGCGTCGTGGCCGGCCCACCGTGCACAAGGCCTATGATGAAGCCACGGCCGTCCTAGCCGGCGATGGCCTGCTGACGGTCGCCTTCGAGATCATGGCCGATTCGGATACGCACGAGGACGGAAACGTGCGGGCCGAGCTGGTGCGCCTGCTCGCGCGCGCCGCCGGCGCCCAAGGTATGGTCGGTGGGCAGATGATAGATTTGCTCGGCGTGCGAAATGATTTGGCGGCCGTGGCGCGGATGCAACGCATGAAGACAGGCGCCCTGATTGCGTGCGCCTTCGATCTCCCCTTGGCCATGGCCCGACCGCCAGAGGCGGAGCGCCATGCCCTGATGCAGTTTGGCCGCGATATTGGCCTACTCTTTCAAATGGTTGATGATATTCTGGATGTAGAAGGCGACGAGGCGACCTTGGGCAAGGCCGCCGGCGGCAAGGATGCCGCCCTGGGCAAGACGAACTATGTCACGTTATTGGGCCTGGATGTCGCGAAGGAGCGCATCGCCCATCTCGTGACACAAACTCAGGCTCATCTGAGCGTGTTCGGCGATCGCGGTCGAAACTTGCGATCGTCGGTGGATTTTGTGCTAGAAAGAAAGTCCTAAGAGGTAGATTCCGGTCGTGGGGCGACCGCCTTCACCTAACCAATAACGCGGTCTCAACGTCCGCTCTTATCGCCCACGTCGGGGGGCGCCTGACAGGTTGCATCATGACTTCATCCACCGCGCTGCTTGATACGGTCACCGATCCGGCTCAGACGCGCGCGCTTGCAATACCGGAACTTCGCCGTCTGGCCGACGAACTGCGGGCCGAAACCATCAGCGCGGTGTCGGTGACCGGCGGCCACCTCGGCGCGGGCCTCGGGGTCGTCGAATTGACGGTCGCCCTGCATCACGTGTTCGAGACGCCCCGCGACATCCTGATCTGGGACGTCGGCCATCAAGCCTATCCGCACAAGATTCTTACCGGGCGCCGCGACCGAATCCGCACCCTGCGCCAGGGCGGCGGGCTCTCCGGTTTCACCAAGCGGTCGGAGAGCGCTTACGACCCCTTCGGCACGGCGCACGCCTCGACGTCCATCTCGGCGGCCCTCGGCTTCGCCGTTGCGCGCGATCTCAGAGGTGACGACAATCACGCCATAGCCGTCATCGGTGACGGATCGATGAGCGCCGGCATGGCCTACGAGGCCATGAACAATGCGGCGCACGCCACCAAACGGTTGATCGTGATCCTGAACGACAACGACATGTCGATCGCGCCGCCTGTAGGAGGCATGAGCGCCTACCTTGCGCGGCTGGTGTCCGGCCACGCCTATCAGCGCGTGCGGCGCCTGGGCAAGGAGGTCGCCAGCCATCTGCCCCGTCCGTTGCAGGATATCGCCCGCAAGGCCGAGGAATACGCCCGGGGCATGGCCACCGGCGGCACCCTGTTTGAAGAACTCGGCTTCTATTACGTCGGGCCGATCGATGGCCACAATCTCGAGCACCTGGTGCCGGTGCTCAAGAATGTAAAGGAAATCGACGACAAGCCGGTTCTGGTCCATGTCGTCACCCAGAAGGGCAAGGGCTACGGCCCCGCGGAAAGCGCGGCCGACAAACATCACGCTGTGGCCAAGTTCGACGTGATCACAGGCCAGCAATCCAAGCCGCCGACCAACGCGCCATCCTATACCAAGGTCTTCGCCCAGGAACTGATCAAACAGGCCGAGCGAGACGAGTCCATCGTCGGCATCACCGCGGCCATGCCCTCGGGCACGGGGCTGGACCTGTTCGCGAAGCAGTTTCCGAAACGGTGCTTCGATGTCGGCATCGCAGAGCAGCACGCCGTGACCTTCGCCGCCGGCTTGGCCGCGGATGGGATGAAGCCGTTCTGCGCCCTTTATTCAACCTTCCTGCAGCGCGGCTACGATCAGGTTGTGCACGATGTCGCCATTCAGCGATTGCCCGTGCGTTTCGCCATCGATCGCGCCGGCCTCGTTGGCGCGGACGGCGCCACCCACGCTGGCAGTTTCGACGTCGGCTATCTTGGTCAATTGCCAGGTTTCGTCATCATGGGCGCGGCCGATGAGGCCGAACTCGCCCATATGGTGGCCACCTCGGTCGCGATCGACGATCGCCCCAGCGCCTTTCGCTTCCCCCGGGGGGATGGCGTCGGCGTGACGATGCCGGAGATTGGTCAGCCGCTTGAAATCGGCCGGGGCCGGGTTGTCCGCGAAGGTTCGACGGTGGCGATCCTGTCGTTCGGGACCCGGCTTGCCGAGAGCCTGAGGGCGGCCGATATGCTCGCGGCGCGCGGTCTGTCGACAACCGTCGCCGACGCGCGCTTCGCCAAGCCGCTCGATCTCGATCTTATTCTGCGTCTGGCCCGCGAACACGAAGCCTTGGTGACCGTAGAGGAGGGCGCCGTGGGCGGTTTTGGCGCCTTCGTGCTTCACGCCTTAGCCGAGCACGGAGCGCTGGATCGTGGTCTGAAAGTACGCACCCTGACCCTGCCTGACGTATTCCAGGATCAGGACAAGCCAGAAGCCATGTATGCGGCCGCCGGCCTCGACGCCGAGGGCATCGTCGGCTCGGTCCTGGCGGCGCTGGGCGCCGATCGGGTCGCGGACGGGCGGGTCGTTCGAGGTCATCGGGCCTGACAGCGGCTAGGCGGGTCCGCCGCAGACCCGCGCGGGCGTCCTATCGGGTGGGGAGGACCCACACTTGGTAAATCTGCTTGCGAATTTTCGCGGATCGCTGGTGGGCCGCGGTGAGGCGGCGCTGCTGGACGCCTTGAGCGAGCCGGCGGCGCTGTGCGCATTTGACGGATCCATCGTGCTCGCGAACGCGGCCTGGTGGCGGGATGTCGGCGGCGGCTCGCGGCTGCCCGATCACGGCCTCTATCCCACTCTGCGCGCGGCGCGCCGGGACGGCGGCGCGCAAGGCGTCTGGCCGCTCGACGCCGATCGTCAGGTTCAGGTGGGCCGTGTCGGCATCGACCTGTTGCTGGTTCGAGCGCCTGTCGCGCCGGTCCAGACTCCGGCCCCCGCCGCGATGGATGGAAATCTGGCCGGCTCCGCGCCATTCGGCGCGGCGCTGATCGAGGGCGCCGATCCGTTTTCGGGCGCCATACTGGAATCTAATGCGGCCTTTTGGGCCATCGCCGGCGCGCGGCGATCGACCCGAACCACGCTGGCCGGCCTTATCGCGGAGCCCTCGCTGGCCGAGGCGCGGACGCGCGTGGCGGCGGGGGAGAGCGGTCCCCATGATGTCGCCCTCGCCGGGGGCAAGGCGGCGCAGCTGTTCCTGGTCAAGGCGAAGTCGCGGAGCGCCGCATATCTGATCGACGTCACCCACCAGCGGGAACTGCAACAGCAGCTGGCGCAACGCCACAAGATGGAGGCGATCGGCCAGTTGGCCGGCGGTGTCGCGCATGATTTCAACAATCTGCTCAGCGCTATCGGCATGCGTGTCGACGAACTGTTGCTGCGTCACCCCTTGGGCGACCCGGCCTACGAAAATCTCAGCGAGGTCCGTGATGGCGTCAACCGCGCCGCGGCGCTCGTGCTGCAGTTGCTGACCTTCTCCCGCAAGGCCACCGTGCGGCGCGAGATCATCAACCTCGACGCGGCGCTGATGGATTTCGAGGTGCTGCTGCGACGTCTGCTGCGCGAGAACATGCGTCTGGAAACCGACTACGGACGCGGCGCGCCATCGGTGCGCGTCGACAAAACCCAGCTAGAAGCGGCGATCATGAACCTGGTCGTCAACGCTCGCGACGCGCTCAAGGACCAGGGTGGAGGGATCATTCGACTGCGCACCGCGCGGCTGGACGTCCAGGAGGCCATAAAGCTTGGGTATGAGGGTCCCAGCCGCGGTGAATTGGCGCTGATCGAGGTTTCCGACAACGGTTCGGGCATCGCGGCCAAGGATATTGGCAATATTTTCGAACCTTTTTTTACCACCAAGCCGGTCGGCGAGGGCACCGGACTCGGGCTCGCCACGGTCTATGGCATCGTCCGCCAGTCGGACGGGTGGATCACAGTGACCTCGCCGCCAGGGCAGGGCGCCACATTCCGCATCTTCCTGCCATCGCAGTCGCCGAAAACCGTGGCCGATGCGCCGGCGCCGGCTCGCCGGGCGCCGCGCGACCTGTCCGGCGCCGGGCGAATTCTTTTCGTCGAGGATGAGGAGAAGGTCCGCGATATCGCCGCCCGGATCCTGCGCGCCCGCGGCTATGAGGTGATCGAGGCCAGCGACGGAGAGCAGGCGCTAGAGATCGCCCGCGCCCGCGCCGGCGAGATCGACCTGATGATTTCCGATGTTTCCATGCCGGGCATGGATGGCCCGGCCCTGTTGCGCGCCGCGCGCCCGTATCTCGGCGCCGCGCCGGTGATGTTCATATCGGGATACGCCGAATCCGAATTCTCCGATCTGTTGGAAGGAGAGACGGGTGTGAGCTTCCTGGCCAAACCCCTGCGATTGCAGGTGCTGGCGGAGCAGGTGAAGGAGCGCCTGCGGGGGGCATGACGGGCGCCCCGGAGAGCCTTCGACAGGAGCGGACGACGCGGGTGCGGCGGACGGCGCGGGTTGTGCTGCTCGACACGTCGGACCGCATCCTATTGATGAAGGGGCGTCTGGAAAGCGATCCTTCGGGACCCGGCGCCTGGTTCACCGTGGGCGGCGGTATTGAACCGGGCGAAACGCTCGCTGAGGCGGCGATTCGCGAGGTGCGCGAGGAAACCGGTTTTGCTGAAATCCTGATCGAGACGCTCCTGTGGACCGGCGGACAGCGATATCGCGATCGAAACGGCGCCGAGGTGCGGATTGAAGAGCACTTCATCCTGGCGCGCTGCGTTGGGGGAGAGCCGTCCCGTGACGGGTGGGAGCCCCAGGAACGCGAATTGATCGACGATATTCGCTGGTGGTCGCCGGGGGATTTGCGGGAATTGCGGGACGCGATTGTTCCGATTGATCTGGCCGAGCGACTGGCCGGCCTTCTGGACGGGTGGCGGCGCCCCGCTGAGTAAGAACAAGACGGCGTTGACGACCCGCCCCTCTTCGGCGAACGCTGCGCGGCGGAGGAACACCCCATGACTCAGACCGTCGCCGACGAACTCATAGAATTGCGCGGACCGCGCTTTCACTATCGTGATTGGCCTTCGGCGCGAGCGGACGCGCCGACTTTGGTGCTGCTGCACGGCTATACCGGTCACGCGAGGTCCTGGGATGCGTTCGCCGAGGCCATGACCGACCGCTATCGGGTCGTCGCCCTCGATCAGCGTGGCCATGGCGAGTCCGGCTGGGCGCCGGCCGACGGCTACGGGATCGAGGATATGGCCGACGATCTCGCGGCCTTGGTCAAGGCGCTGGGGTTGAAGGGTTTTTCACTGCTGGGACTTTCCATGGGCGGCATGGTGACCATGGAATATGCCGGGCGCCGACCCTCGGAGCTGGCCGCGACGGTGATCGTCGACATCGGCCCGGAGCTTATGACGAGCGGCACGCAGGCGATCCAGGCGCGCGCGAAGGAGAGCGACGTCTTCCCGACCAAGGAGGCCGCTTTCGCCTGGGCGCGGTCCGCCAATCCGGTCCCGCCGGAGGATCATCAACGCCACCGCGTCTACAACAGCCTGATGCGCCTTGAGACGGGCGAGTGGACCTGGCGGTACGATCGCGCTCTGCGCTCGCCAGGGACGCTGCGACCGCGCAACGCGGCGACGGCCTGGACCTCCTGCGCCAACATCGCCGTGCCGACGCAACTCATTCGCGGCGAACTGACCGACATTCTCGCCGCCGACGTCGCGAAGCGCATGATCGAGACGATACCCATCGCCACGCTGGTCGAGGTGGCGGGGTCCGGGCACAGCGTTCCTCTGGACAAGCCGGATGGTTTCCGCGCCGCCGCCCGGGATTTTCTGAAAGGCTAGACGAGCGTTGCAAACGTCCGCCGCCCAACGCAACGGCGGGATTCGCGATCGTCCTTGATCTGCCGCTGGTCAGTCCGCCAAAACCGGTGCTAGGGTTACACAAAAGCTACACACTCAGGGGGAAACCACCGGAGGCGGCGATGGCTGAAAGACCCAAAGGCGAAACCCGGGCCCTTGCATTGGCGGGGCCTACCGGCGCGGGCAAGACCGCGTTGATGGAGGCCTTGCTGCAAGTCGCGGGCGAGAGCGAGCGCAAGGTCGGCGACACCAGTCCCGAGGCCAAGGCCCGCGGCCATTCCACCGAGCTCAACCTCGCCCATTTCACTTTCATGGGCGATCGGTACGCGGTTGTGGACTGCCCAGGGGCTCCGGAACTCGCGGCGGAGGCTGACGCGGCCTTGGCGGTCGTCGATCTGGTTGTCGTCGTCGCCGAGCCGGAACCGGCCAAGGCCGCCCTACTGCAACCTCTGTTCAAACAGCTGGAGACGCTCGGCGTCCCTCACGCGGTGTTCATCAACAAGATGGATCAGGCCCGCGGCCCCATTGATGATCTGCTTGCCGCCCTGGCGCCGGCCAGCGCGGCGCCCCTGGTGGCCCGCGAGCTGCCGATCGTCGAGGGCGAAAAGGTCACCGGTTTCATCGATCTGGCGCTTGAGCGGGCGTTCATCAGCCGCCCGGGCCGCCCCTCTGAGTTGGTCGAGCTGACGGGAGACCTCGCCGCGGCCGAAGCCGACGCCCGTTTCCACATGCTCGAGCAGCTTGCCGACTTTGACGACACGTTGATGGAGCAACTGCTCAGTGATGTGAATCCGGACCGAGCCTTGGTTTACGCCGATCTCGTCAGGGACATGACCGAAGGGTTGATCGTGCCTGTGTTCTTCGGGTCGGCTTTGACCACATTCGGCACGCGGCGGCTGCTGAAAGCGCTGCGCCACGAAACCCCGCGCGCGGCGGCGGTGGCCGATCGGCACGGCTTTTCGGGAGCTGGCGCGGCCGTGATCAAGACCGCGTGGGTCGGGCAGGCCGGCAAGTTAGCCTATGCGCGGGTGCTGGGCGGCCCGCTGTCGGACGGGGCAGACCTGATATTGCCAAACGGCGACCATGCGCGGGTGGCGGGACTGTCGCTGATCCAGGGCGCGGGTCTCAGGAAGGTGGCCGAAGCCGAGGTCGGCGATATCGTCGCCCTTGGCAAGATCGACGCCGCCCGCGCGGGCGACATACTTGGCGTGGGCGGCGGCGCGGCGCCCAAGGCGGCGGCGGCGCCTCGGGCGCCCTTGTTCGCGCTGGCCATCGCGGCGGCCAACCGCAAGGATGACGTGCGGCTGTCCAGCGCGCTGACCCGCATCCTTGAGGAGGACGTCGGGCTCTGCCTGATCCACGATGTCGATCAGCACCAGACCCTGCTGGCGGGGCAGGGCGAAAATCATGTGCGGCTGGGACTTGAGCGTTTGAAACGCCGGTTCGGCGTCGATGTGGCGGTCGACAAGCCCCTCACACCCTATCGCGAAACCGTTTTGAAAGGCGCGACCCAACGGGGGCGTCACAAGAAGCAGAGCGGCGGCCACGGTCAGTTCGCCGACGTCACCATCGAAATTCGTCCCCTGGAGCGCGGCGCCGGTTTCAAATTCCAAAGCAAGATCGTCGGCGGCGTCGTGCCCCGTCAGTGGGTGCCCGCGGTCGAGTTGGGCGTGCGCGACGGCCTCGCCAGGGGTCCGTTGGGGTTTCCGGTCGTGGACATCGAGGTCACCCTCGTCGACGGCGCCACCCACAGCGTCGATTCCTCCGAGTTGGCCTTTCGTATCGCCGGTAAGATCGCCATTGACGAGGGCCTGAAGGCCTGCGGCTCCCGCCTGCTGGAACCGATCGAACGGTTGCGGGTGTTCGGACCTACCGCGGCGATCGCCAGCATCAACGCCGCGCTTTCGGCCCGGCGCGGGCAGATTTTGGGCTTCGGTCCGCGGGAAGGCTGGCCGGGTTGGGAGACCATCGAAGCCTATCTGCCTCATGCGGAACGTCTGGATCTGATCGCCGAGCTGCGGTCCCTGACCCAGGGCCTGGGCGGCTTCGAAGCCCGGTTCGACCACTTGGCCGAGCTCACCGGCCGGGCGGCCGACGACGTGGTGGCCGCGGCAAAGGCGGCCTGACGCGGCAAATTTGTCCGCCTACGGGCGTCCTCCGCGTCACGGAACGCGGGAGGGCATTGTTGCAATATCGTGACAAATCAATCGTTTCATTGCGCGGCTGACGTTCGGTCGTGGAATCCGAAACGCGTGAGCTAAAGAGCTCTGATTATGTCCGAGGATGTCCGATCGAATCCTTGGTCAAGATCGGCCGTTGTGCTTTGTCCACGTGCCAAAGACAGGCGGCACCAGCCTTTCCGACGCAATCGCGCGCCACTACCCCCAGGACCGCGTCTTCGCGGATCGGGGCGTGGTTCATACCGACTATTTGCAAAGCGTCATCGACCACTTGGCGGAGCGTGTTTTTGTCACCGGACATTTCGAGCCCGACGCGCTCGAAATGCTAGGCGACGATATTGATATCGTGACGATGTTGCGGCGGCCCGACGCCCAAGGTGTTTCCCAATACCTGCATGTGCGGTCCGACGCCGAAAACCCCCTGCACGCCGATGCGACCCGTTTGCCGCTCAGCGATTTTGTGAGGACCCACAAGGGGGTCATCCTTTGCCAGTCGATCGCTCTGTGTAGGGCGTTTTCGTCCACTCAGACGCGGTTTGATCCCCGTCAGCCGGACCACCTCTCCCGAGTGCTTGGATTGCTGCAACAAAAGGCGATCGTCGGCGTGACCGAACAAGCCGAACCCTTCTGTGCGGCTTTGGCCGACAGGATGGCGCTTCGCCGTCCGATTGAGCTGCCCACCATGAACGCTGCGGTCTCGCGGGGCACGTCGCCCACGACACAGCTCCGTCTGACGCAAGACTATGCTACACTGCGCCAGGATCCGGAACTGGCTGAACTCTTCGCCATAGAGGATAGGGTCTATGCCACCGCCGAGCGCCTGGCGCGGGGGTTCCTCGATCGCCGGAGATTGGTCGTTTCCAGGCCGCGCGGCGATCATAAACTGCGCCTCGGCGCGCGGCGATTCAATACGCCGGATGGCCGTATCACCGAGGATTCGGTTCGAATCCCCATTCGACGGTGGCACGGTCAATACGTCTTTGGACCTTTCGATCGCCTGGCGGTGGGGCGATATGCCGCCGAGTTTCACCTTGCCGTATCGGGCGTCGGCGTGTCGCGTTTCGGCGCCGTGGGTATCGACGTCTTCGCGAACTGTCGCGCGTTTCTGGCGCGCCGTTGGCTGGCGCCCTGGCGGGGATACTCACAACGCCGGCGGACCTTGGAGTTTGCTCACGGCGCCGAGCAGAGTGTGCTGGAGTTTCGTGTGAGCACCTTCGGGTTCGTCGGCGCCGAGCTTGTGTTTCATGGGGTGACCCTCACACCGCTGCGTGAAAAGGCTTCCTGGGTCGCGAGCCTCGGCGTGTTGCTGCCTAGGGTGCGTAGCAAGATTGCTTCAACCAGGATCCTCTCGCATTAACGAAGCACGCGCGGGTCGTTTCTTCCGATCGACCAACGGCGTGGCCGACAGGTCAGGCCGCATAGCCGAAATCGAGAATATCCTATTTCCGCAGCGCGGGCTTTGATTTGGCTGCGGACCGCGCCGCGGCCGCCCGCTCGGACTCTCGCCCGCCGACGCCCGGAAACCCCGCCTTCGCCGCCTTTCGACGCGCGACCAGTTCCGCCATCACCTGGGCGGGCGTTGGCTTGGCGGATGGGTCGTCGGGGGTGTCGCTCATCCCTCATCGTGTAGCACGCTTTTGCCGTTGTGGGGCGCGCCGCGAGGTTCGCATCCGTCCAAACGGGCCGGAGGGGAATATTGCACTTCACAAACCCAACCCTTTGTCGCCGTTAGGAGCGGTTGAGGTGTGCTACAAGCGGAGAGCGTGCGCGCGGCGGTACTATGGGGACCATGCACCTTGATGGATTTTACCCTTCGCTATGAGGGACCATTACCAGCCAGTGGCAACAAGGGGCGCATCAGGGATGGCCGCTTGGAAAAACTTTGGCAAATGCGCCGGTCATTCGAGAGTCAGATGGCAAAACTCTATGAACGCCAACAGATACTTACTGGCGACGGCGGGCCGGAATTTCGCGCGGCGGCGAACGCGGCGAGACAGCCAATCAAAGCAATGGGCTTCGAGTTCGTCGCGCTTGTTCGCCCTTCGATGAAGCTCAGCTGTACATTAGACATAAGGCTTTCGGTCAATCACGACGTGCCTAGCGTCTTGGAAACCAACGGCGATTTGGACAATCGGGTAAAGTCGATCATCGACACTCTGACTGTTCCCCGCAATGCCGAGGAAATCCGCGCCTTTGGCCCCGCTCCAGAGGAACAGCCCTTCGCTTGCCTAATGGAAAACGACGCGCTCGTGACGGCTTTCAGCGTCGAATGCGGACGCTATCTAGGCGACACTCCAGACCCACAACACGCCGCTATGGAAATCGACGTAACCGTTACCGCCTACGCACCCGACTTCCTCAATGAGGCCTTTCGTTAGCCGTCTTGGGAGGAATGATTTTGCTAACGGCGCGCTCAAGTTCTTTGGGATCGACCTGGGCTTTATCCGCCGCCTCAAGGAAGCGTGCAAATTGCTCTGGATTGTCGGCCTTTGGTTTGGGTTTCTCGTCCATGAGGCATACTAGCACCGTGCAAACGATGGGGAAACAGACCCATGGACGATGAGACGTTCGCCGCAGGTTGCGGCGGTGTGATCCTTGGAATCCTTTGCGTGGTGTGTTGGATCGTTCACATCGTGCGATGCTATTTACTCGCCGAATGGTGGTTTCTGATTTGGGGGTCGGTCATCTTCCCCGTGGGTATCGTTCACGGGGGGTGGTTCCTGTTCCGTCAAATCGTGCTCGGTGGAGTTTGACGGGCGGGGTTGCAGCCCCGCCACGTCTTAGGGATCATTGGCGCGATCCGACCTGAAACATATCAGATCGGAGATAAAACGTCATGCCTACGCAAGACATCATCACGCGAGAGGGTGTCACAAACCCAATTTTCGCCTTAGCATCGTCGGCTAATTTGCCATTTGAACAGTGGTCGAGGTCGATTTCTAATTCGGCCCTGCCGGTTTTGGAAATCTCAAGTCGGGCTGGTCTAGAATCTCAAATCCGGCTTGTTCTGGGTGTGGGTCGCTTCCGTCGAGAACACCAATGGGTATTGGTACGCTTAAGGCATATTCCGCCGTCGGATGCATCAGACCCAAATGCTGGTGTCGGTGATCATCAAAACGAATTAGTCGGCCTGGGATTCGGTATCCTTCGGTTTTGTGTTCAAGCCACGATGCGACGATCCATTTCTTATTGGCGTACTCGATTGAATCGATGGATTGCAGCGTCGGGCCGTGAGCGATCATCGTCTTAAACACTCTCATCCTATCGCCTTCCCCTCTTCTTACGGGGCCGCCAGTAACCCCATTTCCGAACTCTAGGCGGAGAGGCTTTCGGAGGGATTGGCGGATCGCCTCTCTCTCGTCCTATCAGTCGGTCGATATGTCAGGCGCTTGCCAACCACACCGTCGAGAATGCGGCTGGCGCGTTCGGTGTCATCGACGCCAAGTTTCACGCGGTTCGAGTAACGGAAATCAAATTCCGCCAAATAGCGATGCAGGTGCTTCTCATCACAATGTTGATAGATACCGCGCATCCCGCGTTTGAAGATCGAAAAGAAACCTTCAACGGTGTTCGTGGTGATCAGGCTGTCACCCTCTCGCCTTCCGTATTCCTCTTGTGAGTGATCCACGGCTTGGTGGTCGGAGAATTCCTTCCCGATCCGCCGGTAATGCTGCGCTTGATCGGTGTTCAAGACGCTATCGCGCGACGCGGATTGGAGCGCGCGAACGATCTCATCCTTCCTAAGGTTCTCGACATGGATCGACCGAGCCCGCCCGCCTCGTTCGACCAGCGAAACTACGCTTTGCATGTCGCCGGTCCCGGTCTTGGCCTTCCAGCCCTTACCGTTCACAAAAACTGTTGCGCGCTTGCCTAGAAATGTTTCGTCGACTTCCAGCGTCATTCCCTCCCCGCCCATAGGGGTTGAGCCGTCATCCTTCATCGCCTCTCGGATTCGATGTGACATGAACCAAGCGGTCTTGAGTGTTACGCCCAAGGTGCGATGCAATTGGTTTGAGCTAATCCCCTTCTTAGAGGCTGCGATCAGCGCGACGGCCTGCAACCACAAATGCAACGGCACATGCGACGCCTCAAACACCGTTCCCACCTTCACGGTGAATTGTTTCCTGCAATCACCACATTTTTTGAGGCCAATTCGGACTTTTGACCCCTCGTTCGCCTTGATCACGTACACCTTGCCCATACATCCACAGTGCGGGCATACTGGGCCATCTGGCCAAATTCGCGCCTCTACGTAGGCGTAGGCCGCATCTTCGTTTTGCAGGTGCTCAAGTGACAGCTTCGATTGCATCGGACGGACTCCTTACGGTGCGTACTCTAGCACCATTCTTGGGTTTGTGAAGTATAATATCGCCGGCCGGAGAGAACGTATTGCGAACTTAGAACAAACCATGTACACAAAGAATCTTCCCGGCCTGCGGCGGTGAGATTGCATCTCCACCGCCCGGACGAGGGAATCGTGCGATAGGTCGGGGGAACCCTGAAATGAGCAATATGGCGTTGAAGCTGGTGGGAAAAGACGAAGGCGATAAACAGCGCGCGCTCGAGGCGGCGCTTTCGCAGATCGATCGGGCCTTCGGCAAAGGCTCGGTGATGAAGTTGGGCGACAAGGGCAAGATCGTTGAGATCGAGTCTGTGTCCACCGGGTCCCTGGGTCTCGACATCGCCCTAGGCATTGGCGGATTGCCCAAGGGCCGCGTGGTGGAGATTTACGGGCCGGAGAGCTCGGGTAAGACCACGCTGGCGCTGCATGTGGTGGCCGAGGTGCAGAAGGCCGGCGGCGTCGCCGCGTTCGTCGACGCGGAGCACGCGCTCGATCCCTCATACGCCCATAAGCTTGGTGTCAATCTTGACGACCTGCTGGTCGCCCAGCCTGACACAGGTGAGCAGGCGTTGGAGATCACCGACACCCTGGTTCGGTCGGGCGCCGTGGATATCGTCGTCATCGACTCGGTGGCGGCGCTGACGCCGCGCGCCGAGATCGAAGGGGAAATGGGGGATAGCCTGCCCGGCTTGCAGGCGCGTCTGATGAGCCAGGCCTTGCGCAAACTCACGGCCTCGATTTCCAAGACCCACACGCTGGTGATCTTCATCAATCAGATCCGCATGAAGATCGGCGTGATGTACGGCAGCCCTGAAACCACCACTGGCGGCAACGCGCTTAAGTTTTACGCCTCGGTGCGTCTCGATATCCGGCGCACCGGCTCGGTGAAGGTGCGCGACGAGATCATCGGCAACAATGTTCGCGTCAAGGTGGTTAAGAACAAGGTCGCGCCGCCGTTCCGCGAGGTCGAGTTCGATATCATGTACGGCCAGGGCATTTCCAAGCTTGGCGAGATCATCGACCTTGGGGTCAAGGCCGGCGTGATCGACAAGTCCGGCGCCTGGTTCTCATGGAACTCCACGCGCATCGGCCAGGGCCGCGACAATGCCCGCGAGTTCCTGAAGGCCAACCCTGACATCGCCATCCAGATCGAAAATCAGGTGCGTGGCAACTCGACCAAGATCGAGGAAGAACTCCTCATAGGCTCCCCCGAACCCGGCGACGAGTAGGCACAAGGGCCACCAAGCGGCCTTTTGAACCACAGAGACACAGAGACACGGAGTTGATCGGGCCGACACCCAGTCAGAATCGTGTCTCCGGCATCGTGGTCGACTCCGCGATTGCAGTTCATCGCGCACTTGGTCCGGGTTTGCTGGAATCTATCTATGAGCAGTGCCTGGCTCATGAGCTCTCCGGGCGCGGATTAATCGTCGATCGCCAGCGGACCTTCCCAATTCGATACAAGGACCTATGTATCGAGGGCGCCCTAAGGGTCGACCTCATCGTAGAGGATGTCGTCGTCCTGGAAATCAAAGCGACTGAGCGGATACTCCCCGTTCACGAAGCGCAGGTCCTCACCTATTTAAAACTGTCTGGAAGGCGCCTCGGTTTGCTCATCATCTTCAACGTGCCAGTCCTGAAAGACGGTGTTCGTCGTTTGGTGCTATAGAACCAATCCAGACCACGCGCCCTCCTTTGTGTCTCTGTGTCTCTGTGGTTCAAAGCCATCACGCCTCACGCCTCTTTGTGCCAGGGCTGCCCGGTGCTAGACGCCCGCCATGCCTAGCCTGAATGACATACGCCGCCAGTTCCTCGACTTTTTCGCCGGCGCCGATCACGCCGTGCTGCCGTCGGCCCCGTTGGTGCCGCAGAGCGATCCCACGCTCCTGTTCGTCAACGCCGGCATGGTGCCATTCAAGAACATCTTCACCGGCGCGGAAACGCCGCCATCGCCACGGGCTACCACCTCCCAGAAGTGCGTCCGCGCCGGCGGCAAACACAACGACCTGGACAACGTCGGCTACACGGCGCGGCACCACACCTTCTTTGAAATGCTGGGCAATTTCTCGTTCGGCGACTATTTCAAGGAACAGGCGATCGAGTACGCTTGGCAGCTCGTCACTCGGGATTTCGGGATCGATCCGACCCGGCTCTCGGTGACCCACCACGCCTCGGATGAGGACGCCGCGGTCCTGTGGCGCAAGATCGCCGGCCTGCCGGAAAGCCGGATCATCAGCATCAATTCCAACGACAACTTCTGGTCCATGGGCGAGACCGGCCCATGCGGGCCATGCTCCGAAATCTTCTATGACCATGGCGATCATGTCGCCGGGGGGCCGCCCGGCTCGCCGGACGAAGATGGTGATCGGTTCACCGAGATCTGGAATCTCGTGTTCATGCAGTTCGAACAGTTCGCCGACGGGTCGCGCCGCGACCTGCCGCGGCCCTCGATCGACACCGGCATGGGTATCGAGCGCCTGACCGCGGTGATGCAGGGGGTCCACGACAACTACGACATCGATCTGTTTCAAACCTTGATAGCGGCCAGTCGCGAAGCCCTTGGCGGCGCCGGCGGGGCCACCAATGGCCCCTCGCACCGGGTGATCGCCGACCATCTGCGATCGACGTCTTTCCTCATTGCCGATGGGGTCACGCCTTCGAACGAAGGGCGGGGCTACGTGCTACGGCGGATCATGCGCCGCGCCATGCGCCACGCCCATTTGCTCGGGGCGAGCGAGCCCCTGATGCATCGTCTCGTCCCCACGCTCGTAAGCGAGATGGGCGAGGCCTATCCCGAGCTGAAGCGGGCCGAGGCCACGATCGCCGAAACCCTGCGGCAGGAAGAAGAACGCTTTCTGCGCACTCTCGGCCGAGGCATGAGCCTGCTTGAAGAGGCCACGGCGACATTGAAAACGGGCGACAGGCTCGAGGGCGAGACCGCCTTTAAGCTCTACGATACCTACGGCTTTCCGCTCGACCTCACCCAGGACGCCCTGCGCGTGCGGGGCATCGGCGTGGACACCGAAGGGTTCGAGACGGCGATGGCCGCTCAGCGCGCCATGGCGCGCGAGGCCTGGTCCGGCTCTGGCCAGCAGGCTCAGGGCGCGGTGTGGCTGGCGCTGCGCGAACGCCTGGGTCCGACGGTGTTCACCGGCTACGAGCACAATGAAACCACCGTCCATGTCCTTGCCATCGTCGCGGACGGTGAGGAGGTCGCCGCCGGCCAGACGGGCCAGACCGTGCAGGTTCTGTTCGACGCCACGCCATTCTACGCCGAGAGCGGCGGCCAGGCGGGCGATCGCGGCGTGGCCGACTGGCATGGGGGCAGGGCCCAGGTCCTCGACACGCAGAAGCTGGCCGGTGACCTTCACGTCCATACAATCAAGATCGCCGAAGGCCTGTTGCGGGTCGGCGACCGGGTGCATCTTTCGATCGACGGCGACCGCCGGGCCCGCACGCGGTTGAACCACTCCGCGGCGCACCTGGCGCACGCCGCTCTGCATCATGTCCTGGGTCCTCACGTCGCCCAGAAGGGGCAGATGGTGGACGGCGAACGTATGCGGTTCGATTTCAGCCATGGCGCGCCGCTGAGCGCCGCCGAGATCGACGCCATCGAGGCCGAGGTCAACGCCGTCATCCGGCAGAATCGAGCGGCCGACACCCAGGAGATGGCGCCCCAGGCGGCGATCGAGGCCGGGGCCGTGGCGCTGTTCGGCGAGAAATACGGCGATCGGGTGCGCGTGCTCACCCTGGGCCATGCGCTCACAGGGGAGGGGGCCTATTCCGTAGAGCTCTGCGGGGGCACCCACGTCGCCCGCACCGGTGATATCGCGTTGTTCAAGATCATTTCCGAGCAGGGCATCGCCGCCGGTGTGCGTCGGATCGAGGCGCTCACGGGCGAAGCCGCGCGCCGCTGGCTGTTGGACCAGGCCGCGGTGGCCAGGGGACTGGCCGATCAGTTCAAGGTGCCCGTGGCCGACGTCGCCGCGCGGATCGATGCTCTGGAGGTCCAGCGCCGCAAGCTTGAGAAGGACCTTGCCGAAGCCAAGCGGGCCTTGGCCGTAGGTGGCGGCGGCGCTGCCGATACAGGCCCGGAGGATCTGGCGGGCGTCGCCTATATTGGCCGCGTGCTGCAGGGCGTCGGCGGCAAGGATCTGCGTCCGATCGCCGAGGACTTCCGCAAACAGCTCGCCGATGGCGTCGTCGCCCTGGTGGGTGTGATTGATGGCAAGGCGGCGGTCACCGTCGCCGTCACCGGAACAGCGAGCGTGAAGTTCAGCGCCGTCGACCTCGCGCGCCTGGCCGTCTCGGCCATGGGCGGGCAGGGGGCAGGCGGCAAACCCGACTTCGCCCAAGGCGGCGCGCCGGACGGCTCCAAGGCGCCAGACGGCCTCGCCGCGATCCGCGCGGCGCTCGTCGGCTGATCGTTAATTCACCACAGAGGCACAGAGACACAGGGATGTGCCTAGCTAACCGCCTATCACAGCACTTTCATTGAAGATTCAGCGCGCGTAGCGCGCCAAAAGAGCGACCCCGGGAGAACGGCGCACGCGGCTACCGAGAGCGCGCGATCTCTGTGCCTCTGCGCCTCTGTGGTGAACCTAATGAGGCGGCCCCAGCCGCCTACCCCAGAGCGCGCGCCAGGTTATCCGCCACCTTGTCGAGGAAGCCCTCGGTGGTCAACCAACCCTGGTGATCGCCCACCAGCAGGGCCAGGTCCTTGGTCATGAAGCCGTCTTCAACCGTCGAGACGCATACCTTCTCAAGGGTCTTGGCGAAACGGTCGAGCTCGGCGTTGCCGTCCAGCTTGGCCCGGTGGATCAGGCCGCGCGTCCAGGCGAAGATCGAGGCGATGGAGTTGGTCGACGTGGCCTCGCCGCGCTGATGCTGGCGATAGTGGCGCGTCACCGTGCCGTGCGCGGCTTCGGCTTCGACGATCTGGCCGTCCGGCGTCATCAACACCGAGGTCATCAGGCCCAGGGACCCGAAACCTTGCGCCACCTGGTCGGATTGGACGTCACCGTCATAGTTCTTGCAGGCCCAGACGAAGCCGCCCGACCACTTGAGCGCCGAGGCGACCATGTCGTCGATCAGCCGGTGTTCATAGACGAGCGAGGCGGCTTTGTAGCGGTCAAGGAACTCGGTTTCGTAGACCCGCTGGAAGATATCCTTGAACCGGCCATCATAGGCCTTGAGGATCGTATTCTTGGTCGAGAGGTAGACCGGATAATTTCGGTTGAGGCCGTAGGTCAGGCTCGCCCGCGCGAACTCCTCGATCGACTCGTCCAGGTTGTACATGCCCATGGCGACGCCGCCGCCTGGGAAGTCGAACACCTCATGCTCTATCACCTGGCCGTCTTCGCCTCGCCACTTCATGGTCAGCTTGCCCTTGCCGGGCACGACGAAATCGGTGGCCTTGTACTGGTCGCCGAAGGCGTGACGGCCGATGATGATGGGCTGCGTCCAGCCTGGGATCAGGCGGGGCACGTTGCGGCACAGGATCGGCTCGCGAAACACCACTCCGCCCAGGATGTTGCGGATCGTGCCGTTGGGCGACTTCCACATCTTCTTGAGCTTGAATTCCTCCACCCGCGCCTCATCGGGCGTGATCGTGGCGCACTTGATGCCGACGCCACAGCGTTTGATGGCCTCGGCGGCCTCGACCGTCACCTTGTCGTCGGTGGCGTCTCGGTGCTCCATGCCCAGGTCGTAGTAGTCGATCGGGATGTCCAGGAACGGCAGGACCAGCTTGTCCTTGATCAGTTGCCAGATAATCCGGGTCATTTCGTCGCCGTCGATATCCACAACCGGATTGGCGACCTTGATCTTGGCCATGGGCGAGACCCTAAGCTCCTAGAAGGAATTTGCGTGCTCCGCGCCCAGCCAGGGCGGAGCGGTTTCTTGGCAGGCTATAAAGGCTTCCGCGCATCACGCAATGGCGCCGTCGGGTCCGCTTGCCCGGAATTCACGCCAACCCATTTGCAGTGCCCATCGGCCGATCCATGCGGGCGGCTCCTGCCCGGGAGGGCGTCAGATCAAGCTCGAGACCGCCAGTCGCGCCGTATCCGCCAGCAGCCGGTCGCGCTCGGCCTCCGAAGCCGTCGACCGCGCCAGAAACGATGCGATCGCGAAGCGGCGTCCGTCATCGAGCGTAACGATGCCGATGTCGTTCACCGCCGCGGTCAGGCCGACCGCTGTGACGGATGTCCCCGTTTTGTGCGCCAGTGCGGCGCCCGGCGGCAGGCCCGCCAACAATCTCTGCGGTCCGGTGTTCGTGTCGGTCATGAGACGAAGAAGAAGCGCGGTGGAGCTGGGGCTGAGCAGCTTGCCCCCGGCCAGGCGGCGTAAGAACGCCATCGCGGCCGCGACGGTGGTCGTGTCGCGTGGATCGTCCAGGTAGGCGGCGACGGCCGCCTCCTTGTCCATCGGCGCAAGCGCGTTGGTCGCGGCGGCCAATCTTGCCGGATCCACCCACTCGGGACGAAATGCGCCCAGACCGATCATCTCAGGTTGCAAGTCACGCTCGTAGCGGTCGACGCGCATGTCGGCGACCCCGTTCGCCGCCAGCCAGTTTGACACGGCGGCCGGACCGCCAAGGCGTCGAACCAGGGTGTCGGCGGCGGTGTTGTCGCTCTGTTGCACGGCCAGGGCGACAAGGTCGGCGATGGGCAGGTCGAGATAGGGTGGACGAAAAGCCGGGTTGATCAGACTTCTGCCGACGGAGAGATCCTCCGGTGTCAGTCGGACGATGTCGTTCAGCCGCCATCGGCCTGCGTCCACCTGCGCCAGCGCCGTCGCGGCCAAGGGCGCCTTGAAGACGCTCTGCATGGGAAATCTCGCCTTGGGATCGGAGATCCACATGTCGGGCGAGTCCAGGGAGGCCACGCCCACGCCAAGCATCGCCGGTTGGGCGCGGCGATCGATGATCGCGAAGCCTTCATCCAGCCGTCCGAGGTTGAATCGGGTCGCCTTTGCGGCGGTGATCCTGTCTGACCTCGCCCGGTCGCAAGCCGCCAGAGTGGCGGCCGCCCCGGCGGCGAGACTTGTCAGGATGAGGTGTCTTCGATCGGGTCGGAAGCGAGCGTTCACCGCGCCAGGATAGGTGATTCGGCCTGCCTTGGTCGAAGTCTCGCCCCCTCCCAGCCAATCGGTGTGGGCCGCCAACATCTTCGCGCGCGGCCGGGGGTATGTTGTAAGGGTCCGCCCATGACCACCCTTCCTCCCTGCGTCATCCTCAACGAGCCCCAGCTGGCGGAAAACATCGGCGCGGTGGCGCGCGTGATGGCCAATTTCGGTCTTTCCGACCTGAGACTGGTCCGGCCGCGCGACGGCTGGCCGCAAGATCGCGCCTGGGCCAGCGCCTCGGGGGCGGACTGGCCGCTCAACGACGCCCGCGTCTTCGACCAGCTGGAGCAAGCGCTGTCGGACCTGAATCTGGTTCTGGCGACAACCGCCAGGCCGCGCGAGGCTCTGCTGCCGGTCACCACGCCACGGGAGGCCGCTCGGCGCGCCGGCCTTGCCGCCAGTCAGGGCGAACGCGTGGGCCTGCTCTTTGGCGGCGAACGAGCGGGTCTGGAAACCGCCGACATCGCCCTATGCCATGCGATTGTTACGGTGCCGATCGATCCCAAGTTCCATTCCCTGAACCTGGCTCAGGCCGTCGCGGTCCTGGCTTATGAGTGGCGGCTCACTCAAAGCGAGGCGCCGCCGCCGCGATTTGGTCCTCCGCCAGAGCCCGCCGACCTCGGCGCGCTGGTGGGCTTTTTTGGTCAACTGGAGTCGGAACTGGAGGCGGCGGGGTTCTTTCACCCGCCAGAAAAGCGCGCCTCGATGGTGCGCAATCTGCGTGTGATTTTCAGCCGCGCGGCGCCTTCCGAGCAGGAGGTGCGGACCCTTCGCGGCGTGGTTACGGCCCTCTCGAGGGGGCGTGGGCGAGTGCTCGCGAAGTTGGCTCTAAAGGCTGGAGAGGATTCGAAATCCTCCTGATTCGCACCCGGATCGTTAGGTATTTTTCCGGTCGGCGAATCACCGGCTCGCGAGTTCCGTCAGAGGCCAATATTCAGGAGAATCCGCGTACGGATCGCTTGTTGCGGATGGGCGTTTCGCGACCCTTCCGCATTCAGAAATAAGGGTAATTCCGTATACCCAGATCATCTTCTGTGAACGTCCCGCGATGGTTGCCCACACCGTAAATTAACCACCTCGGACTACTACGGTATGGATGACCGTCGACCCTAATGGCACACGCACCGCCCTCGGCAAGGGGGCAGGGAATCACCTCGCCGAGGCATCGATGATCGGCGCTCGGGGGTGGACCGGCCGACTGATCGAAGTCGCACGCGCAGCGCTGCGCGTGTTCAAGGGCGCCGGATCCTCAATGAGTTCAATACCGACCCTAAAAGATCGACGACCGGAGCGCGATTTCCTCTGCGATCCGCTGCAGGCCAAGGGCGGCCGTCGCCGGATCTTCGCGGCGCTGCGCAACGCCTTCAGGATGTTGCGCGAGGGGGATGATCGGTCGATCGGGGCGATCGGCGCGTCGTCGGGGGCCGTTGTCGGACTCGTCGGCTCTCCCTCAGCACCATCAGCGCGGCGCGCCTGGGGGGTCTCTTCCACCGCTCTGTTGGCGGGCTTGGGGCTGATTTCGGCGCCTCAGTTTGCCTTGGCGCAATACACGGCCGGCGGTGGCGCCGTCACCAGCGGCGGTGCTGGTGCGATCGCCATTGGGGGAAATGGCGGAGGTGGAAACCCGGCCACGATAAACGTGACGACCGGCACAGGCGCCATAGCCATTGGCAACGGATCCCTGGTGGGTCCGACGACTGGAACGACAGCGGCTTCCGACGGCGGGGTAGCGCTCGGCGAACAAGCTGCGGCGCTCATTAGCCCGGGCGGATCGGGTTCGCCGATCGCGATCGGCAAGGCCTCGACAGCCTCGGGACCGGGCTCCGAAGTCGCGATTGGTGACAAGGCGTCAGCGACGGGCCTGAACGCAGTCGCGATCGGCGGCCATGCCAATCAGACAGGAAGTCTGGCCAATGGGAGCTACGCGACAGCGATTGGCCCGGCCGCAAGTGCGGTTGGGACGGACGCGATCGCCATCGGCGGCAATGCGACCGCCGGCGCTTTGGCCAATGGAACGGATGCGCTCGCCTTCGGCGGATCCAGCAACGCGAGCGGCCAAAATTCGGTGGCGTTCGGTTCGAATACGGCCGCCACACAGGCCAACGCCTTTGCTCTCGGTGTCGCCTCGAGCGCCAGCGCCACTGGCGCGACGGCGTTTGGCGCCGGGGCGAGCGCTGGTGGCCAGAACGCGGTGGCGATTGGCTCAAACTCGGTCTCTTCGCAGACCAACGCGATCGCGTTTGGCGTGGCGTCCAACGCCAGCGCCGTCGGCGCCGTGGCGCTTGGCACCGGGGCGACGGCCGCGGCGTCCAACGACGTCGCCATCGGCACGGGTGCGCATGCCACGGGTACCGGCGCTGTCAACGGCTCAGCGGTGTCTATCGGCGATAACAACACCGCCACAGGCGCCGGCGCTGTGGCGATCGGCGATCCCACGGTTGCAAATGGCACCGGCGCCTTTGCCGGCGGATTGAACGCGAACGCCACTGGGCAAGGCGCGGTCGCCCTGGGCAATGTGGCGAGCGCCAACGGGCAGGGTTCGGTAGCCCTTGGGAACACGAGCATCGCCGCCCAGGCCGGCGCCGTCGCGTTCGGCGACACGGCAAACGCGAATTCGACCAACTCGATCTCGATCGGGACGAACTCCACCGCCGCGGGGGCGAATGCTGGGGCCATCGCAATCGGCGCCGGCGCGCTTTCGAACGATAGCACGAACTTCGGCGCGGTTAACCCGACGACGCTTGCGATCGGACGCGGCGCGAGCGCAACGGACAGCGGTGCGACGGCCATCGGCACGGGAGCACAAGCCCTCGCTGATACCGGGACGAGCGCTGCCAAACTGCAGGGCGCAACGGCTGTCGGCAATGGCGCGTTCGCCCAAGGTGACAGCACGGACCTGTCGACACATTTTGCCTCCCCGACGGCTTTGGGCAACATCGCCACGGCCTCAGCAGACGGCACTACCGCTGTCGGCGAAGGCGCGCACGCCACCAATTATTTCGCCGGCGCTCTTGGGGACTACTCGACTGCATCCGGGACCGGCTCCGTTGCGGTTGGCGGAGCCGCAACGGCGAGCAGCACCGGTGCGATCGCGATCGGCGCGGCTACCAGTACGGGGGCCGCTACGTACAGCGGCTACGCCGTTTCGAGCGCAACGAACGCGATCGCCATTGGCTCGAGTGCGACCGCGAGTGTGGCCAACAGTGTCGCGCTAGGCTCCGGAACCGCAACAACGGCGGCCACGAACACCGCCTCAGCCACTATCGGCGGGGTCACCTACACGGGGTTCGCCGGCGCAACCCCGACCGGCGTCGTTTCAGTAGGTTCCCCTGCGCCCGGCGCGACGACCCGCCAGATTCAGAACGTCGCCGCCGGTCAGATTACGGCGACCTCGACCGACGCCATAAACGGCTCGCAACTGTTCGCCACCGACACTCAGCTCGCCAACGCGGTCAAGAACCACGATTTCCAGATCAACTCGGCGGGCGGGGCCAGCGATACAAACTTCAACGACACCGGCGCTACGGGCGTAAACGCCGTCGCGATCGGCGTCAGCGCCTCCGCCACACAACTCGCCGCGACCGCCGTCGGCCTCAACGCCCAGGCCACAGGCCAGAATGCGCTCGCACTGGGCTCGGGCGGCACGACCGTCGCGACTGGGGTCATCGCCTCCGGCGCTGGCGGCGTCGCCATCGGCGGCAACACCGTTTCAGGGGCGCAAGCCAAAGGCGCGAACTCGGTCTCGATCGGCGGGCAATCCGTAGCGGCGAGTGGCGGCGACGTCGCGGTCGGCAATGCGGCCTCCGCCACGGGCACGGGGTCGGGGTCGGCGGTTTCGATCGGCAATGGCAACACCGCCACCGGCGCGGGTGCGGTGGCGATCGGCGATCCGACCGTCGCCAATGGCACAGGGGCCGTGGCGGCCGGCCTGAACGCCAACGCCAATGGCCAGGGCGCCTTCGCGGTCGGCAATGTGTCAAGCGCTAACGGTCAAGGCGCGATCGCGCTTGGCAACGTTTCCACGGCGACCGGCCAAGGGTCCGTCGCGCTTGGGAACACCGCCAACGCCTTGAACGCCGGTTCGGTGGCGATCGGCGATACGGCCGTGGTGGCCGCGGCGGCCACCCAGGGCGTCGCCATCGGCGCCAACTCCAGCGCCAGCTTCGCCAACAGCGTCGCCATCGGCGCCAACTCGGTCACCAACGCCAATGCGACCGCGGTCAGCAGCGCGACCGTCGGCGGCGTCACCTTTGGAACATTTGCGGGCGTGACGCCCAACGGCGTGGTCTCGGTGGGTAATTCCACCGCGACGCGTCAGATCACCAATGTCGCCGCGGGCCAGGTCACGGCGACGTCCACCGACGCGATCAACGGCTCCCAGCTCTTCGCGACCGACACGGTTGTCGTGAACATTTCCAGTTCGTTGTCGTCGACGAATTCGACGCTGTCGAACGTCTCCACCTCCGTGAGCGGTCTGAGCTCGTCGCTGTCATCGACCAACTCGAACCTGTCGAAGGTGTCGACCTCGGTGAGCGGACTGAGCTCGTCGTTGTCATCGACGAACTCGACGCTGTCGAATGTCTCGACCTCGGTGAGCGGCTTGAGCTCGTCGCTGTCTTCCACCAACTCAACGGTGTCGAACGTTTCGACCTCGGTGAGCGGCCTGAGCTCCTCGCTCTCTTCGACCAACTCAACGGTGTCGAATGTTTCGACGTCGGTGAGTGGCCTCAGCTCTTCTCTCTCGGCGACCAACTCGGCGGTTTCGAACGTCTCCACGTCGGTCAGCGGCCTGAGCTCTTCTCTCTCCGCAACGAACTCGACGGTTTCGAACGTTTCCACGTCGGTCAGCGGCCTGAGCTCTTCGCTGTCCACAACCAACTCCACGGTCTCGAACGTTTCCACGTCGGTGACCAATCTGTCGAGCTCGGTGTCCGGCCTGAGTTCGTCCCTCTCGGCTACCAACTCGGCGGTTTCGAACGTTTCGACGTCGGTGAGTGGTTTGAGTTCATCGCTCTCCGCAACAAATTCAACGGTTTCAAACGTTTCGACGTCGGTAAGCGGCCTGAGCTCGTCGCTCTCGTCGACGAACTCGGCGGTGTCGAATGTCTCGACGTCGGTGACGAACCTCTCGAGCTCGGTCAGCGGCCTGAGCTCGTCGCTGTCCGCGACGAACTCGGCGGTTTCGAACGTGTCGACGTCGGTGAGCGGTTTGAGTTCATCGCTCTCCGCAACAAATTCAACGGTTTCGAACGTCTCGACCTCGGTGAGCGGCCTGAGCGCCTCACTCTCGGCCACGAACTCGGCGGTGTCGAATGTCTCGACGTCGGTGACGACCCTGTCGAGCTCGGTGAGCGGATTGAGCTCGTCGCTGTCCGCGACGAACTCCACGCTCTCGAATGTTTCGACCTCGGTTTCGGGGTTAAGCTCCTCGCTGTCTGCGACCAACTCGACCGTGTCGAATGTCTCGACATCTCAACGTGCGATCAGCTCCTCCGTTTCGGCTCTAAGCTCATCTCTCTCGGCAACGAACTCGGCGGTGTCGAACGTCTCGACGTCGGTGACGACCCTGTCGAGCTCGGTGAGTGGATTGAGCTCGTCGCTGTCCGCGACGAACTCGACGCTCTCGAATGTCTCGAGCTCGGTCAGTGGCATCGGCTCTTCGCTGTCCGCGACGAATTCGACACTCTCGAATGTGTCGACCTCGGTGAGCAGCCTCAGCTCGTCGCTCTCCGCGACGAACTCGACGGTGTCGAACGTTTCAACTTCGGTCACCAACCTGTCGACATCGGTCAGCGGGCTCAGCTCGTCGCTGTCCTCGACGAACTCGACGGTGTCCAATGTCTCGACATCGGTCAGCGGCCTGAGCTCTTCCCTCTCCGCGACCAACTCCACGGTCTCGAACGTTTCCACGTCGGTGACCAATCTGTCGAGCTCGGTGTCCGGCCTGAGCTCTTCGCTGTCCGCGACCAACTCCACGATCTCAAACGTTTCGACGTCCGTGAGCGGCCTCAGCTCGTCGCTGTCCTCGACGAACTCGGCGGTTTCAAACGTCTCGACGTCGGTGAGTGGCCTCAGTTCGTCGCTCTCCTCGACGAACTCGACGGTGTCGAACGTTTCCACGTCGGTCACGAACCTATCGACATCGGTCAGCGGGCTCAGCTCGTCGCTGTCCGCGACGAACTCGACGGTTTCAAACGTTTCGACGTCCGTGAGCGGCCTCAGTTCGTCGCTCTCCGCGACGAACTCGACGGTGTCGAACGTTTCCACGTCGGTCACCAACCTGTCGACGTCGGTGAGTGGCCTGAGCTCTTCGCTCTCCGCGACCAACTCCACGATCTCAAACGTTTCGACGTCCGTGACCAACCTCTCGAGCTCGGTTTCCGGCCTGAGCTCTTCGCTATCCGCAACGAACTCGACGGTGTCGAACGTTTCCACGTCGGTCACCAACCTGTCGACTTCGGTGAGTGGCCTCAGCTCGTCGCTCTCTGCAACGAACTCAACGGTTTCAAACGTTTCGACGTCCGTTAGCGGGCTCAGTTCGTCGCTGTCCTCAACGAGCTCGGCGGTTTCAAACGTCTCGACGTCGGTCAGCAGCCTGAGCTCTTCGCTCTCTGCGACGAACTCGACCGTGTCGAGTGTCTCGACGTCGGCCAGCGGCCTCAGCTCGTCGTTGTCCTCCACCAACTCGACGGTTTCGAACGTCTCGACATCAGTCAGCGGCCTGAGCTCTTCGCTATCCGCAACGAACTCGACGGTGTCGAACGTTTCCACGTCGGTCACCAACCTGTCGACGTCGGTGAGTGGCCTGAGCTCTTCTCTCTCGGCTACCAACTCGACGGTTTCGAACGTCTCGACATCAGTCAGTGGTCTGAGCTCTTCGCTCTCGGCCACCAACTCCACGGTCTCAAACGTTTCGACATCCGTGAGCGGCCTGAGCTCATCGCTGTCCTCGACCAACTCGGCGGTTTCAAACGTTTCGACGTCCGTGAGCGGCCTCAGTTCGTCGCTCTCCGCGACGAACTCGACGGTTTCCAGCGTCTCGACGTCCGTGACCAACCTCTCGAGCTCGGTCTCCGGCCTGAGCTCTTCGCTGTCCGCAACGAACTCAACGGTTTCAAACGTTTCGACGTCGGTGAGCGGCCTGAGCTCATCGCTGTCCTCGACCAACTCGGCGGTCTCAGCCGTTTCCACTTCCGTGAGCGGCCTCAGCTCCTCACTCTCGGCGACCAACTCGACGGTTTCCAATGTCTCGGCGTCAGTCAGCGGCCTGAGCTCGTCGCTGTCCGCGACCAACTCCACGGTCTCGAACGTTTCCACGTCGGTGACCAATCTGTCGAGTTCGGTGTCCGGCCTGAGCTCTTCTCTCTCGGCTACAAACTCGACGGTTTCGAACGTCTCGACGTCGGTGAGCGGCCTGAGCTCCTCACTCTCGTCGACGAACTCGACAGTGTCGAGTGTCTCGACGTCGGTCAGCGGCCTGAGCTCGTCGCTGTCCGCGACCAACTCCACGGTCTCGAACGTTTCCGCGTCCGTGACCAATGTGTCGAGCTCGGTGTCCGGCCTGAGCTCGTCGCTCTCGGCTACCAAC
>Ga0075029_100000003_pt1 | contig 114120 bp, 180 predicted proteins | sample LitLauG_LLR_2013_FD_71391 | JGI IMG/M metagenome (GOLD analysis project Ga0075029, IMG submission 71391) | Freshwater sediment microbial communities from North America - Little Laurel Run_MetaG_LLR_2013 | ecosystem: Environmental > Aquatic > Freshwater > Creek > Sediment | place: USA... | reverse complement strand
TGATCGCCAGATTAGGCCATCTCTGCCTAGCATATTCCCATTTCGCCGGGAATACACTAGACAGGCTAGGTCTAAGCTAGATAATGCACTCTGTACACACCCACTCACCTTCACCGTTTTGCGTGCAAAGGTTGATTTCTCCGCAACCCTCACACTCTGTAACGCTTTCTTCCTTATCCTCTACCTCATCCTTAATGTCCGACTTGAGAGGACTTACGTGATGCTTACCACCATAGGTAGAAAGCATCCTTTCGATGAGAGCGTCGAAGATGTCTGATTCATCCTCTTCGACTGAAGTACCCTCAGTAATCAGCTTGATATTGTTTCGCTTGCTTCCAACCAATTCGTACAACCACTCATCAATTGTGTCTTGTGCGATCATTTGATACGCAGTTACCGAATCGGTCTGTCCGATACGATGGCACCGATCTTCCGCTTGGTCCATTCCGCCAGGATGCCAGCCGGATTCGACCAATAGGACATCAGATGCGGCAGTAAGAGTGTGTCCAGCCTGTCCCTTAGCAAATGAGACGACAATCACCTTTGTCTCGCCTGCCTGGAATTTTGCCTTTTCTCTCTCTACGACTGTTGTGCTATCTCCTGCAATGATATGAGAGGCTGGGATACCATTTGCCTCTGCTGAGCGTAGAAGTCTGTTTTGGACTTCCTTGTGTACTCCAAACACAACTAGGGACTTTCCGGTATCCTGAAACTCATTTACCCATTCACATGCTGCTTCCAGCTTTGTGAACCCTACAGCCTTTCTGAGAGCACTAATCTCCATAATCCGCTTTGCCCTGGTATTTGCCTTAGCAATGCGTTCGGCTGCTTCCTCAGCCATTGTCACGTATGTCCGCATTGCTTCCGGTGATAGCTGAATGAACAGAGGTACGCGGATTTTAGGCGGAAGTTCCGTTAGCACGTCTTTCTTGCTTCTTCTCACCATGCAAGTAGTACGTAGCCATTCGTGCAACTCTTCCCGATTTACGGCTGCATTAAACACATGCCCGTAATCGTTGCACTTGTCGTGATCGTGGCAGTATCGGAACATGAACCAGGAAACAGACCCTTCACCCTTAGTAAACGGGCTTAGGTATCCTAGTCCAACTAGCGGCATAACTAGCTCTCTTGGCCGGTTTAGTACCGGAGTGCCAGTTAGCATGTAAATGTGGCCGTTTTCCTCAACAATACCAGGAACAGGCGTCCTGACCTTTCTGCCCGTTTTTTCGTCCTTGGTTATCTTGTAACCATTGCCCGTCATGTTGATACATGCCCTAGTTCGCTGAGCATCCTCGTTTTTGAGGTATTGTGACTCATCAAATACCAGAGCCTTCAGCATTGGCATGACTTCAGCGTATGTGCCAGCTACATCATAGCTAACGACGTATATGTCCGCTTTCATAATTCTTGTGCTGGTATTGCGTCCTATCGGCGCAATTGCCACACGATGCGGCAACAGAGCGTTAAGTTCCTTAATCCAGTTTCCTACCAGAGACGCCGGGCATACGATCATTGCCGGGTATGACTGATCTGTCTCCAATGCCGATGCTGTCTGGCATGTCTTACCTAGTCCCATTTCATCCGCATTCATAGCGTTACCATGCGAAATCATGTAGGCTGCACCGGCTCGCTGATAATTACGCATATAATCAGCGAGTGCTACCTCAATTTCCGTTTCGGTAGCATATGAGTCGGCAAGCTTGGCTTTCTTAGCCTCTTGCTCTACTTCGTACTCTTCTCGTCGTGTTTCGATCAATGCGAGTGCATTGTCCGAAATTGTGAGGTTATATTCCTTGGCGACCTCAATTAGCTTGATATGCGGTGAAAGGCAGTTAACATTGCGTCTTCCATCCCATTTCCTGCCAGGTAGTGCTCTTACGATGGCTAGTGGCGGAATGCCGAAATCTGCATCTAGTTGCAGGTGTTCGGGATGAATAGAACAGATATCGAAGTTAATCCTAGTTGTTACGTTATCTGTCTCTTTCTTCTCAACTGGCTCAACTGCTGCCAATTGTGCCTGCTGCTCATCTGTTAGCAGGATTTCAGGCATTCCAAGCACAGTTGGCGCCGAAATTCCGTCTAGTGGCGCTTCCCACGCTTTACTACCTACATGTCGCGGATCGAACCTAAATCCGTTTGCTTTCAGTGTGTCCTTAATTGGGTAAGAATTGAGTACCATGATGGTGCCTGACTCAATTTTTACATATGGAGCATTCTTACGTGCATACTCCAATTTCCACGCTTGCTCCCGGCCTGCCTTATTTCCACCCGATTCACAACCTTCAGGTAGCTTAAGGCTGTCATAATCCACGCCGTAACCTGCAAGCTGGTTTTTGTAGGTTCGCAGCATATGATGTACTTCTGAGGCGATTTCCGGTGTCCATTCCGTTACCGGCGTTTCTGCGGCTCTTTTACCGAATTTGGTGTCTTGTCCGTTGAAACCTACACCATCTTGTGTATGTGCCCCATCACACCGCATTGCGATCTGATTGACCGCATTGTGCAGTTCCTCGTACACTTGTCCTCCTTGTCCGTTTCTTACCGGATTAAACCTGCTCGATACGAGTGACGTGATATCCGTCGAAAATCGTTAAGCGAGTTACATTCGATAAGCACCGTATGATGCTCTCCGGTAGTGTCTGAGCAGTAGTTTCCGTTTACCGGGCATTTGCCGGTAACTTTGCTGTTTGGGTTGTGTGCCGGATTCTTCGGCAATTTAACCGTTACGAGATAGACCATCACATTCCTCCGTTCTGTCCGTTTTCCCGCTGTGCTTGGCTCTGCTCTTTATGCGCGTGCCAGATGGCAGCTTACCACGTCACCTAAGTTACTGGCAAGTAAACCTAGCGGCTCTCAGAGCCTCTCTAGCAAGATCATTTACGGACCCTAGGGATTACCCCTAGACCATGATCAAACTCTGTGAGCGTGGCTCTCAGAGCGATCTAGAGGCATCGTAGGCTCTGGCCTGCGTAAACAGACATAGCCACGTCATGTGACGTGGCTATGTCCGTTAATTACAAGTTCCTTCTACTATCTTATATCCCATACCACTTAGAGTAGAAAGAATCATTTGTGCCAAAGCGTTGCGAATTCTTCGCGGAAGCGGCTTTCCTGCTATTGTCACATACAACAGTGCCTCTTCCATGATTTTCTGTTCTTCATCGCAATCTAGCTGTCTAATGACAGATTTCATGGTACATCGTATTCCTTGTCATATGGGTTATATGAGTTGAAGTCGTCTATTCCGTTAGACTCTGGCTCATAATCGTTGTCTTCATCTAGAAGGTCTGAGATATCATAGCTTGCGCCAAAATTCTCAGCATCTAGCAGATCGTCCTCATCCGGCTCAATTTCGGAGGTATTTGCCGCATTGAGAAGTTCGTGCGTAACAATGCACTCATCGCACGTCATAGGCATAATAGTTTCTGCAATGTCATAATTCCTGAATGTAACCTTCTGGCAGAAACTCATCTCTCCAATAGCATATCGAGCCATACCATGAACAATGCCCGAATTGGTGTCAAGAATGTGCATTGAGTTATTCTCCAAGCTTCTTCTCTAGAAGGTCGATTCGCGCCTTTAGTGCTGCGATTTCCGCAACCAGCATGTCCGACCTGTTTGTCAGTAGATTACACCACACATTAAGTAGATCAACCGATCTGCTCAGACTTTCTGATATGTCCGCAACTTTCGTGAACATTCTGTGAACATCCTTATGCATACAATCCTCCTTATTTGGGCTAATATGATCCGACTGTACCCATCTGTACTAGCATGGGTACAATCGCACTACATCAGACCTTTAAGTGAAAGTTACCTAGTCATCCTCATGGTAATCGTTGTAGTAGTAATCAGCTATTTCGTTCCAATTGACATCATCCAAGGCGGATTTGAGTAGTTCGGCCTCAAGTCCATTTGTTTCCCGCATGATGTTGAAAACGATCATGTTGAAAACGTACTCTTTAAGCTGCTTTGCCAGATCATACGATGATGAGGCATTTGCGGCCATTTGCTGAACTTCATCTAGGTCTGACTCGGTATTGTCCAGCCAAGTTACAGTTACTAGTGTTTCGTGTGTACCGAACCCATTAGCAGACATCGACTAGCTCCCACTCATCTAGGTCCATAAGGCCCAACTCGACCTCTTCACGAAGACTGTCCGAAACTGCCCGAATTACGTCACTACGACGGGAACCTGACGGCTTGGGAAGCTTGCCCGATGTGACCAGCTTGTGCTTCCTGTCTACTGGGTTAACCTTTGCCCGGTTCTTACCCATTGCCCTTGATGCCCGCTTGTTCTGAGCGTGAGCCATTTCCGTATCCTTGTCCGTTTTGCGTGAGGTTGTTCTCACGACTTCTTACCTCGCACGCGAGTCTAGTTGACTGTCCGCGTGATGTCAACTAGCTCTGTACGGCTCTGAGAGCGATCCTAACAAGATCGTTTATCGACCCTAGCTGAGATACCTAGAACGTGTGAGCGTGGCTCAGCGTGGCGTACAGAGCCGTACAGAGCATGTCTAGCTTTGACCTGGCAATCTGGTCTAGCAGTAGATCAAGTGCTAGAACTATGTCCAGTTCTGACCTCTTTAGCGGAAAACATAGAAGTCTATTGTATTAATTGTTACCTTGCCCGTACTAATCATAAATGATGCACTGTACCAGTCAATAGTGCTAAAAGGCCAAAGATTGAAATTTATGTTTGGATAGTTGTATTCACACAATGCGCGAACGTAAGTTGCGATTTGGTCTTCTCTGACCAGATCAGCGTCTTTTAGCTCAACATTAGTGCAAAGGTCAGCTAGAAACACTAGTTCCATATTTGCGTAAGGATCGTCTATATTGTCCGCAAGCAGAACGATTCTTACTCTAACGTATGACATCTTGATAACCGTCATCTTTGCGTAGTCTTCCTCAATCTGGTACATATTTGCTCCTAATTGAGAGTATTTTTGACTTTTTAAACGACAAATGCCCTGACTATAGATTTCGCTATAGTCAGGGCATTTGACCGACTTTCAGTACTAGGCGCTAACCTCAGCGTCAGCGGGAGCCTCAGCGTCAGCGGGAGCCTCAGCCGGAATAAGACCGGCAGTGACTAGCTCCTGACGCTTGGCAGCAATCCGAGCGTTTGTCTCATCAGTCAGAGAGGCATCGTCGGGAATCTCAGCCCAAACCTCGCGGGTGAAAAGATCCTCACCCTTGTCATTCGTGCCAACCTTGGTCATTGCGGTACGACCGGGCTTAACACCGGCATCCTTGCACCAAGCGTTAACCTTGTTAGTCATTGTCACATCCTGACCCTTAGTGTAGGGCGGAAGCGTGAACGTTGACATTGGCACAATGAGAGTCAGAATAAGACCCTCACGCAGACCGGGAACATCGGTCGCCTGCTTGCCACGCTTGGACTGATTACGACTACCAACGGCCTGAAAACCGGCCGGAAGCTGAATCGTCTCGCCAACAGTGCTACGGCCACCGTTACCCTGAGAAGAAGCCATTTTGTACCTCCTGTTTCGTGAGCCCCAGCGGCTCGCTTGCTGATAGTCATAACCTATACCCTCGCCCTACGGTTGTCAAGTCGTGAGGGGAAAATTTTTCAAGATTTTTTAGCAAGCCGCTGACCTGCACAAACACGTCTCTATATAAGAGCCTAGACAAGCAAGCGATACAGCACCAGGAGGACAGCAAGGCAAATCGTGTAAACCGGACTAATAGAGAACATGTAGGCAAACGCAACGATACCAGCCACAAACACTACAGTAGGCCGATAGTCGTATGAAACGGACGTAACTTCCTCAGAGTCAATTTCGGGCAAAGGTAGCTCAACATATTCAGTGTCCGAATTTTCCTCATTAATGCCAGCATCATCAAGCTTGGATAGATCAGATAGACTCAGCATATTTGGATCGGTAAGGAACCTAGTTGTCTCTGTTGTAGCGAAATGTCCTGGGAAATCAGGGTTTACAATTGCCTGCCTGTAATCGTTGATCTTGAACGTATGTGTCGTGTTATCTTCAAACTTTACGGTAACTAGTCCTTTAACCGTAAAGTCCACTTCAACCGCAATCTTGATGTATGCCGCTGTCATTGTGTTACCTCCTGATTGCTAGTTTTCTCCTGATTTTCGGCTTCTGCTGCTTTTATAAATACAGCAGTAATAAAGAACCCCATATAGAAGATTGCCAGCAAAATTACGAATGTGTAAACTGTGTGCGTTGTAGCACTTTCGGCGCATTTTACCGGGTATGACATGGAAACAAACTTGTTGGAGCAAAGACGGTTGTAAATGGCAACAGTCACTAGCTGAATGTGACTAAACCAGAACACGATCATAGCTACAATTGCCCCGGCCGAAAGGTATTTAAGGTTAAGCTTAGTCAAGACCATCATTATCATCACCACGCCTGTTTGCTATGTAGATACCCAGAAATACTGCGAATGTCGCTATTGAAGCGATAATTGTCATTATCAATAAAATTACCTCCTTTTCCTGCTAGTTAGATGAAATGCCTTGTGCTGCGGGCACCAATAGAGGCGAACCTCTGTTTTCTCCCGCTTTGGGTCGTCTTTAGCCTGTACTCTGGCAAGAGCTAGCTTTGCGGATATCTTGGAGTAATAGCTAGTTTTCTTGCATTCGTCAGGCATAGCTGTACCTAAGATCACTCATGTCATCATCTGGATCCATGAATCGTGCCATAAGGCTATCCGCCCAGGAAGTAATTTCCCTCTCCATAGTCACCGCCCAATTAGGATCATAAATGCGGGGAGTAGTGCTACGCATACGCATCTCATCCTCCCAGCCGAATTCCTTAACACTATCAATCCTCGTAACAGGCTCAGGGTCAAGATTTACCTTGTGGTTAATGAAGTTCCTGACAGGCGGAATTCCACCATCGACAATAGTGTCAGCAACACGGTTAGGACGCGGCCACGGAACGAAATCGCGGTAAAGAGTGTCGTTCTCATCGTCGTAATCCTCATCGAAATCTGGCTCAGTATGACGGGCGAAAACACTAGTAATGCGATTCCAGATAGGATTGAGAAAATGAATGAAATCAAAATTGATGCCGAAACGACTCTTACCGTGACGACGCTTGGCATGGTACTTGTCCGAGCCAGCAACAAACCAGAAATAGCTGAAGATAATCACGCCGAAAAACAAACTCCACGCAGCATCAAACAGATGAGTAGTAGTCATGGCTTTTCCTCCTATTGACTGATTTGAAGTGTCTCGGACGCTCTTTGCGCTCCTGGTAGGAGCCTACCACACAGGCATAAATACGTCAAGCCCTTCTAGAAGTTTATTTTCTAGAAGGGCTTGACTGTTTTCTAAGGAGGCAACATGAAAGCTTTAACCGTAGTTCTTTTCCCACCAGGCTAGATAGTCAGGACCATTACAGCGGGCAATTCGTCGCCTCTTGTTTCGTCCGCGATGATCCTCTGCCCAATAACGAATCTTGGCTGGCTTGTCTTTGTTTTTCTTACCTTTTGCCATCTAACCTCCAAGTTCTAGTGTGTGGCCTCGCGGATTTATGCATCAATCCCAGACCTCTAACATTTTCATTAAGCCGCCTACGCAGACTTAATTACTTCTGTCAGGCTATGGCATTTCTGCCAGCGCTTGCTGAGGGATTTGCACTTAGGGATTTTACTCCCCCCTCATATTCTCTTAGTCTAGACTCAGAGAATAGCACCTTGCACAAGCGGGTCTTAATTAATCCTTTGGGGTAACGTCAATCTCGTACAGTTCAAAGAACGCTGACGAAAGTTTTCCTACGCCACCACCTGTGAAATCCTTGTCACCCCATCCGCCATCAGCAATTGAAATCTGACCAGCCGCGAAAGCCGCTGCGATTTCGCTAGTAGCAGGAACCAAAATATTACACGTCTGGCCCAGAGCTTGTACTTTGACATTGTACTTCTTTGTCATATTTTCTCCTTAGCTGAAGATAAAACCTTCAGATTGTGATTTCCGGTAGAAGAATTTTCCACCAGGAACCTTTCTGCCATTTTCATCCTTAGTCGCATCGAAAGTGACTTTGAACCCACCATCTTTGAGTAGCTTAGTGACAACACCTGTCTGAGCGTTTTCTGTCCTAAGCTTGACTCTTGTTCCAGCCTTCAATGTAACCTCCATAATGTAGTGCTGAGTACCGGCAGCAGGACTCGAACCTGCACAGCAAAAACCTTAGTCCATGAACGTTACTAGGACCGCTGCTATTTGCAACTAGCCGCTTCAGGTTTTGACCCACCGACAAAAATCGGCCGCTATCCCGCTTGCGTATGCCGGTTTGGAATAAGGTTTTGTATGCCCTTGGTTCCCTTACTCATATCGAGCCATATATAAGGGGCGCTCGTAATTTATAGTGGGATTCGCCAGCTTGTCAGTTCTGCAATCCCTCTCACCCCAGGAGTTGCACCCGGACTAACCACTTAGCCGTTGTGACAAAAGACTAATTGCATTACTCTACCCTTTGCTAGCACTGGGCATTGATGCGGTGGTTTAGTACTACATTAGATGAGCAAAAATCGCACTGAGTAGTCTGTCAGCAGTTTTCTGGTCCAATTTTATACTCTCAGTACCGACCTTGTTTTGGCAACAAGCAACCTGCCTTTTTAGCTCTTGGATTTCGGTTTGTTATGGCCGCAGGTACAATCCCCGCCAAAACATTCAGAGCAGTTTCCCAGAGAGCAAGGCACGCAATCATCTTCCATCGGACTTCCTTTCGTCACGACCAGCGGGCCGTCTGATAAGTACACTACCCTAGCTCAGCCTCGTTGTCAAGAGGTTCGGGAGAATTTTTCAGATGTCCGATTTCGCCCAATCCGCCCGGTGTGGTGGGATCGAGCAAGTCTGTCATAGATGCCTGGTGCTTATTCATCTTCTTATTTGTCCGCAGATGCGACGCGATAACTGCTGGTATTGTGAAAAGTGCTGTAACAACAAAAGCTGTCCATAAGTCTTCCCACGTTGAAAGGTCCATCCAGCTAGGCAGATGCATTGCCTGAAACCTTAGCTAGAAGTAGCTCATTCTGAGCCAGGATAGCCTCATTCTGCGCGATCATTTTCTCGTTCTGGGCAATAGCTGTATCGCCCTGTGAAACGATATGCTCACCAGTATGGAGAATAGCCTCTGTGTTAGACTCAGTTTGCTCTGAGCGCATTTCTCCTGCTTGCGCTCCAACGTCCTGCCCAACCATAATCACAGATAGCAGAACTAGCTGCAAGAAGGTCTGAGCTACCCAGGAGACAATAACGATAAGATTATGTGTTGCCAGAGCGGCAGGAAGGCTTATAAGCGCGATGCACGCGAAAATATAAGCGCAAGTCATAGAACCTACGGACTTGCTGATTTTAACAGCTAGTTTTGTATTTAACTTCTGATACCAGCTAGAGTGCCCGTTAAGTTTTGCTGCGTGTACGTCAGCAGTCTTTACTGCGCCTTTAGTTGGCTTCCTCTCGTATATATGCATGTGAAGATTCCAATGTGTATTGATCCGCTAGTTTAGCAAGATCGGCGGGTGTTACTAGCTGAGGGTCTGCTTTTCCGCACAGCCATAGTCTTGTTCCTGCTTTTACACCCGATGTTGCTACTAGCTGAGAGCAAATCATTCTATCTTCTCTCAGAACCTTCTTAAGAAGCCATTTAAACTTCAGCCCATTTGCTGTGAGTCCTAGATACACAATATCCAGAAAACCATATTTAACGCCGACAAAGCCACGCGCATTATCAGCGATGGCTTTTCTCATTTTGCCGGGAATAGGGTACGTATAGAACTTCATATCCATTCCGGCGTATTCAGTTATATTAGATACCTCGGCACCAGTAGGCTTAGCTTCTACAATGGTGCCGTCTGCCCCAACAATAACGAAAGCATGATCATATTCAGAATGGGTAAAATGCTTAATAGCCTGAGCTATAAACCAACCCCAGGGAGTGTGACCTTTGATATTCACACATACGTAATCGCCAACGTTGTATTCCATTTTACTCCGATATCCAGGGCAGGGAGTACAGTCATCTTGGCCGTACTCCCTGCCAGTCGTAAATCCTTTGACGCGCAAGTTATCTAAGTCTTTCTTAGATGTTTCTCCCTTTACAGGGAGGTAATTCTTCCGTAGCTAGATGGCTGACCAGCCCAGTCGATAGGATGATAGCTCACATCCATTCCCCAATCTGGGGCTTGAAGTGTCATCCCATTTCCTACGTAAATCGCAACATGGTGTGCTGGATATCCGTAGAAAACTAGATCGCCCGGCTGTAGCTCATTCGCACTAATCGACATTGCCCAAGCCTGCTGATCTGCTGCAACTCGGGGGATATTGTAATCCCCCAGAATATGCAAAGACGTATAAACAAGTCCTGAGCAATCAAAGCCCGCATTACATGGTCCAGTGCCACCCCAGACATAAGGACAGCCGATAAACTGCTTTGCTGTGTTAACGATTTTCTCTCCTATACTATCGGTAACGGCAACGCAATAACCTGCTGTACTCCAAGGTGACCAATTAGTACCATTGCCCGACATTGCGATTGCTCTACGGGCATTTGCCTGCGGATTCAGCATAGCGTAACCGCCTGCGTGAATCTGCCACAATCCCCAATCATCTGTCGGTGAAATAACCCACGACTTACCACCAGACTCATGCTCCGCAATACAAGCTGCGTGTGCCTTATGAGCCGGGTTTCCACCCTGGCTAACCCACAGAGACTCTAGCTCAGAATAGCTGAACAACTGTCCCTGATTATTAGTTGTGGGAACGTGCGTAGGTGATGCAATTGGTGCTGGTGCTGCTGTGTGATGGATAACGATTTTCGGTGCGTGTGCCTTCGCAATGGCAGTAATGTAATTTCCGGTATAGAGCCTGAAACTCAGGCTCCTGTTTATGGGAACATCATCTGCCGAAGAACTTGAAGTCACAGTAGAACCGGAAAACTTATCCGCTACGTTCGGTGTTGCACTAGCTGGCGCAAAAAGCATCAAAGCTGAAAGAACCAGGCTCACCGAGAGTGCTACTACTGCAAATTTTCTACTATTATTCATTTAGACCTCTTTCCCTGCTCAGTAATAAAGAGCAGTTATCGAAAGCGCGTCAGATTTCTAGTATATATTATTTATCGGAGAACAGGGCTAGAACCCTGCTTGTCTTATGCTGACAATCACAGTCAGAACACTCCTTGTGGAGTGCCTTAATTATCTTTAGTATCTTACTGGCAGGCGGCTTATCGCCGTTCCTGCTCATCGAGAGCAGTTGCCCGCCTTCTCTGCAACTTTTACAAATCATCGTCATCCATTGGGTAATCGTATCCGTCATCATCAATGATGATTTCGTAGTCATCAATTTCTAGCTCCCTGATAATGTCATCATAATCAAGGTCAGCTTCGATATCAAGAATGTCAGTAGGGGAAGGTCCATCAAAGTCATCAAGACCATTTGGCTCCCTGAAAATTGGGTCAAGAGATGTCATACATTCCTCCAATGCAAGTTCTTGTTCTATTGTTTTACGCAAGCTGTTGTAACGGTCAGAAGGGCGTTTCCCATGAGAACCTGACGCATTACTACGCCGCAATTCTGTAAGGAAACGCCCCTCTGCCCTAGCCATTAAAGGTACTCGGCCCTAACGCACACTACATCTGTAGTGTGGAATGAAATTTCCATGTACTTTCCAGTAGTAGTGTTAGCGCCACCAAGAACGAACCAGGCGCAACCATCTTCGGTTACCTCATTCAGCAGAATTTCGTACTGGCATGAGCAAGAGAGGATGTTTTCTGAGTACTTATTTGCGAACCAGAGAGTAAGCCTGACCGGCGTGCAATGGCAGCAATCCTCTGGACATCCCTGCTCTGGGTTTTCCAGATTCTCGTTAGTATCGTTCGAGTCCAGCGTTGCGTCTACTGGGTATTCGTCATCTACAAGTGTTGACATTTTGCCTCCTGGGTTGCGGGCCTAGTAAACCTAGGCTACACTATGCAGACCAGCCTGTCAAGAGTTTCTACCTAGGGATTTTCCGCTCAATCACGAACATAACGCCCTCACCGGCACAATTCGGACATTCGTACAACTCGTCTCTGTCCATGCCGGTTCCGTAGCATTCCCCGCAAATTTCCTCTTCCGAGTCGTCCCATTCCTCGTAATAATCAGCGTAGTTTGATAACAGACTATCTCCGCTGATTACAGCATCTTCGTAGTTACTCATCTACTAGCTCTGCCTCATGTATTTCTTCTGTTTCTACTATTTGCTCAGCTACCACCTTGGTCGCCGGGCTTGTCAATTTCTCACCAACATTAGAGCCGAACATGGTTGACATGAACCCTTCACCAGAAGGTGCGCTAGCTTCGATCTTAAGACTGAAACTCTGCTTTTCCATCTCATTTCCGGTCTTAATTAGCCGATTTAGCCTGTCAATCTCACTTGAAAGGTTAATATCAGCATATCCGCCCTCCTGATCCTCAATTCTCTTAAGTGCTGCAACTCTCTGAGCTTGCAAGTCAATAAGGGCAGAATGTAGTGCCTTTTTTGATTCTGGTGGCCTTACAGCAACACTTTGCTGTCGTACAACAGCCTCAAAAGTATCTGTTTCTGGTACAGCGGGTAGCAAGTGTTCGTTCCGCTCCTGACCCCCTTGCGTAGCAACTGCAACACCACTACTTTCCGCAAAAACGGGTGTTTCGTTCCGTGGTACGTTAGTAACTCCGTGACGGTCAAGATATTCAATATACTTGCCCCATGACCAAAGGGAGAGCTTAAGAATTTCCCTGCTGTCATCGGCCTGAATCTTGTCAATATCGAATCCCTGATTTCTCAGGTATCCTGAGTGCTGCTTCCTGGCACGATCCTTATAATCCTTCGGGTAACGCTTTAGCTCGCTTCCAGTCCATACAATAGTGTCACCAAATCTAGATGGTGACAGCCAGGACATAGAAGCTACGGAATCCCACCGAACTTCCAATAGCAGCTTTCGGCCGGTAATTGCAACACCGTGTAGTCTTACGCCGTAACGTTGCACATAGCCATTGAGTGTTGGGATAAGGGATTTATCGCCCATGTCCGTTGATGTAATGCCCACAATAGAGTAGGCTGAGCATAGACGTTCCAGTTCTTCAAGTCCGTATTCTGCGTGCCAGATAGGCATAAACTTATCGGGAGGCAAATCATCGTAGAACGCATCCCTCATCATCTTTATATAGTCATAGCCGAGAATCTGAGCGTCAAACTCGGAAATTAGGTCAACACTGTCTTTATTGAATGACACGAATGTCATATAGTCAGCGGCTAATTCTTCGGCTTGCTCTCTTGTGTATTCTGATCCTTCTTTGTTAAGAGTGTAGGCTCCCGAGTCCAGAAAAATGTGGTGCGAGCGGTCATAATGTTCACTAATTGACCAAGTGTTTGTAATGTTGACATTGCCTTTATTCCTCCTGAGAAGACCTATATAGGAAAGAGCTACATCAGGAACTTTTTGCTCCGTTAGCAAGTCTCTCCACATTTTTACTTCAGTACCGCCAAAATACAGCCTCATGCGTGTTCCCACAAATCTTCAATTCGTACATCGCCTGCTCTTACTGCCCTGTCTATTTCTACTTGCGTAGCTATTTCTTCCCATCGTTTTTCTTTGCCTTCAAAGTCAGGACGCCACGTAGGATAAGCATAAGCAGAATGAAGAAAATTGCATACATTATATCCACTACGTAGGAGTTCTGCGGCAATCTTAGGGTCTGGCTCAACCACAAGGTCAAGGGCAAAGCCCCTAGAGCGGAGAGTATTAATCTGCTTAACGCGGTTACTCCCCTGCGCTTTTCCGGTAGAATCCCCATACAACACCGTTCCATGTCTGTTAAGATTTTCCAGCTTTAGCCAGTAATCTGTCTTTTCTTGACTGTCATCTGTTACGAGTAATAGATTGAATGTCTCAGCCAGACCATTGTAAAGCTGAATACCTACTGGAATTGGTGCTGCCGTAACTAGTTTTTGCAGTACGCCAGGGATGGTGATTACCGCAGAACTTCTAGCCATGTTACTTAATATTTCCTAGAGAGCCGATAAGCTGCTGATTCTGCTGTGCTTCTCTCATCTGATGGGCCATCTGCATCTGAGCCTGCACGGTAATCTGTGCTGTTGTCATAGCAGTTTCCTGCATCTCGATATCCTTCTTAATCTTGGCAACTGCCTGCCATAGCTCATCAGGAGATGGAGCGCGCTCAACAGTAATAGGAATATTAATGTCTGTGCTGATAGCATACAGACCGTCTTGCCTCTTGTAAACCAAGAAGGCTGTCACTGCTTCTACAAACGGAGTCTCATCTGTAGTCGTTGCTGTTGTCGAACCTAATAGTGGAACTTCTGGCATTGTTAATCAATACCTTTCTTTTTATTGCGTATTGTTCTGGTGTCATATCACGAACGCTTTTTAGCGTTTCGCTTGCTCTGATCATGCTCTTGTAAGCGTTTAACTCTCGCTGAAAATTAGGATTCTTAGTTTCAGCTACAAGTACTCTTCTGTATGCTTCTACTGTAGTGAGAGCGTCTTCGACATCTCTTACTACGTCAATAAGCCAGCCTATCATCCGTATTGCTCCTTCATAACCTTACCTTGTACAACAGACTTCACCGGGCAGAAATCACACAAGAACGTGTTAGGTCGTGTATTAGGGTCTAATCCCAGTTCCTTACGGTCGCCCTTTGTGTCAGGGTAAAGACGCATTCTGTCTGTCTTATAGTCTCCGCAATCAAGAGTACGGTTGTGTCTCTTCCAGCAAATAATAGCGTCCTGCTGGAAGTTGTCTTTAACATCGTAGAAGGTCTGTCCCAGACCTGAACCCTCTCCTGGTCTTACCTGTTTCGCAATCTCATTCAAGATAGCATCACGGTAAGTTGACTTGGCCCAGTCTTTTGCCTTATACACAAATAGATTACCAAAGTGGTTCTTATGCTCTGCTACTCTGTAATTCAGAGTATCATCCCTGGCTGGATCACCCTCATACCAGGGTAGTTCCATTACCGCGCCGTCTGTGTGGCAGACTAAAATTCTTATCTTTTCTTCACTCATTTGGTAACCATTTCGGGCCGTTTTCTGTGTCAAGCACCGCTCCTACGAGCGTGTCGCTTCCTGCTCCGGTACTACCGTTAGTCATGTAGACATTGAATATGTCCTTACCATCACTTGTAACGAAAGCACGTATTTCCACTCCTGCATTCCATCCTCTTAGGTGGCAGAATTTGGAATTAGCTGCTGTTACCAGATTATTCCTGCTGTTCGTGCCACTAAGATATGTCCTTGCCATTTAATTCTCCAAAAATAGATGAAGCCCCACAGATGCAGGGCTACATCGTCAATTATTGTTACTTCTCTGGTGTTCTGTTGCCGAACTTCACTGCTGAATTAGGTACTAGAAGAACTAGTACTGCACCTACAACTGATACAACCGCTGTTAGCCAGTGGCTTGTTGATGGAAACTGTACTGTAATAGTTGAAACTACGGCAGTCAGAAGAGCCATCAGAAACTTAGCATACTTGGCGATATTTGCCATTAAACACTTCTTCCGTAAATGCTTCCCCAGATGTCTCTAGGTACGCGGATTAGTCTTTTCTCAATTTCGTGCAATCTGGTAATTGCGTCTGCTACCTTTTGCTTAGCAAGCACAACTTCCTTATCTATCTCATCATCTACCGTCGAAGCCATGTTAGCCGCTCTCTGGCGAATAACATGTAGCTCCCTCTTTGCAGCATCTTCCAGAACGATTGCCTCATCGTGTAGTCTCTGAAGCTCTCCTAGTGACTTAGTATCTAGCTCATGTACTGGCTTATCTGCAACCTCATTTGTGATGTCAACCTGACCATCAACTGCCTCAACAGTTGTCTCTCCTGAAGCCTCAACCTGAGACTCTTCAGCCTCTAGTCTTGCCTCTTCCTCAGCAATAAGGGCAACATCTTCTGGTGTTGTTTCTTCTAGTGGTGCCTCTGTTACTGGTGCCTCTACTGTCTCGGCAGAATTCTCTTCAGCGGCTACTACCTCTGGTAGTGCCTCTGGTGTTACCTCAGTCATTAAATATTTTCTCCGTCCATTGGTGCTACGTCAGCGTAGTTGCGTGTAGAAACAATACGTCCGTCAGGAAGCACCTTAGAATGTGTCTCAGAATAGCCGTGCCATGCACCGCTCATAACCCTACGATACTCTTCGTAGGTTGGTTCGATAAAACCGCCACGGTTAATAGCAGCCTTCTTGTATGCTCCATCAGTCATTCCTTCGAAAAGGCTCTGATTGCAGCTTCTTTGTGTTGGGTAAGCCATCGTGCTTCCTTACGCTAGTAATAATAGTGGTGCTAGCTCTTCTACAGAAGCACCAGCGGCAGCAGTACCAGCAGCTTCACCCGCACCGGCAGCTTCACCAGGAGCAGCATCACCTAATGCTCTACCTGCCATTTTACCACTTCGAAACTCGCCTTGTCTAGTGCCTTGCTGAGAATTCTGCTTCGGCTTGGGGGTGCTGCTAGCAAGCAGGTCGCCTAGCGCACCGGACTCGGGTACGCCCGCCATAAAATCATTCGTTGCCATTACCAGTAAATCCCCGGTCTAGAAGAGCCGTTAGTTTCAGCATTACGGCCTGTGAAATCTGTAGTGTGTGAGTCATCAATATGGCTGTTGATTCTAGCACCATTGTCTAGAATATCAGAGATGGAAATTTCCTCCATATTGTAACCAAATCTAGAAGGAACCCTAGCAGCATTAGCATTACCGGCGCGAATTACTGCATCGGGAACAGAAGGATTAGACGACAGCATAGCCTGAGCTACCTGCCTTTCCTCAAAATCCCCAAGAGCGAATGCTCGTTCATACGCAACACGGTCGTTGGCATTTTGCCACCAAGGATGTGTGTAGTCGTATCTGGTATCTGGAAGGTCTGGATTAATCATTAGAATAACCTATCCGCCTTAAATGCGTGTGCTTTCCATTGCTCAGGACTGACATTTCTAAAATAATCTTTGTTTCCATATCTTGCTGCTATATAACCATTATTAAATGCTTCTTGCCTTCCAAAGTCTTTTATTCCGTAACCCGCGTGCCAATCATCAGGACGTTGAAAGTCACCGTAAGAAGGGTTTACATGAGGAAGTCTTTTATAGCCAGGTTCTCTAGCATGAGTATCCGCATATTTATCAGCAGAACCTTCGTCTTTGCCACGTAACATTTCATGCATTCCGTAATCTGGGTCATCTTCGCTGTTACCATAAGTAGGTTTGCCAAAATTAACCTTATTTACGTGATGCCCTATTTCGTGAATAGCTGTTGCGCCCGTCCCTTTATGTCTGGCAATCTTAATAACTGGACCTAGAGCCGTATTTTTCTCATATACACCAGCAGTACTAGGATAATCTGAGCCACTTCCTATGGACCTTGAACCCGGCATTATTCTAAGATTGTCTAAAGCACTCATCGGAACGGTACTTCTAGCAATAGTCTCAGCAACTTGCTGCACATCTTTGGTATGAAACAAACCACCATTATCAGGGATATCCGTCCATGTACCGCTGAATTTTCCGGTTTTGTAATCTGCCATACCAGTTTTACTGGTTATTTCTCTTATTCTTTCAGGAGAATAACCTCTGGGTTGTCTTGATTCTGGTGTTCTCTGGGACTTATGAACACGAAAAAGAGTACCCTGAGAGTTTTCCTTTGGCCTAATTTGCGGACCATACTGAATAGGATTCTGCTCATTGAACTGCGAAGGATTAAGCATCGTAATCCCTTACCATAGCCGGAATATGCGTTGCCCCACCAAGAGCAAAAGCTGCGTATCTGTGGTGACCATCATCAATCCAGTTTTTCCCGCCAACTCTGGAAACCTGGGGTAACTCATTTGTAGGCGTTTTTCTGTCAAGATACTTATGAACGCCGCCTCTGTACACACCTTTTTGCATTGTGTGTACGTCACCAACAGGAACATTCTCTACCTTAGCAGGAGGCAATGTTTCCCTGGAAATAGCATCACCATACGCAGCGGCAGCTTGGTCGTTATCATCCATCCAGTCGTGATGCGTAAGACCTACAGTACTGGCTGGTAATACTCCTGCTCTTTGCGGAGGTATAGCTGAAAGAGCAGCCTTACCTTTATCCCTGAATTGGGCAAAATTAAGCCCATCAGCAGCGCTCATCTTGGTATGCTACTTCCTACTCCAAACCCGTAAAGACTACCAGAAGATGAAGGTTCCCCGTAAAGACCTAAAGGACCATACTCATCTTGCTCTCCTGGCATGGCTGAAACAGGCAGCGTGTGAAATTGCTGCCTGCTCAGATTTCTGGTAACAACAGAGTCGCCATAAGCTAATTGCTCTGATGTTGGCCCAACACTAGCTCTCACTTAGTTCCTGTTACCTGCTTAAGAACTCTACTATTGTTGCCGCTCTTCCTCTTGATAACTTCGTCTGCTGTTTTCTCTGTAAGAGTTGTCGCTCTGTCTAGTGCTGCTTTCAATCCGCCACTACCAGCAGCTTTCTCTGGCTTAATAGCGTGCTGAGACTTGCTCTTAGTTTGTGGTGCTGAAACACCAGGAGCAGGAGACATAGACGCTGGGAAGCTGGTTGGACCACCCTTAAAGAACCCAGGCTTATGCATTTGCGGAGTAGCTGACTTGTTGGCACTACCGCTGTGCAAATTACCAGTTCCGCCCGCTGTGAGCATTCCATTTCTAGAAGCAGAAGGACTAGTTACAGCCGTAGGAAACTTAGTTCTGGAAGGAACGGCAAAATTAGGAACATTGGCACCAGAACGCCCTCTTGGGTAATTACTAGCTGGTCCTACAGTTGGGAATTGCGCTCCCAGTGCTTGATAAGCGGGCATGTTACTCTCTTAACCTGTGAATTTACCTGTGGTTGTGCAGAATGCCTTTAGTCTTGCTTCATCTCCGTTGAATACGTTAAGATCGCAAGAGTTAGGTGTTGCGTACTGCGGCGCGAAATACTGCCAGAACATCCAGTCTGTCCAAGGGGCAGGAACAACAGGATGCGCTACACCGTAGTTAGCAATCCATAGATACCTGTCGTGAGAACTAACTAGAACATTAGTCTGTGCGAAATAAGGATATGTGTAAACAATAACCCTGTGTCCATGAACAAGCTTCTGAACTTCCTTGCAGAATTCGTAAGCCCATCCATCAATATGAGAGGCAGACATACCATCAGTTACTTCAAGATCAAGCGCGAAATTGTCACCTGTCTCAAGCCCCTGTGCTGAAACAACTTCAACAAACCTCTGTGCCTGAATATTAGGATCAGCGCCAGGGTGAGCGAAGTGATACGCCCAGCGGTAAATTCCTAAGTCCTTCATAGACTTCCAGTTGTAATTGAAGTAAGCATCAGACCAGCCTACTCCCTCTGTTGCCTTTGCGAAGCCGAAACCGATTGTGCCTTTGTGGGCAGCCCAGTCGAATGCTCCATTGTAGTTACTTACGTCTACACCATGTACATAAACCATTATTGATTCGGACCTTTCCAAGTCGTATCGTTAGAACGCAGAACGTTACAAGTCCTGCAAGCGGGCTGAATATTATGATATGCATAAGGTCCACCCGGTACTTTTCTATCTTGTTCTACTGTATCATATGTCAGCATTGTTCCGCAATGAACGCAATGAACGTTAGGTTCATCGTGGTCTGGACTATGCTGAAACTGAGGGTCACTAAGTAGCTTTTCCTTACGTCTTCTTCTAGAAGCAGCATTTCCCCTAGGATCAACTCTGCCAGGAGAGCCGCCAGCCCTTATCTTAGTCTCCACTAGAATCCTCCTACATTGTCCTAGCATACGAAGGCAACATCTTCTGCATTCTTGCCTTACGATCAGGGTCGATTATAACAACCGGATTCTTAGCTACAGACACACCATACTGCTTAGCCATTCCCATTTGCTCAGGAGTTGACAGGCCGCCCATCTTACCCATGTGAGCTAGTCTTTCAACAGGATTACCCGTTGGAGCATATCTCTTGACATCCATAGTGTAACCCTCCATCTTAGCTCTAGCTTGCGCCTTTAGTCGCATAGATGGGTCAATAGACTTACCATCCCAGAAGTAGTCCTGAGCCGAAATCTTAGCGCCTTTGTGTACTCCACGCTGGTAAGAACGCTCTGTAAGCTTTTCCTGAATTCTGCCTAGAAGCTTATCTTCCTGACGGTCAATAATAGTACCAAGGTATCCATCAGGATACTCAGCATAAGGTAGCTTTCCCTGAGCGGCGCGTGCAGCATCAAGTGGTGAACGATATTGAACAACACCGGCACTACCACCAGTTCTACCGCCACCACCATATGTAGTACCTCCTGGTACGGCAGGACCAGGATTACCACCACTTTGAGTTACCCACCAATTAGCCATTAATTTTCCTCAATCGCTGATAGGCTTGATTGTATTCGTCTAGCTGGTTTCTCGGCCACAATAGCAGGATGATTAAACTTACCAGGAAGATACATACCTGTCTGCTTCATGTGACTGTGCGCTAAAGTACCGTGAAAATGAGCGGCAGCAGTAGAACCTTGGTCGTGGGCAGAAGTCTGCATATTACTATGCAGGCGACTCATCCATTCGTGGTGTGCTGTGTCGGTCATTGACTGAACACTTTGCTTACCAAACTGAAGTGGCTGTAGAGAAGACATTTAGTTTCCTGTAGGTCCGGCGGTTCTGCTATCTGGAATTGTGAACGATTCCCCAGGAGAGGTAACGCTTGACTTTGAATCAGCTAGATTATTGAAAGATGCTTCAAGATGGGCGTGTGCTTTACCCATGTGGAATTCTCTTAATCTAGACGCCTGGTAAAGTACTCCTGTGCTGTTGTTCTCGTTATCCATGACATCGCCAAAATCTTCTGCGGCTCCACTATGACCGGCACTTATATTTGCATGTAAAGTACTCATAGAGTCGTTAAAAGCCTGAGTGTTAAGAGAAGCAGCACTTGTCTTGCCTGTCTTAACAGATTTTGGTCGAGCAAAATTGCTCTCATCTATAGGAAACGTCATTCTATCTCTTAGCGTGCTTTCCTGGCGCTCTGAATCCTACTTCATTACGAGAAGGAACAGCACCATAGCTGTCTAAAGCTGCGTGACTAATAGGACCAGTCGTAAGGTGCTTTGTTATGTGATGCTCTGCTTGTACTTCGTGGTGAATAACATCACCACAACGAGTGCAATTACCCATAGGGTTAGCACTCATACCACCAGGACCAGGAGATTGTACTTCCCTGTCTGGCGAAACATATTCCTTTATCCAAGGAGAAGAAATACCGTTGGCAGGGACATTGCTCACAGGTGCCTAGCCACTCTATGTGCGTCAAAAGCTTCGTGGTGTGGGATAGGATCGCCGCAACGATCACAAGGAATCGGACCCATAATAACGCCCGACATTGTTACCTGCTGCTGCGGAGCTACTGGTCCACCTGATGCTGGATAAGTTCCCTTAGCCCAGTCTGTTGTAGGAGTAGTGTCCATTAGTTCACCATTCCGTAAATACTACGTGAGCGGAAATCTCTGTCGCCCACTGCTGGCTTCATAATTCTTGTATTACGCAAAGTTGCTGATGCCTCTGCTGCATTGGCGTGGTAAAGAGTTGCCTTAATTGTGCAAGCTGGACCATTAGCCTCTGCGATCTGAGTACGACCGCGATTTGCCTTTGTACCAGAAGCTTGTACGCTCTTTCCGCCGCCTTTTCTGGCTGTTGTAATTGTGTATGGGTTGTTACGCTGACCTGAGCAGTTAAGAATGTGCTTTCCCACATCTTCCCCAACTGTCTCAAATGTTGTAGTGGTCTTATCTGCCATTACTTAATCGCCAATCTTGTTCTAATGTTTGAAGGATTCCTCACATTATACGTAGACATAGAAGAACCATTTGGAGAAGGTATCTGACCAGAGGGAACTTGTCTTTGAGCGTCGAAAGCCGAATTTCCGTCTTGGGGATGGTAGCCTGGCATCTGGTAGGCATCAAGTACTGATGCAGGGTCAAAGCCTTGTGGTGCAAGGGCATTTTGCCTAGAAGATGCTGTCTCTAATGATGTAGCTCTTGGTCCACCACCGGAAATGCCCAGATGAAACGACGAACTACGTCCGTAATCTCCTGCTGTGCTTGGGTCAGTAGTGGATTGCATTGTCTATCTTTCGTTCGTAAGGATTCTGAAAACCATAGCTGTTACGGTCCCATCGGGCATGTCTACGTCTGTGAATCCTGGCCTTACGCTAATTACATAGCCTCTGGCCCCCACATAACTCTGAGCGATTGCTATTGCCTTGACAGTCTGATTAACTGCCGCTGCTCCAATTGCTCTTAAGACAACCTTCTTACCGTCATATATTCCGTGTGCGATTGTAGACGCGAGTGCTGTAGCAGAACTACTTCCTTTAACCCACAAAATTGCTTCGTCTTCCATGTTATTGCTCCATGAGTAAACCGTTAAATTATCTGCTCTCAGTTTATCATGGTGTGGGTCTATTTTATAGCTTTGAGCATCCTGACGAATGTTTCACCCGTCATGGTGACATACCAGTCTTTAGGATTGCCTTTCCTGGTCCTCTTGTGCCATGCAACGCCAAAATCCGACTTGGCGTTAAGAGCCTCAGTCGTTGCTTCGTCAACGTATTCGCTTAGCTTTGTCGTACTCGCGTTTTTGGCCTCAATAGTGACTCTTCCCTCTAAGACTGAAATGTCACCTTTGTCAAGAGAACCGCTGAGAACTTTCCTATAGGCATGAAGACCCTCTTCCAGAAGGTAATTGACTATAGCTGTTTCCCCAGCGGTTCCCTTGGCCTTACTTCTATTCGCCACCTATATTACTCCAAAAAATACTAGGGTGCCTACCGTGATAATTACAAAATTGATTAGTAGCATTATTGAGTTAAACGCTGGTCGTTTGCTGGTTTTAACTGGCACAATTACGTGCGGATCAGGAGTGCTAACCCACGTTTCGTACCTTGGCCCAATTGGTGACATACCAAGATGGACCTTATTCATTAGATGCTCAAAAAGTTTCTTAGCTTCATCATAATCAGACGAATATACGAATCGCCAAAATAGCTGATCGTATGTCATGCGATCTTCTAGACCTACGGTATAGTTTTTTGGTTCCAGTGTAACAAAGTTTCTTTCGTTTGTATCTATAACAGTGAAACAGTCCACACACAGGAAGCCTCCTGGTACTGACTTTTTTGAATAGGATGCCGAACACCTAATACCGCAAAGCATACAATTTCGTCTAGCAGCTTTTTCATCCAGGCAAGGGCCACAATCACAAGATATCTTGTGCATGATTCCTCCTAAAACTCTACCATTTTTCCATTTCTCTGGATATGCTCTACCCTTACACCGGCTGATTTAGCTCTTTGCATGGCTCCCCATGTGCCTGACCTAGACCAAGTATCGGTTTTAGGTGTAGTGATGAGAAGGCCCGTTACCGAGCCTATCTCACCAACTATATGACCGTTACGTTCTAGTGCAGGAGCCATGTTACGAACCTCATCACAAACACAATCGAAACGATACTTCTGCAATTCTGGTTCGATACAGGGATGCCCAATGATATAGTACTTATACTTACGGGCAATGTAGTGAGCGATCTTATCGGATTCTCCGCTCATTCCGTGGTGAAAATCCACGATATTTACTGGACCCTGACCGGCAGCAATAGCCCACAGCCTTTGTTCCAGATATGCTTGCTGCTGTGGTGTCATTCCATCTCTGGAACCAGAAAATCCGATATGATACATGCTTCCTCCTAGTACTTAATCAGCGGTTCTTTCTCGTCAAAATCATAGTGCAAAAGACGCGAAGCTACCATCTTGTCAGGAATATTCAGAACTCTTCCCATTACGTTAACGTCCTGACCGCCTACGAAACTAGTACGCTGTTCTGGGGTAAAACTATAGTTACCTCCACGAAGACCGACGCTCATCATATTTGCAGCACCAGCCGAAGTTGTTGCTACATGAGCCATGTCATATGTAGCTGCTGTAGACATAGGAATTCCGTAGTTATTAGCAACGATAATAGCATCCTGATTAGCACCAAGATAGATAAATACCCATCCCTGTCCTTGCTTAGACTCAATAAGAGTCTTTACCGTTGCTGATGTAGCTTCCTTGGACGCATTTTCCTCTCCGTCAGTCAGGATAACAACAATAGTCTGTCTTGACGGGTCACGCTTTTGGTCCGCATAAGCAACGAGTCTTACAATAGCGTCCAGAAGAGCAGTACCGCCTCTTGGGTGGATAAAGTAAGAATTGTCGCGGATATCAGCCGCCAGCGTTGGAGCATACACTAGATCGTGCGAAGTGTCAAACTGCCAGAGAGAAACATATCTCTTACCCACTGCCTTTTTCTGCTCTTTAATAAAGGTGTCGTAGCCACCCTGAGCGTCGCTAAGACAGCTAGACATGCTACCACTACGGTCGATCAGTAAAAACACGTCAGCGTCCTTCTCAGCGCTGTCTGTGACTACTGTAGAAGCCTCTGTGGAAATTCCCTCAGCCGCTAGTCTGGCATCAATTTTATTAATGACCTCAGTGAGTGATGCGCTGATTTTTTTAAACTCAAGAAGCTGAGTTTCTAAAGTCTCCGGCCCGCCTGGTAATTTCCCGGCTGATGACAAACTTCCCTCTGTCGAGCCTGTTGTAAATAGTTTCTGTAATCCTTCTGTATCCATATGCCTGATGCACTCTTTCTCTCTGGGCGAGAAAATCTGGATTCTCAAACGCTACAGCTTTCATAGTGGCTACGTTCTTCTCGTCCTTAGCCTGAAGATGCTCTCTAGCGGTTATTTCTTCCAGTTTTTGCTCTTCGTATTTTTCGTCAATTAATGCTGCTGCTAGCTGGACATCTACATAGTCCATCCACGAATTTATCTCTACAAAAATATCCATCAGAGTCGCACTGTCTACAGCCGTAATATCTGCGGGGATAGTAGGCATTGCGTACTCTGGCCGTTCCGGTAATTCTAACTCGTCTACGCGAACCTTACGGACAGCCCTTGTAGAAGACTCACCGAGTCTGTAATTAGTCGCCATTTATTACATCATTCTCAAGCTCTGACAGAGCTTTATCAAGGTGCTCCCAAGTAAGAGTAATAACCGAACCGTCTCTAAGCCCCTTTTCTTTTTCGTTGTATCTTGGACTTTCAAGACCGTAACTCATATTTGGATCACCGGGCCAGTAGTCGCCAAACGCCTTAATTCTAGCAATCCACTCTCCCGAAGGGGTTGTGACATCCCATTCTCTTCCACCCTCACCATGATCTATTCTAGGTGGCGAAACTATTACATAGGTCATTTATTTCCATCCTTAAAAATCTCTTTCCAGAACTGTCTTCTGGTGTAGTCTTTTGGAGATTCCCTTTTGCCGAAAAGTTTAGCAAACGTTATTCTAATTTGATGTTTGTTTCTTCTGAATCCTTCTGCTGTGTATCTAAATGTTTCTTCCCGAGCATTCTTTATTTCCTGCTTCATTTCCTTGGCATGTTTATCTTCACGCCGCCTTGCTGATACAGCAACATAAAATCCGGCCAGCGCAAGAATAGTTAAAATCAGCCACACAGTAGGATTAGTCATTAAACTATTTAGCATTTTCCTCCTTATTTGGCGCAATATCTGGACCATAAACGCATTCCCAGCACATAGAGGTTGCGAAGTTGTCTATGTTGTTAGATTCGTAGTCACAAAATGAGCACTTGTACTTATGCGTTTCTCCCTTATCCAGCCCGCACATAATATATCCTGGGCCTGCTATTACTGCCATTTAACTTACCTCCTGATAAATAGCCGACACTAGGTAACTAACATTATTAGCAGATAGACCATTTTCCCCGCGAAAACGAGAAATAATCTCCCATAGACGGGCCTGAAGATCATTAAACTCTGGATAGTCTTCCTTGATCCTATCTACTACGTCTTTTATCTCTTCTGGATTTTCGTAATAAAATCTACGAATTGGCGCAATCGGAGCTTTTCTAGTTCCAAGTCTTTCTCTGCCAAGGTACATTGTTAGTCCTCCTTCTCATAAGCCTTACAAGAGCCGCAACCACCAAACGGACAGGCTGGTGGGACTCCGATGCTCAGAGCATACTCGATCTGGCGGGCCGTGTCAAGTAGAGGTTCTAGCACGTCATCTGACTTGCTAATCAAGAATTCCTTAACTTGCTGATTGGCCTTAAACTCGTACAGGAATACTATGCGATCAAACGGCATACCCATCTCCTGTGCCATGTGCAAGTAGATATTACCTTGCTTAACGTGGCTCATCAAGGGGCGGTGAATTGACTTCCACATACCCTCAATGTCGGTGATTTTCTTGCCGTTTACTTCGTAGGTATTGTCCTTGAGTATGTTGGGAGCCTCGAAGCGGAAAGTACCAATACCCATCGACTTAATCTCGATAAGGCAATTCTCTTTGTACAACGCGCCGTCAGCGTGACCGGAGATCATCTGCGTAGTTGACTTGAGGGTAACTTCCTTGTATTCCCATTCGTGCAAGTGATCGTCTGTCCAGTAAGGCGAAAAACCTTCATATCTTGCATTATCAGGAATAAGGGAATTGTTTACCCTGGTGTCACAGCTAGCACAGTACCAGTCACCCCAAAGATCGCCAGTTTTTGCTAGCCATCCTTGCCACTTAGAGTGGATTCTATTTCCCTCTGAGAAGACATTATCAAGAGCAAAACTGTTTGAACTAGCCGGTTCCGGCAAGCCAGACATTCTGTAATATGTCGCTCTAGGACACCACTCTGATCTAGCCATCTCTGAGGGAAAGATTGTGTTACTTCGTCTAGAAGTTCTTGCGCTGTTAGCTGCATGTTGATCTAGGATCACTTTCTTTACCAGAGGTATAACGATGCCGGTAGACGACTTTATGCTTGCTGCCTTCTGAAACGGCCCTTTCTCCGATTTTACTACTCTAGCTCTACTTCCTGTAGAAGCTGATTTCTGTCCAGACCCTTTAAGGCGTCTTCTTCGCTCATCCATTGCCATTCAGTTCTCGGCTCTGTTCCTTTTTTAAGCGGGTTCTTTTTCCTGATCGCTTTTCTGGTAATTTCACTTGTTCCACCCCACACGCCCTCTTTGCAATTATTAGTAAGCGCGAAAAGCAGGCATTCTTGCCGGATGGGACACACAACACCATCAGCTTCTCCGTTGCAGAAATCTAGCGCGTCACTGTTATCCTCTTCGTCAAAGAAGGGGTCATAGTCTTGCGTTATCTGTATATTTCTGCACTTAGCTGATGCCCAGCCATTAGGCGCATCTACACGTAACCTTAGTACTATTCTGAGTCACTTAAGCCTCTCTCCCTCAACGTGAGATAGTCTGACTTATCTAGGACAACACATGTTATACCATCGTCAGCAAACTCTATTTCAAATACCATCATTCTGTCATCAAGTAGAGCATTTTTAAGAGCGGTTGCTATCTCTGCCGCTTTTAGCGAATAGCTGTGCTTGGTAGTAGTCTTTAGCTCTATTGACTCTTCCGTTGTTCTTACGTCATTTTTCCTGCGCCATTGATTACCAGAACCACTGTTAACGCTGCCCCCATACTGGCGGGCAGCCCTAACCTCCTGCAATCTAGAACGCTTTAAATGCTCATTCCTCTTCGGAATAGGCATTGAAGTGCTTTACAAGATCGTTCATAATAAGAAGATCGTTCCAGTGCTTAGCATACTCAAGAAGTCCTGCTGCCTGTACGTTCCCCATATTAGGGGTCGTCATTACGACATAAACGTCGTCCATGTTACCGTCTAAACCATGTGAAATTACTATCGCATCTAGGGGATGGATCGGAAACTCCATCTCATCATCCCACTCTAGCTCTAGTCCTAATGCTGTTGGCTTACTCATTTAATGTTCCTAATCCGCGACGATTTCCTTCCGCCGCTCTTTCTACGTTTTCTGGAAGAATCTGATCAACTAGCTTCGGATTCTTTGCGGCTTCGAGTACTTCGGTACAGACAGCGGATTGAAGGGCATGATCAGATCGTAGTTCAGCTACAGCAGCTTCCTTACCATGCCATTTTCTGTCATCGTAGTAGAACCAAGCTCCTGATTTTCTGATAACTCCGAACAGCACTCCCATAGTAAAGTATTCAGACCCAAGATCGTAGTCACCACGTTCGAATCCAAGATAGGGAGCGCTACGGAAATAGAAATTAACCGTGGCTGTCTGCTGGGGAGCAGCAGATTTGTTCTTAATTGTACGTAGCTTGATGGTCTGTCCTACTTTAACAGGATCAGCAATTCCCGGTCGTTTTTCAACAATCCAGTCATCTCTTGAAACTTCAAGTCTGGCATGATAGAAGTAATCTTTTCCATGACCACCGGGACTTGTCTGGGGTACTCCGAATCTCGCAAATCCTCCAATTTTATCCCTGAACTGGTTGATAATAATTCCAAGCATAGGTCGCTCAGTTCCAGTTGCGTCCCTGTCTGTTGCCTTTCCTGCCTTACGGGTAAACTTATTCATAAGCCTCGCACCCTGAGTCATGGTAAATTCATCCATAGCTTTTTCGGCCTCTTCACCAGGGATAAGGGCAGGATAGGAGTCTAGGACAATCATGTCAACAGCTTTAGATTCTGCCGCCTTAATCATTAGCTCAAAGGCTAGCTCCATCTCCTGTGTTGGCACAACCACAACTCTGTCGTTATCTACACCAAGAGCAGCGGCCTGGTCTGTATCGTAAGCTTCTGCTGCTACCCACAAGGTAGCAAACTCAGGATCAAGCTTCTGATTTGCTGCTACAGTCTTAAATGCTATAGCTGTCTTACCGGCAGATTCCTTGCCGATAATCTCAACCCATCTACCACCAGGCCAGCCGCCACCTAACGCTACATCTAAGGACAGGGAACCGGACGTAAATCTTCGTGGCACTGCTATGTCTGAAGCAACGAGGACCGTACCCCCGCCAAAATCTTTATTGATTTGCTTCATTAATGCTTCTGTATCAAGTCTCATCTTCAGTTTTCTTCGCCCATCTTAGATTATCTTTATCCCAGTAGTACCCATTCTTAACTCTCAGGTCATCAAAACCTAGAGCATAACCGGCGTCGAATCCTGCGGAGTATTTCTCTACTCCATAGTCAACTATGTCTTTCTCTATGTCTTTTAACCTGTCAATTATCGTCTGAAGGTCCACTTAGTTCTGCCTTAGCTGCTGCGTATCCCTCTTCATATCCCTCTTCATATCCATTTGAAAAGGCGTCTTCTACTTCCCAGGAAGTATCTCCGTATTTATCGGTAGCAGCATCATAGCCATTGTCGTACATAGCTTCGGACTCTTCCACCACATGCTTGTCTACCTCGTCCATAATTTTTCTGCTGATTAGCCTAAGACTAAGCCCATCATATTCTGGACCAGCTAGCTCGTACAGCGAATCGAAGACGGCCTTCTCTACATCTTCTCTCATTTAAACTCCACCTACATAAGACACCGCTTCAGATGCCGTAGTAATATTTCCGTGATAATTATTTTTGACTCCACCACCGGCAGCAGTTTGCCTTGCCCGTCCAGCAGATTTTCCTTCTGTAGCACCACCAATAGGTCTGTTAGCATCGGCTATTGACCTGCCATCTACGTAGCCGCACTCAAAACATCTAGGTGCCGTTGAAGCAGTTACTTTACTGTAATTAGTGCTACCACAATCGGGGCACATACTGGAACTCTTAAGGTGCGTGGCCTTAGCTGGCCTGTACTCACCATTAGCGTCAAGAGTAATCTCTATCTCATCTGTAAGTTTAACTCTCTGACCTGGCCTGCCTGTTACAACAGGATCACTTGGCACTGTTCTTTGGGCAGTAGGCTCTGGTGGTACAACAGCCCACCAGGGTCTATCAGTAGGCTGTTGTACTATTGGAGCGGGTTGTGTTTCTTCTGGCTTAAATTTCCTGGCCCAGAAATCTGCGCTACTTGTCACTTAGCGTCCGACCACCTATCAACTATCTTAACGTCCGCAAGAAGCGGAACCTTTACTAAAGACTGAATTCCCTCACCCGTCATTGCCTCCTTCAGCAACAACGAAGCTTCCTGTGCCATTGACTCGGGAGAAGCAAGAACTATCTCATCGTGTACTGTCAAGATTAATGATACCTCGGGTGGTAGTAGTCCGTCAACCCTTACCATAGCAAATTTAATTAAATCTGCCGCACCACCTTGGATCAGGGAGTTGAACGTCTGTCTCTCGGCTGACATTCTGATACCATCATCTCTTGCGTACAGCCCAGTGATTCTTCTCTTACGTCCCATAAGAGTAGTCAGGTAAGGCTGAGGCTTACGAGACTTAGTGATCCTGATTACCTCATCCCTGAATGCCGGGATTTCTGGGAACTGTCGTGCGTGCTTGGCTAGAATCTGCTTGGCCTCACTCACTGGTACTTCAGCAAGAGCAGCTACCTTATTGATACCAGCACCATATACCACGGCGAAGTTAAGAGTCTTACCGAACCTCTGTCGTTCATCCTTAGTGATTTCCTCTGGCCTTTTACCTAGAACCATAGCAGCGGTCATAGTGTGAGGATCAATACCCTGAATGAAACCGTCATACAGTTTTCCTTGTCCAAGGTAGTGAGCCAGAACTACAAGCTCAATTTGCCCGTAGTCTGCGACGATAAGCTTACCGCCTTCTTCACTAATGAACGCACCACGAACCATTCGCCCAAGATCAGAGCTAGGTCGAGGAATATTTTGCAGATTGGGTTCTCGGCAAGAAAAACGACCAGTAACAGTGCCATACTGTACAAAGTCAGCGTGAATATGATCGTTATAGATAATAGAACTTTTCTCAGCACCATCGCCAAGCCATCCTGTTACGTAGGTAGTAAGAATCTTGTTGACATCCTGGTACTTAGTCAGAGCAACAGCTACCTTGTTACCAGGATAGGAAGCCAGTACATCTGAATCAGTTGAGTAGTCTGTAATTTCGGGGAGCGTCTTTCCCTTGCCGCCCTTTGTGAGCTTCCAGGGTTTTAGTCCCTGACCTTCAGGCTTGGGACCATAAAGTATCTTCTGCTTCTGCGGAGTAGAATTCACATTGAATCTCTTACCGGCAGCTTTATAAATCTCTGCCTCAGCTTGCTCAACTTGTACCTTCAAGTCAACCTGAAGCTGCTCAAGTCTTGGGACATCAACCTTAGCACCATGTAGCTGCATTCCTACTAGTACATTAAGTACATCCATCTCAAGATTGTATATCTCCCGCAATCCCTCTTCGTCAATTTGCGGATTAAATCTCTCACGTAGTAACCAGTCGTACACAACATCACAGTACAGGTAGTAATCAACGACACCTAATGGGTACTTCTCTACTGCTTTTCCTACGCCCTCTTTATCGTAGTCAGCACCATAGTATTTCTTGGTCAATGTCTTCAGGTCTTTACGTAGCATGTTCTCATCGAGTAGCCATTGCATGACAATGGTGTCATCGTATGGGGGTGGAGCTACTTCACCCCAGTATTTCGCGGTTGCAGTCAGATCATAGATCAGGTTGTGTCCTGTCTTCCTGATCTGTGGTTTCCAGAAGAGAGGTTTTAATATCTCAAAGACTTTGCCCGCGCTCATCTGCGGAGGCGGATCGTCATAAACAGGAACCATTCGTGAATATGTGTCACCAATTTTCTTACCTGTTTTGTACTGATGGAACTCTGGTTTCTCTCCTATGATACGAGAGCCGTTGGGGTGGCCGAACGGTATAGTTACGGCCACCCCATCTGTTGCCAGTCCCATCCATGTAACATTAGCCAGGTGGGGCACATTCCTGTGCGGTCCTGTTGCTTCAACGTCAAACACGAATGCGTCTTTAGTTGTGAAGTACTTGACTACCTCGCGCAGATCATCCTCGTTTAGAATGATTCCACGTTTCATCGTCTAGTCAGCCAGTGTATTCGCTAGTTCAACAAGCTCATGTCTTGGTGTTGACTTAAGAACAGCATCAGAAGTATAAGCTTCCATCTGGAATGCTTCCATCTGCTCTGTTGTAAGAGGCGACATGCCCCAGTCTTCTGACAATTCTTCAGCCTTTACAACGTCAACGTTGTAAGAAGGGAAACCATTCTTGCCCTTAACCTTTGACACCGCAAAGTACAGGTCATCTCTGTTAAGGGGAGAAGTTCTCTTGTTGTCAGCCCTTACCTTAATGGCACCAGCAGGATCAGGAGATGCCTGCCATAGATACAGAAGAGGTCCGCTCTCTGTCATCTTAACTACGTTGAAACAGTCAACAGGCTTAGGAGAATCACCGATATTACATAGCGGGCAATTCTCAATCAGGCATGTGTAAGGCTTCTTGTCAATCCAGTGCTGCCAATAGGAAGCAAAGGGAGCGTCTGCCTCAAGGAACTTGATAAGAACTTCCTCGCCATCTTCTACCTTGAATCTGTTGATTGTTCCAGCACCAGTACGACGTACTCTTGGTGCCCTATCAGTACTCCAACCTCCACCAAAGGGAGCGGGTTCTGATCCTTCCTTAGTGACTCTTACTCTAGTCTCTGTTCTCTCGTCTGTCATGCTACTCTCATCATTCTGACTAGTTCTTCTTCTTGCAATATCTCTAGGCATTTACATCTCCTAGAATATCTGGCTGCTTCCAAGACAGGATGTAACTGGCACTACCAGGAGGTAGTAAATCAATTGCTTCCTGAATGTCTGAAGCCATAGAAGCGGCTAAAACCCTGTCCGCTTCGTCGTACACATCCTGACTGACTGTATCTGCCGTGAATTCAATATCTAGTTCTACTGAAGCACCAACACGAACAGACTCGTACTGTCCCATGTTGATAACGTGCTCTCTACTTCGTATAAGTCTCACTTAATTCCTTAAAAAGTTGAATAGCCTTCTCTCTGAAGGCTGTTTTCGTTACTGGTTTCCAGTGACCAAAGGCATTAGTCTCAAGAATTCCCTCTTCCCTGGCAATATTTACCAAGCCGAGGATTTGCTCTTCGGTGTAAAGCCTTCTCTTCCCTCTCTTGTCACCAGATGGTGCAATGAACGTAGCCTTTGGGATAATCCCATCAGCTTCCCATTTTCTTACGGTAACCGGCTTGCGATTTAGTAGTCCTGCTAGCTCACCTATAGTGTAGAAGCTAGTCTCTTTACCTGCAAGCCACATTTTACGAGGGTTACTCAGAGTAGTCGTCTCTGTGGGTGGTAACTCTTCGTAATCATCACCGTATACTTTGGCTTGTCTCTTAGAACCAGGGTAGTATGAAGTCATTACCCCTTGACCTTAGTTAGTGCGAAGGTTTCTTTTACTACGATCATGGAATCAATCTCATCATCAGAGATGACACCCTCCTGGTTACATGCATAGACAGCATCTAGGTCTACTACATCTAGTACTTCCTGATGTACACATCTGTCTCTAAGACCATACTTGTCTATGATTTCCAGTACTACATCTTCGTCAGTGTACTCAGAGACACGACGTTGTAACATTAGTCCTATATAAATGTCATTACTATTAGTAGAAATAATAGGATTATCAAAATACCAGATAATATTACCATTCTCATCTGGTTCTCCTAAGTCAGTAATCTGACTCTTCAGAAAGTCTCTAGTAGTATTTTTCTCAGAAACTATTCTGGCTTCCTCTTCTGAACAAAATAAATATCTTTGTGCAGCTAATTGAGGATTATTAAATAATAACAATGTACCCTCTCTAGTCCTCTGTCCTTAGTAACTATTATACCAGAGCGGGAGGGGCTTGTCAAGGGGTCTAGGAAAAAACTTACCACGATTTTATTACCCAGGCCAGATGATCCCTGAGTGTGTCTCCGTCTAGCTCAACTGAGCCGGTATCGTCTTGGCCTACGCCGTCCATGATCGCGCCAGCTATCCTGCGCTTTCTTATTACCTTCCTTTTTTTCCACTCATTAACCGAATCAATAGCCATTATGTCCCTGATGTAGACTTGCGAAAATTCAGATGATACACGTACATGACGACCGTTGATTTGATCCGCCTTACCAGCAGACCAAGGCTGATCATAGTTAACGAGATAATTAGCCATGTAAAGATCGGCTCCATAAGCCCCGGCGTGACTAGACAAAAGTACTCTGCACTCAGGATCGTTAGCAAACTTTGAGATAGCAGCAGCTTTGTCAGCGGGTGAAAGGTCACCGTGGAATTGGACGCTTTGGACATCAAGTTCCTCCTGTATTATGTTGATCATTTCCCGGTAGAACGAGAAGATAATTACCTTGTTCTCTGGGAACTGTGTTATTTCTGCAACCTTATCCACTACAAGGTTGAGTTTCTGTGACTCTAAGATGTCGTCCAGCATACCTGATTGCCACAAGTAGTTAGCATAACCCGCACCATTCTGGGCGGAATGTATAATCAGGTCAGGGTGGTCCAGCAGCATTTCCAGGCACATGTACATTGCCATTAGCTTTCCTGAAGGTGTACTCTCATCGTGGCCTGAATAGTATGCGTGAACATCGAAACCGTTGAACACTTCAACGTTGTCTAGTTCCTTAATCATATCCAGCGCGATAGTCTTGTAAACCTTCCTCACTGCTGGCGGGATTTCTACCATCCAATCCTCGGAATAATCTACTTCTGGAAGGAACGGACGAACATCAGGATCAAGCCTGCTCTTACGGGACATGGCGGTAGCCAGTCTCCTGCGTAGCACAGGCAGATTTTTGTAGGCGATAACCCAGCCATAAGTGTTCCTCTTGCAGTAAGCTTTATCGAACAGATCATATCTGCCAAGCACAGTCTCATCTACCCACTGCATGATAGAGAAAACTTCATCAGGGCGATTCTCGATGGGAGTACCAGTCAGAGCCATGCGATAGGGTGCCTTAAGCATCTTCTTAATCTGCTTGGTTCTCTGTGCCTTGAAGGTCTTGATAGCCGTAGCCTCATCAAGTATCACCATGCCCGGCTTAATGTCACGTACAAAGTTAGTGTCGTTAATTACGTTGTCATAACCCATGATAATGTAACGAGACAGGGGAACTACTTGCTTGTAAAGCTTCTCTCTTGCGGCTTTTCCCCCGTCAATAATGCATGTGTTAAGCGGAAGAAGAATTTCCTCACCCTTAATCTTCCAGGGAATAATAAGGGCGTCAGTAAACTGTGCTATTCTCTGTGCCCACTGATACTTAAGGGATGCCGGGCACACAATTACGCAACAGGAAATAGCCCCAGAGGCGAGTAGTTCTTCCGCTGCGGCTATTCCTATGACTGTCTTTCCTAATCCCATCTCATAAGCTACCAGTAGGTTACCTCTTTCGAGGAACTTTTTAACCGGCTCTTCCTGATATGGTTTTAATTCTCCTGTAAACAACATTGTTCCTTACAATACTCCGCAGCCAGTACATTCCCTACCCTCTGCGTCTACCTTCGTAGTCGGTAATCTTGCCATTTTTATAGTCTCTCATCCATAGTAGACTAGGAATTGCTTTCTCAATTCCTAGTCTAATTTCCTCATCAGTAAGATCGCCTATGTCTTTTACCATATGGTTTCCGTAGTTGAATACCGATATGGGTAACTGCTTAAATTCTCGGCATACTCTAGCTGTTTCATCCAAGCCAGGGAAATCTCGGTCAAGCGCAAGAATAAGACGGCTTGATTTAGAGTGTATAAGGGACAACTGCGAATCGCTGACTCGTACTCCGTAACTAGAAAGTCCAACTCCTGCTCTGGAAGACAAGCAACGCACTGCATCAATTGGAGATTCGACAAGGATAACTGGGCGGTCATCTGTAATAACTGGTATACCAAATAGCGTTTCGGATTTCCTGCAACTAACTGGATAATTTCTAAATCGTCGTTCATTCTTCTCCTGCCAGCCCATAAGACCGAAATCTACTGGCTCTCTGATGGGGAAAATCCATGAATCCCTCTTAGGATTCCATAGTACTTCGTATCTTTCTGCTGCTTCCTCCGTTACCTTCCTGCTATTTAAAGCTGAGAGCGGAGGCGGGATGAACAAGGCCAAATCTGCGTTAGTGAGTCTAAGTTCTGTCGGAGGTTGCGATCCTTTAGATTCCAACCATTGCTTAGCCTTGCTCATACCAGCCCGAGAATTAACCCAGGCAATCGCCTCCGCTAAAGGTAATCCTAGCACAAAAGATACAAGAGTCGCAAGACTTCCCTGAAATCCGCACGTAAAACAATGATGTAATCCTGTGCTTGTGTTCACAGACCAGGAAGGATGCCTGTCTTTATGATAGGGACAGGAAGCAAAAGCCTCATCTCCTATGATGAAGTAGTCTAGGTTTAACTCACTCAGTATCGTCTCTATATTCATCTTGATCTTTCAGCGCTTTCTTTAGTTCTTCTGCTCTAGTTGGCTGGTCCTTTTCCGTGTAGTACCACGGTAGAATCTTTACCCACCTAGAAGGTAAGCCTCTTGGCCTCATCGCCCTACAATCCTTTCTAACAAGATCATCTCTGGACCCTACCTCTGATACCTAGACAGCGCTGAAAGTCTCTTAGCGTGGCTCTCAGCGCTGTCTAGGGGTATCTCAGGAGAGCAGCACCATCGCTCCGGCAATCCAGAGGACTAGTACCACGCTCAGGATAGCTACAAGCGTAAACATAACCTTTTCGAATGAATCATCTGGCTTTAGGCTAGCGATAACTGCCATTTTTCCTCCTTTATTGCCAGGCCCAGCAGTCACATGGTCCGCACATGCACTTGCAATGGGGCCTGCAAGTACAGTCTTTAGTACCACTAACGCAGCACTGTTTTACTGCACTGCCAATTGCTGAATAGCTTTCCATCTAAATTCCGCTTTCATCATAGTTAATACTCATGCCTTCAATGATGTTGAAGTCCATAGTGTCCCAGTCAATTTCCAGAACAACGTTATCGAAGTACTCATACCTGCTAAGCACACAACTAATGGTATGATACTGACCTTCCTTGTCACCGCCGATTACTAGGTCTGAAGCCTTAAGCAGACCTGTACCACCCATGATAGTTGAAGCTTCAATACCGTGCTTGGCATGATACTGTTTCTCCTGCACCTGAGCAGAGGTTACGATAACGATACCCTCTTGCAATGCCAGGGTCTTCAACTCAGCCGCGACATTTTCATTAGCTTCCCAGTTCTGAGTTAGCTTCTTAGTCTCGCGGTCTAGCATGAAGTTGAAGCCGTCAATGTACACAACATGAGGACGATACAGCCTGATTTCAGTCAGGATGTCGTCCACTGTGATCATTGATTTCTTCTTAGATATGTAGAAGTTTACATCAGTATCTTCTGACATTCTCTGGTGAAATTTACGTACCTTATCCTTGTCATGGTCCTTCAGATGACCTCTGCGGAATCTTGACGGGCTAACGTGGGCACCAAGAGAATAAAGTCTCTGCCTTAGTAGTTCAACGTCCATCTCAACTGAGAAGAACAGAACGTCGTAGCCTTCTTCCCATGCCTTAAGGGCTGAGTTTAGCATCAGAGTAGTCTTACCTGACTTCTGCCTTCCAAGCATAGTAATTAGCTGACCGGGCTGAAAACCAAAAAACGCCTCGTCAACGGGGTAAAGTCCCATAGGAACGCCAGGTGTTATTTCCTTGGAGATAAACTCTTCAAGGTCAAACTCAACATCACCAAGGTTATCTGCTCTGTCTGCCTTAACTCTCAGCGCTGTTCCTATACGCATGGACTCAGCCTGAAGATAGGCTACTGCACGCTCAACGTTACCGCTGTCATGCAGGTCAATCGCCTTGCCGATAATCTCGGACATCAGGTAGCTGTTTACTTTTTCAAGAGCTAGGTCTATAATTTCCTCAATACTAGATGAGCTAGTATCGAGCGGATAAATCTCTTCGGGGAAATGTTCTCGGAATATTTCAATGCTAGGAGTAGTATGATGTTTACCCCAGTGATTCAGAATCCAAGAGTAAGCTTGCCTGTCGATATCTGCAAAGATAACTTCAGACCCGGTTCCCGTTCCTCTCAGCCAGGTACTAGTAAACCCAGTATCAATAACGGGTATTACATTACCTCCTGTAAGAATCTTACTAACTAATACTCGACCTACGTTCACTCTTGAACCTCTCCATAATTGCTCTTAATTCATCTTCTGTATACTTCTTGTTAATTATCTCCGAAGCTATGGAATCTTCCTCACTACGACGTGATTCATGCAGGTCAGGATCAGGCTGAGTTACCCTCGTACCTGAGTCAATGAGCAACTGCCTTTCCCTTGTCTCGGATACCCACCTTAGCAGAGAATCGAACACATCAATTCGGCAGAAATCATTGATAGCATATCTGCTGTTGTTAGGGTCACATTCGTGCCACCAGTAGCGGTCGATCATATCTTCTATGATGCCAGGCCAGTGAATGAAATTCACCCTGACATTGGACGCATTGATTCTGTTGCTTAGCTCAGTGTAGATGATTGGCCTTCCGGTTGTGGAAGCACCAACAGATTCCCCTACCTGCTCAAAAAACAAAGTAAGATGCCAGATTTCAGGGTCTAATCCCTCTGGCATCTTATCCCTGTCGTACAGAACGCGGGTACTTTGCTGCCCGCGACCAGTTAATTTACTCGGCTTCCCCATTTTCTTCCTTCACTGGATTTACTGGGCACTTGACTACGTTGACATAATTCTGAATAGTTACAGGATAACCATACACTTCAATAGCTATTGCAACATCAGTCATTGTTGACGCCTTGGTGACGTACTTAAATACACTGCTTTCGGCACTAACATATCTTACGACACCGAATTCCTGAAGTCTATCTTCGTAAGTATAGAACTTACCTGTTGGCGTGTGCAGGTATCCCAACGTATCAGGAATCCTGGCACCAGTTCTGCGGTCGATATAAATAGTTCTAGTCACTCTCACCAGAGACATTTCCTTGCCCTTGAGAGTCAGAGGGTATACAGTAGTTCCGCAAGCAGTAAACCTGACTACCTCTCCGAACTTTATACGACCTGCTGGTGACCACATTACAACATCTCCTGGCCCGTACTTCTCACCGAAAATGTCAGTCTTCTCACTTACTAATGTTTTCATTCTTCCTCCTTAGATTCAATCCGCTCTAGCACAAACTCTAGTCCGTGTTTCCATCCTGATTTATACATGAACAACGGGGTGTTACCACTATCCCAGCTTTCATCCGCTTCAGCGTACATTATTTCAATAGCTACTCGAAGTGCTTCCTTAAGTTTTTCTTCTGTCATTGTCAGCCCCTGCCAATCTGATTAGGCGAAGTTAAATATACCCCTCTCTTACCGAACGTTAAGACGTGGGCAGGATCAGGGTCGTATATGCACGCTATGTCATTGATGTAAGCTAGCGCTCTCGCTAGCTCGTTAGGAGAAGACTCCCAGACAGACCGCACAGGTATATTTATTTTGTCTAGCTCGTCAGCTATAGCCATCGCAAATCCGGCGTACTCATCTGACTTTATCCATGTGCAGACTTCTATGTTCACGCCCATAGTCCTTACGACTCTCTCTATCTGACCAAGAACGTGGGGGTTCCACTCCCAGAAATTAATAGCCTCCCAGTATCTCTTGCGCTTCATGGCCTTATCAAAGTCAGAGGCATTCACTAATGGGAGAGTAGCAATTCCGCCCTCAAATACAACTACGTGTCTAGGTGCTACTGAGTTGCTTAGATCGCCTTTCTGCATCTTCTTCCCTCTCGTACTCATCGTACATCTCTTTGACCACTTGCAAAAGCCCGGCTAGAAACATCCCGGTCCTGGCTGTGTTGTCATTACCAAGCGTGCCTTCGGGCCAGTTGACGTTTTCCTCTACATGTTCCCAGCCGTCTAGGTACTGACGGGTGTATTTAATAATTTGTGCAGCATCCACTTGACAACCTCCTGTTACGTGTGTTACTATAAAGGTGTACAAAGTTCTCCCTCCTAACTTTGTACAATAGGAGGGGGACCGTCGAGTTGAGTAGTCCTCCGGTCCCCTCTCCGCTTTTAATCTCCTGGTCCTCTTATCTTCATGAACTTCCCAAGGAATATACCTATCGGGATTGATATGAATAACCACACCGCCAGGAATATTAACACACTCCAAATCATTCCGTCACTTCCTCTGCTGACAACCACACCACTTTCTCACCCGGCTTTGGCTGTCGCCTTGGTGCTGTTTTTGCGATGCCGTCTTTACCCATGATGCATCTGACCTTATCCATCTTACTGATGGTGTCATCATCTTCACCGGCTACAGACGCTACAATATGTTCTTTTCTATGAGCCACTTCAGGGGTATGGTATCTCTCTTCGTGCGCCCTAATGTATCCTGCCACAATTTCCTCTAGTTCTTTCGCTGAGTATAGAGGCTCAGCTTTCTTCATCATCTGAATTAACGGATCTTGCTCTGATGGCAGGCTCGTTCTAGCCTTTTCAATACCCTGAGCATTCCATTCCGCTGATCTTTTCTCGGCATCTTCTTCAGAGTAATGAGGTTCAGGACAATCATCATAACAAGCCTCATAAGGCTTATGAAGATGAACATTCCCTGTACGGTCCTCAGAGCCATTCTGCGGGGCGAAGATCTCTAGGCTACCTCTACCCCCTAGACCGTCTGAAATCTCGTGAGCGTGGCTCACAGGCTCGCGTAGGGCCACTTCTAAGTCGATGCCCTGCTGGACTATGTACATGGCTCTTGTCAGGTCTGCTACTTCAATGTTATTGTCCCAGGCTTCACGAATAATCTCCGTGTTACCCTCAACCCCAAGCACGATCAGCGATAGAGAATCAGCCTTATCCTTGTAGGAAAGAAGATTTTCAATCACGTTTGAGTCGTACTTTATACGAGAGTACTCCTGGTTAACATCGTCACACCATGACTGAACTGCTCGCAGGCCAGCATTTTTATGTAGCTCGCCCTCATGGATTAGCAAGAAGCATTCCTCTGGCAGATACCAGTTTAGAACGGCGTCCATATCATCGAAACTAGCAAGGCCATACCCTGCTACTGCCGCCACCATTTCAAATCTTGTTTCCATGTTACCTCCTGACGGGTCGCCCCTGTCTGCGGCTAGTCTGTCCACCCTATCATATCCCGCGCCGTCTGTCTAGAGGCTCGGGACTCTTTTTTCCAACCCTGATTTCTTGCGGGTAGTAGCTCTGTAAGTCGGTACGTTTGGCTTGGGCGCTGGCAGTTTCCACGGTCTTATGGACTCAGGATCAATACCGTATCTGAATAGCAAAGCACAGCCTCCTGTAGCTGCAAGGGCCATGACTATAGACGGGCTGTTCATCAGGTACGTACCTGCATATGCCAGCAGTAGTACTACGAACGTGGACAACCTGACGGAGATTTCAAACCAGACTACTGACTTGAGAATCTGCCAGGCTATCAGCGTAGCAAAGGATAGAATTACAAATTGTGCTATCAATTAAGCTCCTAAGATTGTGTATAAGGCACACTGAATACGGGTGTTGAGTACGAGATTCCAAGCGGGGTATGCTTAGCCAGTACATTCGTTACTGCCTGCTGCTTCACGTAGTACTGATCGTAGTAGTACGAACGAGACAGGTTCGCTGTTCCTTCCCAGAATGCGTTAGCTCCGAACCCTCCGTCAAAGTATGTAAGTGCTTCTGCACCCAGTTCTACCATCACGCCGTCAACCCAGATATGAGTATTGTACACAATATCGCCGCCGGGAACAAAGGTTAGTACCAGAGTGTGAGAAGGTGCTGTTGCAACAAACTGGAAAGTAGGACGGAACCATACACCTGTTGTCAGGTCTGATCCTGTTAGCGTAACACCACCATAAGGAACCAGTCCGTACATACCAGAACCGTAGGGAGAACCTGAGCTAGAAGCTGAGGATGAACCACTTCCGCAAGCCAGCGAAATATTTGCAATGCCGGGACCAGCTTGCACGTAAGCGCTAACGGTGTAGGTGTTTCCTACAATCAGATTAGATATTACAGTCTGGCATCCATCTCCTGAAGCCGTAATAGTAATCTTCATACTCTGATTACTACCTGAAGCTACATCGTCATATGTCAGGATAGTACCCAGCGAAACAGTTGCGTCTGTGGTTAGAGTGGCAGCACCATTCGCTGTCCAGTTAGCTGTGCTTGTCTCGAAGCTAGGGTTGGTGCAGAAATTTAGCCTGTCTGGCTTAACAATAGTGTTAAGCTGCCTTGGCAGCGTGTATGTAACTGGTGTAGATGAAGACATTGGCAGAAGTTCTACCTGTACATCCGCAATATTCTGAGAACCAGAGGCGGGAACGTTAGTAAACTGGAAACCTGCTGCCATGTAAGCAGCGCGACTCCACAGCTTAGCTCCACCTGAAACATAGTAATCAAGTGGCGGATAGAACGTTCCCCACACCCTAGTATACGCGCCAGAAGTACCTGATGTAGTTCCCGCATTGTTCAAGTTAACATATGTCTGGGCAGGATCAGTGTCAGTAAGCTGAAAGATACTGAAGTCATCAAATACGGCTACTGGGTTGGCTGAACCGACAGCAACTCGGTTACCTAGTGCCTTTGATATTCCTCCGATAGCACCAGTTGAACTGGTTGCTCCCTGCTGAAGTACGTTAACTATATTGCCGGTTGCGATGGAGTTTCCTACACCATCAGCACCATATTCATTTGGCTGTACAGATATAGATGGTGTTGTGTTTGTCCAGCTACAACCAGGCTGGTCACCATCACAATATGGATGAGCAGGAGAGCTAGCCTCTACTTGAATGCCGCTAATCCAGAACGTTGCTGCTTGTACTGATGAGGTTGTTACAGTAAGATAAAGCTTCTGACCGGGAGAGCAAGAGATGTTGTTAATAACAACTCTCTGCCAGGAGTTATTAACCAGGGTGACAGGCGTGCTACCTTGAACTACCGCACCGGGATTTGTAACAGCAGTGACCTGTACACTACCGGCACCCTGAATGTACAAGCTAACGCTTGACACAGAGTTAGTAGGTATCACACCACCAGCAGTGATAACACCTTCACCAGCATGGGAACCAGGAGTTGTAACTCTCAGCGATTGTGCAGCACCAAATAGTTTCTTGGAAGTATCAAGAACCAGAACACCATTAAGTATGCTTGAGTAACCCTGAAGCCCAAGCTGGAAAGACGGGTTAGGGCAATAGTTAGTTGTGTAATTGCTCATGTATTCTCAACGATCATGCCGTGGTAGGTTGCTGTCTGGTTAAAGGAACTTGTAGTGGATAGAACTGAGACACCATTCTTGAGTACCACAATGGAGGTTCCATTAAGCTGAATAACCATTCTATCTCCTGCTGCGAAAGCGGATGAGAAGGTTCCGAGAGTTGTCCATACGCCACCATTATTTGTCCTTAGTGTTGTCCAGTCTGCCCTGATGTAGTGAGTATCATTCATCCAGCGGCAGATAATTCCCTGTGATTGTCCTGCTTGTGGTCCTGTTACAAACGTAACGCCAACTTGTGTGTTAGCTGTTGAGTTTATAAGAGCATAAGTTCTCTGGCCTAGAGTCTGAGGATAAACGCTTCCATTATTGACTGGGGAAATCTGGAATGTGCCTGCCTGCTGTGACCAAGTGTAGGTTCCGTCATCTGTTGTACGACCAGAGATAGTACCGTTAACGTTCGTAGTAAAGGAATCAAATGCCAGGTTTGCGGGAGCAGCTACGACACCAGGAGTAGCTGTCCTGGCGAAAATCCTGGTGATGAAGTTACCTTGTGAGTCATACCATTCAACGAAAGGTGTAACACCTATGGCTGTTGAACCTGTGCAGTACGCACTGATGCAAATTCTGTATCTTGGATCGAAGCTTAATGGTGCCCAGTCGGTTGTTGCTACACCTATTGTAGAGTAAGGCGGTATCTCATTCAGTGATTGTCTCAGAGCTATGAACGGCTGATTGTTGTACGTAACTATCTGGTTTGTGTCAACCCATGAAGCTGATGTCCACTGCTGATACGGTGATGAGTAAGGTACAGGAATACCATCTCCAACTACCTGATCTTTATTCGGAGCGAAAGTTGTTGTGGTTGTCAGCAAGTCAGCAGTTGTTCTGGCGATTGATCTTAGCCACACATTCTGCGCTGATCCGTTGTTAATAGCCTGCAAGCTGTTGTAGTTAAACATCGAACCAGAGGTAGGATTGGCTACTCCGATAGTCTCATAGATAGAGTTGGCCGCAGCAGCGCCATTAGTAGCAGATGGATACAAGACATCCCAGGTATTAGGATTTCCAGTCAGGGGATTAAGAAGGACTGTGTTGTCATTGACACCTAGAACCGCTTGCCACCAAGTATTGCTACCAGATGTACCAGTAGGGGCGTTACCAATATTTCCTGAAGCCTGAATGCACTTGTACCAGTAGTTGCCATACATAACACGTTCGTTGAGAGCGTAGTTAATGTAGGCTGACCAGACAGGATAAACAGGGTCGATGAATGCTGACTGATCGTTATTTAGCATGAAGTTAGCTGCTATCTGAAGATCAATATTCCATCCTGTCAGAGCGGAAACTTCTGTCTGTATTCCGTCGTGCGTACCTCTGTACTGGTTGACTGTAGCGTTGTACTGAATGGCCTTACGCAAGGTGTACGGGTGTATATCAGGATTGATATTCAATCCCATCTGCTGACCGAGATTGTAAAGCTGACTCTGAGGAATTTTCCAGGGATCGTTGACATCAAGATAGGTGTTGTACTGTGTCTTGATAAGGTCCATTCCCCAGCCGAATACCTGCATGAACTGACTCAGCGCCGTGTTGGTCACATTGTTCTGAGTTAGAACGTCACCCGAACCTGTAGTGCTGATGTAATACTCAGGGATCAGGTCGTACATAGTCTGGTAGGAATCGAAGTTCTTAATCGCCAGGCAAGCTGTCCATCCTGATCTAACCCATGTGTATGTTGACAGGTTGGTAGCAACATATATGGCGTAGTAATAATACGTACCAGGAACTACTGATGCGTCTTTGTACTGAGAGCCGGGGTAGCTCAGAGAATCAATAAGAATTTCGCCGTCGTCTTGGTCAACAGGATAACCGTAGAGATTACGAACTAACCTATAGGCTTGAATCGTACCCACAGGTTGTGTCCATGACAGAGAGATTGTGCTGTAGTCAGTTGCTATAGCAGCAAAAGGATCAACTCTGTACGCAGGAGGAAAGTCGTAACCGTATACGTCTGTGCCGTACTTGGTAATTCCGTAAACAGCCATTGTTATCCTGAAGTAAAGGTTCCGCTTACTTTGCGGAGCATACTAGCTTTCATTGTAAGATTAGTAACCACATGAGCGGCATTAGAAGTACCGTTCTCGGACAGGCCGCTGAATCTGTCACCAGCATGTGCTAGTCCTTGCCACGTAATAGCGGTAGAAATAGACCTAGCCCCAAACTGCTGCCATCTGCCGGGAAGTCCAGCAGTTGTGTTGTTGCCGGGGAATTCCCAGTTGATAAGATCATCAGCGATGATGTTACTTGTTCCGTTTAGGCATAGACTGAAGTGGCTGTAACCGTCTTCCCAGCCAGACCATGTTTGGGTAGCTGTGATTAGCCACCATCCATTAGCCGGGATAGTTATGTCAACGCCGTTAAACATATTGAATGGGTCGTAGCTCAGGTTGTACGTGTTAAGCTGACCAACTGTGTTATTAGGCAGAGTAATCTTTGGATTAGTCAAAGAGCACACAATCATCTGACTGTTGTTCATCGCGTCAGTGATACGAGAACTAACTGTGGCATAAGTAATCGCGTTACCGTAAGGAGGATGAGGCTCAATTTCTGGTGTTGTTCCTAGCGTTCCCTCAATCGAGATAATCTCAGAGGCTAGGGAGTTAGAGTCATTAGCAAAGTCTATGCTAACCTGATCTACTCTGTCCGTCCAGGTAAAAATACCATTAGGATAAATTGACTGAACTGCTGTCATTATAGGATACCTCCCGAAGCGGTAATATACATTGTACCAGCCACCGGGATTTCGGACTGGCGGAACTGAATAGGATTAGTGTTAGTCTGTGTAATATCTTCTCTGGTCATAACATTAACTACAGCATAAGCAACACCAGGCACACTCATAATTGTACTGTACACAGACGACACCTGAAGAAGCTGGCCGAACTGAGAGTTTGGCGGTGACAGTAGAGACTGCAAGGCTGTCGTTACGTTGGCTACGACTACACCCTGGTTGTAGTTTGTCATAACCTGTAGCTGTACGTGATTTCCAGAGGAACCAATGTCTACTGGTATAAGTGCTGGTGTTCCGATAGTCACTGTTGTACCAGCCAGAGTCCTGTTGTTTGCAAAATAGGATAGTATATTATTCTGCAATCCAGAGCTAGCAGCTTGGTAGTTAGGACCAAGGACATACAGAGTAACGCTAGTAGCGTGATTAGCTATAGCATTAGCTACTAGAACACCGGGAACTTGCAGGGACAAGTTAGCGTAGTCTGCCAGGGAAACCGCTCTTTGCTGAGTTGTGTAAGCTAGTGGTGCGTTAGCCCTGATCTGGTCGTTAGTCTCAGGATCAGAACCACCTGTCATAGCTGATGACTGATAGAGAGAGCTTCCTGCTGACTGGAATGGCACTACTATTCCGGCAATAGGATTAACAATAGCACCAACTAGACCCGCTCCCTGATTTCCCAGGGAACCCACACCTACTGTGTACGTAGCTGTGATAGTTAGTCCGATACCAGGGATGGCACCATTAATATTGTCGCCGAATTGCACGCTAGTAATGTTGTTCTGGTCAACGGATACTGAGAACACCTGTGCGTCAGCATCAGAGTCTACTAGGAACGTTACCTGATTCCATTTAATAGGGCTTTGAGCGCTTGATACATATACAGTAACAGTACCATCTTCGACACCAGCTTGCGGGATTTCGAATTCCTGGCCTGCTGTTCCATCTGACACTCCCAAAATTACTGAAGTATAAGTTAGTCCCTGTGAAAGATTGGCTGAAGCGGTGCTATTAGCTGGCACAGTTACGTTAGATGTTATCTGATAGATGATAGGAGCATCAGCAGCAGTAAGGAAGCTAGTAGCTATCTGAGTGCCAGCGGGTACTGTGATTGGATTAGCTGTTGTATTCTGAAGAGTAACCGTACCTGTAGCTGGTGAACCGTTTGTAGGCACGTATCCTAGAAGCTGAGCGATATTCAGAATGCTGAGTCTCTGAGTAGCTGTTGGTAGATACGCTTCCTGAGTTAGCCTGTCACCGTAGAAGGATAGAATGTCTCCCATGTAGGCGAATAGCTCAACTAGCATCACGCCGAAATCGCCCTCTGAAGATGTGTCCCACTCGGGCATGATCACAGCGGCATAATTCAGCATTGATGTAACGAATGCCTGCCAGTCTTTAGATGTGTAGTCTACAGCCGTAGGAGCTTGAAGGGCTGAGTAAGTTGGAGTTGTCATTAGTTATTTACCACTGTTCCTCCTACAAGGACTGTTGCTGTCAGTGTAGGATTAAATGCTGGGTCGTTAGAGGTTGTGAATTCCACAGTCACGTCATCAATACCTGTTGATACATCGTTGGTTACCGGTTTTACTGACAGAAGATTGATGGACGGTTCCCATCTCTGGAAAGCCTGATTAATCTCGTTTGTTAGTTTAGCATTGGTAGCAGCTAGATCAGGGGCGAATAGATAAGCCGTAAGACCTACTCCGTAATCAGGGACCATCACTCTAGCCCCAGGATTCGTAGAGATAAGCGCTCGTACTCTTTGCAGAGCTATCTGATTAGGGTCTGTCACTGTAGCTACAGTACCCTGTGTTGTTAGCGCGAAAGGAATCGCAAAGTTAGTTGCCATTTTATCCTGGTTCCACTAGTAGCCAAGCGACTGTTGATGTTTCTGTGTTAGACGTTGACGTAAAGGTAATAGATGTACCGGGTACTCTGGTTACAGAGATGAATCCCTGAGTACCACCAGGAGTCTGCACCGAGTAGAAAATCCTGGTGTTAGCTGTTACAGACGTGTTGGTTGTTGTCACAGTACCAGCTACTAAGTTGTTGTGACCCATCCTGGCATTAGTACCCTCAGCTACTCTAAGACCATTTCCTGTTGTAGCAATGTCTAGATCGGCAGAAGTAAGCTGCAAAATATTTGCGGCCTGCCTGTTCATTACAACATCAAAAGTTCCGCTTCCGGTTCCCCATGACATAGTACCGTCTGAATCTATTCGCAGACGGTTACTTGTGTCACCTGTTTGCTGTACGCCAATAGCATGTTCACCAGCATTAAGTGTCTCAACTCTCAGCGCCGAATCTGTTGGTGATGCTGTTCTGTTGATTACACGAACAATCTGCCCAAGAGAAGATGGTTGCTGGAAGATCGCCTTAGTGAATGGTGTTGCTGTTCCAGACCTAGCTACAAGCGTGCAAGGTGCAATAGCTCCGTTGTCCTGAATGTTAGCCGTAACAGGAGTAAGAAGAGAACCGCCGAGAATAAATGGGTTAGAAACACCAGATGCATACACAACATTATAGCCGTTGGACTCTAAGTAAGGTGCCAAAATCACCGTAGCGTGAGCAGAAGCACCTAGAGAAATACCAGTACCGGCAGCGTGTTCAACGTCTACTCTGTCTAGCAACGTTGTGTTGGCATTAACATAGATGCCAATTTGTGACGTGTCAGAACCAGAGGGAAGTAGCCTGCAATTCCTGATGACATTAGAGTTGGCTACGTTATCTATACGGATACACATACCGTTAGTGCCGTCACAGTTGATTCTGCAATCCTCAACAACGTTATAGTATGTAGTAGCGGCATTCATACTGATACCGATGTTAGGGTTATTAGTAGAACCGTCAATCAGCAAGCGGGAAATCTTACTGTCGTGCCAGTAGGTTGCTTCTACTGCTGTACCTGCTGATGTACCGCTAGTCTGCGTGATACGCAAGTCTTGAAGGACAACGTATCTGTTTGTTGTGTCAGCCTGACCGATGCATGGGCTAACAGACGTACCATCGAACCGTAGCTGAGTACCCCAACCATCACCAATAATGGTTGTGTTGTTGTTAGCAACGTTAAGGGAAGTTCCTATTTTGTAAGAGCCTGTCGGGATGTAGATTACTCCGCCAGTACTAATAGCATTAAGGGCCGCTTGAATTGCAGGAGCAGCGTCAGTAGCACCTGTCTTATCAGCAGAGTACGGAGCTAGAGTTACATTTATCCAGTCGGGAGTTTCCTGTACTGTCCAAGACTCGGGCATGTACACAGGCTTATGAATGGAACCGCCAATGAACATGGCAAGCACGTAGCTTCCTACAGCCGGAACTACTGCGTTAGTGTCCATGCCTACAGGTTCAGCCCATGCTGAAATAGCCATACCCATTATCTGAGGAATCTGTAGCTGTACTCTGCCCAATCCTAGAGGGTCTGTGTTGTTGTAAACAACCGCAGAGTACACACCTGACCATATTGTAGCCTTATTGATACCCACAGAGTTAAGCGTCTTGCTCATGCTTGTACTCCATCATATATAACTGTCGCTTGTGTTGCTATCCATGTTTGATTCTGCTGTAGTTTGCAGTCAATAAACTCTGGACTTAAAGATGTTACGTTCTTTAGAATAGGGGAAATTCCCGTTGTATTCTTCATTAGCTCTACTCTGCTGAAGAATCTGTCAGACTGAAAGCTTGTTGACCAGGAAGATTTAAGTACGTGTGTTACAGCACCAACAATCCAGTAGCCTTCTGTGTTAGGTGGCATCTGATTTCCGCTGAGATAGACTACCTTGCCGGGGTAGATAATAGTAGAACCATATAGCTCAGCAGTAGCACTCTGCCACCACTGATTCATACCCTCCCAGGCGGCTACTAAGTACTGAGCTTCAGATAGATTGTCTACTGGCCGATCTGACTTGTACTGTGAGATAGTAGGTGAGTTATTTGTGTTAGCTGTCACCTGAAACACACTACCAGAGTTTTTATCCAACCCAAAGATTGATCTGTAAGCAATAGCAGCACCGGGCAGATTTCCGCCCTCGTTCATGTGGAACTGTCTTACTGTATCCAGCTTAGTGAACAGCTTGTCCATCTTGAAAGACGGGATGGCTTGAACGCTACTGCTTTGCAGAACAACAGACGGGTCAATGAAATATAGTGTTCCCCCCGAAACCCAGAACCTATATCCAACCTTGTCAGCTATCCTGTTAAGGAAGCAAAAGTCGCTCTCATTTGCCTGTACTTCGTATGACAGTACCCAGTTAGTAGAAGTAAGAACACACCTGAAACCGTACTCACCGGCTATTTTCTTGGCGATGTACGTTGGAGTTACAGCACCCCACTGACGGCTCTTGTCTGTATTCATGGGCTTAGACGTACCAAGGCACACATAGGTAATCTGCATAGCCTGAGAGCCAGAGTCAGCGTTAGCATCAACGGTATGATGGTTTACATATCCATACCAAGTCTGAATGTTTGAGGGGCGCATTCCCCAGACAATTCTGATTGGTGCATTGTCAGGCCATAGAGGTAGCCTATGCGTAAGAAGATACTGCCTGTAATACTCAATCCGCAGGAAAAACATGTCGTGCATTCCCCATCCCTGACGTAGCTCTACGTCAAGTGGGGTGTCTGTGACAAGCTGATCGTTAATCCAGATGGAATACACAACAGGGCCAAGAGGTAGAGTCATGCGTTAGGCACCCTTATCTGAGTACCTACAGGCATAGCTGACCAGTCCAGAATTTCTGGATTAGCGTCACCAATTCTCCACCACTGAAGAGGGTCATTGTAGTAAGCGTCTGCTACTAGATCAATTCTATCCTGAGCAGCTACCACATGATAGACATAGCTGAATGTGAAACTCTCCTGCTCGCCAGGAACTATAACCTGTACGTGATTTCCGGCAGCATTTTCTATCGTAACAACGCTGCTGTTCGCGTATCTTGATGTTGACGAAATCATCTGCCGCTCTTATTTCCATTCGAAGTTTGCAAAGAGCCGGGAGGACCAGTGAGATGACCAGTAGGCCCGCCGTTAATGTGAGTACCAGGACTCACACCTGTAGGCCCAATGTTTGCGCTGGTCTGGTTGTACGGTGGCGGTAGTAAATTCATTGTGATATCTACTACGCATCTCATAGGAACCATGTACTGTGTCCAGTGAGTAATCGTCACGTCCCAGCTAGTAATGTATCCATAGTATGTCAAGTTTGTCTGATCGCCAAAATATACATGCATCGGCACAAGCTGAAGAATACCTTGATAGTTGTTAGGGTTAGCGTTTGTAGCAGCACCAGTTGTTGTAGTCGTTGATGTAGATGAAGTACTAGTAGTTGGTGTTGATGTACCAGACTGGGTTGTGTACTGCACCTTCATGCCTGTGAACTGCTGCATCATATAGATATCTGTTAGCACACCATAAACTGCCGGATTAAATGGGTTACCCGACACGCTTTGCTTAGGAGTACCGTCTGTGTTGTACTGCCCCCATAGTTCATAGGTTCTATCATACAGCACAGACCAAGTTACCGTCTGTGAAAGAGGCACCGTAAGGTTAGCTGTGTCACCGGGATTAGGGAAAGCAAGAGTAGCAGCGATACCAGAGTCGAAACCATACGAAGCGTTAATAGAACTTGGGTTATACAAGAAGTTAACCTGCGCTCTTGTTGTGTAACCAGGAATAGGCTTATCCCAGATCATAAAGCCTCTCTTAAGAGGGCCGAACTGACCTTTTCCCTCAAGCGGGAACGCAAGAGTCTTAATCCTCGTATCAAATGGAGGATGTGTAACAGCAGCTACGCCTTTGCTAGAAGCCATTCTTATCTCCTGATCTGATTGCTGCGTACATTATTTCCTGGTCAAGATGCTTAGCTATCTGGTGGGCAATTTCACGACCAGCAGCAGAGGTATCTCCGCTAGCTACGTGGTCAATCTTAACGACAACAGATTCCTTACCAAAAGTTACCTTAACCGCAGGACCAAGACCTGCATGTGGAACAGAATTGTTACCAACAGACCAAGGAGCTTGAGTAGGCTTAGCTGTGTGCCCCTTTAGAAGAGCCATAGTCTTAGCATTACTCATAACCTGACCGTCTCTTGTCACAGCTTCAGGTCCACGATCACCAACGATGCTAACACCATCTCCTAGCTGACCACCAGCACCATACCATCCTACACCACCAGGATGCTGATAATATTGTGCCCAAGCGTGATTAGGGTCGCCATACCTGTTCTTAATATACTCTAGCATGTATATTTCCTGAAGACGCGGATTAGATGTCTTAGGACCATATCCAGCCCAAGTCGAATCTAGGAACTGACCGATACCATACGCTGTAGAAGTTGGGTTCTGTGCGTTGCTGTTGTACCCAGATTCGTGCATAACAAGCGTGTTAAGAGAATTCCATTCAGACCCGCTTCCCCATCCTCTAGCTGCTGCTAGACGTTGCATAAGAACCTTGTTCTGAGCAGGAGTTCCACCAACACCAGGCACCGTACCGAAGCTGCCGTTAGTAGAAGTTGGAGAAGATGAAGAACCTGTGCTTGGAGTACCACTAGAAGTACCGTTAGATGTTGGTCCAGCTAGAGTACCAGCATTTCCTCCACCGCCACCCATAAGAGCGGAAAGTTCACTGAACATAGGTATAAGAGAAGACTCATTAAATCCTAGGCCACCAACAGAACCAGCACCAGTGATGGTATTACCACCAAACGAACTTCCATTAGAACCACCAGACATACCTGATGTAACGTTACCCCAGTTACCAGGAAGATTACCTCCAACAGCGCCACTTACTATACCACCAGGCGCACCAAGGGACTTTAGAAGCTGGTTAAAGTTAACACCATAAGCTGTTGCGTTGCTGCCGTTATACTGATGACGACCTAAAGCCCAGCCACTACCAGGAGGTTCAGCCCAGCCTGTTTCAATGCCACCAAATCCCATGTTACCAATGACAGTATTAGAGTTAACTCTCTGCCCGATTTTCACAGTAGGCTTCACATTTTCGGCAAGATAAACATATTTACCCGCATCTGGTCCACCAGATAGCTGATAAGAAATGAATCCACCACCAGGCCAACCACTGTTGTAAAGATTCTTAACAACACCAGGACCAATAGCATATACGGGACCGGAACCTGCGTAGTCAACTCCCATGTCAACTCGCTCTGGTGTAAGTCCGCTAACGCTTCTGAATGGGTTAGCGTAATTGCTTCCAACCGCACCACCAGCAGTTCCAGAACCAGCGTGAAGAACACCACCACTAATTCCGCTCTTAGAACCAGGAGGACTGTACATAGCATTAAGAGCGGAAATTCTTCCTGGTCCTATAGCCATTGTAGCGCCAGGTGTAAGTACTGACTCACCCTTGGAAAGCATAGCAGGAACATTATCTACACCAGGACCATATCCAGGTACGATTCCTCCTGATGCATAGCCATTGGGAACCATGATGCTGTAGGCACCCTTACCAGCAGCGCGCATTTCCATATGGTACTGGGTATTCTTATTTGCGTGGAAGCCAGGAGGATTCCACTTAGGAATGCTGGCGTTTCTATTGCCAAAATAAATAGCAGCAGCTAGAGCGGCAATAGGAAGTCCAACAGCAGCGGCACCACCTAGAGATAGACCACCGCCAGCCGCAGCAGCGCCACCAGCGGCAGAACCACCGGCAGCAGCGGCAGAACCACCACCGAATAGGCTACTAAGACCACTTAGCATTCCACCACCGCCAAGAGCAGTTCCTCCAAGTCTCATAGCCATAGACGCGAGTCCTAGACCTCCACCCAATCCTAGAAGACCAGAAGTATTAGTACCGCTCATAATGCCACCGAATCCACCAGCAAATCCAGTGATGCCGTTAAGGTGGAGTGTTGTCATAATAGCGCTAAGAGCGTTATTGAACTGGGACAGCATGGTTGTAGCATCCTGCAAGCCTCTTGCGAAACCACTAGCTACGTTGGCGTCTCTAGCTGTAAGAATAGACTGGTTATTCTTCATGCTCTGCACGCTGTTGTTAGCTGTTTTAATGCCGTAAGACGCAAGCTGTGACTGTGCTGATCTAGCTGAGGCTAAACTTCCGTTGTTGGCTCTGTTAATAAGAGCGTCAGCCTGTGCTGGTGTAAGTCCAGCATTGAACAGCGTGTTGTACTCTCTAAGAATAGGAGTCATCTGCTGAGCATTCAGACCAGCAGCAGGAAGGTTGATAGTTGAAAGCCTTCCGTTCTCTGCTAGTCCCTGGTTTAGTGTATATGGATTAACTTTCCCGGTGCCATACCACCTTTGCAGCATACCCTGAATAACAGCACCAGTTCCGTTAGCTCCCGGCCTGAATGCTGTTCTAGGAGTAACACCATAACCCATAGCATACATGTTCATGCTTGTATTTGCGCTATAAAATTGCTGTGCAAATGCGGCAGACTGAGCCATGCTAGAGAGCGGATTAGCGCTGTTCATAGCAGCGGCAGCACCATAAGCGGCACGGTATTGCGGGCTGTTAGTGTACATTCCTCCCGCGTACTGAAGCATCTGAGTACCTTGGGCGGCATCCATGACACTACTTGCCATGAAATTAATACCTTTACCCTGGTATCCAAAGGCTTGCTTGTACTGAGCAGTGAAGTTATTGGATGTCTGGCCTAGCGCTGTTGCTGTTGTTGTAGCAAACGAGTTAATAGCAAGCTGACCAGGAAGCTGACCCTGACCATACGCCGCAAAAGATGACGCAACAGCAGCAGTGTAGGCGACGAATTTTCCACCGGCTCCGAAAGGTCTAGCTGGTGCTACGTTAGATGTACCTCCACCACCGCCACCAAATGATGACGCCATTCCTCCATTAGCTGCTGTACCTGCGGGCGCACCTGTAGTACCGCCAACTCCGCTAAAATTAATGCGGCCGATAGCGGTATTAAGGTTGTTAACTGCGCTGGTAAGACTATCAATGGACGATTGCAATACGTTAGTACCCATGAGAGTACCACCGGCAGGATCAGCTACCGGCCATCCGCCATCTCCTGTTGGTGTTGTCACACTGACCTAACTTTCGCTTCTGATCTTTTGAACCAATGCTTACGTTCACGCACGGTTAGGGACTTAATATCTTTAACTGTCCAAGCCGGGAAAACTTCGACAATCGTTTCTATCTCTCTGTAAAGCAGAGGATAATTCAAGCCTTTAGAGCCATCCGAAGTCGAGAAACAAATTACCGATGCCAACGACAACGGTTACTTCCTCCCCGCAAGCCTCACAAGTGTAGTGAATGTCGTCGTACTTAGGACCAGGCTGACGATTCCTTAGTTCTCTTAGAATCTTGTGCCTGTCGGGTACTGACATGTTTCTTACGATAGAAGGATATCCGGCTACGTTCTGCTCCATGCCTGATGGCTGAGTAATCTTCATAACGCAGCGAGATAGAAGGATGGTTTCTCTCTGAGCCTGAGTGATTTCCTTGTTCTCATATATAGCGGTGTGATCTTCACCAGTTGCTAGTCTTACTCTGGCTACTCCACCTTTTCTTAGAGATACGTCAAAGCTAATCTCTTCAAGCGGATTACTTAGGGAGACACTTGGGATGTCATCAAGTTCCATAGTCAGAGTAGCTACATTTCCGCAAGAAGAACAGCGCCAGTCGGGTACTTCTACTTCTTCACCATAAGTAGCTCTTCTGATGCCCAGAATTAGCTGCTCTCTGTCTCCTACTAGCAAGTCTTTTAGATGTGCTTCTGTCTGGTGTTCTGGTAGGTCACCAATCTGCACAACACCACACTTAAGAAGACGATCAATGAAGTGGTAAGGGTTCAATGACTGACTAGCTCTTGCTAGAGCCTCTTCATCTTCTCCTGTTAGCTCTTTTACAACGGCGGTCCTATGAACTTTACCGCCTTTAACCAAGCCACCCGGAAGATGTACTAAATCATCTTCCGGTGGCTCGATAATAGGAATATCTGCGCGAGTAGTTTCAGCTAGAAGAGCAGCTATTTCTGCGTTCGCTCTCTCTGGATTCTCTGCTGGGTTAATCCAGTCAGCATCAGGTAATTTTACAACTTTAGATGTTCGTGTTGTAGCCATTTATTTTCCTTATCAATTAAGCAGATGCGCCAGAAGGCTTACCTGCGTCAACGTTTCCGATCTTTGTAGCGAGTGAGTAGTCAAAACCTTCGTGAGCTAGAACTAGCTGGCTAATAAATAGCTGGTTAGCTCCCGCGTCTAGGTCAGACCAAGCCACGCTTGTAGGCCACGCATTGTACACGCGGAACCATGCCTTAATAGGCACAGTTGCGGTTGTAACAGGGTGGTCTAGAATCTGAATGTCAAGTGTTCTTCTGAAATCTGTGCCTGCTGCTGTAGTACCAGCACCCTGCATAACTGTGAACAACTGACTCATCCAGTTAATGTCTTCTGTGTGTCCAACTGCCACTCCACGCGATAGGGTAATCGGTGAAAAGTCTGCCTGTCCTGGCATCTTCTGAGTTGTGGTGTTGTACCCACCTTCACGATACGCAATAACGTCAACCGTAATATTAAGACCAGATACACTCATGAAACCAAGAGATACAGTCCTACCTGACGGCGGATTAATGTTTACTACGAACTTAAAGTTACGTAGCGGATCGGTACTTAGATGGGCGATAGATGACTTCTGTGTTACTGGCATTTTCTATCTCCCTTACTGTGCTGAAGTAGTTGTAGATGTGATTGTAGTACCTGTGTTCTGGAACTGGCTGATGTTGATTAGAATGAACTCAGCAGGGTTCAGAAGCGATACAGCAACGTTAACATTAACGATACCGGCAACAGTTGTAGCTGGTGTGTTGTTTGTGGAGTCACACACAACACTGAATGAATTGGCCTGTGTGTTACCACCGAAAACACCAGCCTGAAGCTGCTGATTTAGATAGTTAGTGATCACGTAAATGATCTGGTCCCACAAGGTCTGGTCGTTAGGCTCAAATAGAGCGAACTGTAGAAGCTGAGAGAAATCATGCTCTAGCTGGATTAGCTCACGACGTACTGAGATGTAACGGTCTGGATAGCTCTGCTGAAGAGTACGACCACCCATGATTGCCGGGTAATAACCAGGAACGAATCTAATTGGATTGATGTTGTATGCTTCAAGGTTTGTCAGGTCTGCTGCTGTGAACTGAGCCTCTAGGTTGATAAGGTTAACCTGACCATATTCAACACCGGCAGGAGTCTGCTGAGGACCAACCTGATTATCTGTTCTGTTCCATACACCAAGAACTGAACCGCCAGGTGGTAGCCAGATTGTAGCGTTAGCAACGGAAGAACCTGGGTTCTGTACCTGAATCCACGGCGCGTAAATTGTCGCGTAAGTAGATGGGGTAATTGCAGAACCACCTGTAACTAGGTTGACATAGTTCTGTACAACCGTAGCGCTTGTTGTCGGGAATGACGGTGCAGGTCCATCAATAACCATCATAACGTCGCCACGTCCTGCTGCCCAAGCCAGGATAGGGTTAATGGTTGTACTTGCGTAAACGCCAGGAAGATTCAGGTTAATGATTACGCCCTGAAGTGAGTCTAGCTGAGTAGGTACAACGCTTGAAAGGTTCGGAGCAGTTACACCATCGCTACCACCTGATAGAAGAGTGGGAGAGATAAGCGCCGGGTCGTAAACTCCTAGTGTGTAAGCACCAGGAAGAGTTACGTTAAGCGTTACATAGTTTGAGCCGGAAACTGGTGAGTTAACAACCGCAGATACGTTCCTCTGATCAGCAGGGTTAATGCTAAGGTCTAGGAAGTTTTCTACTACGTTAGATGCAGCAGTTCCACCCGAGTAAACTACGAAGTTAAAGCGGCCTGTGTTACCTGCTGTTGTGATGGAAATATAAATTGTGTTTCCCCACGCACCAGGAGACTTAGCTGTAACTGTCATAACGTTATCGGCAGGAGTGTTTACGTCCTGAAGAGTTAGAGAAGCGGAGACTGCATCTGTGTTTGGAACACGAAGAATGTAGCAGCCGGTTCCGCCGTTGTTGAAATACTGGTATACAGCGTATGGTAGAAGGTTACCATTAGCTGTTGCAAAACCACCGAATAGCTGTGCGTACTGATTCCATGACTGCACGAAAGTAGGTACTGTTGGACCCTGGTTGTATGCCGCAGCGAATGTAGCTACTGCTAGACCGGGAACATTATTGATGTTGCTATTCAGCGGCGCTAGAGTTTCCCCGATAAAAATACCTGGGTACTCGTAAGGTACTGACATGATTACTCCTATAGTTATAGGCTAGCAGTGTTCCAGCTAATAGCAGGTGAGCCTACACTTAGCAGTGCCTTAACTTCAATAAGATCAGTGATACTCAGGTCTTGTGTGGAGTTGTAGACACTTAAATCTAGGTTAACTCTATTAGCCAAAATTGGCTGAATTACTGATGGAACTAGCTCTGAGAAAACTCTTACTTTATAGTTAACCCAGAACAATCTTTTGCCGTTGTTGTCTTTACCAGTCTGTAGCTCAGGACCACCAAGCAATTGCATGGTTCTTTTGGTTCCATCTTGGGGAATATCTAGGAAGCCGATTCTTGGGTCAAGACGAGAGTATTGCGCTAGAGCAGATACTAACGGGATAGTATGCTCATGCATTAAACGCGCATACACTGTTATCTGGTAGTCAAAGTTATATGGCACAGGAAACCATGAATAATAAGGACTATCAGTTGGATCAAATGTTGTGGTGGCCGCTCCTGTGTCGGCAAACCAAGGGTTGTATCCCTCTGGTGCATAGGGTAGCTTAGCGTAACCACTATGCATTCTTTCTGGGGCAGGATACCATCCATCATGTGAGATAACAATGATGGGAAAGGTCAGGTCAGCCACTTCTGTTTCTGGCAGCCTGAATCTAACCGGAACAGGACGGTTAGATGAATTAGCGTCTGATACTGTAAGACCTTGAAGCTTTAGCTTAAGAGCAGCATCTTCATTTAGAAGCCAGGGCATTACTTCTTGCCCTTCTTGCCGCGCTTATACATCTCGTAAGCAGTTAAAGCTAGCACAATCTTGACAGCATCCCTCCCCGCTTTTGCTTTACTCGCTTGCTTGGTGTCGTAAACACCAGACAGGAAATCTGAAATACGTCCCTGGTCTATCGTTACGCCAGGAGCGTTAGCATATTCGGACATGCGAAACCTCAGAATCTAAGTAGCAAAAAGTAAAGCGCAAAACAAGATGATTTCTCGCTTGGAAATCATAAGAACATTCTATCACACTAGGCGTCTAGGCTTATGAAACCGTGAACAGAAACTCTTGGAGTACCTGTTAGAGCCGAAATGCCGGCGATAGAGAACGTGCCGCTTCCATTCCAGTAAATTCTTGCCTGTGGCGCACTACTAGAAGCATTAGGCAGAGTTATGCTGAGAGTTTGTGGGCTCTTTGAGTAGAATGGAATGCCAACGAAGTTAATAGGCGTACCGTCTGTTATAGTACCCGCACTCAGATCACCGATAACTTCAAGGGTGTTACTATTGACAATTCTGTACTGGAAGTTTGGACCGAAACCGGAATTACTCCAACCTGTAGGACCACTAAGAGTAATTGGCGACCACTCTAGACCCGGATAATCAGCAAATATGCAACCAGCATTTGAGAATGTTGATATGTTAGCAGAAGGAAGAGGGATTCCGTTGTTCGCTGGCATAGTTGTCTCGCAGCCGATAACTGATATGTTAGAGCAAGTAGCACCACCGTAAGTCATATCCATAGCCAGGAAGCTACCCCAGTTAGCGAATGTTGTACTACCTGTCCAGCGGCATCCTACTACAACTACGTTGTTAGTAGTAGCGTTGTTATAGATACCACCAGCAAGACCTGTTGGAGTTGTGTGCGTGTTAGATACGTTAACTCTGATGCTAGGAACTGTAGCCTGTGTAACAGCCGAACCTTTACCAGTTAGATCTAGGTTAGCCAGGTAAGCCTGTGGTACACCATTTAGCTCGATAGCCGGATTATTAAATACGTTGTTGATGATGACATCTTCGATTACTGTCTTACCAGACTGGATAAGGAAGATAGGAGTGCAAGCAGTTGTAAGGTTGCTAGCTCCGATAGCGTCCAGCTTTCCGCCAACAATTTTAACGTTTGTGGATGGAGTATTTGATGTCCCAAATTGCACGTTGCTGATAAGATAAGGCGGTGTTGGAGAACCAGAAATTCTGCTCAGTACAGTTCCCTCAGACATAAGCAGCATTGTATTGCTACCAATAACTAGGTATCCAGCTAGTGAGAATGTACCAGCGCCAAGCCACACAACTCCACCACCAGCGGAACTACATGCTGTAAGGGCTGACTGAATAGCTGCTGTCTGGTCTGCTCCTGTGTTGGGAACAGCACCGTAATTAGCAACAGCATCATATACGTTAGTGAAAGAACCACCTAGAGCATAAACCATTGAGCCTGCAAGGTGTCCGTGGTTGTCCAGCTTAACATATCCATTAGCCGCGTTTACTCCTGTTGTGATTGGAGAAACAAGAGATAGTGAGTAAGCTCTGTCTCCATGAGGATCAGCGGGCACGTTAGCTGCGTGGTTTGCTGCCGCTGAAGCAGCGTTGTTAGCAGTAGTATTAACAGTAAGGATACCAGCATTAAGCTCGTCTCCCCATGCTGTCTGTCCGTCAACTGGCAGTGTAGGAACTGTCATCTGTATTTCACATTTCCTTCGCTCCACTGAGCGAATAATTGGTCGTCTACTAGTTCATCTGGCTTCATCTGTGTTGCGTCCAGACCAACTATAATATCTCTTTGCTGAATTTGCCCTCTAATAGATAGCTGTACTACGCGGAAAATTCGCTGGTCGTAGTACAATCTATCGTTAAGATAATTTCCGGTAAGGATGTCAGCATGGCTCATGCCAACTCCTGTGAACTGATCGAACGCTATGGTTGCTACCAGTGTATCGTTGTAGTAGAAACCTGTGTCAGTGTTCTCGTTCTCGCCTTTAATGTCTTGTACGTGCATACAAGGTACTCTAACAGCAGGCTTATAAATTCTACCCGAACCAATAGCTTCATCGTAAATGGGGTCAAGAATAGTAGATGCCTGATCAAATCTATAGTAGTCTATCCAGTCACCAGAAACATCACGCCATCCCCGCATGGCTTTAAACATACGATCAGTTTCCTGATCGGCTGACCATCTGCCACGCTTCCAGTCCAGTCTTCCCATTAGTCTCCAACCTTCTTAGCCCAAGCTTTTCCTGCTGATGTTTGATTACTAGAGTGGTGGATACCAGGGTCTATTTGCTTAGCTTTTCTCCACATCTCTGAGGCAACACCTTTTCTCTGGTGGTCCGAATCAACAGATACGTCGAAAACCCTACCCTGATCCTCTGGCTTTGACTTTATCTCGTAACTACTTGTTCTCCACATTAAATTGCCTATGTTTTTGCCATCATGTTTAGCTAGCACTGAACTAAACATTGAGCCAGGAATTTCTTCGAATTGGTAAGGACTAAGGTGGTCTGAAGCTGCCATTAGTCCCCAACCGCCTTAACCCATTTCTTACCCTGTGCGGTTCTCTGGCTCGGTGGGGCGTGCTGAATGTTCGGCTCTATCTTCTTAGCTTCTTGCCACATGGCTGTAGCTATTCCCTGACGTGGATGAGATACAGCAACACTAGTAACAGAGTGCATAGGCGCACCTTTGTAGTTAGGATTTGTATTCCAGTATAGGTGACCGACCAATCCATGTTCGGGATGATGAGCTTCTATACTAGCTATTCCACCGGCATTTTCGTAGTGAAACTGAATGTCACTCAGCATATCCTTAGCTGGCATTTATGACACCGCCGACCAGATTCCGTATGTTGTCTTAGTGTTTGAAGAAGTAGTAATGGTTGGCAGAGTAATCTGCGACACACTGTTAGTCGCAAAACGAGAAGCCGCGTTGGAAGTGTTAAGGTTAATAACAGCACCAATGTTAGATGATGAGCTTCTTGATAGAGCAGGAGAACCTGTAGCGTTTACAACCCATCCTATCCAATAGAAACCAGGAGTTACTGAGATACCACCTGTTGCAGTTACAACAACTCCTGAGCCGGTAATAGCTGAGTCGATGCCAATGGGTGAACCTTGTACAACACCGCTAGAGTTGTAGATACCAATGTAGTTCTGGGAAGCTGTAACACCAGTAGCACCAGTGTTAAGGCCCCACAAAATGTTAGAGATGGACACAGACCTGCTGACATAAAAACCTGACAGATAAATAGTACCGCTGGTTAGAGACTGGTTAGCGCTGATACCAACAGGGTCGAACGCCCACGCGATAAGCCCGAAATCTCTAGGAGTGGCGATACCTAGAGAGTGACCTATAACATCAAGTGAGCTATCTGTTGTCAAGATGCCCGCGCCACCGCGATACAAGTCTGTATCTGTAGCAATAGCACCTGAGCCGAAGTTAATCTTTCCTGTGTTGTCTACGTTAACTCTAGGGTACGCATCACCAGATGTACCTGTAGCTACAGAGGTAGCACTTACAGTTGGAAGATACAAGTTAGTCTGTACTGTCCTGGTAGCATCTGACTGACCAGTTGCAAAAATTGTTGTCGAATCAAAATTAACGTGAGAGTTTCCGCCTCCGCTGTGGTAAGCTGCTACGCTTCCGATGAAAGTACAGGCACTAACAGCAACCGATCCTGTAACGTTTGTAAGATTAAGTCCATAGTCAGGTCCAGCAGTAGAAGCTGTGATGTAGTTAGAGCAGCCTGTCATTAGGATGTCAATAGATGTGTTAGCTATGTTGAATCCAATGAACCCAGAACCGCTCGTACCAGACACACCATCGTCTCTTGTTGAGCAACCCACGAATGACAAGGCACCAGCGTTGCCAACGCCAGATATACTAAATCCGTTCTGGCTGTTGTTTTCTGAGTCACAGCCAATGAATGCCCCGTTAGCCTTGTCAGATGAACCCGTCATATAGTAACCGTGGTTGGTGTTCTGCTGGGCCTTGCAACCAACGAGAATGGTGTTGTTCATATTGCCAAGGTGAATACCAGATGCACCATTACCGTCAACGTGAAGAGAGGTTGCATAACCATCAACACAGTATGACCAGTAGATACCATCTAGTGTGTTACCTGACACAGATAGATCACGCATATATCCACCATCAGGATTACCACCCGATGCATAGATATAGATTCCGTATCCGCCGAAGTTTCTTACCTGTAGGCCGATAAGCTGCCAGAACTTTGCACCACCTGTAATATCAATACCGTCAACAGTATTTCCACCAGGGAGATTCGTACCGTCAATAACTAGATTTTCGATAGCACCTGATGGAGTACCAGCAATGAAAGTGAAAACAGATGCACCAGCAAAGGTAGCACTTGGCCTGATGTAAGAGTTAGAGTTAGCCGCTGCACGATAGGACTGGTCGCCTCTTAGAGTAACGCCCTTTGGAATAGTAATCTGAGAGTTAACTGCATACTTACCAGCAGGAACGTATGTAATTCCGCCAAGGGGAGTAGCATTAAGCGCGGCCTGAATAGCTGCTGTTGAGTCTGTAGCTCCTGTTGGATCAGCACCATACTGTGTTACTACATTAACCCAGCTAACACCAGGGAAAACGTTATTAACCCCGGCGAAATTGCTGTTAGTGAAAGTCTTGTTAGTTAGTGTCTGAGTATCGGTTGTGCCAACAACTGTGCCAGCTAAACCGTGAACAGCAGAGGAAGCGCCTAGATGATTCTGCGGCTCCTGAAAATCTCTAGCCGAAACTCCATGATTAACTACAGCACCAGCAGTGTGAGACACAGCAGTAGTACCATCTTGCCCGCGCAAACATGGCAGTGTGTAAGGACCGCCACCAGTAGGAGGACCAGTTACAGTGATTACCTCGTATGAGTTTGTAACATTCCAGTCCAGCAGCATCGTGTAAGGATAGCTAGAAGGAAGTTGTGCAATATTGTAAGAAGCAGGGATAACAGGATTTCCTGTTGAACCAAGATTCTGATACAGAGTAGTTGCCGGAACACCTGTTCCGTAATATCTGTTTGGGGCCATTAGTAACCGCTCGCATTCCAAAGTGGTGAAGGTATACCGCTACCGTCCGCGTTGTGCCTGTCAATCTGTGGCAGTTCACGCAACGGCCAAGCGTGATCGTCGTACTCGCGCTCTTTGAATAGCGGAACAAGTCTGCCTGTTGTACGAGATACGCGACGAAGCTTAAGTGTTTCAATCCTGAAAGCGCCAACATTTAGCTGACCACAGTAACGCTGATACCTGTCTTCAAGCATCATAATGTGGTCCATCAACTGACGATACCTAGATACACGATCTATATTCGTACCCTCAGCCGTTTGAATGTTAGCGTCAGTAGCAGCGTCGTTAGCTAGAACCCAAAGAACATTGTACGTACTAAGCATTACAATAAGAGGCTCTTCAATACTTGGCAGATTGTCCAGGTTCTTAGGAACTTCCCGGTACATAATAAATCCGCGCTTGTCATGGCTGCGAATTTCTATGAACTGGTTATAACAGTGCTGATTCACAGAGTCATTGATGTAAGTTTCAAGTTCCTCATCTGTAAATAGCGCCCAAGCCATGCCCTGAATGATAAGGTTAGCTCCGTTAGGTACAGGATTAGTTAGCTGAATGAATCCCAGTTCCGTATTTAGAACGTAGTCTGTCTGAGAATTCAGTAATGTTGTCGTAGCGCCATTTACTATAGTAGCCGTTATAGTGCTAGCATCTAGATTCTGCTTAGGAAGATCATATAGAGAAGTCAGTCCATCACCAAGAGAGTTAGTCAGGAACGGCTGTAGTGGGTCACCAATCTCTGCTCTAACTCTTGAAATAGCATCGGTAATTAACATAAGTATCCTCAGTAGGCAAAATCTTCGCGGGCCATAGCTGTCTGTCTTATATACTGCGGCAAAGCCTGACCAACATTCCAGTCCATTGTATCCTGAGATACGACTGACATAAGAGTATTGAAAGAAACAGCGGCATAGGTTGGGTATCTCTGGCTTGTATTCCACTTGCAAGCCTTCTTTGTAACTACTTTATTCAGAGCGTTGTAAGCGAACTGCTGCTGTGTTACTACGTGAGTAACACCAAGATTCCAGGTAAACCTCGGACCCCAGTTGTATCTCTTCTCAGTGATTGGATGCACGACAGGCTGTGTAACACCAGGCACGTAAATAGCATCAGGGTTTGGTATCGTTACCCTGAATAGTGTGTTCCAAGAGGACTTCATAAGGGCCGGATCACGTAGAGCTACGTTGTAAGCAACCTTTAGCTTACTTGATTGGCGCTTTACTACTGCCCACTGGAATTCTATGGTAGCTGTCTGGTACACGTCTATCGGATGTACGATAGGCATTGTCAGCATGTAGTTTGTTGTCGGAACCTTAAGTACTCGTACTAGATTCCTGACATTGAAGGCTACTGCCTTCTGAGACACAACAGGATTAAGGACATTCCATGCTGTCTTTAGACGCCTGTATGTACGAAGCTGCATAGCCCACGAAGAGGCTTTTCTTGACACTACAGATTTGCGTAGCATCCAAGTCGCCGCCACCTGAGTTACAACATGAGTACACAGGGTCTTGAAAGCAAACGCCTTCTGGGAAACTCTGGTACTCAAGACGTTGTATCTTACAGTTTCCTGACTGTAACGTCTGGCATTAACATTCCAGGTGTACTTAGCTGGACCTACGTAATTGGTGTTGTCAATAGGGTGAACGATTGCCTGAGCAATACCGTTGTAGAAGTTCTCTGGTACGTTGCCAGGAGAGTACACTCTCTGCAAAGCCCTGAAGGCTACCTGCTTTGATGTATGAACTAGAGAACGTACATTCCAGCCAAATGACTTGCGGGAAATTTTAGTCTGGGTTATGTTCCAGACGAACGTGCTGCAATTAGCTACGACAGTCTTAGCTGTCGTAGTGTAACTCCATAGCAGAGGTCTGTCAACAGGGAATCTAAGACCGGGATTACTTGTCTGATCCTGTGGAACTACCTCGTTACCAAGGAAGTAGACGAACAGCCTCTTGTCCGCGTTCCATCTAAATTGCGCCGAACTATATGACCATGTTATAGGGTGAACAACAGGAGCAGTAAGACCTGCTTGACTAGCACCAAGAGTATTAGACTTAACGCGGAATTCTGTGTTCCACGCACAAGCCACAGTTGCAGTTACTTGCTGTTGTGTTATCTTCCATGAGTAAGAAGATTGGCTCGATACTCTGGTTAGAATATTCCAGGTTGCCGGTAGTACAGATGACGTAGCAATGAACGCATCGTCAATCGGCATTACTATAGGCGCAGAAATGCCAGGAGAGTAGACTAATGTGACGCTCATATTAGTCTCCTATCCTGGCAAATGTCTGTGGCCCTTAAACTTCTATTGTCTCGGGGAAATTACTTAGAAACTCGAAATGCTTTTTCTGTGCATCTGTCTTGGCGTCTTCAGAAGCGTGCTTTACTTTTTCGTAAAGAGCCTTGTAGAATCCTGATGCCTTCTGCGCTCTGCTTTTGTAAAGTGCTGCTTCAAGTGCTGATGTCTTTGACTGCTCTAATAGTTCTTCCGGTGTTACTTCCATTGTGTCTCCTTTATGAGATACGTTCTGCTGAATACCATGTAGTTAGTGTGTTGGATGAGCTTGCTGCTGACCAAGTACCTGTGAATACAAGCGCTTCGCTGGCGTTAGTTGTAACAGTAGAAACCGCCGTACCCTGCTGGTAGTTGATTGTAGGTACTGTACCCGCTGCTGTAAAGTAGCCAAGATTCATTGAAGCAATGCACTGAGTTGTGCTTGTGAATAGAACCTGTATTGTGAAGAAGAATGGCAATGTTGTTACACCAGTACCCTGAGTAAGCGCTGCTGTTGTAGCTAGGGAAGTACCTGATGTACCACCCCATCTTGTCTTCCAGGTCAGAGTAGGAGAACCTGTTGTACTTACAACGCCGAAACCCTGCATAAAGTACACAGCACCAGCAATAGGATCGTTAGCCGGAACGGTAAGAGTTGCCAGTGCTGTTTCTGCTGTAGCATTAGCATACGTTACAGTACCGCCAAGCTGTGATCCTGTAATAACCTGAGATAGACCATTTGCGTTCATGTAACGAAGCAAACCACTCTGGGCGAATACTGCTAGACCACCAGAGATAGACGCTGCTGAAGGTGGAGTAGAAGCGTTAGTGATACCAAGAATACCACCTGAGCCTGATCCGTAAGTAGTTGTAGTTCCACCAACCTGCATACCTGTTGTAGCAGTGAAAGAGTTGTCAGTAGAAATAATGTTCGCTGCGCTACGGTAAAGGTTAACGTCAGAAACGGCTGAACCAGAAGACCAGGACATCTTACCGTTAGAGTCAACAGTAAGTCTGAACTGAGTATCACCTGTTACCTTGATACCAGTAGTTGCATCAGCCGCCGCATTTGCTACGTACTGCACATTAGGAGCGGATGGGGCAGAAGTTGTATTGGTTATCTGCATAAGAGCACCAGCAGCCTGACCACTAGAAATAACTTCTGTAGCTGTTGTAAGAGTAGTTCCAACTGTGAAAGCTGTGTCAGTCTTCAGTGTTCCTGCGCTGCTACGGTAGAAGTTAGCGTCAACTGCTGAAGCACCACCAGCACCCCACTGAAGCTTACCATTAGAGTCAGACTGGAATCTGTTAACTGTATCACCAGAAACAAAAATACCTAGCTGAAGATCAGCAGAGGCATTAGCAACCCACTTGATGTTAGGAGCAGTAGGTGTTGAGTGAGTGTTAGTTACAGTCTCTAATAGACCGCCAGTTGCGCTAGCGGAAATTGTAATCGCGCCGGTAAGAGTAGCACCAGCCAGAGTCTTGTTTGAAAGAGTCTGTGTGTCTGTTGTTCCTACAACAGCACTACCGTTTGCAAGTCCGTGGATAACGTTAGGGTAGCTCGCACCCGAAGTACCAGTAGAAATGTGAACCTGTGGCTCGTTGTAGTCTTCTGCTGTTACTCCATGAACAACAACGGCATTCTGGCTGTGAGACTGTGCAGTGCTTCCGTCAATACCTCTTGTGCAAGGAAGTGTGTACGGACCTGTACCTGTAGGTGCTGATGTAACTGAGATAGCTTCCTGAGTAGAAAGTCCCCAGTCAATTAGCATTGTGTAAGGGTACGAAGATGGTAGTCCTGCGATGCTCGCTACCTGCGGATTTCCAGAAGCACCAAGCGCTGAAGTCAGGTAAGTAGGAAATGCAACAGAGCTATAATATCTGTTCTGAGCCATTGGTTAAACCTTAGCCTTGTGTATCGAAGTCAACTTCGATAGTGAATCCATCGTTGTTGACAGGAGCGGTGTTAGCTGCTGAGCGCTTTACCCAAACTGCCTTGCAGTATCCTGGTGCAATTGTACCAAGCTGGATACCGTTAGTGTATGAAGGGTAAGACGGTGCTGTGCTTGTAGGAGAAACCCAGCCAGATACACCAGCAGGAGCATTAGTACCAGCCGTAATTTTCACGGCCTGCTGTGTTCCTGAAGCTTTTGCGCTTGCTGCTGTTGGATCAGCGGCTAGCTGTACAGTAGCGCCACCCGCAACGTAGAGCGAAAGGGGTAGCCAGGCTACAGTGTTAAGCATTGAGTTACCACTCGATGTGTTATTCAGAATGAAAACACATGCGTAGTCTACCTGACTCGCGGCGTTCTGGGCACCTGTGATGTCTAGGAATAGGTTGTCTAGCGGAGTGGCGGATACCTGAGTGGTTGAGATAAAGTTACCCCAGGAGTTACCTGCGGTTCCTGTAGTCGTAAAACCTGCTGAAGCGCCTGGTGCTGCTAAGTAATACAGAATATCTGTAGAAACAATCGCGGTCATAATAGTTCCTTAGTTTTGCGTGATTGTTAGTGCCCCAGCAGCGATAACGATTGATTGCGTACTCGCTACTTGCTGTGGCGCATTTAATGTCCAAGTATATTTGAGCGAACCACCCGTACCAGATGAAGAGGTTACTAGCGCAATCCACTGCGCGGGTAGAAGCATATTTGATGTCATTGGACCGAACGTAATTGTACCGCTGTTTGCAATTACCGAAGGATATGCAGCAGTTGGGCTTCCCCAAGCTGCTGCTACTCTTGCGTAACCAGAAGTCGTTACTTCTGTTAGCGCTGCGACTGTAGTTAAACCAGTAGGATCAGCAGTTAGGAGAGCAAAGTAATATGTACCAGATGAGACACCTGATCCCACCATTGCGCTAAGAGCGTCTTGCGCTCCGCTTTGTGCTGTTCCTGTCATTCTATGATCCTATGTAAGCTAGATAGCCCTTGGCCTCAAGATGTTCTGCCATATCTTTAGGCACTCTATATGATTTACCTTCATCGAAGTTGTACATTGGCAGGTCACCCATGATAGGCGGAATTCCGTGTTGCGGGTCGCCTGGGTCCATAACTCTTCGGCCGAATGTCATCTGCTCAATCTTTGTGTTAACTCTGATTGTGCGGTATGGGTTGTTTACTTCCACTTCATGTACTTCTACCTCTGGAAGCGGAATATCAGCGCCAGTGTAGTCAACAAACTGTGGACCTGAAACCTCATCTACTGCGTTAACCATAGCGATTTTAGAAGCAGCGCGCTCGACTTTCTTTTCTTCATTCAGTCTTTCAGACTGTATCCCGGTGAAGTCCGCTGGGCGCTTACGCTGTGTACGTGGTGATGATGGAGTTGATTCTGTCATTTTTCTATCCCTAATTACTTGTTCATATGTTGTTTTATATGGGGCCGGTTTTACCCGGCCCCATCAAAATTTAAAGCTTAGTTTGTCTGAGCGATCAGAACAGCCTGGTCAGTAATAATACCAAGACCCCAAATTGAATACCAACCAAGTGCGTGCTCTCTACCGAAGTCTAGAATACCACCATCACGTAGTTCCACAGGAAGTGAAATAGCGTGACCAAACGCATTGTCTCCGATGAAGATAGCGTTGTAGTATAGAGGACCGGAAGTACCAGATACGTAGTTGTTGTAGACCTGAGTTGTCTCGATGAATACAACGTCGTTTAGACGACCGATTTCACCTAGGAGGAAGTTACCAGGAGCGGCATACTTTGTTACCTCAATGAACTCAGGGTCATCACGTAGCTGACGTGACTGGTGAGGGTGAATGAAACATACATATGTCTCACCTAGACGTGGCACGTTCTTAGTAGCAAGAGTCTCCTGAGCGTCCTTAACTACGGCAGTTGTGAAGCTGTAGTTACCAGCGCTTAGAGTTGCTGTTGCTGTTGCGGCTGCACCGTGGTCATATGGTGAAAGTGGAGTACGAACTGCTGTTGAAAGCGCGAACTTGTTGTATCCCCAGATCATTGATGAAGCCTGGTATAGCGTGTCCCTAGCTGAACCGTCAAGGTACAGCGCCATGTTACGGCCAAGTAGTCTAGAACCAGATGCCATAACGTCATCGAAAGATGCGTTTAGCAGCAGTTCTGAAACCGCAATAGCGTAACCCTGCTCAGCGACAGTGATGTCGAACTGAGAAGCGGTTAGAGGGAATGTTTCCATACGTACACCTTCAACTAGCTGCGAAGCCGCACCTAGGTTATTGTAACGCATGAAGTGAATAGTAAGTCCTGGCTGAACGCCCAATTCTGTCTTCTTAACAGCGAACTGTTCGAATCTTAAAATCGGCATTGCCTGGAACAAAATTTCTTTCGACCAGATTGTCTGAACTGCTGCTGTAAGCTGATTACCGCCACCACTATAAGCTGTTGGTGACGCGCTCAGAAAGCTGGTTCCTGTTAGGGCTGAACCGGCCATGTTTTGTTTCCTTTCAGGACGGCTAGTTTTTTATTCGCTGGCTAGCTTGTACATGGCCAGCGCCAATATGATTTCAACGTTTTCTTTTAGTAAACCTAAAGCAGTATTGCAGTTCGAACAAAGAATGCCACGCACTTTTCCTGTATCGTGGTCATGATCTATGTGCGTATCAAGACCATTGTACTCAAGAAACTTACCGCAAACGGCGCACGCGCCTTCTTGCTGCTCATAGAGTTTTTTAAAGTCTTCTTTAGTTATACCATATCGGTTTACGTTACGCCTATGGTTCTCGCAAATTTTACACTCGTATCTAAAGCCTCGTGGAGTACTTTTTCTTGCGTAAAACTCTGAGGAATCTTTTTCTTCGCCGCAAGCGTTACAACGAAGAAGCATTAGCCGAACATTCCTCGATCTTTTCCTGCCTTGTCAATTCCCCTAGCTGCCCTGTATTGTGCATATTCGGCCATGCTCATCGCTGCAATTTGCGCGTCAGTTGGCTCTTGCGGTTGTCCTAGTAGTTGATCCATTGGTCCTGTTAGACCTGCTCCTGTTGGGGATACACCAGGACGTGTATGTCCTAGCGCTTTTGCTCTCGCTTCTGCTATACTAGCAGTTTTTTCCTTGGCTTTAGTAATACTTGCTTCAACTTCGTCAGTAGTATTACCTGTAATATAATCTAGGAACTCAGGTGCTAGATTACCCTGAGCCATTTCTTCATTTACACGGCTACTAATGTATGCCTGCATCTGAATGAACTGTTGTTCTTTTTCGATAACTGCTTGCTTTAGACGCATTTCTTGTTCGAAAGCTTCTTGCTTTGCAAGTAGTTCCTTTTCTCTAGCCGCAATTAGCTCGGCAACAGAAAGCTTTTCTTCTGCTGCTGCTCTAGCTGCCGCTTCTGCTTCAGCTTGCCTTGCTGCAACTTCAGCTTCGCGTTGGGCTTCTTTAGACTTGAGAGTTTCTACTTCGGCTCTCATAGCCTGTGCTAATTGTTCTGCCGCTTCTAGGCGACCATACACCTTGTCTTTTTCCTGCTGTCTTGCTGCCTCTAGCTGAGCGGCTGTAAAATATTGCTCACCAGTTGGCGGTGCAGGAGGCATGTTAATTGTAACTGGCGGAACTGCCGGTGGAGTTGGCTCACTTCCGCCTGCCTGCAATCTTATTGGCATACCGTTCTTACGGTAACCAATGATTGTTCCTGGTGTTGTCATTTCTGTCCCTTTCATTTAATACTTTAAGTTCTCCGAATAAGCCACAAATTAATCGTTAGTGTTATTTACATTTCTTCTTTGCGGTAGCTTTGTGCCAAACGCATAGGTGTTAATATTCTCTAGAACGTTGCTGCCACCCAGCCCCGAAATATCTCCCAATGATGGCAGTGCTGGTAGAGGCATCTTATCCATCGGCCTTGCCGGTGCTGATGGCGGCTTAGTTCCATCTGCATTCGGCGCTGGCGGTGGTTCCTCTTCAGCGTAACCTTCAGGTACAAGACCTGTAAGTCTAGTGATAAGAGCAGCTACCATAGCTTGCCTAATCTGCATTCCAGCAGCTTGCTCCATGTCTGTTACTCTTTCGTCAAATAGCTCGGCTAGCTTCTCATCAGGGAACTCGTATCCAAGTTCTCTTAGCATACCGATCTTTGACTCAAGACCAAGTGCTTCCTTTGCCTGTAGCTCTGTTAGCTGAATAGTCTTATCAACTGGCAAAGGCGGCGGCCAAACACAAGATATGTCATAAACTTCTGGGTCAGTAGGATCAATCACAATTGGCTGATCTACATTCTCTAGTATACCCTCTGTAGTTGGATCATATATTAACGTGTCTGGCTCAAAAAGAAAGAGCGTCTTCAGCGCAATTTTACTTATCTCTTTAAAGCCCACTTCATACTGTGTTCTCTTCTGATCATAAGTCATCATTGTTGGCATGTACTGGATAGCCAGAGCAACACCTGAAGTGTTGGAAATTGGCTGAGCCATACCTAGTGAGTTCTCGGGAATGCCGATCATTTCGTGCATACCGATCTTCACCATCTGAAGATACTCTAGGGCAGGGGGTAAACCTTCTGATCCACCGGAAAGGTTCTCAACCTTAACATCCTTTTGTGCGATGGACCACATTTTGTTAGCGCCTCGTTCCAGATTGGAAACCTTAGCGCCTGTAATGATAGTGACCGGAGCGGTGTAGTAGTTTACAATATCCGAGATATCAGTTGCCTTCTCATTGAACTCTCTGTTCAGCGGAATAACATCCATGATATCTGAAAGACCCCAAGGAGAAGCAGATGCAATACGGTTGGCGATATGCACTACTGGAATAAAACCTAGGGGATTTTCCCTGCGATCAATAAGCTCGTCATTTACGTACTCTTCAATTACATCATCTGTAATGATTTCTACGTATGTGTAAACTTGTCTCGTTCCTTCTGGGGCAGTTCCCCAGAAACGATACTTAAGCTTGAACCTGATTAGTCTCTGCCTGTCGTGAGGGTGCCATTCTGGGAAACAGAATGAAGCATTAAGAGGCAGGATTCTTACACGACCGGGATGAGGAACACCAACTCCGTCAATGAAAGCTGGTTCGTATGCGATCTTAACAAAAGCATCACCCTGTACTGATCCCTGGTTCCCGATTTCCCAGATGATCTGCTGCTTGTTGTTATCCTTATCCCAGATACGCTGAAGTAATGCGGGGATAGTGTGTGCATACTTAGGTACAGAGCGGAATGTCACGCCCTTTGAGAAAGTAAAGTTAGTCAGCCAGTCTGACAACGCCCTCACATAGTTAAATGTGATCTGCGGCTCTCCCGCTTCTCTGCGGTAAGCCCAATGATGACCAAGGTAGAAAGCCCAAGCTTGAGCATATCTATTTAGTCTTGGTCCGTGTACTTCAAACTCTTCGTCTGATAGTTCCACCAATCCAAGTGGAGATATAGCGATAGTAAGGTCTGAACCCGAAGCCCGCATACTTGGGGATACGAAATCAATACTCATCTATTCGCGGCTCTCTGAAATTGAATTAAGGAATTCAAGGTATTCTCCAACTGTCTGACCCGGATTAATTGTCCCTTTGCGACGTTCTTTAGTCACAATGCTAACTATATTAGCAGCTTTTTCTCTGTCTGTACTAACTACCCTAGGAACACCAGACTGACGGAAGCGCCTATTGGCTTCCGTCAGTCTGGCTTTTGTCAAAGGGGTTTCGTAATCTTCTGGCTTTGGAAGGTGCCCGAGATTACGACGATCATTAAACTCAATCATCTTGCTCTGCGTGTCCTGGGAGCATTATGCCTATGGTGGCGGTGTCTTTCCTGCGGCCTAGGCAAGCCCTTGCCAGTATCAACACGCATCGTCTTGGACCCATCAGAACCCTTAAACGACGGCTTTCTTGTGTCGTGAATGGGGTCTTTTCTTAAACGGGCTTTAAACTGATGATTATTGAGAGCGTTTGGCTGTGCCATTGGAATCTCCTAATGGACTAGTCCATTACCTCAGCAGGATTGTGACGCTCGTAACGACGGCCATAAGGAGCGCTACGGTCTACCATCTCGTACTTCTTCTCTGTAACAACAGAGTCAGCACCATGAGCAAATTCACCAAGGTAAGTTGGTGCCTCTACCCAAGCGGCAGAACCTACGTGAGCGCGCTCACGCATTGTCTCTTCCGGCCACTTCTCGTATACGTTTGCGTTGTGATTTGGGCGACCAGGAGCAGTAACAAATCCCTGCATGAAGCCCTTAGTGTACTCGTTAGGAATGTCTGTATCTGTAGCCAGACCTTCCTCAAAACGTAGAGGACCAACAACGCCAGCGCGATCTGGTCCCATCTTACGCTCATAAGCTGTGCCAGGACGCTCAGGATACATACCTGAAGGAGCGATTGGACTTCTTGTATCTGCCATTTTAATCTTCTTTCTTATCCGGCAGCCGAAACTGTAAATGTTGGAGTACCAGAGCTAATTAGGTCTACCTTTGTTCCTGGGTTAGATGTTCCACCATATAGTGAAGCACCATAAATGTTAGGAGATGCAGGAGTACCGGGCCAGCCTGGTGAACCAGCAGCTAATGGATTAGCTACATCAGTACCAGCAGCAATAACTGTAGCTGCTTGTGTCCAAAGAGGAAGCTGATTAGCAAATACTCCACGCTCTCCCGGCTGAAGGCTATAGCAATCAGTACCCGCAACAGTAGCAGCAGTACCGTCAGTTCTAAGATAGATAGTACCAGAGGCTCCTGTGTTTTCCACAGTAACGTAGGACCATCTAGGAGTTAGTACTACTTCCTGATTAGTAGTGGCTACTAAGGTTCCACTAATAGAAAAGGTAGCCATAAATTATGCTCTCAGACCGATCCAAGGCTTTGAACCGTAACCAGTTAGACCAGACATTGTTAGTGAAGCTGGCAGTGTTGCCTGCACACCGTAGTCAGAAGAGTTAGGAGCAGTTGCTACTGTAAGACCAGCGTTAGCCATAGCGATAGCGTAGTTTGTAGCTCCACCAGCAGATGCGTAGTTAACACCGGCAAGAACTGGCTGGACGCTCCAAGTCATTGTGGTGAACACGTAAACGAATGTTCCGCCAGTTAGGTTTGTAGCTGCTGTAAGGGCAAGAGCCGTAATCGCTGAACCAGAAATAGATGCATGAGACTCAGCGGTAACCGCTAGCTGTACACCTGTTGCTGAGTAAATACCAGCATAGAAAACCGTAACTGTACCTGCTGTTGTGAACAGGAAGTCAAGGTGACCAACAGAGCCGTTGGCTGGTATAAAAACTCTTGAAAGCTGTCCGTGAGTTGATGCTACGTGGTTTGTTGTACCAATAGCGTCATCAGGAATAAGAGTCCACGCTACGTAGTTATTCGCCTGTGGCGGATCGAATAGCGGAGCGCTTGTGTTGGAATAACTTTCCAGACCTGTTGAATAAGGTGAGGCTGACTGGTTAGTCCAACCAGGAATGATTGTCTGCACGCCATCAGCGGCGACTGGTGTTAGAACCATTGATTCGTCCTTACGTTAACGTAATAGAAATTTCTTTTCTCATAATACCATGCTTTTGCTGTCAGTCACTACTAGAAGCGTCCACATCGCCGCCAGTTACCGTAAATGTTTCATCGTAAGAAATTACAGAACCACTCCACCCGATATTTCCTACTGTACCACCAAACATATTACCTACACTTCCATTCCAGGTATTCGTATCTAGTGTACCATTGAAGTCCAGAATACCCGCTATTCCAGGGTAAGACTTAACGTTGACAGCAGCAGCAGTAGTACCAAAGACAGGAAGAAATCCGCTTACTGCCTGAGTACTTATGGTAGCTGGACTTGCTGATACTGATATAGCAACCCACAAATTAGGAGCAGCTACAGAAACTCCTGCTGTTGTGCCCGCTAGATTAATTATGAATCCGCCAGGATACCCAGCAGTAGAAACATTAGGTGCAGGAACAGACTGGCTTATCTGTATTATTCCGCTAACTCCTGTGGTAGTTACAGAACCTACTGATCCAATTGTGGCGACAATTATACCGCCAGAATTTCCGGCTACTGAAACCCCAGAAGCCGTGCCAGAAGGTGCAATACTTATGACACCAGAGGCACCAGCTACAGTTATATTAGGTACTGTTCCCTGCGGGGAAACTAGAAGCGAACCTGAGATAGTAGCTACAGAAACACTAGACGTTGTGCCAACAACAAAGATCGGTGTTGGCGGCAAAGGCAGTACAACGTTAGGTTTTAGACCAAGATAGGCAGCGTTGTACCGCATAAAAGCCGGTACTATTGTGTTTGTTACCGGGTAAACAAATGGTGCAGCATTAAAGCCGACAACTATTGAACCATTTACACCAGCAACGTTTACCTGAGATACAGTTCCAACGGCAGAAATAAATGCGTCTGTTGCATATCCGGCCACACTTACGTTTGCAACAGACCCAGGAATTATATCAATAGTCGAACCGGCAATTCCGGCAACGCTTACTGACGAAACTGTTCCTGGTATTGTGTCAACCGTAGAACCTGCTACAGCAGCTACAGTTATGCTAGCTGCGGAAGGATAAGGTACTAACGTAGGAACAGGAGCCGCAGGATACTGAGGCATCATATTCTGTAGAGCCGGATTAAATTCCATGAAGGATGGAAGTATCGTACTCATTATTGGTACGACGAACGGCGCATCTGTATGGATATTATTACCAGGCGCGGCTGTTATCGTTACGCTAGCTGGCGCTGGATAAGGAACGCTTGTAGGAACAGGAGCAGTTGGGAACTGCTGTCTTAGCCCGGTAAATGAATTATTGTAGGTGAAAGAAGGCGGTAGCTGCGTACTGTATACAGGACTTACGAAAGGTGCGTCTGTATGGATGTTGCTATTAGCTGGACCAGATACAGTTATGTTGGCTGCTGTAGGACCAGGAACTACGGTGTAATTACCGGGAAGAGTTGGGGTAGGCTGAAGAACTAATCCAGGGTTAAATCTCAGGGACGGATTAGTTATTACATTGCTAGGCCAGTTCTGAGCCGGAAGTTCAAGAGGAAGCCATAGGGCTAGAGAGACTACTTGTGCTGACCACTGACCTGTTAGTGGCAATGTTCCAGACATTGTTTGCGTGCTATTACCGTATTGGGTTATGGTGTACCCAACGGTAGATGCTTGCTGTGCGGAAACTTGCTGAGCTAATAGGTTAAATGACAAAGACGCAGGCAGGTTGGCCCCGTTGCCCGATGCTATCTGTGCAATAACTATCTGGTATGGAAGAGTAAGAACACCAGTAGAAACTGTAGGAGCAGTGCTGTTACCCGAACCGCTCTGGTGACGGTCAATGGCAGCAGCGCCGGGGGCACCAATAGCAATGAGCGTCTTAGTACAGGAAGTTGCAGAGTTATACGTGATTGTAAAAGTATTAGCAGTTGTCAGCGCTACTATATTACCAACAGCAACCCACAGATGGCCGTTCATCTGAGTAGTTGAAATAGCAACTTGCTTATAGGTATTTCCCTTTGAATCAGCAACAGCAGTAACCTGGACAGTACCAGTTTGTGAAAGAGCTACGACAATAGCATCAGGAGAGTTAGACGCATTCTGAGCAGCGAAAACCTGTGAGGTAGAAGCAGATGTAGCTGAAAGATTTGAGATAACGTATGGGTTACCGATGGGCGAACCGGGAGCCTGTACAAGAATTCCGGCTGTCGGGCCAGCAATATTTACAGGAGCGGGTCGCTCATTAGGATATGTTTGCTTCAGCGCAATTAGCGAATTATTGTACCTAAGCGCAAGTGGTAAGGTAACATACGCTGATGATGCTGGTATCTGTAAAGCCACGTTATCTCAGCTTCTAAGGTATGGCGAAATACTCCTTAGAGCATGAGTATATCTAAGGAGTATTTCTATTTTGCGGCTTTTAGTTAAGACCGAATACGGTGAACTGAGTACACTGAATTGTGTTAGAAGCTGAAGATGTACCCCATGTTGCCCAAAGCTCTAGGAAGTAAGTAGCCATTGGGTTGATAGAGATTGTAGCACCAGGGCTTCCGATGCCAATTGTTGCGTTACCTGTGTTAACTGTAGCTGCGTTGTTACCGTTAGGGTAGAAGTTCAGAAGACCGTTGGTGTATACAAGAGTAGCATATGCACCAGCACCAACACCGATCTGGTTAACTGTTACGTAGAAATCCATCAGCCAGCTACCGTTTGTGATAGCTGTTGCAGGCATGGTGTATGTACCAGTCTTTGCAAGGGCAATCTGAGAGGTTGTGCTGTTCTGTGTTGGGTCTAGGTAAGCACCAATGATAAGTGTCGGTGTTGAGACTGTAGTACCGTATGTACCACCAGCAACGATTCTAAGAAGACGTGCTGACGCATATGAAGGCTGCCATAGCGGAGTAGGCATCTGGAAAGGTGGGTTAGATGCGGAGTTAGCTGAGATAACTGTAGCTGAAGTGCTTGTGTTGTAAGCAGTACCAGCACCCGGCATGTTGTAAATTACTTCGCCAACTGTACCTGTGAAGAAAGACATATTTAATTTCCTTTAGCTTGCTGTCCAGGTAACAAGACCAGAACCGCTGATTGTTAGTGTGAATGTTGCGCTTGTAGTAGCCTGAGTACCACCGAAATCCCAGTAGCAAATGATCTGGTTAGTAGAGTCAGTACCACCAATAGTGTTGTCAAAGAACAACGCATATGTAGCGGAAATTGTAGAGGCTGCCCATGAAGGATTAGCGCAAGTCAGCGTAGTCACAAGACCAGTAGTTGTCGCTGTAACTGATGTTAGAGTCTGACGTGAATATCCACCACCAGATACTTCAGTAAGTGCTCCTGCACCAGAACCAGCAAGGAAGTTTGTTACGGTTGCGTGGCCCTGGGAAGTACCATTCCATGTATATGCAGGAGATGTACTAGCTACTAGAAGCACCTGAAGAGTGTCGCTTGTGGCTGTGAACTTGGCAAGCTTGCCAAGTAGTGCGGTGTCTACCGATGGGAAGACGTGGGAAGTTACGGCCATGATAAATCCTTAATAAATAACGAGTGTTCCGACAGGGAAGACAGGAACTTGGGGGCTGCTAATAACCTTAACCCAGATCACGTATGAACCTGCTGCCAGAACAAGACCACCATTCGCCGGGCCAACTAGAATCTCAGCAATATACGGAGCGTTAGATGACGACCAGGAACCAGTGTGCCAGTCTCCTGATTGCGGCTGAGTTGATCCTGCAATGAACGCAAACTGCACAGTGTAACTTGTTGGGTTGAAACTCATTCCGCCTGTATTTGCGCTGATATTTGCAGGGATGTACTCGGTTGAAGTAGCAGCAAGAGTAATCGTACTTGACTCTGCAACTTCCTCGTCTGCTGTAGAACCTGGAATAATAAGTGAATTAATATCAACAGGACTTGTGCTAGTTGAGGGAACCGTTATATTGTAGGTTCTTCCTCCCAGCCAATTTTCTACAACAGCATATGTGAAAGTCGTAGGGACCATAGCCACTGCTGCGTTGTCAGTAGCTAGCAAGCTAACCAGAAGGTTGCCGTCATGCAAGTACATATTTCCTGTACCCCAGAAAGCACCAGGAACGTCCCAAAGATTCTGACCAACAAATCTCTGCGGAATAACTGTTGTTACTGAGTTGTAAGTCATAGTCAATGAAGAGCTAGGGTAGAACGTCAGGTATCCAGAGATAGGGTTACCGTCTTCATCGAAGAAGTTGCCTGTTACGGTTACATACGTAGCTGCTGAGGGAAATCCTGCCAACTGATATTGGTTAGATGGAATAACCTGATAGTTGGGCATCTGTGATGTAAAGCCAGGTGTATACCAAGGGTTAGCTAAAGGCTCCCCGATGGTTTGCTGTGCAATATTTGGATAGCTCATCTATCTCCCTGGTCGAATATTCTGTCTATATTCTATCATCTTCTTGGGTTACGCCTATACAGAAGGTTATCGTACATCTCTGCTTCTTCTGTTTTTGTCTCTTCCATTGTGGTTAAAACACACGCCATTGACAGTGAATCAGGGTAGTCATCATGTGCATCTGTTTCGTGGGGCGCTTCAGCTAGGACGTATGGCCCCTTGAAAAGTATTTCAAGGTCTTCCATTTCCTGACGGAATCTTCTGTAAACCTTTAGCCTTCGTACCTTAGCACCAGCAGGCCACGAAATATTACCTGTCTCAAGAAGCTGCTTCAGGTGCTTCCATCTTACTGTCTGCTCTGACTGAGCGGAACCTAGCTCTACTATATCTACGTGCGGCATCATGATCTTTAGTCTCTGAGATACTGTATCTCCCAGACCTCCGATGTCGATTCCTACTTTCCAGATATTATAGTTAGACAAGAATTCCGCAATGCGGAAATACTGCTCTTCCCAGTCCATTCCTTCTAGGTCAAGCCAGTTAAGAACATGGTGGTGATAAAAGCCAAAGGGGTCAGGATTATCCCAATCCACAAAGACCACAGTAACAATCGTTCTGTCTTGCTTTCGTCCGCAATCAATTCCTGCGACAACGGGCGTTCTATGATAAGCATGAACCACAGATTGCATAGAAGTGTCTCCGAGTGAATCCAGCCGCTCTGAAGTTGTGAACATACCTTTGTCCAGAAGCCACTGGATTCGGTAGGAAAGTTTAAATTCATCAGAGTCTTCTCCTAATCGTAGCATTTCCCTTGATATGTACTTCTTGTACTGGGGATTTTCCTTGGCAGCAGAACGCCAGTCAATCTCAAAGTGATTAACCTTACCGCCTGCTTTTGTAGCCTGTCTCTTGTTGTTCTGAATAGTCGTATAGAACACGTTCTTTGAGTATGTCGGTGTTCCGGTAAAGATCATGGTAGCGTTGGTTGACGCACCCATAGGAGCAACCGACTTGTTGATAACATAAGTGTCGGCAAACTGGCACTCGTCAACTAAGATAACGTGATAGGTACGTCCTTCAATTGTGGCTCTAGGATGGCAAGTAGTCTTACGCACAAGAGAACCACAGTTCTTCAGAACCATAGTCCTGCCTCTGCCTTCGAGCCTGTCGTTAATCTCAGGATCAGCCAGGATACGTGCTGTAGCTTCTGACTCTAGCCTAGCTACGACACGGCCAAAAAGGTTGTCAGCCTGTTCGTCAACAGGTGCGAATGCGCCTACTAGAACGCCTTCTTTATATTTGCCCAGTAGCTCTGGGAATACCTTGGCTAGTCTTGGAAACATAACCATTGCTGTTGCAACTACATTAGCAACTGTCTCTGTCTTCCCTGACTGGCGCGAAAATAGCGCGGTAATAGTTGCGCCGTCATCAATAATTAAAGATTCAAAAACTCTGCGAGCAAAGGGCTTCTGATATTCATAGAACCTATGACCCGACATTTCCTCGCATACAATAAGAAGCCTGTCGATAAGATTTTCCACAAAGGTCTTGCTTGTTTCATCTAGGATAACCTCTGTGCCTGCTCTAGCTTCCCTCTCTGCATCTGTCTCATCTGATAGCTCGTCGTCTAAAAACTCATTCTCCACATTAGCCCCAAATAAAAATAACCTGATAGGTGGTCACCTATCAGGTTATCATAAAAATCTATTTATTTGTGTCCGCCGAAATTCCTGGCGAAGTTGGCTTTCTTTACCACGCTAGAAGAGTACCTGCTCCTGTTGGCTAGAACAGTAGCAGCAAACTGCTGTACTCCCATGTGGTGTTTTGTAGCAGCAGCAGTGAATGTCCCTACTCTTGATTCCCTGATATGAATTTTATTTTCATATGTGTGCTGCTTGCTCATATTTCCTACTTATGCAGATAAAGGATTAACGCTGTGACGGCTGCTATTACAGCACCAAGGGCAGAATACATAGCGGCCTTAGCTCGAAAAAGCGCTCCATCAACTGCCTGTAGTGAAGTCGATGTCTTCTCCACTTCACGTAGACGCTGCTCAATATCCCTAACTTCGCTGGCAATTTGCTTGCTATGAATCGTGCCTTCGATTTCAATTGTGTGAATTCGGTCAGCAACAAGCGCCACTTCGGAACTCTCTGCTTTGGATTCCAAGCGGGAAGATACATGGTCTAATTTAGACTCAATACGTTGAAGAATGTCGGCCACTGCATATGTGATAGTAGTTGTCGGCATAGACTCTAGATTAGCCACTTACAAGCCCCAATAGGTAAAGGAGGAAGACGTTAGCCTTACTCCTTTTCGTGGAACAACACAAGTCTTCCGCTCATTAATTTTCTAATTCCTATTGTATCACGCCTTCAAGACTAAGTAACTTTTCAATACCAGCTTGAAGACTAGATGTTGCTAACCTGAGTTCATTGAGCAAGTGCCGTCTGATTTGCTCGTCCCTCTCACCAGAGTACTCATACAATGTCTTAGCCATCGCAAGTACTATGTCATCTAACCTGCCGATAATAGTGTGGGCACTCATACTGTCCACACGCTTACAAGCAGTTCTATATTCCGGCGTGTCCCAGATTTTCTCTATCCTCTGGTACGTTTTCAGTAACTCGTCCTGCGATGGACGCCTCAATGGTATCTTCAAAGTCTGCTTCTCTTCCTTTTAGTGCTTCCATTAATCGTTTTTCCCAATGCTCGTTATTGGTTCGCCATAAACCTATAATAAGGCCCCTGCCCCCTGGGAATTTTATTATATGAGATTTCTTACATACTCGCCAAGGATACTCAATCTCTGTTGTCGGAGCCTGATGATATATCGGTGCTTCCCTCTTCAGGTGAGGAAATGCTATGAATACTGGCTTTCCATACGTCTTCATTTGCTATGAATTTTCCGTCTCTATCAAATCTAAGTATTTCTCCAGTACAGAAGACAACCACGCCTCTGCCGTCTTCTAGATGAATTAGAACCCCGTTGTATTCCTTTAGCCAGACGCCATTTGCTGCTATGTCGCCTCTTTCGCCCTTATAAGCATTGAAATAAACGTTCATGCTTGGGCTTTCATTAATCTTGCCTTTATCGTAGCCAACTGAATCTTCGGCTTGCTCTTGTCGCTTTCCGTTTTTCCCATTAAATATTCCCATATAGTTCTCCCCTCAGCCTCTAATTCTGGCTGTCTATCGTACTCTCTCATAGCCATAACCCTCCAATATCTGATTAATGAAACTGCCCGGCGACTCCGCTCTACGGAATTGTCTAGCCACTTCTGGTGGCACTGGTCTTGATGTACCATAATCGTAGAGAGAGCCATCCGTGAAAAATTCTATTCTGAGTCTGCCGGTAGTTTTATCATATCCAGCCGCAGTTGTCCTTCTGTGATCCCAGCCATTTTGGGGCCAGGTGGTAGCAGTAGGATCATAGGTCATAAGAATTTCATCACCTATGGCCTGACTTGACGCGAACTTTTTAGCCTCAATACCCTGTGCAGTAGGGCGAAGAGTCTTACCTAGTTTTGGCAATCCTTTTCTCTTAGCCACCCATTATCACCTTTCCGCAATCACTACATACTTTAACAGTACCAACCGTCATAATATTTCTGTGCTTGCATTCAGAGCGCCAGGGGTCAGCTTTCTTTGCTAGAGCCGCAGTTATAGCAGACATAGATACCTCTATTCGGAAGCCAGACCCACCGGCAGCTATCGTTCTTACATGCCACTTTGCACCGTCCATCCTGGTCGAATTCTACGACCTTCCTCATCCTCAGCATCAAAGTGAGGACAATCTTTTGCCATCGTTATATGATCACCATTCTGATCAAATCTGCATACCTGAGTGTAAAGCTTTTGCTTTCGGGAAACACGCTGACCACGCTCGACGTACTCATCCCAGAAATACTCATGGTAATCTCTGGGTTCGTCATCTAATATGACCTCTTCAAGAGAGGGTGGAATGGCTTTGTCGAACGGGTCATTTATGTACATTAGGGTGACACTCCTGCTACGTTTGTTCCTGCTGTTTTTGTTGTTCCTCTTGAATAAGCTCCACAATTAGTACAATTATATCTAATGTAAGTAGAAACAGACGTGTAGTAGAACCCATCAGGCTTCAGCCTGTCTTCGCCGCAGTAAGGACAGTTGGGCAAAGACTTACCTGAGATAGCGGAAAAACTAGGATGGTTCTGAATCCACGGCCTGATCTTCATGTAGATTTCCTCAAGTACTGCCGTGTCTTGGATGTTGTACTTTTTCATCTTCTGCCAGGCAACAGGATCATCTACCATACAGGCTTTCCACGTATCGTACCCTACCGAATTAAGTTTCCCCGAAGTACCTAGGGCCTTGCTCACGTAGGACAACTTGTTAGACGGAAAATTAAACTGCCTTCTAATCGTATGCAGCAAGTCAATCTGCTTGTACGGAGACGGTGGTGTATATCCTCGCATCAGGAATTCCCTGTTGATATGAGGGATATCAAACTTCTTACCGTTATAATGCATGACTATATCAGCTTCATCTAGTAGCTGCCATAGAGCATCTAGCATACGAGCTTTGCCGTCATGGAACTCAGAATAGAAAAGAACTTCCTCATCTCCTAGCCACTTGGCCGAGAAACAAAGCATCCTAACTGGGCTGACAATGTGATCAGAATTAACATCTACCTGCCACATCTGCCATACGTGTACTAGGTTAGGAGAAGTTTCAATGTCTATCAAAAGTACCTTCGGCAGACGCGGCTCTGAGATGGCCTCTGCCATGTCAGGATCGCTACCCTCACTCTTACCTAGGGCCACTTCTGTTTGTGCCTCAGCGTCGCTCTCAGAGCCGTCTAGGGCTAGTCCTGCTACCTTGGTGCGACGCCATCTGCGAACCGAAGTTTCTGATGTAGTGAACCGCTGAAATGCAACATCGTAATCTTCTAGGAAGTTCTTACATAAGTAATTAATTGAGCTTGCGGCTTCTGTGTTTCCGAATTCTAGATTGTTAAGCGTGTTCTTAATGGTCGGAAATTTTTCTGCCATATCGTTCAGTGTTAACATCGTACCCCTTCTTTAAACGAAAAAAGCCCCGGTTTTGGCCGGGGCTTTCTATAGCGGAACCGCTACGTAGGCAGTAAAGGGATTGAACCTTTGACCTTGACTGTGTAAAAGTCCTGCTCTTCCACTGAGCTAACCGCCCTTAGTTTCCCGGCAGATAATACAAAGCCATAGCTGCTGAAGCTTGTATCCATCTTCGGTTGATTGTATCACTACCTTGCCGGGAAGAAGATACATGCACTTGTGCTTCATTAATTACCTAGCTGTTGCGCCGGGTACGAACAACGGGAATCGAACCCGCAGTCTCCACTTTGAGGGAGTGGTGAGTTAACCTATTACTCTATGCTCGCATTGTAACCCCGTTTACGCCCCGGACTGGTTACCGGTGGTGCTATCAGATACGGGGGTTTTCATTTCCTACTGTAGCGTACCCCTTATTGGATTCGAACCAATGACCCACAGATTAAGAGTCTGCTGCACTACCGCTGTGCTAAAGAGGCTTAATTTACTACGCGGAGAGCGGAGGTAACGATCCCCTATGGCTCTTCACCATACCCAGGTTTTCAAGACCTGTTCGTGCCCTGCACGGCGCAATCCAGAGCGGAATCTGTAGGATTTGAACCTACGAGAGTATTACCTCAACGTCATTAGCAGTGACGCGCCATAAACCAGACTAGGCGAAGATTCCATAACTGTGCGAGCGTCTTGCGGGAATCGAACCCGCGATGGCTGATTGGAAGTCAGCGGTTTTGCCTCTAAACTAAAGACGCATGTGGGGGAGTGTCATATTTATAGTAACACGACACTCCCCGTTTGTCAAGCTACTTTATGGATGGGCAGACACAATGGTTGTGCCGCTGCTTGTACCACAGCTAAGCGAACCGGGAAGGCCCATATATCCGGTCTTCTCTGCTGTCTGAATAAGCTGGAAGCAAAGATACTGCATCTGCGACGGGCTTGGAGTACCAATAGCTGCGTTAGCCTTAGCCTGCGCCTGGTTAGTCTTAAGCAGTTCAAGAGCAATAGCGGTGTCACCGTACTGCTGCTGAATAGCATTCAGCCTAGTCTGTGTTGCAGTGTCATAATGAAGCAAAGACATATTGAAGCCTACGACCTTAATATCCTGGCCGAAAAGCTGCTTCATCTGAGCTTCGATAAGAGGACCGAATGTAGAGAACTGGCTGTTTCCAGCACCAGTAGTTAGCGCCACGTCCTGAATAGGATTGTAGTCACCAAGTACCTTGTTCGCTACTGTTTGCAGATCAGTGATAACCAGCGAATTCTGAATGCTGCTCATAACATCTCCGCCGTTACTATACTGCTTAAATAGTACTGGGGCACCAGCATCAGTGACCTGCCACTTAATTGTCATGTCACCACATGCCTGCTGCTGACCACCAATACGAACATCCAGACCGTTTGTGCAAACGCCGTTCTTGTCAAAACCACCAGTGAAGTAAGTAGTCTGCACAGTCTTGTCAATGATGTTTACTCTAGTCCACGGAGCCATCCAATGAAAACCGGGATTTACCGCAGGCTCAACACTACCAAATGCTGTTGGAACACCAACACTATTGGTCGGGACTTCCCTGACCCCTGACCAGCCGAAGAAAATCAGGCCAACAACTAGAAGCGCTGCTCCAATTCCTGCGGCTGATAGCTCCATACTGATAGCAAAGTATACACCTGTAGCAATTGCTCCCAGAAAAAGGATCATAGAAAGAATGAACATAAACATGCTCATATTACCCCTCCAACCTAACTAATTCGTCAAGGTCTTCAAGGTGCCCTGACTTGATGTACCTTTTCCTCAATTTTTTCTTAAGGACTTTAGGCGAAGGATGCGTGCGGCTGTAGTACATTCCGAACAGGATCATAAATCCTGCTGTCACGCTTGTTAAAGAACCTATAATTAGCTCGGGCATCTTGTTCCTCCTGGTGCCGTCCGTCCGTGGCAAGCACTAGCCTACCACGGACGGACCCTGCTGTCAAGAGTTTCTGTAAATTACTTTTCCCAAGGCCATCTTGCACTGTTACCACGCTCTAGGAGCGGGATCATGCCGAATGACTTGTCAGTCAAACCTCCAAGCTGGTGCCTGCGATTCTTTCCCGAAGGAATGTCAGAAATGCGGTGTCCAGCAAGGTCGAATGAGTATAGGTATGTACTGTCAGGAACCTTATCAGAAACGCTACCTCTTGAGTAGTAACCGTAAGAACCAGAAGACTGCTCATCAGTTACGATGATAACTCTCTTCTGTCCTGTGTAACTTGCCTTAAGAGCAGCAGCAGTAGCAGTACCACTTTGCTGAGTTGCGGCAGTACGCATGATCTTATCTGTCAGCCCAAGCATTGACATTCCCTTTGTCACCGGAACGATCTTGGTGTCGTTAGAGAAAGTCACTACCTTTGTTGTATCAGGGTTACGCACAGCGAAAGCAGCACCAAATACAGCAGCAGCTTCAACGCGCTCTAGATCGCTCTTGCCGGAAAGCTTTGTGCCGAACATTGAGCCAGAAGCATCAATAAGCAGCAAAGTGTCTCCGTCAAGCTGTGGCACATTCAGGGTTGAATATGTCATAGCATCCTCAAGAGCAGACTTCCAGTGCATTGACTGAGCGTACTTGTGAGCCGCGTAAATCTGGAATGGGAATAGACGAGACTTTGCAATCACTTCTGGGTTAGCAATAGTGTTGCAAACTTCTGTCATAGCAGCGCGGCTAATTCCTGCCTGCTCCATGTTCCTTAGATTCCTGATCAGCGCGAAAATAGGCACTGCCTTTGCGAAGATCAAAGACTCCCATAGCTTAGCCTTATCCACCTTTGTACCTGCCAGAGACAGAGCATCCTCCCAGGTGAAACCGGCCTTCTTCAGAAATCCTGTGTTTAGCAGAACATCAGGGTTAGTCTTGAACTCTTCCCTAAGAGCCTTGTTGGCCTCAATTCTGCTAAGCCTAGACATGTCCTCAAAGGCATTTCCATGACGGGCAGAAATCGCGTAACCGAAAAGCGCTGCCTGATCGTTGTCAACTGGCTTAGGGTGAACAAACTCAATAACGTCACCAATACGCCAGCCAGCCTTGTCACTGTCATACTTCATAAATGAGTACTCGTTGTATAGCCTGCGAGCAGCGTCAGATAGACCACGCTTTACTGGCATAGGAATGTTCTTACCATATCTCTGTGTCCAGTAAGCGATAAACTCACCAGGCTCATCTGCACGCTGACAAACAGCATCAACGATTCTACGGTTCCAAGAGGGACCGTGAGAGGCACTGTTCTTGTCTGCCTCAACAGACCTTGGATCGTTAAGACGGGCATGTACAGCTACAACCGCACCCATAATAGAAGCAGTACGAATGTTTCCCTCTGACCTTAGCCAGCCCAGGAATCCGGTAATCCAAGCAGGATTGCTAACCGCAACAGCCTCAACTAGACGGGTGAAACGATTATCTCTTGCCTGTCCTGACTCATGGTAGTTGTCCTCACCGGCAAAAAGGTTGATACCAAGATCGAATAGCTCGCTCTCAGCGTTTGCTGGTGCGTAACCAATTCCGCCTAGAGCAGTATGAGCGTTAGGAACCGTGCTCATCTGAATAGGTGAAGTAACTGTCTTTGGTGTGTACTTGTTTAGCTTTCCCATAATTCACATCTCCTTTTTATCTTGCCAAATCTCCGTCTAGCTGGTCATATACAGCTTTCTGAAGTTCGGGAGGGAAGTTAAATTTATTCATTATGTTGTACATCGTTGCAGCCGGAATATAAACAAACAACGATCCTCTGCAATCTTCACAACCTGTTCCGTCATCTGGTGACCAATATAGAACCGGCTTACCTGAGCCACAATGACAGATATTACTTAGATAACGGCAGGGAAGATTGTAAAACCATCTTTCCATTTCAGAGAAAGGATCTACATAAGCAGAACTAGTTTTCATTCTTACCTCCTAGAATACAAAAAACCGTCAGAGTAAAAGACGTAATCGGTCTATTGTTGCACAGGTATGTTAACCAGCGATGAAGTATCCGATAACTACGCTTCTGACGGTAGTAAAAATACCAGAGAACATTATCGACCACAGAAAGGGAACCGTCCCATTAGGCCGGGAGTCGAACCCTGGCCCGCCTATTTTGGTAGCGAAGTATCTGTATGTCTTCACATCTGGTAAAGCTATTTAATTTTAATACTAGAGGATAAAACGACTTCGGGTGGGACACCCTTTCAGGTGGTTTAGCGGCCAGACCGCTATGCCCCATGATTGGAGGGGCATATCAGATTCGAACTGAAGTAACCGAACTCAGACGCAACTAGTAAAGAGGCACCTAGCAGAATTGAACTGCTGTATACGGTTTTGCAGACCGCCACCTAGCCTCTCGGTCAAGGTGCCAAATATACCTGAGAACAAATGCGAACTTGGTGTTTTAATCTTCCTGGGGTTTGAACCCAGATATATCAATTTGATGTTGATTGTGTTTGCCATTTTCACTAGAAGTAACCAAATTCTATCGCATCAGATATTAAGTTATTTGCTAGGGTACAAAGCGAACTACAGTGTTTTTAGCGCTTTACCATTAAGCTATATCGGCAAGTGGAGCCGACATGCGGACTCGAACCGCAAACTCTCTCTTTGAATGAGAAGTAACTGTTTGTTCTATCACATCTAGCAAGATGATAGGTTTGAGAAAAAATCGAAAACGGAGCTTTTTATATGACTAGCGCTCTACCATTGAGCTACTGACCGATGAAGCCGGTCAGATAGGATTCGAACCTATAACATCCAGTTCCCTTTATTAGAAGTAACCGTATTCTTCACATCAAACCAAGTCGTCAGTATCGGATTCGAACCGATGAATACTAGCTTATGAGACTAGTGCCTTATGCCTCTGGCTTACCGACTAGGGTGGGACCGACCAACAATAGTTCTAGAGGACACACATACTTGAGTGTGTCGGTCCCTGGCGTTGATGAAACTCAAATAACCGCATCTAGAACTTTAAACTTAAAGGTTAGGCTGTTCGCTGTTTATTTCAACAGTCCCGTCCATAATATCCTAATGGATACCACACTGTCAAGACCCTACTATACACCAAGTATGATGCTGGAATCGAACTAGCTACGTCGGGCAATTTGACTCCTGGCCTAACCTAAGTAGCGGGTATGGGATTTGAACCCATGCAATGTCAGCTTATGAGGCTGGTGAGATACCGAACTTCTCTAACCCGCGTCTAATGTGTTAGTGAATAAAGCGACTAGGGTGTCTTTGATTATCCCATATGATAGAAGTAACCCTGTGTCTTCGCATCTAACACTCGTACCGCTGAAGGGAATTGAACCCTCGTCCTACCCAGAGTGAAAATCTGGTTACCCCTTGCCAGCAGAGTAACAGCGGCATAAGCTGTGAACGGTTTAGGTCTGAAGGAACCTAGCATGGAAAGAACGAACCCTCCCCGCTCACAGTTACTACTGTACCACACTCGGGCCGGTCTGTCAAGCCCTTGTGGAAATTTTCTTTAACCGACCCAGGCTAGCTGACAATAGACAGCCTGGTAAGTTTCGAATACCATGTTATCACCGGAAAATCCGTCTGAGCAAAGATCGTATTTTCCGGGGATACCTGCGGTATTCGACAGGTATACATTTGTGTATGTGTATGTGCCAGTCTGCACGAAGTTAACTCCCGTACCTCCACCGCAATTTACCACTGTTGGCAAAGTGTCAGCAATTGGTGGCCCGAAAGTCTTTGCACCTATACAATAATTAGAATCGTACTGCTCAGTAAAGTGAGTAATAGCGTACCCATCGTACTGAGTGTCATAAGAGTGATTTGTAAATGGGCACCAAGTAGTGCCACCATACTGATCACCGGGGTAGGATACATCGCCGCTGTTGCAAGAACTAGTGGCGAAAACAACTTTCCATCTTTGGATATCGGAACTCGGCTGGCTGTTGTTATTTAATACTCCATCACCGTCACCGGCAGCACCTTGTATACATAGACCTGCACCAGTGTCTGAGCAAACTTGCTGACCGCTAATTAGCGGTGCTGACACTGCTACAGGAGAAGCATATGCGGTGGTGGTAGCCACAACTGGACTGATGATACTAACTGCTGCTACAAGAGCAACAGCCATCTTTGATCTAATGTTCAATATAACTCCTACTTAAATACTAGCAAGTTTGTTCCTGCTAGTAGCTTCCTGTTAACACTTGTGCTTTGCACGAAGATAGTGTAACCAGGATGGTCACCAGGCTTGACCTTAACATGGTCATCTGGAAGTCCTAGAAGTTTACGAGCGTTGCTGCCAACGTGGACTCTGCCATTTGCCAGAAGAGCAATTTCCTTCTGGGGCTGAATAGTCTCAGTCTTTGTTAGCTGATAGAACGCTTTTCCTACAGCGTAGGGTATGCCTAGCTCATTCAGTACTGTGTCGTCAATTCTTCCTTCCTGACGAACAGGAATCATACGGAACTCACTTGGCGGAATACTTGGCAAAGACGCTTCAATGACATCTGGGGACAGAACGTTAAGCTGGAATAGGTTAGTGGTGCCTCGGATACCCTTGGTCCTGTTAACCATGAACTGCTCAGTTGACTTCTTGATTGTGTTGCCAACTTCAACCATTCCAGCTACAGAAGTAGTATCCCAGATAGCAATGTTGTTCGGCGGAAAACCAAATTTCTTAGCTTCAAAGATACCGTGCTGGTTAGGAACGAAAGCCGCAAGAGTCCAGTGATTAGGAAGAGCAGCAATCTTGTTCTTAAGAACATCTGGTCTGGCGTGAGAGTCATTCTCCTGACCGTCAGTTAGCACGTAGATAAGAAAAGCGTGTTCGCCGTACTTCTGAGGGGTTAGGTGAAGGTCTTCAATAGCCAGGATGGTAGCATCTACCAGAGCCGTCATTCCATTGGTCTTATACAGATTAGCAATACTTGGCATACGCAGAACGTCTTTGTCATAGACAAGACAACGGGCACTGTTCCTATCGCTAAACGAGTAGACGGTGATACGTGTTTCCTGGTCTAAATCTTTTGACCTCTGGGCTAAGTAAGCTACGTGACTGTCTGCCACTTCGATTAGTTTCTTAGCATGATTGGTCATGCTAGATGACGCATCTAACACTAAAACGATATGGTTAATATAGTTAGGTGTCAATTTATTCCTCCTTTAAAAATTGCGAGTGACCAACGGGATTTGAACCCGTAACCGCTACGTTGGCAACGTAGTGCTCTACCGTTGAGCTACGATCACATGTGAACCGATATGTTCTGGCCTCGGTTCTAGGGCACATTTATTAAGCGTATGTTCCGCCAGTAGCAGTTACCTGAGCCGCAGAAACTAGTGTCTGCACTGTCCATGCAGTCTGTGACCAGTTTAGGGCATAGGCACCAATAGCTGTGTCATCCACGCTTACCTGATTGTAAACAATAGCCATTCAGATCACCCGTACTGTGTAGAAGCCAGGATTAGCATAGCTGCCATTGACACATAGAATGTCATGTAAGGCTGTGGGTATCCTGATGTTGGGCTTGGTCCTGTTCCTACACCAGAAGGATAACCCTGTGCTGGTACAAGAATAGGCTCGTTAGGGAACTGAGAAGTTGCGTTTGTCAGACCGAACTGGTTAAGGTTACCTGTTGATGAAGGTGAACCAGCATCCTGACCAGGCTCAGCAGGAGTTAGAGTAACAACGTAGCCACCGTACTCAGTTAATCCGTAAGGGTCTGTGTACTGGTTCTGAATTACATTCAGAAGTGTTGGTAGTGGCTGAGTACTTGTGTAGTATCCCGAACCATTGTTCGCATAGAAGATACGTGAAGGTACAACACCCTGAGAGTCAATAATACCAGCAACCCATACGTTAGCACCCGCTGTGTAAACATACTTTCCGTTGTACGGGAAAGTTGAGCTAAGCGAGTATGAGTAAGTTGCTGCCACTGTTGGCGAAGGGCTGTTAGTACCAGTTACGGCGACACCAGTTGGGTAAAAAGATGGAACCTTTGTTGAGGCAAAAGTAGTATTAGCTACTGGGAAGCCCGACAAAGTTGCGATAGATAGAGCCATAATAAGACCTTTCTCGGAAATATTCTGACTCTATTGTACCCTACTGCGAAGAGGGTCTTGCAAAATTAGAGACTAGAGCTACTGTGTTATCTGTAATGACACAGACACGACCCTTTTCACCATTGTAATAGACGCCTCCTTGATAAAGCGGAAAATCATCTAAAGCGTCAGCGAGTTTTCTTAGCTCATTCGCTGTCATAAAAGTGACTTCTGCTTTCTCAATTTCCATTTTAACCTCCTAAAATTGGCGTAGCTCTGAAGGGAGTCGAACCCTTACTGAAAGAATTTTAAGTTCTCTTCCTCTGCCATTGGGATACAGAGCCTTATCTAAATCAGCCTATTAAAGTAGCGTCTTTGGGATTTGAACCCAAACTTGATACGTTTTGAGTGTATTGTCTCTGCCGTTGGACTAAGACGCCATAAGTGGGAAGTATAGGGATCGAACCTATCCGCCTGGTTCTTCAGACCAGCGCTCTACCAACTGAGCTAACAACCCAAGTTTTAATACGTACCCCGCAAGGGATTTGAACCCTCACTCCATAACTGGAACTGGTTCCTAAGACCAGCGCGTCTGCCGTTTCGCCAACGGGGCAAAAGTTGTGTACCTAGCCACCCTTGTACACTTGTCAGACCCTATATGTTGCCTGACTACCACCAGAGAAAAAATATTTAGACTCTGACCACAAGGGAAAGAGCGGTTATTGTCAAAGCCGTTTTCCGCCTAGGCTAAGACTTATCTGCAACTTATTGACAGTAAGTTACGGAAAGCAGTACCGGCCTGTATACGGGCTATCTATCCGGTATGTATAAGTTCACGCTGTCAACGTGTCCCGTTTTAATCAGCCAGCCTCAGTTGTCTGATTAACGTTGCGGTTGAGGGATTCGAACCCCCGTAGCTTTCGCATTTGATTTACAGTCAAATCTCGTTGGCCGCTTGAGTAAACCGCATTGGAAGAGCGAGGGTCTTGTACATTTCTAAGTCCGTAGCCGTGTTTCATGCGTTCGCTTAGCAACGGACCCTCGCTCTGTAGAACAGCCTACCAGACCGGGAGCGGTCTGTCAAGCCGTTTTAAAACTTTTTTGTGATCACCCATATGCTGTGGAAGCGGCGATGATCATGCCCATCTGGTCTAGGTAAATCTCTGAGTTAGCTGATGCTGAGTCAGGAGAAGCAGATGCCCATGAACCAAGAGTGATGTAGTATCCACCAGTCTTTGTGTTACCTGCTGCGTCTACCTGAGATACCTGAGTAGCCTTAACCATAGAAGGAAGGGCAACTGACTGACCATCAGTGTAGAATAGCTTAGCGCGACCTTCACCATCAAGGTATCCTGCTACATAACCTGTGTATGTAGTAGAAACACCATTAGTGAACGTGAATGCAGATGCGTCCACGTTTGTCAGGCCAAGAGCGTTACCAAACTGAGGGTAGTTCGATAGAGTCTTAACTGTAAGTGCCATTTTCATGGTCCTTTCGAATCGGAATATTCCACTTACATTCTACCACACACTTTCCTCCTAAAATGGGTTTGGAGGGGTGGTCTAGACCACCCCTCCACCGTCTGAGTAGCAGGATTTGAACCTGCGCTATTCCTGACCCCAAATCAGGTGCCATACCAAACTAGGCGATACCCAGATATTTCGTCGTTATTTCGCTTTCAGAAAATAGACTGTTGGTAAACAGCCCCTACTCGTCTACTTTTCCGGAGAAATATTCTTTCAGCCATTTCTAATCGCGGACGGTCCAATACGACTGAAAATAGATTCCGTCATTCTATCAGTACCCTCATAGATTACCAGTCTATTACTCTAGCTGATCGTGGACCGTAAGGGATTCGAACCCTTATGTGCTTGCGTGCAAAGCAAGTGCTTCCCCTTCATGCCAACAGCCCATGCGCCGATTTTATAAGAGTCGGCTTCTCTGGTACTAGTATAACATATCAGTCGTGATCGTAGAACTCGATCTCAATGTGGTCCTTATGGAAAACTACTCTAGCAGGGTCACCAAAAGTATTTTCCAGCCAGATATCGTAATGACCACTCTCTAGCATTTTAGCTAGAGCTAAATGATGCTCGGGTGACTTTGACTCAGCACCGTAAGCATACGTTCTTACTTCGTACTTGTAGTCGTCACTGTCTTCGTAGTATTCGTCTAGCTCTTCAATATCTTCTATACGACGAGATACTGTCAGGAATTCGTATTCATCCTCATCCGAAGTAGCTTCAATAATGTCACCGGGTTTGAGCATATTAGGCGAAACAGAAAGTGTTCTTCTGTCACTGTCAGAAACAGCAGGGCGAACCCATACCATCTTAACACCAAACTCACAAGCGTCACCGTCATTAAAATACGGAGTTTGCTGAACCCATCCGAAAGTGCCTATCTTGTCGTCTTCAAGCAAAGCCTTAATTGCTTCTAGCAATTGCTCAGTAGGTAGCTGCTCAACTTTAGTTCCATAGTGGCTTATACTGCCTTTAACCGGCAGACCTAGAACGCCGTCTTCATTATCCAATGAGTCCTCCTGCATCTAAAATTTCATCGAGTGAGTAAGTCTTTTTCTGAGCGCCGCTCATCCACGGCACCAAGTTCATGTTGTTTATGTAATCAGCAGGAGATGGCAGCCATCCAAGGTCTTCTATGATATGCTGCTCAGCTATCAGGCGAACAGGAACTACCTTATGTTCAGCCACCTGAATTGTCCTGCCGAAAATTTCCTGGCACAGCCACACACCTAAAGTGTGATGATACATTGATCTGTGGCGGGAATCGCCTATTACCTTTTTAGAAGAGTCTATGAACTCTTCTATTTCTATGTAATCTTCTGGTTTGCCTCCCCACTTATGGGCGGCAGATTTTGCATGATACCAGCTATTCATTAACCCTCCAAGGCTAAGTAGGCCGACTAGGAGTTGAACCTAGGACTTCCCGCTTATAAGACGGAATTTCTCACCGCTGAATTACCGGCCCAAGTCCGTGCGTACCCCATGAACGTACCGACCGCTCTTCCGAAGATTAAAAGTCTTCTGCATCACCTTAATGCTTATGGGGCAAGTTTAGAACCAAGAGCCGCCACCGGGAATCAAACCCGGCTCTGAAGCGTACCAAGCCCCATATGTCAACTCAGGAACCAGCGGCAGAATTCCGGTGTACAGTTGCCTGATCAGTGAGCCACTGCTCCACGTCACCTACGCTTCTATATCGGCGGCAGCTACAACTGTATACCTAAGTGAGCGATGACAAAGGGATTCGAACCCTCGTAATCCAGCTTGACGGGCTGGTGCATTAACCACTATGCTATGCCACCTTGACGGGAAATATTTACTGGTATTTGTGAGCCTCGTAAGGTCCAGAGGGTTTTTCCCATTACCTCTGTGCGAGTAGAGAGATTCGAACTCCCGACTGTTCGTTTAGGAAACGAATATTCTATCCTCTGAATTATACCCGCATTTTTTCTACTTGCGTGTCCTGATGATATCCGTGATATGCTCGCAAGTTTGATTAATAAAATGAATCAGTCCGGGTAGGTTGCGGGCACCACCAATCTCGTACAGATGAATCGCTGCCGCAATCTGGTGAAGCAAGTTACCTATCATGTCTTCTCATTTCTCAAGCTGTTTTCTAAGCCAGCTTTTCTTCTCTTCTGGTATTGGGTCGTCTGCGTGGTCTTTCAACAGCCACTCAATAAGACCCATACGAGCCATCTCGCGCTCTCTTTTGTGCCTAGCCTCATTGGCCTGGCGCATTTCCCTAGGAATCCACTCAGACAAACCCATGTTTACCTCCTGAAAATCAGCTTCCCAAGCGTACCCCCAGAGGGAATCGAACCCCCACAAAGAGCTTAGAAGGCTCTTGTCCTATCCATTAAACGATAGGGGCAAAGCCCCGAAGGGCTACTTATCTTCTGTTACTACAGAACCACAGGACGAACATCTGTAAATATCTTTAGTCATATCAGAGAACGTTCTAGTCATCTGCCCGCCACAATGATCACACACCATATTCTTTTCTCCAACTTCTATCTTCTCTTCTGCGCTGGATTCTGCGACGTAGAACGTGCATCTTCGGCGCGTAATAAGGGTCATCGAAAGTGCAGCAGCCAGGACGTTCGTGTTCCTTAGCTAGCATTTTTGCCGAATACATATGAGCCTCCGAGATATTATTTAGTTGTTGCGTTGGCCGTGATGGATTCGAACCATCGACCTCTCGCGTATCAGACGAGCTATCTCACCGCTGATATAACGGCCAAAGTTGTCATAGCTACGGTTCACGTCCCAAATCTCAGGTAAGGCGCGCTTTCCTTGGCCTACTATGACGGAGATTCTAAGCGTACCGAATAAGGGAATCGAACCCCTATCATACCGTCCGTAGCGGTATGTCCTATCCATTGAACGAATTCGGCAAGTGTAGTTATTTGATTAATGAGACTTTTCCGGTTGTCGATTCTCTTTACAGGCTAACTACAGCCTTGGGGTGAATACTGAGACTCGAACTCAGATGGACAAGGACCACAACCTTGCGCTTTTCCAATTAAGCTATACCCACCATGTCGCAGAAATTTCTTACAATCAGAGGTTCCAGCGGCAATGCTGGTGCTACCTATTCTGCACTGATCCTCACGCACGGCGAGTAGGATTCGAACCCACATCTAAGAGTTTTGGAGGCTCTTGTTTTTCCATTAAACTATCTCCGCACAGCGGTTTTTTCCAGGACCGCAAACCCGGTTTGTAGAAGGCTGGCCCTACCTAGCAAGTTTTACCCCTGCCGATAAAGTGCTATCCACCCTCGCTCAATTCCGCCCCAAGCCAACCACAGAATGAGCAATCCATATCGAGAACCCTCGGACCAGCCAAGTCCTTGTCTCTCACGTCTTGGTACTACCTTACCACACCCGAGCCTGTCTGTCAAGAGGCTGAGGAAATTTTTTAAAAGCCCCAGTTTCTCCCGCAGATATAGCACTTGTGCCAGTCAAAGTGCCGCCATGATAGATCGCAACTGCACATATGATCTACGTCTTTTAGCTGCCTTGTGTTATCACAATAGCCATCTTGCTTACTCATATAAACTCCCTACGCTGGAAAGGCTGGATTCGAACCAACACTAGCATGATCCAAAGTCATGTGTCCTACCGTTAGACCACTCTCCATCAGGAACGGGGAACAAGAATCATGCTCAGCCCGTTGCAATTGTCACAAACCTGACCATTTACTCTGCCAGTTCCGTCACATACCGGGCAGTCATCCCAATCAGCTATTTTATCCATGTTAAATGCCATGTTTCCTCCATTTTTTGATTGTGAATTTACTGCAAGCTGCAAGACAAGGATTCGAACCTCAACTACATCGTCCAGAGCGATGTGTACTGCCGTTATACTATCCTGCAATGGCCGGTTTCCCGGCTTTATTCAATTATACACTCTCTAAAACTTGAACTGAGAGCGGTCCTTGAGCTTTATTTCGGCTTCTGTGGCGCTTTTTTGGTGGCTCAGGAGTGATTCCTAGCCTGATTTTGCGCCTTCTAGGGTCATCAGGAGCCAAATTCTCGTCCCTGATTTCCGCTTCAAGCCTTTTTTGCTCTTTTCTACGTCGCATTACACCTTTATTAAGAGAATCGCGGCCTTTAAAACCAGGCTGAGGACCGTGAAACTGACTCATCGAACAAGAGCAGCAAGGTTGTGCAATGCCCACGTCTTCATAAGCCCGAAAATGCACGTAAATTCCGCAAGCGGAGTCGCAACCTTGTGATTTGTGCCCCCACCAGCAGCGAGCCAGGTGTTAAGCATGTGGTCAATTTCCTTCAAAAGAGCGAGAGCACTCATTTTTCCTCCTGTAGATAGGTTAGTTCTAGCGTATGACCCATATCCATGATCATTTTAGCTCTTTCCATAACTTCGGATTCATCCCAAATCTGGAAAAAGTGTGCAAAGCCAGGAATGCACTCGCCTCCGATTAGTTCTTTGGCGATATAATGCTTTTCTCCTGTGCCTACGTGGTTAGTACAATCCATTTCAACGTACATGTCGGCGCGAACTTTCATTTTTACGCCTCCTGTCGAAGAATCTCCACAATATCATCTATGTTAACGGGAAACAAACCCCACGCATCCAGTCCAACATGGATTTGCAGAGTACCGTTATCCCTTGAAATGACTTCGTTCTGGTGAGTATGACCATGAAGAATAGGAACACCTTCGTTCCTTAGTCGATACTGTGTAGCTCTGTCATCACCGCGATCCCCTGAGTACGGGAAGTGAGACATAAGCACGTTTCTTCCGTCGATCTTCTTCCTCAGAAATTCGTGCATTGAAGCAAATCCAGCATCTAGGTACTCTCTGGTTAGCTTCTCACCACCGCGAATTCCGCCAAAGCCGGGATCGTGATTACCATAGACAAGATGGATAGTTCCATTGAGCCTTACGGTAAGTGGTGCGTATACCCTTGGAGACTTAAGCGAAACATCTCCTAGCAGGTACACAATATCATCAGGTCTAACTACACCGTTCCAGTTACGGATAATGGTTTCGTCATGTCTGTTTACATCTACTTCATCATTAGCAACGAATCCGCGAATTTGCGATACAAGCTTATGCGAAAAGTGCGTATCTGAAGTAAACCATACGTTACTCATTTTTCTATCCTCCTTTAAGAAAAGAGCCCCTTGTAGGATTTGAACCCACGACCTGCTCATTACAAGTGAGCTGCTCTAAACCCCTGAGCTAAAAGGGCATTACTTATTCTTAGAAGTGCTGTAGAAGCCACCACCTTTGAATATTATACCTGGCGGGGAAAATTGTCTTTTCATCTTTTTCCCGCAAGTACAAACTGGAAGTACAATGTGCTCTTGAATTGAATCAAAGAAAGTTGCTTTTTCTTCTCCGCAAGAGCACTTAAATTCATACGTAGGCATTAGTCCTTATTCATTCCCAGATACGTAGCTAGTGCTGTCACAGCACCGATAACTAGAACATACTCCGCGCTAATAATAGGAGTAAGAAAATATGCCTCCGCTGCAAGAGCGCCTAGTCCTGCAAACAGTACGTCAGGATGTTTTGGCATTCCGAAAAACTTCTTCATATAACCTCCATTTACTGCTCCATTTGTACTACGCTCCGGTGGCTGGATTCGAACCAACGCACTTCACCTTAACAGGGTGCTGCTCTACCGCTGAGCTACACCGGAATGGTCACCGGATCGGGTTCTAAACCCCGCTATGACTGAGCGAGCTTCCGATAACAGCGTGACTAGTCACATTCGCCGTGCCTGTTACCTTGTCCACCGACCCGGTAGATACTACGTTACCACATGCGGCCTCGTTTGTCAAGAGCCTGTTCTAACTTTCTTTTACGCTGTGATGGCCGCGAAATCTGCCATCAGGGTCTTAAGGTCAATACCGTCAATGTCTGTGCCGTTAGCTGTGATCCAGTCAGGTGTGATAATAACCCAAGCTTCATCAATTAGATGCTCTGCAAAAGGAAGAGTCATCCTCTGCAATGCTCCCCATGTTACAACCTCCATCACGCCGTACTGTGTACCAACAGGGACCATCTCCTGTAGTACGATAGCGTGTCCACCTTCAATTGGGGAATTCGGGTCATAAGTCCAGGGAGAGTTTGTCTGGAACTGCTGCTGAGCAGATAGAGGACACTGGATACCAAGGTACACCGATCCGAATAGATACAGTGCTTCCTTCAGCTTCCACGGATTAGTGCAATCTCTAATCTGCGCGAAAGCAGAAATCTTGTGGCCTGCTACACCATTTGCGTGCCAGTAAGTCAGAACGTCCTGAATGTTAGCACCGTTGTCTGTTGAAGGATCACCCGGTACGTAACCTCCTACCTTTTCGTAAAGGTTCAGTACGTCACTGTCAGCAATAGTTGCCTCACTGCCAGCAAAAGCTGTCCATGCCTGAATCTGATGACCAACCGCTGCACAGGTGCAGTCTCCTAGCTGGTCGTTCATATACATAGGCCAGTTAGATACTTTTGATTCTCTGTCAACATCTCGCGGGATTCTTGGCAGAGCTAAGAAATCGGTGTAGTTGTCCAGTACTACTCTTGGGTGTGTCTCAATTGGGTGGGGAGCGGTCTTGCCGTACTTACCTGGCTGTCTCATTCAAGACTCCTATACTAGTGGATAATACCTCTAGTATAGAACAACTAACTTAGCATTTCGTCTATTCCTGCGGGTGAAATTACTCTCACTTTCAGGCTCTTTGCCTCATGTGGGTCAAAGAAGTATTCTGCTCCTGATGCCCTGTCAGTTACGCTAAAGATAGTCTTATCTTGATCATGCCCGCAATTAGGACATTCCTCGTCGTATAGAGTTACAGTTCCAGTAATGATAACCTGAACAATATCGTCGTCTTGGGGTTCATAACGATCTTGCCTTGGAATCTGATCCCTCAAGTCCCTGGCAAAGATTTCAAGTACGGCGATTCCCTCAAAGGGAGGATCGTCTTCTGTCTTAAGATGCTCTGCTAGTTCCTCTGCCTGATCGGCAATTCGGGAAATAACTGATCTTTCGTGGTGTGAAAGACCTGCTGCAAGGGCAGCGTCAATCGCTTTAGCGTCTGGGTCCATCAATTTTTCAAGCCGGTATGTCTCAACCGCTGCTTTGATAATGTCTTCATCTGTACGCACCATAGCTTCTCCAAACGTTACTTGCGTGTAAGCATATATCTGCTGTCACGCAAGGGATAACCTCTGGCCGCTAGAGCGGCCTCATTTTCCCTAAAGTGGTGGCCGCAGAAAAGCAAATCACTCGTTCCAATCATAACTCGTACATAAGCCTGTACCTGGCACTTATCGCATGTATCCGAAAATGACAAATCAGGAATCTGGGATTCCTGGGGCACTGCCTCATTTTCTGTTGTCATATTAGCCCCTTACTGGTTAGCAAGCGAACTTAATGCTTCCTCCATAAGCAAGCTAACCTCATCTAAGATACCTCGCAGACGAGCCTGGTCTTCCTCGTTTAAACCCTCATCAGGAGAATCAACTTGGTCGAAGTACTCGTCTGCGAGTACCTTAATCTCTTTTAAACCGTCTCTGAGCATTTACTCTCCGTAAACCCAGTCCATTGTGTTACAGTCAAGGATACCCCAGTTTCCTGTGGCACCATCACAGTTAAAACAATTCATTCGGACATCAACATTGTTAGGACCAATCTTGGGCATAATTACCTCGTAAGACATGTGCATGTGCCCATGCATAAGGTATTCTACACCAGTAGCCTCAACGACATCTTGCAGGTAATCCCTATTGACCTGTGAAAGAGCTAGGTCTTTTTCGGGCCATGAGGGATACGGAGGGAAGTTGATATGGTGACCAGCCGGTGCATCATGCGATAGCAGAACAAATGCTTCACCACCAGCTATTGCCAAATCTCTTTGCTCAGGTGTAATTCTTTCCTCTGGAAACCAGGATTGTCCTTCTGTTCTGTAAGTCCTGTCAACCGAAGCTGCACCACCTAGGGCAAGCCAGATTTTTCCGTTTAGGGTAAATCTAGTACCTCTTTGAAGCCAGGTAATCCTGCTTGTAATATCAACAGGAACCTGCTGATCTAGAACACCTTGCTTCTCGGCGCGCTTTCTCAGCAAGACATGATTCTCATGGTTTCCGTCTATAAAGTATAGACTAGCATTTACGTCTTCCAGAGCTAGGTTAAGCTGCTCTAGGTAACGTTCTCCGTGACTTCCGGGCCAGAAACCAAAGTCCCCAAGCTGGAAAATGACAACCTCATCTTCACCATGAGAGCGAATTTGATCCGCTATTCTGTGAACCGCTGTGGATGCCCACGTCACGTTGCTATGCCAGTCTCCTGCTATGCCAACGTAATCAAGTTTATAATACATTAAGCTGCCTCTTCCATCTCTTTTCTAGGAACGGAAGCCAGCGACCAAGCGTTAACTTTAACCTCTGGCTCTACCCATCTAAGGTTGTGAACCGCGTCATAATGAAGTTCAAACGTCCTGTGAACAGGCAAATCATCGTGGGGTACTGGAATGTCGCAAGATAGAGTTACTTCTCCATCAACATCAGTCAGCAGCTTTGTTGCCGGGCATCTCATGGTTCCTCCTGTTACTCTTGTATACGAGCGAATTCCACAAGGCCGTCATAAACGTCCCTTGCGTACTCCGACTCTTCAAAAGCTGAAACCCCACCAGCAGAACGCAGAACTAGTGCCGCCATAATCGAAGACGAAATCCTATCGGCAAATGCCTTAAGCTGCTCGTTGTAGAAATCACTATCAGGCTGATCGTTAATCTGCTCGAACATATCTACCATGAAGGCGGTCACAGCAACCTTCTGGTTGTCCGTCAGGTAGTCTCCGAATCGCTCATCAACTATATCGTTGAACTCCGAGCCAAGAAGATAGCTAACGAAGTCATTCTTTAGATCATCGACTATCGGAGCAAGCTTGCTCTTAAGGTCGTTAATTTCGTTATCATTGTACATTTTCCCTCCTAGGGGATCGTTGTAACGCTACAGGGACGACTGTACCATACAGTCGTCCCTGTGTCAATGGCGTTTTTTAATTTTTTGAAATTAGCTCTTTCACGTACTTTTCAGCCTCGAAATCTGAGGCTGCTGCTACATGGACGCCGCCATGACCTCAGTTAATTGACGCCTTAGTGTACTTAGTCTCTTTGACATTATTGATTCTACGTGGGCAGGATTCACTGGCTAAGAACTTCTTCCACGCATCCAAAATAAAATAGAATTGTTTGTACTGATTCATCTTAGTATGACTATTCTTCTGAAAGAATTCTCGAACTCTATAAATTGGGGAATCCTCTGCTAAATTTGCTCCCGTTCTAAACCCTGTTAGAAATTCCTTTGCCTTTTCAGGGTCTTGACGCATGAATACTATGTAAGCAAGCCCAAGCGGTCCCTTATTGACAGGTAAATCTTTACTAACAGCTTTCATATAAGTGCAAGCTTCCTCTCGAAGAGGTTCAGCCATGACTAAATCAAGTAATTCTATCTGTGCTGGTAGGACTCTTGAATTTGAGAAATTATACTCACCCTCAATATCCAAACTAAACAACAATCTCGCAAGCTGGGAACTTTCCACATAAAATGTGATATCTTTATGTTTCATTCTGTCAGTAAGAGTTTGGTTTCTACCAACACCCTCATTAACAAAATCCTGCTCAGTTGCTTCAGTTACAACCGGAATTTCTAGTGTCACTCCACTCTTAACTATAGCCGAAAGAGTATGATATCCTCCAAGTAGATCACCATTTTCTCCAAAGAGAATCTTTCCAACAAGAGGACTCCACTCGTCTCGTTCCATACTTCGAGCGTAACCTCCAACTCGCTTTTCATCAATCGTTCTATTAACAAAAGAGCCATCAGATCGCTTTGGTGCGTTATCCAGCCAGTCCTTAGCTAATTCTGGTGTTACTGTTCTCATACCTAAGTTTGTCAATTTTTCCTCCATACCTATCAAGAATCTCATGAGCGAAAACAATTAAATCTTCAACTCGCTGTCCAGCAGGTTGTATTCTTGCCCACAGTTCAAGATTCTCGATCCTGTTATCTGATCTATTTCCATTTTTGTGATGAACATTTTCGTCTCTGAATAAGACTCTACCTAGATGCTTAGCCATAACTAGACGATGTTCTAATACTGATAATCCTCCGTGTTGCCTTGGTCTTCCCATTTCAGCCCACGGTGAATTAAGAGGTATGTAAACCTCTCGGTAACCTTGTACTGTCAGACTACCGAGAGGTTTTGGATTCTGCCACAGAGGATCACCTTTCCTGAGCCACCTGTCATAATGACCCTTACAGTAACCTTTTGCGCTATGTGATTTTTCGCATCCTTTGATGCTGCATGTTTTGGTGTTTCTCATACTCCTATGATATCAGACCACGAACATATTTCATAGCTTCATAATCACTAGCACTTGCAACGTGTGCTCCCGAATGACCTCTGTGATGGAATTCACACAGCCACTCTAGGTTCATAGCAGATTCAACCCACGCTCCTACGTTGGCAGGATCGGATATACCAGGATAGTCAACCTCTAGCCAGGCAAGATCAACACCGTTCTGTAGCGAAAATTCTACATGTGAGTGGTGAAGTTCAAGACCGCCTGAGCATTCTGAGAAATCGTTTCTGTGATCACCGATAGCGCACTTAGCTGTTGCGTGTGTCTTTTTCCTGTATGCCTCAAAATCTACGTAATGAGGGTCTGAAGTTCTTGCAGGATGTTCTGGGTAGTGCATCATGTAGCGGTGTGACGCTACTTGCGTATGTGCCTGCACTGCTGTATTGTCTGACATAAAGCTCCTTATAGTGCCGTTTAGACACTATAAGGATACTATATTATGCCTGATCGTAATATGGTCCCTCATCTACTGCTGGAGTAAAAAGAAGTTCTAGATATTCCTCGTAGGAAATCATTCGAGTATGACCATTATAAGCGTCAGGCATATAAAGTACTCTCTGAACGTGAGAGTTTGGCTTTCCCTTTACCTTATGCCTGTTTCTTCCCTGATTATCAGAGTGCTTATTATGTCTGGGAGCCGTTCCGCCAACACGGTATTTCTGATTAAGCCATCTTACAGGCTCACCAGGAGCGCTAATTTCGAAAACTGGATCGCGTGTTTTAGTTGCCATTACAGTTTCGGCCTCCCCTTCTCTGTTCCTGCACGGCGGATACCGTGGCTCTTTTCCCCGGCTTTTCCGAGGTTTGCCTTTGCTATGCGCTCATGCTCTTTAGCAACACCATCCCAGTGCGCCATCATAGCCTTAGCTTTTTCCCTGCGCTTAGCTCTTCTGGTTCTGCGAGCTTGACGATCGTACTTATCTCTCTTAGCTCTCGCCTCAGTAGAAGCACCCTTGATGTATCGTTCTTCTCGCTTTAGTTGCGCTTCCTTGCTCTCGCCACCAGCCGCTAGTCTTCTTCCAAGACCAGTACCTCTAGTGTGTTCCTTAACTTTAAGTGAAACCACATAGCAAAAGCCAAAAAACACACTAGCGATAACAAGGAGAGCAAAGGTCACTTGAGGTTGCCGCTGATAATCAGCAGCACAGCGATTGCTCCGATAACAGCGAAAATAATCGGGAAGAATCCCTTTAGCCTCTTAGCTGCCCACATAACTCCCATAGCAGCAACGACGGCAAAAATAAGAGCGCCGGTGTTTACAGCGGGAGTATGAACTGAAATGTTATGAGTAGTCTGGGCAAGTGCCAGTAGCCGCTCTCTCACTTCTTCACGCTCTTAACAATCTTTTCGATGGTGACGTAAGCTAGCCAGCAAACCGCCACGATGAAAATTACAGTAAGTACCATGTATCCTCCTGCACTTATCAGTGACCAGGCACAATTGTCTCCTGGCCTCGTAGGAGAGCCAGTCTAGCCTACGCGGGGGGAGGTTGTCAAGAGCCAAGGCGAGAAAACTTTTCCAGCCGAACCTCTTGACGCCGGGCCGGTAGTGCGCTACAGTGGTTATACTGAGAGAGAGTATGGAGGACGTAACCGGACAAACCAGGAGGTACGGTATGGCTGAGACAATCTATCTTGGTGGTTCTATGAAGATAGAACACCTGCCATTCAATGTAGTACGTATTACTCATCATAAAAATGGAGTACTAGTACATGAATGGGAACTAACAGACTTTGAATGTGTTTATCTCAGAATGCTTCTTAATGAAGACTGGGGTAACGTTGAGGAATGGAAAGACTGGAATTGGGGTAATCTCCCAGGAGATGAACCACCGATACCACTACCAGACTGGAAATAATAGGAGGAAATATGGATTTGTCACATCTATCACATCCTGAGAGGCTAGCCGTAGAAGCATGGCAGCTTATCAAGAATCATCCTGAGCAGTGGAGACAGGAAGCATGGAGGTCACCAGACCCTACCAGATGCGGCACTCAGCTTTGCTGGGGTGGTCATGTAGTAGCACTTGACGGAGGAATCTGGGTAACAGATGATCCTTGTAATGGCTTTTACAATCACGTAATTGCCAGACCGGGAGAATCTGAGTGGTCGATTAGGAAGATTCACGCTGAACATGACCTCGTTTTCTCAGTAATTTCCGTTGAAGGAAGGCTTACTAGCCTATTCGGTATTAGCCCTGATCAGATGTTTCGTATCACTAGCGGCGATAATACCATAACTGACATCAGGCGGGCAATTATCAATGTACTAGGAATTGACCCTAGTACTGGTGAGCGTGTGTCTAAGCCAGAAAAGGTATCTACCTGCTACTGCGGCAATCCCGCATGTGTTTTCGGAGTCTGACATGGATGCCAGAATTAAAAGTAAGTGGGTTGAGTACCTAAGAGATGGTACGAGAACCCAAGGTACTAATATGCTCAGAGATGAAGAAGGTAACCAGTGCTGTCTGGACGTTCTTTGTGAAATCGCTGTTGAAGAGGGCGTTATCAAGCCTCCAGTACTATTTGGAGGCTTGTATATTTATTCGTGGGCTGGCACAGACAAATACGGAAATGCCAGAACTCTCAGTGAGGTAGGTGTCTTGCCTAAGCCGGTCATGGAATGGGCTGGGCTTATTCACGCTAGTCCATATGTGATGATTCCGGCGCATGAAGACGAATACGGATACGTAGAAGCGGAGACTATAGAAGTAACGCTGGATGAGGTCAACGACAGCTATGGATACTCATTCGAAATGATTTCTGATCTGATCGAGGAACAACTATAGGAGGAAATATGTTTGTCCCAGAATTTACAGGATGGCCCCCAATTGCCAGGCTAGACCGTCCTATTATCGTCACTGAGAAGCTAGACGGCACCAATGCAGCTATCGGTATCCATGAGGAAGATGGAGAGGTTACAGTCTGGGCACAGTCCAGAAGCCGTATCATTACTCCTGGCAAGGCAACCGATAACTACGGTTTTGCTGGCTGGGTACAGGAACATAAGGAAACTCTTGTTACCGATCTTGGTCCTGGCCTGCACTTCGGAGAATGGTGGGGTAGCGGTGTTAACAGAGGCTACAACGTACCTTACAAGGTTTTCTCGCTATTCAATACCTCTCGCTGGGATGGAGTAGAATTTACCACCCCAAAGCTTGATTGCGTTCCTGTTCTAGCTTTTTCTGATCGCTTCAACAGAGGCGTCATTGACGTTTCCATGAATGCTCTTAAGCTAAAGGGAAGCGTTGCTGCTGCAAGACTAGGATTTAAGTTTGATAATCCAGAGGGTGTTGTGGTTTTCCATACAGCCGGAAATCTCATGTTCAAGAAGACTTTTGAACACGACGAAAAGGGTAAGGGCAATGTCACCTAAAAGATGGTGGTCATCCGCTGATTCCGAAAAGGAAGCCTGGGAAAAGGCCGAAGTTGGCGCAAGTGTTCTCAGGGCTATGGGTCTTGTACCTAAGTGGCTGATGTCCGTAGAGAAAAATAAGAACAAGAAGTGGTGGGATATTTTCGTGGAGTCAGACGACGATGAGTGAAGTACTCTACCAAGTAGACCCCAAAATGTGGCTACCTGCCTATTTGTGCGATGGTACACCTAGGCAGGTAGGATATAACGACTGCATCTGGAATGGGGAACACGTAAGATTCTTCCTTCACCAGATGGGCCAGGAAGGCTGGATTATGGTAGAGGCTCATCCTCTGCCGGTTTTCTACAAGGTGGAGGAAAATGAAACAGAACGGTGATCCAGATGACATGCTGGACTGGTTCCAGAGAAAACTGGACAAAAGAGATAGCTCAAACTGGACTTTGTTCACATGGGCCAAAGCCAGGGAAAAAGCCGAACCGGATGAAAAAGCAAAGTCCATCTGGAAGTCAATTATAGCCAGGATGACTGACCTTGGCATGACCGGCGAAGACGAAGATATTTAACTATTCAGGAGGAACCATGAGAAATATTATTGACGACCTGCTACCAGGCGATGAGATTAGCGTTACCACTACGGTTACCGTAATGGCAGTTGACACCGCGTACAACTCTGTTGAGACAGACGATTACGATACCGTTTCTCTTGATGGTGACGTAACTATTGTTCGCCAGGACAGGCCCGAGCATTGGCCTGCCGAGATTCACGATGTCTGGCGTATTAATGGTGAGCATTTCCACGTTCTAGGTGATGGCGAATTCTATGACGTAGACGGCGAGGAAACTACTATTGCCGACGCTATTGCAGGCATTGGTTGCGTGGCTACTGACCTAACGCTAGTTTTCCGTCCAGGTACAGTTATTCACGCTAAGGCTAAGTAGTACTAGCCGGGGTAGGGTAACTCCTACCCCGGCTTTTACCTTTGGAGGAACAATGACAGATCAGGAAAAGATTGCGGAACTGGAAGAACGCCTTAATTTGCAGGGTGAAATTCTGGATATTATGATAGACAGAATTGGCAGGATTGAAGAGATGATTCCTGCTGAAGTCCTTCATAAAATCTGGCCGGGAGAGTTTCTTATACCAGTTACCATGAAGCCAGCCAAGATTGTATTCATGGATAAGGCTGAAGATGGAACCTGGGTTCAAAGTGAAGCTACCTATCTTGAGGGAGATGGCGATAACTGGTATCCCAGCTTGCGTGCAAAAGCAGATTCGGCTGACTGATGGACTTGTGGGAAGCAGCATGGTTAGCTCTTAAGGAAGAACTTAAGCAGGTATACCATTACGATGCCGGGCAATTTAAGATTGACTACGACTGGGATACTCCTGCCTACAGAGTAGAAGAAGAGCTACTCGACCGGATTTTAGTTTTCATGACCAGACTGGAAGATGAGATTAACCAGAGAGGGGTTTCCCGGCTCCTGGTTTCTTGTGGTTGTGAGGCAGTTTATGACCGAGACGGTATTCGCAGGGAAGTACTGAATATTTGTGATACTCACTCAAAGGGGGAGGAAATTGCCGGAACTAGTAAAGTTGTATGACTACATAAAGCAAGATTACAGCCTTCGGTGGGTCATTGTAACCAACGAAGGTGACAAAATTTGCGACGTATACACTGACGGTGCTGAGGGAGAACTGATAAATCTAGGTGATCCAAGAGTGATGTACACGATAACCTGGCCTGATGGAACTTCCCAGATAGGTCCGTGGTATTACGTAAACAACAGAATTCTGGCAGCTTTGGAGGAACTATGAGTAACAGAAACGTAATAGTGATTAAGACAGATGGTAGTACTGAGATATTCAGGAATGCCTATTTGCAAGCCGACGATCCAGCAATCTTGATCCGTCAGGCTTTTTCCGATAATCCTGGTGCTTACACCACAACAGCAGTTTTTTCGCCAGGGACATACCGTGAGGCTAGATATACCGTTACTGATTCGGAGGTAAGTAAATGACAGACTTCGAGAAGTGCAAGAAGTGTGCCGACAAGGAAAGAATGGCTGAGAATAAGCGTAAGAATGACGAATATGTTGCTAACAGGAAACTAGCTGATGAGCTAGCCAGGGAAGCTGTAATAAAGACGATAGAAGAAAAATACGGCTTAACGGAAAAGCAGGGATGGCAGGTATATAATCTCTGGGCTGGTTATGAGGATAACAGATGGTGGTAAATTCCCCGGCTAGTACAATAGCGGTAGCTCAGGCTAAGCATATAGCTCATCTGCTTGAAGTAGAAGCCTCTAGATGGGGAAGGGGGTACTATAAGCTCTATGGAGATACAAATACCCCCAGCGAGCTATTTTACAGAAAACTAGCTGACGAAGTAAATAACTTCGCGGAAGGATTAGAAATGCCAGACGAATAAAAGGAAATAAGCCACAGAACTTCGTGGCTTACCCTCCTATGTCCGATTTATCACTATAAGAGCCTATGTAGCCCTAAAAACGTCTCTAACCACCTAAATGTCACTGTCTGTCACGATATTTGTATTTCTATACGGTAAATATCGTATACATTTACCCTAAATGGTGACACTGTGTAACAATCGGACATAAAACCTAATCGTTTTTCCTGGCCCCATATCCGACATATCCGACATGTCTAACTATGGGGGGGTTCGTCCTGTATGTCCGATTTGCCACAGATTGTGACGAAATGGGGGTAAATGTGGTAGTTTGGGTGACACTGAGTAGTTATGGGAGGGTTTGAGAGGGTTTGTGGTGATTTGGGCCAGGCTGGGAGGGAATGTCCGCTTTCGCCTAGTTGCTACCCTTTTGTGCCCTTTCGTGCCCTTCTGTCCTAGTATGTACCAGTATGCCCTAGACAATCGTTACTTGTCGCAATTAGCACTAAAGGCGCGAAAAAGCCCCCCTCGGTGCTTTGAGGGGGGCTTTCCCGTTATGTGGCGATTAGCCCCGGTTGTTGGGGTCTGCCGCAGTTGCGAGGATTAGTGCGGCCTCGCCCAGTTTGACCGCCGCGTCCCGTAGGTCCGAAATGACCACGATCATCTCGTCTGTGGGCTTTCCCCACCCCTTGTCCACGAATACGAAGAAATCGGTGAGTTCGGCGATTCGCGGCTTAAGAGCCATTTGGAGGCTCTGGGAGAACTTGTTCCCTCCGCCCAGTTCCGTGAAGATTGACCGGATTGCCTCGATCATGGCCTTGTAGTCCACTTCGGCCGGAACTTCCGCCGCTGGGGCAGTTGTCTCGATTGGGGCCTCGTTGTCCTTGATGTCCGACTTGGCCTTGTTCGGGACGTTCGCGGGGGTTGCGGTGGAGTTAGCAGGCATTGTACCCTCCTGGGGCATATGTCCGATTCGGGCGCGGCTGGCCTGCTGGCCTGCCTGGCAACGCTTCAAATCGGTCATGGACCGATCATATCAGGCCAAAACGGACACGTCAAATCGCATAACGGGCATATCATCATAAGCGCCGCGCATTCGTTTTCGTCCCGTTTTGCCCGAATTTGCTAGCTGTGGGCGTGCTTGTCCATCCTGCACCGATTTGCCCACATTGGGTACATCGTGGGGTACAATGCCCCGGCAATGCACTCGATGTCGTTCTTGCACCCAATCAGGGTGACAGTGCCGTATTCTAGCGTTTTGCCCATGTAATCCCGGTATGCGGTGATTGCTGAGATTCGCCTGCCTTCGTGCAATCTGTGGTTGATTACGTCTCTTGTGGCGGCATTGGGGTATGTTATGCCTATGGGCCATTTTGCATCGACTTCGGTAGGACTGAGCCTCTTGGTGCTAGTTGAGGCAGAAGCGAGATTCTGACCGAATTGCTGGTTATCTGTCATTCTGACCGAATTTACGCTGATAGCTCCTGTATCGAGCCGATTTGTGATGAATTCTGGCATGTTGCCGAAAAGGTCTTCATCTAGGTCGGAAACTGCGATTGTGACCACGTATGTCCTAGTTTTCACTAGTTCCTCCTGTTTGCGGGCAATCCACCGTGATTGGTGGTGAATGGGGAGGGATAGCAAGTTCCTCCCCAAACATCATCAATCAGCTAGTTTGTCCGGTACTGCCGATTTCCGTAGGTTCTGATGACATATGCTACGTCATCACGGTCATTGACCACAAGTGACATAACATCGTCTAGCAAGTCCCTTTTGACCGGAAACTCACCAATCTCCCGGCATAGGAGGTATGCGAGCCTCCATGCTACTTGAGCGCATTCAGCCGAATCCTTACCGTATCGGCTACATGGTACGGCTAGGTTACCATCTGCGGTAAGATAGTCGATTGCTTCTGACTTGCGCCGGAATTCGCCGGTTAGTGCCCACTTGGGCTGACCTACGTAGTATTGTCCCATTATCACGTAGTCTGAGATGAGTGCGCCGGGATAACCCTCTTCGCGGGGATATCTGAACACTACTCCCGAAAAGAACGAGTTTGAGTAGTAACCGTCCCAATTGCCCGGTCCTGTCCACCTTCCCTCGTTATCTTCCAGGTCGTACCAGTTTCCCCGGTATTTGACGAATTCGGTGCCTTCCTCCCCTTCTGCCGCCTTTTGTGCGTTGATGTAGTAGAACTGGTCTGTTCGTACCTTTTCAGGCAAATCGTAGTAGTTCTTGACCTCTCGCTCACGATTGTTGGTGAATACGAGGATTTGGTCGTCTACTGGCGGATCGTCATACATTGTCCGAATTCTCCCTTTTGTCCTATTCCGTCCGGTTAGACGGTGAATGGGGTCAACTGTATTAGCTTGACCCCAAACATCACCTTACCGAACTACATGCTCTGTGCTGCCCCGATTCGTGTGGCAAAGTCCCACTTTGCCCCGGAATAGTTGTCTTCGCCACTAAAGTAGCGGCCTGCGTACCAATTGCCTGGTACGCCCTTCCATGTAATGTATTCGTCTTTATCGTCCCTGTAAGCCATAACTACGGCTTCGTCCTCTTCGATCCAGAATGCCGCGATGAACCGGCATCCCATAACTTGTGACTGTGAGATACCTTTGTACGTAACTTCCACCGTACCTGGCATGTTGTCCACCTTTGTCTCCTTTGAGTTACACACTGGGCATTCGTCCGGTGTGTACCAGTTTCCGGCATCTGCGCTAGTTACGTAGGAGTAGGAGTGAAGACCCCATTTGACCGGAACCTTGAATTCGTCCGGCCTTGTCTTCCATGTCTGAGTCTTACCGTTTCGTCGCCATCCGACCCTTCCGCCCGAACTGTCACAGCGAAGGCCGACTGCGTAGTGAAAGTACCGAGTGTCTAGTGCCTGATCCTTTGTGATCATTGTCCGTTTCCTACCTCTTGGTGGTGACTGTGGCGATAATGTGGCTAATCTCCACAGAGATTACCTTCTTGCCTGAAAGCTCCTGAAGTGCCGTAAGACACTCATTGTATGTGCCTTTGCCCTCATACCTGACGACTTTACCCTCATCGTCACGGTAAGAGGCTAGAACGATGTAGTTGTCCATTTTCTTCCTATCTGCTACTAGTTGAGGCGGTCTGCGGCTGAATTTATGAGATGGTTCATGTAGCGGGTAATGTCCGCTTCGGTAGGAAGTTCCCGCTCTCGGATGGTGTAGTCCGAATAGGGCTCTTCTGCGCTCAATGAGCAGATCATCACTAGAAGGTGGAACCTGTCCTTGATCGCCAGATTAGGCCATCTCTGCCTAGCATATTCCCATTTCGCCGGGAATACACTAGACAGGCTAGGTCTAAGCTAGATAATGCACTCTGTACACACCCACTCACCTTCACCGTTTT